>Ga0210390_10000019_pt1 | contig 198868 bp, 179 predicted proteins | sample IncBWH11OmetaG_FD_161050 | JGI IMG/M metagenome (GOLD analysis project Ga0210390, IMG submission 161050) | Forest soil microbial communities from Barre Woods Harvard Forest LTER site, Petersham, Massachusetts, United States - Inc-BW-H-11-O ... | reverse complement strand
TCCATCGCCAGCAGAACCTCGACTACAGCCTCACGCCCCGCGTCATAGATCGCCTCCGCCTCCGCGCGCTCCACACCCCAACATTCGCCGAAGCAGAGTTATGTCCCCCTACCCACTGAACGCTTACCACTTTAGGCTCATTTGCGGGGATTTTCCGATGGCTGCCGGGAATCTTTCGCTAGTGGGGCTCATCGTCGCTCGCCAGCACGTCGGCCATCGTCGCGGCGAGCTGGTCGATGTCCCAGTCGGTGTAGATGTCGACGCAGTAAGATGCTATCTTACGTGTATGCGTACCACCATCTCGACAAAGGGCCAGATCGTTCTCCCGGCGGAGCTTCGTGCTGCGGATGGCATCGAGGCGGGGGAGGAGTTCGAGGTCGATCGCGTTGGGCCTGATGAGTACCGGCTCACCCGCCTTTCGCCGCCGCCGAACCGTGGTTTGGTCGAGTGGCTGCGGTCGTGTCCGGAGGACGGTTGGTTCGTAGAGATTGAGTCGGAGTCGACCGACTCGCTCTAGCTGATCGTATGGCGCGTTTTCTGGTTGACGCGAACGTCCTCTCGGAGGCGACCAAGCCCGCCTCGGACGAGCGTGTTGTCGAGTGGCTTGGGCACAACGAGCCCGAGGTCGCTGTCGATCCGATCATCCTGGGTGAGATTCGTTTCGGCATCCTACTGCTCCCTCGTGGTCGTCGCCGAAGCCGGCTGGAGCGCTGGTTCGAGGACGGCGTGCAGAAGTTGGAGTGCATCCCATGGGAGGCTGCGACGGGTCTGCGTTGGGCGGAGCTGCTCGCGACGCTGCGCGCGGAAGGGCGCGCGATGCCGATCAAGGACAGCCTCATCGCTGCGACCGCGCTGGCGAACGATCTGGCGGTCGTGACGCTCAACCGACGCGACTTCGATGCCGCGGGTGTGGTTGTTGTCGATCCGGCGGCAGAGCCGGGCCACTAACGGCACTGCTCGCTGCGCGCGGTGTGTAGCGCGGCCTTGAAGGACTCGGCGTCCTGGTACGCGACGCCAGGATCGCTCTGCGCCCCGCGGTTGGCTTCAAGCTCGCCAGAAAGCCAGTCCAGCGTCCAAAACCATGCCTGGTCGGGGTCGATCTTGCGCTCGGTGAGGCTGCGCAGCAGCACTGCCGCTCCGTTGAGCGTGTCGTCGGGCAGACCGTCGACCAGCTCGTGCAACTCGGTCTTCGTCATGCCGTCATCGTCGCACGCTACGTCGCAGCAGTCCGCCAGCGCAGCCAAGCAGTCGGCGAGGCCGGCGCTCGGTACGCTGGCCCTGTGGCTACGCACGACCAAGACGAGATGAACAACGTGCTTGAGCAGGCGTTGGTCGTGATTGACGAGCGGGACTTCTGGCGCTCGTTCCGCGACCCCCGTGTGCGCGCGCTCCACGAGAGCGGCGCCAAGCTCCACGCCGAATTGGAGTCCGAAGGCGCTGAATACGGCTGAACGCGAGCCACTGCCGGCGTAGCCGGCGGGTGCCGTGGGCAGGGGGTGCTCCGCCGTCAATCCTCATCACGCCAGGAACCTTCCGTGGGTTCGATTCCCACCCTCTCCACTGACAACTGTCTGCGAGCGTCGCGCGCGCGGTTGATTCCCCGGCGGGTCTGAATACCTGGGCAGCAACACATCGGCCTACTACGCCACGTTGCAGGCGGTGCAGGGAGGATCATTTCAGCCTGAGCGTGACGCGACACCGTTCGTAAGACTCTGCGTTGAAGCACACGTAGCGCAAGCCCGTCGCCGCCGACGGCAGCTCGCCGAGGCTGGTGTGCGGTGGGCGTACCTCGAGCAGCTCGTGCACCAGCGCGACTGGCCAGATCGTCTCGTCATCGCCCTCGAGCAGAGTCTCTTCCGGGGCACCGACCGGGCGATCTACGTTGCCGAGGCCGACGTGTCGGCGCCTACGGCGAGCAGCGACCTACGACGCCTCCTCGATGCTGGGCTGATCAGTCAGCACGGGAGGGGACCCGCCACGCGTTATGTCGCAAGCGAGCAGCTGGCTCGCGATATCCATGGTCACCTCGCTGGCGGGTAACGACTACGTAAGCGGCCGGAAGCGCAGGATTGTCACAGCCCGCGACCGCCTGCCGCTGAGCGGTTCCAGGTCGATCGGTGGGCGGGCCCGGTGCCGAGAAGTGGATGCCGTCGCCGAGCGGCAAGCTTGCGACCGGCGCCCCACTCGACCACGTCGCCGGAAGCGGCGATGAAGCCGTCGAGTGACATCGCCCTGTTCACGACCACCTTGCCTTCTCAGGTGTTCGTATCGCTCATCCGCGCCTCGCCGCAAGCGTACATCCGACCCCAGCGGAGCGTCGTTCGCCGCGCGCCCGTGGGGTGAGGGGTAGGCTTGCGGAGCAGAGTCCGGCGGCGGGTCCGGGCCACGCTCTACCAAAGGGGGCACGGATATGAGCGAGCGCGTTGTCGTGCTCGGCGCAGGCTTCGGCGGCTTGGAGCTCGCCACGACGCTCTCGGAGGCGCTCGGCGAGGACGCGCGCGTCACCTTGATCGACAAGTCCGATGCCTTCGTGTTCGGCTTCTCCAAGCTCGACATCATGTTCCGCCGCGCCGCGCCGGATTCCGTGCGCATGTACTACCGCGATATCGCCAAGCCCGGGGTGAGGATGTTGCGCGAGACGATCACCGCGATCGACCCCGAGGCGCGAACGGTGGCCACCGACGCGGGAACGCACGAGGCGGACGTGCTCGTGATCGCGCTCGGTGCCGACTACGACATGGACTCGACCCCCGGCCTCGCGGACGCCGGCAACGAGTTCTACTCCGTGGCCGGCGCCGAACGGCTAGCCGGGATCATCCCGTCGTTCTCGCGCGGTCATGCCGTGATCGGGATATGCGGCGCTCCCTTCAAGTGCCCGCCGGCTCCCAGCGAGTGCGCGCTCATGCTCGACGACGAGCTCAGGGCGCGCGCTGTGCGGGACGCGTGCCAGATCTCGATCGTGATGCCGCTCGGCACCCCCGTGCCGCCGTCACCGCAGACGTCGGCGGCGTTGGAACAGGAGTTCGCCGCTCGCGACATCAAACTGCTCAGCGGGCGGCGGGTGGCCGCGCTCGAGCGCTCGCGCGGCGTGGCCGTGCTCGACGACGACAGTGAGCTGCCCTTCGACCTGTTCCTCGGCGTGCCAACGCACCGCGCGCCGGACGTCGTGATCGCGAGCGGCATGACCGAGCATGGCTACATACCCGTCGACCCCGGCACCCTGGCGACGCGCTATCCGGGCGTCTACGCCGTCGGAGACGTCGCGACCGCGGGAGTCCCGAAGGCCGGCGTCTTCGCCGAGGGCGCCGCTCGGGTCGTCGCGCAGACGATCGTCTCCCAGCTGAGAGGCGGCGAGCCGGCCGATCGCCATCTTGGACGAGGGACCTGCTACATCGAGTTCGGTCAGGGACGCATCGGAAGCGTCGACATCGACTTCCTGTCCGGTCCCACCAAAACGGGCACGTTCAACGCGCCTTCCGCTGAGCAGATGGCGGCGAAGGAACGGTTCGGCTCGAGTCGCCGCGCTCGCTGGTTTGGCGCCCGGCTACCGGATCTGCCGTAGCGTCTGATCGGCCGGCTCGTCGGCCGGCGCCTGCTCGGTGCTGGGCCGCTCGGCCGTGGGGGTTCGCTTTACAGCCAGGCCGAGCCAGCCCTCGTATTCGCACGCGCCGGGCCGAGCCACACCACCGCCTACGCCTGGGCGGGCGCGATCCACGCCCCCGCGCATTTATGCGAACATATGTTCGTATGGATTCGGAGCGCTCGATGGCCATTGCCGATAGGGATCTGCCACTCGCCAGACTGGCAGACGAGCGTCGGTCCGATGCTCAAGTGTCGGATGGGCAAGTGGCGGACGACGCGCCGACACTCAAGCGAGTGGCTGATGGACATCGGTCGCATTCCTCTCTGGCGGCAGGGAAAGTGGGGCGATGAGCACGATGGACGCCTACAAGGCCGAGCTCGCCAAGTTCCTCGAAGGCTTCGGAGCCAACGTTCGGCGCGTGCGCGTCGCCAAACGCCCTCCGTACTCTCAGGAACGGCTCTCCGACGCCACCAAACTGCACCGCACCGAGATCGGCAAAATCGAGCAGGGCGTGGTGGAGCCGCGGCTGACCACGCTGCTCATCCTCGCCGACGGCCTCAGCGTGAACATCGACGAGCTCGTCGCCGGCCTGTGGGTGCCGCTCGAGCGCAGGCCCTCGCCACACCGCGGACCGTGGTCGTAGGACGGCTGGCCGACCTCGATGCGAGCCGCCGGCGAGATCGCGCTCGCGGCGTGGGGCCCTTCGCCCCGTGACCCGATCATCCACCCCCGACCGTGAGCTCGCAGCCACCGTGCGCCGGATGCGCGAGGAGCGTGGGGTCACCCGCGAAGCGCTGGCGTTTCGCTGCGGCATCACCGCCGGTTCGCTCGCGAGGATCGAGCTCGCGCGCGCCGTGCCGGGGTGGGATACCGTGCGCCTGCTCGCCCGCGGACTGGACGTGAGCATGGTCGAGCTGTGCGCCGCCGTCGAAGGCAGGTCAGTCGATCTCCACTAGCTGAAGCCCCAGGCCGAGACGGTCGCCCGGCCGCAGCTGACAGCGCCCGACCGGCGTGCCGTTGACCGTCACGCCGTTCCTCGACGCGAGATCCTGGATCATCCACGCGCCGTCGCGGAAGACCAATCGTGCGTGCCGGCGCGACACAGTGCCCTCGCCGAGGCGCACGTCGCAGTCCGGGCTCCGCCCGATCAGCAGGTCCCCGTGCGCGCCCGCCCAGTCGAGCGCGAGCACCAGCTCGGTGGGCTCGCGCCTGCCGGCTCCTGTGAACCCGCCGACAGCCGCGCGCGCCGCGGCGAGGGCCGACAGCGCAGACGCGATCGCCGGGCGCGGCGTCGGGCGATCGCGGAGCGCGAGGTCGCCCACCAGGCTGCCCGGTTCGATCAGGCGCGGCCCGAACAGCAGCTCCAGACGGTAGGACAGCGTCTGCTCGCTGAGCAGGCCCTCCGCGAACGCCGCGCTCAGCGTCCCCGCCAGCCGCTCCCGCGATCTCCCCGGCGCAAGCATCCAGTCAGTCTCGCGCACCGCAGCCGGTATGTCCATGGGGCCCTAGCAGCGGTGCCTGCCGGCGAGCACTATCGCGCCCGCCACAACCGCCACGAAGGCCAGGACGCGCAGGACTCCCATCGCGCCCGTCGGGAGCGTCTCGTGCAGCAGCACCGAGCCGGCGGCGATCGGCAGCGCCGTCGTGAGCAGCGTGGCGATGCCGGCGATGCTCAGCGCCGTACCGCGCTGATAGCCGATCTGCAGCAGGGAGCTGCCGAGCACGTACCCCAAGATCGCCGCCACGGCGAACAGCGCTCTCACACCGCCCTGCGTCGCCAGCTTCGTGGAGATGTCGCCGCACGAGAACAGCAGCCCGCCGGTGATCCCGTCCGCCGTCGCGCCTCCCACCAGCGCCCGGCCGGCGCTCAGCGTGAGCAGTGCCGCGACGGCGGTGCCTCCGAGCCACAGCCCGATGTCTGGCAGCGAGCCGCGGGAGCTGCGCTCGACGCTTCCGATCAACGAGAGCGACAGCAGCAGCAGCCCCGCAACCGCCACGCCCGCACCGACGCGCTCACGCGTGCTCAGCGTGCGATGGTCCAGTCGCGCCGTCGCCACCGCGAGGACACCGATCCCGCCCGCACCCACGCTCTGCACGAGCGCCAGCGGCGCGAGCCGCAGGGCGGCCGCGTACAGCGCGAACCCGCCGCCCTCCATCGCGAATGCCGCGAGCCAGGCGTGGTTCGTCAGCAGCAGCCGCAGCGAACGTCGCGGGCTGCGCAGCGAAAGCGGCGGGAGCGAGCCCACCGCGTCGTGCTCGCGTACGTACGCCAGGTTGACGAGCGTGGTCGAGGCCAGCACCAGCCCCAGCGCAACGACCGTCTCACCGGTGCCAGCCACCAGCGCCATCGACTGCATATGGGCACAGTACGCTCCACCTCGACCGCGCCTGCGCCCGGCCATGCGGAAGACTCGCCCGACTACCCGTCCGCGCCCGACGAGGAGATCTGATCGCGCCCTTCCGCGCAGCGTCGCGGTGCCAGTACCTGTCTGTCGCTCACAGCACGTGGCGCAGGCGCCAGCCCAGCGATGGGCCCCCGAGCGGCGCGACGACAACCGCCGCGCTCGAGGCGGCGATGGCGCCGGCGACGGCCACCGTGGCCATGCGCTCGCCGGCCCGCACTCGCGTCGTCGCCGGGTCGACCGCCACACGCACGGGGAACGTGAGCCCGCCCCAACCGATCTCCCTCAGCGCGCTCGCGGTCCTCGCGGTCGTCCGCCGCCCGTCGGCGTTGGTCGCGCTCAGCACGCTCGTGCCCGCCGGCAGGACCGTCTCCACGCGCAGCGCCGCCGCGGCCGAGTCGCCGAGCCGCTGAGCACCGATCAGAGCGGCTTCGATCAGGGGGCCTTCCCGCTGGCCGAGCACCACGCCGAGCACCGTCAGCCGCCGTCCCGCGAGCGTCACGCGCTTGGCGAACACCAGGCAGCCGCCGGCCGCGCTGTCCGAGCCCGTCTTCACGCCCACATACCCGTCCGCTCCCACCAGGCGGTTGTAGTTCTCCACCCGTCCCACGTAGGGCAGCGGCGCCGAGGGCTCGTCGACGATCGTCCCGAACGCCGGCTCGCGCATCGCCACGCGCGCGAGCTTCAACTGGTCGGCGGCCGTGGACACCGTCGTGGGCTCGTAGCCGCTCGGATCGGTGTACGTAGTCGAGTCCATGCCCAGCTTCCTGGCGGTCGCGTTCATGCGCGCCACGAACGCCGCGACCGTCCCGGCGTCGTGAGCCGCCAGCAGCGCCGCGACGTTGTTCGCCGAGGGCAGCAGCAGCGCCTGCAGCGCCTGACGCTCGCTGATCCGCTCGCCCGCCCGCACTGCGACCGTGGACTCGTCCTCCTCTACCCGCTGCTCCTCTTCCCTGGCGTCCGCGGGCGTGATCGTCATCTCGAATCCCTCCTCGCCGGCCGCGAGCGGGTGCTCGAGCAGCGTCAGATAGGCGGTCATCACCTTCGCCACGCTCGCGATCGGCACCGGGATGGAGCGTCCAGAGGTCCCGAAGCCGGCCACGCCCTCCACTTCCACCGCCGCCTGGCCCTCGCGCGGCCAGGCGAGCACCGGCGCGCTCCCCGGCAGGCGGACGGAGGTGGCGAGCGTGCGGTGGATGCTGAGCGCGGGCGTGCTCTCGGTCGCGCCCCGCCATATCAGTGCGACGAGGAGCACGGCGAGCACGAGCGCCCAAGGGGTTCCCGATCGCAGGCGCCGACGCCGACGGTGTCGATGCCCAAGCGCTGGCCGTTCGCTCACCGCCACAGCTTGCGGACGCTAGCGCAGGCGCAGGCGGTCGGGAGCCGGTATGGGAGCCGCCCTGGGACGATCGGCCGACGGGAGTCGCGAACCGCGCTCAGCGCCCGGCGCTCGGCGCGGAGCGCCTGTCGGCCTCCGCGGCCGACCGCGCGCGGGTGCGGATGACCGCGGCGCACGCGGCCGGGTCGTCGTAGAAGGGCACATGCCCGGCGCCGAGGCTCACGTGCGTCGCCCACGGCAGCAGCGTGCGCGCGCGCGGAGCCTGCAGGCGGTAGGGGAGCAGCCGATCGCGCTGACCCCACGCGATCGTCGTGGGCGTGCCGCGCAGTTGCTCGGGCGCGCCGAAGCGGTACTGGCGGAACGCGTCGAGGGCGCCGGCGAACGCGGGTGCCGCCCACGCGTTCCTGAGCGTCGCGGCGGCCTCCCGCGCGGGCAGCCGCGTCGGGTAGCCGAACGTCTGCGAGAACAGCGCCTTGCGTCCGCGACGCGTGCGCGCGAGCGCCTCTACCGCGGGGCGTGCGGCGGCGGGGATCCGCGCCAGCGTGCTCAGCGAGAGCTGGCAGAAGCGCAGCTCGGCTGGCGTCCAGAAGCCCGCGGGCGAGAAGGCGCTGACAGAGCGCACGGCGCGGCCGCGCGCGAGCTCCAGCGCGATCGCGCCGCCCATCGAGTTGCCCGCCACGTGCGGGCGCTCCAGGCCGAGCTCCGCGAAGAACCACTCGAAGGCGTCCGCGTACGCGGGGATCGTCGGCTCGATGCCCGCCGACAACGGCGCCGAGCGCCCGAAGCCGGGGGAGTCGCAGGCGATCACGTCGAACTCGCCGACGAGCCGGTCGATCACCGGCTCCCACACCTGCCAGGTGAGCCCGATCCCGTGCAGCAGCACCAGCGGCGGCCCCTCGCCCGCGCGGTGGTAGTTGATCGACAGGCTCACCTGAGGCTCCAGTTGAGGTTGAGGCTCATGCTGCGGGTGGGTGGGATCGAATCAGATCGGCGCCGCGCTCGGCGATCATGATCGTGGGGGCGTTGGTGTTGCCGCCGGTGATGGTCGGCATGATCGACGCGTCGATCACGCGCAGGTCGCGCAGGCCGTGCACGCGCAGCGAGGAGTCGACGACGGCCTGCGGGTGCGTGTCGCTCATCCTGGCGGTGCCCACCGGGTGGTAGATCAGCATCAGGCGCCGGCGCACGTCCGCCTCGAGCTCCGCGTCCTCGACGCTCTCGCTCCCCGGCTTGAGCTCCTTGACGAGCGTCTCGCGCAGCGGCGACTGCGCGGCGATCTCGCGCGCCAGGCGCACGCCGGCGATCAGCGACGCGAGGTCGTCGGGCTCTGACAGCGTGTTGGTGATGATGCGCGGCTTGGCCGTCGGGTCGGCCGAGCGCAGCCACACCTGGCCGCGGGCCTGCGGCGAGACGAGCGTGGGCGCGATCACCATGCAGTGGCCGTCGTAGGTCTCCGCGCCATGGTCTTCGTAGTAGGCGGCGCCCATGTGGAGCTGCACGTCCGCCGCCGGCAGCCCGCCGCGCGTGCGCGTGAAGGCGACGACCTCGGCGACCGTCGAGCTGAGCTTGCCCGACCTGCGCAGCAGCCACTCCGCCAGCGGCCGCGGCTTGTCGGCGCCGTACAGGGTGTTCTCGTCGGAGACCTCCCACAGCACGGTCACGAACGGGTGATCCTGCAGGTTGCGACCGACGCCCGCCAGCTCGTGGCGCACCTGCACGCCCGCCGCCGCCAGCTCGTCGGCGGGCCCGATCCCCGAGAGCAGCAGCAGCTGCGGCGAGTCGATCGCGCCGGCCGCCAGGATCACCTCGCGCTCGGCGCGGATGACCTCCACGCCGCCGCGGCCCTTGCGCACGCGCACGCCGACCGCGCGATCGCCCTCGAGCTCGACGCCCAGCACGGTGACGCTCGTGCGCACCTCCAGGTTCGGGCGGGTGAGCGCCGGGCGCAGGTACGCGTCGGCGGCGCTGAAGCGCCGGCCGCCCAGCTGCGTGACCTGGAACATCGACGCGCCGTCCTGCTCGGGGCCGTTGTAGTCGGCGATCCGCGGGATGCCCGCCGCCTCGCTTGCGGCCAGCAGGCGCGCGCTCATCGGCCGCGGCGAGCGCTGCTCGGCGACGTGCAGCGGGCCGCCCGCGCCGTGGTACTCGGAAGCGCCGCGGACGTTGTCCTCGGCCCTGATGAAGTACGGAAGCACGCTCGCGTAGCCCCAGCCGGGGGCGCCCTGCGCCTCCCAGCCGTCGTAGTCGAGCGGGCGCCCGCGGACGTACAGCATCGCGTTCATCGAGCTCGAGCCGCCGAGCGCCCTGCCGCGCGGGATGTACAGCGAGCGGCCGTCGACGTGCGGCTCGGGCTCGGTCGCGAAGTCCCAGTCGAGCTTCGAGTGGAACTGTTCGGGGAACGCCGCCGGGATCTTGATCTTCAGCGAGCGGTCCTTGCCGCCGGCCTCCAACAGCAGCACCCGCGCCGACGGATCCTCGGAGAGGCGGTTCGCCAGCACGCAGCCGGCGGAACCGGCTCCCACGATTATGTAGTCGTGCATACCGCTCCTGTCCCTCCGGGCACCCTAAGCGCTCACGGCGGCGGCTGGCTTTTGCAGCGGTGCGAAGCTGTACTCGGCCGCGTCCAGCCGCTCGGTCTGCGCCAGGTACTCGCGCATGTAGCCCGGCCAGTTGGCGACGATCCGCCCATTCTCGTCGCGGTACCACGAGTCGCACTCGGTCCATGCGGTGCCGGCGAAGCGAGCCTGCAACGCGCGGTCGCTCGCCGCCTCCACCTCCGCGCGCACCTCGATCGCGCCCGCGCCGCGGGCGCGCACGTGCTGAAGCGCCTGGCGTATGTACGCGGCCTGCGCCTCCAGGTACACGAGGATCGAGCCGCCGGAGGTGTTCGTGTTCGGTCCGTACATCACGAACATGCTCGGGAAGCCCGGCACGCACATGCCGAGGTGCGCGTGCGCGCCGCCCGACCAGTACTCCTCCAGATCCAGGCCGTCGGCGCCGGCGACGCGCATCGGGAACATGAAGTCGTTGGTCTGAAAGCCGGTCGCCCAGATCACGCAGTCGAGCTCGTGCTCCGATCCGTCCGCCGTGACGATGCCCATGGGCGTGACGCGCGTGATCGCCTCCGTCACCAGCTCGACGTTCGCCCGTTCCAGCGCCGGCAGGTAGTGGGAGCTGAAGAGGATGCGCTTGCAGCCGAACGTGTAGTCGGGCCACGCCTGCTCGCGCAGGAACGGGTCCTTCAGCTGCGAGCGCATGAACGCCGCCGAGCGCGCGCCCGCCACCCGCCCGATCGTCCGTGGATGGCGGATCGCGAGCGTCAGCGACTCCGTGTACTGGAACACGAAGCTGCGCCGCAGCTCCTGGACGCCCGGGATCAGCTGGACGGCCGCGCGCAGGAGCGCCGGGTAGCGGCGGTTCACGCGCGGCATGAACCAGTTGCCGCTGCGCTGGAAGATCGTCAGGCGCTCGACCTGTGGCGCGATCTCGGGGACCAGCTGCACGGCGCTGGCGCCGGTGCCGATCACGGCCACGCGCTTGCCCGCCAGCGAATACGAGTGATCCCATTCGGCTGAGTGAAAGCTGTGGCCCGCGAACGTCTCAGCGCCCTCGATCGGCGGACGTGCAGGCTGGTGCAGCTGCCCCGTGGCCAGGATCAGCGCGCCCGCCGTGTACGTCTCGCCCCGCGCGGTCTCCACGCTCCAGCGGCAGCTCTCCGCGTCCCACGAGCAGGCGGTCACCTCGGTATCCGTGCGCACGAGCCGATCGACCCGCCGCGAGCGCGCCACCTCGTGCAGATAGGCGTGGATCTCCGCCTGCGGCGAGCACAGCCGCGACCAGTCGCGCCGCTGCGCGTAAGAGAACGAGTACAGATGGCTCGGCACGTCGCACGCCGCCCCCGGGTAGCTGTTGTAGAACCACGTGCCGCCAAGGTCGGGAGCCTTCTCCAGGATCGCCACGTCCGTGATCCCGTGCCCGCGCAGCTCGATCGCCGCCGCGATCCCGCCGAAGCCCGCGCCCACGATCAGGACGGCCACGTCGTTACTCGTGGACGGCTGTGCGCTCACCCCTGCGGCGGCCATGCGACTCCTCCTCCTGGACGATGTGTCCCGCTGTCGTCAACCTTATGCCTTCCCGGCTCCTCTGCGCGCGATCACACCCCACCGGGAGTCGCGGACCGCCCCGCGCCGCGCGCCTGCTCCAGCGTCGCCCGCAGCCACGCGCCCGCACTCGGGACCTCACGCGGGTCGATGTGGTGCCCCGCCTCGGACTCGTGGTACTCCACCGGCAGGCCAGCCGCGCGCAGGCGCTCGGCGGCCGCCCGCGCGAACTCCACGCTGATCACCGCATCGCGCGTGCCGTGCGCGATGAACACGCGCACGGATCTGCGGTTGTCGAGGTCCGGCTGCCAGTGCTCGACGGTGGGGACGAAGCCCGAGAAGGCCATGATCGCGCACGGCACGGGGCGTCCCGGGCTGAGACCCAGCGCGTAGCTCATCACCGCGCCCATCGAGAAGCCGCCTAGAACCGTCCGCTCGGGCCCGACGCCCATGCGCCGCCACAGCTCGTCGTGCAGCTCGCCCAGCTGTTGCGTCGCGGCGTGGAAGCTGTCGGGCTCGGGATAGCCGACGCGCGACACCGTGTACCAGTGGTAGCCGGGAGAGCCGGGCAAGGTCAGCGGCGCGCGCGGCGTCACCACGTGCAATCGGCGCGCGGGATCCAGGGCCTCGCCGAGCGTCAGCAGGTCCTGCTCGTCCGCGCCGCGCCCGTGGTGCAGGATCAGCAGCCCCTCCGGCTCGCCCGCGGCCGGGCGCTCGCGCACGATCAGCGCGCTCACGCCGCGAGGACCTTCCGCGCGCGTGACGGCGACGCGCTCACGTCCATCGGGATCCTCGCGCTCGTGACGGCGACGCGCTCACGCGGCTGCCACCGGCTCGCGTGGTATGTAGGGAGCGAGCTCGCGCCGCGCGATCGACAGCTTGTGCACCTCGTCGGGACCGTCGGCCAGGCGCAGCGTACGCAGGTGCGCGTACGCGCGCGCGAGGCCGAAGTCGTCGGAGACGCCGCCGCCGCCGTGGACCTGGATCGCGCGGTCGAGCACCTTCAACGCCATGTTCGGCGCCGCCACCTTGATCGCCGCGATCTCCGTGCGCGCGTGGCGGTTGCCGACCGTGTCCATCATCCACGCCGCCTTCAACGTCAGCAACCGGGTCATCTCGATCTCTATGCGCGACTCCGCGATCCAGTCGAGGATGTTGCCCCGCGTCGCCAGCGGCTTGCCGAACGTCACGCGCGAGACCGCCCGCTTGCACATCGCGTCCAGCGCCCGCTCGGCGGCGCCGATCGCGCGCATGCAGTGGTGGATGCGCCCCGGGCCCAGACGCGCCTGGGCGATCAGAAAGCCGTCGCCCTCCTTCGAGATCACGTTCGTCACCGGCACGCGCACGTCCTCGAAGGAGATTTCCCCGTGGCCGTCCTGGTCGGTGTAGCCGAACACCGGCAGGTTGCGCAGCACCGTCACCCCCGGCGTGTCCAGCGGCACGAGGATCTGGCTCTGCTGTGTGTACGTCGGCGCGTCCGGCTGTGTCTTGCCCATCACGATCATGATCCTGCAGTGCGGGTGGAACACGTTCGTGATCCACCACTTGCGGCCGTTGAGCACGTACTCGTCCCCGTCGCGCTCGATGCTCAGCGCGACGTTGGTCGCGTCTGAGCTCGCCACGTCGGGCTCGGTCATCGCGAACGCCGAGCGAATCTCCCCATCCAGAAGCGGCGTCAGCCAGCGCTCCTTCTGCTCGTCGCTGCCGAACTGGTGCAGCACCTCCATGTTGCCCGTGTCCGGCGCCGAGCAGTTGCACGCCTCCGAGGCGATGTGCGAGCGGCCGAGGATCTCCGCCAGCGGCGCGTAGTCGCTGTTCGACAGGCCCGCCCCGTCCTCGTCGTCGGGCAGGAACATGTTCCACAGGCCCGCCTCGCGCGCGTGCGTCTTCAGCTCCTCCATGATCGGTGGCTGGAAGTGGGGATCGCCGGACTCGCGCAGCTGGTGCTCGTACACCTCCTCCGCGGGGTAGATGCGCTCGTCCATGAACGCGCTCAGGCGCTCCTTGAACTCGGAACAGCGCTGGCTCGGCTCGAAGTCCATCGGTCCTCCCTCGGTGATGGCGGTAGTCCAGCCGGCGCGCAGCGCCGTCATGGACGGATCTAATGGGTTGGCTGGGCACTAGGATCATCGCCGATGAGCCAAGAGGGCGCCAGCTACCGCGCGGCGGGCGTGGACTACGACGCGCTCGACGCCGGCAAGCGCCTGGCGATCGCCAAGGCGCTGTCGACCTCCCCGCTGTTGGCCGCCAGGGGCGGGCGCGCGCTCGACGCCTCGCGCGGCGAGCCCGCGTTCGTGTTCGAGCTCGGCTCCCATGCGTTCGCGTTCGTCGTCGAGGGGCTGGGCACCAAGTCGATCATCGCGCGCCACGTGCTCGAAGAGCAGGGCCTCGACCGCTTCGGCGCCGTCGCCTACGACACCGTCGCCGCGATCCTCAACGACCTCTGCTGCGTCGGCGCGCTGCCGCTGGTCGTCAACGCGTACTTCGCCACCGGCGCGTCGGAGTGGTACCTGCAGGGCGAGCGCGCGGCGTCGCTGCTGGAGGGCTGGCGCCGGGCGTGCGCGGACGCGGGCTGCGTGTGGGGCGGGGGCGAGTCGCCGTCGCTGCCGGGCCTGCTCGCCGAGCGGGACGTCGAGCTGGCCGGCGCCGCCGTCGGCGCCGTGCCCGCCGGACGCTCGGCGATCCTCGGCGAGCGCCTCTGCGCGGGCGACGAGATCGTGCTGGTGGCCTCCAGCGGGCTGCACGCCAACGGCGCCTCGCTCGCGCGGCTGGTGGCCGGACGGCTGCCCGACGGCTACGCGACCGCGCTGCCGGGGGCCGCCACCACGCTCGGGGAGGCGCTGCTCGAGCCGTCGACGATGTACGTGGCGCTGATCGCCGCGCTGTTGGAGACAGACATCGAGCTGACCTACGTCAGCCACGTCACCGGCCACGGCCTGCTCAAGCTGATGCGCCCGGCCAAGCCGCTGCGCTACCGCATCGAGCGCCTGCCCGCTGTCCCGCCAGTGCTGAGCTTCCTCGTCGAGCAGGCCGGCATGGACGCGCAGGCGGCGTACTCGACGTTCAACATGGGCTCGGGCTATGCCCTCTACTGCGCCGGCGGCGCCGGCGCGAGGATCGTCGAGCTCGCGCGGCGCCTCGGCCTCGACGCGCTCGTCGCCGGGCGCGTGGAGGAGGGGCCCAGGGAGGTCGTGCTGGAACCGGTGGGGGTGCGCTACGGCGGAGACCAGTTCGAGCTCTCGACGCCCCAACCATGAACCTAAGGTCAAGGCTGATAGTTGGGGCAACAGCCCTGAGCGGGTGCCGGGCGAGGCCATTTCTGGCAGGCGGCGCGCCATACCGGTAGTTCCAACCGGTTGCGGGTATACCCTCTATGTGAATAAGATTTGCTTCAGAAGTCGTAACCGTTCCCCGCTGAGGAGTCGGGGAATCTCGATGTCGCCGGACCGCATGGTTCCGGAGCTACCCGGGTCGAGGCGGTCCCGTCCATCAAAAGAGGAGAGAATCTGATGCGCAGAGCATCCACCTGTCTTGCCGTTCTAGGGCTCGCCGTGCTCGCGCTGCCCGGCGTGGCGTCGGCGGCGCCGAAAGTCACGTTCAAAGCGACGGCCGTGCCGATCTCGGGCTACAAAGACACCGGCAACATCCTTGGCGCCGGCGCGGCCCTCGAATCCGAATTCACGATCTCGGGCACGGAATACGGCGGATTCCCGGCGCCGCTGATCGGGGTCAACGTCTCGCTGCCCTCGGGCTCGAAGCTGCACACCAGCGGTTTCCCGACGTGCCCGCTGGCGACGCTCGAACACGAAGGCGCCATCGCGTGCAAGAAAGCCGAGGCCGGGCCGATCGGCCGAGCGCTGGGGGTCGTCGCCTTCGGCGAAACGCGGGTTCCCGAGGAAACGGAAATCTTCTCGTTCTACGCGCCGGGCGGCGGCTTTGAGTTCCTCGCCGACGGGCACGACCCGGTCGAGCTGGAAATCATCTCCAACGGCCACTACGTCAACCTCGGCGGCGCCGGCGGCTATGGCCCGAAGCTCGAAACCGCGATTCCGCTGGTCGTGACAGTGCCCGGCGCGCCCGACGCGTCGGTCGAAAAAATCAACGTCAAGGTCGGCTCGGCGATCGGGCCGAAGAACAACCCGAAGAAGGACACCTACTACGGCAGGCTGCCGAAGAAGTGCCCGAAGGGCGGCTTCCCGCTGAAGGCTGAACTGACGTTCGCGCCCAACGCGGAGGAACACCTGCCGGGGAGCAACCCGGAAACCGTGACGGTGCTCTACAAGGCGCCGTGTCCCAGGAAGTAGAAGTTGCGGGAGGGTTCGCGCCGCTGAGGGCGTAAGCTCGACCGCAGACAAAAGGTTGTGTGGGCGACCTCATCGCGGATGATGGGGTCGCCCGCTCGTTGTAAACGCAAGGAAGGATTGGGGTTGAGGACGGAGACCGCGGGGTGGAGGAGATGGGCGGCCGGCATCGCCGGCGCCGCCTGCTGCGCCGCGCTCGTGATCGTCGTACTGCTCGCGACCGCCGCGGGGGGCTCAAATGGCGGTTACAGCATCTACGCGGTCTTCGACGACGCCGGAAACCTGATCGCCGGTGAGAACGTCAAGATCGACGGCGTGAAGGTGGGGACGGTGAGCTCGGTCGCGCCGACGCCGCAGGCGAAGGCGGCGGTCGTGATCAAGATCGAAAACCCCGGCTTCCAGGACTTCCGCGACGACGCGTCCTGCACCATCCGCCCGGAGTCGCTGATCGGCGAGAAGTACGTCGACTGCCTGCCCACGCAGCCGCGCGCGGAAGGCGCGCCACTGCCGCCGTCGCTGCGGAAGATCCCCAGTGGCCGCGAAGGCGCGGGCGACTACCTGCTGCCCGTGCAGAACACCAGCAGCCCCGTCGACGTCGACCTGCTCGGCGACATCGACCGCCTGCCCGAACGCGAGCGCCTGACGATCATCCTCAACGAACTGGGCGCGGGGCTGGCGGGACGCGGCAGCGACCTCAGCGAAGTGGTCAAGCGCGCCAATCCCGCCCTGCGCGAACTCGACAAGGTGCTCACGATCCTCGCGAGCGAGAACCACACGCTGGCGAAGCTGGCCGTCGACTCCGACAGGGCGCTCGCGCCGCTCGCGAAAGTGCGCGGACGGGTCGCGGACTTCATCGGGCAGGCGAACACGGTCGCGCAGGCAGGCGCGGCGACGCGCGGGTCGCTGGCTCGCAACCTGAAGCTGCTCCCACCGTTCCTCGAACGACTCGGGCCGGCGCTGGAACGCATCCAGCACTTCGCCGAACAGGCCACACCGACGTTCACAGACCTCAAAGCCGCCGCGCCCGGGATCGACAAGGTCTTCACGAGCCTGCCCGGGTTCTCCAACAGCTCCACCAAGTTCTTCGAAAACCTCGGCAAGACCGCGAAGGTGTCGGGGCCCGCGCTCGTCGGCACGAGGACGCTGCTCAAACAGCTGCAGTCGCTCGGCAAGTCCGCGCTGCCGTTCACGAGCAACTTCTCCGAGCTGCTCGAGAGCCTGCAGAAGACAGGCGGCCTCGAGCGCATCATGGACTTCATCTTCCTGAGCACGGGCTCAGCCAACGGCTACGACTCGCTGGGCCACTTCCTGCGGGCCGAGGGCGTCGGCAACACCTGCCTCAGCTACAACATCGAAACCTCGTCATCGTCGGGCTGCAGGCGCAAACTGTTCAACACCGGCGGCGGCAGCTCCTCGGCGAGCGCGTCAAGCGCCACGGCGAGCAGCGCGTCCAGCGCCACGTCCGGGATCAACCCAGAAACGACCGGCCTGGTGATCGCGCGCACGCTCGCGGTCATGAAAGGCGCCACGCCCGCGCAGGCGATCGCGAAATACCCCGGCGCCGTCACGATCGGTGGCGCATCGGGAGAACCCTCTGGCTCGAGCCCCGCCAGCGGCTCGACGCCCACCGCCGAGCCGGTCGGCGGCTCGACGCCCACCGCCGAGCCGGTCGGCGGCTCGACGGCGGGCACGACCTACTACACGCCCTCGACCGCGAGCTCGGAAGCGGGCGGGCTGCTGCTCAACTACCTCCTCGGCAACGAATGACGCGATGACCAGCCGCCCGTCGCTACCACGCCCGCTGCTCCCCGCCCTGGTCGTCGGCGCGCTCGCGCTGGGTGTTCCCGCGGCGAGCCTCGCCGGGGAACCGAGCCCCAACACCACGACCACGACCACGCCGGGGGAAGCAACTCCGCTGGAAGCGGCGCCGCCGCAGGTGCAGGCCCAGCACGTACAGCGCGCGAGCCCCAGCGGCCCCACGACGAAGACGCGCACGACCGGCAAGGCGACAGGCGAACCGTCAGGCGCGAGCGAAGGCTCGAGCACCGGCGGCGTGCGCGCCAAGCATGCGGCGCCTGCGCCCTCGACGCTGACCCCGTCGCTACCGCTCGACCTGCGCTCCTCGATCGCCGGCGTGCCGAGCTTCTTCATCGAAAGCTTCCAGATCCCGCCGTTCCTGCTGCCGATCTTCCAGGCGGCGGGCACGGCCTACGGCATCCCGTGGCAGGTGCTGGCGGCGATCAACGAGGTCGAGACCGACTACGGGCGCGACCTCAGCGTCTCCAGCGCCGGCGCCGAGGGCTGGATGCAGTTCCTGCCCTCCGAGTGGGCCCAGTACGGGGTCGACGCCAACGGCGATGGCTACAAGGACCCCTACAACCCGGCCGACGCGATCTTCGCCGCCGCCAGGTACCTGCGGGCGGCCGGCGGCGACACCGACATCAAGGCGGCCGTCTACGCCTACAACCACTCGCAGGCGTACGTCGAATCGGTGATGCTGCGCGCGCAGCTGCTCGACGGCACCCCGCCGGAACTGCTCGGCGCGATCACCGGCCTGACCGAGGCCCACTTCCCGGTGTACGCCGCCTCGCACTACAGCGACGGCTTCCCGACCGTCTCCACCGGCTCCTCGAGCACGACGCTCGTCGGCACGACTATCTACTCGCAGGCGGGGGCTCCCGTGATCGCCGTGCAGGACGGCGAAATCGTGCAGATCGGCGACTCGCCCTCGCTCGGGCGCTTCATCGCCCTGCGCGACGCCTACGGCAACACCTACGTCTACGCCGAGCTCGGCGAAGTCGCGTCGGTGTACCCCGTGCTCGAGCCGCACGTGCACACCGCGATCAGCCCGCGTATCACGCACGCGACGGGCAGCGCCGAACCGGCGCCCGGCGGTCCCGCGACGGCCGGCGCCCAGCCGCGCTCGCCCCTGTCGGAGGGCGCCGCGATCTCGGGGCTCGCGCTCGGCGCCGCGGCCACGCTCGAATCCGCCCCGAGCTCCGTCCCGTCGACCCCCACTTCGGCGCCCGCGCCGCCCAGGCCGCCCGCCCACGTGCGCTCCTTCAGGGAAGGCTCCGACGAGGTCTACCTGCACCCGCTCGCTCCCGGCGTGCAGGTGATCGCCGGGACCGTCCTTGGCCACCTCAGCGACGCCGAAGCGGCTCCGCACATCGTCTTCCAGATCCGCCCGGCCGGACTCGGCGCGCCGCTGATCGACCCCAAGCCGATCCTCGACGGCTGGGTGGCCCTCGAAGGCACCTCGATCTTCAGGGCCAAGGGCGAGAACCCCTTCCTCGCGACCTCGCCGACCGTCGGCCAGGTGCTGCTGGAGTCCAAGCAGCAGCTCGAGCCACAGGTGCTCCACACAGGCGGCATCGAGCTCGGTGCCTGCGCCCGCCAGGACGTGCAGGAGGGCAGGGTCGACAAGCGCGTGCTGGCGATGCTCGAGTACCTGTCCGTGTCGGACCTGCGTCCGAGCGTGTCCGGGCTGCCGTGCGCCACCTCGACGGCGGCGGCAGACGCGGCCTACCTACCGGCGAGCGCGAGCAGCGAGGCAGTCGACATCACCGCCGTCAACGGCATCCCGATCGCCGGCCATCAGGGGCCGGGCTCGATCGCCGACGAGACCGTGCGCAAGCTGCTGATGCTCCAGGGCCTGTCCAGGCCGCGGCGGATCGTCAGCCTGATGGGCTACCCGGGCGCGGGCGTCGCGGTGGCGGGGCCGAGCGGCGCCGACGCGATCCACATCTCCTTCCGCGCGCTCCCGGGCGGCGGCAGCGGCGCGCATGCCGCGGCGCTGTTCGCCTCGGGGCTCACGCCCAGCGAGTGGATCCAGCTGATCGACAGGCTCGGCGAGATCCCCGACCCGATCGTCGGCGGCGGCCATTCGAGCGCCGCCATCCAGGACAGCGCCGGCGCAGCCACCGGCGGCGGGGAAGGGTAAGGCGATGGCGACGACCAGCCCACCCAGCCTGCCGCCGGCGCCGCCGGCGCCGGGCGTGCGCGCCCCCCGCACGGGCCCGATCCGGATCATCGCCGTGGGCGCGCTCGTGATCGTCGTGCTGATCGTCGCCTACCTCGTGTTCGCCGGCTCGGGCGGCGCGACGTACAAGCTCGAATTCGCCGAAGCCGACCAGCTCGTCAGGGGCAACCAGGTGCAGGTCGGCGGCGTGCCGGTCGGGAGCGTCACCAACATCGAACTCACCCACGACTACAAAGCGCTCGTCACGATCCACGTCGACTCCTCGCTCGTCCCCTTGCACCAGGGCACCGTCGCCCAGGTGCGCGTGCCCTCGCTCGCCAGCGTCGCCAACCGCTACATCGCGCTCACGCTGGGGGCCAACAGCAACCCCACCTACCCCGCGGGCGCGACGCTGCCCGCGAGCGTCACCCGCGAAGTGACCGACCTCGACGAGCTGTTCAACACGCTCAACCCGAAGACGCGCGCGGGCCTCGCGCAGTTCATCCAGGGCACCGCCGAACAGTACGTCGGCCAGAGTCGCGGCCTCGGCGAATCGACCGAACTGTTCCCCGCGTTCCTGACCTCGACCGCGCACTTCTTCTCCGAGCTGACCCGCGAACAGCCGGTGTTCACGAGCTTCCTCGTGGAAACGGCCAAGGCCGTGACGACGATCGGCGCGCGCAAGGACCAGCTCGCCGACCTCGTCGAAAACCAGAACACGACCCTCGCGGCGATCGCCTCCGAGCAGAGCGAGCTCGCGCGGGGCCTGAAAGAACTGCCACGGGCCCTGCGCCAGGGCAACCGCACGTTCGCCGAACTCCCGGCGACGTTCGCGGCGCTCAAAACGTTCGTCGAAACCTCCAGGCCGACGACCAAGCCGGTGACGATGCTGCTCGAACGCCTGCGCCCGCTGCTCGCCAAGGCGGCGCCGGTCGTGCACAACCTCGCCCTGACGTTCAGCCGGCCCGGAGCCGACAACGACCTCACCGACCTCGTGCGCGCGCTGCCGGCGCTCGCCAAACAGCTGACGACGGCCTCGCCGACCGCCGTCACCACGCTGCAGGAAGCGGTGCCGATCACCGCATTCCTCGGCCCCTACTCACCCGACCTCGCTGGCACGCTGCGCACCTTCGGCCAAGCCGCCGCCTACTACGACGCCGACGGCCACTACGTCCACGTCAGCCCGGTCCTGCCCGACTTCAAGCTCGGCGCGAACAACACCCTCACCCTCCCGGAAAAACCGGAAGAAGCACTGGACGGTCTGAAGACCGGGCAGCTGCGCCGCTGTCCGGGCGCCGCCACCGAGCCGGCGGAAGACGGCTCCTCGCCGTTCGTCGACGGAGAACTGCTCGACTGCGACCCGACGGAGACCCCGTGAACCGCCGGCGCAACTCCATCGCCGCGAGCCCGCTGCTGATCGGCGCGATCACGACCCTGATCGTCGTGGTCGCCGTGTACCTCTCCTACAACGCCAACAACGGCCTGCCGTTCGTGCCGACGTACAACGTAAAGGTCGAACTGCCGGAGGCCTCGGGCCTGCAGAACACCAACCAGGTGCGCATCGGGGGCACGCGCGTGGGCATCGTCAGCTCGCTCTCGCCGCATGAGAACCCGCGCACCGGGCGCGTCACCGCGATCGCCGAACTCAAGCTCGAAAAGAAAATCGAGCCGCTGCCGGCCGACACGAGGGCGGTGGTGCAGTCGGTCTCGGACATCGGCCTGAAGTATCTGGAACTGGAAAAGGGCGCACCTTCGGCGTCGCACGCGACGCTCAAGGCGGGCCAGACGATCCCGCTCGACCAGACGCGCGAACCCGTGGACATCGACGAACTCTTCGACATGTTCGACAAGCCGACGAGGACCGCGATCAAGGTCAACACCAACAACTTCGGCGACGGACTCGCCGGGCGGGGCCTGGGCCTGAACGACACGATCCACGAACTGCGCCCGCTCGTCGCGCACGCGATCCCCGCGCTGCGCAACCTCGCCGAGCCATCGACCGGCCTGCGCGAGCTGTTCGTCGCGCTCGACAGGGTCGCATCGCAGTCGACCGGGAACGCGCAGGCTGAGCTGTTCAGCGAGCTCGACACCTTCTTCAAGGCCTGGGCGGGCGTGGCGCCGTCGATCGAAGCCGCGAACCGGGGCGGGCCGGCGTCACTGGAACAGGGGATCTACTCGCTGCCGCACGAGGCGCCCTTCTACGAAAACCTGACCGAGTTCGTGCGCCTGCTGCGTCCCAGCGCCAGCGCGCTGCGCACCGTCGCGCCGCAGCTCGGGCACGCGCTCGCGCAGGGCGCCGTCAACCTCGCCGCCGCCACGTCGCTGAACACGCGCCTGGCCGAATCCTCGCAGGCACTCGAGGAATTCGCCCACAACCCCGTCGTCTCGCTCGCGTTCGAAGACTTCACGCAGACGCTCGAAGTCGGCAACCCGCTGCTCGCCGGGATCGCGCCCGAGCAGGCCAACTGCAACTACTGGACGCTGGTGTTCCGCAACCTGGCGAGCATCTTCTCGGAGAACGTCGGCGTGGGCACGCTCGGACGCGCGGGCATCATCCTCTCTCCCACGGGAGCCAACAACGAGGGCTACCCGGCCTCGGCTCCGGCAAACGGGCCCTCGGAAGAACGCATTGCGAACACAAAAAAGATCATCGACACCAAGACCAACCACCTGCACAGCAACCCCTACCCGAACGTCACCGGCCCCGGTCAGGCGCAGGTGTGCGAAGCGGGCAACGAGAAGTACGTGCCCGACCAGGCCTCGATCGGCAACCTGCCGGCGAGCGAGGTCGAAAAGAACCGCGAAATCACGAGCCGCGAAGACAACCTGTTCGGCCAGAAGTACCCCGCCGCGACGCTCAAGGCGCTCGGGATCGTCACGGCGCAGCCCAAGGCGAAAGCCAAGACGAAGGGGAAGGGCAAATGAGCCGCGTGCGCTGGTGGCGTCGCCAGGAGCGGCCGGTGATCGAGCTGCAGCGCTCGAACCCGGTGCGCGCCGGGGTCGTGCTGATCCTGATCGTGGTGGTGGCGGTGTACTTCGGCTTCACCAAGCACATCCCGTTCAAACACGGCTTTCGCCTGAAGGCGGAGTTCGCGACGGCGCTGAACGTCCACTCCAAGTCGCCCGTGCGCATCGCCGGCATCACGGTCGGCCAGGTCACCTCGATCCAGCGCGCCGGCAACACGGGCCTCGTGAACATGGAAATCGAATCGCGCGGCCTGCCGATCCACTCCGACGCGACGATCAAGATCCGCCCGCGGCTGTTCCTGGAAGGCAACTGGTTCCTGGAACTGCAGCCCGGCAGCCCCTCCGCCAAGACGGTCTCCTCCGGCTACACGATCCCGGTCACCCAGACCGCCGATCCCGTCCAGCTCGACCAGGTGCTCGACGCCCTGACCACCGACACGCGCGCCAACCTGCAGAGCTTCCTGATCAACTACGGCGAAGCGCTGACGCGCAAGCCGCAAGCGCCCGAAAACGCCGAACAGGAACCCGAAGTGCGCGGCCTGAACGCAGCGCAGGCGCTCAACCAGACCTACGCGCGCGGGCCCTCCTCGCTGCGCGGCGGCGCGGTCGTCGACCAGGCGATCACCGGCACCGAAGCGCACGACCTGTCCGAGCTGGTGGCCTCGATCGGCAAGGTGACGGCGGCGCTGAACGTGCACGAGCAGGACCTCAGCGAACTGATCCCCAACTACAACACGTTCTTCTCGACGCTCGCGTCGCAGGCCACGAGCCTCAAGTCGCTGGTCGCGGAGCTGCCGGGCTCGCTGCTCAGCGTCGAGCGCGGCCTCGCCGGCCTGGACGCCTCGTTCCCGCCGACGCGCGCCTTCCTGCACGACATCCTCCCGGGGGTCAGGAACACCGACAAGACCGTAAAGGCGGCGCTGCCGTGGATCGAACAGACACAGGCCTCGCTCGCGCCCGAAGAGCTCGGCGGGGTCGCCAAAGGCCTGGAGGCGTCGGTGCCCTCGCTCGCGCGCCTGACGAGCGAACAGACGCCGGTCTACCGCGAAACGGAAGCGTTCAACAAGTGCCTGACGAAAGTCATCTACCCGGCCGGCAACACCAAGCTCCAGGACGGCACGAGCACGTCGGGCGTCGAAGACTACAAGGAATTCTGGTACAGCCTGGTGGGGTTGGACAGCATCGGCCAGAGCTTCGACGGCAACGGCCCGATGGTCAAGTTCCTCGTCGGCAACAGCGTGAACACGCTGCGCTCGCAGCCGACTTCGATTCTCGGCACGGACTTCAAGGGCGAACCGCTGCTCGGGCACTCGCTCCTGACCCCGCTCGGGACGCGCCCGGCCTACCCGGCCGAAGAGCCGCCGTATGAGCCGCTGGTGCCCTGCTACACACAGGCGCTGCCGAACTTCAACGGGCCGCTGTCACAGGGACCAGCCGACGGGAGCGGACAGGGATGACACCCGGAGAGAGCCACGAAGGCGGGCTGAGCGTCCGCGACCAGATCGAGCGCTATCGCTCGGCGTTCATCGCGGTCGTCACGATGATCGTGATCGCGGCGGTCGTCGGCGGCTACATCCTCGCGCACGAGAACCTCAAGCTCCCGAGCTGGGTACCGGTCCTCGGCCACAGCTATTACACGCTGGAGGCCGAATTCCAGACGGCCCAGGCGGTCGACCCCGGCCAGGGCCAGGCGGTGACTATCGCCGGCGCGAAGATCGGCGAAATCGCGAGCGTCGACCTGCACGACGGGGTCGCGATCGTGACGATGAAAGTCGACCCGAAGTACGGCTCCTACATCTACCGCAACGCGACGATGCTGCTGCGCCCGAAGTCCCAGCTGCAGGACATCACGGTCGAGGTCAACCCCGGCACGCCGTCCGCCGGCAAACTGCGCAGCGGCGAAATGGTCCCCCTGTCGCAGACGTCCCCGAACGTCGACTTCGACGAATTCCTGGCGGGGCTCGACGGCGAAACGCAGGCCGCCCTGCAGGAGCTGCTGGACGGCCTGGGCGTCGGGCTCAAAGGCAACGGCAGGGCGCTCTCGGCGGCGCTCAAGCGCTTCGACCCGACCGCCCGTCTCGGGGAGGAGATCACCCACGAACTGAAACTCCGCCACGCCGACATCGCGCGCTCGATCAAAAACTTCCGGCTGCTCACCGAAGCGCTCGGCGGCAAGGATCAGCAGCTCTCCGAGCTGATCGACGCCGCCGACGCCGTGTTCGCGACCTTCAAGGCGCAGGACGCCGGCTTCGAAAAGACGCTGCACCTGCTGCCGGGCGCGCTGCACAAGACAGGGGTCGGCCTCGCCAAGGTCGCCCAGGCGACGCACGTGATCGGCCCGACCCTGCACGAGCTCCTGCCGTTCGCGCGCGCCCTCGGCCCCGCCAACGAAGCCACGCGGGAAATGGCGCTGAAGGTCGCGCCGATCCTCAAGAACGAGATCCGCCCGTTCGCGCGAGAAATCGAGCCGATCGTCAACGAACTGGGGCCCACCACCCAGGAGCTGAGCCAGGCGCTGCCGAAACTCGCGTCGAGCTTCACGGTGCTGAACGAATTCTTCAACGAGATCGCGTACAACCCCGGGCCGAGCAAGGGCGGCTTCCTGTTCTTCCTCGACTGGGGCAACCACGACCTCAACAGCGTCCTCAGCACCGCCGAAGCGCACGGCGCCCTCGGTCGCACGCTCGTCTACTTCAACTGCAAAATCCTGGAACTCTTCAAGGCGGTCAGGGAAGTCAACCCGACCGTGAACCTGCTGCTCGGCCTGCTCAGGCCGCCGACCAAACAAGACTGCGAAAAACAGGGCATCAAAGTGGCAGGAGCCCCCGCGGCCAGCGAGCGCGGCCACACCAAGGCGCCGGCCGGCGGCCTCTTCTCGAGCCTCGATCAGCACCCGTTCGGCGGGAAGGGCTGAGATGCAGAAGCGCGCGCCCACGCTCGGCAACCTGCTGGTGATCATCCTGTTCGTGCTCAGCTGCTTCGGGCTGCTGATGTTCCTGTGGGAGTCCTTCGGCGGCCCGCTGCCGCTGAAACCGAAGGGCTATCGCTTCACGGTCGCGTTCCCGCGCTCGTTCGCGCTCGCCGAACAGTCCGACGTGCGCATCAGCGGCGTGGAAGTGGGGCACGTCGTCTCGCTGAAGCTCAACAGCGAAGGCCGCACGCAGGCGACGCTCGAACTAGCCGGCCGCTACGCGCCGATACGCGCGAACACGCACGCGATCCTGCGCACGAAGACGCTGCTGGGCGAGACCTACGTGCAGCTGCTCCCCAAGGGGCGGAGCGGGCCGTACCTCGCCGACGGCGGCCGTCTCGCCAACAGCCAGGTCGAACCGTCGGTGACGCTCGACGACATCCTCTCGCTGTTCAACGCCAAGACCAGGCGCGACTTCGATATCTGGCAGGAAGCCGCGGCGGCGGCGATCGACGGTCGCGGCGAAGACATCAACGCCTCCTTCGCGCAACTCGAACCGTTCGTCGAAAGCGCCAACAAGCTGGTCACGATCCTCGACGAACAGGAAGGGGCGGTGAAGGAGGTGGTGCACAACACGGGCGTGGTCTTCAACGCGCTCGCCAGCCGCGACCACCAGCTGGAAGGGTCGATCGTCAACGGCGAGCGCACCTTCCACGCCGCCGCAGAAGCCAGTCAGGCGTTCGCCGAAGCGTTCCGCGAACTGCCGGCGTTCGAGCACAACCAGACGGTCGCGCTCAAGGAAACCGACCGCGTCGCCGCCGTCGCCAACCCGTACCTCAAGGAACTCCAGCCCACCGAGCGCCAGCTCACGCTGCTGCTCGGGGCGGCCAAGCCGTTCGCTCCCGAATTCAACAAGTTCCTGACGGCGCTAGGGCCCTTGACCAAGGCCGCCAAGACCGACCTGCCGGACCTGAAGAAGGGTCTCGACCTGAGCGTCCCGGTGCTCGAAAACTTCAGGCCGGTGCTGCACAACCTCGACCCGTTCCTGCAGTACCTCGGCGAATACCTGCCCGAGCTGCAGGCGTTCTTCGCCAACGTCACCTCCGCCTCCGAGGCGAGCGAACCCACCGCCGATGTCGACGAAGGCAAAGGCCCCAAGCAGCACCTGCTGACGACGATGCAGGTGCTCAGCCCGGAGAGCCTCGCGATCTACCCCAACCGGATCGGCACCGACCGCTCCAACGCCTACCCGCACTCCGGCGTCTACGGCTCACTCGCCAGCGGGCTGCCCGTGTTCAGCGCCAAGTCGTGCGCGAACTCCGCCCCGTCGGTCAACGGGCCGGGCAACGAACTCATCGAACCGTCGCTCATTGAAAAGCTGATCGAATTCAAAGTGGCCAACGCGCCCGAAGAACTCAGCAAAGAACTCTTTGTTAACAAACCGAACGAACCGCCACCGACGGCAGAAGAAAGATACAAGGCCATCAAGAAAGCGCAGCAGGAAAACGGCGGCAACCAGGTCCCCGCGCCGGGCTGCGTCCAGCAGGGCCCGTTCACGTTCAACGGCGAAACGAGCCAGTTCCCGCACGCGACCTACAAGGCCAAATGATGCCCGACGAGCGCCACCAATATCACTCGACCGACGTCGACTTCGCGGGGGACGCGGAGGACGAGCGGTGGTCGATCCGCTGCGTCGACGTGCACAAGCGCTTGGGCGGAGTGTCCGTCCTCGACGGGCTGAACGTCGCCTTCCCCGACGACACGATCACCGTCGTGCTCGGCCCCTCGGGCACCGGCAAGAGCGTGCTGATCAAGCACATCATCGGGCTGATGTTCGCCGACTCGGGCGACGTCATCGTGAAAGGGCAGTCGGTCAAGACCCTGACGATGCCCGAGCTGCTGGCGATGCGGCGCAAGATCGGCGTGCTGTTCCAGGACGGCGCCCTGTTCGGGTCGATGAACGTGTTCGACAACGTCGCCTTCCCGCTGCGCCAGCACACCGACTTCTCCGAGGCGAAGATCGCCGAGCGCGTCACCGAGCGCCTGACCGACGTCGGCTTGGCCGACGCGATCGACGACCTGCCCTCCCAGCTCTCGGGCGGCATGCGCAAGCGCGCGGGGTTCGCGCGGGCGCTCGTGATGGAGCCGGACATCGTGATCTTCGACGAGCCCGACTCGGGCCTGGACCCGGTGCGCACGGCGCTGCTGTGCGAACTGATCCAGGAGATGCACGCCATCCACCGGGGCACCTACATCGTCGTGACCCACAACATCGCCTCCGCGCGGCAGATCGGCGAATACATCGCGGTGCTGTGGCGGGGGCGGATCGTGGAGGCGGGCGACGCGGCGAAAATGTTCGCCTCGGAGAACCCGTTCGTGCGTCAGTTCCTCAGCGGGTCGGCGGAGGGGCCGTTGACGATGGATTGAGGCTGGGCTCTCCGTCGTCCGAAGACGTCCAAGAGATTCCCTCCAGGAGCTTCGCGGGTGGGATCTGCAAAGCCCTCGCCAGCTTCACGATGGTCGCAATAGAAGGCTGAGAGATGAACGACCCGACATGGCAGGTCATCGAGTGGTGCTGGATCGTGTGGGTGGTCTACTGGCTGGTCATGGCCTTCGCGACCAAGCGCACGATCGAGCGGACGGGGTTCATCGGGTATCGCGTGGTGACGATCGCCGTCGTGATCGGATGCATCGTGGTCGAGCGGCTGGTGCACTTGTCCGCACGGTCGCAGCTCTGGCACACGACGCTCGCGCTGGGCGTGGTGACCGACGCCATCGTCGCGGCGGGAGCCGCGTTCACGGTCTGGGCACGGATCACGCTGGGTCGCAACTGGAGCGCGGAGGTGACGTTCAAGCAGGATCACGAGCTGATCGAGTCCGGTCCGTACGCGCTGGCGCGCCATCCGATCTACACGGGCCTGATCGTGATGGCGCTCGGCACAGCGGTCAACTACGGCCGGGCATTCGGCTTCGTCCTGTTTCTCGCGCTGTGCGGCGGCCTGTGGTGGAAGGCCACGCAGGAGGAACGGATCATGAGCAGGCACTTCCCCGACGCGTACGCCGAGTACAAGACGCGGGTCCACGCGATCATCCCGTTCGTGCTGTAGGGCGACTTCTGTCCTGCCCGACGGTTCCACATGCATGACTCGTTGGTGCGGGGGGTTGCCGATCGCGCTGTCGCTTGCCTGTGGGGCGCGGCGCCGGCGCCCGCGATGCGGTTGCCGGGCGGGGCCGGTCTTGATGTTTGGCTCCGGGGCTAGGGGAGCCCTTTGATGATGTCGAGCAGCTCCGCGCGGCTGTAGCCGCTCTCGCGGCTGAGCCGGACGAGCTCGAGCGCCTTGGCCATCAGCGCGCCGCGTTGGGGTGTGCCGCTGACACGGATGCCGTGGCCGGGGCGCAGTTCGAGGAGTCCTTCGTCGCGGAGCAGCCGCAGGGCGCGTAGGACGGTGTTGGTGTTGACGCCCATGACGGCGGCGAGGTGGCGTGCGGGGGGGAGGCGCTCCCCGGGCTTTGCCTCGCCGTCGGCGATCGCGCGACGGATCTGCGCGGCGACCTGGTCGTGCAGGAGCGTCGGGTCGTCGCGGTCGACCTTGACATCGATCATTGTGCTATTCATAGTAGCTCAGAGATGCGTGAGCGCAGTCCTGACACCCCATGACCCTGACCGTCGAGAGACCGCTTGTCGCGACGCCCGACTCCGGCGTGATCGAGGAGGCACGGGCGCGCCAGCGCCGCCACCGCGGCGTGGCTGGCGCAGCGCTCCTCGCCGCCGCGATCGCCGGCATCCTGCTGGGAACGACTGGCGGCGGTGGAGGATCGCACGCTGGGAGTGTCGCAGCGGTGCCTGCCGGACACCCAAAGTCGAAGACCGCTCGACTGTCGTCTACGTCGTGCGGCGGCAAGGCTCTGCAGGGTGCGCCGAGCAAGTCGCTGTTTTCGATCCTCGGCGTTCTGCGTCGACCCGCAACCGCGGCCGATGCCGACAGCGGCATAACCGGGGGAGGGTTCATCAGCGGCGTCTTCGTCCACTACATACGCCGTGCTCGCGTCGTCGCCGGCAGCCCCTACTACATCTACCCAGCCGTAGTCGGGGGCTGTGGGACTGGCGAAAGGCCCCACGAGGGCATCATGGAGCTCGCGAAGAACGTCGACCTCGGCGCCGGCGATATCGGCGGCACCGGTGGCGGCGGCGCCACCGCGGTGAGCATCGAGCAGGGTGACGACGCCAGCAGCGGTCCCCCCGGCTCCAGCACGAGCGCGACCATCACGCTGGTCGTGCCCGACGGCGTCGCCAAAGTCACGCTGCGCTACCCCGCCGGTCCGGCGAGCGGGTACAGCCCGAAGATCTCACCGGCCTTCGCCGTCACGACGACGCCCGTCGAGAACCTCGTCGTCGTCAGCGTTCCGCGCAGCAACCCTCTGCAACGGGGCACGATGATCTGGCTGGCCGCCAACGGCCACGTCATCAGGAGGTTCGACAGGGTCTAGGTGCTAGGCCGGACAAGCCACTCGTAGCACCTCTGTGCTACGATAGTGCCCATGTCTCGCACCGTGTCGGTACGCGATCTGCGCAATAGCACGGCCGATGTCGTCGCTGCCGTACGTGCGGGTGAGCGACTGACGCTGACCGTCAACCACGATCCGGTGGCCGACATCGTGCCGCACGTGGAGCAGCGCGATCCGTGGGTGCCCTCGACGGTGCTGCGTGACATCGTTCGCGAGGCGCCTGCTGACGAGGGTCTGATGGCTGATCTCGCCGAGGTGCGTGGGGCGCTCGTAGAGGACCTGTGAAGCGCGGTCTCGCCGATACCTCGGTGTTCGTTGCGCAGGAGGCCGGACGTGAGCTGGGCGAGCTGCCGGAGAAGATCGCGGTGTCCGTGATCACGGCGGCGGAGTTGGAGCTTGGTGTGCTTCGCGCGCAGGACACCGATGTCCGTGCACGTCGCATCGCCACTCTCTCGCGTGTGCGCAGCGCGTACAGGCTGCTGCCGGTCGATGCGCAGACGGCATCCTGCTTTGCGCGAATCGCGGCTCATGAGCTGGAGGCAGGTCGCAAGCTGCGCAGGCACGATGCCTGGATCGCCGCTACGGCCCTTCGGCATGGCGTCGCGGTGGTGACGCAGGACGACGATTTCTCGGCGTTCTCGTCAGTCGAGGTGCTGCGCGTCTGAACGGCACTCTCACCCGCCTGATGTAGATACCCATCTGTTGCGCCCGGGCGTTGCGTATACGAACATGTGTTCGCATGATCGTATGTGTCTACATCCCCCGTTTCGAGCTGGCCGTGGCGGCCGGCGAGGGGTCGAAGATCGCCCGCCAGACGCTGGCGGGGCGCGCGCTGGCGGTGGCGCCGCTCGTCGGCGGCGAACAGCGCGTGGGGGAGGTCTCGGGGGCGGCGGAGGCCCGCGGCGTGGCGTGGGGGATGGTCCTCGGCGAGGCGCTCGCCCGCTGCCCGGAGCTGGTGCTGGTGCCGGGCGACCCGGTGCGGGTGGCGGAGGTGTGGGAGGCGGCGATGCGCGCCCTGGAATCGATCGGCGCGGACGTCGAGCCGGCGCGCCCGGGGCTGGCGTACTTCGCGAGCGACGGGCTGCGCGGGCTTCACGGCACGCGCGAGGCGACGATCGCCGCCGCCAGGCGCGCGCTCGAGCATCCCGTGCGCATCGGCGCGGGCCCGACGCGCTTCTGTGCGCTGGCGGCCGCCCTGGCGGTGCGCTCGCGCCGTCCGTTGGTGCTGGACGGCGGGGAGGCGCGGCGCTGGCTCGCCGGGCGCCCGGTCGAGCTGCTGGGCTTCCGAGAGGACACGGCCGCGCTGGTCGAGCCGCTGACGCGCCTGGGGGTGCGCACGCTCGGCGAGCTGGCGAGGCTCGGGCGCCCGGCGCTGAGCGACCGCTTCGGTGCGCCTGGCGCGCTCGCCCACAGGCTGGCGTGCGGTGAGGACAGCCCGCTGCGAGCGCGCCGCGTGGAGGAGCGCCTGGAGGAGTCGATGGAGGTCGGCGACGCGAGCTCCGGCGAGGCGCTGGGGCGCGTGCTGGGCGTGCTGGTGGATCGGCTGCTCGCCCGCTCGGAGCGCCGTGGACGCACGCTGCGCGCGGCAACGCTCTCCGCGCGGCTGCTCGCGGGCGGCGGCTGGCGTGAGCGCGTTGTCTTTCGCCAGGCGATCTGCGACCCCGAGCGCATCTGGCTGGCGCTGTCGGTGCGCCTGTTGGCGCTGCCCGCCCCGGCCGCCACGCTGGGGCTGGCGGTGGAGCGCTTCGGGCCGCCCGCCAGCGAGCAGGGTGCGCTGTTCGACCAGGTCTGCGACCGCCCCGATGCCCACACCGCTCGTCCAGGCGCCCACACCGCTCGCCCTGTCAGCTCCTCCGCCCGCGCCGCGCGCCTGCGCGAAGCTGTCGCCCAGATGCGCGCGGTGGCGGGCCAGGACGCGGCGCTGCGCGCCGTGTGCGTGGACCCCGACTCGCGCGTGCCCGAGCGGCGGGTGGGACTGGCTCCGATCCCCGAGTGAGCGCCCGCATGACCGTTCGCGCTCTCAACCCCCCTCGGCCGGCGCGCGTGCGATTTGAGCCCGCCCGCCCCGACCGTCCGGTGGAGGTCGACGGCGAAGCGATCGAGTCGCTGCGCGAGTCGTGGCTGGTGGAGGACCGCTGGTGGACCGCCGAGCCGCTGTGCCGCCGCTACTGGGAGCTGGTGGGCAAGCGGGGGCGCAACGTGGTGGTCTTCCACGACCTGCGCACGGGCTGCTGGTTCGTCCAGGGTTCATAGGCGGTGTGAGCGGCCCGATGTCCACGCGAGCGAGGGGAATTCCATACGTAGAGCTGCACTGTCATTCGGCGTACTCGTTCCTGGACGGCGTCTCGCTGCCGCTGGAGCTGGCGCGGCAGGCGGGTGAGCTGGGCCACGTGGCGCTCGCGCTGACGGACCACAACTCGGTCTCCGGCTCGATGGAGCTCGCCCAGGCGCAGGCGGACAGCGGCGTGCGCGCGATCCACGGCGCGGAGATCGACGTCGTGCTCGACCCCTCTCGCCCCGGCGTCGGTGGGACGCGTCATCTCACGCTGCTCGTGCGCGACGCGCGCGGCTGGAGCAACCTCTGCCGGCTCATCACGCTCGCGCACGCGCACACCCGCGAGGGCGCGTCTCGGCGCGAGCGCATGGGGCCATCGGTGGACATGCAGGCGGTGGTCGACCACGCCGAGGGCCTGGTGTGCCTGACCGGCTGCGCCGAGCGATCGGTGCTCGGTGGCGGCGTCGAGGACGAGCGCACCGCCCGGCGGCTGCTCGACGCGTTCGGCCCGCGGGACGTGTACGTGGAGCTGCAGCGCCCGTACGCCCGCAACGATCGCGCCCGTAACCGTGCGCTGCTAGCACACGCCCGGCGCCTGGGGGTCAGGTGCGTGGCCACCGGCAACGTCCACTCCCACACGCGCGCGAGGGCGGAGCTGCAGGACGCGTTCGTGGCGCTCGCCAACCACGCGCCGCTGGACGCCTGCGAGCCGTTGCGTCGCGGCAACCACAGCCACGTGATGAGCACGCCGCGGGCGATGGCCAACCGCTTCGCCGACCATCCCGACGCGGTCCGCGAGACGCTGGTGCTGGCCGAACGGCTGACGTTCGACTTGACCAAGGACCTCGGCTACCGCTATCCGGGGGCCGAGGACGAGGGCTCCTCGCGCCGCCTGGCGGAGCTGTGCCGGGCGCGGCTGGAGGAGCGCTACGGAGCGGACGGCGTCCACCCGCCCGCCGGGTCGCGCGGCGCCCACGTGGAGGCGCTGGCGCGCATGGAGGAGGAGCTGCGCGTGATCGACCGGCTCGGCCTGGCGGGCTTCTTCCTGCTCCACCACGACATGCTCGAGCTGGCGCGCGAGGTCGCGGTGGAGGTCCGCGGGACGGATTCCGTGCGCGCGCTGCTGGCGCCCGGGCGCGGGCGGGGATCGTCGGTGTCCTCGATCGTGTGCTACCTGACGGGGCTCTCGCACATCGACCCGATCGCTGGCAAGCTGGCGCTGGGGCGCTTCCTGCACGAGGATCTGCACGGGCTGCCGGACATCGACCTGGACTTCCCACGCGACATCCGCGAGCGGCTGATCCCGCGCGTGCACGAGCGCTACGGGCGCGATCGCGCTGCGCTGGTGGCGGCCTTCCCGACGTTCCGCGCGCGCGGGGCGATCCGCGAGCTGGGCAAGGTCCTCGGCCTGCCCGCCGGCGAGATCGAGCGCGCGGCCCGTGGGGCTGATGCGTGGGGCGCGGAGGCGGCGATCCCGGACGCCCAGCCCTCGGGCGCCGCTCGCGCGCAGCCCCGAGCTGGCTCGACCCGCTGGCGCTGGCTGGCGCAGCTGGTCGAGCAGGCCCACGGGCTGCCGCGCCACCTCTCCCAGCACCCGGGCGGGATGGTGATCGCGACGAGGCCGCTGATCGACTGCTGCCCGGTGGTGCCGGCGGCGATGGAGGGCAGGCAGATGGTGCAGTGGGACAAGGACTCGTGCGCGGACGCGGGCTTCCTGAAGATCGACCTGCTGGGCCTGGGGATGCTGTCGGCGGTGGAGCGCTGCGTGGAGGAAATCGCGCGCGTGCGCGGAGAGCGCGTCGACCTCTCGCGCATCCCGTTCGACGATCGTGAGACCTTCGCGGCGATCCGCGCGGCGGACACCGTCGGTGTCTTTCAGATCGAGAGCCGCGCGCAGATGCAGTCGATCCGCCGCACGCGGCCGGAGAACCTCGACGACCTGGTCGTGCAGGTGGCGATCGTGCGGCCGGGGCCGATCCAGGGTGGGGCGATCAACCCTTATATAGAGCGGCGCAGGCGCCTGCGCGAGAACCCGGCGTATGAGATCCCCTACGAGCACCCGTCGCTCGAGCCGGTGCTGCGCGAGACGCTGGGCACGATCATCTTCCAGGACCAGGTGATGCAGGTGGCCGAAGCGTTCGCCGGCTTCAGCCCCGGCGAAGCGGACGGCCTGCGCCGGGCGATGAGCCGCAAGCGCTCGCACGAGATGATCCAGAGCCACCGCGAACGCTTCGTCGCGGGAGCGCTGCGCCACGCGCGCGTCGACCGCCAGACGGCCGAGCGCGTGTGGGGGATGGTCGAGGGCTTCGCCGGCTTCGGCTTCCCCAAGGCGCACAGCGCCGCCTTCGGCCTGCTCGCCTACCAGTCGACGTGGCTGCGGGTCCACTACGGCGCGGAGTTCCTGTGCGCGCTGCTGAACGAGCAGCCGATGGGCTTCTACGCCCCCGACAGCCTCGTGCACGAGGCGGAAAATCGGGGAGATGCGATTACGGTGCTGGGGCTCGACGTGAACGCGTCGCACGTGCAGTGCACGGTGCAGGACGGCGGCGTGCGCCTGGGCCTGGGCTACATCAAGGACGTGAGCAGCACGGAGATGCACGCGCTGGTGGCCGAGCGCGAGCTGGGCGGGCCCTTCGCCAGCCTCGGCGATCTCGCCGGTCGCGCCGCCTGCAGGCGGGGGACGCTCGAGCAGCTGGCCTGGTCGGGCGCCTGCGACGGCCTCGCCGGCGGGGGGGACAGGCGAGCGTCTCTGTGGCAGCTGGGGATGGCGACGCCCGCGGAGATGCTCGGCGACGGCGACGGCGCTGTCGCGGGCGGCGAGCAGGCGGCGCAGCTGGCGCTGCCTCTGGAGCTGCCGGCGGCGCCGGCCCTGCGCCCGCTCGGGCGCTGGCAGCGCCTGATCGCCGACTACTCCACCAGCGGAGTGACCATCGGCGAGCACGCGCTGGCGATCCTGCGCGAGCGGCTGACCGTGCCGATGCTCGCCACCAGCGCGCAGCTCCCGCGGCTGCCGTCGGGCTGTCAGGTGGCGGTCGCGGGGCTGGTGATCGCCAGGCAGCGGCCGGGGACGGCGAAGGGGACGATGTTCCTGCTGTTCGAGGACGAGTTCGGCACGGTCAACCTGATCGTGCCGAAGACTGTCTACGAGCGCCACCGCCACCTGGCGCGAGCGGAGCCGCTGCTGCTCGCGCGCGGCGCGCTGGAGCGCGCGCAGGGGGTTGTCAACGTGATCGTGCGCGAGCTGGCGCCACTCGAACGCTTCCTGTCGGGCGGCCTCGAGGATGGGGAGGGCCAGGCCGGCTGTGCGCGCGTGCACCGCCTGCCGACGGGCGCGGAGCCGCCGGCGGGGGAGGGGGAGGTGGAGAGTGGGGAGGTGGGCTCGAGCATGCGCGCCGTCGCTCCGCTGGTGCAGAGCTTCGCGATGGGGCGGCGGAGGTGAGCAAGACCTTGATGCGTACGCACACTGGGAGTACAATCCCGGCATGACGACCGAGAACAAGACGCACCGCTGGAACATGCGGGTGGCGGAGGACGTCGACGCGATTGTACGGATGGCGGCAGAGCAGACCGACCAGCCGTTGACTGACTTCGTCGTGCAGGCCGCGCGCGTGGTCGCCGAGGACACACTCGCTGACCGCCGGGTGTTTCGGCTCGACGAAGCCGCCTGGGACGAGTTCGTGAGGATCCTGGATAGACCAGCCCGACCGGTTCCCGAGCTCGCCCGCCTCCTGTCGTCTGACAGCGTGTTCGACGACTAGAGCCGTGGGCTTTCGCAGGCCCGTCGCTCTCGAGGCGTGGCACCGCTCCGAGCACTTTGAGTGCGGCGTGCCGTCGCTCGACGGGTGGTTGCGCAGGTACGCCCTTCAGAGCCATCGCGGCGGCAGCTCGCGCGTATTTGTCACGACCGAGACAGATCCAGATATCGTCGGCTACTACGCACTCGCGGCCGGTGCGGTGATGCCTCGCGGCGCACCATCGCGGCTCGTGCGCGGTTTGGCAGCCAACCAACCGGTACCCGTCGTCCTGCTTGGACGCCTCGCTGTCGATGCTCGCTATCAGGGCGAGCATCTCGGACGCTCGTTGCTGCTGGACGCGATGACTCGTGTCGTGCAAGCGGGCGAGCTGATTGGGATCCGTGCCGTGCTTGTTCACGCCATCGATGAGGCTGCTCGGGAGTGGTATGCGCAGTTCGGCTTCGAACTCTCTCCGACGAACCAACTGCACCTGATCCTCTTGATCAAGGATCTTCGCGCGACCATTGAGCATCTTGAGCAATAGAACTCACCCACTTCCGTGAGCTCCATTCCCAGCCAAGTCCGCCGCGTCGCGGCGGCATCGCCCGTCGATCCCCCGCGCTCCCTCTGGCAGCAGGCCCTCGGCGTTGGCCTGCTCGGCACCGTCGCCCTGGCGCTACTCAGCGGCGTGAGCCGCCGCGAGACGATCCCGCGCGGCGACGATGAGATCTACCAGCGCATGGCGGAGCACCCGTTTGCGGCGCACACGTTCCCGTTCGCGTACCGCATAGGCCTGCCGTGGCTGGTGCACATACTGCCGTTCGGCTACACGTCGTCATTCGAGCTGCTGGCGTGGCTGGCGGCGGGCTGGGCGGCGGGCTTGGCGTTCGTGCTGATGTGCCGCCTGGACGCTCCGCGGAGCCTGGCGGCGGGCCTGGCGCTGGCGCTGGCTGTGTCCCCGCCGATGCTGATAGTGGCGCTGCGCGAGGGCCGCAACGCGGACGCGGTGACGGTCATGTTGATGATGGCGGCGACGCTGTTCGTGGTGGAACGCAGGCTGCGGGCGCTGACGGTGACGCTGCTGGTGGGGGTGCTGTTCAGGGAAGCGGTGCTGTTCGTGGCGCCGCTGGCGTACGCGGTGTGGGCGACGCGCGCGTGGGACGCGGACGCGGCCAGGCGGACGCTGCTGGCGGGAGCGCCGGCGCTGCTGGCGCTGGCGCTCCTGCATCTGGCGATCCCGACGGTGGGCGAGTCCTCGGTGCCGGGCTACGGCGGCTCGCTGATCGGTCAGCGCGTGAGCGTGCTGGAATCGGGCGCGCGCAGCCTGCTGACGGAGGCCAGGCGCATGCTGTCGATCTTCGGCCCGCTGTGGCTGGCGGCGCCGCTGGCGCTGGCGAGCAGCCGCTTCGCCCGCCGTGGGCTGGCGCTGGTGGCGTGCTCGCTGGTGTCGATGACGTTCGCGCTGGACTGGGGGCGCATGATCTTCCTGTCGGCGCCCGTGTTCTATCCGGCGGGCGCGTACACGCTGACACGCCACCCGCGCTGGCGCGTCCCGGCGCTGGCGGCGTTCGCGGCGCTGATCGTGGGCTACGCGATCTACATGGATCGCGGCGGCGTGCTGCACGGGATCATCGACAACCCGCCGCCGCCGTATCCCGTCCGCTGATCGTCGATCCGCACGACTGGCGGGCACTTGACAGCGGCGGTTGGGAATGGCTGCTCGATCGGCTAGCGTGATTGGATCGCGCGCCTGGCCGACACCGAGCTTGAGGTCTTCCCGCTGTGCTTGGGCGGGAACGTGTTCGGCTGGTCGATCGACGAGGAGCGCTCGTTTGCGGTGCTCGACGCGTACGTGGAGGGCGGCGGCAACTTCATCGACACGGCGGACGTGTACGGGCGGCGCGGGTCGAACGGGATGGGCGAGTCCGAGCGGATCATCGGTCGCTGGATCGCCTCGCGCGGCAACCGCGAGGAGCTGGTGATCGCCACGAAGGTCGGCCTGTCACCCGATCTCCACGGCCTCTCGCGCGAGACGATCAGGCGCGGCATCGACGGCTCGCTCGGCAGGTTGGGGGTCGAGCGCGTTGACCTGTACTACGCCCACCGCGACGATCCCGACACACCGCTGCAGGAGACGCTGGGAGCGTTCGGCGAGCTGATCGACGAGGGCAAGATCGCCCACGCGGCGGCGTCCAACTACAGCGCGGCGCGTCTGCGGGAGGCGCTGCGGATCGGCGCGGGCGCGGGCATGGCCTCCTACGTGGCCCTGCAGCCGCACTACAACCTGGTGGAGCGCGACGAGTACGAGGGGGAGCTGGAGGAGGCGTGCGAGCGGGGCGGGCTCGCGTGCATGCCGTACTTCGGCCTGGCGAGAGGCTTTCTGACGGGTAAGTACCGCCGTGACGGAGCGGAGGTCGACAGCCCGCGCGCGGGCGGCGTGCGCGAGAGCTACTTCAACGAGCGCGACTTCGCGGTGCTCGACGCGCTTGACGAGATCGCGGCGGCGCACGACGCGCCGATCGCGGCGGTGTCGCTCGCGTGGCTGCTGGCCCAGCCGACGGTGCTGGCGCCGATCGCCAGCGCCACCTCCTCCGAGCAGCTGGCGGAGCTGCTGGTGAGCGCCGAACTCGAGCTGTCGAGCGCGGAGCTGGAGCGTCTGAGCTTGCTCAGCGCTCAGCCCTGAACGAACGCGAGCAGCTGCCCGTCGGGGTCCCGCACGGACAGCTCCCCGTCCTGGCGGCGCGCGGGCGAAGGCTGTGAGGATGCGTTGGCGAGCGTGCGCTCGAGCGCGTCGAGCGCTTGGGGGTCGCTGAGCTGGAACTCGATGCGGCGCAGGCCGGGCGCGCTGTCGGGCGCGGGGGCGGCCCCTTGGCTCTGCCACGAGTTGAGGCCGACGTGATGGTGGTAGCCGCCGGCGGCGAGGAAGGCGGCGGACGGCAGCTGGGCCTGCTCGTCGAGGCCGATGGCGTCGCGGTAGAAGTCGGCCGCGCGGGGAACGTGGGAGACCTTCATGTGCACGTGCCCGATGCCGGTGTCGGGCGAAACGACGGGGGCGGGCTCGTCGAGGTACTGCGCGAGCAGGTCGTCGAGGTCGAGCGGCAGTGTGACCATGTTGACGCCGTGGCCGTCGGCGGGCCGCTGCCACTGCTCGCGCGGGCGGTCGGCGTACAGCTCGATGCCGAGGCCGTCGGGATCGCTGAGGTACAGCGCCTCGGAGACGCCGTGGTCGGAGGCGCCCTCGAACGGCCAGCGGGTGGCGGCGACGCGCCGCACGCTCTCGGCGAGCGCGGCGCGCGAGGGGTGCAGCCAGGCGACGTGGTAGAGGCCGGTGGCGCCGGGAGGCAGCGGCGTGGGGTGGGCGATGTCGCCGAGCACGAGCGCGGGGTGGAGCGGATCGGGCCCGAGGCGCGCGAGGTGCTGCTCGCTTGAGATCAGCGGCAGGCCGAGCACGCGCTGGTAGAAGTCGGCGCTGCGCGCGAGGTCGCTGACGTCGAGCTGTACGGAGCCGATGCGCAGGTTGGGATCGATGGGAGCCATCGCGTGAGACGGTAGTGTGCTCCTCTGCGTGAATCTGCGCAAGCTCGGCGGCAGCGACCTGCTGGTATCGGAGCTCAGCCTTGGCTCGTGGCTGACGGATTTGATGAGGCCGCCTGCGGCGGCCGCTCGGGTCGCGCCGTGGTGAGCGACGCGACCCTGTAGAGTCTGTGCGCGCGCTCGCTCAGCCGGCTTTGACGGCGGAGACGTCGATCAGGATCTTGACCTTGTCGCCGACGACGACGTTGCCCGATCCGAGCGCCATGTTGAACTTCATGTCGTAGTCGGAGCGGTTGATCTGGGCGGTGGCGGAGAGCCCGACGCGCTCGTTGCCCTGGGGGTCGGTCTCGGTTCCCTCGAGCACGCCGACGAGCTTCAGCGGGCGCGTGATGCCGCGGATGGTGAAGTCGCCCTCGATCTCGAACTCGTCCTCGTCGAGCGGGCGGATGGCGGTGGAGGTGAACGTGATCTGCGGGTGGTTCTCGACGTCGAAGAAGTCGGGGGAGCGCAGGTGCCCGTCGCGCTGGGGCTCGCGTGTGTCGACGCTGGCGACGTTCACGCTGCCGGAGGCCTTGACGGCGTCGGGCGTCACGTCGAGCGTGCCCTCGAAGTCGCTGAACTGCCCCTTGACGGTGGCGATGCCGAGGTGTTTGACCTGGAACTCGACGCTCGAGTGGACGGGGTCGACCGTCCATGTTCCGGTCGGGAGCGGCGTCTGCGTGGCGGTGGACTCAGGTGTTGACATTGGAGCTCCTTGTTCGAGGGGAGGCATTTGTTCTGGGCTGCGTGCGACTATTCCGGACAGTAGCAGAATTGGTTGCGCATGCAACTAGTGTCTCTCGTCCGCTCAGCGCGACTGGACGACAAGCGTCTGGAAGGCGCGCCCGACCGGCCCGTGCACGTCGTGGAGCACGCTCTCGGCCAGCCCGGTGCCGCCGGCTGGCAGCAGCGTGCGCGCGTCGAGCCCGATCCACTCGCCGCGCGGCTGGCGCTGCAGGTGGATGGTGAGGTCGGCGTTGATGAACAGGAAGCGATCGAACGGCAGCGCGGCGCTGACGCCGTTGCCGAAGTCGGCGGTCGCCGCCAGGCGCGCCAGCGGCGTGAGCTCGTGGCCGGGCAGCAGCGGGTGGCGCAGGCGCATCCACACCCGCGCCGGCCCCAGCGCGCGAGGATCATCCAGCCAGCGCATCTCCATCGCGCTGGCCGCAAAGCCCGCCTCGTCGGAGTCGTTCAGCGCGAAGCGCACAGGCTTGCCGGCCTCGGGCGGGGGCATCGCCTCGGGTACCCCGGCGTCGGTGCGCGCGTCGGCGTCGATCCGCGCGTCGGCGTTGGCGCCCGCCTCTCCCACCGCTGGCGCCGACGTGGGCACGTCTGCTGGGATCTCGCGTACTCGCAGCGCGCTCGCGCGGCAGATCAGCTCGTGCGTACCCGATCCAAGGTCGGCGTGCAGCTCGCCGGCGAGCTCCTGCACGCGCCGCCCGGGCCGCACGATGCGCGTGCTCAGCGTGAGCGGCGCGAGCGGGATCGGGCGCAGGAACTCGAAGCCCAGGCGCGCTATGCGCAGCTCCCCCTCCGGGGACGATGCCCCGCCCGGCTGCGTGCGCTCGAAGGCGGCGGTGATGAGCGCCGCGGGGGCGCCCCCGTGCAACGCGCGCGGGTCCCACGGTCCACGCGCCTGCTCGGTCGGCTGTATCACCATGGCTATACACCGGTCTCGAGAGGACGTACAACCCCGCTGCGGTCGCTCGCCGTCCCCTTCCCCGTCCCCCTCCAACTCCGCCTGCGGGGGTGCGGCGAGGAAGATGCTCTCGCTCATCGCCCGCCGGACCGGGCGACGCGATCGTGGGGCGCGCCGGCGGCGTGCTCGACCGGCAGCCGCGCGGCGAGCTCGGCGAGCTTGCCGGGGTCGCGCAGCGGGGCGCCGTGGCCGAAGCACGTGAGTCGCGGTCGCAGCTGTGCGAGCCTGCGCGCGGAGACGCGGTTGCGGGCTGGGTCAGGTGTGAGGATGGCGTGCGGCTCGTGCAGCCCGGGGATCACGGTGCGGACGTTGACGTTGTTGAGCACGTCGCCGAGGATGACGCCGTCGGACTCGCGCCAGTAGGCGACGTGTCGACGCGAGTGCCCGGGGGTGTCGAGGACGGTGAAGCCGGCGACCTCGTCGCCCTCGACGAGCGCACGCGCGACGGGGTGCGCGGGGCCGGTCCAGAAGCGCCGCTGCATGCGGTTCACCCGCGTGGGCGCCTGCGAGTTGAAGACGCCGCCGGGGCTCTCCATGGCGGGCACGTCGCCCCGGCCGCACCACGGGGTATGCGCAGCTGGTGCACGTCCGCGGCGAGCTCCCTCATCGCGACCCCTCCCACGAGAACCCGCGCACGGCGAGGTACAGGCCGAACACGCCCCATATGGCGATGACGGCGAGCGCGTCGAGATGGGAGCCGAGGCCGGCGCCGGTGACCATCGCGCCGGACAGCCCGTCGATGAGCGGCTTCAGCGGCAGGGCTTCGGCGATCGTGCGCACGAAGCGGGGGGCGCTGGCGGAGTCGAAGACATAGAACGACACGAACACGACGGGCAGGAAGACGGCGTTGACGTACGCGGCGGTCGACTCGAAGTTGGGGATGGCGTGGGCGAAGGCGACGCCGAGCGCGGCGAGGCTGACGACGCCTACGACGACGAACACGATCAGCTCGCCCCAGTGTGACGGCCAGCCGATGCCGAAGAACACGCGCCCGGCGAGCACGATGATCGCGATCTGCAGCGCGGTGTTGGTGACGGCGTTGGCGGCGACGCCGCCGAAGTAGGAGATGCTCGGCAGCGGCGTGCCGCGGATGCGCTTGAGCACGCCGCGCTCGCGCAGGAACACGATGTTGTAGGCGAGCGCGGTGAACGTGGTGGACATGACGCTCATGCCGGCGATCGACGGGACGAGCTTGTCGAGGTCGTGCTGGTTGCCGGCGAGGATCGCGCCGCCGGCGGCGAGGAACAGCAGCGGCAGCACGAAGTTGAAGAACGCGGCGCTGGGGTTGCGCCAGAACATCCTGCGCTCCAGACGGTATTGGCGCCAGGTGAGGGCGAGCGCGTCAGGCATCCCGCTCCCCGGAGGATGCGGCGGTCAGTTCGAGGTATACGTCCTCGAGCGTGGGGCGCGCCACCGACAGCTCCTGCAGCTGGCGTCCGCTGGCGAGTGCTTCGCCGGTGAGCTCGTGCAGCAGCGCGGTGGGGTCGTCGGTCTCGCGCTCGACCATCTCGCCGTCGGAGTCGCGGTAGGCGATCTTGTAGCGAAGCCCGTGAGCCTCGCCGCCGGGTGGGTGGCGGGGTGGGTGGGCCATCAATTCCCGCGGCGGCCCGATGGCGAGCACGCGCCCGTCCTTGACGATGGCGACGCGGTCGGCGAGCTCCTGGGCCTCCTCGAGGTAGTGGGTGGTCAGCAGGATGGTCTTGCCGAGCGCGCGCAGCGAGCGCACGGTCTCCCACGCGGCGCGGCGCGCCTGGGGATCGAAGCCGGTGGTGGGCTCGTCGAGGAAGATCAGCTCGGGGTCGCCGACGAGCGCGAGCGCGAAGTCCAGCCGGCGCAGCTGCCCTCCGGAGAGCCTGCGGCTGCGCTCGTCGGCCTTCTCCTGCAACCCGACGAGCGCGAGCACCTCCTCGACGTCGCGGGGATGGGGATAGAAGCTCGCCCAGTGCGCCAGCGCCTCGCGCGGGGTGATGTGGCTGTAGATGCCGCCCGACTGCAGCACGATGCCGATCCGCCGGCGCAGCTCGATCGAGCGGTTGGCGGGGTCATGCCCGAGCACCGACACCTCGCCGCTGGTGCGCGCGCGATAGCCCTCGAGGATCTCGACGGTGGTCGTCTTGCCGGCGCCGTTCGGTCCGAGCAGGCCGAACACCTCTCCTCGTGCCACAGTGATGTCGATGCCGCGCACCGCCTCGTGGTCGCCGTAGCGCTTGCACAGGGCGCTGACCTCGATCGCGGGGGCCTCTACCAGTGCACACCCCTGGTGAGCGTGGCCATCGCGATCTGCTCGAACGAGGCGCGCTCCTCGACGTCGGCGTGGCCCTTGGAGGCTGCCGAGTCGGGGAACACGCGGTAGGCGAGGTGCAGCAGCCGGTCGACGGCGCTGGGGGAGAGCGAGTAGGCGACTTCGCCGAACTTGCCCATCCACGTGCCCATCTCCTTGGGGCGGGCGCGCAGCGCCTCGCAGATCATGTCGGCGGCCTCCTCTGGGGCGAGCGTGGGGAACGCGTCGTACATCTTGGTGGGCGCGATCATGGGCGTGCGCACGAGCGGCATGTGGATGGTGGTGAACGTGACGCCGTCGCCGATCACCTCCGAGGCGACGACGCGCGAGAACGCGTCGAGCGCGGCCTTGGAGGCGACGTACGCGGAGAAGCGCGGCGGGTTGGCCTGCACGCCGATGGATGAGACGTTGACGATGTGCCCGGAGCCGCGCTCGCGCATGTGCGGCAGCAGCCCGATGATCAGCTTGACGGCGCCGAAGTAGTTGAGCTGCATCGTGCGTTCGAAGTCGTGGAAGCGGTCGTAGCTGAGCGCGATCGAGCGCCGGATCGAGCGCCCGGCGTTGTTGACGAGCATGTCCACGTTGCGGTGGTCGGCGAGCACGCGCTCGAGCAGCCGTTCGATCGACTCGATGTCGGAGATGTCGGCGGCGTACACGTACGCGGTGCCGCCGGCGGCGACGATCTCCGCGCGCACCTCCTCGAGCGCCTCGACGTTGCGCGCGACCAGCAGCGGCACGCCGCCGGCGGCCGCGATCTTGACGGCGGCCGAGCGCCCGATGCCGGAGGAGGCGCCGGTGATGAGCACGTGCTTGCCGTCGAGCGCCTGCTTGAGCGTGGCGCCGCGGCGCAGCTGGTTGTCCATCTCGCGCTCCCAGTAGTCCCACAGGCACGGCAGGTACTCGTGCATCGCCGGCGGCTGCTCCAGCGGCGAGCCGGCGAGCGCGCGTGCGGCGTCGCGCGTGTCGAAGCGCGGCACCAGCTCCATGTGCGCGAGCACCTCGCTGGGGATGCCCAGCTCGCGCAGCGCCAGCCGCTGTGCCTGGCGCAAGGGCGGCAGCGCGAGCGCGAGCTTCAGCGGCCACTTGGGCAGCGGCTGGGTGAGCCGTTTGTCGATGCTCACGGCGAAGCGCGGCGCGTGCGCGATGCTCGCTAGCTCGTTGATCAGATCGTCGACGCGCTGCGGGCGCGGGTCGGTGAGGTGGAAGGCCCTGCTGTCGAGGCCGGGCTCGTGCGCGATGTGCTCGAGCGCGCCCGCCACCCAGTCGACGGGGACGATGTTGGTGTAGCCGAGGTCGAGTCCCACCAGCGGCGCCCACTCGGGCAGCAGCTGGCGCATCCGCTGGATCGTCTTGAAGAAGTAGTACGGCCCGTCGATCTTGTCCATCTCGCCGGTGTGCGAGTCGCCGACGACGATCCCCGGCCGGTACACGCGCCAGGCGACGTAGGGCTGCTCGCGCACGATCCGCTCGGACTCGTACTTGGTGCGATGGTAGGGCGAGGGCAGGCGCTGGCCCTCGTCGAACATGCTCTCGTCGAAGACGCCGTTGTAGGTCCCGGCGACGGCGATCGAGGAGACGTGGTGCAGGGTCTTGACGTCTAACGCGCGCGCGAGTTCGACCGCGTGCGTGGTGCCGCCGACGTTGACCGCGGTGTTGCGCTCGGCCGGCGCGGTCATGTCGTAGACGGCGGCGAGATGGAAGAAGTGCTCGATCGTGCCGCGCAGCTCCGCCACCTGTTCCTTCTCGACGCCCAGCATCGGGCGGCGCAGGTCCCCGACGACGGGCTTGACGCGCTCGGCGGCGTTGGCGCCCACGACCATGCTCCAGCGCTCGACGAGATCGTCGAGGCGACCGGTCGATTTGTCGCGTACGAGCACGTACACGTCGCCCTGCCGGTTCGCCAGCAGCTGCTCCACCAGCCGGCGTCCGATGAAGCCGGTCGCGCCTGTTACGAGGTACGCCATCGCGCAGAGAGCGTATCTCTAATCGCTGGGCCCCCGCGCCCTCTGAGCGCTGGACGCCGCGCCCGCGAATCGCTAGGCCCCCGCGCCCGCTCCCCCGCGGCCCTCGCCGGCGGCGAAGCGCGCGGCTCCGCGCGCGCCGTCTTCGAACACCTCGGGCCCGGCCTTGGCCTCCATCGCGAGCGCATCGGCGAGCGGCATCCCCAGGCCCTCGATCGCGGCGAGCCGGTCGGCGAGCATCGTGCGCTGGGGGAAGCGCGCGAGCCCGTCGGCGAGGGCGAGCGCGCGCTCGAGGTGCGCGCCGGGCGCGACGACCTCTGTGAGCAGGCCCATCGCCAGCGCCTCCTGGGCGTCGAGGAGGCGGCCGGTGAGGATCAGGTCGAGCGCGCGGCCGAGGCCGACGATGCGAGGCAGGCGCTGGGTGCCGCCGTCGATCAGCGGCACGCCCCAGCGGCGCTCTGGGTAGCCGAGCGTGGAGCCCGCGGTGGCGATGCGCAGGTCGCACCACAGCGCCAGCTCGAGCCCGCCGGCGAGACAGAAGCCGGAGATCGCGGCGATGGTCGGCTTTGACGGCGTCAGGCGCGTGAAGCCCATCGGCCCCTCCTCGCTCAGCAGCCTTCCCGCCATCGTCTCCGTCGCCTTCAGGTCGGCGCCGGCGCAGAAGGACACACCGCCGGCGCCCGTCAGCACGAGCACACGCGCCTCGTCGTCGGCCTCGAAACGCAGGTACGCCTCATGCAAGGCGGCGGCGGTGGGACCGTCGACGGCGTTGCGCCGGTGCTGGCGATCGATCGTGATCAGCGCTGCTGCGCCGCGGCGCTCGTAGCCGACCGCCGCTGGCTCGCTCATCGGCGGGTGCGCCGGCTTACCAGCCGCCGCGCAGGTGGCCGTTGCTCGCGAGCGCCTTCTGTGCCGCTTTGCGAGCTTCCTTGCGCTTTTCCAGGTGGCCCTGGAGCATGCTCATCAGGAACACGAACACAGCGAAGAACGCGACCAGGCAGAAGCCGACGTCGGTCGTGACTTTGTCGTCGAGCGAGCCGTAGAACCCGCGTCCGTTGTTGTACGCGCTCGCCGCGGGGGCGAGCGCGAGCGACGCGAACAGCGCGAGCGGGACGAGCTTTGCGAGCAGGCGAGTGCGCATCGGCGCGCCGAATCCTAGCGAAAGGCATGGATGCCCGCCGCCGCGCGGCCTGCCGTTGCGTCGCCGGCGCTGGCCGGTCGTCGGCCAGTCGTCGGTCGGCTGTCGGTCGGCCACGCGGTCGGCTGGTCCCGCGGTGGGTTATCCGTTTCGCGCGTGGTGTATCGCCATCGCTATACACCATTCAAAACGAGCGACCCACCGCCGCCCGGTCACACGTGGGGCACAAACTCAGCGCCTACCATCAGCAGCCGATGGCCCTTCTGATCGCATCCGACATGCACAAGGACATGGCCGGGCAGCCGCTGCTGCGCGGGGTGTCGTTCAAGCTGGAGCGCCGCGAACGGATGACGATCGCGGGACGCAACGGCGCGGGCAAGACGACTCTGCTGCGGATGCTCGCGGGCGAGACGTCGATCGACCGCGGCGAGCTGAGCATCGCGAAGGGCGTGCGCATCGCGCTGCACGACCAGCGCCCGCCGCGTGAGCGCGGGATGGCGCTGCGCGACTACCTGCTGTCGGGCTGCGCGGAGGAGCTGGCGATCGAGGCCGAGCTGGGCGCGCTGGAGGCGAAGATGGCTGGTGGCGCGAGCGACGAGGCGACGTACGCCCGCTATGCGGCCGCGCAGGCGCGGCTGGAGGCGCGCGGCGGCTACCTGTGGCGCGCGCGCGCCACGGCGATGGCCCACGGCCTCGGCTTTCGCGAGCCCGACCTGGACCGCACCCTGGACACGTTCTCCGGCGGCCAGCTGACGCGCGCGTCGCTCGCCCGCGCGCTGGCGACAGGCGCGGACGTGCTGCTGCTGGACGAGCCCACCAACCACCTGGACATCGAGTCGCTGGAGTGGCTGGAGCAGACGCTCGTGGACCTCGACGCGGCGGTGGTGCTGGTGGCGCACGACCGCTGGTTCCTGGAGGCGGTGGGCACCGCCGTGCTGGAGCTCGAGGCCGGCCGCTCGCGCTTCTTCGCGGGCACCTGGCATCAGTGGCGGCGCGAGCAGGCGGCGCGCGAGCTGGCGCTGGGCCGCGCGATCGAGTCCCAGCAGGCGGAGATCGAGCGCATGGAGCGCTTCATCGAGCGCTTCCGCTACAAGGCGACGAAGGCCAAACAGGCGCAGTCGCGCGTGAAGAAGCTAGCCAAGATCGAGCGCATCGAGCGCGATCCAAGGGACGGCAAGGGCCTGGAGTTCGCGTTCTCGGCGCCGGAGCGCTCCGGCCGGGTGATCTTCGAGCTGCTCGACGGCCGCATCGAGATCGGCGAGGAGCACATCGTGCTGTTGGAGCATGTGGAGCTGTGGCTGGAACGCGGCGAGCACGTCTCGCTGGTGGGCCCCAACGGCACGGGCAAGACGACGCTGATCGAGACGCTAGCGGGGGGTCGACCGCTGGCGGCGGGCAAGCTGAGCACCGGCCACAACGTCAAGGTGGGCTACCTCTCCCAACACGCGGACGAGCTCGGCGCGGGCGGTCCGGCGGAGCAGAGCGTGCTCGACGCGGCCCAGCGCGCGACCGGCCTCAGCCCTGGCAGGGCGCGGGCGCTGCTCGGGCGCTTTCTGTTCTCCGGCGAGGAGGCGGAGAAACCGCTGAGCGGCCTCTCCGGCGGCGAGCGCCGGCGCCTGTCGCTGGCGGTGCTGGTCCAGTCAGGCGCCAACGTGCTGATCCTCGACGAGCCCACCAACCACCTCGACATCGAGAGCCGTGAGGCGCTGGAGGACGCGCTGCGCAGCTTCCCCGGGGCGATCCTGCTCGTCTCCCACGACCGTGCGCTGCTCGACGCGGTGGGCACGCGCACGGTCGCCGTCGAGGACCGCGCGCTGCACAGCTACGTCGGCGGCTGGCCGGAGTACGTGCGCGTGCGCGACGAGCGCCGGGCGCAGTCCGCCGGGCGCACGGGCAAGGCGAGCAGGGCGGGCGGGGCGCTTCCGCCGGCGTCGGCGCCGGCGCCGGGCGCGGCCAGCGCGTCGGGCGCGTCGAGCGCGGCCGACGGATTTGCCGCCAATGGATCGGCTCCTGGCGCGAACGGGCGCGCGGCGACGGCGAGCGCCCCCGCGCCGGCGAAGAAGAGCAGGGCGAAGCCCAACCGCAAGGGGCCGTCCAAGAACCGGCTGAGCGCACAGCAGCAGGCGGAGCGATCGATCGAAGAGGCGGAGGCGGCGCTGCGCGCGCTGGAAGCGGAGCTGACCGACCCGGCGGCGTGGGCGACGCGCTACGAGTCGGCCAAGTCGGAAGCGCGCCACACGGCCGCCACGCGCGCGGTCGAGGAGGCGTACGCGCGCCTGGAGGCGCTGGTGGATTGAGCCGCGCGCGCGGCTAACCTCTGTGTGTGAGCGAACAGCTCAAGACCGTGCGCAATGTGGCGATCATCCTCGCGATCGCGGCGGCCGTGTACTTCATCCCGGGCGGTGGGCGCGCGGCGAGCACTTTCGAAGCGGCGCTGTGGGCCGTGTTCGGGCTGGGGCTTGGTTATCTGGGCCTGCGCATGTACCGCGAACACCACGTTGCGATGCACGGCCTCGGCGACTACCACCGGGGGCTGCTGTACGGCGCGGTGGCGCTGGCGGTGTTCGAGTGGGTGGGGCGCTCGCGCATGTGGCAGACGGGCACCGGCGAGCTCGCGTGGTTCGTGCTGCTCGGCGTGGTCGTGTACTCGCTGCTGGCGGTGTATCGCCGCTGGCGCGCCTACTGAGCCCCGCGCCACGGCGGCGGCGCCCGCGGCGCCTATCCTCGCAACGATGGCCAGCACCGAGGAGTTGACCGACGGCCTGGATGCGCGCGCGAGCCTCGCGGAGCAGCGTCGCGCGCTGCCCGACCAGCCGGGCGTGTACCTGTTCAGGGACGCCGGCGGGCGTGTGATCTACGTGGGCAAGGCGAAGTCGGTGCGCAAGCGCGTGGCCTCGCACTTCTCCAAGGCGCAGGGGGGCGGGCGGGGATCGAATTCGCCCGGGCACGCAGAGATGGTGGCGGCGGTGGAGCACATCGAGTGCGTGGTGGTGGCGACGGAGGCGGACGCGCTGCTGGCGGAGCAGAGCTTCATCAAGCAGTACCGGCCGCGCTTCAACATCCGCCTGCGCGACGACAAGTCCTACCCGTTCATCGCGATCTCGCTCGACGAGGACTACCCGCGCGTGTACTTCACGCGCGAGCGCCACCACGCGGGGCGCGCGTACTTCGGCCCGTACTCGAACGCCAAGCGCGTGCGCGCCACGCTGGAGGTGCTGGCGAAGGTGTTCATGTTCCGCTCGTGCACCGGCCCCGAGCCGGGGCGGCGCAGCGGCAGCCCGTGCCTGGACTATTACATCAAGCGCTGCGGGGCCCCATGCGTGGGCTACGTCTCCCGCGAGGAGTACCGCGAGAGCATCGACGGCGTGATCGACTTCCTCAGCGGACGCTTCGCGGCGATCGAGCGCGACCTGCGGGAGCGGATGCTGGCGGCGGCCGCGCAGGAGGAGTTCGAGCAGGCGACGCTTGAGCGCAACCGACTGCACGCGGTCCGCTCGCTGCTCGAGCGCAGGCGCGTGACGAGTGAGTCGGTCGGCACGTTCGACGCGGTGGCGGTGGCGGTCGCGGCTCCGGGCGGCGCGGGCGGGCGCGACGCCAACGCACAGGTCTTCCAGGTGCGGGACGGCGTGCTGTCCGATCGCCAGTCCTTCTACCTGGCCAACGAGGCGGAGCGGGATCTGGTGGAGGTGGGGGAGGAGTTCATGCTGCAGTACTACGGCGGATACACGTCGATCCCGGCGCTGCTGGTCGTCCAGCGCGGGCTGGATCGGCGCCCGGCGCTGGCGGACGCGCTGTCCAGCCGCCGCGGCGGGCCGGTGGAGCTGCGCGCGGCGGAGCGCGGCGAGAAGCGCCGCATCCTCGAGCTGGCGGAGCGCAACGCGCTGCTGGCGCTCGACCAGGAGCGGCTGCGCTCCGAGCGCCGCCGGCAGAGTCGCGTGGAGGCGCTGGACGGGCTGCAGCGGGTGCTCGGCCTGGACGCGCCGCCAGTGCGCATCGAGTGCTTCGACATCTCGAACCTCGGCGGCACGCACACGGTCGCGTCGATGGTGGTGTTCGAGGGCGGCGCGCCGAAGAAGGCCGACTATCGTCGCTTCACGATCCGCACCACCGAGGGCGCGCCCGACGACTTCGCGTCGATGGCGGAGGTGCTGGGCCGGCGCTATGCCCAGTGGGAGCGACAGGCGGACATCTCGCCGCACGACCCCGCGTACGACCAGAGCTTCGCGTCGCTGCCGAACCTGGTGGTGATCGACGGCGGCAAGGGGCAGCTGGCGGCCGGCCTGGGGCCGCTGGGCGGCTTTCGCGAGCGCGGCGTCGCGGTGGTGTCGCTGGCCAAGCGCATCGAGGAGATCTTCATGCCCGGCCGCGGCGCGCCGCTGGTGCTCGAGCACTCCACCCCCGAGCTGCAGCTGCTGCAACGCGTGCGCGATGAGGCGCACCGCTTCGCCATCACCCACCACCGCGGCCGCCGCGACAAGGCGATGAAGAGTTCGCTGCTGGACGGGCTGCCGGGTGTCGGCCCGGCGCGCAAGCGCGCGCTGCTGGCGCACTTCGGCTCACCCGAAGCGGTGGTGTCGGCGTCCAGCGAGGAACTGCAGACGGTCCCCGGCCTGCCGGCGAAGCTCGGCAGAGACATCCACGCCTACCTGCACCGCGCCGGCTGAGTTGGCTGCGGGCTCGGAAACGTTCACCACGAATTGACGCGCGTGTCCGCGCGGCGCGGCACAATGCACGCGATGGCCGTGATCAGGCCCCTGCGCCCGCTGCGAGCTCCCGGCGGGAAATCCGGCAAGCCGGTGATCGAGTCGCGCCTGGAGGATTTCGTGGTGATCACGGGCTTCTCCGGCGCGGGCAAGTCGACGGCGATGAACGTGTTCGAGGACGCGGGGTACTTCTGCGTCGACAACCTGCCGCCGGAGATGATCCGCTCGCTGGTGGAGCTGTTCGTGCACAAGGGGTCGAAGGTCGAGCGCGCGGCGGTCGTCTCAGACGTGCGCGGGGGCGTGTACTTCGAGGCGCTGCGCGCTGTGGTCGACGACCTGGACGCGCTCGGGCTCTCCCACCACGTGCTGTTCCTGGAGGCGGCGGAGCAGACGCTGGTGACACGCTACAAGGAGACGCGCCGCCGCCACCCGCTGGCGCCGGAGGGCAGCATCGCGGCGGGTGTGGCGGCCGAGCGCGCGCTGCTCGAGCCGCTGCGCGGCCGGGCGGACATGGTGATCGACACGACGGGCATGTCCGCGGCGATGCTGCGCGAGAAGATCGCCGAGGAGTTCCTGCCGCGCAAGAGCGTCGGGCGGCTGTCGGTGACGTTCATGAGCTTCGGCTTCAAGCACGGTCCGCCGCGCGAGGAGGATCTGGCGTTCGACGTGCGCTTCCTGGCGAACCCCCACTACGAGCCGGAGTTGCGCGAGCTGACGGGGCTGGACGAGCAGGTGGTCGAGTACATAGCGCGCGACGGGCGCCTGCAGGAGCTGTACGTGAGGCTGCACGCGCTGCTCGACTTCCTGCTGCCGCAGTACGTCGCCGAGGGCAAGGCTCACCTGGTGATCGCGATCGGCTGCACCGGCGGGCGCCACCGCTCGGTGGCGATCGCCGAGCATCTGGCGGAGCGCTATGGCGACAACGACGACCTCGACGTGGCGGTCGCGCACCGCGACATCGACAAGTCGCCCGGCTCCTGAGATCCAGGCCGCGCGACACCGCGAGGACCTGGCGCCGCACGCGGGGCTGGGCAGTCGCGTAGACATCTGTCTGAAAGAATGCCTTCGACTATTAGACTAGCCGGATGTTTGGTTTAGTTCGATTAATTTGATTTTCCTCGAAACGACTAACGATGATGTGCGCATCAAAACCCGTCGAGGAGGAACGATTTCCATGCATTCATCACCCACGCTGCACTCCACACGAGCGTCCTTGCCGCAGCGCCCGAGGATCGCCGTCGTCGGCGCGCTCCTCGCGCTGACAGCGATCTTGGCCGTCCCCGCCGGGGCGAGCGCGGCGGGCGGGATGGACGGACGGGCGGGCGGGGCTCCCGCCACGACGGCGCCGGCGGCGGTGACCGCGCTCGCGCCCGCCGAAGTGGAAGAAGTGCTCGCCGGCGTCCAGCTCACCGACCTCTCGACGACGCAGCTGAGCGAACTGCTGTCACAGCTGCCGGGTCTCAGCACGCTGCCCGAACCGTTGCGGGGAGCGCTCACCAGCACGATCGAGGGTCTCATCACCAAGGGCGAGACGCTGGGGCAGTTGACGAGCTTGCCCGAACTGAAAGCCCTGGGCTCGCTCGACCCGAGCCAGGTGCTGGGTGGCCTGCTGGGCTCGACGACCGAGCCCGAACAGCTGATCGGTCAGCTGCTGATGAGCTCCAGCCCGCAGGAGCTGGAGGCGCTGCTGGGCACGACGCTGACGGGCGAGCCGTTCGTCAAGAGCACCGTCGGCGCGCTCGCAGGCGAAGTGGGAGCGACCCCCGAAGCCCTCGCGGGGGACCTCGACATGACCAGCTCGCAGCTGCCGGCCAGCGCGATGGCGCTGACGGCGCCCCTCACCGACGGCAAGACCCTGGGGGTGCTCGACGCGGTCGAAGGGCTGGACATGGGGCTGCTGAGCACCAGGGAAGCGACACCTGAAGGCTCTGGTGGTGGCTCCGGTGGCTCCGGTGGCTCCGGCGGCGGCTCGGGCGGCACGGGCGGCTCTGGCGGTGGCTCGGGCGGCGTCGGCGGCTCCGGTGGCTCGGGTGGCGGCTCCGGTGGGCCGGCCGGCACGTCGGTTGTCGTGAACAACCTCCCCGCGCAGGAGGTGAGCGCGTTGAGCGCGGGCGCGAGGACGCCGGCGAGGATCGAGATCCTCAGGCGCAAGGTCAAGGGCGACGCGATCACGCTCGTCGTGGAGGTCTCCGCGGCGGGAAGGGTGAGCGTCGCCGGCGGCGACGTGAAGACCGCGAGCAAGCAGGCGGAGAAGGCTGAGCGCGTGACGCTGCGCACGGTGCTGACGAAGGCTGGCGTCGCCTCGCTGCGCAAGCACGGTCACCGCCTGAAGCTCGAGCTGCGGGCCTCCTTCGAGGACGTGGCCGGAGCGGGCGCGTCGGCGACGACGACCGTTTCCGTCGGCTGACGGCGACGCTGCCCGGAGGAGCTCCGATGAGCCTCTTCACCGTCGGCGACGACATGGCGAGCGTGGGCGTCGCCGGCGGACAGGGCGGTGCTGGCATCCGCCGGATGGCCCAGCACCGATGGAGCGCGTCGTTGACGCGCGGTGGGATGAGCTGGCGTGATAGTGGAACAAATGTCCAATCGCGTGCCTCGAAGCGGCGGCGAGGCATGTCGTCCACTACGTTCTCGTTGATGTCGCCTTACACGATCAGTTTCATATTGGCGAACATATGGGTTAGACCTGCGGTCACCCGGGCATGTTCGGAGGAGTAGATGAGCTTTTTCTACATCGGTGACGACATGACGTTCGAGCACAGTGAGCACGCCGACGATGCCGTGCTCCTGGTCGCGGGCGGCGAGATCGATTTCGCGGCGAGCCCGCGCCTGCGGGAGCGCATCGCCGACGCCATCGACGCCGGCAGGCGGAGGCTGGTGCTAGACCTGTCGAAAGCCACGTTCATCGACTCCACCGCCGTGGGTGTGCTCGTGGGGGCCGTGCTGAGACTGCACGAGCACGGCGGAGGGTCGCTCGGGGTAATATGCGCCGAGGAGAACGTGCGTGTGCTGCGGATCTTCGAAATAGCCGGTGTGGAGAGCGTGATCGCGCTGTATCGCTCGCGCGAGGAGGGTCTGTCGGCGCTTGCGACGGTCGGTGACGCGCGGGTCGGTCGAGCGAGCGGCCACGGGCCGCGGTGACTGACGATGGCGCTGCGACGGCCCATGCGCGCGTCGATCGCAGTGGTGGCGTCGCTCCTCGGCCTGGGCGCGCCGCTCCTCGGCCTGGGCGTGCCGCTCCTCGGCGCCGGCCGCGCCGAGGCGCTGTCACTACTGCCTGACGGCGTCCCGGCGTCGCTCCACAGCGCAGCGGTTTCCTTGCCCGGCGTGGCGGTGTCGCTGCCGAGTGTCGGTGTGTCGCTGCCGGGCGTGGGCGTGTCGCTGCCGAGCTCCGGGGTGTCGCTGCCGAGCGTGGGCGTGTCGCTGCCGAGTGTTGGTGTGTCGCTGCCCGGCGTGAGCGTGTCGACGCCGGAAGTGAAGGTGTCGACGCCGGAAGTGGACGTGTCGAACACCGGAGTGACGGTGACGACACCGGAAGTCAGCACGTCGACGCCGAGCCAGCCGAGCAGCGGCCCGACGGAAGCCCCGAGCAGCCCGGGCACGCCGACGGGCTCCGGCGGCGGTGGGGGTGGGGCGTCTCCGAGCGAACCGTCGTCGGCGACGGGCGACGAACACGGTGGCTCGACCACGGCGACGACCGCGGCGGTCGATGCCGGCGCCGCCGCGAGGTCTTCCCCGACGTCGCAGGCGAAGGCCGTCGGCCAGGTCTCGGCGGGCGGCGGCGTAAATGTGCGCTCGCCCGCGTCGCACTCCAGGCGCTCGGCTGAGCACCGGCGCGATCGTGCTGGTGGCTCCGCCGCGGGCACGATCGGAAGCGGCGCGGGGGCGCGGGCGGTGATCGGGCTCAAGGACCCGCACGCGGCGCTCGCGTCGAGCGAGGTGAAGCATGGTTCCGGCGATCCGCTGGAAGCGATCGGTAGACACATACCGCTGCCGCTGCCGGTCCCCGACTGGAGCAAGCCGATCATCCTGGTGCTGCTGGCGTTGGCGCTGTGGTTCGCCGTGCGCTCGCGCACGGCCGGGCGTCGCGCCCGCCGCCTGGAGGGGCAGCAGGCGACGCTGCTGCGCGACGTGGACGCGATGCAGGCGGCGCTCGTGCCGGCGATTCCGGCGCGTGTAGGCGGGCTGGCGGTGTCGGTCGCCTACCGTCCCGCCGAGGGTCCGGCCGCCGGCGGCGACTTCTACGACGTGTTCACGCCGGAGCGCGGGAAGATCGCGATCATCCTCGGCGACGTCGCCGGTCACGGGCACCGAGCGCTCACGCAGGCGGCGCTCACCCGCTACACGCTGCGCGCCTACCTGCAGGCGGGGTTGGAGCCGCGCGCGGCGCTTGCGCTCGCCGGCCGTGTGCTCGCCGACCGCCGTGTCGAGCACTTCGCGACCGTCGCGGTGGCCGTCTATCACACGGCCGAGGGTCGTCTGACGTTCGCGAGCGCAGGTCATCCCCATCCACTCCTGCACGGGCTGCAGACGCGCGAGCCGGTGGCGGTTTGCGCTTCGCCGCCGATCGGCTGGACGGTGCCGACGGGGCGCCGTCAGACGACCGTGTCGCTGCCGCCCGGCGCGGTGGCGTGCTTCTTCAGCGACGGTCTGATCGAGGCTCGCTGCAAGGGGGCGGAGCTGCTCGGGCGTGAGCGTCTGGAAGAGATCCTGGCGGCGCTCGGTCCGCGCCCGGACGCGGAGAAGCTGCTGGCGCGGGTGGGCGCGGCGGCGCTCGCCACCCCGGATGACATGGCCGCGTGCATCGTCGTGCCGGAGATGACTGGGATCGCCGAGCGGGTTCACATCGAGGAGCTTGAGGCGGACGCGGAGGCGCTCGAGCGGGGCCAGGTGCGGCGCTTCCTGGAGACATGCCAGGTCCTGACGCCGGACATCGAGCAGGCGATCAAGCGCGCGGGCGACATCGCGGCGGTGTTCGGCACGGCGGTGCTGCGCGTAGAGCTGGAGGCGACCACGGCGACGGCCACCGTGACCGCTCCTGCCGCGGGCTCGCAGGCGGAGATGCACGATCGCCGCTCGCGTCCCGGCGGCCGCCCGCTGGTGTGAGCCCAGATCACTCGGTGTATAACGATGGCGATACACCAGACGCAAGAGCGATAACCCGAGCCAGCCCGGCGACGGCGCTGAGCGAATCCCCGCGGGCGCGCGGCGCGCTGATAGCCTCCCCAGGCACGCCGGGCGATGGAGTGGCCACAGAGAGCTCCTGACGACCCGGCATCGTTCATTTTCTGTTCAGGAGGCAATGAATGCCGGTACGCGTGGGGATCAACGGATTTGGTCGGATCGGCCGAAACGTGTTCCGCGCCGCAAAGGCCCGGGGTGACGCCCTGGGGGACGACATCGAGTGGGTGGCGGTCAACGACCTGACCGACTCCGGGACGCTGGCGCACCTGCTCAAGTACGACTCGATCCTCGGTTCCTACCCGGGCGAGGTGCGCGCCAGCGGCGAGGGCGCGCTGGAGGTCGACGGCCGCGAGCTGAAGGTGCTGGCGGAGCGCGACCCGGCGGCGCTGCCGTGGGGCGAGCTGGGAGTGGACGTGGTGATCGAGTCGACGGGCCTGTTCACGGACCGCGCGAGCGCCGCCAAGCACCTGGCGCGGGGAGCGAAGAAGGTGATCATCTCGACGGCGGCCAGCGACGCGGACGTGACGGTGGTGCTGGGCGTGAACTTCGACGAGGTGTACGACCGCGACAAGCACGACGTGATCTCGAACGCGTCGTGCACGACCAACTGCCTGGCGCCGGTGGCGAAGGTGGTCAACGACACGGTGGGGATCAAGCACGGCCTGATGACGACGATCCACGCGTATACGGCCGACCAGCGCCTGCAGGATCTGCCGCACAACGACCTGCGCCGCGCGCGGGCGGCGGCGATCAACCTGATCCCGGCGTCGACGGGCGCGGCGAAGGCTATCGGCCTGGTGATCCCGGCGCTGCAGGGCAAGCTCAACGGCTTCGCGGTGCGCGCGCCGGTGCCGACGGGCTCGGTGGTGGACCTGACGGTGGAGTGCCCGCGCGAGACGAGCGTGGAGGAGGTCAACGCGGCGCTGAAAGCGGCCGCCGAGAGCGGCCCGCTGGCGGGGATCATGCAGTACACGCAGGACCCGATCGTCTCCAGTGACATCGTGCGATCGCCGTTCTCGGCGATCGTGGACTCGTTGCTGACGGCTGTGATAGACGGCACAATGCTGAAGGTGGTCGCGTGGTACGACAACGAGTGGGGCTACTCCAACCGCGTGGTGGACCTCGTGCAGAGGGTGCTGTAGCGATGGCATCCGACCTGCCGAGCGTCGACGATCTCGACGTGCACGGCAAGCGCGTGCTGGTGCGCGTGGACTTCAACGTGCCGCTCGGCGCGGACGCCGACTCGGGACCGAGCGCAGGCGGGGTGCCGCTGGTTAGCGACGACACGCGGATCGCGGCGGCGCTGGCGACGATCGAAGAGCTGCGCACGCGCGGCGCGCGGCTGGTGCTGGTCTCGCACCTGGGCAGGCCGGGGGGCAAGTGCGTGCCGGAGCTGTCGATGGCGCCGGTCGCCGATCGCCTGCGCGAGCTGACGGGCGCGAAGGTGACGCTGGCGCCGGCGGTGGTGGGCGATGAGGTGACGGCGATGGCGGAAGCGTTGCAGGACGGGGACATCCTGGTGCTGGAGAACGTGCGCTTCGAGCCGGGAGAGACCGACAACGACCCGGAGCTCGCCAGGGAGCTGGCGGCGCTGGCCGACCTGTACGTCGACGACGCGTTCGGCGTGGCGCACCGTGCGCACGCGAGCAACGAGGGCGTCACGCACCTGTTGCCGAGCGCCGCGGGCAGGCTGCTGGAACGCGAGGTCAAGACGCTGACGGAGATCCTCGAGCACCCGCGGCGCCCGCTGGTGGCGATCGTCGGCGGCTCCAAGGTGGCGGACAAGATCAAGGTGATCGAGCGCTTCCTGGCGGTCGCCGACGTGGTGATGATCGGTGGGGCGATGTGCTTCCCGTTCCTGTGCGCGCAGGGCCACAAAGTGGGCGACTCGCTGTGCGACGACGAGGACGTGGAGTACGCCCGTCGGGCGCTGTCGCGAGCGAGCGACACGCACACGCCGCAGGCCGGCCGCGCGCGCCTGCTGGTGCCGCACGACCTGGTGGTGGGCGAGCGCTTGGCGGCGGACGCGGAGCACCGCGTGCTGGACGGGGTGGAGGTGCCGAGGGGCTGGATGGGGCTGGACATCGGCCCGAAGACGGCGGAGCGCTACGCGGGTGTGATCGCCGACGCGGGCACGGTCTTCTGGAACGGCCCGATGGGCGCGTTCGAGCTGGAGCCGTTCGCGGCGGGCACGCGCACGATCGCGGTGGCGGTGGCGCACGCGCAGGGCCTGACGGTGGTGGGCGGCGGCGACTCGGCGGCGGCGCTGGCGCACTTCGGGCTGGAGCACGCGGTCGACCATCTGTCGACGGGCGGCGGCGCGACGCTGGAGCTGGTCGAGGGTCACGTGCTGCCGGGGGTGCGGGCGCTGCTCGACAGCGCCGGAGTGGCTTCTTGATGGCGTCCCAGCCGTCGCGCACGCCGCTGATCGCGGGCAACTGGAAGATGCACAAGACGCAGGAGCAGGCCGAGGACTACATCCAGGCGCTGCTGCCGCGCGTGTCGGCGCTGGACGGCGTGGAGGTGGCGATCTGCGTGCCTTTCACGGACCTGCGGGCGATGGTCGACAGCGCGCGCGGCTCGCGCGTTGAGGTGTACGCGCAGAACATGCACCAGGCGCAGGAGGGCGCGTACACGGGCGAGGTGTCGGCGCCGATGCTGTACGAGCTGGACGTGCGCGGGGTGGTGCTGGGGCACTCCGAGCGCAGGGCGCTGTTCGGGGAGACCGACAGGGCGCTGGCGCTGAAGGTGCCGGCGGCGCTGGAGGCTGGGCTGGCGCCGATCCTGTGCGTGGGCGAGACAGAGCAGGAGCGCGACAACGACGACACCGACCGCAAGCTGCGCCAGCAGATCCGCGACGACCTGGCGAACGTGCCCGGCGAGCGGCTGGCGGAGGTGGTGATCGCGTACGAGCCGATCTGGGCGATCGGCACGGGCAGGGTGGCGACGCCGGAGCAGGCGCAGGAGGCGATGGCGTTCATCAGGGCGCTGGTGGGCGACCGCGACCGCCAGGCGGCTGAGAGCGTGCGCATCCTGTACGGCGGGTCGGTGAAGCCTGAGAACGCGGCCGAGCTGCTGGCGCTGGCGGACGTGGACGGCGCGCTGGTCGGCGGAGCGTCGCTGGACGCGGAGTCGTTCGCGCGGATCGCGGCGTCGGTCGCGCGATGAGCATGCCGGCGGCGGCGGGCGCGCGATGAGCGTGCCGGCCGGGGTGGGCGGGCCTGAGCACCTTCCGGCCGGATGCGCGTGCCTGGTTGTGCTCGACGGCTGGGGCCTGGCGGAGCCGGGCCCGGGCAACGCGGTGTCGCTGGCGCGCACGCCGGTGTTCGACGAGCTGTGGCAGACCTACCCGCACACGACGCTGACTGCGTGCGGGCGCGCGGTGGGGCTGCCGGAGGGGCAGATGGGCAACAGCGAGGTGGGGCACCTGAACCTCGGCGCGGGAGCGGTGGTGCGCCAGGACCTGGTGCGCATCGACGACGCGGTGGCGGACGGCTCGCTGGCGCAGAACGAGACACTGCGGGCGGCGTTCGCGGACGCCGAGCGGGTGCATCTGCTGGGGCTGGTGTCCGACGGCGGCGTTCACTCCTCGCTGGCGCACGTGCGCGCGCTGATCGAGCTGGGGCGGGGATTGGGGGCGCGAGACATCGTGGTGCACGCGTTCACGGACGGCCGCGACACGCTGCCGCACGCGGGCGTGGCGTACATGCGCGAGCTCGACGGCACGACGGGTGTGCGCGTGGGCTCGGTGGTGGGCCGCTACTGGGCGATGGACCGCGACCGGCGCTGGGAGCGCACGCAGCGGGCGTACGACATGCTCGTGCACGCACGCGCGCCGTTCCACGCGGACAGCGGCGAGCAGGCGGTGCGGGACGCCTACCGCAGAGGCGAGACGGACGAGTTCATCGAGCCGACGCTGGTGGGCGAGGAGGCGGCGATCCGTCCGGGCGACAGCGTGATCGCGTTCAACTTCAGGCCCGACAGGATGCGCGAGCTGACGCGCGCGCTGGCGGAGCCGGGCTTCGGGGAGGCCGACGGCGAGGGCGACCCGGGCGTGGGCCATGCGGAGTCGGCGCTACCCGGCTGGGAGGGCCGCGGCGGGGTGCCGGCGATCTCGCGTTACACGACGCTGACGAGCTACGAGGAGGGCTGGCCGTACCCGGTGGTGTTCTCGCCGGAGCGCCCGGCGACGACGCTGTCGGTGGTGCTCGAGCGCGCGGGCGCCTCGCAGCTGCACGTGGCGGAGACGGAGAAGTACCCGCACGTGACGTACTTCTTCAACGGCGGCGATGAGGCGCCGCTGCAGGGCGAGCGGCGCGAGCTGGTGCCCTCGCCGCGGGACGTGCCGACGTACGACCGCAAGCCGCAGATGAGCGCGCGCGAGGCGGCGCGGGCGTTCGTGGGCGCTTGGCGGGAGGACTCGCCGCGCTTTGGCATCATCAACTTCGCGAACGCGGACATGGTCGGCCACACGGGCGTGATAGCGGCGGCGGTGAGCGCGATCGAGACTGTGGATGAATGCTTGGGCGAGGTCGTGGCGGCGGTGCACGAGAGCGGCGGCGTGTGCGTGGTGACGGCCGATCACGGCAACGCCGACCACATGCTCGAGCCCGACGGCAGCCCCAACACGCAGCACTCGCTGAACCCGGTGCCGCTGGTGGTGACGAGCACAGGCGTGTCGCTGCGCCAGCAGGGCGGCATCCTGGCGGACGTGGCGCCGACGGTGCTGGCGGCGCTGGGGATCGAGCAGCCGGCGCAGATGACGGGGCGCTCGCTGCTCGAGGCCCGCTAGATTTTGGATGACCGGCCTGCCGGCCGGTGCTCGGCGTTCGCGTCGCACGTAAGGAGCTGAGATGGGGTCAGAGGCAGAGCAGGCAGCGGGAGAGCGGTCGGTCGCGGAGCAGCCGGCGGCGCGTGGTCGCTCGCGGCGCCTGCTGGCTGCGTTCTTCATCGGTGCGGGCGTCAACCACTTCGTGATGCCGCGCCCGTACGAGCAGATCGTGCCGCCGGCGCTGCAGCGCGAAGCCAGGCGGCTGGTGCTGCTGAGCGGCGTGGCCGAGGTGGCGGGCGGTATGGGGGTGCTGCTGCCGTGGACGCGGCGCCCGTCGGGGCTGGGCCTGATCGCGCTGCTGGCGGCGGTGTTCCCGGCGAACTGGCACATGGCGCGCGAGCCCGAGCGCTTCCCGCGCATCCCCCGCTGGGCGCTGTATGCGCGGCTGCCACTGCAGCCGCTGATGATGCTGTGGGCGTGGCGGGCGACGCGCGGATGAGAGCGATCGGCCGAGCGCGGCGCGCGGGCGCTGCTATGTTCGAGTGAGAAGGACGCTGGATCGGACCGCCATGTCGACCGTCACCGCCGTCAAGATCGCCCACTCCGAGCAGGAGGCCCTGACACTGGGGGAGCTGCGCGCGTGGCGTGGCCTGCTGCGGGCGCACGCGTGTCTGGCGAAGCGGCTGGACGCGGAGCTGGAGCAGGCGCACGGCCTGCCGATGACCTCCTACGAGGTGCTGCACCACCTGGAGGAGGCGAGCGGTGGGCGCATGCGCATGTGCGAACTGGCGGAGGAGGCGCAGCTGTCGCGCAGCGGCCTGACGCGCCTGGTGGACCGCTTGGAGCGCGAGGGGCTGCTCGAGCGCTGCTCTTGCGAACACGACGCGCGCGGCTCGTACGCGTGCCTGACGGACGCCGGGCGCGAGCGGCTGCAGGAAGCGCGCGGGACGCATCTGGCGGTGATCAGGCAGCAGTTCTTCTCACACTTCTCGGAGGCCGAGCTGAGCAGTTTGGCCGACATGTGGGAACGCATCGCTCCCTGCGGCAGCTGCTGAGTTGAGCTGAGAGCCTCCCGTGGCGGGCGCGACTTCGTCGTGGCTGTCGCGGACGACGAAGTCGCGCCCGCCGCGTCGGTGCGCCGCCGGTTTCCTAATGGCCGGAGACAGCGGGCGTCGCCGCAGCATCGGGGGTTGGCGGGCGGGGGCGATGTGGTGGGGGACGGCGGGCGTCGCCGCGGCGTCGGGCTGGGGCGGCGGGGCGATGTTGCGGGACTTCGCTCGCTTACGCGTCCATGGGCTTAGGCTGCCTTACGCGATCCCTGCTAAAAAAACTTGATAGATAGCCGCTGAGATTTTATAATGGGTGACGTAATGACAACCACCCTTTTTGGAGGTATTGAGATGGCACTAGTTAGATGGGAGCCCAGGCTGTTCGGGACGGTCTTTGACAGTCCGGCGGGCGGAAACGGGTTGGCTGTGCGACGTCGCTGGGTTCCGGCGATTGATCTTGTCGAGGAGGGCGATCGGTACGTGCTGCGTGCGGACCTGCCCGGAGTCGGCGAGGACGACGTGAAGATCGAGTTCGAGGACAATGTGCTGACGGTCTCCGGTGAGCGCTCCTCGCGGCGGGAGGAGCGGAGGGACGGCTACTACCGCTTCGAGCGTGCCAGCGGGCGCTTCTCGCGTTCGCTCGTGTTTCCCGAGGGCGTCGACGCCGACGCCATCCACGCCAGCTTCGACGCCGGTGTGCTCGAGGTGACGGTTCCCAAGCCCGAGCAGCGCAAGCCTCACCGCGTCGCGATCGAGGTCGGCCGGAAGGCCGACGCGGTCGAGGGCGCTGACACGGCGGCGGCGTAAGGGTGTGAGCCCCGCGCGGGCGGCCGCGCGGGGCGCTACTCGCCGGGATCGCGTTTGCGCGGGCCGTGGCTGACGTGGCGGCGGTGCAGGACCAGGCCGCCGACGATCGCGAGCAGCACGGCGATGAGGCCGTAGATGCCGAAGGCTTCGATGGCGCCGCCGGCGGAATGGCCGAGGAAGTAGGCGATTAATCCGATCGCGCACGCCCACGAGATCCCACCGAGCGCGTTCCACAGCGCGAACGAGCGCCAGTGCATGCGCGTGGCGCCCGCCAGCCACGAGGCCCAGATGCGCAGGCCGAGCAGGAAGCGGCCGAAGAACACCGCCTTGGGGCCGTGCACCTCGAAGAACGGCTCACCGACGCGCAGCACCTCCTGGCGCTGGCGGCGGAACGCGCCCGGGCGCTCGAGCAGCCAGCGTCCGCCCTTGCGGCCGATGACGTAGCCGACGTTGTCGCCGACGATGGCGGCGGCGGCGGCGATGGGGATGACGAGCTCGATCTGCAGCTTGCCCTGGCTGGCGAGCACCGCGGCGGCGATCAGGCTGGTCTCGCCCGGGATGGGGATCCCGCCGGACTCGCTCATCACGAGCACGAACAGCAGCGGGTAGCCGAAGTTCTGGACGAGGTGGTTGACGTCGAGGAGGGAGGCGAGCATGGCGGGCCGGATCGGGTGGACGGTGTGCAGCGTGGGCTGGTGTGCCCCCCGATGACTCGCCTCTATTGGGTGTTTTCGGAGACGAGCTGCTTGAGCGCGGCGGACGCCTGCTGGACGTCGGAGTAGACGACGTTGCGCAGCACCACCTTGGTGGGCGCGGGCGCGGTCAGCACGACGACGGCGACGATCGCGAGCACGAGCACGAGCAGCGCGAGCAGCGTCGCGAGCACGCGGCGCGAGCGCCTCGAGCTGGACGGCTGCACGGGGCGGGCGGGCGGGACGGTGGCGGCGCCGGCGCGCGCCGGCCCGGGGCGCGGGCGGCGCGTGGCGACGGTGGGGGACGGCGAGCCCGGACGGCGGGCGCCCGCGAGCACGGTGGTGGCCTCTGTGTTGAGTCCCCTGCCCCGCCCCGTGGCGCGTGTCGCGCGCGTGGGCTCACCCGGCGCGATGCCCCTGGCGCCGTCGCTGAGCGCGCGGCGCATCTCCAGGCCGGTCTTGTAGCGCTCGCGCGGGTCGAGCGCGAGCGCCACCGCGACCGCGTCGGCGAGCTCGGGGGTGACGGCGGCTACCAGCGTGTCGAGCCGGGGTGGCTCCTCCTGCTGCTGCTTGAGCGCGAGCTCGGTCAGCGAGTTGGCCTCATACGGCAGGCGCCCGGAGATCAGCTGGTAGGTGACGACCCCCAGCGCGTACAGGTCGGCGCTCGGCCCGGCCTCCTCGCCGCGCGCCTGCTCGGGTGCGAGATAGGCGGCGGTGCCGAGCACGGAGCCGACCTGGGTGATGCTCGACTGCTCGGTCGCCTTGGCGATGCCGAAGTCCGCGAGCTTGACCTCGCCTTCGCGCGCGCGCAGCAGGTTGCCGGGCTTGACGTCGCGGTGCACCACGCCGTGGCGATGCGCGTAGTCCAGGCCGTCGCAGGCCTGTTCGATGATCGACAGCGCCTCGTCCACCTCCAGCCAGCCGTCGTCGCGCAGGATCTCCGCGCACGAGGAGCCCTCGATGTACTCCATCACGATGAAGTACTGGCCGGTGCGCTGGTCGCGCCCGGAGTCGAACACCTGCACGATGTTCGGGTGGACCAGGCGCGCGGCGGCCTGCGCCTCGCGCTGGAAGCGCGACACGAACGCGGGATCGTCGGCGAGGTGCTCGGCCAGCAGCTTGACCGCGACCTGGCGCTCGAGACGCATGTCGAGCGCCAGGTGCACGGTGGACATCCCGCCGAAGCCCAGCCGCCCCTCCAGCCGGTAGCGCCCGCCGATGTCGCCGACGCTCATCTTTCGGCTTCCCTGCCCGCGCCGCCGGCGCCGGGGCCGCTCGCGGCGCCGCCTGCGTCATTTTCGGTGGGGTTGTTCGCGGCGCCGTTTTCCCCCTGCGGAGACGATCCCCCCACGCCGGTGCCGCCGCCCTGTTCGCCGATGCCGCCGCTCGGGGTTTCGCCGGGCGCTGGCGTGCCGCCGCCTGGGCTGGAGGCGGGGGGCGTGGTGGCGGTTGGGGGGGTGGTCTGCGTGGCGGTGGTCTGGGTTTCGGTGGTGGTCGTGGTGGCGGTGTGGCTGGGCGTGGTTTTGGCGGTGGTCGTGACGGTCGCCTGCGCGAGCGGCTGCGCGCACAGCGCCAGCGCGTGGCTGCGCAGGTTGTCGATGCCCTGGCGCAGAGTGTTGCGCAGGCCGGCGTCTACGCTGGAGGGGAGTTCGTCGAAGTCCTGTTCGGTCTTGGCGATGGCCGCCTGGGTCGTGGTGCAGCTCCCGTTGCCCGCTTCCGCCTCCTGCGCGACCGCTTCGAAGTCGCTCTGCAGCGGTCCCGCGTCGGCGACGGGGATGAGCTTGGCGTTGGAGCCGGCGCACGCGGCTACCAGCAGCGCCACACCGAGGCCGAGCAGGCCCGCGAGCGCCACGCGCAGGACTGCGCGCAGCGCGCCCGCGCGGTCGGGGGCGCGAGCGCGGCGGCGCTGGCCGGTGGGGCTCATTGACCGTACTCCAGCCGCTCGGCGAGCGAGTCGGGCAGGCGCGCCGCGCGGATGGCGGCGGCGGCGCCCGCGACGTCGTAGTCGGCGCGGTGGAAGGAGGCGGCCATGTCGTCGAGGTCGAGCAGCAGCCAGGACGCGCGCGGGTCGCCGTCGCGCGGCTGCCCGACGCTGCCGGGGTTCAGCAGCCACTCGCCCTCGGCGACGTCGAGCCGCGCGTGCTCGCGGCGGGGCTCGCCGGTGGCCAGCTCACCCGCGTGGCGGACGAACGACAGCGCGACGTGCGAGTGGCCGATCAGCGAGATGCGCTGCGGCTGGGCGTCGAGGCACAGCTCGGCGAGCAGCGCGGAGAGCACGTACTCCCACACGGGGTCGCGCGGGCTGGCGTGGTACAGGCCGATCGGGCCCTCGTTCGCGTGCGGGCGCAGGCCTTCCAGGAACGCGAGGTTCTCGGGCGCGATCACCTCGCGTGTCCACTGCGCGGCGAGGCCGGCGCCCTTGGAGAACTCGTCGAGCGCGAGCTCGCCGGTGACGGCGAGGTCGTGATTGCCGGCCAGGCACACCGCCGCGTGCCGGCGCGCCAGCTCCACGCACGCGTCGGGCTCGGCCCCGTAGCCGACCAGGTCGCCCAGGCACCACAGCTCGGCGGCGTCGCTGGCGGCGACCGCGTCGAGGGTGGCCTCGAACGCGTGCCGGTTGGCGTGGATGTCGGAGATGACGGCGACCTTCATCCTTGCAGGGTAGGAACACCGCTGTCGGACGCGCGTTCCATGATCGATCCTGCTGCAACCGCGCAGCCAGCACGCCGGTGGCGGCCCCGGCGCAGGCGGCGCCCGGCGCAGGCGGCGCGCGCGCCTAGTCGGCGTCGGATCCAGCCTCGCTCCCGCCGTACTCGGGCAGGTTCTTGATGCCCTCGCGGGCGCTCCACTTCGAGTAGTTGTCCTCCATCGCGTCGATCAGCTCGCGCATGAAGCGCGGCGAGAGGTTGACGCGGGAGACGACCACGCCCGGGACCTCGTCGGACTCGACCTCGTGGTCGACGCGCGCGAAGGTGACGGTGAACTCGTAGTCGGAGTGGCTGACGTTGGCGAAGTTGGCGTATACGCCCCCCATGATCTCGGGGGAGAGATGGATGTTTATGTGGCGCTCGGCGCCTGAGTCTTGATCGTTCACGCAGCTAGTATCGCAAGCGCCGAGCGCCGACCCATGACAGAGCCCGAACCAGACCACGACCGAGCCCCGCTGGAGAGCCTGCGGCGGGCGGTGCTGGCGACGGCGCAGGAGCTCGCGGGTGGCGCGCACGCGGACGGCCGCACGCCGATCACGCTGGAGCGCCCGCGCCGCGCGCAGTTCGGCGACTACTCGACCAACGCCGCGCTGCTGCTGGCGCCCGCCATGGGCGTCCCCCCGCGCGAGCTGGCGCAGCGGCTGGGAAGCGCCCTGCAGCAGCGGCTGGGAGCGAGCGTCGAGCGCTTCGAGGTGGCAGGGCCGGGCTTCGTGAACCTGTTCGTGTCGGACACGTGGCTGACGGGCGCGCTCGCGCAGGCGCTGTCGGCGGGCGAGCGCTTCGGCGCGCGCGGCGCGCGTGCGCGCGAGCGGGTGCTGATCGAGTTCGTGTCCGCCAACCCGACGGGTCCGATGCACGTCGGCCACGCGCGCAACGCGGCCTACGGCGACGCGCTGGCGCGCATGCTGGCGCTGCAGGGCCATCGCGTGGAGCGCGAGTTCTACGTCAACGACGCCGGCTCGCAGGTGCGCAAGCTGGGCGAGTCGATCCAGGCGCTCGCGCGGGGGCAGGCGGTGCCGGAGGACGGCTACAAGGGCGAGTACGTGGTCGATCTCGTCGCGCGCTTGGCCAACGCATCGAGCATGGACCCGTCCGAGCTGGGCCGTGCGGCGGTGGCTGTGGTGGTTGGGCAGCTGGCGGCGTCGCTGCAGGACTTTCGCGTGAGCTTCGACTCGTGGGTGTACGAGAGCAGACTGCACGAGGGCGATCCGAGCCCGGTCGCGCATACGCTGGCGATCCTCGAGCGGCAGGGGCACACCTACCGACAGGAGGGGGCGCTGTGGCTGCGCACGACGGACTTCGGCGACGACAAGGACCGCGTGCTGGTGCGCTCGAGCGGCGAGCACACGTACTTCGCGTCGGACATCGCCTACCACCAGGACAAGCGCGAGCGCGGCTTCGAGCGCCAGATCGACGTGTGGGGCGCCGACCACCACGGCTACGTGCGGCGGATGAAGGCCGCGTACGAGGCTCTCGGCGGTGATCCCGCGGAGCTGGAGCTGCTGATCATGCAGCTCGTGCACCTGGTCAGCTCGGGCGAGCGCGCGCAGATGTCCAAGCGCTCCGGCGAGTTCGTGACGCTGGACGAGCTGGTGGCGGAGATCGGCGTGGACGCGGCGCGCTGGTACCTGCTGGCGCGCTCGCACGACACGACCGTGGACCTCGACCTGGATCTGGCGCGCGAACAGTCGAGCGAGAACGACGTGTACTACGTGCAGTACGCGCACGCGCGCATCGCGTCGATGCTCGCGAAGGCCGGCGGCGAGCGCGTGGCGGCGGCGAGCGCGGCGACGATCGGCGCGGCGGCGGCGCTGGCAACGGGCGCCGGGCGCGAGCCGCTGCACCCGACCGAGCGCGCGCTCGTCGAGCAGCTGCTGGCGTTCCCGGCGGAGCTCGATGAGGCGGCCGACAGGCGCGCTCCGCACCGCATGGCCGCGTACGCGCTGGCGCTGGCGCAGACGTTCACGGCGTTCTACCGCGACTGCCACGTGGTCGGCGCCGAGCCGGAGGCGGTGGAATCGCTGCGCATCGCGCTGTGCGTGGCCAGCGGGCGCACGATCGCGCGCTGCTTGGATCTGCTGGGAGTGAGTGCGCCGGCGAAGATGTAGCGGCGCGCGAGCGGGCGCCGTGGGCTCACGCGGCCGTGCGTGGTTCGCGGGCGATCGTGCGGTCAGTCGAAGCGCGCGAGGTCGGAGTCGAGCCTGTCGGCGTCGGCGGGGCTGAGCGAGCGGCTGCTGGTGAGGGCGGCGGCGCGTTCGCGCGCGTGTCTTCGCCAGCCGGGGAGGAGCGCGAGCACGGTCGCGATCAGCGCGAGCACGACGGCGAGCGGGACGAGGTAGACAGCGAGGTCGAAGCCGTGTGTGCTCGGCATGGCCAGCACGGTGGGGCCGTACTGGGCGACGAGGTTGCGCTTGATCTCGGCTTCGCCCATCCCCTGGTTGATCAGCCCCTGGATGTATGCGCGCTCGAGGTTCGCCTGCGGTGACTCGGCGACCTCCAGCGGGATTTTGCAGGTCACGCACATGACCTGGCGCTGGATGATCGGCAGCGTGGTGCGCGGTGTGACGCCGGCTGCTGCCTGCGACGCGGGCAGGGCGATCAGCGCGGCGGCGGCGATCAGCGCGGCGGCGGCCGCCGTCGCGAGGGATTTCCGCGGAGCCCTCACGAGCTCTCCGCGAGCGCGACCGCGTGGTTGAGGAACGCTTCGTCGATCTCGCCCCTGGAGATCGCGACGATCCGGCCCTGGCGGTTGATCACGAAGCTCTCGGGCAGCTGGTCGGTGCCGTAGGAGTGGGCGAAGCTGCCGGTGGCGTCGCGCAGGCTGGTGTACGTGAGGTGGTACTTGCGGACGAAGCTCTCGGAGTCGGTCGACGCGTCGAGGTAGGTCACGCCAAGCACCGTACCGCCGTAGCGTTCCAGCCGACTCTGGGCGCGCTCGAGCAGCGGCGCCTCAAGCTGGCACGGTTCGCACCACGACGCCCAGAAGTTCAGCACGACGACCTTGCCCTCAAGCGACGACAGCGATCTCTGCCCGCCGCCGCCGAGCACTGGCAGCTTGCGCGTGGCGTTGGGCGCCAGCGGATACTGCCGGCGCGCGACCAGTTCGTCGAGCGTGCGATCGGGCGACTGCGTGGTCAGGCCGTAGACCAGCAGCGCGACCACGCAGGCGCCGAACAGGCAGGCCAAGGCGGGCACGATCCGGCGTCTCACGACCAGAGAGATTAGAAGGACGGCGTAATATCTGAGCCGATGCGGTGGTAGCTCAGTTGGTAGAGCGCAAGCTTCCCAAGCTTGAGGTCGCGGGTTCGACCCCCGTCCGCCGCTTATGACCAGGCCGAGACGGCGGCGCCGCCGGCCTGCACGGCGTCCGCCACCTGCCTTACCCGCCAAGCGAACAGTGGGCTGTGCCACACGACTTGACCGTCGGAGAACGTGAGCTTCCCGCGGATGCGCGTGACGGTGTCCGGACCGAGCGGATAGTGCCCGAGTTGCGCACCCGGCTGATGGAATGGAAGGTCGCGATACACATACACGTGCTGATCGGTCGCGAGCACGGTCCTGTGGAAGTGGAAGAACAGCAGCGCGAACAGGAGCCCCACATACGGCAACTCCTCCAGCACCCCAGCGATGATCGCGATCGCGATCGAACTGAACCCGAACGAGATCGTGACGGCCTCCTCACCCGAAATCTTCGCTCGCCGGGCATACCGCGCCGCCATCCGCTTGCGCCTGCTTCCCATCTCTGCCCTCCCGGCTGATTGACTGACGAGGACTGGGCATCGTACCTGGTCTACACGATCGTCGGCAAGCCACCCGCCGGCTCATCTCGGCTGTGATCGAGGCGCGTCGGCCGGCCCCGCGCGACCAAGGGCTAGGGATACTTCGTTTTGAGCGGGCTGGTAGGGGGTAGGGCGCATTCCGGCGACCGATGACAATGGCACGACGTAGAGGTGACGGTGCCCACTCCCCGCCGCTATGAACGAGACGGAGCTGGGGTTGATCAGTGTGTCTTCGTAGGCGTTTCGTGCGACGGCTATCGTTGACGCGCCACCAGCCCAGTGAATCGTGACTTCGCGCACACCGTCGGGGACGATCCCGACGACGCGTGTGGGCAGCCGCCTGGCGAAGGTCGTCGACAGCGACTGCGTTCCGGCCAGCCGACCCTGTTCTGCTTGCGCTTGGCCGGCGCACGAGCGCTCTACCGAGGGTGAAAGGCTCTCGCCGCCCGCTTGGGATACCAGCGGCTCTATGACCCGCACCAGACACAGCTCGTCGTCCGGTGCGGGAATGAGCCATCCCTGTTGGTCTGCGAGGACTCGTCGCGCATCTTTGATGTCCGCCGCCGAAAACGTCGATTCATTGCCGTGGAGCAGGTGGCGCGCCACCCAGGAGGGAACCACATCGTTGGCGGATCCGGGCGCTCGCAGGACGGCAAAGGCCGATCGGGCAGGTGGGGCCGAGTGTGCCGGTGGGGCCGATGGGCTGGCCCCGGGCTGCAGTAGCTTGTGCGCTGTGCCACAGCCAGCCAGCGCAACCAGGGCGGCGCATATCGCCAGTCGCGTGAACGCAATCGACCCTGCGCCTCTGAACCATGACGTGGTGTATCTCATGACTGATGATGTGGTGTGTCTCATGACTGGGCGCAGGGTCGTTGCTGAATCACTTACACGTGCAGACGCTGGTACGTCTAATTTGCGTAGACTTCGTATTCCCCGAACGTTCCCGGGTTGGGGTTGTCAATTCCCGCGGCGGCGTCGATAGCGGGAAATTCCCACGATACCTCGTGGGGGTAGCATGACCAGCCGTAGGGGAACTGTGGTTGGCCGCCGCTGACTGTGACTGGTCCGTCGCACACGCTCGACGTTGTGTTCGCCTCCGCGACGATGACGTCCTCGGGATAGAGGAAGACCCCGTTGCCTGTAGTGTAGGCGCCGCCAGGCAGGTTTTTCCCGCTGTAGTAGTTGCTCGCACTCGCGGTGCTCAGGTGCAGTGAAAACATGAGCGCGGTAAGGATTACGCCGGCCAAGAGCATTCTGTGAGCTTTTTGGCGCGTTGAGTTGGCCCTGAGAATCGGGGTTACCATGGTGCTCCTTTCCTTTTCTTTTCTTTTTGGGTTGTCTGACACGCGCCCCATCACGCAACTCGCCTCACGCCGTCGCTGGAGCTACGGGGCAAGAGCTGGGTTGCGATCTCGGTCGCGTCACCTCGTGGGCGCCGGCTACGGCGACGGCGAGGTCCTTCCGCGTTACCCCAAGGATGCGCGCCCAAACATCAGACTTTGGCGATCATCGTGAACGACAGGAAAAGGCGGCACTATATGGATGTGATCGCGTAGAACTACGTAGATATCCGAGTATCCGCCCCCGATGCTCGCTGCTCCCGTGCATCCGATCTTCCAGTGATGAGATCAGAGCCAACATATGAGAACGGGCTGACCGTCGAGCAGGCGCGCTTCGCCCGGCAGCACGATGCGGTGCCTGGCATGCACGCGGTCGACGACGATCGACTGGTCTTCTTCTACCACGACGGGCCCTGGGTGACATGCCGATGGCTCGTCGACGAGAGGGGACGCGCCCTCGACAGCGCGTCGTTTCCTCGGCCGCGCTGCTGAGCGGGGTCGTATGGCTGCGCGGTGGCGAGCGGGAGCTGCATGTGCTGTTGGCCGACGAGCCGGCGCATTGGGCGGAGATCCATCAGGCGACGGGCATGGTCTCCGCCCAGCTGGAGGTCTCACTGGATGAGGCGTTCGTCCGCCTCAGATCGTTCGCCTTCGCCGATGATCGCGCGCTGCGGGAGGTAGCCGGGGAGGTCGCGGCCGGGTCGATGAGCTTGTGGCTGCTCCAGGTGCCGCTCACGCACACGAGCCGCCCGCCCGGCCCCCCTCGGCGGGCGGGCGGCTCGTGTGCGCGTCGACGCGGCGTCAGCCGCCCTCGATCGGAGCGCATTGGACCTCGCCCGAGACGATGCCCACCCAGCAGCGTCGGCGCTCGCCCGGCATCGTGAAGATGTAATAGGGCTCGTTGACCCCCGGATACAGAGGATGGCGCAGCACGATCGCCCGTACTTCGCCGCGACAGCCGCCCCTTTCGCAGAGTGCTCTAGCGTCCTCCAGCCCGAGCGTGATGGGCAGTTTGATCACCCTGTCGCCCACCCACGGCTCGGGGATCTCGCGCGGTTCGCCGAAGCCGCGCTCGAGCCTCTCGATGATCACCGTGCTGTTCGGGCTGGTCGAGGGATCGTTGAACACGAACCTCCACTGGCTGCCGGGCCGGCCGGCGTTCAGGTTGTCGGCCTCGTAGAACTGCGCATCCGGATACTGTTCGACCACGAGCCTGTCGGCTTCGGCGAGATACTCGAGAAAGGTGTCGTCTGCCTCTGGCACGGCTGGCTCCTTGGTCGTCGGGCGAGTTCGCCGATGCAGAATAATCCATTTGCCCGATCAAGGCTGGTATGTGGATTATCGTACGGCTCGATCCGTCGGCTCAGGCCACGCGCGCCGGCGGCCAGCTGTGATGCTCACCGACGTCCGCGACCCATCTGACCTGCAATCGCCCGAGTCCGACTCGGCGACAGAGACGATCTCCGACGAGGAGCGAGAGGAGCCGCCCGCGACGTAGGTCGCGTCCGCCCGTGGCTACCGAGCCGCCGCCCGCCGAGGCCCCCGCGTGAGCTCGCGCACGAGCGCCTCGATCGAGCGCTCGAGCTGCTGGATGCTCGCCTCCTCGACGCGATCGAGCCCCACCGCGCGGTTGACGTAGGCGTTGATCTCGCGATGGCTGCGGCCGTCGCGGCGGTGCAGTTCCGCCACCAGGCGGCTGCGCTCGCGGCGCAGCTGCTCACGGCGCTCGAACGCCGCGGTCGTGGCCGCGGGGCGCTCGAGCGCAGGCGGGGGCGCGGGTGCGGGCGTGGCGGGCGCTCGTTGGGGCGCCCCGAACAGGGTCATCTGCGCGGCGAACTCGGCGCTCAGGGGCACGAACTCGGCGCTCGGGGACGGCTCGCTCGCCCGCCGCTCGGGCAGCTCATCCCAACCCTCCTGCCGCTCCTCGCGCCGGAGCGCATGACGCAGCTCCGTTTCGATCTCCGAGGCATGCGTGCGCAGCGTCTGCTCGGCGGGCAGGTACAGCCAGCTCGGCTCCGGCGCCCTGCCGGGGATCGTACGCACGAAGCGCCCGACGATCTGGCGGAAGATCAGGGCGGTCTTGGCGGCGCTCGCGTACACGCCGACGCGCAGCCTGGGGATGTCCACGCCCTCGGACACCATGTTCACGGCCACGATCCACGGCTCGCGCGAGTCGCGGAAGCCCTGCAGCTTGCGCGCGGTGTTCGCCTCGGTGTGGAGCACCACCAGCGGCGCGCGCCCGGTCACCTCGCCCAGCAGCTTCGCGATCCGGCGGGCGTGGGTGGCGTCGGCCGCGACCGCCAGCCCGCCGGCGTCGCGGTGGCCGTCGGCGCGCAGCGTGCGCAGCTTGGTGTCGGCCTCGCTCAGGATCCGCGCCAGGCCGTCGGGCAGCTCCGTCGAGATCGCCGTGCGGTAGCGGCGGCTGGCCTCGCGCGCGCTCAGCACCGTCTCGAACGACGATTCGATCACGTCCTCGCCGCTGCGCCACGACAGCGTGCCGTCGAACGTCACGAACGCCACCGGTCGGCACACGCCGTCGGCGACCGCCTCGGCGTACGTGTAGGAGACGTCGGGCACCGCCAGGCCGCCGCCGTCGTAGCGCACGCCCGGGATCGGCGTGGCGTCGGAGCGAAACGGCGTGCCCGACAGCAGCAGCCAGCGTCGCGCCGCGCCGAACGCCAGCTGAAAGCCGGTGCCCCAGGCGAGGTCCTCGCCGAGATGGTGCGCCTCGTCGACCACCACCAGCGTGTCCGGAGACAGCTTCGCGGCCCAGCCGCCGGGATCGCCCGCCACGCGCGCGTAGGTGACCGCCACGCCGTCGAAGTCCCGCGGCGGTCTCGGCCCGCGGGCGTCCGGCGCCAGCTGCACGCCGAGCATCGCCGCGGCCGCCGCCCACTGGCGCGTCAGCGGCGTCGTCGGGCACAGCACCACCACGCCCGTCGCGCCGCGCGAGCGCAGCAGCTCCCGGGCGAGCTCCAGCGCCGGGCGCGTCTTACCCGCTCCCGGTGCCGCCGAGATCAGGAACGGGCCCTCGCGCCAGTCGCAGAGGCGGTCCAGCGCGTGGCGTTGCCACGCGCGAAGCGATGTCGAGGAGGAGCGCGCCAAAGAGTCCGGCATCCTGCGGCACGGCGCGGACGGATCGCTCGCGCCCCCGGCGCGTATCGCCCTGGCGCCGTCGAGGAGGCGCTCGCCCGCTGCGACCCAGTCGCTCGCTCAGCCCGCGGTCAGGGCCTTCTCGGCGGTCCAGTTCTTCAGGAACGCCTCGGTGTCGGCGACGTCGAGCGGTCGCGCGAACAGGAAGCCCTGCCCGCTGTCGCAGCGCTGGCCGCGCAGCAGGTGCAGCTCGTGCGCCTGCTCGATGCCCTCGGCGAGCGTCTCGATCGACAGCGCCTTGCCGAGTGCCACCAGCGTGCGGATGATCGTCTCGCCCTCCTTGTTGTGCGTCATCTGCGTGATGAACGAGCGGTCGATCTTCAGCGCATCGACGGAGAAGCGCTGCAGATGGGCCATCGAGGAGTAGCCCGTGCCGAAGTCGTCGATCGCCACGCGCACACCGAGCTCCTTGACCATCGCCAGGCGCATCGCCGTCTGCTCGATGTCGCGCATCAGCGCCGTCTCGGTGATCTCCACGGTCAGCGCGTCCGCGTCGAGCCCCGCCTGCTCGAGCGCGTTTTCGACATCGCCGACGAACTCGTCCGTGTCCAGCTGGCGCGCGGAGACGTTGACCGCGACGCCGATCGGATATCCGGACTCGCGCCAGCGAACGCCCTGGCGGCAGGCCTCGCCCAGCACCCACCTGCCGACGTCCACGATCAGCCCGGTCTCCTCCAGCAGCGGTATGAACTCGTTCGGCTGCACCACACCGCGCGTCGGGCTGTTCCAGCGGATCAGCGCCTCCATGCCGGTGGGGCGCATATCGCTGAGGCTGAACGTGGGCTGGTAGACGAGGAACAGCTCGTCGCCGCTCTCCAATGCCGCGCGTAGGTCCATCTCCAGTTCCATGCGCGACTGGACGGCCGTCTGCATGCCCGATTCGAACAGCACGTAGCGGTGGCGCCCGTCCCACTTGGCCTGGTACATCGCGATGTCCGCGTCACGCAGCAGTTCATCCGCGCACGCACGGTCACCGACGGCCACGCCGATGCTCGCCGCCACCTTCAGCGAAGCCTGCCCGCAGTCCGCGAGCGTGAACGGCTGGTCGAGCGCTTCCAGCAGGCGCTCGGCGATCAGCTCCGGCCCGGATACCAGCGAGAGCCCGCTGGCTATCACCACGAACTCATCGCCGCCCAGCCGTCCGACCGCGTCGCTCTCCCGCAGCGCCGCCGTCAGCCTCGACGCCACCGCCTGCAGCAGCTCATCGCCCGCCGCGTGCCCGAGCGAGTCGTTGATCGCCTTGAAGTTGTCGAGGTCGATGAACAGGGCCGCGAGGGGCGTCTGATCGCGCCGCGCGGCCCGCATCAGCTGTTCGACGCGATCCAGGATCAGCGTCCGGTTGGGCAGTCCCGTCAACGCGTCGTGGGTGGCTAGGAACGCGAGCTCGCGCTGGCGGCGCGCGAGCTCCTCGTCGGCGTGCTGGCGCTCGGACTCGAAGGACTCGCACATGCGCACGAGCGTCACGTTCAGGCTGCGCTGCAGCATCGACAGCGCCTGTGTCAGCACCGCGGGCTCGAGCGCCAGATCGTGCGCGCACTCCTGCACGATCTCGCGTGCCGCGTCACACCAGCGCAGGCAGCGCTTGGTGACCTCGTTCAGCGGGGCGGCGCGCTGAGAGGCGAGCTGGCCGAAGATCTGCCACGCCTCCTGGCCGACCTCGCGCGCCACCTCCGCACTCTCGCCGGACATCCAGCGTGCGACCGCCACGGTGGAGACGGCGCCGACGCGGGCGAAGCGCTCCTCGACCGCCGCGTCGAGCTGGCAGCCCGATTCCGTGGTGCGCCGGAGCATGGCGTGAACGACGTCGTCCGTGCGCTCGTTCACCGCCTGCCCGAGACGGCCGAGTTCGTCGGTTGCGGGATTTGACTGTGAGCTCGGCATGGATGCAACGGATCGGCACCGCTCAGAGCCCGCTTGATCACTTGGCTGACCGATCGCTTGCGTCTGCTATTGCCAAATGAGAGACGACGCTCGTGAGCGCGTCGACGACTCGTGGATCGAACTGCGTACCGGTATGTGCGGCGAGCTCGGCGAGCGCGTCACCGCGCGATGCCGCCTTGCGGTAGGGCCGGTCGGTGGTCATCGCGTTGAATGCGTCACAGCAGGAGATGATCCGCGCCTCGAGTGGGATCTCGGCGCCGCGCAGGCCGTCGGGATAGCCGCCTCCGTCCCAGCGCTCGTGATGGCAGCGCACGATCTGCCCGACGTTGCCCATGAAGCCGCCGACGCGCTCGAGCATCCTCTGCCCCTCGACGGTGTGGGTCTTGATGATCTCCCACTCGTGCGGGTCGAGCTTGCCGGGCTTGTTGACGATCTCCTTCGGCACCGCGATCTTGCCGATGTCGTGCAGCAGCGCCCCGAACTCGACGGTGCGCTGCCCGTCCACGTCCAGCCGCAGCTCGCGGGCGACGTCGAGCGCCAGGCGCACGACGTCCTTGCAGTGCGCGCCCGTGTACGTGTCGTCGGCCTCGACCACGTCTCCCAGCAGCAGCGCCGTGCCGCGGTAGGCGTCGTTCAGCTCGATCAGCTGCTCCAGACGCGCGCGTCGCTCTTTCGAGAACCAGCTCAGCACCCCGAACAGCGGCACGATCAGCAGCACCGCCCACGCGCGACCGATGGCGGCGATCGCGACCGCCAGGCCGAGCGGTGCGAGCGCCAGATCGATCAGGTAGACCTGACGCACCTCCCCGACGAGGTCCTTCACCGAGAGGCCGCCGCACAGTCGTTCGCGCACGGCGTTGGCGCTGAAGTCGCACGCGAGCTGAGCGCCCAGCGCGAGCGCCAGCACGCCCCAGTGAGCGTCCGGGCGCAGGTCGTCTGTGAGCGCCAGCACCAGTGATGGCCCCACCGCGAACCAGCTGTTACCGGGAACGGCGAGGATGCGGCTGAGCGGCACGCGTCCGGCCACGATCGACGGCGCCATGCCGAGCGCCAGCGACAGCGCCACCAGCAGCGGCACCAGCGAGACCGGCAGGGCGAACAGCATCGGCACGAACAGCGCCTGGGTGGGCACGGTGAAGCCCGCGCCGATGTCGAAGCGGACTTCGCCGATCGCCGCGACGGCCAGCACGTACAGTGCCGCGATCGGCAGTGACAGGGGCCGATCGCGGCCGCCGAGCGCAGCAAGCGCGAGCGCCGCCGCGAGAAAGCCGGCGCCGACGATCAGCTCGGCGCGGCGTTCCGCGTCGAGCATCCGTTGCGCGCGGCCGGCGAACGACGCGCGCAGGCGCTCCGATTCGGTGAACCCATAGGCGGACATCGTTCCAGCGCGACTATCGTCACGAATGCGTCGGAGACCGAGTGGTTTTCACCGATGGCTGTCCATTTCGGCGTCGAGTTCGCGAGACTGGAACTTCGCCGCCCGCAGATGGCTCGTCGCTCGAACAACTGTCCGCATGCCTTGCGGGCGAGCGCGTTGCTCTGCATGCTGCGCCGACCCGATCAATCAGAGTTGAAAAAGGCAAACCCGCCGCGAGGCGGGGACGCAAAGCCAGAGGTCTCGCGCACGAGATGGCTCGGCCGCCAGCAAACGCTTGGAGGCCCTTCGTGTTCCCGTCCCGCGCACTGCGCACACTCACCCGACTCTCACCACTGCGCTCGCGCAGCGCCTCGCTCGGATTGGCGGTGCTCGCTCCCGCGAGCCTGCTCGTCAGCCTGTGCTTCGCCGGCTCAGCCCAGGCGGCGCTGATCAGCACCGGGGCGTGCAGCGACGCTTCGCTCTCTCAGCCGTTCCTGCAGTGGGGCGACACGAGCTCCTACGAGCTCGTCCCCGGCGGCGACTTCGAAGGCTCGCTGTCGGGCTGGAGCCTCAGCGGCGGCGCCCAGCCGCTCGCCGGCGGCGAGCCCTACGAGCCCGTCGGCTCGGCCCGCTCGCTCGCTCTCCCCGCCGGCGCCAGCGCACAGTCGCCGTTCGTGTGCGTCAACGCCTCCTACCCGAGCTTTCGCTTCTTCGCGCGCGATCGCGGGCTCACCTCCACGGTGCTCGTGCAGGTCGTCTACGCAACCGCGCTCGGGCAGGTCGCGCTGCCGCTGGGAGTGGTCGCGCTCAGCGGCGCATGGGAGCCGACGCTGCCGATGCTCACCGGCTCGCTCGCCGGCGGCCTGCTCTCGGGCGGCACCGCGCAGCTCGCGCTGCGCTTCACCGCGCTGGGCGGGTCCTCGGACATCGACGACGTGTACGTCGATCCGCGCATGAAGTGAGGGGGCAGGCTCAGGGTGAGCACAGCGCCGCGAGGGACGGCGCCGTGCTCACCGTCCACCGAACCTGCGTTGGCGCGCCCCGAACTCCGCGAGCGCTCGTTCCAGATGCTCGCGCGTGTAGTCCGGCCACAGCTCGTCGCTGAACACCAGCTCCGAGTACGCCGACTGCCACAACAGGAAGTTCGACAGCCGGCGCTCGCCGCCCGTGCGGATGATCAGATCCGGGTCGTGCATGTCCGGCGCGTACAGGCAGCCCCGGAAGTCCTCCTCGGTGTCTGTGCGAACGCGCCCGGCCGCGTCCAGGATCTCCGCGCGCCCACCGTAGTTGACGGCGATGAAAAGCGTTATCAGGCGGTTGGCCGCGGTCAGCGCTTCGGCGCTCGCCATCGCTTCGGAGAGCTCGCGCGCGACGCCCTCACGGCGTCCGATGAAGCGCATGCGCACGCTGTGCCTGTGCAGCTCGGGCGTCTCGATCGCGATCCGCTGGGCCAGCATCGAGATCAGGCCGCGTACCTCCTCGACCGGGCGCAGCCAGTTCTCGGTGGAGAACGAGAACACCGTCAGCTGCTCGATCCCGAGCTCGACGGCGTCTCGCAGCCGCGCCTTGAGGGTGTCGGCGCCGGCTGCGTGGCCGTCTCTGATCGACAGGCGGCGCGAGCGCGCCCAACGGCCGTTGCCGTCGATGATGATGGCGACGTAGCGCGCGCCGCCGGCCAGCGGGCCCTCCGATGTAGGGGGGTCGCTCATGCGCGTCGCAAGCGCGTGGGCGGGACGCCTCGCCGGCGCGCCCGCAGGCGCTTGGCCGCGCGCCAGGCGCGCATGATCCGCAGCGATGGCGCGAGCAGTGGCCGCAGCTGCGCGCCGATGTGCTCCATCACCGGTCGCGCGAGCTCGCTGTCGGCCGTCGGGGCAGAGGCGTAGTAGGCGACGATTCCGACGAGCGTCATCACGTGGTGGGCGCCGTTGGGCGCGCGGCGCGAGTGGCCGACGGCATCATCGATCACGCGCGCGAGCCGTCTCGCGAGCACGTCGCGATCGTCGTAGTGACGGAGGTATCCCGGCCGATCCGCGTCGGCGTCCTGGGCGTGGTCGATGAGGCTGTCGAGGATCGTCGGGAGCACGGACATCAGCAGGTAGACCCGGTCGATCTCCAGCGCCTGCTCATACGTGGTCCTGCGATCGCTCGCCGCGGCGATCAGCGCATGCACGCCCAACACCGAGCACGCCGACCCCGCCAGGAACTCGCGCCAGCCGAGAGATGTTCCCGCCGCCTCGCGCTCCGCCCACAGCCGCGGCTGCTCGCTCTGTGCCGGTCCCGTCGCGTGGATGAGCAGCTGCGCCCGCGCGCCGCGTGCGGCGCTGCGCGCGAGCATCTCGGCCACTCGCGCCGTCGCCGGCAGCTCGCCGAGCGCGAGCCTCACGCTCGCCACCAGCGCTCCGAGGTAGACCTCCTCCGAGCGCGAGTGATCTCGGTAGTACCCTCCGCGGGCCTGAGCCGAGGGCGTGACCGCGTCGGCGAACGCCGTGAACAAACGGTCACCGTCACCCTGCGCCTCGTGGCCCGGCAACTCCGTCAGCCCGTCCAGGTAGTCATACAGGATCTCGCTCGCCACGATCGCCTCGACCGCGCGCCGGCGCTGGCGCCTCGGTGTGAGCGTGGCGAGCATCGCGGCGGCCTCCGCGTTGAAGCCCTCCTCATCGAGCTTCGCCAGCGCGAGCGCGCGCAGCACGGGATCGTCGATCGCCTGCGCTCGGCTGCGCCAGCGCCTCATCTGCTCGCGTGCGAGCGGCGCGACGTTCGACCAGTAGCGCACGTTGACGAGCGCCAGCGCGACCCCCGCTCTCAGCGCGAGCCGGCGATCCATGACCCTGACCGCCTGCTCCTGCCGTCTCGCGGCGGGAGGCTCGCCCGGCCTCCTTGCCCTGCGCCGCTTCGGCGCGATCGCGATCGCCGCTGGCCTACTCATCGAGGGCGAGGGTGGGGGATGCGCGTGAGGCGGCCCACGCCGGGATCGCCACGACGATCAGAGCGACGACGATCACCAGCGCGATGATCTCGAGCGGGCGCCCGCTCGCGGCGAGGCTCGCGACGGGGAAGCCGCTGACGTGCTCGAGGTAGCCGTCGATGATCACCTCGCCGTAGATCCCGGCGATCGCCCCCGTCACGCATCCCGCGCCCAGCATCAGCATCGCTTCCGTCAGCAGGATCCGGCGCAGGCGAGCGGCCCGCACGCCCGCCAGGCGCAGTCCGGCCAGAGACGCGCGGCGCTGCCACACGCTCGATCCCAGGGCTGCCGACATGGCCAGGATCGCCGCGAGCACCAATAGCGTCGATATCTCGCCGAGCCGGCGCAGGCCTGCGCTCGTCAACGCGTCGATCCGCTTTTCGAGAGCGTGCGCCGTCGAGACTTCCAGCCCGCTCCGCGCGCCCAGCACGCGCGCTATCGCCGAGCCCGCTCGCGGCTCGCTCGCGCCCGTTACCAGGTCCACGCCGAGGGCCGTCGGCAGCGCCGTTTCCCATAGGCGGCTGTAGTCGGAGCTATCCATCAGCACGGCGCCGGGACTCCACGCGAGGTCGGTGGTCGTCGCGGCCAGCGCAAAGCGCACGTCGCCTGAGGGCGTCGGCAACGTGAGCGAGCCCCCGACCCGCGCGTGACGTTCTTCGGCTATCTGCTTGGAGACGGCGATCCAGCCGCCTTCGCCCAGCCGTCTGCTCGCGGCAGCGGCGTTGCCTTCGACGATCTGGCTGCTCAACACCGCGCGATCGCCGCCCGGCGGGCGCGCGATCAACCACGCGCGCCTGCCCCCCAGTTCCAGGAAGCCGCCCTGGAAGACCTTCACGCCGGCGACGCCAGGCACCCGCGCGATGCGCTTGGCGTAGTCGTCGGCGGCGAACGGGACGGTCGCCTGATTGTCACCGGGGTTGCCGACCCACAGCTGCGCGTCGGCGGCATAGCTATGCGCGAAACCGTCGATTCCACGAAGCAGATCGTCTCGAGAGCCGCCCAGCGCGATGCCGCCGAAGATAGCGACGGCGCCGGTCGCGGCGAGTGCAAGCGAGCGGAGGGTGGCGGCCTTCAGCGAGCTCAGCGCGACCTGCAGGCTGGTCAGACGCTGATGGCGTCTCGCCAGCGCGGCGCCGGCGCGCAGAACGCCGGCGAACACCAGCGGGACCGCCAGCACCGTCGCCAGCGCCAGCACGCCGCTTGCGAGGAATCCGAGCGACGCGCGCGCGACGAACAGCGCGGTTGCCAACGCAAGCAGGCCGAGGACCGCGACCGCCAGTCGCAGCTGGCTGCGACGCGCGAGCAGGTTGTCCGGCGCTCCGTCTTCGACGTACGCGGCGTCCAGCGCCCGGCCGCGGCGCAGGTCCAGCAGAAGCACGGTCGAAGCCAGGGCCGTCGCCAGGATTCCGCCGCTGAGCGACAGCAGCAGCGGGCCCGAGCCCACGACCGTGTTGGTGCCGATCGTGAACGCCTCCGCGAGATATCCCGAGGACTGGTGGAAGGCGCTCGAGGACAGGGCATAGCCCGCGAGCAGCCCGACCAGTGAGGCGGCAATCCCCAGGCACAGCGCCTGGAAGGCCACGATCTGGACGATCGCGAGGCGCTTGGTGCCGATCAGGCGCAGGTCCGCGATCGCCCGCCTGCGCTCCGGGACTGTCAGCAGCATCGCGTTGAACGCGAACAGGAACCCGATCAGAGCGCTGACCGCGGCGAAGAAGCCGCTCGCCTGGTCGCTGGGACGTAGGGCCTGGCGCAGCAGCGCGACTTCGGCGTCGGTGCTCGCGACGCTCAGGCGGTCGTCCGCGAGGCCTTCCAGCGCCCTGCGCACGGCGGCTTCGTGCCCGGGTCGCGTCTCGATCAGGATGCGTGTCAGGCGCCCCGGCACGCCGGCGAGCTGCTGCAGGGCTGCGAGCGGCATCACCGCCACCCGCGCCTGCGCGAGCGCGCCGGCTGCTTCGCGTCCTAGCACCACTGCCACCTTCACCCGGTGGACAGATCCCCTCACCGCCAGTGACACTTCGACGCTCTGCGTGGCGATGCTCTTCACCCCGACCTGTTCGGCGCTCGCCCTGGTGAGCCCGATTTCGCCTGGCGAGAAGCTCGCCACGGGGAGCGTGCGCGTGAGCCCGTCCAGATGCCCAAGGCTGGCGGTCGTGCCCGCGACGTCGACGGTCGCGCGCCGGCCGCCCGGGCCGATCAGCGTGGCCGTCTGTTCGAGCACGGGCGCGGCCCGCTCGACGCCGGCCAGGCGTTCGACGCGCGCCAGCAGGCCCTGGTCGAGGCCGTCGCCGTCGCGCGCGTGCAGCTGCAGGTTCGCCGGTCCGACCGCGGCGTGAACCACTTCGCTGGCCGACTCCGAGACGCTGGCGTTGGCGATCATCGCCGCGAACACGAGCGCGACCGCGATCGCCACGCCGATGCCCGCGAGCAGCTCCTGGACCATGTGCACGCGCAGGCGCCTGCGGTACAGGTATACGAGCGTGTAGGGCCGCAGCAGGATCCGTGCCTGGAGCGGGCGAGAACGCTCGAGTGCGCTCACGCCCGCGCGATCGGGAGGTGGCGGTCGAGCGCCGGCGGGTCGCGCTCGTCGCTGTCCTGCAGGCCGTCATGAAGCTTGCCGTCGCGCAGCGTGCAGCGGCGGTCCGCCACGGCGGCGACCTCCGCGTCGTGGGTCACGAGCAGCACGGCCGCGCTGCTGTCATGCGCGATCGAGCGCAGCAGCTCGACGATCTCCCCGCTGCGCGCGCTGTCGAGATTGCCGGTCGGCTCGTCGGCGAGAATCAGTCTCGGCTCGCCGGCGAGCGCGCGCACGATGGCTACGCGCTGGCGCTCACCCCCGGACAGTTCATCGGGGGCGCAGAGCAGGCGATCGCCGAGCCCTACGCGCTCCAGCCACGGGCTCGCATGTCGCTGCGCCTCGCGCATGCCCATGCCGCCGAGCACGAGCTTGATCGACGCGTTCTCGATCGCCGGCACGCGCGGCATCAGGTGGTAGTTCTGGTAGATGAAGCCGATGTCCCGGAGCAGGTAGTCGCACACCTGGTTCTCAGACAGCGTGGACAGGTCGCGACCGTCGTAGCGAACCGTGCCCCGCTCCGGGCGCAGCAGCGCGGCGATCAGCAGCAGCAGCGTCGTCTTGCCGGACCCGCTCGGTCCGAGCAGCGCGACCATCTCGCCCGATTCGACGGCCAGGCTAACGCCATCGACCGCGCGCACCTCCTCGCCCGCTCCGCGGTAGTGCTTGACGACGTCGTCGAGCTCGAGCATGTGGGCCTACTCCGCGATCGCCGCGGATCGAAGCCCGCTCGTGCACCGCTCGGCCATCAGGCGCTGCGACGCAGCGGGACGACCGTCGCGAGCTCGCGAGGCCGCCCTCCGTGCAGCTCGCCTTCGCTCAGCATGAGCGCGCGTCCCCCCGACAGGCTCGGCGACTCGCCGGTGCTCGCGAGGATCGCGATGCCCTCCTGCGCCAGCGAGCGCAGCAGCGTCAGGATGCCGTCGCGCGCGAGCAGGTCGACGCCGATGGTCGGCTCGTCGATCAGCAGCAGCTTTGGCGCGAACGTCAGCGCCCGTGCGATCGCCGCGCGCACAGCCTCCGCGCAGTCCAGCTGTGCCGGCCTGAGCGCAGCGCAATACCCGATTCCCACGCGCTCGAGCGCCGCACGCGCGCGGCCTGCGGCCTGCGGCAAGGCCAGCCCGCGCGCGAGCAGGCCGATGATCAGATGGTCGAGAACCAGCTGCCCTTCGCTGGAGGCGAACGTCCTGCGGCAGTAGCCGATCCCGTCGCCCAGCCGCTCGCCGTGGCGGGCGTACAGATCGCGTCCCTCGAAGCGCACGACGCCCGCGTCGGGCGTCTCGACGCCCGACGCGATGCGCAGCAGCGTCGAGCGGCCCGAGCGGCGCATGCCCCACACGACGACCATTTCGCCGGGCTCCATCCGCAGCGACACGTCGCGAAGCGCCACTCGCTCGCTCACCCGGCCGTAGCACTTGCTGACGTGCTCCAGCTGGAGCAGGCTCATCACGGCTGCATCCTGCCGGCGGCCAGGGCCTTGAACTCGCGCCGCGCATAGTCGATCCACGGCAGCCTTGCTTCCAACGCCAGCCGGCGCTCCTCGGACACCAGCCGCGAGGCCAGCCCGGATGCCGGGCTCGCGCCGCCGTCCGCCGACGCGAGGACCGGCGTCTCGCCGGCCTCCTCCAGGCACGCCTGGCCATAGCGCTCGATCACGTCCAGCGCCATCTCCGGCTCCTGCGCGAACGCCGCCAGCTGGCGTGCGAAAAGCCGCGAGCGCCGCAGGTCTTCGTGCATCTGGGCGATCAGGCGCTCCTGGTAGCTGCGTACGCCCTCCGACGTCGCGCGGTAGCGGGGCTTGGGCTGGCGCCCGGTGCGCGTACCCGGTATCTCTTCGATCATGCTTCTGTACTGGAGCGTGTCGAGCGCCGTGTACACGTAGGACACGCCGCTCAGCTGCAGCATCCCCGCGTACGCGTGTTCGAAGCGCTGCGCCAGCTCGTAGCCGTAGCTTGGACGCTCGATGACCAGCCCGAGCAGGGCCCAGTGGACGGCCGACTGCATCGGGTTGGCACCGCGCCCAGGACGCTTGTCTACTACCACCGGCCTCGCGCTCATCTCTAGGCACAGCCTAATCGCAACGGTACTGTCAGTTGAAGCAATGTTTCTATCTTTTGCGGACAGTCAGGATGTAGAACATTCAACAGCCTGCCTTGTCAGGCCAATCGAAACGCTGCATCATGTGCGTGTGTGAGGACCGACGCGGATAACCCTCGACGCCTTTCCCGCAGAGCGAACGTACGCCGGGCGGGCCGTCTCGAGCAGGGCGCGGCTGGGGAGGACGAGCCCGCTTCCAATGGCGCTCGGGTGTGGAAGGGGGCTTCCGCGGGTGACGGGGAGAGGGACGGGCGTATGCCCGGCGGGGAGACCGATGCGGGCGGCGTAGAGAGCGACGCGGGGCCGGAGAAGGTCTCGATCGAGCTCTCCGCCGCCCAGGTCGATCGCGTCGTTCGCAGCGCCGCTGAGGGCGGCAACATCTCCGTTCTGCTGTCCGGCCTGCGGGACGTTCGCGAGGTCCTCGCGCGCGAGCCGCGCCAGCTGGAGGACAGCCGGCTGTCGCGCTCGCTGCTCGCCGGCCTGCTGATGCTCGCGTCGTTCCCCACCGACGGCAGCTATCTGGGCAACGCGGAAATCGCCCGGATGCTCGACATGAATCCCAGCACCACGCACCGCTACGTCTCCACGCTGGTGGCGGTGGGCCTGCTCGAGCGCGACCCCGCGACGCGCCGTTACCGACTGGTGTGAGCGACCGCGACGACCAGGAGCGCTGGATGGCCTTCACGATCGACGACAGACTGCTCGGCTTCTTCGACGCCCCCGATCCGGATTGCGTGCTCGTGCAGAGCTCGGCGGATCTGTCCCGTCTGTGTGCGGACATCCTTGGCCGCCGCCAGCGGCCGGTGGTCGCGATCACGTTGGACATGGACGGTGGGCCGGTGCTCGCGTGTGGTGACGTGCGCGCGGTGGTGGGGCCGGGCGTGCGTATCTACGTCATCTGCGACAGCGATCTGCTCCCCGCTCTGCGCGACCTGCTCGGGTCGAGGCTCACGGTCGGCGAGGGCGCCGTGCGGACGTGGTGGCCGGGTGCCGACGCGCGCTGCGACCCGGCCGACCACCCCTGCGTGTTGGCGCTCGAGGGCGAGCCCAGTCAGGTCACGCTGGAGGAGTTCGCGCACCAGTTCGACCTCACCCGCCCGCGCGTGCGTGCGCAGATCAGGCTGATCGAAGATGCACGCGCGTTCGCCGAGCACGAGCTCTCCCTCGCTTACGAGCACAACCGCAAGGTCCAGGAGCGGCTGCGTGACGCTCAGATCGAGTGTCACGGCCTGCGCACGCGCGCCGAGGCCGCCGAGGCAGGCCTGACGGACGCCCAGCAGCCCCCGTCCGTACGTGGCCTGCGCCGCGAGTAGCCGCCTCAGGCGGTGTAGGAGCTTGGCGCGGGCGGGTCTTCGCGGGCGTCGGTGATCAGTTCCAGCAACTCGTGCGCCGTCGTCCCGCCGAGCACGCGCAGGCGATGCAGGCTGTAGGGGTCGTCGCTCGGGTGCGCCCAGCCGGGGACAACGGTCGTGGAGCCGATGAAGCCGGCTGCCCTGACCGCTTCGACGACCGTCTGGTCGTAGTCGCCGGAGGGGTAGCAGAACCAGTTGACGGGGATGCCGTAGCGCTGCTGCAGGGTATGCCGCGCCACGGCCACCTGGTAGTGCAGCTGTTGCGCGTCCAGCGTGACCAGGTCGGCGTGGCTGATCCCCTGGGTGTCGAGCTCCCAGCCCGCCGCCAGCAGGCCGCGAACCTGCTGCGGGCCGAGCCCGCCCTGTGACGGTGGCAGGCCGCTCAGCTGGATGTTCTCCTCGCCCACCCACCCGAGCCGGCGCAGGACCGGCAGCGCCTGCGTGTACTGCGAGTTGTAGCCGTTGTCGAAGCTGAGCACGATCGGTCTGCCGGCCCCCAGCGGCACGCCGCGGCGCCAGTAGGCCTCCACCTGATCGAGCGTCACCGCGTGCCAGCCGGCGTGCTTGAGCGCAAGCATCTGTTCGGCGAACTCCGCTGGTTCTACATACAGCCCCGGGAATGGCGCGCCCGGGGGAGGGGCGGCGATCACGTGGTACATCAGGATCGGCACCGGCTCTGTCCCAGGCGGGCCGGCGCTGGCGCGTGCGGTGGTGCTCGCCGCCGGGAGCGCGTCGGTGCGCGCGCCGCGCTCGCCCGCTCGCGCAAGTGGCGTCGCGGTGCGGTGGCCGTGAGCCTTCCCGTTCGAGTTGTCGCTCAGCACGACGATCGCCGCCGCGACCGCTCCCATGGCCACGATCACGCCAGCGGCCATGCGCCGACGGCGCCGGATCGCCCGCCGGCGCGCGTCGCGACGCGCGCGCAGAACCTCGATCTCCATCAGGGGCCGCTCACGCTCTGCATCCACTCTCCGCAGCCGTCTGGCGGGCAGTTTCGGGCACGACAGGCTCGCGCAGACCATACATCACGTCGCGGCCCGCGCGATCGGTGTTTGGCCGTGTGGATTTACGGGTAGCGCAAGCCTGACAATAGGGGACAATGGTGGTAGCGGAGGGGACACGGGTGGTCGTTGACGTGCTCGAATCGCGCGCCAAAGTCGCCGGATCGCGGGCGGGAGGTCGCTCGGCCGCGGGCCGGGAGAGCCAAGCGATTCAAGCAACGAGGAATGGAGGAGCAGTGGAGAGGAGCGATCAGCAGATGAGAGTCAGGTTTGAGAGGTTCTTCGATCGACAGGCGGCCGCGCGCCGGCGCGTGCTGGTGCTTGCGCTGGCGGTGCTCGCGCCGCTGGCGGCCGCGTCGCCCGCGCTCGCGACGGCGAAGGTAAAGGAAGACTTCGTGCCGTTCGCCGACTGTCCGGTGGAATCGGCGGCGGCCTGCGTCGTCGCGACTACCACGGGCGGTGAATTCGTGCTTGGCCACAAGGCGGTCGCGATCAACAAGACGATCACCCTGCAGGGGGGATTCGCCACCGAAGCGGTGACGCCGCAAGCACTCGTGGGGGCGGCCGACGGCGACACCCTGTCGAACACGCCGCTCACCGTTCCCGGCGGACTGGTTGGGATCGAAGGGCTTCAGGCGATTGGCGGGGAAGTCACGGCGACGGCTGAACTCGCGGGCCCGCCGAGCTCGATAATCATCAACAAGGTCGCCTTCCTGTTCGGCAAACCAGACGCGGTGACGCTGCCGCTGAAGGTCAAGCTGACCAATGAAGTTCTCGGCGAAGAATGCTATGTCGGCTCGGACGCCGAACCGATAGTCCTGCATCTCACGACCGGGACCACGAGCCCTCCGTTCCCAGGGCAGCCGATCACGGGCAGCAAAGGAACCCTCGACGAAGTCGACAGGGACAACATCAGGGACTTCGTGGACACCTCGCTGGTCGACAACGACTTCGCCGTGCCAGGAGCAACCGGCTGTGGCGGGTCGCTGTCCTTCCTGATCGACCCCATCCTCGACGCTGACGTGGGCATACCGGCCGAAGCGGGATCCAGCACCGCGATCATGAAGGGCGCGCTCGAGGAAACCGAAGCGGCGTTGGCGAAGAAGTACAAACCCAAGCAACCCAAACCGAAAAAAACCAAGAAGTAGCCGCCGCCGCGAGACGACTCATTCCGAGTCGGGCCCCACCTGCTCGATGAACGCAGCCAGCGCAGCGACCTGCTGCGGCTGGCTGCGCAGGTGGAGCCGTTCCAGTGCCGCGAGCATCGGCGCGGGCCGATATCCCTCGAGCTCATGCGTGCGGGGGTCGAGCAGGGATGCGCGCACGAACTGTTCGTCGACCAGCACGCTGTGTCCGTCGGTGAGCGTCACCTGATGGCCGGCGAAGTGCGAGAAGCTCGGTGCGTTCCCCACCGTGCTCCCGATCAGGTGGCAGGCCGCGCAGCCATCTGTGACGACCAGCCGTGCGCCCTGAGCGATCAGCTGCTGCTGGTGGCTGAACGGTTCGGTGACATATCCCGGCACGGCCGACTGCTGTGCGCCGTGGCTCGAGCTGGCGCTTGCGCAGCCCGCGAGCGCCAGCACGAGCGCGCCCGCGAGCAGCGCCACGGGCGCACGCCCGCAGCGGGGTGAGCGCGACACCCTCGCGGCGCCCGTCAGCTAGACACCCTCGGCGAGGCCGTATCCGGCCGCCTGCACAGCGATGCGGACGGTCTCGACATCGACGTTCGCGCCGCTGACGAGGAGCGCGCCGCTGGCGAGGTCGACGTCCACGCCACTCACACCGGGCAGCGCGCGGACCTCGGCGGCGACTGCCTGGGCGCAGTGCCCGCATGACATGCCGGTAACGCTGTAGGTCCGCTGTTCGGCACCCTCGCTCATCGCCGCTCGACGCTAGCACAGCGGTTAGAGGCGCCTGACCGGGGCGCCGAGGTCCACGCGTGCTGGCTGCCGGCGCGCCGGTTCGCCGCCGGATACGTGAGAATCAGCGTATGCACGTCACCGCCAAGGCCGACTATGCCGTGCGCGCCGTCGTGGAGCTCGCCGACAGTGCCCAGGACTCGCCGCGCAAGGTCGACGAAGTGGCGCAGGCGCAGAAAATCCCCGTGTCGTTCCTGGAGAACATCCTCACGCAGCTGCGCTCGTCCGGGATCGTTCGCAGCCAGCGCGGCCCGGAGGGTGGCTACTGGCTGGCTCATCCGGCGGACGAGGTCAACCTCGCTGACATCATCCGCGCGGTCGAGGGCCCGCTGGTCGGGGTGCGCGGGCAGCGGCCCGAGGAGATCGAGTACGCCGGCTCGGCCGAGAGTCTGCAGCAGGTGTGGATCGCGCTGCGTGCCAACCTGCGCAAAGTGCTCGAGAACGTGACCGTCGCGGACGTCGCCGCCGGCAGGCTGCCCAAGGACGTGCTCGCGCTCACGCGTCACGAGGAAGCCTGGCAGACGCGGTAGCGCACACGCCGGAGCCCGTGGGTTTGGGTGGCGGCGCGTGTGGGTATCCCTTACCAGCTTTGTGAGGTACCGCGGCGCGGACGCACGGAGACGGCGAATGCAAGGAAGATTCGCGTCGGGTACCCTGTCAAGGGTCGCGGCAGGGCGATTGTCAAGGGTACTCACCCGTCGCCGTTAATGCCAAGGCCCGTCTCTGCAGCGCTCCCCGTCATCCAGAAGGAGATCCCCTCCGATGTCAGCCCCACCCACAGCCGTCACGACCGTCACGACCCCCACGGCCGCCGCCGCCGACGCCGCCGAAGCGGCGGTCGAGGCGATCACCGGCGCGGCCGGGCAGGATGTGATGTTCTCGCTCGCGCTGACCCAGGACCAGAAGGACATTCGCGACTGGGTCCATGGCTTCGCCGCCGACGTCGTGCGCCCGGCGGCGCATGAGTGGGACGAGAAGGAGCAGACCCCCTGGCCGATCATCCAAGAGGCCGCGAAGATCGGCCTGTACGGCTTCGAAGGCCTGGCGCAGTTCTTCGCCGATCCGACCGGCCTGACGCTGCCGATCGTCAACGAGGAGCTGTTCTGGGGCGACGCCGGGATCGGCATGTCGATCATGGGCACCGCGCTCGCGGTGGCGGCGATCTTCGGCCAGGGCTCAGGCGAGCAGATCGGTGAGTGGATCCCGCGCTGCTTCGGCACCGCTGACGAGCTCAAGGTGGCGGCGTTCTGCGCGTCCGAGCCGAACGCCGGCTCGGACGTCTCCAGCCTGCGCACGCGCGCGAAGTTCGACGACGCGGCGGGGGAGTGGGTGATCAACGGGCAGAAGGCGTGGGCGACCAACGGCGGGATCGCGGACGTGCACGTGGTCATCGCCACCGTCGACCCTGAGCTGGGTGCCCGTGGCCAGGCCGCGTTCGTCGTGCCGATGAGCGAAGCCAAGGGTATCTCGCAGGGGACCAAGGTCTCCAAGCACGGTCTGCGCGCGTCGCACACCGCGGACGTGTTCCTCGACGACTGCCGCATTCCCGCGGGTCACGTGCTCGGCGGCAAGGACAAGCTCGACGAGCGCCTGGCGCGTGTGCGCGAGGGCAAGCGCGGCAAGTCGCAGGCGGCGATGCAGACCTTCGAGTCCTCGCGCCCGACCGTCGGCGCGCAGGCGCTCGGCGTCGCGCGCGCGGCCTACGAGTACGCGCTCGAGTACGCCAAGGAGCGCGAGCAGTTCGGCCGCAAGATCATCGAGAACCAGGCGGTGGCGTTCACGCTCGCGCGCATGAAGCTCGAGATCGACGCCGCCCGCCTGCTCGTATGGCGCGCCTCGTGGATGGGCCGCAACCAGGTGCCGTTCGAGAACGCCGAGGGCTCGATGAGCAAGCTCAAGGCCGGCGAGGTCGCCGTGTGGGTGACCGAGCGCGCGATCCAGATCCTCGGCGGCAACGGCTACACCCGCGAGTTCCCGGTCGAGCGCTGGCACCGTGACGCGAAGATCTACGACATCTTCGAGGGCACCGCCGAGATCCAGCAGCTGGTGATCGCGCGCGCGATCTCCGGGATGCACATCAAGTAGTGCTGTAGAGCGAAATCTGGAGAATCCGCGTCGGCGAGGAGCACTCCGTTGTGGGTGCTCAGCCGAGCTGCTGAACACACCTCGCGCCAGTTCTCGCGCCAGTCGCGCGGTTCTTTGTCGTGTCAGGTGTCGCGTAACCGTCGTGGAGCGCCCAAAACGGCTGCCGTCAGCGTGCTTGCGGCGGCAGTAGCGCGTCTTGTGGCGACCACGCCGTCGTTCCCCAAGATTTCCCGACTCGGAACCTGGACCCCCGGCTGGAACGACGCGGTCGAACGCGAGAAGGCGCTCTCCGAGGCCGAGCGCGCGCGTCTGCTCTACGTGGCATGCACGCGCGCCCGCGATCACCTGATCGTGCCGATCATCCCCGAGGCCGGCAAGCGCAAGGGAATGCTCGGCTGGCTCGCGCCGGACCTGCCCGAGTGGGACGAGGACGCCGCCGAACAACTCGTCGACGGCTGCCTGCTCTACGACCGCCGTCTGATCGAGGATGAAGAGGACGCCGCCTCCGACGGCGACGATGCCGCAGCGCGCGACGGGGCCGCCGCGGCGGCTGATGATCCCTCAGCGCAGGAGCTGGACGCCGCCGAGCACGCCCGCGCGAGCTGGCAGGAGGATCGCGCGGAGCTTCTGCGCGCCGCCGGTCGAGAGCTCGAGGTTCTCACGGCGAGCAGCGTTGAGCTCCTCTGGCAGCGACCGCTCACAATCGAGGTCAACGAGGCCGACGGCACGGTCGTCTCCTCCGGCAAAGGGCCGCCGCTCCCGGTCGGCGACGCGGTTCACCAGGTCATGGAGGTTATCGACCTCGCCGCCCCCGGCTCGATCGAACCGGTCGTGGGCGCCGTGTGCTCGGAGTTCGGACTCCTCGACCGGCGCGAGGAGATCCAGGCGCTCGTGGAGCAGTGCCTGGCGAGCCCCGCCGTGGCGCGGGCGGTCGCAGCCGAGGCGAGCTGGCGGGAGGTGCCCTTCACGATCCCGTGGGAGGACGGGCTCGCCGTCGGGCGCATCGACCTCCTGTTCGTCGAGGACGGGCGGATCGTGATCGTGGACTACAAGACCGACGACGTGGCGCCCGACGCGATCGGGGAGGCCGTGGAGAGCCACCGAAGCCAGGCCGAGGTGTATGCGGCCGCGGCCAAGAAGACGACCGGGCTGCCGCTCTCGGAGGTCGTGTTCGTCTTCTGTCGGGCAGCGCGCGAGGGCGCCTGCCGCTGGGATTAGGGCCGTTTTGCCCGCGGGCGTCAGCCCTCGAGGTGCCCCCGGGCCCCCGTTGATGCGGCCCACTGGTGGGCGTGCGTGACCGCGCAAAGCTCGCCCTTTGCACTCGAGCAATACACGCTGGGCGGGATCTGGCCCGGCACACGCATCTCGAATAGGGTCTTGCCGCATGATCGACCTCGACCGACTCCTGAAGCTCCGACTCGTAGTCGCTCGCTACGGCGAGATGGATCGTGCCGCCTGGTGGAATACGCGCGGCATGCTCGGTCGCTACGGGGAGATGGCAGTCGAGCCCGGCCTACCGAGAACCCACCGGTTTGCACGCGCGAGGGTCGTCTTTGCGGTCGCACGCTTGCGCTGTGACGAACTCTTTGATCCGCCCGGCTGCGTGACGCTATGGAAGCTTCCGGCCGAAATCGAGGACCAGTTTGATGAGCACTGGCACGCCTGGCTCGCGGCGCGCGACCAATGGGATCCGCTGTTTGATGAGCTAGTGGCGTCCGAGGAGACTGGTCTCCTGGGCGAGCTTGTGACGCGGCAGCTGATCTCGGCCGGGGAGGTCGAGACTGTCGAAGCCATGCGACGATCGGCGGAAGGTCGCGCCCTTCAACTCCCCGATGGGCAAAGCTTGGGTGACCGCCTTGTCACGCTCCTGGCCGGGGGGTTCGCCAAGGGCGAGCACGGAGCACCCACTATCCCTTACGCAAGGCTCGCGGAATGACCTATGAAGCCTCCAGATCGCGGGTGGTTTCCTCGTTCACGATCGTCAAGGGGTCGCTGATCGACGAGACCTACACGGCGTTTGAAAACTGGGACTTCTCGATGTCGAAGCAGGGCAACCTGCGTCTCATGCAGGAGGCCAATACGATCGGCTCGCAGAGCCAAAGCTGGCTCCGTGACGTTCGCAAGGTTCTCAACCGCCGCTTCGAGCCGGATGGACGAGATCGTCCACTTGTCGAGCTCGCCCAGGGCAAGTGCGACTTGCTCGTCTGGAGACCGCTGCTCCTCTGGCACATGACCCGGGACGAGTTCCTCGTACGCGACTTCGTCACTGACTGGCTATACCAGCAGTTCGTCGCCGGTACGTATCGCCTCCGACCAAGCGACGTCGTGACCTATCTACGGTCGCTCGCGAAGAAGAAAGGCATCGTGTGGAGCGGCTCATGGAGCTCCAGCACGACGGAACGCGTTGCTTCGGGTCTCTTGCGAATAGCCGCTGACTTTGGGCTATTGACCGGCGGCACCGTCAAGGAGTTTGCCTCCTACCACCTGCCCGACGAGAGTTTCCTCTACCTGGTCTATGCAGTCGCGCAGTTCGAGCCAAATGCCCGCCGCATCATCGAGTCGCGCGAATGGCGTCTCTTCCTCATGGATGCGAGTGACGTCGAGCGCGAGCTCCTGCGACTGCACCAGTTTCACCGACTTCAATACGACGCTGCGGGAAGTCTCGCGCGCCTCGATCTGCCGGCAGACTCGCCGGGATCCTACGCACGGGAGCTCGTCGCGTGAGCACTGATTGGGAGCAGCGCCTAATTGGCCAGCTCGAGCCCATCCTGATGCAGCAGGACCCGCGGCCGCAGATGAGCGCCTACCACGACATGCCTTACGCGATCTTCCGGTATTCACCCGAGGATGAGTTCGCCGTGCGAAAGGGAGTCACGCTGCTGCGTACGAGGCTCGAGCAGGCGGGCAAGCGCGTCACCACCATCTCTCTAGCAGAGTGTATGCAGGCAGGCCTCGATGCCGAGAACCTAGGCCCAGCGGAGCTCGTCGCCACCGAGAAGGCTATGGGATTGCAGGCGACTATCGACACGGTTCACGAGATCATCAGCACCTACCAGCCGCTCGACGACCTCGTCGCTGCGCGGCTCCCCGAGGTGGCCGAGCCGGAGCGTGACATCGTCTTTATTGTGCGGGCCGGCGCGCTGTTCCCGATGTATCGGACCTCGTCGTTGCTCGAGCAATTGAAGGGTAAGGTCCCCGTGCCGGCGGTCCTGTTCTATCCAGGCGAGCTCGATGGGGCAGCGGGTCTGCGCTTTATGGGTGTGCTTGACGCAGAGCACAACTACCGACCAAAGATCTTCTGAGGGCGAGCCGAAATGACCATGACTACGATCACGGAACTGTTCGCGAGCGACATCTCGCGCAACATCGAGGAGATCATCAAGGTCGATCAGGAGGACGAGCAGATCGTTCGAGACGAGCTCTCGGAGTACGTCGCGACTGATTCGATCACATCACACTTCCACATAATCCTCGATCGCTACGCCGAGACGCCCAACAAGCCCCGCGAAGGCATCGGCGTGTGGGTCTCGGGCTTCTTCGGCTCAGGAAAGTCAAGCTTCGCGAAGTATCTCGGCCTTGCGCTTGCAGATCGATCCCTTCTTGGAGACGGAGCCGCCGACCTGCTCGCCGAGCGGATCGGGGACGACAAGGTCTCAGTGTTGCTCAAGAACATCACGGAGCACATCCCGACTCACGCCGTGATCTTTGATGTCTCGACCGATCGTGGCATCCGGAGCGGGAATCAGACGCTCACCGAGATCATGTATCGCCTCTTCCTCCAGAGTCTGCGCTATGCGCACGACCTTGATCTCTCCGAGCTGGAGATCACCCTCGAGGACGAAGGTCGCCTCGGCGACTTCACCGCGAAGTACAACGAGATATTCGCCAAACACTGGGATGCCGAAAAGGGCAAGGTCGCACTCGCCATGCAGCAGGCCAGCCGTGTAATGCATGAGCTCGAGCCTGACACGTTCACGACAGTCGACAGCTGGCGCGAATCGGTTAAGGACAGAGCCGACATCACGCCCAATCTGCTCGCCGAGCGCTGTCTTGAGCTTATGAAGCGCCGCCGCCCGAAGTGTTCTCTGGTCTTCGTGATCGACGAGGTAGGGCAGTTCGTCGCCCGCGATGTCCAGAAGATGCTCGACCTTCAGGCGGTTGTGCAGAGCCTCGGCCGCGTGGGTCGCGGCGAGATGTGGCTGGTTGTCACCTCGCAGGAGAAGCTCAGCGAGTTGGTGGGCGGCCTCGACGATACGCGGGTTGAGTTGGCGCGTCTGATGGACAGGTTTCCGCAGCCCCTGCAGGTCCACCTCGAGCCCTCCGACATCTCCGAGGTCACGAGCAAGCGGGTGCTTTCAAAGAACGCCGAGGCACAGAAGATCCTGCGCGAGCTGTTTGAAGAGCACCGCGGTCGGCTCACAGACAACACGCGCATCACGGCGGCGATCAAGCTGCCGGAGCTGTCAACTGACGCCTTCGTCGATCTCTATCCGCTACTGCCCTATCAGATCGACCTCATCATCAACGTCGTCTCCGGGTTGCGAACCGCCGGTGGCGCAAGCAGACACGTGGGCGGCGCCAACCGCACGATCATCAAGCTTGCGCAGCAGCTGCTCATACATCCGGACGTAAATCTGGCCGGAGCGGCGGTAGGTGAACTCGCCCGGATCGACCAAGTCTACGACCTTGTCTCCAGCAATGTGCCAAGTGAGCTTCGCGGCAAGATCGACGCCATCAAGACGCAAGTCGATCATCCTCTCGCGCAGCCGGTTGCGAAGGCGATCTGTCTCCTGCAGTACGTCCAGAGCATCCATCGCACACCCGAGAACATTGCTGCTGCGCTCCAGGCCAGCGTCATAGGTGACTCCCGCCTACCGGAGGTAAAGGTGGCGCTCGAAGCACTTGAGAAGGCGCTGATGGTGCGACGGGGCGATGATGGGTATCGCATCCCCTCGCCGGCCGAGGATGACTGGGAAAAGCTACGTGCGAGCGCCCGCCCCAAGGCCGGCGATGTGAGCAGGATTCATGCCGATGCAATCCGGAGCCTGTGGCAGCCACAACCGTCTTACAATCTCGACGACGTCAAGGCCTTCAAGGCTGGCCTGTATCTCAACGGGCGGCCGATTGTCCAAGGCGACGTGGATGTACATCTGAGCCTTGCGGAGCCGGAGGACGCCGAGCAGGGAATCGCCGACGCTCGCGAGCGCAGCCGTGGCGAGACGGCATCGGTCTTCTGGATTGCGGTCTCGGACGACGCCATCGAGCGGGAAACCACGGAAGTGTTCCGCTCCCGCGAGGTTCTGGGCCGGAAGGAGCGAGGTGCCCAGACGAAGGACGAGACCGCTCTTGTCGCCGAGGAGAAACGGAGGCAGAAGCGTCACGAAGACGAGCTGCAGCGGCTGGTCAAGCAAGCGCTGCTCTCTGGTTCGGTGTTCTTCCGTGGGAACGACCGTAGCGCCGATGAGTCCTCAGCCACTGTCGCTCGTGCCACGGAGCAGATACTCTCCGTCGCTCTGCCGGAGGTCTTCAGTCGGTTCGAGGAAGCCGCCGCACGAGTCGCGAAGGGCGATCTCGATGCCCTCATGACCAGCGAGAACCTCCTTGGGCTGACGCCGGTGTTTTCCCAGCTCCAGCTCGTTCGCGACGAATCGGGCATCATCGTCATCAATAGCGACGGCGGTCCACTCGCCGAGATGCTGGCGAAGATTGCCGATCGCACTAGCTATGGCGAGACATCGAGTGGCAGGTACCTAGCCGACGAGTTCGCAAAAGAGCCGTTCGGTTGGGAATTCGACGCCGTCCGCCTCTTTGCCGTAGCCCTATTGCGCGCCGGCAAGGTTCAGGCGACGAGCAAGACTCAGGTGATCGACTCCGCGACATCGCTCGACGCTCGCAATACATTCCCGAACAACAACCTGTTTCGCAGCGCGTCGTTCCAGCCCAAGACGGGGATAAGATTTGAGCACGTCCTAGACGCAGCCAACAACTTCAAGGACGCCTTCGGCAGGGAGATCACCGAGCGCGCTGAAGGAACCGTGGCACGCGAGATACGCGCCGAAGTCGAGCAGCACGAGCAGCGTGTCAGGGAAGTGCACACCTCCCTCGTGCAGAACCGGCTTTCCGGAGCGGATGTCTTGGAAGCCGCCCTCGACCAGATGGCGGTGATCCGGCGCGGCGCAGATGATCAAGTGATCCTGACGTTCAACGCCTCCCACCACGAGCTCAAGGAGGCGGTCAAGCGCGCCAGGGAACTCGACCAAGCTCTCACGTCGACCACCACGCGCGACCTCCAACGTGCCCACGAGGTCCTGACCACCAGCTGGCCATTCCTGAGCGCCGAGTCGGACCTCACAGATACAGAGCGCACTGATGCGGCGGTGCTTGAGGATCTCCTTGCCGGAGAGGGCTTCTTTCGTGCCCTTCCGGAGATCGACCAACGTACAAGGCGGCTTGAGGAGGCCTACGCGGCGCGGCTCTCCGCGGCCGTTCAGGCGCGCACGCACGCGTACGCAGAGGCGTTGGCGACACTGCGCGCCACCTCCGGCTGGGAGCGCCTGAATGAGGATCAACGGGCACTCGTCTCGGAGACGCTCAGCCAGAGGGCAGAGGCCCCGAGCAATGACAGTGTCTCTATTCCCTTGCTTCGCGAGCAGGCCGCTAACTGCGGTCAGGAACTTAGCCGGACGGTCTTGGAGATGCTCAAGATGATCGAAGGAGACCGCATCGAGCGGATCTCCGTCGCGAGCTACTTCGCCGGCGGCATAGAAACGGACGAACAGCTCGAGGCCGCCCTCAAAGGTCTCCGCGAGCAAATCGAGGGGCTCATCGCCGCCGGCAAGAAGGTCATCGTCGACTAGGGCGATGCACTCATGAACAAGGACGTCAGAAACCGGATCCAGCGGAACACGCAGAGCGCCCGTGCGCTCCTAGAGCGAGAGTTCGCCGAGCAGTTGGAGGGCCTATACGACATTCGCACGACGGGTGCGATCGCCGAACAACCGAGTGCTCACCTAGACGAACACGGGCTGCTTGCGCGCGAGAAGCTCCGCGCGGCGATCGACCACCACACACCCAGTGCGTCTAGCAAAGCGGACGCAGTCGCCAGCTACCTTCGAGAAGCTGCATTTACATCGCTCAACCGCTTCGTCGCGCTCAAGATGCTCGAGGCGCGCGGGCTCATCCAGGAATGCATCTCGCGAGGTGACCAATCCCCAGGCTTCAAGGAGTTCGTCGGGCTCGCACCAGGGACCGTGCAGCTCGAGGATCACGGATTCCAACTCTATCTTGAGAGCATCTTCGACGAGATCGGCCAAGATGTCGGAGTCCTTTTCGATCGCCGCGACCCTGCGGGCCTGCTCTGGCCCCGACGGCAGGCTCTAAGAGAACTACTCACCATCCTCAACGACACAGAGTTGCTCGAGGCCTGGGACGAGGATGAGACGATCGGCTGGGTTTACCAGTATTTCAACAGCGGCGAGGAACGCAAGAGGATGCGCGATGAGAGCCCAGCGCCTCGCAACAGCCGCGAGCTGGCAGTGCGCAACCAGTTCTTCACGCCGCGCTACGTCGTTCAGTTCCTCACCGACAACACGCTCGGCCGGTTGTGGCTCGAGATGCGGGGCGAGAAGACAGCGCTCGCCAAGCGGTGCGCATACCTTGCGCTTGCAACGGACGAACCCACTCAGCCACGTCCGAAGAAGGATCCGCGTGACCTACGCATTCTCGATCCAGCGTGCGGCTCAGGCCACTTCCTGCTCTACAGTTTTGATCTTCTCCTCACCATTTACGAAGAGGTCTGGGAAGACGAGAGCTTCGACGTCCAGAGTCAAACGACAGGACAGACCCTGCGCAAGGACTACCCGGACCTCGGAGCCCTGCGCAGAGCAGCCCCCAGCCTGATAGTCGAGCACAACCTCCACGGGGTCGAGATCGATCCACGCTGCGCGCAGATCGCAGCGTTGGCACTATGGCTCAGGGCGCAGCGAGCATGGAATGGAGCCGGCATACCCGCGAGCGAGCGACCGTCCCTCTGGCGCACGCATATAGTGGTAGCCGAGCCGATACCAGGTAACGGGGTACTGACGGAGGAGTTCGCCGCTCGGCTCGACCCGCCGCTGCTGCGCGAGCTGTTCAAGAAGATGGTCGACGAGATGCGCCTGGCCGGCGAGCTGGGGACGCTGCTCCGTGTGGAAAATGGCATTGCCGTCGAGCTGGGCCGCGCACGCGAGCAGTTTGTCAAGCAACAACGGACTACACGCTTCTTGCCGGGCTTGGCGCCCGAGCGCGAGCAAGGCGAGCTTGATCTCTCCGGCATCGACGACGACGGCTTCTTCCACGAGGCTGAGCTGCGCATACTGGAAGCACTTCGTGGCTTCGCTGAGGCGACGACGGGTGGCGCAAGTGTCCGCAGACGCCTGTTCGCCGGCGACGCTGCCGAGGGCGTTGCGCTCATCGACCTGCTGAGGACTCGCTTCGACGTGGTGCTCATGAATCCGCCCTTTGGTGCCTGCAGCGTAAACGCCAAGAAGGACTTCGAGAAGGCTTACCCTCGCACGAAGAACGACCTCTACGCCGCATTCGTTGAGCGTGGGATCGAGCTCCTGCAGTCAAACGGCTTGCTTGGAGCTATTACGTCGCGGACGGGGTTTTTTCTCTCAAGCTTTCAAAAGTGGCGCGAGGAGATCCTGCTGACGGAAGCTCCACCTGTCGTGTTTGCCGACCTCGGTTACGGAGTGCTGGACAGCGCCATGGTTGAGGTCGCGGCGTACTGTCTAGAGAAGAGGCAAACGGTTATCAGATGAAGGCGGTCTTTTCGCAGGTCCTTGATGCTACGTACAGGGGAGCACCCCCCGCTGCGAGGGAACTCCAGAGGAGCGGTTGCTCGAGGTCACCCGCATGAAGACAGTATTTTTGCGTGTTGTTGACAGTGACGACAAGGCGGCGGCGCTCCGCGAGATGATTCAGCGGCCCGAGATGGCCCGTGGCACGTCACGTTATGAAGTCGACACGGCGACCTTCGCCGCGGTGCCGCGCTCACCGTTCGCCTATTGGGCGAGCGAAAGCCTGTGCCGGATGTTTTCGACGCTCCACCCCTTTGAAGCAGACGGTCGCACTGCGAAGGTTGGCCTGGGGTCATCAGATGATTTCCGCTTTATGCGCGCGTGGTGGGGCGTAGCCAGTGTCTTACTGGGGCAGGAGTGGATTCCCCTTGTCAAGGGCGGCGCCTTTTCGCCCTTCTATTCAGATGCAGGGCTCGTCGTGCGATGGCAGCGAGGATCGACAGAGGGGCGGGAGTTGAAGGCGTTCGCCGAGACGACCCCGGGGACTTCTCATTGGTCGCGCCGAATCGCTAGCGCGGAGTTCTACTTCCTCCCCGGTATTACCTGGCCTGTTCGGGCGACCGGATTTTCTCCCAGTCCTGTTCCGAAGGGGTGTATCTTTAGCGTTAGGGGGTACCTCGCCACTTCGCACCGCGAGGATCTCATGTGGTTGCTCGGACTAATGGCGTCGGCCCCATTCGAGGCGCTGTTTCGCCTCGGTCTCAGCGGCGAGCGCCCCGAGTACGTAGTCGGCGTCTTGGCGGCAGTACCGGTCCCGTCGTCGAATGAAGCCCAGAGGGAAACGATCGCAGAGCTAAGCAATCGAGCCTGGTCTTCCAAGCGCGCCCTCGACACCAGCACAGAGACATCGCATGCCTTCACGATGCCCGCCCTACTCCAGGTCCAGGGCGATAGCGTCGGCCGCCGCGCAAGCATGTGGGCTGAGTATGTTCGCGAGATGCAGGCTGATGTGAGTTTGATAAAGAGCCAACTCGACGAGTGCTGCTTTGAGCTGTACGACCTTAACGAGTCCGACCGTCAAAGGATTGCTGAGGCCTCGGCAGATCGCGCGGACGATCCGGGCGTGCCCAGCGAGGGGAGAGAGCCGGACGATGTTGCTGAGATGAATGATGACGCAAAGGGGCTTGTAGCCGACCTGGTCTCTTGGGCGGCAGGGGTGGCGTTTGGGCGTTTTGATGTCCGTCTCGCCACGGGAGCGCGCGCCTTGCCGGCTGAGCCGGCGCCTTTTGATCCGCTGCCGGCTTGTTCGCCGGCCATGCTCACGGGTGAGGATGGCCTGCCTCTTGAAAGCGCGCCCTTCGGCTATCCGGTCGCCTTTCATGGGGACGGCATCTTGGTAGATGATCCGGGTGATTCGCGCGATCTAACTGCCGCGGTGCGTGCGGTGTTCGACGTTGTGTTTGGCGCTCGCGCCGATGCGATCTGGGAGGAGGTGGCTGCGCTGCTTGCCCCGAAGAACCAGAGCCTGCGCCAATGGCTGGCATCGGGATTCTTTGAGCATCATCTGAAGCGTCATTCCAAGAGCCGTCGCAAGGCGCCGATCGTGTGGCAGCTCGGTGTGCCTTCGGGGCGCTATAGCGTTTGGCTCTACGCCCACCGTCTGACGGGGGATAGGCTCTTCCAGGTCCAGAATGATGTGGTGGCGCCTAAGCTGGTGCACGAGGAGCGGCGGCTCACGAACCTCATCCAGAACTCAGGGGGCAGCTCGTCGTCGAAGGAGCGCAAGGAGATCGCCGCGCAGGAAACGTTCGTAGAGGAGCTACGTGCGTTGCTCGAGGAGATCAAGCGTGTGGCGCCCCTGTGGAGTCCGACGCTCGATGACGGGGTGGTGTTGGCGATGGCGCCGCTCTGGCGACTTGTGGCACAGCACAAGCCCTGGCAGAGGGAGCTCAAGACCAAGTGGGAGGAGCTCATCGCGGGCGAGTACGACTGGGCGCACACCGCCATGTCCCTGTGGCCCGAGCGCGTGGTGCCTAAGTGCGCCACCGATCGGAGTTTTGCGATTGCCCACGGGCTCGAGGACACATTCTGGGTTGAAGGAAGCGACGGCAAGTGGGAGCCCCGCTCCGTTCCGACGCGGCCCGTTGAAGAGCTCATCAACGAACGTAGCTCGCTGGCTATCCAGGCAGCGCTCCAGGCTGGGCTCGACCGACCTGCCGTCCCTGCCGGAGATAGACGCCGCGCGCCGGTGGTATAGAGGCGACCCGTAGATGAATCCTTTCCACGCGTACCTATGCGGACAGCTCGAGCCACTGCTCACCAAGCGGCGCATTGTCGTGTTTTACGATCCGCGATCCGAGTTCGTACCGTTCTTTGATGGCGAGCTCCAAGAGCTAGGTGCGGGGCCCGACGGCCTTGTGAAGGTTGCCATTGGCGAGCGTGAAACTCTGCTCGCTCGTTACACGGGAGCGTTCTTTGGTCTGCGAGCCGCGGTCGAACCGGTCGTTGCCAAGGACGGGCCGGACTTTCTCATCGTCTATCTCCCGGGCGTCGAGCGGGACCGGGACGCGTCGGTGCTAATGGAGATCGAGAAGGGCGGGACATGCTACGCGCCCCAACTCAAGCGGCTGGCACGGACGGTCCTTCGCCAATTCCAAACTGACGGGGCCATCGACGAGATGCTCGCTCCGGCGGGACTGACCTACGACGACATCGTCCACTACCTCGAGGAAAGCGCTGACGGCCAGCAGGGATCGGTCCTAAGGGCGATCTTCGCTGGAGCGGCGAGCGAGGGCCTACTCATGCAGTGGCTTGCCAGCGATGAGCACGACGCCGACATCGGAGGGAAGGGCGCGGCCGACGAGCTCTATCGGCTCCTTGAATCCAGACTCGGCCTATCGCTGCCTTCCGGGACGCCTGTAGGCGACGCTCGGGTGAAGGCAGCTCGCTATGTCCTTGTCAACGAGTTCCGCGGTGACTTGGAGGGTGAGGCGCCAACGTCTCTGAGCATGGTGCCGAGGTGCTCATCGACAGACCACGAGGGTCGCATCCGCGATGTTTGCAGTTCCTTGCGCCGGCAGCATGCCGACCAGTACGCGGCGCTCGCGGACCGCGTCGAACAAGACCTCAACCTCGACGCGTCAGATATCGATCCGAACCGCCTTGGCACGACCGATACCTTTCGGTTTGAGGAGGCGCGTCTACTCGCGAGGGCGATTGAGTTGACAGCGGCTCAGGAGTATGACGCCGCGCTCGAGCTTGCTCTTGAAAGAGCCCACAGCTTCTGGCTTGACCGGGACCTCGCCCGTCAGGCGCAATGGGGGGCGTGCCGACTTGCAGCCGAGCTGGGGCGAGAGACGACACGTGTCAGGCAAGCGGTTCGCGGTCCCACCAGGAGCTCAACGGCGTGGGTAAAGGCCTACAGCACCGAGGGGGGCTGGTTCGAGGCGGACAGGCTCCAGCGTCGGCTTGAGACTTGGATTGCCCAGATGGACGACGACCCCGAGGCTGACCGAGCCGCGGCCGTCGCCCGAAAGGAGCATGACGACACGCTCAAGCACATGGCCGAGGGCTTCTCTTCTGCCTTTGCCGACGCAGGATGGACTGTGCCCGACGTGCTCAGTCAGACCCAGATCTATCCCGACGTCGTCCAGGCGGGAGGTTTGCGCGTGGCGTACTTCTTGGTTGACGCGATGCGCTTTGAGATGGGCGTTGAGCTTGGCGATCAGCTGCAGGGTGTCGAGGAGCTCACAGTGCGCCCCGCCCTGGCCGCATTGCCAACGATCACCCCGGTAGGCATGGCCGCGCTGCTGCCAGGGGCGTCCGCCAGCTTCTCGGTCATTGCCGGCAACGGCAAACTTGCCGCCCGCGTCGATGACTCCGTCATGGCCGACCTCGTAGCCCGACTCAAGTTCTTCAAACTGGCGGTGCCCGACCTTGTTGAGCTTACGCTGGACAAGCTGCTCCACACACGTGAGTCGAAGCTTGCGACGATGATCGGCGCCGCGCCGCTCATCTTGATTCGCTCACAGGACATCGACCTCGCAGGGGAGATGGCCGACTCTGTTGCACGCCACGTAATGGACACGACGATCGGGAACATCGCGCGCGCCGTCAGAAAGCTCGCGGCCGCCGGCGTCGAATCATTCGTGATTACCGCTGACCACGGCCATCAGTTCACGTCGCGGAAGGACGAGGACATGCGCACGGACAGCCCGGGTGGAGACACTGTCGAGCTTCATCGTCGGTGCTGGGCAGGCAGGGGTGGCACTACGCCACCCGGCACCGTGCGCGTTAGCGGCGCCGAGCTCGGATACGACACCGACCTCGACTTCATCTTCCCGACCGGCCTCGGAGTCTTCAAGGCAGGCGGCGGTCTGTCCTACCACCACGGCGGCATCAGCCTCCAAGAGATGGTGATCCCAGTCTTGAGCTTCCGGGTGGCAACTCGACGCGAAACGAAGCCCCTTGGGCGCCGGGTCGACCTCACCGACGTGCCGCAACAGCTGACGAACCGCACGTTCGGTGTGCGCCTCTCGGTCGTGGGCGATGTCCTGACGACGGAACCGATCTCCTTGCGTGTCGTCCTCATTGCTGGCGACCAGCAGGTTGGCCAGGCGGGCATGGCTGTCGGCGCAGACCTCGACAGCTCCTCCGGGGTCCTGACGATAGCCACCGGAGCAGAAGCTAGTCTGGGGATCATGCTCACCGTGGACGACTGCGAGACGGTGCGGCTCGTCGTCCAGGATCCAGCGACCGACGCCGTTCTCGCGCAATCCGATCTAATCCCTATAAAGCTCGGCATATGAGCACGGTCGACGCCCAAATACCGCAGCGCGACACGCTCGATGACAAGGTCACGCGTGTCTTCGCGGGCAAGGTAGTCCGTAAGGACCTCGTCCGGAAGGTCAAGGTCGGCGCGAACGTTCCCGTGTTCGTGCTCGAGTACTTGCTCGGCAAGTACTGCGCCTCCTCGGACGAGCTCGCGATCCGCATGGGGCTCGACGTGGTCAACGGGACTCTCGCCGACAACTACATTCGACCGGACGAGGCGACCAAGGCGCAGAGCTTGGTCAAGGAGCGGGAAAAGTACACTTTTATAGACAAGGTCAAGGTCCGTCTCGTCGACTCCCACTACTGGGCCGACGTTACAAACTTTGGCCACCGCTACGTTCACATACCCGACCACTACGTGCGTGACTATGAGCGCCTGCTGACAGGTGGTATCTGGGCGCAGATCAACATGCGCTTCGGGTATGACGAGGAGGAGCGCGGCAAGAACCCGTTCTGGATCGACACGCTAACTCCGATCCAGCTCGCCACTTTCGATCTCGACGAGTACCGCGCGCTACGCGCAGAGTTCACTACCGACGAGTGGCTTGACCTCATCGTCCGCAGCATGGGGTACGAGCCATCTCTCATGGACCGACGCCTAAAGCTGCTCTTTCTGGTTAGGCTAATACCGCTGTGTGAGCGCAACTACAACATGATCGAGCTCGGTCCCAGGGGCACGGGCAAGAGCTACGCAGTGCAAGAGCTTTCGCCCTACTCGGCCCTGCTGACGGGGCCAACGACCGTCGCCAACCTCTTTGGCCACATGAACGGGCGTGAGAAGGGCATGGTCATGATCTGGGACGTCGTTGGATTCGACGAGGTTGCCGACCTTCAGAAGATGCCGCGCGAGGTCATCACGACGCTCAAGACCTACTGCGAGTCTGGGCAGTTCCAACGTGGCCGCGAGGCAGCCGCAGGGTACGCGAGCATCGCGATGTTTGGAAACACCAACCAGCCTGTCGACGTCATGCTCCAGACCGGGCACCTGTTCGCTCCCTTGCCTGACGTCATCCGAGATGACATGGCGTTCATCGATCGACTTCACTTCTATCTGCCCGGCTGGGAAGTCCCGAAGATGCGCAACGAGCACTTCACTGACCACTACGGCTTCGTCGTCGACTACCTGGCGGAGGCGCTACGCGAACTCCGCAAGCTCAACTACACAGAGATCATCGATCGCGAGTTTTCACTGGGGACGCAGCTCAACGCACGGGATCGAAAGGCAGTGCGCCGCTCCGTGTCGGGCCTTATGAAGATTCTGCACCCTCATGGTGAGGTCTCGCGAGAAGACCTAGAGGAGATCCTCGCGCTCGCACTCGAGGGGCGACGGCGCGTCAAGGAGCAGCTCAAGAAGATGGGCGCCTTTGAGTACTACCACACGTCTTTCAGCTACCTCGTAAATGAGACCGGCGAGGAGCACTTTGTCGGCGTCCCAGAGCAGGGCGGCCGCGACCTCATTGCGTCCGACCCGTTGCCACCCGGGACGGTATACGCCGCCTCCGTAAGCGGCGACGGAACGGTCGGCCTCTATCGGATCGAGGTGTCGCTCGCTGGCGGTACCGGCAAGCTCAAGCCGGCGGGCGGAATCTCTGGGGTGATGAAAGAGTCTATCTCCCGCGCATTCAGCCACTTGCTCGCAAACAAGTCTGCGTTTGGCGTTGCCCGTGAGATCGACACGTCGGACTTTCACGTCGAGGCCATCGATCTCCTTGGCAACCACGTCGAGGCGGAGATTGGCGTCGCCTTCTTCGTGGCTGCGTACTCAATTCTGCGCAGGGCTCAGGCTCAGCCAGCACTCCTCGTGCTTGGGGACATGAGTATCCAGGGCAACATCAAGCCTGTCCGCTCACTGGTCGAGCCGCTCCAGGTCGCGATGGACAACGGTGCGAAGAGAGCCCTTATTCCCATCGAGAACAAGCGCAACTTCCTCGACGTCTCAGGTGACGTTCTCGAGAACATCGATCCGATCTTCTATGGCGATCTTCAGACGGCGGGTTTCAAGGCATTGGGGTTGAACTGACGAGGAGGGCGTTGTCGCCATAAGCAAGCGAAGACTCATGCAGCGTCCGAATGATCCGTGGATGGCGGAGGACCAACTGCGGGGATTCGACCCGGACCCGACACGCGACGCTCCAGTAGGGCCTTCGACCGGCATTCCGGGCTATCTGGTCGACATGGTGCGCCGACGCCCCCCCGAGGGAGCGCCTGTCGTTGACGGCAGCACGCCGGTTGTGGCGTTCGGCGATCCAGGTAGCGCCGAGGTCGCCACGCTCGGAATCAACCCGTCGGCAAGCGAGTTTCTCCAGAGCGGGCAGCTCCTACGTGGCGCCGGCCGTCGTCTGGCTACGCTCGAGTCGCTTGAACAGACTTGCCGACTGTTATGGCCGAGCCTCCGAGGGCATCCCACTGGACCCTCCGGCGGATTTGCGGTGCTCCAGACTGCCCTGTTCGGCCGTCGCGGCAGAGAGGGCACCGAAGCTGCCGATCCGTGCGATGTCTCAGACCAAGCGGTAGCCGACGCCGCGCACGTTGACGATCCAGTGTTCGCCTGCGGCGCTGAGCTTGCGGCGTAGGCGACTGGCGTGGCTGTCAAGGGTTCGTGTGGTGCCGGGGGAGTGGTATCCCCACACCGCTTCCAGTAGCTCGTGCTTTCGGAAGACTCGTCGCGGGTCGCCGGCCAGGTGCAGCAGCAGCTCGTACTCCTGGCGGGGCAGCTCTAGGCGGTTGCCTGCGAGGCTTGCCGAGTGGGCGGCCGGGTCGATCGTCAACGGGCCAATCTGCAGCGGCGCGACTTGCTGGTTGCCGGCGTCGGTGCGGCGTAGTAGCGCGCGGATGCGGGCTCGCAGCTCCAGGTAGCGGGCGGGTCGCGCTATGAAGTCATCTGTGCCTGCCTCGAACGCGCGCAGCAGGTCGGGCTCGGTCCTGCGTGAGCTGAGAACGATCACGGGGAGGTTCCGTGGCCACGGGGAGGATGTTTGTCGCCGGGAGGCGTCCGGGTCGTGTCCGCGGATGGTTTCCAGCAGGTCGAGGGTGCCCCGCGGCGTGTCGAGGTCGCCGAGCACGAGCAGCCGCGGCGGGTGGGCGCCTGCTGTCATCTCGGCGTGGCTGGCGGTACGGGAAAGTTCCGCCGGGTGGCCGTCGGCGGCGAGCTGCTCGACGAGCGCCCGTCCGAAGTCTGCGTCAGTCTCGACGACGAGGATCGGCTCGCGGCCGGTGCTCGTTGCTGGTGTTGCCTGCTGGCGGCTGATGCCGGTGGAGCTGATGGCCGTTGCTTGTGTGCTCATGCGGCGAGCGCCCCCGTCTCTGTGCGTCTTGCATGGCGCGAGCGGGCGCGATGGTTCGAGGGGGAGAGTCCGTAGCGGCGTCTGAACGCGCGGGCGAAGTGAGACGGGCTGGTGTAGCCGACGCGCCGCGCGACATCGCGCACGGGTAGCGAGGTCGTCCGCAAAAGCTCGGCGGCGACTTCCATGCGTCTGCGAGCGAGGTCGTTGCGGAAGGTGTCCTCGCCGAACCGCGCGTAGGCACGCTGCATCTGGCGGGGGGAGCTTGCGATTGCCCTGGCGATCCTCTCCAGTGTCAATGGCTTGTGGTAGTAGCGCTGCACCGCGGCTCGCGCGAGCACATACAGGCGGCGGTGTTCGGCGATGGTGGATGGGCGCGGCTTGGTGGACCTTCGCCTTCTTGCTGCAGGCGGGACTCCATCGAGACCGAAGTGCAGTTGCAGGAGCTGGCGCACCCGCGCGCCGCTGAGGTCGAATCGCCCGCCGATCTGCGCGAGCGTCAGGCCCTCGACGGCGCGCAGGCGGAACATCTCACGCTCGCGCTCTGTCTGGACGTGTCCGCCGTGGCGAGAGAACGGCGTCCGCCCGTGACGGTGAAGCTCGCAGATCAGGTCGTGCAGCTCGACGCCGCTGCTGAGCTCGGGGCGGCGGAGCAGCTCGCCGATGCGGTGCTCGCCGAGCTGCTCGACCTGGTGGATGCCGGCCTTGGCCAGGCTGGGGAGGACAGCCTGGCTCAAGGCCAGTTGGTTGACGCGCATGGCTGTGCGGGCGCGTCAGAGCGTCAGCAGTTCGTCGAGACGCCGCGCGACCTCTGAGGCGATCGAGCGCCCGCCGCGGCGTTCGATCAGCCCGGCGCCCTCCAGGCGATCAAGCGCGTCGTCGATCTGCAGGCGCTTCTTCTGCTTTGTGGCGCCGAACGCCTCGTAGGTCTGCTGCGCGGTGCGCGGCCCTTCGCCGTCGGCGCTGCGCGCGAGCAGACCTTCAAGGACGGCCTTGTCCCACTGGCGCTCGCTGGCGTCGCCGGGGCTGAGGCCGTCGGCGGGTTGGGTGATCTCGTGGAAGCGAACCGCGGCGTGCGCGGCGACGGCGAGGTCGTTCCAGCGGTGGATGAGCTTGCAGGCGCGCAGACGCCGGAGGCTTTCGCGGACATCGCCGGGGACGCTGATGGTGCGGGCGATCTCGTCTTCGGCCCACGGCCGCTGCCTGTCGAGATCGAGCATGAGGTCGAGCACGGCCCGGTCGATGCAGGCGTGCTCCGCCAACCCTTCTGGGGTACGGTGTTTGTGCATGGGGAGGTAACGCTCCTTGTGCCACGGCGTCGGGGGCAGTTACAGCTGTCCGCCGGCGCCAAAATGTACAGTTGTCAGCCGACCGTACACACTCCGTCTCGCGTTGTGAGCGTGTGACACGAAGCTGACACAGAGCGCGTCAAAGATGTAACAGTCGGCTTGGCCGGCGCCTACTTCTCCGCCCACTCTGGCGGGGTTGCGCCCGGCTTCCACGCCTTGGTGACGCCGCCGCCCTTCTGGCGTAGGAGTTGGGAGTAGTCGTTGAGCTGGGTTTGGAACGCGATCTCGTCGCGGGGGTCTTGGCGTGTCTCGTCGAGCTCTGCTCGCCAGACGGCGAGCGCGCCGAGTGTCTCGACGGTTGATTCGTCGGTCCACCATTTCTCTTTCAGCGGTTCGAGCTGTTCGGGGTAGCGGCCGCGCAGGGCGACGATGGCGCCCCACATCTGTTGGCGCCACTCGGGGTCGCCGCCGTAGGGCTCAAGCCAGGGCGGTCACTCGCCGCTGTTGGCGTCGGCGAGCACGGGGCCTGTGCGCAGCGGGCGTACGTGGCCGTTCTTGATGGCCCGGGCGATTTCGTTTCCGACGAACTGTGCGGCGAGCGTCGAGTGTGGTGTGTCGATGCTGGCGGCGAGCTCGCGGAGCTGGGCTGCTGCGGGGTCGGATAGGACAACTTGGACTCGTTGGCTCATCGTGTGCGCTCCTGTGCTGGTGGGTTGACGATCCGGTTGATCGCGCGGACGATCCCCGGGATGCGGCTGGTGCGGCTGGGCGCGAGCGGCCGGTGGAAGTTCGTGCCGTAGTCGCGGTCGGCCAGCTCGGGGTGCGCGAGCGATGGTGTTTGTGCGTGGCTGCGGCGCATGTTCTCGGCGAGCCGCTGGATGCGGTCGGTGTCGTGCCCTTGCACGCCGAGATCCTCGCGGGAGACGAACCAGGCGGTTCCTTGGCGGGCGCGGGATGCCTCGACGTAGGCGGGCTCCTTGCTGGTTTGCCAGCCGCCGGTGACGACGAGGGTGCGGGTGACGGTCGCGCCTTGGGCGCGGTGGATGTGCTGGGCGTAGCCGAGCCTGACGCGGGCGAGGTCATCGCCGGTGATGGTTCGCAGGCGGCCGGTCACGTCGAACTCGATCAGCACCTCGCCGCTCTGGCTGATGTGGAGGACTTCGCCGCGGCTGCCGTTCTCGATCCGCTCGACGCCGGGCTCGCGGTGCTGGTCGATCAGCGCCACCCGGTCGCCTTGGCGGATGCCGTAGTGGACGCCGGGCACGGGGACTTCGAGGTCTCCGAGTTCGCCGCGCTCTGCACGGAAGTGTTGGGCGCGGGCGTTGAGCCGGTTGATCTCCTGGTTTGAGGCGTCGGAGATCAGCGCGACCTCGCTCGGGTCGAGCGTTTCGGTGAGCGTCGCCCAGTTCTGTGCGGCTTGCTCGACGGCCTCGTCGCGGGTGTCTGCCATGTGCAGTTGCCCGCGGGCGTGGTAGTGGGCCATCGCGCGGTCTGAGCGTCCGGCGCGGAGGTCCGACCAGGCGCGCTGTTCGTCGCGGTCCAAGGTGCGGCGGATGTTTGAGAGCTCGGCGCTCGGGGCGATGTCTGCGAGCCGGGCGAACATGCCGCCCGCCCCGATCGACGGCAGCTGAGCGGCGTCGCCGATTGCTACGAGCTTTGACCCGGTGTGCTCCACGACTTCGGTGAGCCGGTCGAGGCGGTCGGTGTCGGCCATGCCCGCCTCGTCGAAGTAGATCGTCGTGTGCTGGTCGACGGCGAGCTGGCCGCGCTCGACCCTGGAGACGAGCGCGTCGAGGGTCAGCGTTTGCCCGGCGAGCGCGGGGCTGTCCTGGCCAAGGCGCTGCGCGGTGGAGCCGGACACCGCGATCCCCAGCGTCCGGTTGCCGACGTGCTGCTCGGCTCGGGCGGCGGCGTCGATGACGACGCCCTTGCCGGTGCCGGCGGGTCCGACGAGGATCGCGGCGCGCTCGGGGCCGGTGATGACCTCCAGGGCGTGTGCCTGCTCGGCGCTGAGGCGTCCGCCGATCCGCTCGGCGATCTGGTCGCCGGCGAGCGTCCGGGCCTGGTCCCCGACGTCTCGCCCGGCGCTGGCGGCGAGCGCGGTGAACCTGCGCTCGATTGTCTGCTCGCGGGCACGCACGGCGAGCGTCGTCATCAGGCCGCCCTCCAGGGGGAGGACACGGCGTTCGGCGATCATCGCCCGTGAGCGCTCGAGCGCCTCGCGTGGTGAGAGCTCGCCGACGGACTGCTCCAGCAGGACCGCCCGGAACTCGCCTGGCTCGAAGGTCGCGGCGCGCTCGGTCAGGCGCTGCTCGACACGATCCTCAAGCGGACGCTCTGGCGGGGGCTCGACGGTGGCGCCGGGCAGGCGGCCGGGCTGCTCGCCGGTGAAGTCAAAGCGCGCTGCGGTGTCGTTCCAGGCTTGCTGTAGGTCGGTGCGGGTGATGAGCGTCTTGGCTTTGCGGTTCTCGAGCTTGAGCTGGCGTAGCTCGCCGCGCTCGGGTGCGCGGCCCCACTTCGCGCGGAAGCGCTCGGCGGCCCTTGCGACCTCGCGGCTGCGGGAGGAGAAGGCGTCCAGCAGGCCCTGGGGCACGCCGGCTATCTCGAAGTAGCGGCCGTGTTTGCCGGTGCCCCGCTCGACCTCATACCCCCGCTGCTGGAGTTGGTGCGCGAGCGCGGAGCGGTAGTAGGCGCCAAGCTCTCGGGCGGAGCGGAAGATCGGGCGTGAGGCGACAGCGACGATCTTCCCGTCATCGCGGACGGCGCTCGTGATGACCACGTGGCTGTGCAGCTGCGGGTCGGGTGCGTCTGTCTCGAGGACGCCGCGGGCGGTGGTGTGCCGGTACTCGGCGGCCACGACGTCCCGCGCGGGCTCCTCGAACACCTGCCCGTGGGAGCGCCGGCGAATGGTCGGCACGGTGTCGGTCAGGTGCGCGATCGTCTCGTTGACCGCTGCGGCGTGTGCGGCTTCGATCTCGCGGCGCTGGGACTCGTCGGCGAGCGCCCACACAGCGGACACGCTCTTGGGGGCGCTGAAGGTCAGGTCGATCCCGCCGCCCCTGGCGCCGTTGGAGCCGGCCTGTCGCAGCCATCGTCCTGTCCGCGGGTGTTTGCCTTCCATTAGCGAGATGAAGTCCCGGCCTTCGACGGTGGAGCCCTCGATGCCGAGGCGCGCGAGCGTGTCGGGCGAGGCGAGCCATTGGCCGGGTGCCTGGGTGGGCTCCCCGGTCGGGGAGAGGTAGTAGTCGCCGCGCTCTGGCTCGATGGTCTTTGACTCGAGGTAGCGCGCGTAGCCGCCGCCCTTGGCGGCGCCGATGCTGGCTGCGGTCATCACAACGGGTACAGACCCCAACTGCCCCAGACCGGCCAACGAATTTGCACAGCGCGGACACAGCGCTCGCACAGCGGTGCATCTAGTCTGTCCGGGCTTGGCGGTGTGCGCCGGCCGCGGGAGCGTGCGAGCGTTAGCGAGCGGCGAGCGGGCAGCCCGAAGGGCCGCCGGCCGGCTGTCACGACGCCAGGGTCGGTGGAGAGCCGACCGCAGGGAGGCTCGGTTACAGCCGGCGAAGCCGGCGTGCGCTATCTGGTAGTTGCTGGTCGGCCGCGCCGTCGGCGGTCGCCGGCGCGGTGATCTGAGGGGTAATCAGACCGGCTGAGCGAGCTTACGATTCAGGCTGCGGCGAGGATGGGTTCGAGTGCGTCGGCTCCGAGGTGCTCCGGTGGCAGCGTGAGCGTCAGCCGCCCGTCGCGTTCCAGGATGTGCCGGACGTTCAGCAGCGTCAACCCGATAACCGCGCCGCTCTCGTCATAGTGGATCGCGTGTCCGTCGGGCGTCTCCAAGCCGCGTGCTGCAGGACGGGGCTCACCGACGTTGAGGTAGAGCACGTCGCCGCGCTCGTCGTAGTGGTGATGGTCGAACGGTATGCCGGCGATCGTGATGGTCATGATTTCCAGCCGCGCGGCGGGTTTTCTTGGACCAGTGCGGTCACGACCCACGCAGGCTCGTCGTTGAAGTCTACGACCACCCGCAGCCACCTTCGGGGATCGACGTGTCGCCGATAGAAGTGCTCGCGGCCCGGGATAGCGTCATCGATGCGGTGGTCGGGATGCGCGACGGTGCCGAGGATCAGTTCGTGCTCGTCTACGAGCTCCGGCCGACCCAGGGACAGGTGCAGACGGGTGCCGGCGTCGAAGACGACAAGGCGTCCGTCGGGATCGGTCGTGCTTGGATCGTTCTCGGCCATCCAGACAAGCTACGAGCAGCGCCAGACACGGTCGTCTCGGTGTGGCGAGCGCTCAGGGGAGCTTCGCCTTGTCGAGCATCTCGATGAGGGCCGGGCGGCGGCGGTGTTGCTCGCGCAGGTCGAGGAGCTGGTCTGAGAACCAGCGATCCTGTCCGGCGGCGCCTGCGGTACGGCGTGCGCGCTTCAGCATCGCGATCGCCCTCGCGTATGCGCGGCGGCCTGTCTGGAGCAGCTCTTCCCCGGCGACGAGCATGTACAAGGAGAGCGCCTCGTCAGGGTGGGTGGGCTCGCGTGCTTGGGCGAGGCGGGCACGGCGATCGCCGCCCGGGTCCCAGGTCGGGTCCTCGGTCGCGATCGCCCAGGCGGTCTCAACGTCGCCCTCCTGAAGGAGCGCGTCGACGTAGATGCCGCGGTCGCGCTCGCGCAGCGCGCGCCTGGCGGCGTCACGCTCGAGCCCCCAGGCATCGAGCGCCTCCGCGGCGCGTCGCAGCGTCGAGTAGGTGCTTGCCGACGGTGAGCGCTCGTGCTGCTGGCGACGTAGCGCAAGCGCTTCGACCGGCGCGCCGACGCGCTCGTGCATGCCGCAGGCTAGGTCATACAGCTTGTCGACCTGCCAGCCGCTGGTCTCGGCGATGCCGCGCAGCGCAAACGAGAGCACATCGTGCTCGCGCCCAAGCTCCGCCATCGCTTCGCACACGGCGATGAACTGGTGCGGAGCGCTGAGGTCTCCGCCGAGCAGCGCGATGACGGCCTCGGTGTCGCCGTCGAGTACGGCGAGCCGCTCGCGTGTCCACCGCACAGCGAACAGCTCGCTGCCGTCGGCGTGGCGCTGTTCGATCGCCTGCCTGTAGGCGGCGAGGCCGTTCTCGCCGAGCGCCGCGCGGTAGCGGACGGGATCGATCTCGAAGAGGTCCTGGTCATCGCAGCTGAAGCGCACCATCCAGTCGGCGAGCTTCACCGGGTCGGCGACCCGCGCGTCGCACAGCTGCGCGTGCAGGTCGAGCAGCTCGCGGGCAAGATCGCCGATCGTGCCGTTCGAGTCATCCGCGTGCATGATCACCTTCACGACGTGCCCGACTGCTCGCTCGATGAGGGCGAGCAGCTCAGCTGAGGGTGACTTCTCTGCGGCGAGACGCAGCTCCTTGAGGACCGGCTGCGCTGCCCGCGCCCAGCCCGAGCTCTCGTGGTAGTCGAGGAACCGGCGCGTGCGCAGCCCCCGGTCGACCTCGCGGCGCAGCTCGCCGAGATCTCCTTCGCTACGGGCTGCCGCAAGCAGGACGTGGCGTTCTACATCCGGGTGGCGATCGACGGCTGAGCGCACAATCTCGCGCAGCTCCTCGGCCGATAGATCGCACACGACCTCCTTGACGTCCTTGGACTCACGGCGAGCTCCTGTGGGCACCGCGCAATCGTGCCATCTGGGCCGGCGTGGCGCTGCGTCGTGGTGAGGCTACGATCGCGCGGTGAGCGCGTCGCCTGAGAGGCCCGAGATCGTGGTCGTCTCACCGCTGAAGGAGTGGACATGCTCTGCGTGCGGAGACACCGATGCCGGCTGGCTGACGATGGATGACGGCGGCCCGCTATGCCTTTCCTGCGCGGACCTCGCGCACCTGACATTTCTTGGCGCCGGAGATGCGGCGTTGACGCGCAGGGCCCGCAAGCACAGCCGGCTCTCAGCCGTCGTCGTGCGTTTCAGCCGTGCGCGCAGGCGCTATGAGCGCCAGGGCGTGCTCGTCGAGGAGCCGGCACTCGAACAGGCCGAAGCGGAATGCCTCGCCGACGAGGACGCCCGCTTGCGGCGTCGTCAGCGAGAACGCGAGCGGCGTGCCGTCGAGGACGCAGACTTCGAGCGTGAGCTCGCGAACGAGACCGGCAGGCTGTTCCCGGGCTGCCCCGCCGAGTGCGTGAAGGAGATCGCCTCACACACGAGCAGGCGCGGCAGTGGTCGCGTCGGCCGGACCGCCTCCGCGCGGGCGCTCGACCCAACCGCGATCACGCTCGCAGTGGCTGCCGCCGCGCGTCATCGCGAAAGCGACTACGACGATCTGCTGATGGCTGGCGTCGACCGATCGGAGGCGCGCGAACGTGTGCGCGCAGCGGTGGGCGGCGTGCTCGAAGCATGGCGCACGCCGCCGGGCTGACGCGCTCTGACGACGTATGTTTTGCGCAATTCCGTGGCCGGTTCGAGGAGGTTGGGGTCTATATCCGCGATGGCTCCAATATCGCCACATGCGGCAGCTGCTGCTGCCGCCAAAAAACGGGGCGCGCCGATCCTCGCGCTGAGCGTCGAGCAGGCGTGCGAAGCGCTGGGCGTGTCCTGGGACACCTGGCGCGCGCATATCGAGCCCGACATGCGGCTTGTGCGGCTCGGGCGTCGCAAGGTGATCCCCGTCAGCGAGTTGCAGGCGTGGCTGGACCGGCACGCGGAAGGCGTCGGAGTGGGGAAGTAGGATGCGGATGTCTTACAAGGCGCCCCCGCACCGTTGGCGCGGCCGGGGGCATGGCAGAGGAGGTTGAGCTCCCATGCAATCGGCACCGTACACCGCCGCATCATCTGGAGGTGATGTCTGATGGCCGCCGGAGTGCGTCAACGCCACGGCCTCAACTGCAACCGCAAGGGGCGCTGTCACTGCCCGTGGGAGGCGTCGGTCTACAGCAAGCGCGATGCGAAGAAGATCCGCAAGACGTTCCCGACGAAAGCGGCGGCGGTCACGTGGCGTGATGACAGCCGCTCGGCGGTGCGCAAGGGCTCCATGTCTGCTCCGACGGCGATCACGATCAGCGAGGCGGCAGATGCGTGGCTTGCACGAGCCCGTGCCGGCACCAGCCTGACGCGCTCAGGGGATCCGTACAAGCCGAGCGCGCTGCGGGCCTACGCGGACGCGCTGCGGCTGCGCGTGAACCCCGCGATCGGCTCGATGCGGCTGTCGGAGGTCCGCGCGATCGACTTGAAGCGGCTGCTCGTCAACCCCCTGATCGCGGAAGGTCGCAGCGCGTCGAACGTGGGCGTCACGCTGTTGCCGCTCAGGGCGATCTACCGGGAGGCGATCGAGGAAGGGGTCGTGGTCGTCAACCCCACGTCCGGCCTCAAGCTGCCGCGGGTGCGCAGCCGTCGTGACCGGATCGCCACGCCGGCCGAGTGCGCCAAGCTGCTCGCGGAGCTGTCGGCGGCTGACCGGCGCGTGTGGGCGACCGCGATGTACGCGGGTTTGCGGCGCGGCGAGTTGATGGCGTTGCACGTCGAGGATGTGGACCTGCCCGGCGGCGTGATCCGGGTGTGTCGTGGGTGGGACGCTGAGGCGGGGGAGATCGCCACGAAGTCGGGGAAGGACCGCAAGGTGCCGATCGCCGGCGCTCTGCGCTCCCACTTGGCCGAACACGTGCTCGCGCTTGGCTGGCGTGAGGGTCTGCTGTTCGGGGCTGCGCCGGCCGTCCCGTTCTGTGACCGGACGCTGACCGAACGCGCAGATCGGGCGTGGGAGGGCGCCAGGCTGAACAGGATCACGTTGCACGAGTGTCGGCACACCTACGCCTCGCTGATGATCGCCGCCGGCGTCAACGCGAAGGCGCTCAGCGAGTACATGGGGCACTCGAAAATCGCGGTCACGATGGATCTGTACGGCCACCTGATGCCCGGCAACGAGAGCGAGGCGGCGGGTCTGCTCGACGCGTACTTGGCGGCGCAGCAGGACCAGACGGCGATGGGCTGAACGTGCTGCGAAGCGCGCGTCTTTCGCGCTCCTAGGGCCTATAGGACGAGTCTCAGCTCGCGCCAGTTTCGCGCCAGTTCAGCCCTGATTCGACCGGATTCCAGCGGACTCAGCCGGAGCGTGTTTGGCTCAACCGTGCGGAAAATGGCTCAACCATGCAGGTCGCGCGTGATCTACGACATCTTCGAGGGCACCGCCGAGATCCAGCAGCTGGTGATCGCGCGCGCGATCTCAGGAATGCACATCAGGTAGGCGCAAGCCGTTGGCCAGTCCGACAGCCTCACCGTCCAGACGGTCTACCAGGCCTGGTCGGTGCCGCAGTGCGGGCAGGTCACGGTCGTCGACACGTCCGCGCTGAACAGGCAGCCGCACTGGCAGCTGTAGGAGGCCTGATCAATCGGTCCGCCGGCCTCGCGCACGCGCTGGGCGGCGGGGTCGCAGGCTCCCGAGATCGTCTCTGAGATCGGCTCGCGGGCGGGATCGGCCACTCGGGTCGCGCGCCCGCGGCGCCGGCGCCGGGCATGGCGCGGCTCGCCAAGGGGGTGAAGGAGGCTCGGTCTCATGATGGGCTACCCCCTAGAACGTCGTCCACGCCAGAAGGTTTCGCCCCGCACGCGATATTTCCTCGCGGCCGGCTGCCACGCAGGCACGACGAGGCGCTTGCCGGCACGCCGGCGCGGGCGCGCGGAGGCCGTCCGGGGTCGCCGGCGCGGGCCGAGAGGAGGTTGCGATAAGTTGGGGCGATGGATCCTGCTCGCAGGCGCGTGGCGCGTTTGGTCGTGGCGTTGGCGGTGGCTGTGGTGCTGGCGTCTGCGTTGATCTACACGAGCTTCAGCGCGGCCTCGCCAGCACTCTCGCCCAGCCAGCTCGTGCGTGAGGCGGTGCCCGGTCGCGCGTATCAGCTGACGGGCACGGTCGTTAAGGGCTCCGTGCATCGCCAGGGCGCTACGCTTGATTTCGCGATGGAGGACCGTGTCGGCGGGACGGTGATCGCGCTGGCGTACACGGGCATCGTGCCGGATCCGTTTCGTGAAGGACGCGAGGTGATCGTGACGGTGGAGAAGCAGCCGAACGGCGGGTATGTGGGGGAACGCAACTCGCTGATCACGAAGTGCCCGTCGAAGTACAAGACGGCGCCGCCGAGCGAGAACCAGAACTCCTGATGGCGGCGTTGGCGGGTGGTCGTTGATGGCGGGGTTCGGCTTCGCGTGCCTGGTGTTGGCGCTGGTGGTGTGCGCGTACGGGATCGGCGTCTCGTTGTACGGGGCGCGTTCGGGGCGTGTGGAGTTCTCGGAGTCGGGGCGCCGGTCGGTGTATGCGCTGGCGTTGGTGCTGACGGTCGCGATGGTGGTGTTGGAGCTCGCGTTCGTCGGCAACGATTTCGCGTTCAACACCGTCGCTGACACCTCTTCGCGGACGACGCCGCTGTTCTATCGGGCGGCGGCGGTGTGGTCTTCGCAGGAAGGCTCGCTGCTGTTGTGGGCGTGGTTGATGTCGTTGTGGTCGAGCCTCGCGCTGTTCCTGACCAGGAGGAGGCTGCGCGATGTCGCCGCGTACGCGACCGCGATCCTGCTGGGCTTCGGCGCGTTCTTCGTGGGGTTGATGGTGTTCTACGCCAACCCGTTCGCGACGACCCACCCGGCGCCGGCGGAAGGGGTGGGGTTGGATCCGCTGCTGCGCTTCCCGGCGATGATGATCCATCCGCCGATGCTGTATTCGGGCTACACGCTGTGCATCGTGCCGCTGGCGTTCGGGATGGGGGCTCTGCTCGCGCGCAGGGTGGATGCGGATTGGATCAAAGTGATCCGCCGCTTCGCGTTCGCGGCGTGGCTGTTCCTGGGGGCGGGGATCATGCTCGGCGCGCTGTGGTCCTACTCGGAGCTCGGCTGGGGCGGCTACTGGGGGTGGGACGCGGTCGAGAACGCCGCGCTGCTGCCATGGCTGACGGGCACCGCCTTCCTGCACTCGCTGATGATCCAGGAAAAGCGCGGGATGCTGAAGGTATGGAACGTCTCGCTCGCGCTGGCGACGGGCACGCTGGCCGTCATGGGCACGTTCCTGGTGCGCAGCGGGATCCTCGACTCGATCCACGCGTTTGGGGGGCATACCCTTGGGGTGCCGTTCGTGATCTTGATCGCGCTGTTGATCGCCGGCTCGATCTATCTCGTCGCCTCGCGCCGCAGCATGCTGCGCTCCGAGCACCGGCTGGACTCCTGGCTGTCACGCGAGGCGGCGTTCCTGGCGAACAACCTGGTGCTCGTGGCGCTCGCGTTCGTGATCCTCTGGGGCACCTACTTCCCGCTGATCAGCGAGGCGATCGGCGGCCAGGAAGCGTCCGTCGGGCCGCCGTGGTTCGACCGCTACACCGTCCCGCTCGCGTTGATCCTCGTGCTGCTGTCGGGCGTCGGCCCCGTGATCGCGTGGCGCCGCGCGACGCTCGCCAACGCCAGGCGCAACTTCATGATCCCGATCGGCTGCGCGCTCGCGACGCTCATCGGGCTGGAGGCCGGCGGCGTCACCGCGCACCCGCTGGCGATCGTCATGTTCTGCCTCGCCGGGTTCGTCGTCGGCAGCGTCGGACAGGAGTTCTACCGCGGCACCCGCGCGCGCATCGCGATCGCCCACGAACCGCCGCCGCTCGCGCTGCTCGCGCTCGTCAGGCGCAACCGCCGGCGCTACGGCGGCTACATCGTGCACATCGGGATCGCCGTGATGTTCGTAGGCGTCGCCGCGTCCTCGTCCTTCCAACACGCCTCAGAGCTGGGCCTGAACCCCGGGCAGTCCACCCGCATCGGCTCCTATGAGATCCGCTATGTCCGCCCGACGGCGAGCATCACTCCCGCTGAAGACCGCGCGCACACCGGCTCCACGCTCAGCCTCGGCGCGGTCCTGGACGTCACCCAAAACGGCCACCACGTGGCCACGCTCGACCCCAGCGAGGGCTTCTACGCCTCCGAGGAAGCCAGCCAGGGCACCGTCGGCAGCCTCATCGGCGGACAGCCCGTCAGCCACATCGCGATGAACCTCAACCTCGCCCGCAACGTCTGGACAGCCGTCCAGCCGGACATCGAAACCCCGGACCTCAAGCGCATCATCACCGACGGCAACAACACGCTCCCACCCCAAGACGCCATCATCGCCGTCGCCTACCTCGCCCGCGCCTATCTCAAACACCCGCCCCAAGCCCAATTCAACTTCCTCGTCTCGCCCCTCGTGCTGTGGCTCTGGATCGGCGCGATCGTCATCATCGGCGGCAGTATCACCGCCCTGTGGCCGGCTCCGTCCCGCATCCGCCAGCGCGTCCTCGCCGGCGCCCGCGCCCGCACGCGACGCGGCCTCGCCCGCGCCTGACACGCCGGCGTACTGCGACACAGCGGCGTGACCTTCCTGATCGTGATCCTCACACTGGTGCTGCTCGGGCTCGTGGCACTCGTCGTCGGAGCGCCGCTGCGCTCCGCTCGCCGCGCCCGCGATGTCGAGCCGCAGGAGGGCGCGCGGTCACAGCCGGGCGGCGAGCCGGCCTCGCCGTCCGCGTACACGCGCGATGAGCTGGAGGTCGCGCGCGAGGCCAAGTACCGCGAGATCCGCGACGCGGAGCTCGACTACCGCACCGGCAAGCTCTCGCGCGAGGACTACGAGGCGATCGACGCAGACCTGCGCGCGGAAGCGCTCGAGATCCTCAACCGGCTGGAGGGCGTTACGCCCACGGAGCCTTGAGCAGCACGAGCGCGTTCAAGAAGAACACGACCGCGAAGAAGATCGTCCAACGATTGAGATTGCGCTCGACCAGCGACCCACCGCCCAGCGGGCCCGTTCCGCTGCCGACGCCGAAAGCGCCGGAGAGGCCGGAGTCCTTGCCGGAGTGCATCAGCACCAAGAAGATCAGGATCACCGACACGGCGACCTGGACGACGGACAGGATCGTTTCCACGGGCCCCAGAATATCGCTTCTGCGGGGACGTGAACAGGGGAGCGTGCGCCCGGCCATGAGCGCCGGGCCCGGCGCGCTCGGGACGCATCCCCTGCAGGAGTGCGCTGGGGCGCCGAGAACACGCAAGGGCGGTCGACCGCGACCTTCCGCCTTGGTTGTCGCTACCGTCCGCGGCTCCAGCCGCCCCACCATGGAATCCGAGCGCTCCACGATTTGCCAGTTCGATTACGAATCCTTTACGGATTCATGGTTCGCTGCCGATAAGAATCCCGGTGGGCGTACCCCGCGTTTGTGGGCTCGCTGCGCCGACCACGACGATGGGACGTCCCCGAGATGATCGATTTCCGCGTATGCCGCCTGTGAATCGCGCCCGCCGCAGGGCTCTGCGCGCGATGCTCTCCGCCCTGGCTGGCGGTGGGCTGACGGCGGCCGGTCTCGGAGGCCCGCTCGCGGGCGGGGCGCTGGCGGCGACCACGACGAGCACCACGCCGGTCCCCACCGACGGCTCCGCCGAAGCGGCCGCCGTCGAATCGAGCGGCTCCTCCGGGGAAACCGGCACGGGCGAGTCCACGACGAGCACGTCGACCACACCGACGACGAGCACGCAGGAAACCACCACCGCCCCGACCAGCACCGCGCCGAGCGCCACCGTCCCGATCGCCACCACCCCTCAGGTCACCACCCCCGCGCCGGCGGCGACGGAAGCCCCCACGGTGGTGCTCAAGCGCAAGCAGAGGGCAAGCGCCAGCGCGCCGGCGAACCCGAGCCAGAAGACCACCGAAACGACGAGCAACACCGGCAGCTCGACCAAGCCCGCCAAACCCGCCAAGAAGAAAGCCTTGGGCCCGAACGACGTCGCGGCCTCGCCGCAGTCGGTAGCCGCCCAGGCCGGGGCGCTCGCGGCGCTTCTGATCTCCTCGGAAGCCTCCAGCGAGGCGCTGTCCTTCTACCGCGTCCCGCTGTTCCTGCTGCCCATCTACAAGGCGGCCGCGGTCCAGTACGGCGTCCCGTGGCAGATCCTCGCCGCGATCAACGAAATCGAGACCGACTACGGCACCGACCTGTCGGTTTCCACCGCCGGCGCCGTCGGCTGGATGCAGTTCATGCCCAGCACATGGCTGCAGTACGGCGTGGACGCCCTCAACGCGGGCTATGCCGATCCCTACAACCCGGTGGACGCGGTCTTCGCCGCCGCGCGCTACCTGCGCGCCGCCGGCGCCGCAACCAATCTGCGCGCGGCGATCCTCGCCTACAACCACTCCGAAGAATACGTCGACTCGGTGCTGCTGCGGGCAAAGCTGATCTCCAGCTACCCGAAGGCCGTGATCGCGACGCTGACGGGCCTGATCGACGGTCGGCCGCCGGTGAGCGGGAAGAAGCTCTCATGGAGCCCGCTCCCCAGCGCGTCCGCGCCGGCGGCCAGCGCGACCGCGGGCGCCGCGGCCGTCGCGGGCGCGAGTGCCACGCCAGGCTCATCCGCGCCGCCGTCGCCGACGGCCGCCGCCGCGGCGGCGACATCCAAGGCCACAGCCGCGCCGGCGCTCCAGCTCGTCGAACTGCTGAGCTCTCCCAACGCGTCGGTGGTCGCCGTGCAGGACGGTCGCATCGTCAAGATCGGCGACTCTCGCAAGCTCGGCAAGTACGTGGTCCTGCGCGACGTGTACGGCGACGTGTTCACCTACGCCGGCCTCGGCAGCATCGCGCCCACATACGCTCTGGCGAAGCAGCCGAGCGCGCCCGTGCACTCGCCGGTCGTGGAAGCGGCCAGCACGCGCGACCCAGCGCCCTCGCAGCCGGCGAGCGCGGGCACCCAGGCTCCGGTCACCCTCCAGGTCAAGACGCCGCGGGCGTCGAAGCCCTCGGGCGCCGGGCAGGTCTCCATCGAAGCGGGCGCGCAGGAAGCGGCGCCGGCCGGCATGGACAAGGTGCGCCTGTTCGCCCACCCGGGCAACCCGGACGCGCGCGCGGCCGCCGTCGCCAGCGCCGCCCGCAAGGCTCGCCAGAGCAGCGCCGGTCAGCGCGTGGCGCTGCGCGCCGGATCGGTGGTCGCGTCCGGCACCGTGCTCGGCCATGTGAACGTGCCGCCGGGAGCGCGAGACGGCCATCTGCGTTTCGCGATCCGGCCCGCCGGCGATCCGGGCACGGTCAACCCCGGACCGGTCCTGGCCAACTGGGCGCAGCTGCAGAAGGCGCTGCACCCGCAGGGGGCGAAGGCGAGCAACGCCCTGCTCGGAGCGACCGCCGGCGACGTGTTCCTGCTCTCCAAGGCGCAGCTCGAGCGGACCGTGCTGTCGGACCCGGGGATCACGATCGACGCGTGCGGGCGTCACGAAATCGCCGCCGGCGCGGTCAACAAACGCGTGCTCGCGGTGCTCGCGTTCCTGTCGCGCAGCGGATTGAAGCCGACCGTCAGCGCCCTGCGCTGCGCCGAGGGCCAGTACACATCCTCAGGTGCGCCGGCCCCCGCGTACACGAGCGACGAAGTGGACATCTCCGCGATCAACGGCATCGCGATCGCCGGCCACCAGGGGCCGGAAACGATCACCGACCTGACGATCCGCACGCTGCTGACACTGCCCGACGGGTTCGTGCCCCATGCGATCGACAGCCTGATGCGCTACCCGGACTCGCCGAGCACGCACTCCAAGCCGGCCTACTGGAACCGCGTCCACCTCGAGTTCAGCCCGCCGGCGGCCACCACGGCGCTCGACCCGGCCGCCACCGCGACCGTGGCTCACTCCGCGCATTCGGGCCGCACGGCCCCCTCGCCGCTCATCACCACGAGCGCTCTCAGCGCCACGCAGTGGAGCCAGCTGATGGAAAGGGTGGCGGCGCTGCCGGTGCCTACGGTCGCCACCAAGCCCAGCTCCGAGGCGATCCCCGACCCCAAGCGCCCGTAGGCGCTCCCACGCGTAGCGCGGATGGCCGCCGTAGCGCGGATGGCCGCGTAGGCGATCGCCGGCCCGGCCCCGGCTGGGATCCCGCTCCGCTGATAGGCGGTGGGATCCCAGGGGCTGTCGTCTGCTCTCAGGCGCGAAGCGCCAGCCTGCCGCTAACCGGCGGTCGACGGGGCCGATTTGGAGGCCGCGCCACCGGCGCCCGCTCCGGCGGGTCCGCCTGGCGGTCCGCCAGCCGCGCCCGGGCGAGCGCGGAAGGCGCCGCGCAGGTCGCTGCTGCACTTCGACTCGGCCGTCTTGAACGCCGCGCTGCTCGTGTCCAGGCCCTTGGTGTCGAACACGGGGCCTTTGCCCGACGTGTTGGGCGCCGGGACGTTCACTCCGTCTTCGCGCATGCACGCGGCGAACTTGGCCAGCGCCGCCTTGGCGGCCGGGCTGCTGAAGATGCTGGCGCCACCGGCGCCGCCGGCGAAGCGACCGCCGCCGGCGACCCCCCCGCACTTCTTGATCGCGGCCTCATACTGGGCTCTGGTCACGCCCTTCGGCAGCGTGAAGCCGCCGCCACCGCCACCGAGGAAGCCCCCCGCGCCGCCGGAGGGGCGTTTGCCTGGTTTGCGTGCCGGTAGCGTGATGCCGTTCTTCTGCAGGCATTCACGGAGGGCCGCGAAGCGGCTTCCGGGCGCTCCAGCGGCTTTGCCCGCGGTCGATGTCGACGCGCTCGTGCTGGTGCTCGCGGTCGAGCTGGTGGAGCTCGACGAGCCTCCACAGGCCGCCAGAACGACGCCGGCGAGCACCGCGAGTAGGGCGGTCGCCACCACGGGGATGCGCCTGCGCCTGCTTGTGCTTTCACTGATGTTCTGAGACATTGAGCTCCTTGTCGATGATCGTGCCCACGCACGCGCCGCGCCTCGCGGCGCGTGCGTACGCCAGATGGTGTGCGCTGAGGCTAAGTTCCGCCTAAGCGTCCTCAGCCGCCGAACAGCGACGCCGCGCCGGCGCTCTTCGATCCGCTCGAGCTCGAGCCGCCGAACAATGCCGCCAGGCCGCCGCCGCTCGAGCCGACGGTGATCGATTCGGCGCTCACCGCGCCGTTCGATCCGGTGGCGCCGGTGATCGTCACCGTTTCGCCCGGGTGGATGCCGTCCACGCTCGCTTTCACGTTCTTGGTCACGCTCGTGCCGGCCGAGGTCGTCACCTTGACGGTGTTGCCTTCGGAGCTGGTCACGTACAGCGTGCTGCCGTCGAGGTAGGCGACGGTGCCGGTGGTCGGCCGCGTGGCGCCGGCGCCGCCGAAGAAGCCGCCGGCGGTGGCGGCGCCCGCGGCGCTCGAGCGCGCGCCCGTGCTCGCGGCTCCTCCGCGCAGCCCGGCCAAGCGCGAGGCGAGGCCTCCCGCGGCGCCGCCGGCGGGGGAGCTGGAGGAGGTTTGACCCTTCTCCACGAGCACGCCGCCGATGAAGCCGCAGGCGATGATCAGCACGGCGATCAGCGCCAGGGCGATGCGGTTGGCGCCCGCGCCGAGCAGGCGGTGTCGCGGTCGGCGCGGGAGCTCCTCGGGCTGCTCCAGCCATTCGTCCTGCCCGCCCTCCTCGTAGGGCTCGTAGGCCGGTGCCTGAGGCGCCTCGATCGCGGTGTCCTGGGCGGCGGTGGTGTCGTCGGCGGTGGGTTGCTCTTGGGGCATGACGGGCTCCTGATGGGGGGAAGATGGCTCACTCAAAGCGCAGCGCTTCGATCGGTCGGAGGGAGGCGGCGCGCGCCGCGGGATAGGTGCCGAAGAACAGGCCCGAGGCCAGCGCGGCGCCGAAGGCGAGGAAGATCGAGTACGTCGCTATTTCGGGATGCACTCCGGCGATCTCGAACTGGCTGCCGATCACGCCGACGAGCACGCCGGTGATGCCGCCGAACACCGACACCAGCACGGCCTCGGTGAGGAACTGCGTGAGGATGTCCGAGCGCCTGGCGCCGACCGCCTTGCGGATGCCGATCTCACGCGTACGCTCGGTGACGCTGACGAGCATGATGTTCATCACGCCGATCCCGCCGACCAGCAGCGAGATCGCCGCCACCTCGCCGAGCAGGGTCGTGAACACGCTGCTGGTGGAGCTGGAGGTTTCCAGCAGCGAGCCCTGGTTGAGCACGCTGAAGCCGGGTTCGGCTGTGTCCTTGATCTTGTGACGTTCCTCGAGGATCGTCGTGACCTCCGCTTCGGCGGCGTTCAGCGAGGATTCGGACTTCGCCTGCACGGTGATCGAGTCGATCGGCCCGACGCCCGTGAGCTGGTCCTGCACGGTCGTGATCGGCGCCATCACGACGTCGTCCTCGTTGGTGGTGCCGTTGGTGCCCTTTTTGGCGAGCACCCCGACCACTTCGTAGTTGCTGCCGTTGACCTTCATGTTCTGTCCGACGGCGCTTGCGCCGGCGAACAGTTCTTGCACGACTTCCTGGCCGATGACCGCCACGCGCCTGTGCTTGCTCACGTCTTCGGCGGTGAACGAGGAGCCTTCGGCGAGCTTGTAGGTGTGCGCGGTCAGGTAGGAGGGCGTGGTGCCGACGAACGAGGACGGTTCGAAGCTCGTGCCGTTGTAGACGAGCGTCACGCCGCTGGCGTCGACGACAGGCGAGGCGCTCTTGACGTCCGGCGCCAGGCTGGAGCTCTGCAGCGCTTCGGCGTCGGCCTTCGTCAAGGAGACGGTCTCCGCGGTGCTCGCCCGCGCGCCACCGCGAAAGCCGCCGCTGGCCTGCACGACGAGCACGTTGGTGCCAAGGCTCTGGATCGTCGACTGGACGGCCTTGGAGGAGCCGTTGCCGACGGCGATCAGCACGATCACCGAGGCGACCCCGATCGTCATGCCGAGGATCGTCAGCCCCGAGCGCAGCTTGTTGGCGGTGATCCCTCCCCAGGCGATGCGCAGCATCTCCGGGCCGATCATGTCTGGGCCTCCACCACGCCGGCGCCTCCAACCGGGTGGGCTGACTTCTGCGCGTGGAGCACGGGCGGGGGATCGTGCACGCCGAGCGTCCGCTGGTCCTCGACGATCTGGCCGTCGCTCAGGCGGATCACGCGCTTGCTCTCTTCGGCGACGTCGGGCTCGTGCGTGATCAGCACGACCGTGCGCCCTTCTTCGTTCAGGCGCGCGAAGATGCGCAGGACGTCCTCGGTGGAGTGCGAGTCCAGGTTCCCGGTCGGCTCGTCGGCGAGGATCAGCGCGGGGTTGGTCACGATCGCGCGCGCGACCGCCACGCGCTGCTGCTGGCCGCCCGACAGCTCCGAGGGCTGGTGATTGAGGCGGTGGCCCATCCCCACCGAGCGCAGCGCCCGTTCGGCGCGCTTGCGCCGCTCGGCGCCGCGCAGGCCGGCGTAGGCGAGCGGCAGCTCGACGTTCATCAGCGCGCTCGTGCGCGGGACCAGGTTGAAGCTCTGGAAGACGAAGCCGATCTTGCGGTTGCGCAGGTCGGCGAGATCGTCCTCGTCCATCTCGCTGACGTCCACGCCGTCGATCAGGTAGCGACCGCTCGTCGGTATGTCCAGGCAGCCAAGGATGTTCATCAGCGTGCTCTTGCCGCTGCCCGAGCTGCCCATGATCGCCACCAGGTCACCGGTGTCGATGCGCAGCGACACGTTGCGCAGCGCGCGCACGCGAATCTGCCCCAGGTCGAAGACCTTCGTGATCTTGTGAACCTCGATGACCGGACGGCGCGGGCGGGCGCCGTCGCGAGCCGCGGCGATCTGCTCGGCTGGCACGCGCCGCACGAGTGGCTGGCTGCGGGGCGCGCGCGACCCGGTCGCGGTACGCGAGCGCAGCGGCCGGCGCATCAGCCGCCGCCCCTGAAGAACGCGCCGCCGCCGGCGCCGGCTAGTCCGCCGCCGCCCAGGCCGCCCGCGCCGCCCAGGCCACCCGTGCGGCCGGCGAGCCTGGAGGTGAGGCTGGCGCCAGAGCTCGTGGTGCTCGCGGCCGGCAGGACCACCGTTTCTCCCGCCTTCAGGCCGCTGAGGATGATCGTCGAGGTGTTGCCCGCGAGGCCGGTGACGACGCGCTGGCGCACCTGCTTGCCATCGCGCTCCACGGTGACGCTGTCGGCTGTGATCGCGCTGGTCGGGACGTTGACCCCTTCGGCCTGCTTGACGACGACTTCGGCGGTCGCGCTCATCCCGACCTTGATGCCGGCCGCGAGCTGGTCGAGCTGGAAGGTGACGTCGTAGCTGACCGCCCCGGTGGTGCTGGTGGCGAGCAGCGCGACTTCCTTGACGTGAGACGCGAGCTTGCTGCCGTTGAGCGCTTCGACGGTGACGGTGGCGATCTGACCGTCCTTGACGTTGCCGATTTCCGATTCGCTCAACGGCACCACGAGCTCGAACGAGCTGAGGTCGCTGAGGACCGCGAAGGCGGAGCTGGAGGAGCCGGTGGAGCTGGAGGTGCTGGACGTGGCGGCGCCTTTGCCGGCCGTGCCGGTGGCGCCCGCCGCGCCGGCCACGCTCGAGCTCGAGCCCGTGGATGAGCTGCTGGAGCTGGCCTTGGTCGTGCCGCTGCCGGAGACGACTTCGCCGACCGCGCCCGAGAGCGAGACGATCGTGCCGTTCTCGGGCGCGTACAGCTTGGTGTCCTGGACGGCCTGCTCGTCGCTCTGCACCGTCAGCGTGTCACTCCTGACGGCCGCTTTCGCGGAGGCGAGGTTCGCTTCGCGCGTGGCCGTGCTGACCGTTTCCTTGGCCACGCTTTTTTCCCCTTCGGCGCCTTTGACGGCCGTCTGCGTGGAGGTGCTCTCGCTGGGGGTGCGCGTCGTGGTGGTGCTCGTCGTCGGTGTCGTCCCGGCGCTCGGCGTGGTCGCGGCCGGTGTGGGGGTGGCCGGCGTGGTGCTCGTAGGGGTGGTCGCGGGTGCGGTGCTCGTCGGGGCGGTGGCGGGCGTTGTGCTCGTCGGTGTCGCGCCCGGCGCGCCGCTCGGGTAGGCGTAGGTGAGCGAGCGGGCCGCCGTGGCGCGCTGCGACGTGGTCGTGTAGCTGACCGAGGCGGCGGAGGCGTTGCCCCCGCTGGAGCCCCCTCCGGTCGAGGTTTCGCCGTCGGTTTCTTCCTCCTTGGCGAGGTTCGCTTCAGCCGACTGCAGCGTCGCCTTGGCCTGTTCGAGCGTGACTTCGGCGCTCTGCGGGTCGAGCGTCGCGAGCAGCTGCCCCTGGGTGACATGCTGCCCCGGCGTGACATAGATGGCTGTGACCGTCCCGCTCGTCTTGAAGCCGAGATTCAGCTGGCTGGCGGCCTGCAGGTTGCCGCTGCCGGAGACGGTCGACTGGACGACCCCCTGCGCGGCCTTGGCCGTGCGCGTCACCGTCGTCTGACTGCCCGACGCGGGGCCCACCACGAGGACGGCGGCCACGATCGCGGCGGCGCATACAGCCCCCAGGACGTAGAGGAGCCAGGGTGCTCTGGTGCGCTCGGTCATCACGTTCACGTTAGATGGTGGGTCAGACCTGTAAGACGGATCGAAGAAAGGCCGCAAGCACGCCTTAGCTTCACCTAAAAGCTCACTGCCGTCCGCCTTTATGTAACTCGTGTCGGTCGCTCGAGCCTCGCTCGCCCCGGCATCGTCGCGAGGCTCTGCGATCATCCGCGCAGATGTCCACCTACGGCGGGATCGACCTCGGTGGGACCAAGATCCAGGCGGCGATCGTCGATGACTCCGACACCGTGCTCGGATCCGCGCGTCGCGCCACGCCCACGACCGGTGGTCCGGCGGATGTCGCGGCGGAGATGGTGACGGCGCTGCGCGACGCCGCCAAGGCCGCGGAGCTGGACACGGGGGCGCTGGCGGGAGTGGGAGTCGGATCCCCGGGAACGATCGAATCCGGCAACGTCACCAGCGCGCGCAACCTGCCCGGATGGGAAGGCACGTTCGCGCTGGCGGGCACGCTCGAACAGGCGCTGGGCTGCCAGGTGAAGGTCGGCAACGACGTGCAGGTGGCGACCGACGCCGAGTTCAAGCTGGGGGCCGGCAGGCTGTACAGCTCGCTGCTGGGCGTGTTCTGGGGCACGGGCGTCGGCGGCGGCCTGATCCTCGACGGCAGGTCGTGGACTGGGCGTGGGGGCGCTGGCGAGATCGGGCACGTGGTCGTGGAGATCGACGGGGCGCGCTGCACGTGCGGCCGGCGCGGTTGCATGGAGGCATACGCCGGGAGGGCGTCGATGGAGGCGTACGTGCGCGACCTGCACGAGCAGAAGGGCCGCAAGACCGACCTGTTCAAGCTGATGAAGGAGCACGACCGCACGCGCCTGACGAGCGGCATCTGGGCGCGCGCTCTCGACCGCGGCGACAAGCTCGCGAGCCAGACGCTGGAGCGAGCGGTGAGGGCGCTTGGCGCGGGGATCGCGTCGGTCCAGAACGTGCTCGACGTGGAAGGCGTGATCATCGGGGGCGGGCTGGGGATCAGGCTCGGCCACCCCTACGCCAAGCTCATCGCGGAGGCGATGCAGCCGCATCTGTTCAATGACTCGCGACCGCCGCGCGTGCACGTGGCGGCGCTCGGCGACCTCGGCGGGGCGATCGGCGCCGTGCTGCTGGTCCGCGGCGAGGCGTAACGTTGCCCGAGTTGGAGGAGACTTGCCACAGCCTGTAGTGCATCTGTCGTCGGTGCTGCGCAGCCCGCTGCTGGATCGGGCGGGCGACAGGCTGGGCCGGGTGGAGGACGTGATCGTGCGCCTGGCCGACGGCGGCTACCCGCCGGTGACCGGCCTGAAGGCGAGGATCGGCGGGCGCGAGCTGTTCGTGCCGGTCGACAGGATCGCCTCGCTGGCGCCCGGCGCGGTGCGCCTGTCCGGCGAGAAGCTCAGCCTCGGCAAATTCGAGCGCCGCGCCGGCGAGGTGCTGCTCGGGGCGGACGTGCTCGCCCGCAAGCTCGTCGACGTGGAGGCCGACCCGCCGCGCTTGATCACCGCGCACGAGATCGAGCTCGCGAGCATCGACGGCTGGTGGCGCGTGGTGGGCGTCGATCACAACGCGCGCGCGCAGCTGCGCCGGGCGCTGCCGCGCCCGCTGCGTGGGCTGGTGGGCGACCGTCCGTTCCTGGACTGGGCCGACATGGAGCCGTTCGTCGGCCACGTGCCGAGCTCGCGCCTGCGCTTCTCTCACCGCAAGCTCGCGAACCTGCACCCCGCGGAGATCGCCGACCTGGTCGAGGCCGCCTCGCACGACGAGGGCGAGGAGCTGATCGAGGCGGTCGCCCAGGACCGCGAGCTCGAGGCGGACGTGTTCGAGGAGCTCGACGAGCATCACCAGCTGGAGTTCATCCGCGAGCGCCCCGACACGCAGGTGGCGGCGGTGGTCGCACGCATGGCTCCCGACGACGCCGCCGATCTGATCGTCGAGATCGAGCAGGAGCGCCGCGGGCGGATCCTCGCGCTGCTGCCGGCCACGCAGCGACGCCAGATCGAGGCGCTGCTCGGCTACAACCCCTCCACCGCCGGCGGCCTGATGAGCCCCGACTTCGTCAGCCTCGCGCCGGAGGACTCGGTGGCGCAGGCGATCGAGAAGGTGCGCACGAGCGAGATGGGCGCGGGCACGCTGACGACTGTGTACCTGCTCGACGGCGAAGACCATCTGCGCGGCTCGGTGTTCGTGGTGAGCCTGCTGCGCAGCGACTCCCGGCGAGCGCTCGAGGAGGTCGCCGAGCGCGAGCCGGTGTCGGTGCCGACCGACGCCGATCTTCCCGAGGTGGCGCGCATGATGACCGACTACAACCTGGTGATGCTGCCGGTGCTCGACGGGGAGGAGCGGATGGTGGGCGTGGTGACGGTCGACGACGTGCTCGAGCTGACCCTCCCCAGTGGCTGGCGCCGGCGCTTCGGCCTCGCGCGCGACTGACCTCGAGGTTGCCCGCGTTGCTAGGCTGAGCCTTCGATGAGCTCCGCAGACGGCGCGTAGAAGGGAGGCCAGCATGGATCGAGAACAGCCGCGAAGTACCCAGCTGGCCGCACGCCCGCCGGGCTCGTCCCTCCTGGCCTGAGCGCCGTTCGGGACCCCGTCCGCGCGGGCGCGCGCCGCGGCGCGCGCACGCACGCGCCGAGACGTGACCCGTCCCGCGAGCAAGGAAGGAGGAACCCCCGAGATGGCCGATGAGAAGACGACGCTTGCGCCCGCCGAGCGGCTGCCCGACGGCGTGCCTCCGGTTCTCGACGAGGCGCACATCGGCGACATCCGCGGCGCGCTGGGGACGATCCGCGTGCACGACACCGGTGAGCGTCACGGCTGGCGCTCGCGTGCGATGGCGCTGCTGGCGATCATGGGCCCGGGCCTGATCGTGATGGTCGGCGACAACGACGCCGGCGGTGTCTCCACCTACGCCCAGGCGGGGCAGAACTACGGCACGAGCCTCTTGTGGGTGCTGCTGTTGCTGATCCCCGTCCTGATCGTCAACCAGGAGATGGTCATCCGCCTGGGGGCGGTCACGGGCGTCGGGCACGCGCGCCTGATCTTCGAGCGCTTCGGCAAGTTCTGGGGCGCGTTCTCGGTGGGCGACCTGTTCCTGCTGAACTTCCTGACGATCGTCACCGAGTTCATCGGCGTGAGCTTGGCGCTGGGCTACTTCGGCGTCAGCAGGTACCTGGCGGTGCCGATCGCGGCGGCGGCGCTGGTGGGGATAACCTCGACGGGCAGCTTTCGCAGCTGGGAGCGGTTCATGTACGTGTTCGTGATCGCCAACTTCCTGGTGATCCCGCTGCTCGTGCTGGCGCACCCGAACGTGGGCGACGCGGTCCACCACAGCATCATCCCGGGCATCCGCGGCGGCGCGAGCTCGACGGCGGTGCTGCTGATCATCGCGATCGTGGGCACGACGGTGGCGCCGTGGCAGCTGTTCTTCCAGCAGTCGAACATCATCGACAAGCGCATCACCCCGCGCTGGATCAACTACGAGCGCGCGGACACGGTGATCGGCGCGTTCGTGGTGGTGATCGGCGCCGGCGCGCTGATCACGATCACAGCGTTCGCCTTCGGCGGCACCGCGGACTCCGGGCGGTTCAGGGACGCGGGCGTCGTGGCGAGCGAGCTCGCCCAGCACCTTGGCTCCACTGCGGGCGTGTTCTTCGCGATCGTGCTGCTGAACGCGTCGCTGATCGGAGCGGCGGCGGTGACGCTCGCCACCTCCTACGCGTTCGGCGACGTGTTCGGGGCCAAGCACTCGCTCAACCGCGGGCCGCTCGACGCGAAGCTGTTCTACGCGAGCTTCACCGCGATGGTGGTGGCGGCCGCGGGGGTCGTGCTGATCCCGGGCGCGCCGCTGGGGCTGATCACAACGTCGGTGCAGGCGCTCGCGGGCGTGCTGCTGCCGAGCGCGACCGTGTTCCTGCTGCTGCTGTGCAACGACCGCGAGGTGCTCGGGCCGTGGGCGAACGCCCCCTGGCTGAACGCCGTCGCGAGCGTGATCGTCGGCGTGCTCGTCGAGCTATCGCTGATCCTGATGGCGAGCACAGTGTTTCCAGGCGTGAACGTCACCCATCTGTTTCTATATCTGACGCTCGTGTTGGTGGCGACCCTCGCCGCGATGGCCCTCTACGCGGTGCGCAACCGCCCGGGCGTCGCCGTCGAGGTGGAGAAGATCCCCCGGGACAAGCGCATGACTTGGACGATGCCTCCGCTGGCGCTGCTCGAGCGCCCCGTGTGGTCGCCCGGGCGCAAGGCGGCGATGCTGCTGCTGCGCGGCTACCTGGTGGTGGCGGTGCTGCTGCTGATCGTCAAGACGGTCCAGCTCGGGCACTGAGCGTCTCGCCCGGCGCCGCGCGCCGGCGCCCGCGCGCGCCAAGCGAGCGCTCGAGCAAAGGCTTGGGGCACGGCGCCCGGGGCATCTATGTTGATCTGCGGTGCTCCCGTTCTGGACCTCGATCTCCCTGCTGTCGCTCGCTCAGGGCGCGCTCGTGGCGCTCCCGGTCAGGCTGCGGACTCCATGGCTGGCGGCGCGGCGCGGGCGGCGCTGGGCGGTGATCCCGCCGCTGTCGGTGATCGCGTTCGTGTTCATCGCGCGCGAGGCCGAACGCGCCAGCGCGCAGGGACTGACGTATCTCGCGCTGGTCGCGGTGCCCCTGCTCGCGGCGCTCGCGCTAGGCTGGCTCGTATGGGGCGCCCGCCCGCTGTGGGCGCCGCTGGTGGTCCCGCTGTTCGCGCTCGCGTGGGCCGATCGCACGGGCCTCGCGGGAGAGGCTGCGGCGCTCGCGCTGTCGGGGCTCAGCTGCGTGGCGCTCGGCGTGCTGCTGGCGGCGGTCACGCCGCCGCGCTGGCTGGCCGCGGGGATCGTGCTGATGGCGGTCGCTGACACCGCGCTCGTGGTCTCCGATCTGCTGCAGCGGCCCAACAACGCGCTCAACGCCGCTCGCCCCGTGGCGGGGCTGCCGCAGCTGCAGAGCGAGGTGCTCGGCTCGGCCGTGATGGGTTACGGGGACATCTTCATCGCCTGCGTGCTCGGCGGGCTGTTCGCCGCGACACTCGGGCGTTCCATGCAGCTGCGCGCGGCGGCGCTGACCGCGATCCTGGCGCTGGCGTTCGACCTGCTGTTCTTCCTCGTCGACGAGCTTCCGGCGACCGTGCCCGTGGCGAGCGCGCTGATCGTGATCGTGCTTACGCGCCGGCTCGAATCCTCTCCCGGGCGGCAAGCTCCGGCGGCTCGCCAGGCGCGAGCGGAGGAAGCTCGTCCGCCTCGCGCTCCGGCCGCGCGGTGATCGCCCGTGCCGTGATCTCCACGGCCTCGGGCGCCAGCACCTTGCGCTCGGAGGCCGCGCCGGCCTGCTCGATCTTGCGCACCTGCGGGATCACGCGGGCGTCGAAGGAGCCGACCGCCTCGTTGTAAGCGCCCACGGCCGAGTCGAGCTGGCGGCCGACCTTCGCCAAGGGTTCGACGAAGCGGCCGAGCCTGCTGTGCAGCTCGCGTGCGGACTCCGCGATCTCGCGCGCCGACTGCGCGATCAGCTCCTGGCGCCAGCCGTAGTGGACGGCCCACAGCAGGCCGATCAGCGTGGTAGGCGTGGCCATCAGGACCTGCTGCTGTACGCCGTACTCGATCAGCGCGGGGTCCTGGGCGAGCGCGGCCTGGTAGATGCCATCGGAGGGCACGAACATGACCACGAACTCCGGTGTGGAGTCGAACTGGCGCTGATAGCCCTTGGAGGCCAGCTTGGCGATGTGCTCGCGTGTCTGGCGCGCGTGGCGCGTCGTGTGCAGCTCGCGCTCGTCCTCGCTGGAGGCCTCGAGCGCGGACAGGTAGGCGTCGAGGGGGACCTTGGAGTCGACCACGACCAGCTTGCCGCCGGGCAGGCGCACGAGCATGTCCGGGCGCAGCGTGCCCTCGCCGGTCTGGATCGTGCTCTGCTCGAGGAAGTCGCAGTGCGAGACCATGCCCGCCATCTCGACCACGTTGCGCAGCTGGATCTCCCCCCACGAGCCGCGCGTGGCGGGGCGCTTGAGCGCTGATACGAGGTTGCCGGTCTCCTGGCGCAGCGTGCCGACGCCGTCGCCCAGGTGGCGGATCATCTGCGCGAGCTCGCCCTGAGCCTGCCTGCGCTCGCGCTCCAGGCGCCCGATCTCGTCCTGCATCCTGCCGAGCTTCTCCTGCACGGGTCCGACCATCCCCTTGATCTCCTCCGTGCGCCTGGCCATCTCGCCGGCCGCGCGCTCCTGCTCAGCGCGCCGTGACTCGGCGACCCGCTGCGCCAGCGAGTCGCCGGTCTGCGCGAGCACGTCGATCGAGATCGCCTTCAGCTCGTCGCGCATCCGCGCGCGATTCGGCCGTACGAGCACGACGGCGCAGGCAGCGCCCAAGAGCACTCCGACGATCAGCAGCACGATGTCCATGGTTGCGTCCTTCCGTCCTTCCGAATCCGGATCGAGACCTATTTCAAGGATGACGCCGGCTGCGGACGGGATCCAGCGCGCCCCACGGAGCCATCCCGTGGAGCGGCTGGTGAGCCCGTGGCGAGTGCCTCTCGAGGCGCCGTGAGCGTGGCGCAGAGCGCCCTGAAGCCTTACGTGCCACTTACACGCCGGCTTGACACGAACGCCCCTCCTGACTATGCTGCCGACAACCTCCCTGGGCTGGTAGCTCGGGGAGCGCTGTAGTGAGGGATGACGGTGACCTATTTAGAGGGGCTGTGCCTGCGGGCATGTCCCGCACGCATGTATTGGAGGATGTGAGATGTCAGCCATGAATGGCTCGTTGGTTCCTGCCCGCACACGCGGGCGACTGTTCGGGTGCGTCGCGCTCGTGATGGCGCTTTCGGCGATGGTGTTCGCCTCGGTGGCGAGCGCGAAAACGGCGCCGATCACCCATACCTACCTGGCGCTCGGCGACTCGCTGGCGTTCGGCTACTCCCAGCAGCTGTACAACGAAAACGAGAAATCCGGCGACCCGGTCGCGGCGTTCGAACATGGATATGCCAACGACTATTTCGCGAAGATGGCGCCCAAGAAAAATGGCGTCCAGCTGACCAACGACGGTTGTCCGGGTGAGACCAGCTCCTCGCTGATCGGCGACGGTCCGCTGGGTGCAGCGCTGGCAGCCTCGCCGTTCAAAGTCAGCGAGGAAGCGCCGTGCGCCTACCAGGAAGCCTGGAACGCGTACCACACCGATGGGGAGGGCGGTCCGCTGCACAACCCCTACGTGGGTGAATCGCAGCTGGAAAACGCGCTCAAAGAAATCGCGGTCGACCACTACACCGGCAAGCCCGTCGTGAGCGTCTCCTTGGACATCGGCCCGAACGACGAGCTCGCGGCCGTCCACGGATGCGAAACGGAAGTCGGCACCGAATTCGTGACCGAAGGCAAAAGCAAATACGGCAGCACACCGACCGAAGCGGTCGAACACTGCATCGTCGATCACGTGCCCGGACTGATCGAAAAACTCGTGAAAAACATCGGGGCGACGATCTACACGCTCCGCGAAGGCGCCGCATTCGGGGGCGTCAACTACGCAGGTCAGATCTGCTACGTCGGCGCGTATGACCCTTATGGCAGCGTCTTCAAAGCCGGAGAAGAAGAGCTGGCGGGCTCGCGGTTCCTCGCGACGACCATCAACCAGGACGTCAACGAAAAAGCGGTCGAACCGTTCGGCGCCGAGTACGCCAACGCGCTGACCAAATTCAACCCAGGCAACAGGTCAGAACCGGTCCGGCTCCGGGAGTGGACCAACATGGCCAACACCATGGAATTCGAAGGTAAAAAAGATGGCCCGGACATCCACGCGACGCCTGCCGGATACAGAGAGCTCGCGAAGATCATGAGGACCGAAGGTTGCACACCGGCAATCTGAGGCAACTCCCTTAGGTAAGGGAGAGCAACGCTCACCGGGGCGCCCGGCCTAATCGGCCGGGCGCCCCGCGTGCTCGAGCTCGCGCGCCGCCTGTTCGAGCACTCCAAGCATCGCCGGCGCCGCCGGCACCAGCCGCGCGCCAGCCGGCACGGCGGCGATCACCTGGCGCACGGGCGGAGCGGGGGAGAGGGCGCGGATGGCGATGTCATCGCGCACCACCGACAGCGCCAGATCGGGGATCAGCGCGACGCCGACGCCCGCGGCGACGAGTCCCTGCACGGTCTGGTAGTCGTCGCTCTCGAACGTCACGTTCGGTTCGAAGCCGGCCGCGTGGCAGCTGCGTACCACGTGGCGCGCGCACGGGCTGGAGCGCGAGGTCTGCACCCAGGCTTCCTCGGCGAGGTCCGCCAGGCGCAGGCGCTCCTTGCCCGCCAGCGGATGCGCGCGCGGCAGCGCCAGATACAGCGGGTCCTCGAGCAGCTGGGCGGGCGTCATGTCCTGCGCCATCAGCGTCTCGCCGGCGAACTCGAACAGCAGCGCCAGGTCGAGCTCGCCCGCGCGCAGGCGCGGCACGATCGCCTCCGGCTCGCCCTCGACGAGCGTCAGCTCGACATCGGGATAGGAGGCGCTGAAGGTGGCGATCGCGAGCGGCATCAGCGTCGCTCCGGCGGTGGGGAAGGAGGCCACGCGCAGGCGCCCGCCGCGCAGGCCGGCGATCGCCGACAGCGACGCCTCGGCGGCGTCCAGGCGGGCGAGGATGCCCTCCGCGTGGCCCACCAGCGTCTGTCCCGCGGCGGTCAGGCTGACGCCGCGCGGATGGCGCTCGAGCAGCGCGATGCCGGCTTCCGCCTCCAGCCCCGCGATCTGCTGGGAGACGGCCGACTGGGTGTAGGAGAGCGCTGTGGCGGCAGCCGAGAACGAGCCGCGGTAGGCGACCTCCTTCAACACCTTCAAGCGAGCCACGTTTAGCATTAGTAGAACTAATATTATAGATCACGAGAATCACTGGTGCTGATGGCAGGGGCGTGTCAAGATGAGGCGAAAGTCAAGGTCTGAGAATCCATCTGCCGGCCGTTCGGCCGACCCACACGAAGGAGAAAGTCAAATGTCAACCAAGGTCATCGTTTCCTATGACGGCACCGCCAACGAGGAGGACGCCATCACCCTCGGCCGCGTGCTCGGCAGCGCCGGCGCCGACGTGTCGCTCGCGTACGTCCGTCACAACCCGGAGACCGACAGCGTGCGCGAGGAGATCGCGCAGGCCGAGGCGCAGAGCGTGCTCGACCACGGCGTCGAGCTGCTCGGCACGCCCGGCGCGCAGCGCCACGTCGTCATCGACCGCTCCACGCCGCAGGGGCTCGCATCGCTGGCTGAGCGCGAGGGCGCGGACGTGATCGTGTTCTGCTCGGACTCGCACACCGCCAGGGGGCACATCGCCGTCGGCAACTCCGCCGAGCGTCTGCTCGAGGGCGGGCGCACGGCGATCGCGATCGCGCCGGTGGACCTCGCCGAGCGGGTCGCGGGCTCGGGCGTCCAGCGGATCGTCGCGGTCGGCGACGCCGACGGTGGCGCCCTCCAGACCGCCCAGGCGCTCGCCGGCGCGCTCGGCGCGACGGTCGAGCCGGTCGCCAACGAGCAGGCCGACCTGCTCGTGATCGACTCCCGCGCCGACGCCGAGCGGGGCCGAGTCTCGCTGAGCTCCTCGGCGTCGCACCTGATCGAGACGGCCACCTGCCCGGTGCTCGTCGTACCCCGCGGCGTCGCGCTGTCGTTCAGCGCCGCGCACACGCCCGCCGTCGCCTGACGGGCTGTCCGCGGCGCATCGCGCGGGCGCGCGATCGGACTCAATCAGTGGGCCGGTCGCGCGCCCGCGCGAGCAGGTAGCGCGTGAGCGCCGCCAGGAAGTCGAGCGAGCCGCCCACAAGGTGCCCGGCGGGGCCGGTCCACAGCCACGCCTCGGCGCGGCGGCGGCGCGAGGGGCTGGGGGCAGGCCGCATCGAGCGGCACGGTATCGTGGCGGGGGTGCCAGCAGCCCTGAAGACGACCGTCACCGAGCTCGGGGACTCGCGGGTGCGCCTGCAGGTGGAGGTGCCCTCGGGCGAGGTCGAGGGTCGCCTGGAGCGCAAGGCGCGCCAGCTCGGGCGTGAGCTGAAGCTCCCGGGCTTCCGTCGCGGCAAGGTGCCCGCGCCGCTGGTGATCCAGCGCATCGGCCGCGAGGTCGTGCTCGAGGAAGCCGTGCGCGACACGCTCTCCAGCTGGTACTCCGACGCGATCGAGAGCGCCGGCATCGTGCCCGTGGGCGATCCCCAGCTCGACCTCGGCGAGCTGCCCCCCCGCGGCCAGGCGCTCGAGTTCTCGATCGAGATCGGCGTGCTCCCGAAGGCTGAGCTTGGCGAGTACAAGGGCCTGGAGGTCGCGCGCCGCGAGCCCGAGGTCCCGGACGAGCAGATCCAGCAGGAGATCGACGCCATGCGCGAGCGCCTGGCGAGGCTGCAGACCGCCGAGCGCGCGGCCGCCGCCGGCGACTTCGTGGTGGTCGACTACGTCGGCTCGATCGCCGCTGCGCCCTCCGGGGCCGACGGCGAGCGGGGCTGGGAGCCGTTCGCCGGCGGCGAGGGCCGCGACCAGCTCGTCGAGCTCGGCGCCGGCAACCTCATCCCCGGCTTCGAGGAGGGGCTGCTGGGCGCGGTCGCCGGGGAGACGCGCACCGTCCCGCTGACCTTCCCCGCCGACTACGGCAACCAGGAGCTCGCCGGGCGCGAGACGTCGTTCGAGATCACCGTCAAGGAGGTCAAGCTCAAGGAGCTCCCCGACGTCGACGAGGACTTCGCCGTCGACGCCGGCTTCGACGATCTCGACGAGCTGCGCGAGGACATCCGCGGCCGCCTCGTCGAGGCCGACGAGGCGCGCATCGAGGCCGAGTTCCGTCAGGCCGCGCTCGACGCCGCGGTCGCCGGCGCGCAGGTGGCGCTCACGCCCGAGCTGATCGACGCGCGGGCGCGCGAGATGTGGGAGCGGATGCTGCACTCGCTCTCACACCGCGGCATCTCGCGCGAGGCGTACCTGCAGATCCTTGGGCGTGAGGAGGCCGACATCCTCGCCGAGATGCGCCCGGAAGCCGAGCTGGCGCTGCGTCGCGAGGCTGTGCTCACGGCGGTCGTCGCCGCCGAGGGCATCGAGCCCTCCGAGGAGCAGCTGCTCGTCGCGCTCGCCCCGACCGCCGAGCGCGAGGGGATCGAGCCGGGCAAGCTGCTGGAGCAGCTGCGCGGCGCGGGACGCCTCGAGGAGGCGCGCGAGGACCTGGCCGCGCGCGAGGCGATCGACCTCATCGCCGCCGCCGCCAAGCCGATCCCGTTGGCCCAGGCGCAGGCGCGCGAGCGGCTGTGGACGCCCGCCAAGGAGGAGCAGGCGGCGAGCGCGAGCGCCGAGGGCGGCGAGGCGGCCGCGGCGCCCGCGAAGTTGTGGACCCCCACGGATTGACGAGCGGCCAGCTAGCCTTCTCTAGAGGAATCCGGTCGGCGAGGCGAAACAAAGGCGAGGACATGAGCGAGAAGCGAGGACTATGAGCCCACTTGTACCAATGGTCGTCGAGCAGACCTCGCGCGGCGAGCGCGCGTTCGACATCTACAGCCGTCTGCTCAACGAGCGCATCATCTTCCTCGGCACGCCCGTGGACGATCAGATCGCCAATTTGATCGTCGCGCAGCTGCTGCACCTGGAGTCCGAGGATCCCGACAAGGACGTCTCGCTCTACATCAACTCCCCCGGCGGCTCGGTCTACGCGGGCCTGGCGATCTACGACACGATGCAGTTCATCAAGCCCAACGTGCAGACGATCTGCGTGGGCATCGCGATGTCGATGGGCGCGCTGCTGCTGGCGGGTGGCGCCGAGGGCAAGCGCATGGCGCTGCCCAACGCCAAGATCCTGATCCACCAGGTCTCATCGAGCTTCCAGGGGCAGGCGACGGACATCGAGATCCACGCCAAGGAGATCATCGACGTGCGCCGGCGCCTGGACGAGATCATCGCCAAGCACACGCACAAGGATCTCGAGCAGGTCCGTAAAGACACCGAGCGCGACTACTTCATGAGCTCGGAGGAGGCCAAGGAGTATGGCATCATCGATCGTGTCATCTCGGAGCATTAGCTGCGAGAGCGCGTGGAACGGCGCTTGACTCAGGGAGAGCAAGGGATATGGCCAGACCCACAGATTCAAACGAGCAGCTGCTGTGCAGCTTCTGCGGCAAGTCGCAGCGGCAGGTCAAGAAGCTGATCGCCGGCCCCGGCGTGTACATCTGCGACGAGTGCATCGATCTCTGCAACGAGATCATCGACGAGGAGCTCTCGGCGCCGCCGGCGTTCGACATCGAGAACCTGCCCAAGCCGCGGGAAATCTACGACGTGCTCGACGAGTACGTGGTCGGGCAGGACCCCTCCAAGCGCACGCTGTCGGTGGCCGTCTACAACCACTACAAGCGCGTGCAGATGATGATGTCCGGCGACTCGGACATCGAGCTGCAGAAGTCCAACATCCTGCTGCTCGGCCCCACCGGCTGCGGCAAGACGCTGCTCGCGCAGACGCTCGCGCGGATCCTCAACGTGCCGTTCGCGATCGCCGACGCGACCGCCTTGACCGAGGCCGGCTATGTCGGCGAGGACGTCGAGAACATCCTGCTGAAGCTGATCCAGGCCGCCGACTACGACGTCAAGAAGGCCGAAACGGGGATCATCTACATCGACGAGGTCGACAAGATCGCGCGCAAGGCCGACAACCCGTCGATCACGCGCGACGTCTCCGGCGAGGGCGTGCAGCAGGCGCTGCTGAAGATCCTCGAGGGCACGCAGGCGTCGGTGCCGCCCCAGGGCGGGCGCAAGCATCCCCATCAGGAGTTCCTGACGATCGACACCACCAACGTGCTGTTCGTCTGCGGCGGCGCGTTCGCCAACCTCGACAAGGTGATCGAGCGGCGCATCGGCCACAAAGGCGTCGGCTTCGCCTCCGCGATCGAGGCCAAGGCCGAGCGCGACACCGGCGAAGTGTTCGAGCAGTGCCTGCCCGAGGATCTGATCGAGTACGGGCTGATCCCCGAGTTCATCGGCCGCCTGCCCGTCGTCTCCGCAGTGCACCAGCTCACGCGCGAGGACCTCGTCTCGATCCTCGTCGAGCCGCGCAACGCGCTGGTCAAGCAGTTCCAGCGCTTCTTCGCCTTCGACGGGATCGAGCTGGTGTTCTCCGAGGACTCGCTCGTCGCCGTCGCCGAGAAGGGCCTGGAGCGCGAAACCGGCGCCCGCGGGCTGCGCTCGATCATCGAGGAAATCCTGCTGGAGGTGCAGTTCGAGCTGCCCTCGCGCCGTGACGTCAAGAAGTGCGTCGTAACCAAGGAGACCGTCGAGAAGGGCCTCACGCCGACGCTCGTCACCGAAGCCGCTCCCGAAGAGGCGGACGACGCCTCCTTGCGCGAGGAGTCGGCGTAGCCGCCGCCGGGCGCGGCCCTCGCCCGTGCCCGTGAGCTGGACGGAGGCGCAGGCCGAGCGCAAGCTGCGCTCGCTGGAGCTGTTCGGGATGCGCTTCGGCCTGGACAGGATGCGCCGGATGATGACCGTGCTGGGCTCGCCCGAGCAGCGCTTCGACGCGATCCACGTGCTCGGCACCAACGGAAAGTCCTCGACCACGCGGATGACCGCGGCGATCCTGCAGCGACACGGACTGCGCACCGGCGCCTACCTCTCGCCGCACCTGGTCTCCTATCGCGAGCGCGTGCTCGTCGACGGGCGCGAGCTGGACAGCGAGGACTTCGCCGCGGCGATCGCGCGCGCTTCGTGGGCGGCCGAGCGCGTCAACCGCACGCTCGCCGAGGACGATCACGTCACCCAGTTCGAACTGCTGAGCGCCGCCGCGCTGTGGGAGATGGCCCGCCAGCAGGTCGACGTGGCGGTCGTCGAGGCCGGACTCGGCGGGCGCTACGACGCGACCAGCGTGATCGAGCCGCAGGTCACCGTCCTCACGAACGTCGGGCTCGAGCACACCCGCTGGCTGGGGCCGACCGTCAGAGACATCGCCGAGGAGAAGCTGGCGGTCGTGCGACCGCGCACGGCGCTCGTGCTGGGGGATCAGCTGGCCGCCCCCGCGCTGGAGGTGGCAGAGCGGGTGGCGGGTGAGCGCGAGGCGCGCATCGTGCGTCCCAAGGGCGTCGAGACAGTGCCGCCGCTGCTCGCCCGCGGCGCCTTCCAACGCCGCAACTTCGCGCTCGCGCAAGCCGCCGCCAGCTCCTACCTGCAGGTGCGCGGCATCGCCGTCAGCGAGCAGGCGGTGGCGCAGGCCGCCGCCTTGACCGCGGTACCCGGACGCCTGCAGCTGGTGGCCGAGGATCCGCCGACGGTGCTCGACGGCGCGCACAACCCCGACGCGATCACGGCGCTGGTCGAGTCGCTGCCGGACGTATTGGATGCCCGCCCACCCGCGCCGCTGGCGCTGGTTTTGGGCGTGCTCGAGGACAAGGACGCCGCCAGCATGCTCGCGACGCTGCTGCCGGCGGTCGAGCGCGCGTGGTTCACCGCGCCCGCGAGCAGCCGCGCGCTCTCGCCGGCGGCGCTGCAGTCGCTCGCGCGCCAGCTCGGCTTCGACGCGAGCGCGTGCGAGCCGAAGCCCTCGCTGGCGCTCGAGCAGGCGCAGAGCTGGGCGCGCGCGCGGGGGGCGGCGGTGCTCGCCACCGGATCGGTCTACCTCGTCGGCGACCTGCTCGGCCACATGCGCGGCGCGGACGGATTGCCGGCGGCGCGCGCGCCGCGGCGGAGCTCGGCGGGATGAACGACCAGGGCCCGTCGGTGCTCACGATGATCGGCGCGGTCGCGCTGATCGTCGCGCTTGTGATCCTCGTGTTCTTCGCCGCTGGCTACGGCTTTGGACGCCTGTTTCTCTAAACTCGGCCGGCCGATGCCACCTCTCGCATATTTCGGAATCGAAAGCAGCGGCCTCAATCTGGCTGTGGACCTCTTGATCCTGTTCGTCGCCGTCCTGTACTTCGCGCTGATCTACTGGACGTACGCCGACGCGCGCCGGCGGATCCACGATCCGATGCTGATCGGCTGCGCGACGGTGGCGTCGCTGTTCCCGTTCGTGGGCACGATCATCTACACGATCCTGCGCCCGCCCGAGTATCTCGAGGACGTGCGCGAGCGCGAGCTCGAGACACAGGCCGCCGAGGCCCGCCTGCGCCAGCTCGACCAGGCGCTGTGCCCTCACTGCGACTACCGCGTGGAGCGCGACTTCATCCGCTGCCCCAGCTGTCTGCGCAAGCTCAAGGAGCGCTGCGTGAGCTGCTCGCGCCCGCTCGACCAGGCGTGGACGATCTGCCCCTACTGCGAGGCCGACGTGCCCGGCCTGTCCGCGCCGCGCTCCCGTCGCCGACGTAGCGCGGGCGCGCTGGAGAGCGAGGTGACCGAGATCGACGTGCAGGTGGACGGCGAGGACGCCGAGGCGGAGCAGGCGCGGGCCGCGGTCGCGGCTGCATCGTCCCCGGACGCGGAGCCGGCCGCAAGGCCCCGGGGCGCCTCGCGCGCCCCTCGCCCCGGCGGGCGTACGCGCCCGAGCTCCTGAGCACCCGTCCGCACTCCCCAGCAGCACGCCCCTTCCAGACCGACCAAAGGAACCCATGGACCGAACTCTGATCCTCGTAAAGCCCGACGCCTTCGCCCGCGGGCTCAGCGGCGAGATCATCGCCCGCTTCGAGCGTAAGGGCCTGCGCATCCTCGCCCTGCGGCACATGACCGTCACGCGCGAGCTGGCCGAACGCCACTACGCCGAGCACTCCGAGCGCCCGTTCTTCGGCGAGCTCGTCGACTTCATCACCTCGGGCCCGATCGTGGCGATGGTGCTCGAGGGGGCCGACGCGGTCAGGGCCGCGCGCCAGCTGATCGGCGCGACCGACCCGCTGGAGGCCGCCCCCGGCTCGATCCGCGGCGACTTCGCGATCGAGATGGGCGCCAACATGGTCCACGGCTCGGACTCGCCTGAGTCCGCCGCGCGCGAGGCGGCGCTGTTCTTCGAGAACCTGTAGGGCACGCTCCGAGACCTGTGGCAGCCGCCCGCGCTCCGCTCCCGCTCGTGCTCGCCTCGGGCTCGCCGCAGCGGCGAGCCCTGCTCGCGCGCCTCGGCGTGCCGTTCACGGTCAGGGTCTCCGGCGCGAGCGAGCTGGAGCAGGGCGAGGACCCGGCGCTGGTGGCCGTCGAGAACGCGCTGCGCAAGGCGCGCGCGGTGCGCCGCGAGGGCACGCCGGAGGCGGTGCTCGGCTGCGACACGATCGTGGTACTCGACGGCCTGATCTACGGCAAGCCGCCCGATGCCGCGGCCGCCCGCGCGACGCTCAGCGCGCTCGGCGGGCGCACGCACGAGGTGATCAGCGGGCTGGCGCTGCTGCTCCCTTCCGAGCAGCGAACGGCCGTCGCGCGCACGCGGGTGACGTTTCGGCCGCTGCATCGAGAGCTGCTCGACTGGTACGTGGCCACAGAGGAGTGGCGTGGGCGCTCCGGCGGCTACGCGATCCAGGGGGAGGGCACGGCGCTGTCGCTGGCGCTCGACGGGGAAGTGGAGAACGTCGTCGGCCTGCCGCTGGCACCGCTGCTGGCGCTCTACCCCGAGCTGGGGAGTGAGCCAGGGAGTGAGTCCACTTCCACTCGCCGATAGCCAACGCATATACGCCGCTTGCCAGATGGATGGAGCAAGTACAGAACGAGTAAATACACACGCTATACAGAAGTCTGAGCGAGAGTGTGAGTCACGCCGGCGGCAGCCACCTGCACGAGCGATCTGCAAATCCAATCGCAGGATTTGAGGGCACGCGGGGGAGTCCGCTAGACTGGCCCCGCGGGTACGCCCTCGATGAGCCCGGCCGCCGAACGTGCCGCGAAGCGGCGACGCCGGACTGGATTCAAGCGCGCCCTCTCTCTCTAGTATATGGGCATCTTCAGCTATCTGACAGGCTTCGGCGGCCGCGACATGGCGGTCGACCTGGGGACCGCCAACACGCTCGTGTACGTTCGCGGGCGCGGCATCGTGCTGTCGGAGCCGAGCGTCGTGGCGATCGACTCGCGCACGGGGGAAGTGCACGCGGTCGGCATCGAGGCCAAGCGCATGCTCGGGCGCACACCCGGGACGATCCAGGCGATCCGACCGCTGAAGGACGGCGTGATCGCGGACTTCGACGTGACCGAGCAGATGCTCAGGCACTTCATCCAGAAGGTTCACCAGAACCGCTGGGCGCACCCGCGCGTGGTCGTGTGCGTGCCCTCGGGCGTGACCGGCGTGGAGAAGCGCGCGGTCGAGGAGGCGTGCCTGTCGGCGGGCGCGCGCACGGCCTATCTGATCGAGGAGCCGATGGCGGCGGCGATCGGCGCGGGGCTGCCGGTCGGCGAGCCGACGGGCTCGATGGTCGTCGACATCGGCGGCGGGACCTCCGAGGTGGCGGTCATCTCGCTCGGCGGGATCGTCGTCTCGCAGTCGATCCGTGTCGGCGGCGACGAGATGGACGAGGCGATCATCAACTACGCCAAGAAGGAGTACAAGCTGCTGATCGGCCAGCAGACGGCGGAGGAGCTGAAGCTCGAGATCGGCTCGGCGTGCCCGATGGAGGAGGAGCTGCAGGCCGAGATCCGCGGGCGCGACATGGTCGCCGGCCTGCCCAAGACGGTCGTGCTGACCAGCGAGGAGATCCGCACCGCGCTGGCGGAACCGCTCAACCAGATCATCGACGCCGTCAAGGAGACGCTAGATCGCACACCGCCGGAGCTGGCCTCGGACATCATGGATCGCGGCATCATGCTCGCCGGAGGGGGATCGCTGCTGCAGGGCCTCGACGCGCGGCTGCGCGAGGAGACGCAGATGCCCGCGCATCTGGCCGAGTCGCCGCTGACGTGCGTGGCGGTCGGCTCGGGCCGCTCGCTGGAGGAGTTCGAGGCGATCCACCGTTCCAACCGCACCCAGCGCAACCGCCGGCGCCGCTAGGCGTGTGTGACGGCCCGCCTGGCGCGTGGGTAGTCTGTCCCTGAACGCTTCGGAAGGTAGTCATCGGTGTACGACAAGACGGTACGGCGTCGACGAGCAGTGCTTGCGCTGCTGGTCGTGCTCTCCCTACTGCTCCTGACCGCGTATTTCGGCGAGTCTCCGAACGGTCGCCTGCACGCCGTGCAGCGCGACTTCCTGACGGTCGTCTCGCCGCTGCAGGACGGCGCCAACAAGGCGCTGAAGCCGGTGCGCGACCTGTTCGGCTGGTTCGGCGCGACATTGCACGCGAAAAGCCAGCGCAACGAACTGCTCAAGCAGGTCGACAAACTGCGCGCCCAGCTGGTCGCCCAGCAGGCTGAAAAGCGCACCAACGGCCAGTTGCTGGCGCTCTTCCACCTGGACCAGCTGGGCGTCAACGACTACCACCCGGTGACCGCCGAAGTGTTCAGCAAAACGCCCAACATCTGGTACTCGACGGTCACGATCGACAAGGGCGAATCCTCGGGCGTCCGGGTCAACGACCCGGTGATCAACGGCGAAGGGTTGATCGGCAAGGTCGCGGAGGCGGCCTCCGACGGCGCGGTGGTCGACCTCATCACCGACAGCTCGATGGGGGTCATGGCGCGGATCGGCTCGAGCAGCGCGACCGGCCTGCTGCGGCCGAAGGTCGGCGAACCGAACGACCTGGTGATCGAATACCTGCCCGCGGGCTCCCCGGAGGTCAGCGGCGAATACGTCGTCACCTCGGGCACCGTCGCGCCGCCGCCCTACGAATCGCTGTACCCGCCGGGGCTGATGATCGGGCAGGTCATCTCCGGCAGCGAAGAAAACGGCTACGAGTCCGTCAACGTGCGCCCGATCGCCAACCTGCACGACCTCGACATCGTCCAGGTGCTGACCTCGGCGGCGGGGTCGCAGCCGGCGAACCTCAGCCGCCTGGCGGCCAGCCTGCCGGCGGGGCAGACGAGCGCCACGACGACCGGCGAACAGCTCGCCTCCACGCAGGTGGGTGGATGAGCGGACCTGTCTCGGGCTCGCTGGCGCTGCGCCTGGGCGGGCTGGCGCTCGTCGTCGTGTTCTTCCAGATCGGCGTCGTCTCCGAGGTCCCCGTGTTCGGCGTCAACGCGGATCTGACGCCGCTGCTGGTGGCGTTCGTCGGCCTGCTCTGCGGCTCGACCGTCGGCGCCGCCATCGGCTTCGCTGTGGGGCTGCTCGTCGACCTGGCGCTGGTGCAGACGCTCGGCTTGACCTCGCTGATCTTCACGCTGATCGGCTACTGGTGCGGGCGCCTGCGCGAGCTACGCGATCCACAGGCGGCACTCACGCCGCTGGTGGTCGGCGCCGTCGCGGCGACGGTCTCGCTGGTGGGCTACTCGCTGATGGAGTTCATGCTCGGCGTCGAAGCGCCCGTCAGCTTCGAGCTTTTGCGGCTGATCGTCCTGGGCGTGCTCGTCGACACGATCGTCGCGCTGCCGATGTGGGCGCTGACGCGCCGCACGCTGGAGAGCGCCCTGCCCGACGATCCCCGCCGCCGCCGCAGCCGGCGCGCGTACACGACCGGCGGCCTGAGCCCGCTCAGCAAACCGTGAGCTCGATCGAGCCCGTGCGCCCGCGGGACCCGCGCGTCCCGGTCTCGCCACAGCTGGCCCTGCGCGTGGCGATCGTCAGCGGGGTGGCGATGGTGATGTTCGGGGTGATCTTCTTCCGCCTGTGGTTCCTGCAGGTGCTCTCCAGCGAACAGTACGTCGCGCAGGCGAACGCCAACCAGGCGCGCGAAATCCCGATCGCCGCGCCGCGTGGGGCGATCCTTGACCGCGAGGGCCAGCCGCTCGTCGGCAGCACGGTGACCAACGCGGTGCAGATCACGCCCGCGGAACTGCCGGCAGGCATCTCCTCACAGGTGGCCGAATACCAGACCAGCCTCGACGCGGCGGAAGCCGCGCGTCGTGAAGCGGTGGCGCGCCTGTCGGGCTATCAGGCGGCGCTCGCCGGCGTCCGCCACCCCAGCCACGCGCAACGGCACGAGCTCAAGCGCCTGCGCGCGGCGACCGGGCCTCCGCACGTGCCGGTGCCGGCGCTGCCGCGCTCCGACGTGCAGCTCAGGGACCTCTTCGACCGCCTCGGGCGCGTGATCAAAGTCAGCCCCCGCACGATCGACGAACGTGTCGTGGAGCGCACCACCGCGACGTCGTACGCTCCGGTGACCATCAAGACGGACGCCGGGCGCGGGGTGCTGACGGTGCTCGGCGAGCGCGCCAGCGAATTCCCGGGGGTCGTGCAGGAACCCGTCTCGATCCGCGAATACCCCTACGGCGAGATGGCCGCACAGGTGCTCGGCTACGTCGGGCAGATCAGCGAACCAGAGCAGAAGATGCGGGGGTTCCGCGGCGTCAAGCAGGGCACGATCGTCGGCCAGGCGGGCCTGGAGTACTACTACGACGAATACCTGCGTGGCAAGCCCGGCGAGAAGCGCGTCGCGGTCAACGCTCAGGGTCAGCCCGTTCCCGGCAAGCTGGCGCCGACGCCGCCACACGCCGGACACACGCTGCAGACCACGCTCGACCTGCCGCTGCAGCGGGCCAGCGAAAAGGCGCTGCTGGAAGGCATGGAACACGCGCGCGCGGGCGGCAAACCGGCGATCGCCGGAGCGTTCGTGGCGCTCGACCCGCTCAACGGCGAAGTGCTCGCGATGGGCTCCACCCCGAGCTTCGACCCGAACAGGTTCGCCAAACCGCTGACCGAAGCCGAATGGGAAGGCTTGACGGGACGCCACGGCGACGAACCCGGCCGGCTGACCAACCTGGCCGACGAAGGCGAATATCCGACGGGCTCGACGTTCAAGCCGATCACCGCGATGGCCGCGCTGGAAGCCGGCGTGATCAACCCCGAAGAGGGGCTTGGCGCGGGCAGGTGCATCTACGTCTCGACCGAGCGCTTCTGCAACGCCGGCGAAGACGAATACGGCGCGGCCGATCTCGTGGACGCGTTGAAGGTCTCCTCGGACACCTACTTCTTCACGGTCGGCAAGCTCGCGAACGAACACGGCGGGGAAATCATCCAGAAGAAGGCCCACGAGCTGGGGGTGGGCGAGCCCACCGGCATCGACCTGCCGAGCGAGTTCCCCGGCGTGGTGCCGGGCCCGAAGTGGCTGGTGGAACAGAACAAGCTGGAAGCCGGGTGCCAGCACGAACACCACGGCCATCCGTGCTACATCGTGGCCGAACCGGGGGAGCCGTGGACGGTCGGCTACAACATGGATCTGGCGGTCGGGCAGGGTGAGCTGCTGACCGACCCGCTGCAGATGGCCGTCGCCTACTCGACGCTCGCCAACGCCTACCGCAACGGCGGCGAAGGCACGGTCGTGACGCCGCACCTGGGCAAACAGATCGACGAAGCCGACGGCAGCCTCGTGCAGACGCTGAAGTTCCGCAGCCGCCATGTCCACCTCAACGACGCGGACCTCGGCCTGGTGATGGAAGGCATTCACGAGGCCGCGAGCGCAGAGGGCGGCACGTCCGCGGAAGTGTGGGCCGGCTGGGATCAGGAAGAAGACCCTGTTTACGGCAAGACCGGCACCGCCGAACGCCTGGGGCACGTAGAACAGTCCTGGTACATGGCCTACATCGGCAACGCGCAGCGCCCGATCGTGATCGCGGTGACCGTCGAGGAAGGCGGCTTCGGCGCGGAAACGGCCGCGCCGATCGCGCGCCTGATCGCCTCGCAGTGGTACGGAAAGCCGAAGAAGTTCATCGCCGGGAGCTCGAAGACGTTTTGAGCCCGCTCAGCCCGATCCAGCCCACCGACGAGGCGCCGGCGTCGCCGACGCGCACGCTGCGCCTGCCGTTCGACCCGCTGCTCGCGCTTGCGGTGATCGGGCTCGGCGTGTGCTCGATCGTCACGCTGAAGGCAGCCACGAGCGAACTCGTGCCCGGCGACCCGCACTACTACGTCGAGCGCCAGGCGATCTACCTGGGGATCGGCTTCGTGTTGATGCTCGCGCTCTCGCGCCTGGACTACTCGCACCTGCGCCGTTACAGGAACGCGATCTACGCGGCGCTGATCGTCAGCATCCTCGCGGTGCTCGGCCTGGGGCACTCGGCCAACGGCTCGCAGCGCGCGATCAACTTCCCGCTGTTCTCCTTCCAGGCCTCCGAGCTCGGCAAGGTGCTGCTGATCCTCGCGCTGGCGGCGTTCGTCGTCGACCGCTCGCGGCGGCTGCGCGAGCGCGACACAACCGTGCGCGTGCTGATCGTCGCGCTCGTGCCGACGATCTTCGTGATCGCCCAGCCGGACCTCGGCTCGGGCCTGGTGTACATGACGATCGCCTGCATGATGCTGTTCGTCGCGGGCACGTCGTGGCGGCAGCTGGCGGCGCTCGCGGCGCTCGTGTGCGTGTCCGTCGTGTTCGTGCTCGTCGCCGCGCCTGCGATCGGCGTCCAGGTGCTCAAGCCCTACCAGGTCGAACGGCTGACCGCCTTCATCCACCCCGCCAGCACGCAGAAGGAAGCTGAAGCCCGCGCGCGCGAAGGCAAGGAAGTCGAAAACGACCCCACCTACCAGCAGGAACAGTCGAAGATCGCGATCGGCGCCGGCGGCAAGACCGGCCGCGGACCCCACGCCAGCCAGGTGCGCTACGGCTTCGTGCCCGAGAGCGACACCGACTTCGTGTTCGCGGCGGTCGGAGAAAAGTACGGGTTCCTCGGCGCCGGCATCGTGCTGCTGCTGTACGCGCTGCTGATCTCGCGCACGCTGCGCGTGCTGGTGATGGCCAAGGACCTGTTCGGCTCGCTGATCGCGGCCGGCGTAGCAGCTATGCTCATGTTTCAGGTCTTCGTCAACGTAGGGATGACAATTGGGATCATGCCCATCACCGGCGTCACGCTTCCGCTCATGAGCTACGGCGGCTCGTCGGTGATAGCCACCCTGCTAGGTGTAGGCCTGCTCCAATCGATCTACGTCCAGGCGCGCGCCTCAGCAGCATTGAAGGGCCGCGTACTGCGTCACTAGACCTGAATGTTCGCCGAGCATCCCTCACCAGACTCTCAGCGCCACCTCGCGCGGGGGGCTTCCCATCGAGTGCTCCGGGTGCGCGCAAGCTCGCCGACCCGGCGCCCGTCCGCCCGATGCTCGGCCCATTTCCATACCGAAAGACTGGATCAAATTGAAAAAGCAAGTGCTTGTCAGCGTCGACCGCGCGGAGACGCGCGTGGCGCTTTTGGAGGCGAGCGGAACGCCCGCCGCCTCGCGTTCGTCCTCTGCCGCTCGCAAAGCGGCCAGCAGCCGCAAGCGCGGCGGCGGCCCGGAGGCCGGCTATCGCGTCGCTGAGCTCTACATAGAGCGTCGCGGCGGACGTTCGATCGTCGGCAACATCTACAAGGGCAAGGTCGACAACGTCCTGCCCGGGCTGGAGGCCGCGTTCGTCGACATCGGCCTCGAGAAGAACGGTTTCCTGCACGTAGACGAGATCGTGCTGCCCGGCGTCGAGACCCCCAGGCGCGGGCGCGGCGGCGGCGGGGGCGCCCGCAAGATCGCCGACCTGCTCAAACCGGGCCAGGAGATCGTCGTGCAGGTCGTCAAGGACCCGCTGAAGACGAAGGGCGCGCGCCTGTCGATGGAGCTGACGATCGCCGGGCGCTACATGGTGTACGCGCCCACCGGCGAGGGCGTGGGCGTCTCCCGGCGCCTGGAGGACAAGGAGCGCGAACGCCTGCGCCGTCAGACCGCCAACCTGCAGACCGACGGCGGTGGGGTGATCATCCGCACGGCCGCGCACGGCGCCAAGCGCGAGGACTTCGAGCGTGAGCTCAAGTACCTGCACAAGCTCCACGAGGTGCTCGTCAAACGCGTGCAGGACACGGCCGCGCCGGATCTCGTCTTCCAAGAGGCTGATCTCTCTGTGCGCGTCGTGCGCGACATCTTCTCCGCGCACTTCGAGCGCGCGATCGTCGACGACGAGCAGCAGTACCACCGCCTGGTGTCGTTCTTCACGCGCACAGCCCCCGAGCTGGTCGAGCGCGTCGAGCTGTGGCAGGAGCCGGAGCCCCTGTTCGAGGCCTACCGCGTGGACAAGGCGATCGAAGGCGTGCTCTCACGGCGCGTCGATCTGCCCAGCGGCGGCTACCTGATCGTCGACTACGCCGAGGCGCTGACGGTGATCGACGTCAACTCCGGCAGCTTCATCGGGCGCGGCAAGGGCGCGGGGCTGGAGGACACGATCACCAGGACCAACCTGGAGGCCGCGGAGGAGGTCGTCAACCAGCTGCGCCTGCGCGACATCGGCGGCATCATCGTGATCGACTTCATCGACATGGCGCGCGCGCGCAACCGCGACGCGGTCATGAAGACGCTGCGCAAGACGCTCGACGAGGACCGCACGAAGACGTTCACCGCCGAGATCTCCAAGCTCGGGCTGGTGGAGATGACCCGCCAGAACGTAACCGAGGGGGTGCGCGAGATCATGAGCCGCCCGTGCCCCACGTGCGAGGGCGAGGGCGTGATCCGCTCGGAGGAAACGATCGCGATCGAGTTCGAGCGCAAGCTGCGCGACGTCGCCGCCGAACACCCCGACGCCGAGGCGTTCCTGGTCCAGATCAACCCGCGTGTGAGCACGCAGTTCACCGGCCACAACTCGCGCGTGCTGCACGCGCTGGAGGCGCAGACGGGCAAGTCGTTCCTGTTCGAGGGCTCCGAAGGACTCACGCTGGATCACTTCGCGATCACCTTCATGGGCACGCGCGCGGAGGTCGAGGAGCGAGCGCTGCCGTTCCGCCAGGGCGATGAGGTGCTGGTGGAGATCGTCGAGCCGCACATGTACGACGTCGATGACGCCGTCGCGAAAATCGACGGCTACATCATCTCGATCGCCGGCGCCTCGCCGTACGTGGGCGAGAAGCGCATGGTGCGCATCGACCAGGTCGGGCGCACGGCCGCCAGCGCGCTGCTGCTGGACGAGTCCGGCGAGGTGATCACCGCGCCGGTGCGCGTGCTGGACACGCGCACCGCGGGCGGGCGCGGCAGGCGCCGCTCCCCGGCCGCGGCGGGCGGCGGGCGAGGCGAGGCCACGCAGGCCGAGCCGCGCGGGCGCAGGCGCCGAGCGCCCGTCGAAAGCGAGGACGCGGAGGCGCGACGCGAAGCCGGCCTGAGCGACTCGCCGACCGCGATCGACTCCGAGCCCGAGGAGGATGTGGCGGTCGAGCTGCTCGCCGACGCAGGCGCCCCCGACGGCGACGTCGACGCGCCCCAGGACGACCCCGGCGAGGATGGCCTACAATCCAAGCCTCGGCGTCGTGGCCGCAGGGGCGGACGGCGCCGTTCGGCTGCCAAGGCCAAGGCCACCGGCGAGTAACCGGCAGCCCGTCAGGCGCAGGCCACCGACGGCGCCCCCACAAGACCAAGAATCGAGACCCACACAGACATGTACGCGATCGTGAAGACCGGCGGCAAGCAGTACCGCGTCGAGCGCGGCCAGACGCTGCTCGTCGAGCGCCTGCCAGCGGCCGAGGGCGCGGACGTGCAGCTCGAGCCGCTGATGTACCGCTCCGAGGAGGCGGTGTTCGACAAGGCCGGCCTGAAGGACGTGCGCGTGACCGCCAAGGTCGTGGAGCACGTTCGCGGCGAGAAGCTGCGCGTGTTCAAGTTCAAGCCCAAGCGCGGCTACAAACGGCGCACCGGCCACCGTCAGGAGCTCACCAAGATCGAGGTTACGGAGATCACGGCGGCGGGCGCCAAAGCGGCGGCCAAAGCGAGCAAAGCCAAACACGCGGACGCTCCCAGCGAGGCGCCCACGGCGAGCAAGGAGAAGGCTGCAGATGGCTCATAAGAAGGGGCTCGGATCCAGTCGCAACGGTCGCGACTCAAACGCCCAGCGTCTGGGCGTCAAGACCTTCGCGGGCGAGGCTGTAACCGGCGGCGAGATCATCGTGCGCCAGCGCGGCACCCGCTTCAAGCCCGGCGCCGGCGTGGGCATCGGCAAGGACGACACGCTGTACGCGCGCGCCGCGGGAACCGTGCAGTTCACGGCCGGGCGCCGCGGGCGCGTGGTCAACGTGCTGCCGGGCCCTGACCAGGGCTGAGAGCGGGCGGCGCCACATAGCGGTACAGCGGGGCGCTGGAGCCGAGCTCCCTCGTCGCTGCTGTCACGATGGTCCCCATGCTTCACGATCGCGCGAGGATCTACGTCCAGGCCGGGGCCGGCGGTGACGGCTCCATGAGCTTTCGTCGCGAAGCGCACGTGCCGCGCGGCGGGCCCGACGGCGGCGACGGCGGGCGCGGGGGGGACGTGGTTGTCGTGTGCGACGACTCGCTGCGCGATCTGCAGAGCTTCAAGCGCCGCAGCCACTACCCCGCCGGGCGCGGCGGGCATGGCTCGGGCTCGCAGCGCCACGGCGCCGACGGGGAGACGCTCACGATCCGGGTGCCGCCGGGCACGCAGATCGCGGGCGTGCCTGGCGCCGGCCACGGTGGTGACGCGGATGCGGACGCTGGCGAGGCGAACGGCGCCGGCGCCGGCTCCGGCTCTGAGCAGGACGATGGGGGAGATCTGCTGGGGCGACGCTGGGAGCTGCTGGCGGATGGGCAGACGGCGACGATCGCGCGCGGCGGCGGCGGCGGCAAGGGCAACAAGCGCTTCGCCACGCCCACGCGCCAGGCTCCGCGCTTCGCCGAGCGCGGCCTCGTGGGGGAGGAGGGCTGGCTGGAGCTGCGGCTGCGACTGCTCGCGGACGTGGGCCTGGTGGGGCTGCCGAACGCCGGCAAGTCATCGCTGCTGGCGCGCCTCACGCGTGCCGCTCCGAAGATCGCAAGCTATCCGTTCACGACGCTCTCGCCGGTGCTGGGCGTGCTCGAAGGTGAGGATCGCCAGCTGATCGTGGCGGACATCCCCGGCCTGATCGAAGGCGCGAGCGAGGGCGCTGGCCTTGGGCACGAGTTCCTCGCGCACGTCGAGCGCACGCGCCTGCTGGTGCACGTGCTGGACATCGCGCCGGAGCTGACGATGGACGAGCACGCGGACGCGGCGGTCAACCACGCGACGATCGAGCGCGAGCTGGAGGCGCACGACGAGCGCCTGGCGCGGCTGCCGCGCGTGCTGGCGCTGTCGAAGGGCGATCTCGTGCCCGAGGAGCGGGTGCAGGCAGCCGTCGAGGACTGGCGGCGCCGGCTGGGGGAGGACGTGCCCGTGCTCGCCACCTCGAGCGCGACCGGCGCGGGCGTGCGCGAGCTGGGTGAGCTGCTGCTGCGGCTCGTGCCCGACCTCGCCGTGCCCGACGGCCTGGGGGACGGCAGCCCGCGCGCGGGCGAGCAGGAGCTGGCCGAGCACATGGTGTTTCGCCCGACGGGCGGCGCGGGCTTTCAAGTCGAGCGGCTGCGAGAGGGCGCGTTCGCCGTCAGGGGCAGGGGCATCGAGCGCCTGCTCGAGCGATTCGACGTCGACAACGAGGACGCGATGGCCTATCTCGAGGGCAGGCTGCGCAGGATCGGCGTGCTCGGCGCGCTCGACGCCAAGGGCTTTCAGCCGGGCGATGAGATCGAGATCGCGGGCGTGACGTTCGAGCTGGACCCGGGCGCGTCGTCGTAGCCTTGCGCGAGCGGGCGAGCGTGATGGAGTTGAGCGGTCGGAGTGTGCGGATCGCCTCGATCGAGGACATGCTCGCGATGAAGCGTGCTGCCGGACGTCCGCAGGACCTCGTCGACATCGAATCCCTCGAAGTTGCGCGAGAGCTCCTGCGGGTGGGCGGGGGCAGGTCTAGCTGAGGGTCGTCGTCGCCGCTCCGGCGGTGCACTGACCGTCTACGCTCCTTCACGCCATGAGACGCGTGGTCATCAAGCTGGGCTCGAGCGTGGTCGCGGACGACGAGGGCACGCCGCGCATGGACGTGCTCGCGGCGGTGTGCGACCAGCTGGTGGCTGTGCACGGCGAGGGCGGCGAGGTGATCGTCGTGACGAGCGGCGCGATCGCGCGCGGGATGCGCGTGATGGAGCTGCCGCAGCGCCCGACGACGATCGGCGCGCTGCAGGCGGCGAGCGCGGTGGGCCAGGGCAAGCTGTACAGGATCTACGACGAGCTGCTGCGCGAGCGCGGCGTGACGAGCGCGCAGGTGCTGCTGACGTTCTTCGACATGAGCGCGCGCACGCACTACCTGAACGCGCGCCAGACGCTGAGCACGCTGCTGGAGTGGCGGGTGCTGCCGGTGATCAACGAGAACGACACGACCGCCACCGACGAGATCTCCTTCGGCGACAACGACTTCCTGGCGGCGCAGGTGGCGGTGCTGATCGCCGCCGACGAGCTGATCCTGCTGACGGACATCGACGGGCTGTTCACCGCCGACCCGCGGCTGTACCCCGACGCGCGGATCGTGCCGGAGGTGAGCGACTTCGCCGCGCTGGAGGAGCTGGAGATCGGGCACACGACCTCGCCGCTGGGCTCGGGCGGGATGCGCTCGAAGGTGGTCGCCGCGGAGATGGCCACCGCCGCGGGGATCCCCACGGTGATCTGCAACGGTGTGCGCGCGCACGCGCTCGCGGCTGTGCTGGCGGGCGAGCGCGAGGGCACGCGCTTCGCCGCGCGCGAGGCGCGCTACTCGAGCTTCAAGCTGTGGCTGAAGTACGCCAAGCCCTCGCGCGGCACGCTCGTGATCGACGGCGGGGCGGTCCGCGCCGTGCGCGAGGGCAGCGCCAGCCTGCTGCCGGTGGGGATCGTGGATGTCGTCGGCGAGTTCGACGCGGGCGACGCGGTGGACATCGCCGAGCAGCCCGACGATGGCGTCGAGCACGGCCGCATCTTGGCCAAGGGCATCTGCAGCTACTCCGCCGCCGAGCTTCGGCGCGTGGTCGGGTTGAAGTCCGACGACGTGCGCAAGATCCTGCCGCGCGCCACCGACGAGGCCGTGCACCGCGACTACCTGGTGCTCGACTGACCCCGGCTGCGCCCGGCGCTCGCAAATGTGCCCGCCGCGTGTCACCGCGGTAGCCGATGTGTGACGGACGGGGGTGGTGTGTGCTCTTGCGCGCGGTGTATAACGATGGCTCTACAGCATTTTTTCGGGAGACAATCCGGCGCTCGCCCCGCAGCTCGGCCCCGGTGGCCGGTCTCATCGCCCGTTGGACGAGTCCGCCGCCTTCGGCCCTGTCGTACCCTGTAGGGCATGGCAATCGCCGTCTCGTCGGTCGCTGACACCTGTCGCGCGGCCAAGCGCGCCGCGCGCGTGCTCGCGCGGACGGACACCGCCGTCAAGGACGCCGCGCTGGAGGCGATCGCGGCGGCGCTCGAGCTGCGTGTCGAGGAGATCCTCGCGGCGAACGAGCGCGACATGGAGGCGGGACGCGACGCCGAGATCGGCGCGGCGCTGCTGGACCGGCTGCGCCTCGACCGCGGCCGCGTGCACGCGATCGCCGCCGCGGCGCGCCAGATCGCCCAGCTCCCCGACCCCGTCGGCGAGGTGATCGACGGGCATCGCCTGCCCAACGGCCTGGACGTGCGCAAGGTGCGCGTGCCGCTGGGCGTCGTCGCCGTCGTCTACGAGGCGCGCCCCAACGTCACCATCGATGCCGCCGCGCTGTGCCTGAAGTCGGGCAACGCGATCGTCCTGCGCGGCTCCTCCTCGGCCGCGCAGTCCAACGCCGTGCTCGCGCGGATCGCCGGCGAGGCGGCCGTCGCCGCGGGGCTGCCCGACGGCTGCGTCAGCCTCGTCGCCGGCGGGGGACGCGAGGAGCTCGCCGAGCTCGCCACCCAGAGGGACAGCGTCGACCTGATCATCCCGCGCGGCGGCGAGGGCCTGAAGGACGCGCTGCAAGCGGTCGCCACCGTGCCCGTCATCTACGCCGCGTCGGGCAACTGCCACGTGTACGTCGACTCCTGCGCCGACATCGAGCAGGCGCTCGCGATCGTGCTCAACGCCAAGACCCAGCGCCCGGGCGTGTGCAACGCCGCCGAGACGCTGCTCGTACACGAGCGCATCGCCGGGGAGTTCCTGCCGCCGGCGCTCAGCGCGCTCGCCGGCGCCGGTGTCAGCATCCGCGCCGACGTACGCGCCCACCACGCGCTGGCCGGCCACGGCGCCATCCCAGATCTGATCATCGAGGACGCCAGCGAGGAGGACTGGGCGACTGAGTACCTCGCGCCGGTGCTCGCGGTCGGGATCGTCGACGGCGTGGAGCAGGCGATAGAGCACATCGGCCGCTACGGCAGCGGGCACTCGGAGGCGATCGTCACGCGCGACACCGCCGCCGCGCGCGCGTTCCAGCTCGGCGTGGACGCCGCGTGCGTGTACGTCAACGCGTCCACGCGCTTCACCGACGGGGGCGAGTTCGGGATGGGCGCGGAGATCGGCAACTCCACGCAGAAGCTGCACGCGCGCGGGCCGATCGGGCTGCGCGAGCTGTGCACGTTCAAGTACCTCATCGAAGGCGACGGACACGTCCGCGATTAGGTCGCTCGGCATCCTCGGCGGCACGTTCAACCCGCCGCACCTCGGGCACCTCGCGGTCGCGCGTCACGCGCTGCTGGAGCTCGCGCTCGATCGCGTGCTGCTCGTGCCCGCGCACACCGCCCCATACAAGGCCGGCGAGGATGGTGTGTGGGACGGGCGCGATCCCGGCCCACAGCACCGCCTGCGCATGTGCCGGCTGGCGGTCGACGGCGTCGCCGGGCTGTCGGTGTCCGCCGTGGAGGTGGAGCGCGGCGGGCTGTCCTATACCGTGGATACCTTGACGTCCATACATGCCAGCCACGCCGACGCCGAGCTGACGTTCATCGTCGGAGCCGACACGGCCCAGACGCTGCCCACCTGGCGCGAGCCCGCGCGGGTGCTCGAGCTCGCGCGCCTGGCGGTGGCCGCGCGCGCCGGCGCCGAGCGCAGGCGGGTGCTCGCCGCGCTGTCCGGCCTCGGCGTCGCCGCCGCCGACGTCAGCTTCCTGGCGATGCCCGCCATCGACGTCTCCTCCTCGCTCGTGCGCCGCCGCGCCGCCGACGGCGAGTCGATCGACGAGCTCGTCGGGCCGGCCGTCGCCGCGTACATCGCCGAGCACCGCCTGTATCGCGCCGGCGCCGAGGCGGTGCTGCGATGAGCTCCAGGGAGGGCGCTCCGCAGGGCTCCGGGCCGCTGCAGGGCGAGCGGCTCGTCGGCGAGATCGCGCGCCTGGCAGCCGACAAGAAGGCGATCGACGTCGTCGAGCTCGACCTGCGCGGGGTGCTCGGCTACACCGACTACTTCCTCGTCTGCTCCGGCAACACCGGCCGCCAGGCGAAGGCCATCCACGACGGCATCCTCGAGGGGCTCAAGCGCGAGCACGACACGCTGCCGCGCAGGGTCGAGGGCTCCGCCGCCGCCGGCTGGATCCTGATGGACTACCTCGACGTCGTCGCGCACATCTTCACGCCCGAGACGCGCGAGTTCTACCGCCTGGAGCAGCTGTGGGGCGAGGCGCCCGCGCGGGTCGCAGAGGGGAGCGCGCGCGTCGCCGAGGAGCGGCCCGCACACGCCGCCGGCGCCGACGGTTGAGAGACATTGTCCGAATCCGGTTGACTGTTCGTAGCCGCAGCGGTTAGGGTCGGCTCGACAGCGCCGCCGAGGGAGCGGCGCGCACGCACACCTAGAGAGGGGAACCATGCACTACTCGATCGTTGATCGCGGGAGGTATCGTCTCGCGCTCATCTGCGCCGCGCTCGTCGCAGCGTCATTGACGTACGGCCTCACAGCCCTCGTCGCCACCGCCCGCGCCGAAGGCCCCGGGTCGGGCACGCCGACAGTGGTCAGTCTCGGTGACTCGTTCATCTCCGGCGAGGCAGGACGCTGGGCCGGCAACACCGACGAAAGCTCGTCCAAGACCGACGCGCTCGGGTCGACCGCCTACTACGACAACTCCACCGACACAGCCGAACTGATCAAGGGCTGCCATCGCTCGAAGTCGGCCGAGGTCTACATCGGCGGCGGCGTCAACGGCGAGAACCTCGCCTGCTCCGGCGCCAAGACCACCAGCTTCACGACCGAAGGCCTGTTCAAGCCCGGCATCGACTTCTACAGCTCCGGTGGAAACGAAGGCCAGGCGCTGATGCTCCAGCACTTCGCCGCCAGCCACAACGTCAAGCTCGTCGCGCTGTCGATCGGCGGCAACAACTTCAACTTCGCCAGCATCGTCACGACGTGCGTCGAGGACTTCCTCGAGTCGACGATCTTCGACGACTTCTACTGCAGCAAAGAAAGCTCGGTCACCAACAACTTCACCTCCAGCAACGTCAGCAAAGTCAAGGGCGAAATCGAAACCGCGATCAAGAACGTGGCCACGGCCATGACCAACGCGGGCTACACGAGCTCCCAGTACACGATCCTCGTGCAGAACTACCCCTCACCGATCCCCAACGGGTCGGAATTCCGCTACACCCAGAGCGGCTACAGCAGGCAGTTCACCGGCGGCTGCGGCTTCTGGAACACGGACGCCAACTACGCCAACGCCACGATGCTGCCCACGATCGACAACACCGTGCTGGGTGCGGCAGCCGGCGTCGGTCTGTCGAACGTGAAGACGATGGAACTGTCCTCAGCGTTCAACAGCCACCGGCTGTGCGACAAAGGCGTGGGGATGCTCGAGGAAGAGGGCCTCGCCAACTGGAAAGCCGCCGAAGCGGTCAACAAGAGCGAGTGGTTCAACCAGATCCGCACGATCGAAACGCTGACCGGGCCCTACGAACTGCAGGAAGACATCCACCCCAACTACTGGGCGCAGCTCGGGCTGCGCAACTGCCTGACCCAGGCCTACAACGCGGGCACGCCCAAGGGCGGCACGTGCACCATCTCCGCCACTGGCCTCAACTCGGCGGGCGAGCCGAACATGTCGCTGCACTGATCGCCTGAACAGCGGGGCGAGCCGATGGGTCCACGCCGATCGGCTCGCCGCGCACCAGCGTCAGCGCCACCGCCTGGGCGAGCAGCGCCAGCGTGGTGGCGAGCGCGAACGCGGCCGCCGTGTCGAGGTGGCGCAGCGACAGCGCCAGCGTGAAGCAGAAAAGCGCGAACGCGCCGAAGCCGCTGACGAGCCCGCGCAGCAGGCGCAGCAGCTCGTCAGTTCCGCGCTGGGCGTGGGTGAACGTCGCGAGCACCGTCGCGATGATCGGAAACGGCGCCAGCAGCCCGCTGAGCTGCGGGCCCAGCCAGCCGGCGACCGCGGTCAGGGTGAGCACCAGCGCCAGCGCGCACGCCGCCCGCAGCGGCAGGTCCCACGCGGGCGGAGCGCCGTGCGCGCTCCGCCCCAGCAGCGGGCGCGGCAGCGACGCCAGGCCGACCAGCAGCGCCAACGCGGCCAGGCCGAGCGCCGCGCCGAGCGGCGGCGAGAGCACGCTGAGCACGGCCGTGCCGATCGCGAACGCCAGCCAGCCGGCGAGCATGCTCGCCGCCCACGGCAGGCGCCCCGCGAGCCGGCTGTAGACGACCACGAACGCGATCAGCGACACCAGCCCCAGCAGCGTGCCCGCGGCCGCGTCCGCGGCGAACACCCGCCCATGCTCGAGCGTGTACGCGAGCAGGATCGGACCGGCGACCACCGGCAGCCCCGCGACCAGCCCGCCGACCTTCGGCCCGAAGCGGCGGGCGACCAGCGACGCGCACACCACGAACGCGGGCGCCAGCAGCAGCTTGACGGCGAGCAGCATCACCCAGGGATCATTGCGCACAGCAACCGGCGTGGCGAGCCGCGCGGCTCTGTACCGTGGGTTGCGGACGCGTCCACGTCGGGGGTCATGGGCGTGCTTGTCCGATTGCGCCCGCAAGGTCGATGTGACCTCGCGGCGACCGGTCGGGCGTGACCTTGACCTTGCGCACAATCGCAGAACTGATACACCGACGTGCCCGCCTCGTGCTCGCGGTGACGGCTGTCCTGACGGTGGCCGCGGGTGTGTTCGGCGCGGGCGTGGTCGGCTCGCTCAGCAACGGCGGCAGCTCCGACCCGAACGCTCCCAGCGAGGTCTCCGGGGGCCAGATCGCGGCCGCCACCGGCGTGCCGGCGCAGCCGGGGCTGGTGGCGCTCGTGCGCACGCCCGGTCCGGTGCTGTCCGCGCGCGGGCGCGGCGTGGTGGCGCGGGTGGCGGCGGAGCTGGCCTCGCAGGGGGCGATCGCTCGCGTGGTGAGCGTGCTGGACGCCCGTCAGCCGGGCGCGCTGGTCTCGCGCGACGGCCGCGCGACGCTCGTGCTGGGCTACTTCGGCGCGCGCACCTCCGAACACGCGGCGACGACGGCGGCGCAGCGAATCGCGCGGGCCCTGCGCGACGTGCCCGGTGTGAGCGTGGGCGGCGACCAGCTGACGTTCAGCCAGCTCGAAGACACGATCTCCTCGCAGCTGCCGAAGGTCGAGCTGATCGCCTTCTCGATCCTGCTGGCGCTGTCGCTGATCGCCTTCCGCGGCCTGGTCGCGGCCGCGCTGCCGCTGATGGTGGGGGCGGTGGCGGTGGCGGGCAGCCTGACGATCCTGCGCGCGCTCGCGCACGTGACGTCGCTGTCGGTGTACTCGCTCAACCTCGTCACCGGCCTGGGGCTGGGCCTGGCAATCGACTACTCGCTGTTCGTGGTGTACCGCTACCGGGAGGAGCTGGCGCGCTGCGGGCACTGCTCGCTGGCGCTCGAGCGCACGCTCGCGACGGCCGGCCGCACTGTCGCGTTCTCATCGGTGACGGTGTCGGTGGCGCTGCTGTCGCTGCTGGTGTTCCCGCAGCCGATGCTCTCGTCGATGGGGATCGCGGCGGCCGTTGTGACGGTGTTCGCGGCGAGCGCCGCGCTGGTCCCGCTGGCGGCGATGCTGGCGCTGCTCGGCCCGCGCGTGAACGCGCTGTCGCCCGCGTGGCTGCGGCGCGCGCGCGGGCACGCAGAGGGGCCGGCGGGGGACGGGCGCTGGTACCGGCTGGCCGCGCGCGTGATGCGCCGGCCCGGTTGGGTGGCGGCTGCGTGCGCGGTGTGCCTGGCGCTCGTGGGGCTGCCCGCTCTGAACCTGCGCCTGGGCGGGACCGACGCGCGCGTTCTGCCGTCCGGATCGAGCGCGCGCACGGTGGAAGCGGCGGTGGCCGCGCGGTTCGCCGCCGACCCGTCTGATCCGGTGGTGGCGCTGGTGCACGCGGGCGGCCGGGCGGGGCCCGCGCTGGAACGCTATCGCGCGCAGCTCGCGCGCCTGCCCGGCGTCGCGCTCGCGGAGCCCCCGGCGCGCATCGCCGCCGGGCTGTGGACCGTGTCGCTGCTCGCCGCGCATCCGCCGCTCAGCGAAGCGTCGCAGCGCCTGATCGGCGACATCTACGCGCTGCCCGCGCCCTACAAGGTCGCTGTGTCGGGCGTGGCGGCGGGCCAGTACGACGAGCACTCGAGCCTGCGCTCGCACATCGTGCTGGCGATCGCGGTGCTGGCGGTGACGACGCTGATCGTGCTGTTCGCGATGACCGGCTCGGTGGCGCTGGCGATCAAGTCGCTGATCATGAACCTGCTGACGCTCAGCGGCGCGTTCGGCCTGCTGGTGCTGATCTTCCAGGACGGCCATCTGCAGGGCCTGCTCGGCTACACCGCCACCAGCTCGCTCGAGCAGACGAACATGATCATCCTGTTCATCATCGGCTTCGGCCTGTCGACCGACTACGGCGTGTTCCTGCTGGCGCGCATCAAGGAGGCGCACGACCTCGGCGCCAGCGACGAGGTGGCGGTGGCGACCGGCCTGGAGCGCAGCGGCCGCGTGGTCAGCGCCGCGGCGCTGCTGTTCTGCGCGGCCGTCGGCTCGCTCGCCGTCTCCAGCGTCGCGTCGCTGAAAGAGTTCGGCGTGGGCGCGGCGCTGGCGGTGATCATCGACGCGACGATCGTGCGCGCGCTGCTCGTCCCCGCGCTGATGGGCCTGCTGGGGCGCGCCAACTGGTGGGCCCCGCGACCGCTTGGGCGGCTCGCCGCGCGATCGTGGGGGCGACCGGAGGTGCACGTCGACCTGGGCGCGGCCGTGCGGGTGGAGGGCGAGAGGCCGGCTTGACAAGTGCGCCCTTGCGAGAGGGCGTCGCCTGCTAAAACGCCGATGATGACCTGTCTCGCCTCGCTGGGAGGTGATCGCTGATGCGCCAGGGCCCGCTCGCCGGCCGCTATCCCGCGGTCGCGACCATGGTGATGTTCGCGCTGATCCCCTACCTGGCGATGTCCGCGGCGCTTCAGCCGCTGACGCCGATCATCGCCAAACAGCTGCACACGAGCCTGCAGACGATGAGCCTCAGCTCCGGCCTCGCCAACGCCGCCTACGCGGCCGGCACGGTGCTGGCGGTGCAGCTTGCCCAGCACCTGCCGCAGCGGAGGATGCTGATCGTCTACGCGACCGTGCTCGTGATCGGGTCGGTGCTGGCGGCGGCGGCGCAGGACCCGGAGATGTACATCGTCGGCCACGTGCTCCAGGGCCTCTGCACGAGCCTGCTGCTCATCTCCGCCGTGCCGCCGCTGGCGATCGGCTACCCGGCGAGCAAGCTGCACACCACGGCGATGATCATGAACCTGTGCATCTTCGGGGCGGTCGCGCTCGGCCCGGCCATCGGCGGGCTGCAGGCGCAGTCGGACGCCTGGCGGCCGCTGTTCTGGATCATCGCCGCGATAGCGGCCAGCGCGCTGGTTCTGGCCGTGCTGACGTTCGACGACGCGCCGCCCGCCAATCCCGACTCGCCGCGCGATCCACTGGCGATCGCGCTGGCGGTCGTCGGTTGCACGGCCGCGTTCTTCGGCGCCTCAGAGCTGCTGACCCACCCCTTCCTCGCCGGCGAGACCATCGTGCCGCTGCTTGGCGGCCTGGCGACGATCATCGTCCTGATCACCTACCAGTTCCGAGCGAAGCAGCCACTCCTGACGATCCGCACGATGCTGACCAGCACGATGCCGGTCGCGGGCATCGTGGTGGCGCTGTTCGCGGCGGCGGCGTCGGTGTCGGCGACCGCGCTGACCGCGGGTGCGCTGGCCGGGCGCTACGGGCCGCTTCACATAGGTCTGCTCTACCTGCCGGAGGTCGCCGGCGCGGTGATCACCGCGGTGCTGCTCGGCGTGCTCATCACCAAACGTGCGATCCACTATCTCCCGTTGGCCGGAATGGTGTTCCTCGCGGCCGGGATCGCGGTCTTCCGCATCGACGTGCCGTCGAGCCAGGCGGCCACGCTCATCGGCTCGGGGCTGACCGGCATCGGTCTCGGCGCGACGGTCGCGCCGGCGCTGTTCGTGGCCGGCTTCTCGCTGCCCTCGGCCAGCCTCCAGCGCGTGTTCGCGATCGTCGAGCTCATGCGCGCGGTGGCGGCGTTCATGATCGCGCCCATCTTCGCCCACTTCGCCGCGACCGTCGGCGGCAGCGTCGACGCCGGCACCGGCACCGCGCTGTGGATCGGCCTGGGGCTCGCTCTCGGCGGCGCCGTGATCGGCGTCGCCATCTACGCGCTCGGCGGCGCGCGCCCGCAGACCCCCGACATCGAGCGCTTCGTGGCGGGCGAGTGCCCCGCCTGGAACTCGCCGCCGCTGCTGGCGAGAGTTCGCCCGGGCTTGACGGCGGCACAGCCCGCGACAGGGAGCGCCAACTGACATGGCATCGACCGACACGAGCGCCGCAGCGCCCGCCACACCCACCGGCCCGATCCTCTTCGCCTACGACGGCTGCGAGCTGGCGAAGCTCGCGATCGAAGAGGCCGGCCGCCAGCTGGCGCCCGGACGCGACGCGCTGGTCGTCTGCGTTTGGCAGCCGGGTGACGTCGGGTTTCTGCCCGTCGGCGATGAGCACTTCAACGCCGCCGAGGCCACCGAGGTGAAGAAAGCCGCGGAGGAGACCGCCGCGCACGGAGCGTCGCTGGCGGAGAAGGCGGGGTTCCGAGCGCACAGCATCGCGATCCACGCCGCGCCGACCTGGAAGGGCATCGTCGACGTCGCCAACGAGCGAAAAGCGAGCCTCATCGTGCTCGGTCCCCATCGCCGTCGCGGGCTCGCCGGACATCTGCTCGGCAGCGTCACCGCCGCCGTGACCGCGCACACGGAGTCCGCTGTGCTGATCGTGCATTCCTGACGGCTGCCAGCGGCCGTCGGTGGCTATGGCGTCTGCTTCGCTGGCTGGCCGTCGATCCCCAGCACGCCCGCGACGGCGCACGCGGCCAGGAGCTCGTCGTCAGGCGCGTGTCCGGCGAGTGCGATCACGGTGCCCTCGAGCGCGCCCGGCTATCCGCTCGGTCCTGCGCACCCGCGGCTCGCATTGAGTCGCTTCAGGGACGATGCGCTGGAGTCGCTGTGGGGCGCCCTGTACGAGCACGCCGCGCGTGTTGCCATCAGGAGCCGTTGTTCACGAAGGCCTGGTAGGGCCGGCAGGGCTCGTTGCGCAGGCTCGGGCATGGCGGCAGTCCGGTGGGCACGTTGACGCCGGGCACGATCGGGAGGGTGAGGCTGGCGGGCATCCCGGGCCCGAACGCGATCGACACGTTGGCGGTGGCGCCTTCCGGCTGCGTCTGACCGAACGACCACACGGGCTGTGTGCCGTTCGGCGCGGAGATCGTGACCCTGATGCGCGAGCCTGCGCGGTAGACGTGCCCCTCGAAGTACAGCGGGATCGTGACCGGTACGAATTCGTCAGCCGGCATCGGCTGCTCATCGGACGCACGGAAGGTCGGGATCGGCTGGGCCGGCGTCGGGGTCTGGTCGAACATGTTTTCCGAGGTGGTGGCGAGCTTGCGCTCGCTGGCGCGGATCCAGCCGTTCTGGACGAAGGTCTCGTTGCCGTCGGGGCGCACCTCGCTGACCGTCGCCTGGAGATCGACGTCCGGCGTGGATGACTCCACCCAGAGGTTGACGGCGCCCCCACCGATGGCGGTGGCGTTGGTCGTGAGTGGCGCCGAAACGTAGGACGCGGCGGAGCCCGCCGTGGGCTGGGCCCAGTTCCATTCCCACTCGGACGCGTCGCCCCACAGCCCGCCCGACCCGGTGGCGCCCGAGTAATCCGTCAGCGGTGTCGCGTTCGCGTTCGAGGTGTAGGAGTCGACCCCCTGGGCCGTTGCCGGCTGTTCATTGAGCGTGCCTTCCGGCCCGAGATACCACGAGTCGGCCGTCGTGCCGGGTATCGGGAACGCCGAGAACGACTGTTCGAACGCGGGATAGGGGTTGCCGGGCGTCGTGCTGCCGGTCGGAGAGGCTCCTGCGCCGTTGTCGAACAGCACCCGAACCTCCGGGAGCGCCGTGAAGGCCGACAGCGCCGCCGCGTATGTCGGCTGTTCCTGGATCGGGTCCGGCGGTAGCGTGACCTCGTCTCCTTTGGGGAGTCCCAACGCCTCCTGATAGATGGTCGGCGCCGCGGCATCCATGATCGCCCGGTTGTCGATCGGCGCCTGGTGCGCGACGTACAGCTCCAAGAAGTCGTAGAGCCGGTTGAAGGTGTACGGATCGAGCGAGTCGATATGGGCGCCGTTGCTGAACGTGAACCACTTGTGTTCGGTGCCGGTGAAGTGCTCCGCCAGATCGGCGCAGTGCCCGCCGGTCTGCTCGTCCTCCCACTGGCATGCCATGAACGTCGGAACGTCGATGTTGTGCACGAACGTCACCGGGTCCAGCGGGTCGGCCACAGACGGGTTGTAGGTCGCGTTTTCCTTGATTTCTGACAGCAGGTTCGTCGCCTCTCCGTGCAGGTCCTGGTTTTCCGCGCAGGTCTGATCGCCGTTCTGTATCTGTTCGTACGCCCAGTGCTCGCCGCTGTCTGGGCCGGCCGGTTCGGCGTCGTGCTGCCGTTCTTCGGCCCAGGGCACCGCGAAACCGGTGTTGAGGATGCCACCCGGATAGAGCGTCGTCGCTGTCGCGTCGAGCACCGAAAGGGGCGCGATCGCCTCGAGGTCGTGCGGTCGAAGTTGAGCCGCGAAGAGCTGGCTGATCCCGCCGTAGGAGATGCCGAGCATGCCCACTTTGTGGTGGAGCACCCACGGCTGTCTGGCGATGGTTTCAATCACGTCATACGCATCGAGATTCTCCAGCGGTTCGAAATAATCGAAGGCGCCGCCCGAGCAGCCGGTACCGCGCATGTTCACGTCGACCACAGCGAAGCCCATCAGGTTGGCCAGCGTGGCGATGCCGCTTTCGGGACCCGCGGGGTTCGCGTAGCCGTATCCCGAGTATTCGATCAAGGTTGGATACCGCGCTGTGCCGCTCGCCGCCCGGGAGGCCGGGAACTGAAAGTCCGAGCGTGCGCCGGTCAGGCCTGGAATGCCGGGCAGGTGGACGTCGATCGCCAGCTGGGTACCGTCGCGCGTCGTCAGGTACGTGTACCCGCTGTCCGGGATCGACTGCTTGTAGATGCTGCGATCCCAGGGCGCCGAGGCTTGCGTGTGGACGCGAATCGGCCCCGATTCTTCGCCTGTTGCGCTCAGCCGGACCCTGTAGCGTTTTCCGGGCGCGACGTTCCGGAACAGCAACCCCCCGAGCGAGTCCGCGGTCTGCGTGGAGACCGTTTCGCCCCTCGCCCGCAGCAACGACATCTGTGCGCCCGGGGCCATGCCGGTGACGTACACCTGTTCCACGCTCCCGTGCGCGCTGAACGCCGACGCGGTCGCGGCGGCCGCGAGACAGACGGCGGCTGCCGCAAGCGTCGCGCCGGCGCCGATCCGCACGCGACGCCGCAGCGAAGCCAGCGGCACTCCGCCATCCCGCACATCCCCCATACGCATCCCCATGTACGTAGTAAACACCACTTGAGGGATTGGCACAGCCCGGCGGATCTGATGCGATGATGCACTAGCATCATCTTGTGCGGACAACCTTGAACATCGACGAGGATGTCGTCGCGGTCGCGCGGCAGCTCGCCGTCGGGGAGCATCGCTCGCTCGGCTCCGTCATCTCCGAGCTTGCCCGTCGAGGGCTGACCCCCGCTCGGGTTGAGGCTGACGACGGACTGCCGGTTATCCGTGTGCCGGCAGGTACGCCGCCGATCACGCCAGAGATGGTGCGGCGAGCACTCGACGAGGGTTGAGCTTCCCGGTGGGGTTGCTGGACGTCAACGCGCTTGTCGCGCTGGCTTGGGACTCGCACGTGCAGCATGCGGCGATGCGCGCATGGTTCACGGCGAACGGCTCCGCGGGATGGGCGACGTGTCCGATCACAGAGAGCGGCTTCGTGCGGGTGTCGGCCAACCCGATCGTGCTGCCGAGCGCGATCGGCGTCGATGCGGCACGAGGGGTGCTTTCAACATTGCGCGCACACCCCGACCATCGTTTCCTCACCGATGACGTCTCAGTGAGCGACAGTGACGTGCCGTCGATCGCTGGCTATCGGCAGGTGACCGACGCGCACCTGCTGACACTCGCCCGTCGCCGCGGGGTGCGCCTGGTCACGTTCGACTCGAGCATCCTCGCCATGGGCGACGGAAATGACGTTGAGGTATTGACCGCGCTTTGAAAGTAGCCGACGGCCGGGGGCCTCGGTACCGCAGTACCGCGCGGAGCGATCGCCAGCGCGGCGGTCTTTGCGCCCGCCCTTGACCGATTTCGTCCGTTGGTCTACTATTCAATTGATAGGTTTATCAACCGTCATGATGAATACACGTTGACCACCGACCAGCTCGACACCACGTTCGCGGCCCTCGCCGACCCCACTCGTCGCGCAATCCTGGCGCGGCTCGCACGTGACGGCGAGGTCACGGTGAACGAGCTCGCCGATCCGTTCCCCGTCAGCGTGCAGGCGATCTCCAAGCACTTGAAGGTGCTCGAGCGGGCCGGATTGATCACCCGTGGGCGCACGGCCCAGCTTCGTCCATCCCGGCTGGAGGGTGCCCCCCTGCGCGACGCGGCGGACTGGCTCGAGCAGTACCGCGATATCTGGGAGGGACGTCTGGATCGCATTGCACATCGTCTCCAAGACATACAACGAAAGGCTGACAGCGATGAGTGAGCAGTTTGAGATGGCCGAGCGCACGATCGTCATCGAGCGCGAGCTCGACGCGCCGCGGGAGCTGGTGTGGCGGGTGTGGACCGATCCGGACGAGGTGACGAAGTGGTGGGGACCGGAGCACTTCACGACGCCCCGCGAGAAAATCGAGCTCGACCTGCGCCCAGGCGGGGTCTGTCGGATGACGATGGTCGGGCCCGACGGAGTCGAGTATGCAAACGACGGTCACTTCGGGATCGTCGAGCCGCCCGCGAGGCTGTCGTTCGCCCAGGAGACCACCGACAACCCGATGATCGAGTCGGGCGAGACGACGGTCGAGTTCATCGACATCGGCCAGGACCGCACGAAGCTCGTGATCACATCCCGCATGATCTGCGCCGAGCAGCTCATACCCATGGCCCAGGCCGGCTGGAGCAGTCAGCTCGACAAGCTCGAGCGCCTGCTTCGGAACGCGTGAGACTCATCAGCGTCTCGGCGAATGGCTCTGAGGCAGTACAGAACGAATCGATCGGAGAGGTAGATGAGCAAGCTGGTGGAGGCAACCCACGTGACGCTCGGCGGTGAGATCGGCTCGCCCGACGCGTGGACGCGGCCGTACCTCGACGACGAGCACGCGCGCTACGCAAACAAGCTCCTGACTGCCGCGGACGCTCTCCTGTTGGGCCGGCTCACGTACGAGGGCCTGTCCGTCGCCTACACCGGGATGGCGAAGGAAGCCTCTCCCGGGGCGCCGATCGCGTTCATCGACCGGATGAACCGAATCCCCAAGTTCGTAGCATCGAGGACGCTGCATGAGACGACTTGGAACGCGACCGTGATTGACGACAATGTCGCCACGTTCGTCGACGACCTCAAGCGGAAGTCCGGGCAGAACCTGTTGAAGTACGGAAACGGTCCGCTTGACGCCACGCTGATGGAGCACGGCCTTATCGATGAGTTCCATCTGTTCCTCACGCCCGTCGCCGTGGGCAAGGGCAAGCACCTCTTTGCGCACATCGACACAGCACCCCATCTCGCCCTCGTGAATGTCACCCAATTCCTCAGCGGCGTGATCGTCCTCGTCTACACACCGAAGTAGATCGCGCAACCGCCAACCCGACTCGCGGAGAAGAGTCGCTGAGCGCCAGCGGTCGGGATTGATTGAAGCGGCGCTTGCTTGCGCTCAGGAGGAGCGCGCTTCGGTCGCCGTTGGAATAGCACGGCTCAATGTCCCCGTCGGGCGAGAAGAGCGCCGGTGCTACAGCATCGTCGTGGTCGGTCATGTCCGCATCCTGAGCGAATTCGACGGCGGGTAGTCCCAACGACCACAGTGCGGCCGAGAGCGCGACGAAGCCAGCGCGGTGGTTCCCGTCAGCAAAGGGATGCACGCGCAGGATGCCCGCATACAGAGCACCTGCCACACGGGTCTGCTCCAGAACGCTGGCACTTCGCTTCGCGAGTCGCTCAAGGCCGCCGTCGAATGAGACGCAGACCTTCGCGAGATCACGGCGCAGAGCGTCGGGCGAGCTTCCCTCGATCTGGCGCATACCGCGACAGACGGCCCGCCCTGTAAAAGCGCGAGCCCTCCTTGTCCTGATAACGCGGATACCTAGATTCGTCCACCCACCGAGGATGCCAAGCGATGCGGACCCCTGCACAGACAACAGTCTGATGGAGCTAGTCGGGCTCGAACCGACGACCTTCTGGCTGCCAGCCAGACGCTCTCCCAGCTGAGCTATAGCCCCAGGATCAACGCAGGAAGTGTAGCTGTCCGGGTTCGGTAGGGTCTATCGCCGGGCCGAGCGTCCGTCTCACCGCTCCCGGGCCCGTGACGGCCCCCCACGCCTCACCCCCGCGGGATGAACTCCGGCACGTCCAGGTCGTCGTTGGGTCGCGCCGCCGCGGCCTGCCTGCGCCGTCCGCGCGCCTGCGGGTCCTCGTCGGGCTCCCGCTCGGGGCCGGTGGTGACCTGGTCGAGTCGCGCGGTCATGCCGCCGTGGGTCAGGCGCACGTCGCGCAGCAGGCGCTCGGCGTTGTTGCGCAGCGACACCGACAGCTCGCGCAGGTTGCGGGAGACCTCCGTCCCCTCGCCAAGGATGTCGCGCGCGACGATGTGCGCCTCGCTGGTGATCTCGCGGGCTTCGTCGCGCGCCTTCGCCTTGATCTCCTTCGCCTGGTCTCCGGCCTCCGAGTGCAGGCGCGCGAGCTCCTCGCGGCCGGACTCCAACAGCTTGTCGGCCTGCTCGCGCGTCTGCTGCGTCAGCCGCTCGGCCTCCTTGCGCGAGCTCTCCAGAATCCGCTCGGACTCCCGTTCGGTGGTCGCGCGCAGCTGTTCTGACTCCTGGTTGGCGGACGCGCGCAGCTGCTCTGACTCCTGGTGCGCGGTCGCCCACGCCTGCTCGGACTCCCTGTGCGCGTCGGCGAGCAGCCGCTCCACCTGCTCGTGCGTCTGCTCTAGCGTCCGCGCCGCCTCCTCGCGCGCCTGCTCCAGCAGGCTCGTCGCCTCCTCGCGCGCGCGGTCGGCCTCCTCGTGCAGCGTGCTCGCCGCGGACGCCGCCTCCGTGGTGACGCTGTCGGCCTGCGAGCGCGCCGTCGCGAGCAGCTCCTCCGCCTCCTCCTCTGCCGCCAGCACACGGTTCTCCGCCGCGCGATCGGCCTCCGCGATGCGCTCGCGCGCGCGTGCCTCAGCCTGCTCGCGCAGCTCCGCCGCCGCGCGTTCGGCTGCGCCGACGATGCTCGCCACCCGGCCGGGCGCCGCGCTGAGGGCGTCGGGGTCGGCGTCGTGCTCCTCGTAATGAGGTTCCTGGAATTGCCGCTCCTCCACGCGGCCATCGTAAAGCGCTGCGGCAGCTCGCGTCCGGACCTGCGCTGCCGCTTCGCCCAACCACCGGCGCCGGCGTCTGCGCCGAACCTCGGCGTTGGCAGGAATCGTGGGAAATGTGTCCTTGCGGACAGACCTGGCCTGGGGGATGATCGGGGCATGACAGCCGCTCGCAAGCCCCGCCTGATCGCGATCGTCGTCTATCCCCGCGTGCAGAGCCTCGACGTCACCGGCCCGCTCGAGGTGTTCGCCGGTGCTCAGCGTCTGATCGAGGAGACCGGTCGTCACGAGCGTGGCTACCAGGTGCGCGTGCTCAGCCGCGACGGCCAGCCGCTGCGCACGTCCAGCGGCCTGCGCATAACCCCCGACTGCGCTCTCGGCGCGGTGCGCGAGCCGATCGACACGCTGATCGTCGCCGGTGGGCCGGGACACGCCGACGCCGCGGGCGACCCGCGGGTCCTCGACTGGATAGCCGGCACATCATCAAAATCAAGACGTACCGCCTCCGTGTGCACCGGCGCCTTCGTGCTCGCCGCCGCGCGCCTGCTCGACGGCCGTCGCGCGAGCACCCACTGGGCGTTCGCTGACGAGCTGGCGCGCCTGCATCCCCAGGTGCTCGTCGACCCCGAGCCGATCTTCGTGCGCGACGGCCCCATCTGGACCTCCGCCGGCGTCACCGCCGGCATGGACCTCGCGCTCGCGCTCGTCGAGGAGGACCTCGACCGCCACGCCGCCCTCACCATCGCCCGCCACCTCGTGCTGTTCCTGCGCCGCCCCGGCAACCAGTCCCAGTTCAGCGCCACGCTCGCCGGACAGCGCGCCGAGCGCCAGCCGCTGCGCGAGATCCAGCGGGCGCTGCTCGAGGACGTCGCCGGCGATCACTCCGTCGACGCCATGGCCGCCCGCGCTCACATGAGCCCGCGCCACTTCGCCCGCGCCTTTCGCGCCGAGACCGGCGTCACGCCCGCCCGCCACGTCGAGCGCGTGCGCCTGGAGGCCGCGCGCCGGCGCCTGGAGGACACGGCCGAACCCGTCGCCGCGATCGCCGCCGCCTGCGGCTTCGGCACCGCCGAGACGATGCGCCGCGTGTTCCTGCGCGCGCTCGACGTCGGTCCCGCCGAGTACCGCCGCCGCTTCCGCGCCCCCACCGCAGGACAGACGCAGCCCCGCAAGCGCATGCCCACCGTAAAGGAGACAGTCACATGAACATCGCCATCGTCCTGTATGACCGCTTCACCGCGCTCGACGCCATCGGGCCCTACGAGGTGCTCAGCCGGCTGCCCGGCGCACGCGTGACGTTCGTCGCCGCCGCGTCGTCCCCGGACGGGGAGCCCGGGCCCGTCAGCACCGACAACGGCATGCTCACCGTCCTCGCCGAGTGCTCGCTCGAGCACGCGCCCCAGCCCGACATCGTGCTCGTCCCCGGCGGACCCGGCGAGGTCGCCGCGCGCGCCGGCGGCGCCGTGCTCGACTGGCTCACGGAGGCCGACCGCACGAGTACGTGGACCACGTCCGTGTGCACCGGCTCGCTGATCCTCGCCGCCGCCGGGCTGCTCGACGGCAGGCGCGCGACCACCCACTGGCTGGCCATGGACGAGCTGCGCCGGCTGGGCGCTTCGCCAGTCGAGGAGCGCGTCGTCTTCGACGGCAAGCTCGTCACCGCCGCCGGCGTCTCCGCCGGCATCGACATGGCCCTCACGCTCGCCGCGAAGGTGGCCGGCGACGCCGTCGCGCAGGCGATCCAGCTGGGCATCGAGTACGACCCGCAGCCGCCGTTCGACGCAGGCTCGCCGGCGAAGGCGCCCGCCGACATCGTCGCGCTGCTACGCCAGCGCAGCCGCTTCCAGGAACAGGAGGACGAGCAGGCGCAGGAGGTGCTCGCGACGCCTCGGTGATCGCGCGGGCGGGCGGCCGAAGCGTTCCGTCCCAGGCCGCCCGCTAACCTGCGATGGCCGATGCCAGAGTACCGATACGACCCCCAGGAGATCGAGCCGCGCTGGCAGGCGCTGTGGGCGCGCGAGCACACCTGGGAGGTGTCCAACGAGGCCGGCGCGCAGGAGCGCGGCGAGGGCCGGTCGGCGCCTGGCGGCGCCGGCGCGCAGCCCGGTGGGCGGGCGTTCAACTCATACGTCCTGGAGATGCTTCCCTACCCCAGCGGCGAGCCCCACATCGGTCACCTGAAGTGCTACTCCGTGGGCGACGCCATCGCCCACTTCCACCGGCGCCTCGGCGCGCGCGTGCTGCACCCGATGGGCTACGACGCGTTCGGGCTGCCCGCCGAGAACCACGCGATCAAGACCGGTGTGCACCCGCGCGACTCCACCCAGGCGTCGATCGCGTCCTTCCAGCGCCAGTTCCGCTCGTGGGGGATCTCCATCGACTGGTCGCGCGAGCTCGCCACGTGCGAACCCTCCTACTACCGCTGGACGCAGTGGATCTTCCTGGAGCTGTTCCGCGCCGGGCTGGCCTACCGCAAGGAGGCCGCCGTCAAGTGGTGCCCGAAAGATCAGACGGTGCTCGCCAACGAGCAGGTGGACGCGGAGGGCCATTGCGAGCGCTGCGGCGCGCTCGTCGAAGTCAAGCAGCTCGAGCAGTGGTTCCTGCGCATCACCGACTACGCCGAGCGGCTGCTGGGCGACCTCGACGGGATCGAGTGGCCGGAGAACGTCAAGACCATGCAGCGCAACTGGATCGGGCGCAGCGAGGGCGCCGAGGTGACGTTCCGCTGTGAGGAGCTAGGCGTCGACTACCCCGTGTTCACCACCCGCCCGGACACGCTGTTCGGCGCCACCTTCTTCGTGATGGCGCCCGAGCACCCCGACGTCATGCGCCTGGCGGGGGGGACCGAGCACGAGCAGGCGGTGCACGACTACGTCAACCACGCGCTCAACGAGACCAACGAGGAGCGCGGCAACGCCGAGCGGCCGAAGACCGGCGTGCCGCTCGGGCGCACCGTCACCAACCCCGTCAACGGCGAGCAGATCCCGATGTACGTCGCCGACTACGTGCTGATGGAGTACGGCACCGGCGCGATCATGGCCGTGCCCGCACACGACGAGCGCGACCACGCGTTCGCACGGGCGTTCGGGCTGCCGATCAGGCGCGTGATCGAAGCCCCGGCCGAGAACGACGATCTTGATGAGCCGCCTGCGGCGGCGGGCGTGGCCGGTGAGCTGCCCTACACGGGGGACGGTGTGCTCGTGAGCTCCAACCCGGACTTCGACGGCATGAACAACCGCCAGGCGTTGAGCGCGATCGTCGCCTGGCTCGACCGCGAGGGCAAGGGCCACGCGTCGGTCAACTACCGCCTGCGCGACTGGCTGGTCTCCAGGCAGCGCTACTGGGGCGCGCCCATCCCCATCCTCTACTGCGAGCGCTGCGGGATGGTGCCGGTGCCCGACGACCAGCTGCCGGTGGAGCTGCCGGACATCGAGGACTACACGCCCAAGGGCCGCTCGCCGCTGGCCGCCGCCGAGGACTGGGTCAACACCAAGTGCCCCGAGTGCGGCGGCAGCGCCCGGCGCGAGACCGACACGATGGACACGTTCGTGGACTCCTCGTGGTACTTCCTGCGCTACTGCGACGCGCGCAACGACCGCGCCGCTTGGGATCCGGCGGCGCTGCGCGAATGGATGCCCGTCGACCAGTACATCGGCGGCGTCGAGCACGCGATCCTGCACCTGATGTACGCGCGCTTCTTCACCAAGGCGCTCGCCGACCTCGGGCACGTCGACTTCCAGGAGCCATTCCAGGCGCTGTTCACGCAGGGCATGGTCACCAAGGACGGCGCCAAGATGAGCAAGTCCAAGGGCAACGTCGTCTCGCCCGCGTCGATCGTCGAACGCGTCGGCGCGGACACCGCGCGCTGCTACATCCTGTTCGTCGGCCCGCCCGACCAGGACGCCGACTGGTCAGACGACGGCGTCGACGGCGTGCACCGCTTCCTCGGAAGGCTGTGGCGGCTGGCCGCGGAGACCGCCGAGCGCGCGGGGTCGCCGCGCGCCGCAGCGTCCCCGGAAGGTGAGGCGGAGGGGGCGCTGGCCGTGGCGGACGCGGCCGAGGGCGATGACCTGGCGCTGCTGCGCAAGACGCACTGGGCGATCGACAAGGTCAGCGGCGACCTGCGCCGCTTCGCGTTCAACACGGCGATCGCCGCCGTGATGGAGCTGCTGAACGAATGCTCGCGGCTGCGCGACTCGGCGCAGCTGGAGACGCTGCGCTTCGCGCTCACCAGCGCCGCGTCGCTGCTGTTCCCGTTCGCTCCGCACGTGTGCTCGGACATCTACGAGCTGCTGAGGGGCGAGCGCGTGTGGGAGCAGCCGTGGCCGCAGGCGGAGGAGGCGCTGCTGGAGAGCGAGGTGTACGAGCTGGTTTGCCAGGTCAACGGCAAGGTGCGCGACCGCGTGCAGGTGAGCGCCGACGCCGGCCCGGAGACGCTGAAGGACCTGTGCAGGGCCGCGCCCAACGTCCGCGCGCACGTCGACGGCAAGGAGATCGTCAAGGAGATCGTTGTGCCCGGCAAGCTCGTGAACCTCGTCGTGCGCTGATGGCAGAGCTCAAGCCCGCGTACCTCATCCACGGCGACGATCATGGCGCGGTCGCCGAGCGCCGCGCCGGGCTGCGCGCGCTCAGCGAAGGCCGGGAGGGGGGCGGGTCGAGCGTGGAGCTGCTCGAGGGCGAGGCCGCGACGCCGGAAGGCGTGGCGGCCGCGCTCGCGTCGATGACGCTCGCGATCGGTAGGCGCGTGATCATGGTCGAAGGGGTCGAGCGCTGGCGCCAGGCGGACGTCGAGAAGCATCTGCTGGACGCGATGGCGCAGATGCCGCCCGACACCACGCTCGCGATGTTCGCGCGCGAGGAGGCGCGCGCGAAGGCTCCCGCCGCGCTGCACGACGCCGTCAAGCGCGCGCGCGGCCAGATCGTCGCGCAGATGACCGTCAAGCCGTGGGAGCTCGCCAAGTGGGCGCGCGAGCAGGCCGCCCGTCTCGGCGTGGAGCTCGACAGCGCCGCCGCGAAGGCGCTCGTCGCGCAGGTGGGCGAGCGCCAGCAGCGGCTGCTGCGCGAGCTCGAGAAGCTCGCACTGGAAGCCGACTCGCCGGAGGGGGAAGCCGCCTCGACGCAGGCCGTCACCGTGCAGGACATCGAGCGCCGCGCCGCGCACTCGACCGAGTGGCGCGCGTACGGGCTCGCCGACGCGCTCGTCGGCGCCGACGGCCGCGAGGCCACGCTCTCATATCTGCGCCTGCGCCAGCAGGGCGAGCGCCTGTCGGGGCTGACGTACCTGATGGCGCAGCGGCTGCGCGACGCGCTCGCCATCGCCCTGCGCCTGCAGGCCGGCGAGTCGGTCGCCGAGATCAAGCGCGGGCTGCGCATGCCCGCGCGTGCGGCCGAGCGCTTCGTCGCCGACGTCGCCCGCACGGACGCCGATCGGCTGCGTGGTGCGCTGGCTGCGCTCGCCGACCTCGAGCTCGACTCGCGCGGAGGCGCTCCGCTGGCGAGCAGCCGAACGGCGCTCGCCGGCCTCGACGAGGACACCCTCGCCCTACATACGATCGAGGTCGTTACTCGCTAGAGGGCGCTGCACCGGCCGTGCCGGCGGCGAGCGTGCGGGCGGCGCGGGACTTCTTGCGTGCGCCCGTGTTCTTGTGCATCGCGCCGCGCTTGACGGCCTTGTCGATCGTGCTCACCAGCTCGCGATGTGTGGTCTCGACGGCAGCGGAGTCGCCGCCCTCGACCAGCGACTCCAGAGAGCGGAAGTACGTCTTGATCGTCGACGTGTAGCGGCGGTTCTCCAAACGCTCGCGCTCGGAGCGCAGGATCCGCTTCTTCTGGGAGTGGATGTTGGCCATGGTGGATGCTGCAAAGCGCCACGATGATCGGCCCGGGCGCGCCGCAGAGCGCCGTACTATAGCGGCCTTGTCCGCCAGCGCAGAACCCTTCGGCGAGGAGCCGGTCGTTCCCGGACTGCCGGGGGAGGGTGGCGGAGGCGGCGGGATCGCCCGAAACACCGCGATCTTCTCGTTCCTCACCGGCTTCTCGCGGATCGTCGGGCTGCTGCGCGAAATCGTCTTCGCGAGCTACTTCGGCACCACAGGTCCTGCTTCCGCTTACGCCATCGCTTCCCAGGTGCCGAACTTCGTGGCAAACCTGTTCGCCCAGTCCGCGCTGTCGGCGGCATTCGTGCCGGTGTTCACGGATCTCCTCCAGAAAGGGCATCGCAAGGACGCGATACGTCTCGCCTCCACGCTGTTCTGGATCATGCTGATCGGCCTCGGCGCGATCACAGCCGTGTTCATCCTCGCCGCCGGGCTGATCATGCCGCTGTTCATCGGCCCCGAACTCGTGCGGCAGACCGGGTTGACGACCGGTCTCGCGCAGGTGATGTTCCCCGTTGTGTTGCTGCTCGGCCTGAATGGCCTGCTCGTCGGCATCCTGCAGTCCTACGACCACTTCACCATTCCCGCCCTCTCGCCCGCGGTGTGGAACGTCGTGATCATCGTGCTGCTCGTGGTCCTCGCGCCCCATTTCCACGGCAGCCATGAGATCTACGCGTTCGCCGTCGGCGTCCTCGTGGCCACCGTCGTGCAGCTGCTCATGGCGTTCGGTGCGCTCGGGCGCATCGACTTCCGCCTGCGCATAAACATCGACTGGCACGATCCGCGCGTCCGTCAGGTGTTCGTGCTCATGCTCCCCGTGACGATCGGGCTTGGAATCGTCAACCTCGATCAGCTGATCAACTCCGCCTTCGGCAGCCTCGTATCCGAACAGGCTCCAAGCGCCATCAACAACGCGTTTCGCGTGTACATGCTCCCTCAGGGCGTCTTCAGCGTGGCGGTGGCCACAGTCCTGTTCCCGACGCTCAGTCGCATGGCCTCACGTCGTGAACCAGCCGCCATGCGGCGCGCGGTGGGCAGCGGCATGCGCCAGATCAACCTGCTGCTGATCCCAGCCGCGGCGTTCATGCTCGTGCTGCCGGCGCCGATCGTGCGACTGCTGTTCCAGCGTGGCCAATTCAACAGCGAGTCCACGCATCTTGTCGCGATCGCGCTGTTCTGGTTCGCGTTCAGCCTGCCGTTCGGCGGCCTGAACCTGCTGCTCACGAGGAGCTTCTTCGCCGTCCAGCGCCCCTGGATACCCACGAGCCTCGCGGCGATGAACATCGTCGTGGACATCATCGTCAGCATCGCCCTGTACAAGCCGCTCGGCATCGCCGGCCTGATCATCGGCACCCTCGTCGCCAACATCATCATGACCGCGCTGCAGTTCCACCGCCTGCGCACCGGTCTCAACGGCCGCCTGGAAGGCGCTCAGACGACGATGATCACCGTGCGGATCCTCATCGCCTCCGCCGTGCTCGCAGGCGTCTCATGGATCGTGTGGAGGCTGCTCGACGACCTTCTGGGCGCATCGCTGCCCGCGCAGATCGTCAGCGTCGGAGGCGCGGCCGCCGTCGGCCTGTTCGTGTACGTGCGGGCCGTGCTGATCATGCGCATCCCCGAGGCTCACCAGGTCAGCACCATGATCCGAACGCGGCTCGGGCGCGCATGAGAATGTTCAACCCGCGCACTCAAGTGTATAGCCATAGCGATACACCAGGTCGTGGGGGTGTTCAACTTCCGTAGGCACGTGTATAGCCATAGCGATACACCACGTCGTGGGGGTGTTCAACTCCCGTAGGCAAGTGTATAGCCATAGCAACACACTATGTCGCAAGGGTGTTTCAACCCGGCGGCCCCGAAAGCCGAGCAGAGGCCGGGTGAGCCGAAGCCCACCCGGCTTGCGCCCGAACATAGATCGCCGCTTACTACTTACGTCCCAGGACTTTGTGTCTTGCCTGGGCGGCGTGACACTCCCGACACCTGGACAGGCCACCGGTCCGAAGATCGGTGCGTAGCCGCGGCTGAATGAATCCTTGTCGGGTTGGCGATCCGCCGGAGCATGAACGCTAGCGCGTCTGGCGCAATCCCCGTGCCGCGGCGCGTGCCATCTAGGCTGTAGAGCGGAGCCATGGACCAATCGCACATCCGCAACTTCTCGATCATCGCCCACATCGACCACGGCAAGTCGACGCTGGCCGATCGCATCCTGGAGCTGACGCACACGGTGGAAGCGCGCGAGATGCGCGCGCAGCTCTTGGACTCGATGGACCTGGAGCGCGAGCGGGGGATCACGATCAAGGCGCAGGCGGTGCGCGTGTTCTTCACGGCGCGCGACGGCGAGACCTACCAGCTGCACCTGATCGACACGCCCGGGCACGTGGACTTCACGTATGAGGTCTCGCGCTCGCTGGCGGCGTGCGAGGGCGCGCTCCTAGTCGTGGACGCGGCGCAGGGGGTCGAGGCGCAGACGGTGGCGAACACGTACCTGGCGGTGGAGTCGGGCCTGGAGCTGATCCCGTGCCTGAACAAGATCGACCTTCCGGGCGCGGAGCCGGAGCGCGTGGCGGGCGAAGTGAGCGAGCTGATCGGCGAGCCGGCGGAGGGGATCCTGCGGATCAGCGGCAAGACGGGCGAGGGCGTGGGGGAGGTGCTGGAGGAGCTGATCGCGCGCGTGCCGCCGCCGGCGGGCGACCCCGACGGCCCGCCGCGGGCGCTGATCTTCGACTCCGAGTTCGATCAGTACCGCGGCGTGATCGCATACATCCGGGTGGTGGACGGGGTGTTCCGCAAGGGCGAGCCGATCCGCGCGATGGCGACGGGCACAGAGGCGGACATCGACGACATCGGCTTCTTCAGCCCGCAGATGATGCCGACCGACCAGCTGGCGGCGGGCGAGGTGGGCTACCTGATCACCGGTCTGAAGGACGTGACGCTGCTGCGCGTGGGCGACACGCTGACGACGCGGGTGAAGGCGGGCGGCGGCGCCCACCGCAACGGGCACCCGGGGGAAGCGACGGAAGCACTGCCTGGCTACCGCGAGGTCAAGCCGATGGTGTTCTGCGGCCTGTTCCCGATCGACTCGGACGCCTACCCGGACCTGCGCGACGCGCTGGAGAAGCTGGTGCTGAACGACGCGGCGCTGTCGTGGGAGCCGGAGACCTCGGACGCGCTGGGCTTCGGCTTCCGCTGCGGCTTCCTGGGGCTGCTGCACATGGACATCGTCAAAGAGCGCCTGGAACGCGAGTACGACCTCGAGCTGCTGGCGACGATGCCGTCGGTGGAGTTCGACGTGACGCTGACGAACGGCGAGGAGCTGGAGGTGCACAACCCCTCGGACATGCCGGACCCGGGCACGATCGAGGAGATCCGCGAGCCGTTCATCACGGCGTCGGTGATCGCGCCGAAAGAGTTCGTGGGCGCGGTGATGGGACTGTGCCAGGAGCGACGCGGCGAGCACACGGGGATGCACTACCTCTCGCCTGAGCGCGTGCAGATGACCTACGAGCTGCCGCTGGCGGAAATCGTGCTGGACTTCTTCGACCAGTTGAAGTCGCGCACGAAAGGCTACGCGTCGCTGGACTACGAGATCAGCGGCATGAAGCCCTCGGACCTGGTGAAGCTGGACGTGCTGCTGGCGGGCGACACGGTGGACGCGCTGTCGATGGTGGTGCACCGCGAGAAGGCGTACGAGATGGGGCGCACGCTGACGGAGAAGCTGCGCAAGCGCATCCCGCGCCAGCAGTACGACGTGCCGATCCAGGCGGCGATCGGCGCGCACGTGATCGCGCGCGAGACGGTGAAGGCGTTCCGCAAGGACGTGATCGCGGGCTGCTACGGCGGCGACATCACGCGCAAGAAAAAGCTGCTGGAGAAACAGCGCGAGGGCAAGAAACGGATGAAGCAGGTGGGTCGCGTGGAGGTTCCCCAGGAGGCGTTCCTGGCGGTGCTGGAGCTGGGCGAGGAGTAGACGCGTGCCGGACGCGCCAGAGCCCACGGTGCGGCTGCTGTTCGTGTGCCTGGGCAACATCTGCCGCTCGCCGACGGCGGAGGGCGTGATGCGCTCGCTGGTCGAGCGCGAGGGCCTGGCGGACGCCGTCGAGCTGGATTCGGCGGGCACGGGCGCGTGGCACGTTGGCAGCCCTCCCGACGGCCGCGCGAGCGCGGCGGCGCGAGCCCGCGGCGTGGTTCTGGACGGGCGCGCGCGCCAGGTGAGGCTGGAGGACTTCGATGACTTCGACGTTCTGCTAGCGATGGACGGCGAGAACCTGCGCGAGCTCCGGCGACTGGCGCCGGGTGAGCAGGAGCGCGCGAAGGTGAGGCTGCTGCGCGAGTTCGACCCGGCGAGCGCGGGCGCGGAGGACGTGGACATGCCCGACCCGTACTACGGCGCGGCGGGCGGATTCGAGGAGGTGTTCGAGCTGGTCCAGGCGGCGTGCGAGGGTCTGCTGGAGCAGCTGCGCGACGGCTCCGGCGGTGTGCGTGGGGCAGCGTTGCCTCCCGTCCCCCGGGCGCTGTGACGCTGCCGGCGGGCGCCGGAGATGTAAGGCGCGTAGGCGGCGGCGACATCAACGAAGCGTTCCGCGTGGTGCTGGCGGACGGTCGCGAGGCGTTCGTGAAGACCCGCGATGACGCGGCGCCGGGCGAGTACGCGGCGGAGGCGGCTGGTCTGGAGTGGTTGGCTCAGCCGGGCGCGCTGCGCACGCCGCGCGTGCTGGAGCTGGACGAGCGCTACCTCGCGCTGGAGTGGATCGCGCGGGCCCCGTCTGGGAGCTTGGACGAGGCTGGCGCGGAGGAGCTGGGACGCGGCCTGGCTGTGACCCACGCGGCGGGCGCGCCGTGCTTCGGCGATCCGGAGGCGAGGGGATCAGGTCCGCGCGTCAGCCTCGCGCGCTTCGGCTGGCTGGCCCTGTCGAACGAGCCGGCGGAGGACTGGCCGACGTTCTACGCGGAGCGCAGGCTGGGGCCGCTGGCGGCGCTGGCGCGCGAGCGCGGCGCGCTGTCGCGCACGGGGGCGCAGGCGGTGGAGCGTGTGTGCGAGCGGCTGGGCGAGCTGTGCGGCCCGGCGGAGCCGCCGGCGCGGCTGCACGGGGATCTGTGGACGGGCAACGTGATGGCCGACGCGCAAGGCCGCCCGTGGCTGGTCGACCCGTCGGCGTACGGCGGGCACCGCGAGGTCGATCTGGCGCTGCTGCGGCTGTTCGGCGCGCCGTCGCAGCGCGTGTTCGCGGCGTACGAGGAGCTGGCGCCGCTGGCGGATGGCTGGCGTGAGCGGGTGGAGCTGTACCAGCTGCTGCCACTGCTGGTGCACGCGGCGCTGTTCGGCGGCTCCTACGGCGCGAGCGCCGAGCGCGCGGCGCTGCGCTACGCGCGCTGAGGTGTCACACCCGCTCGGCGGGGTCGGAGAGAAGGATATGCGCCCCGAGACGGTGTCCGCCCGCCAGCGGCTGTACCTGCTCGCGCGGGTGGTGATCGCGCGCCACTACCGCCGCGAGCTGACGCTGGCGATGGTGGCGGCGGCGCTGGCGAGCTCGCCGCGCCAGCTGCAGCGCGCGTACGCGCAGTTCGGCGAGAGCACGTTCAGCGAGGACCTGCTCGCGCGACGGATGGCCGTGGGCGCACAGCTGCTGGTGGAGCAGCGCTCGATCCCGGTGAACGACGTGGCGCGTCTGGTGGGCTACAGCCAGGGGCCTCATTTCGCGCGCGCGTTTCGCCGTCGCTACGGACTCTCGCCGGCGCGCTTTCGCGAGGCGGCTGTTCAGGCGGAGGAGCGCTCGTAGAGCGCGTCCCCGTCCGGTGAGGATGCCGGCTCCCCCTCTCCTCCGGGGGACGATGCCGGGAACGGTGCGAGCGCCTCGGCGCCGGGCAGGCGCAGGCGCATGAGCGTTCCGCCTCCCGGGGCGGCTTCGGCGGTGACGCTGCCGCGCTGCTGGCTTGCGACCTGGCGCACGATCGCGAGGCCCAGTCCCGACCCTGGCCGGCCGCGGGCCTCGGCGCCGCGATAGAAGCGGTCGAAGACATGCGGCAGGTCCTCGGCGGAGATCCCCGGCCCGTGGTCGCGCACGGTCAGCTCTCCGGCGCGGAGCGTGACCTCGACGGGCTGGTCGGGCGGGCTGTACTTGACGGCGTTGTCGATCAGGTTGCTGACGGCTCGCTCCAGGCGCGCGGGCACGCCGGTGACGATCGTCGGGTCGAGCTGCTCCTGCAGCGCGGTTGCGGGCACGCGCCTGCGCGCGCGCTCGACGACCTCGCTGACGAGCATGTCCAGGCGCAGCTCCTCGGCGTCGGCGCGCGGCTCCTCGCCGCGGGCGAGGTCTATGAGGTCGTTCATCAGCAGCGTCAGTTCCTCGGTCTGCTCGACGACGTCGGCGAGCAGCCGCCGGCTGTCCTCGGGGTTCATGTCCTGGCCCTGCTGTTGCAGGATCTCGATGTTCGTGCGCAGGCTGGTGACGGGGGTGCGCAGCTCGTGCGAGGCGTCGGCGACGAGCTGGCGCTGGGCGTCGACGGAGGCGTCGAGCGCGCTCATCGAGCGCTCGAGCGCATCGAGCATGGCGTTGAAGCTGCTGGCGAGTCGCCCGAGCTCGTCTTCGCCGGAGGGCTGGATGCGGCCGCTGAGGTCCTGCGTGAGCGCGATGTGCTCGCTGGCCTGGGTGAGCCGCTTGAGCGGCTGCACGGCGGCGCCGGCGACGAGTCGCCCGAGCACGGCGGCGAGCGCGACGCCGCCGATGACGAGCAGCGCGAGGATCAGGCGCAGGCGGCTGAGCAGGCTGTCGACTTCGGTGAGCGGTTGCGCGAACTGCACGGCGCGCCCGTTGTCGAGCGACTCGGCGAGCACGCGCAGGTTGGTGCCGTCGACGTAGGCGTCGCGGAAGAACGGCTTGCCGCCATGCGCGGCGAGCGCTCGCGTCTGGGCGTTGACGGGAAGCGACACGCCTCCGGGCGAGAGTTCGACGATGTCGCCCTTGGCGTTGACGATCTGCTGGTAGCCGCGCACCTGATCGGGGCCGGGCGTGCCGAAGATGTTGCCGTCGCGAGAGCTGCCGGTGGTGCTTGTGCTGCGGCCGTGCGCGCCGGTGGCGCCGAGGGACGATCGGTACGCCGCCCGTTCGGCGGCGAGCCGCTGCGCGCGGCGACTGGCGGCGCGCCCTCCAAGGCCTTTGGCGTCGAGCGCGCGCACGTGGGCGATCGCCTCCACGCCACGCTCGCGCAGCTGCGTGTCGACCTGGCTGTGCAGCTGGTGGGCGGTGAGCACGTAGGTGAGGATCGACGCGAGCACCACCGCGATCGCCACCGCGGCGGCCGAGACGAGGGTGATGCGCCGGCGGAAGCTCATGGCGGTGTTCGCAGCACGTATCCGACGCCGCGCACGGTGTGCAGCAGGCGCGGCTCCTCGCCGTCCTCGGTCTTGCGCCGCAGGTAGCCCATGTACACGCCGAGCGAGTTGGAGCTGGAGCCGAAGTCATAGCCCCACACGCTCTCGAAGATGGTCGAGCGCGTGAGCACCTGGCGAGGGTGGCGCATGAACAGCTCGAGCAGCAGGAACTCGGTGCGCGTGAGCGACAGCATGCGCTCGCCGCGCCATGCCTCGTGGGCGCGTAGATCGAGCCGCAGGTCGGCGAACGTGAGCGTCTCCTCCTTGCCGTTCTCGTCGCCCGCGCGGCGCAGCAGCGCGCGCACGCGCGCGAGCAGCTCGCGCAGCGCGAACGGCTTGACGAGGTAGTCGTCGGCGCCGGCGTCGAGACCGGCGACGCGGTCGTCGACCTCGCCGCGGGCGGTGAGCATCAGCACGGGCGTGCTGTCGCCGCCTTCGCGAAGGCGCCTGCACACCTCCAGGCCGTCCATGCGCGGCATGGCGATGTCAAGGATGATGGCCTCGTAGGACGCCACGCCGAGCTGCTCGAGCGCGTCGACCCCGTCGTTGGCCTTGGCTACGTCATAGTGTTCGAGCGTCAGGGCCCGGAACAGCGCGCTCTGCACGGCGGGCTCGTCGTCGACGACCAGTATGCGTGCTTGCTCAGCCATGATCGTAGGTCTCCCGCATGCTCCTTACGTCGTCGACGCGAGGGCGGCGGGAAGGCGCAGTTATGAGGCTAGCGTGATGGACGGAGTGGCCATGCGCCTAAGGAAAGGCGAAGAGAATGCTAAGAACTGCCAGGGAGGCGACCATCGCTGAGCCGCGGGGCGCTCCCGAGGAGGGCGCTGATGCGATGGCGGCGCAGTCGCGCACGCTGCGCAACAGCCTGATCAGCCTGGCGATCTTCTTCGCGCTGGTGGTGGCGCTGCTGGTGAGCGTCCCCGGCCTGGACGCGGCGGCGGACAGGATCACGAGAGCGGACGTGCCGTGGGTGCTCGCGGCGATCGCGCTGGAGCTGCTGTCGTGCCTTGGCTACGTGGTGCTGTTCTCGCTGGTCTTCGGCAGGCTCGGCCGCAGCCTGAGCTCGCGCCTGTCGCTGGCGGAGCTGGCGGTCAACTCGGTGGTGTCGGTGAGCGGCGTGGCGGGCATCGCGCTGGGGGCGTGGGTGCTGCGCAGCAAGGGCTTCCCGGTCGATCGCATCGCCAAGCGCTCGGTGCTGGTGTTCGTGCTGACGAGCGCGGTGAACGTGGCAGCGGTGATCGTGATCGGGGTTCCGATGTGGCTGGGCGCAATCCCCGGCTCGCGCGATGCGCTGCTGACGCTGCTGCCGGCGGCCGCCGCGCTGGCGGCGATCGTGGGAACGCTGGCGGCGGCGTCGTGGGCGCGGCGGGCGGCCGCGCGCCGGCTGCTGGAGCACGGTCGCGTGGCGGTGGCGCTGGTGGCGGTGAGCGGCGGCGTGCAGGACGCGTTGGGGATGATCCGCGAGCACGACTGGAGGCTGCTGGGCGCGGTCGGCTACTGGCTGTTCGACAACCTGGTGCTGTGGGCGTGCCTGGCGGCGTTCGGACACGCGCCTTCGTTCTGGGTGGTGGCGATGGCCTATCTGGTGGGGATGCTCGCGAACTCGATCCCCGTGCCGGGCGGCTTCGTGGCGGTGGAAGGCGGGCTGGTGGGCATGCTGCTGCTGTTCGACGTGCGCCCGGCGTCGATGGTGATCGCGGCGGTGATCGTGTACCGGGCGATCTCGCTGTGGGTGCCGGCGCTGATCGGCTCTGTGGCGTTCCTCAGCCTGCGCCACGAGATCGGCAGGCCGGCGGCGCCGCTGGCTCCGGGGTAGCGGCGCTCCTCCGCGCGCTCGCGTCCGCCGCCGCGGCCGACGGCTGGCGCGAGCGACGGGCTATCCGGCGTTGATCTGCTTGATGTAGGCCTGCTGGGCGTCGGTCCGCTGGCACACTTCGTGGGGCAGAGCTGCCATCACGCGCGCGATGGCGCTGCTGACGGCGCCGGACAGGCCCGGGCAGAAGACGGGGGCGGGCAGGTCGCCGGAGGAGGGGCCGGGGGCGTTCAGCGGGCGCAGCTCGTCGCTGGCCTGCAACGCGTGCGCGAAGGTGTCGGAGAAGATGTCGATGGCGAGCCTGCCGGTGTAGATCTCGATGGCGCGGCCTTCGTCGTAGACGGTGGCGGGAACGCCGCGCACGAGCATGTTGCTCTGCGCCCCAAGCGGGGCGTTGGAGTGCAGCGCGTAGACGACGGTGGTGACCTGCAGCGGCAGCCGGCAGCTGCCGCCGCCGAAGATGCCGTTGCTCTGAACGCAGTCGCCGTAGTAGACGCTGTCGCCGACAGTGTTGATGTACCCCTTGAGGCCGTCCGCGGCGGCCAGCGCCTGCCCGTCGAAGCTGGGGCCGACCCAGTAGATGCGGTAGTAGGGGAACGTCTGCGCTTCGGCGAGCTCGCCGGCGGCGATCGGCTGTGGCTGGCCGGTGCCGCAGCCGGCGAGCGCGACGGCGAGGCCGATGGCGGCGACGGCCAGCGCCGCCCGCGCGCGGCGCGGCGCCCACGCCCGGCGGCGCTCGCGTATGCGGCGCGGCTCGCTCGCGCGGCGCGGCGCGATCGTGCGCGGGGGCGTGTGGTTGGCGTTGGCAGCTGTCATGGGCGTCATTATCTTGGCGTGCGGCGAAGAGGCACAGCTACTTCCGGGCCGCTGGACTGTTCAAAACCGTGCGTGTCCGCCGCGGTCGCGGCGGATGGGCCGGGGTCCGGTGGGGTAGCACACCGGACCCCGGTGGATCTTCCCACCGGAGCCGCGCGGAGGGCGCAGATGGCGCGTGTGCCGCTCGGCCAGGTGGCGCTGACGGCGGCGCTGATCGCGGTGTGGCTTGCGGTCGACCCGCGCACGCCGGACCTGGCGGCGCAGGTGTATCGCGTGGGCGTGTTCCGCCAGGTGGGTTTCGCGGTGTGGGACGATCGCTGGTACGCGGGCCACTACCTGCCGGGCTACAGCCTGCTGTATCCGCCGCTGGCGGGGTTGCTGGGCATGCGCGTGCTGGCGGCGCTGTGCGTGATGGCGTCGAGCGTGCTGTTCGAGCGTCTGGTGCGCTCGCTGTACGGCGAGACGGCGCGCTGGGGCGCGGCGGTGTTCGCGCTGGCGGCGCTGGGCGACGTGTGGATCGGGCGCCTGACGTTCGCGCTGGGGGTGTCGCTGGCGCTGGCGGCGGGGCTGGCGCTGGCGCGCGAGCGCTGGCTGTGGGCGGGCATGCTGGCGGCGCTGTGCGCGGCCGCGAGCCCGGTGGCGGGTGTGCTGCTGGCGCTGGCGGGCCTGTCGCTGGCGCTGGCGCGGCGCTCGCCGTGGATGCTGCTGGCGCCGCTGGCGGGGGTGGCGGTGGTGATCGGGCCGCTGGCGGCGCTGTTCCCGGAAGGCGGCTACGAGCCGTACCCGTTCCTGTCGTTCGTGGCGACGATGGTGGTGGTGGCGGCGTTCCTGCTGGCGCTGCCGCGCGACGCGCGCACGCTGCGGATCGGAGGGTGCGTGTACCTGCTGGCGTGCGTGGCGTGCCTGGCGGTGCGCTCGCCGATGGGCAGCAACGTGGAGCGCTACGGGGTGCTGCTGGCGGGGCCGCTGCTGCTGTGCGCGCGGCTTGCGACGCCCGGCGGGGGCGAGGAGCGGCTGTCGGGCGGCAGGCGGGGGCCGGGCGGCCGGCGCTGGGGCGGCGGCGGGCGAGCGGTGGGCGTTACGCCGTTGGCGGCGCTGGCGCTGTGTGGTATCGCGGTGTGGGTTGTGTGGGGGCCGGTGCGTGAGACGCTGGCGGTGGCTGGCGGCGAAGCGACGAGCGCGGCGTACTACGCGCCGCTGAAGCGCTTCCTGGCGCAGCACGCGGATGGCCCGGTGCGCGTGGAGGTGCCGCTGACGCGCTCGCACTGGGAGGCGGCGCTGCTGGCGCCGACGGTTTCGCTGGCGCGTGGCTGGGAGAAGCAGCTGGAAACCCGCTACGAGGGCGTACTGCTCTCAGGGGGGCTGACGGCGGCGAGCTACGAGCGCTGGCTGCACGAACAGGCAGTGGCGTATGTGGCGTTGCCGGACGTGCCGCTGGACCCGTCGAGCGCGGCGGAGGGGCGCCTGATCAGCGCGGGCCTTCCGTATCTGCGCGAGGTGTTCGCGAGCGCCCACTGGCGCATCTTCCGGGTGCTGTCGGCGACGCCGCTGGCCTCCGGCCCCGGGCGGCTGACGTCCTTGGGCGAGGATTCGTTCACGCTGCGAGCGCGCGCGCCGGGCAGGTTCGTGGTGCGCGTGCGCTTCACCCGCTACTGGACCGTCACGACGGGATCGGGCTGTGTGGCGCGCGCGCCGGGGGGGTGGACGGCGGTGAGCGCGCGCGCGCCGGGCACGGTGGTCATCGCTGCGCGCTTTTCGCTCGCGCGGGCGTTCGGCTCGGCGAGCTCTTGTGGCGCGGGCGCGTCGTCTTGAGCGCTGGCGGGTGCGCGGGCGGCTGGGAGGGCGCGAGCCCGAACAGGCTGCTGTAACCGGTGAGGTAGATGTCGGCGCCGTCGCTGATGACGGGGTCGAACGCGCCGGTGTCGTCTTCGAAGATCACGCGGCCGGTGGAGATGCCGAGCCCGTAGGTGCGGTGATGGCCGAGGTCGGCGAAGTAGACGATGCGCCCGACGATGGTGGCCGACCCGGAGATGCGCCCGTGGGCGTTGAACTGCCAGCTGACGTGGCCCGAGCGCGCGTTGAGCGCGTAGAAGACGCCGCTGTAGGAGCCGATGAAGATGGTCGGCCCGAGGCCGGGCGCGTTGGTGACGGCGGGCGAGGCGTAGACGTAGGCGCCGGTCTGAACCGCCCAGTCGAGCTTGCCGGTGGCGGCGTCGTAGGCGTAGATGCGCCCGTCGGTGTTGCCGAGGAAGACGCGCCCGTAGACGGCGGCGGCGGTGGAGTAGAAGGTGCCGCTGCCGAGCAGGGCGCCTTCGGAGCTGCTGATCCACAGGCGCCGTCCGGTCCGCTCGGAGACGGCCTGAAGACGCCCGGAGTAGTCGCCGAAGTACAGGACGCCGTCGGACAGCGTGGGGCTGGCCTTGACGGAGCCGTGCGCGTGGTAGGTCCAGACGACTCTTCCGTTGGCGTCGTTGAGCGCGTAGACGGTGCCGTCCTGGGAGCCGAAGAACACGCGCCCGTGGTCGATCAGCGGCGAGGACTCACTGGGGCTGGGCAGGGCGCGCCACCAGCGGACGGCGCCGTTGGCGCTGTTGAGAGCGATGATGCGCCCGGGGTCGCGCTGGTGCCCGCTGGAGAGGATGGTGACGTAGACGGTGTTGGCGGTGACGGCGGGGGAGGACGCGGAGAGCCGGCCGAGGCGCCGCGACCAGACGATGCGCCCGGTGCGCTTGTCGATGGCGTTGAGCACGGCGCTGTCGGCGAGCTGGTAGAGGTCTTCGCCGTAGATCACCGGCGGGAACTCGAGCAGCGCGCTGCCGCTGTGCACCCACAGGCGCTTGAACGGAGGGTGCACGCTGGCGGGGGCGGGGAAGAAGCGCGTGTGGTCCTTGGTGTAGCCGAACAGCGGCCAGGCGAAGCGAGCGGGACCGCGTGCGGGCAGCGTGGGTGTGGGCTGGGGCATGAAGCGCGCGTGCGGGTGGTAGATGCTGCCGGTGCGGTCGCGCTGGTATATGTAGCCGCCGAGCGCGACGGCGGCGAGCAGGACGACGAGCGCGGCGATGATCGTGATCAGGCGCTTGGAGCGGGGAAGCGGGCGCCTGCGGTGCTCGCTCACCGGCGCGCCGGGGGTCCGCTCAAGCTGCGAGCTTGCGCGATGACGTGCCAGCTGGTTTGCCCGAGCCGGGAGGCTCGTCGAGCAGGCCGGCTGGGACGGGCGCGCGACGGTGCTGGCGCCTGCGCAGCGCGCCTCGTTGGCCGTGCGCTACGCGTCGAGCTGCGCGTCCCGCCCGCCCGGCGGGACGCCGCGTGGAACGGGCGATCACGCGGACGACGCTGAGCGCGAGCAGCCACAGGCAGGCGACGGCCAGCGGGGGCAGGGTCAGCCCGGAGACGAGCGCGAGCACGTCGTGGTTGCTGTTGAGCGACCAGTTCCACAGCAGATAGTCGCCGACGGCGAGCGCGGATACGAGGACCAGCGGCCTATGCGACACACACTAACCCTAGAGGTGCGCGGAGACGGATGGCGCGAGGGCGCCTATGATCGCGGGCGGTGAGCGGCGCGACGGGGCTATCCGAGGTGTTCGCGCCGGGGCTGCTGAGCGGCCGCGTGGCGCTGGTGACGGGGGGCGGCACGGGCTTGGGGAAGGCGACGGCGCTGGAGCTGGCGCGCTGCGGCGCGAGCGTGACGATCGCCGGACGCCGCGGCGAGGTGCTGGAGCAGGCGGCGGCGGAGATCGGCGCGCTGGCGGCCGCGGCCGCGGCGCAGGCCGGTGGGGGCCGGGCGGACTCCGGGCAGGCGGACTGGGTGGTGGGCGACGTGCGTGAACGCGAGCACGCGCGGCGGCTGGTGGAAACGGTGCTCGAGCGCAGCGGCCGTCTGGACGTGCTGGTGAACAACGCGGGCGGCCAGTTCTTCAGCCCGGCGGAGCTGATCGCGGCGAAGGGCTGGCGGGCGGTGTGGCGGCTGAACGTGGAAGGCATGCTGAACATGAGCGAGGCGGCGTTCGAGCTGGCGCTGGAGCCGGCGGGCGGGGGAGCGGTCGTTAACGTGACGCTGTCCCCCCACCACGGGATGCCGGGGATGGCGCACTCGGGCGCGGCGCGGGCGACGGTGGAGGCGCTCACGCGAGAGCTCGCGCGGCGCTGGGAGCAGGCGAGCGTTGCGGTCACGGCGGTGGCCGCCGGGCACTTCGACACGGAGGCGCTGGATAAGTACCCGGCGAGCGTGCGCGCGGGCGCGTCGCGCACGGTGCCGCTGCAGCGCCTGGGCACCGTCGCCGAGCACGCGTGGCTGGTGGCGTTGCTGGCCTCGCCCGTCGGCCGCGCGTTCAGCGGCTCGACCATCACGCTGGACGGCGCGCGCGACAACTGGTGCGGCCCGTGGCCGCCGGCGGGGCTGGCGGATGAGACGGGCGAGGTGCCGAGCGAGGAGCGGCGGTAGGATGCAGGCGGGCCTTGCGGGCGAAGTGTTCTGGTTGCACAAAAGCCTTCCAAGCTTTTAGAGCGGGTTCGATTCCCGTCGCCCGCTTGAATGCCACGGGGAGTGGCGCAGTCTGGTAGCGCACCCGGCTGGGGGCCGGGCGGTCGCAGGTTCAAATCCTGTCTCCCCGATGAAAAGTCGCAGGATCAGAACCTTTCACGGATCCCACGGAGGGGAGCGAAAGCCCCGAAAACACTGGGGATCGCGGAAGCCTATTCGCGTCTGTTCCCGGCTGTTCTCGGCACGCGGGACCGCAGAAGGACCGCAGCGACCGGGAGAAGGACCGCAAGCGAGGAGCCGCGGCATTTACGCTGGACGTTCAGCGTGGTTCCCTCCGTCGCAGTCGCCGACGTGGGCCAACGGCCGCTGGTCGACAAGGAGCCTTGCTGCAGCTGGCAATTCTTTCGACGGTTGCCGCAAGTCCACGGCCGAGGTCGCTTGCGGACGGCCTGTCGGCTGGCCCCGCGGTTTCGGCCGGGAGTTTGAACAGCGATGGTGTGGTCGTCCTTGCCGACACGCTCCGGCCCAGCCCGCTCGCGCGTGATCCCGCGGGCCGACTCGATGAGGTCCTTTGCTGTGCCGATGGCGCTGCTGTCGTTGTGGCTATCGAGTGCTGCCTCAGGTAGACCTGAGGGGATGCCATCGTCCGCGGACGGCGAGGCGCGGCCGGCCGCGAGTGCACAACGCGGTGCTGGCTAGCCTTCGTCTGCGCCGTTTGCGAGGTCGCGTAGTTCTCCGATTGTGACCGGTGCGGTCATCGCGGCGGACAGCGGTTCTTCTCCCAGCCAGGTCGTGCAGGGCTGTTCCTGAATGCAGACCGCGCGGGCGACGCGGACCGAGGGTTCCTCGGCGCTCATGAAGTCGTAGAGGGCGTCGCCTTTCTCGTTCGAGCGCAGCACTGGCCAGGTGAAGCGGCCCTTCTGGTCGACCTCGCGCCACGCGCGGGTCGCGTTCGGATCGGTGCGGACGTAGGGGGTGTTGTTGCTCTTGAAGCGTTCGCACCAGAGGTTCGTGGGTTTTTCGGTGGTTTCGCCAGTGGCCGCCTGTGGGCGGGAGAGGCTGTAGGTGCCCTGGGGCGTTTCGAAGACGTAGGCGTCGCCGCCGTCGAATTCGCCTCGGCTTGAGGCGTTCAGGAGGCGTCCGCCTTCCGCGAGCTTCAGGCCGAAGGCCGCGCCCTGCTGGTACTGCATTGTCGAGCCCTGGCCGGGGACGTACACGCCGAGGCTTCGTGGCGTTGTGCCGCAACTGCCGGCTGCGTACCAGATCCTTGGGTGACCGCGGACCTGGCGCGCGCGGCCGGGGCACCCCGCTTCCGTCGCGCCTTCCATCTCCCAGAGCGCCAGCAGGCTTTCGGCGACGGCGATCGTCTCGTCGCGGTCCGAGCCACTGGTCAGGTGGCTCAGGCTGTTCGGGCACTGTTCGGCGTAGGACGGTTCCGATCGAGGAGGGGACGTGGTCGTCGGTGTGGTCTTCCTGGGTGTTGTCGTGGTGGTGGTCGGCGTAGTGATTGTTGGCGTGGTGCTGGTCGATGTGGCGCTCGTCGTGGTCGTGGCGGTGGTGGCCGTCTTCGTCGATCCTGTGGTTTCGGGTGGTTTGAATTCGTGGACCACTTCTGCGCCGGCCGAGGGAACGAGCGCGATGAAGATGATCACGAGGACGAGTGAGAGCCGGTCGAAGAACGAGCTCGTCTCGTGCGGGTCGCTAATGTTGTCGAGCGATTTCTCGACTTTGCGCAGCAGCCCGGCTTTGGTGATGGTGTCGCGGAACTCGATGAACCAGTCCTGTTCGCGCAGCCATTCGGTGCCGCGTTCGCAGTTCGTTTCGGGGAGCACGTCGACGATACGGCACGCGTTCCAGGTGGCCAGGCCAAGTAGCACGGCGATCGCCACGATCTCCCAGAAGGCCGAGTGCCAGCGCCAGAAGACGAGCCCCACCGCTACCCAGAGCCCGAGTAGAACGATGCTCGCCAGATACAGACGAGTAAGGCGACGCTCGTGCTCGTCCTGGCTGCGCAGTTTGAGGTAGCCCGCGAACCCCTCCACGACGAGTCGCCCGAGGTACAGGGGCGACGAAAACAGGACGCCGAGCGCCAGGTACTGCGGGAGGTTGTGGACGCCCGCGACCTTCAGTGCGGTGGAGGCGACCCCCGTGATCGCCGCGAGTACGACGCCGGCAGTCGAGAGCGCCTTGCCGAGCCGCTTCCAGGAGATCGTCGGTGCCCGTTCGCCACCGGGAGGCATGGCTTTTTGTCGCGTGCGTGGCTGCGAGCGCGCTGTTCGGGTAGGGGCGACGGGCGAAGCGAGCGACCGTCCCGGTCGCCCCGCCTGCGGCACGCCGTTCCCCTACCCGTTACGCGTTACTCGACGGGCGCAAGCGATGGCCCTTTCGTCCTGAGGGTTGACACACACGCTTCCAGCGAAACTTCTTTGCGAAGATGAACGTAAGTCTAGCCCGCGGCTGGCCGGATGGTCAGCGTCTCGCTCCGGCTTTCAAGTCCCGACTGGGAAAAGTCGATAGATAGGGGCCGGCAGCACGCCGTGGCGTTCACAACTTCTACACATCAGCCGGCCTTAGTCGCGTGTTTAGGGGCCGTGGCTAGGTTGGCTTCTGTGTAGTCGAGTGTACATTCACCTTTTCGACCAGAACGGTGACTAATCAACTTCTGCGCGTCATGGATGACACCGGCTTCAGTCAGCGATTTCTTTGCGGAGATTGCGGTTAGAAGCCCATCCAGTCCTCGCGCAGGGGCGGCGCAACAAAGCGCCGCGACGGGCTTCCGGTTCAGCGCTCAGCGCCACGCCGGGAGCCTGTCCATGACTGCCGACGGGCGCCGGGGGGCCTGCCCCTCGGCCCAGGCCGAGCCTTTCAGAACAGGGCCGAGTCGACCAGGGCGGCTATCCGATGTCGTGCCTGCTCGGTGTGAGCCGGGCTGGATTCGACGGGGACTCGGTCTACCCGTCGAAGTCCCATACGGGGACTCGGTCTACCCGTCGAAGTCCCATACGGCCGTCTGGATGGCATACGGGCGGAATTGAGACCGCAAAGAGACCGCAGATGCCGCGTAAATGGCCTAGGAAAGCCAAGCCGACCCTTACTCCCCGATGAAAAGTCGCAGGTTTCAGAACCTTGCACCTCGCCGCGGATGCCGGCGAAAGTCGCGGGAACGCTGGGATTCTGGGTCGGCTGTTCCCGGTTGTTCCCGGCACGCGGGGCCGCGAAGGGACCGCAGCGACGAATCGAGAGGACCGCAGACTTCCTCATCAGCCCGGTGCTCCTGGTGCCCCGGATTGAAGGCTGGTTGGATGCTGGCAAGGCCTAAGGTGGGCAGCCTCCGAGATGTGCCGACAGGTGCGGCTCATCTTGCCTCCATCTTTTGGGCCCGGTAGACGATGTCTGCGGGGATGCGTCCTTGTGTGAGTCTGCCGTGGTGTGCGCGGTCGGTGTTGTA
>Ga0210390_10000018_pt1 | contig 204729 bp, 181 predicted proteins | sample IncBWH11OmetaG_FD_161050 | JGI IMG/M metagenome (GOLD analysis project Ga0210390, IMG submission 161050) | Forest soil microbial communities from Barre Woods Harvard Forest LTER site, Petersham, Massachusetts, United States - Inc-BW-H-11-O ... | reverse complement strand
ATAAGAAAGAACTAATGGACGAGATCGCGAACGGCGAGCATTTGAGTGGACTCAATGATTTCAGCTCAGCACCGCCTAACCTCATTCCGGCGGGCTGCCAGAAGATTACTCCCGAGATGTTGACCCTAGTGAAACTAAAGGCCCGGAAGGGGAATTGAGCGAATCGGGATTTTGCATTTTTATCCTCTGATCTGTGAATAAGTCGAGCGCCGCAGAAACTCGCCGTGTCCCGCATGCCCCAAGAATTTTTCGCCTTCCACGACGACCTGACCGCGCGACAGGACAACGTCGGACATCCCAGACACCTCGATGCCCTCAAACATCGAATAATCCACCCGCATGTGATGAGTTTTGGCGCTAATGGTGCATTTACGCTGGGGGTCGAAAATCACGAGATCGGCGTCACTGCCAACCGCGATCGTGCCTTTTCGAGGATACAAACCAAAAAGTTTCGCCGGAGTCGTGGACACCAGCTCGACAAATCGATTGACGCTGAACCGCCCCGCAGCAACGCCTCCAGAAAAGATCAAGCTCATGCGGTGCTCAATGCCGGGACCACCGTTGGGAATCTTGGTGAAGTCTCCGCGTCCCAGTTCCTTCTGCTCTTTGAAGCAGAACGGACAATGATCGGTGGAAACGACCTGAAGATGATCGCGTTTCAGTCCATTCCAAAGCTTCTCCTGGTGCCACTTCTCGCGGAGTGGCGGCGTGAAAACATATTTGGCTCCTTCGAAGTCTGGAACGTTGAAGTTCTCGATAGAGAGATACAAATACTGGGGGCAGGTCTCGGCGTAAACCGGAAGACCGCGGTCTCGAGCCTCGCGAACTTTCTCAAGGGCCTCATTGCAGCTCAAATGCACAATGTAGATCGGGGCTCCGGCCATCTCCGCCAGCGCAATGGCCCGTGCCGTGGCTTCGGCCTCAGCTGTTGTTGGCCGGGTCAAGGCATGGTATTTGGGAGCGGTCTTCCCTTCGGCGAGTGCCTGTTGCACGATTACATCGATCGCGCTGCCATTTTCCGCGTGCATGCAAATCATGCTGCCGTTGCCAGCTGTAACCTGTAGCGCCCGGAAGATGCTGGCATCATCCAACATGAAAACGCCAGGGTAAGCCATGAAAAGTTTGAAGCTGGTCACTCCTTCGCGAACCAGCGCGCTCATCTCCTGTAACTGCCCGCCACTGATATCGGTCACGATGCAATGAAAGGCGTAGTCGCAAACGGCCTTTTTGGCAGCTTTTTCCCTCCATGTATCGAATGCTTTCTGCAACGGCTGCCCCTTGTACTGAATTGCAAAATCGATCAGAGTGGTTGTGCCTCCGAAGGCGGCAGCTCGCGTGCCGGTCTCAAAATCGTCTGCGCTGGTTGTCCCGCCAAAAGGCATATCGAGGTGGGTGTGAACGTCGATCCCTCCCGGGAAAACGTATTTGCCCGATGCCGACAACACATTCTTTGCATTCTGGTGGGGGAGAGCCAAACCAATCGCTGCTATCTTGCCGCGCTCAATCCCGATATCAGCGACGTAGGCATCGGTCGCAGTCACCACGGTTCCACCGGCAATTATTGTGTCAAAGGTCACGAGCTTTCCTCCCCGGTACTGGGATGAAGAAGAAATTTTATGCTAAACTGCCGCTCCTTAGTTTATTTTCCATCTCCATCTCACGAACGAAGAGACATGCTATGCAGTTTGGCATCACGTTGAAACCAGATATTATGGTCGAGCGCATCGTCGGATTGACGCGACAGGCCGAGGCGGCCGGGTTCACCTACGGATGGCTTTTTGACTCCCACGTCTTGTGGATGGACCCGTATCCGTTGCTGACCCTGATGGCGGCAAACACCAAGCGCATGCACCTCGGCACACTGGTGACGAACCCGGCAGTGCGCGATCTCACGGTCACTTCCAGTTTGTTTGCCACTCTAAACCTGATTTCAGCAGGGCGCATGGAACTAGGCATTGGCCGAGGGGACAGCTCGCGCAGAGTACTTGGGAAAAAACCTGTGAGCTGGTCTCAGCTCGAACAGGCGGTGAAGATATTCCGCGACCTCACTTCCGGCCGACAAATTGAATATGAAGGCCAGCCGTCCCAGCTCTCGTGGGCAAAAACTTCTCCGCGTGTGTGGATCGCTGGTTATGGACCCAAGGTATTGCACATGGCTGGACGTGTGGCTGACGGAATTATTCTTCAGTTTGCCGATCCCGACTTGATTTCCTGGTGCCTTGGGTTTGTGAAAGAGGGCGCTCGCGAAGCCGGCCGCGACTTCAACCAGATCGAGGTGATGTCAGCGGCTCCAATCTGGATTTCGGACGATCTGGCTGCGGCCCGGAAGCGTGTTCGTTGGTTTCCTGCGTTGGTCTCAAATCACGTCCTGGATCTGATTCGACAGTACAAGCCGGAAGACTTGCCACCCGCGCTCACATCTTACGTCCAGGATCGCGGAAGCTACGATTATCAGCATCATTGTGAAGCAGCGAGCGATAATGCGAATTTTGTTTCGGATGAAGTGGTGGACCGTTTCTGTGTGATCGGACCCGCCAAAGCTCATCATGAAAAACTGCACAAGCTGGCCGGCGTCGGTGTCACTCAGTTCAATTTGTATTTAATGTGCGGAGACGAAGAGGAATCTCTGGATGCGTATCAAAAGCAAGTCGCAAGCGCATTCCAGACTCCGCGCAATTCTTGAGATCACGCGGCTTGTGTCGGTGAAAATACGGCCCGATGTGGATACTTCATCAGCCCGTAATAAGTGGTGAATGAGACCGCAAAGCCCACGAACCACGAATAATCATACAGAAAGCGAAGCGGGGACACAGCCAGCCCGATCAGAGCGGTTCCGGCTCCAAGCGCCAGCGAAAACAGCGCGCGCCAGTTAAACCCGTGGGAGTACTCGTAGGCTCCGCCGCGCAAATAGAGATCATTCAAATTCAGCACGCACTTTCTGACCAGGAAATAATCGCAAATCATGATTCCCGCAACTGGCCCCAGAAAGGCAGCGTAGCCTCCGAGCCAGCCGAGGATGAAAGTCTTATAGTCGGCCAGAAGTTTCCATGGCATTAGCACGATACCCATCAAGCAGGTGATCACGCCGCCAGTGCGGAAACTGATGCGACGCGGCCACAGATTGGAGAAATCGTTGGCCGGGGAGACGACGTTGGCACCGATATTTACATTTAACGTGGCCAGCAAGATGGCCAGCAGAGAGATGACGACGGCAATGGGCGAGTGGAAGCGGCTGAGCAACTGTACGGGGTCAGAGATTGCCGTGCCATAGATTACTGTTGTGGCTGACGTCACGGCGATGCCGATAAAGGCGTACAGGGTCATCGTGGTGGGCAAAGCCAGAGCCTGACCGATGACCTGTTGCCGCTGGTTGCGGGCGAAGCGAGTAAAATCCGGAATGTTCAAGGAAACGGTAGCCCAAAATCCCACAGTTCCGTTCAAGGCTGGAATCAGAAACTTAAGAAAATCTGAAAGGTTAGTGAACCGCGACGGCACGGCCAGCATTAGTCCGAATCCGCCTGCCGCACGATAGGCCCATACGAGCAGCAAAAGACCGACTCCCAACAGCACTGGGGCGCTGATTCCTTGCAGCATGCGGATCGATTCGATACCGAGCAGAATTACGGCAAGATTGATAAGCCAGAACAGCAAAAAGCAAGTAGCTGTAGCGTATGGGAAATTCTTCCAAGCTGGAATGAGTGTCGCCGCAAGGGTGCTGATTGCTTCACCGCCAATCCAGGTTTGAATGCCGAACCATCCGCACGCCACCAAAGCACGTATTACGGCGGCGACGTTCGCACCCAGAACTCCGAACGAAGCGCGCGCCAACACCGGAAATGGAATCCCATATTTTGCTCCGGGGTGCGAATTCAACAGCATTGGCGCCAGCACAATCACGTTGCCCACAAAGATGGTCATCACCGCTTGTTTCCAGTTCATCCCGCCCTGGATGAGACTTCCCGCCAGCATGTAAGTGAGGATGTTTACCGACATCGAGATCCACAACGCGGCGAAGTTGTAGGTACTCCAGTCGCGGCGTTCGGCTCGTGCGGGAGCAAGATCAGGGTTGTAGAGCGGACTGGACTCGATGCGTGTTTGAAGATTGAGGTTACTGGGCATTGTGTTGTTGTTAAACGATCCGACTGAAAGTAGCGGCACGCGATCTCACAGCACCGGCTTAATCGGCCGCGGCGGACGTTCCAGTCTGCGCGGTGAGCGGGCGGTAGCTATCCGGGCGGCGATCGCGGAAGAACTGCCATACTTTTCGAACTTCAGCAATCATTTCCAGATCAAGATCGGCGATGACGACCTCATCCTTGTCCCTGCTGGCCTGGGCGACGATTTTGCCGCGCGGGTTGCAAAAGTAGCTCTTGCCATAAAACTCGCCGATGCTCCATGGCTTTTCGACACCGACTCGGTTGATTGCACCAACAAAGTACCCGTTTGCTACGGCATGTGCCGGTTGCTCCAGCTCCCAAAGATATTCAGAAAGGCCGGCGACGGTCGCGGAGGGATTAAATACGATCTCCGCGCCATTTAACCCTAGAATGCGTGCTCCCTCAGGGAAATGCCGGTCGTAGCAAATATAAACGCCGACGCGTGCATACTTCGTCTCAAAGACTGGATATCCCAAGTCCCCAGGAGTGAAGTAAAACTTCTCCCAAAACCCCGGGTGGCAGTGGGGTATGTGATGCTTGCGGTATTTTCCGAGATATTTACCGTCTGCATCGATGACTGCCGCCGTATTGAAATAAACTCCCGGCATGTGTTCTTCGTAGACTGGAACCACCAGCACCATACGGTATTTCGCAGCCAGCTTTTGCGCCAGGCGCACGGTGGGGCCTTCCGGAACGCGTTCAGTCAGCTCGTACCAGCGTGCATTCTGCTCGGCACAGAAATACGGCCCGTAAAAAAGCTCCTGAAGGCACAGGATTCGCGTCTTTTTTCGTGCCGCCTGCTCGATGAGTTTCAGATGTTTGTCGATCATCGCCTTTCTGATTTCTGCAAGCGGACGCTCTGTACTCAGGGCATTGCTAGCCTGAATTAAGGCACAGCGCACGATACGAGGCATGAATGAGGACCTCCGGGAACGCAACTATAGCAGAAAAAATCGGGAGCCGATCTCATATTGATTTTGAACTCGGGATTAGGAACATGCCCGCAGCTAATGCGTTGCCTGCGAGTTTGGCCCGCGCGGTGATATGCCCTTCCGGAACGACGCGGCCACATCAGTTTCGCGACAATCAGTAAGCCGCCTAGGAATGGGCGGCTTTTTCTTTTGTACTTCGCTGGAAATGGTTTGCGCCGTAATTAAATGTTAACAGGGCGATTACGCTCGTTGACTCCAGTCAGTCAAGTCCGCATTCGCGAACGATTCAACTTTCGATCGCTTGACGTTCGCTGTGATAAGTCCACAAAGTCGGACTGCTCATTGCCGCTCCGGAGAAAACAGCGGCCAAACGTGGGTGTCCTCGGCGAGTAGTCCGTTCTCCAGTCCGGTTTATCGACCAGAAATCGTGAAAAATGGTCCCAAAAAGCAAATCAACGGAGTCCTGCTCTATACGTCGTTAGACGGCTTGTTCTTGACTGCGCATGGCCTGCGGCCTTCGTTTATGTTGGTGGCAGTGGTCGGCTTTGTCTTGTTCATGACGCTGCCAATGATCGATGCCTCGAACACGTCCATTTGGCAGAGCAAGGTGCCGACCCATCTGCAGGGTCGTTGTTTTGCTATGCAGCAGTTCCTTCTCAACGTTGCGATGGCCGTTGGCTATTGCTTGGCAGGACCGCTGTCGGATCATGTTCAGACCGCTGCTCAACAGTCGCGGCCTGCTCGTCGATTCGGTAGGAGCAATCATTGGGGTTGGGCCCGGGCGGGGAATTGGACTGATGTTCATTTGCTTTGGGACATCCATGACATTGGTCGCAATCGTGGCATATTGCGTACCCGCTGTTCGAAAGATAGATGAAATGGAAGACGTATTGTCGTCATCGGGAGGAACCACCTTTGTCGGATCCGACGCAGGGGATAACAGTGCTGGTTCTGTGCAACAACCGATGATTCTTGCGAACGAGTCGCGGCCGGAAATAACTGTGTAGGACGTGACGTCCTGGTGATAACAACTTCACAAAGAATTTCGAAACAACAGGCCATTGTGCTCCATGACATAGCGAAGCTATGCGCTCTGCGGCAATACCCAAGCAATACGGCACGATGGGAATGCATCGTGATGTGGAAACGCGTCTGACACAGGTAACGCTTCCCCGTTAGTCCCGCTAGGACTTTCAAGTAGAGCGTCAACATGTCACTGCACACACAGCGCAGTCTCCCGGCTTCCACCAGCGATAGCCCACTTGATAGGCCCTTCCCTGGTGAGACCTTTTGCGTCATGAGTAGGGAATCCGACCGCGAGTGCGGTGTGCGATACAGCATCGTTGTGACCATGCTACTGGCTTCATTGCTGCTGGAGTTCACAGCTAGGACAAGGGCGTGTCGGCGAAGTCCATGCCGAGGCAAGTAAGCGGACTCCGCAGCTTTAGTCATAAATTTAGTTATGAAACCTGGATTTGTAAGAACATTCTGGACCGCTGTTTCGAGAACTCTATGCTGATCTTAGGACTATCAAGTTTCAAGCATGATGCGGCTGCCGCCCTGTTCGAAGACGGAATTATCAAGGCTGCAATCGAGAACGATAAGCTAGTTCGTGCTCATACCTTCGGGCTGCCCGAAAATGCGATTCGCTTTTGCCTTGAACAAGCCGGGGCGAGCTGGAAGGATTTGGATACAATCGCTGTGGGGACAGAGCCGTACCGCGGTTGGGCCCGCCGCTCCCTTTATTACGCGCGCTGGGGAGGTTCTTCGCCCGTATCCGTCTTCCATCAGGAGGCCAACGAACTCGGCATTTTGTCTCGTGAGCTGAGTCAGTTACGGAGGCTGCGTCATTACAATGGGTCAGCTTCCAAGATGCTAAGCTTTGAACACCATCTTTGTCACGCGGCTAACGCTTTCTACCTCTCACCCTTCGACCGGGCATTGATCTTGACGATGGATGAGGAGGGCGACGGCAACTCGGGGATGATTGCAGTGGGGGAGGGCACGCAGATTCGCCTGCTGCGCAAGATTCCTTTCCCTCACTCGCTGGCTTGGATCTACGCCGAAATCACCGGCCTACTAGGCTTCGTACCCCGACGGGAAGAGCACAAGACGCAGTGGCTCAGCTTGGAAGGTGAACCGGTCTATAAGAACGTGTTTCTCGAAGCGTTTCGGAACCGGCAGAACCATCTGCCCACCTTGAGCCGTGACTTTGTGAATCCCTTTGGTCCTGAGGTTTTCTCTGGCAGGTTCTACCGTGACGTGAAGCTAACTGGCGAGACGGAGGCGATAAATGAGGATCAACGGCGTGCACTGGCAAGCAGTCTGCAACATGCATGCACTGAGATCGTGGGTTCTCTGATCGAGTATTACCGCACTCTTGAGGGTGTTCAGAAGGTCTGCTTGGCCGGGGGGCTTTTTCAAAACACGCTCTTGGTTGCAACTTTGGAGAGACGGCTGGGACTCAACGATGTCTTTGTTCCGCCTGCGCCCGGCAATGCGGGCTGCGCGCTGGGAGCCGGTATGCTGGGTTGGCATTCTACCTTGCGAAAGCCGCGCCTGCCAGCCGTGTCGCAGGTGTACAGTGGGCCGTCCGCCAGCCGTTCGGAGATTAAGGACGTGCTGGACAACTGCAAGGCGCGCTATTCGATTCAGCTCACAATTGAGGAGAAGATCGACACAACCACACGGTTGCTGGGAGGGGGAAAGATCGTTGGCTGGTTCCAAGGACCAGCCGAATTCGGATCTCGTGCTCTAGGGAATAGGAGCCTTGTAGCTTCTCCCTGGGCATCTTACGTGCGAGAAAACCTGAACGACTACATAAAGCACAGGGAATGGTTCAGGCCTTTCGCTTTGGCAGTTCCCGAGGAGGACTGTGACCGTTATTTTGAATGCTCGCAGTTGTGCCAGTCGATGAACTCGTTGGCCTGGGTTCGTCCGGAAGCACGCCAGCTCCTCGATGGCTTCGTCCTCCCCGGGGACCTCGTGCGCCTGCACGTGGTTCGGCAGAAGAGCAACCCACAGTTCTGGCAGTTAATAAAGCGCTTCGGCGAACATGCCCCCGCGCCCCTTCTGGTCAACACGTCTTTCAACCTTTTCGGTGAACCTCTTGTGGTCAAGCCCAGAGACGCGGTGCGCAGCTATTTCTGCTCTGGTGTTGATGCTTTGATGATCGACCTGTTTTTACTGTCGAAGTACGCGGTGAACCAAGCTTATGTCTCCACCCGGGCGTCTTGAATATCCACCACATCAAGAAGGGAGTGGGCACAAACAAGTCACGACGAGGCCGTGCTTATCCCTTCATGACAATCCCGTACACAGAAGCGCAAAGGGATGCAGCGCAAGCCGGCGGCCGCGAATTCGAAACCATCTCTCCCGCCGGAGAAATATGCCGGAGTCTATAACGACGCCTGGTATGGGCCGATCACGATTCGTGCCGAGAAAGCCGGCCTGGTCATCAGCTTCGATCGCACGCCGGGAATGATTGGTGACTTGCAGCACTGGCAGTACGACACCTTCAAAGCTCACTGGCGCCAGCACACCATCGAAGATGCATTCGTAACGTTTTCATTGAACGCCGACGGCAACATCGACAGCGCCAAGATGCAGGCCGTCTCTCCCCTGGCCGATTTTAGCTTCGATTATCAGGACCTCCTCCTCAAGCCTGCCCCGAGAAAATAGAAGCATCATCGGTTTGTAATCGCATTGCATTCGCCTGACGGAGTCGTCGAAACCGGACCGCCAACGAGCCCTTCAGAGAAAAAGGCCCCAAAGCTCGCCTGGGGAGCAAAGCGGGATACTTTCTCCAGTCCGGTTTGCGAGGAAGATTCGCGAAATTGCGGCCATTTCTCGCGCTGTTCCGAGGAATATATCCGAATTTCTCTGGATCCCAGACTGTATGGCGGAGAGAGTGGGATTCGAACCCACGTTACCCTTTCGAGTAAACACGCTTTCCAAGCGTGCGCCTTCAGCCACTCGGCCATCTCTCCGGCGAATCAGGACTATACGCGGATTCCCCTCCCAAACTGATAACACGCCTGGGGAGGCCCGCTATGAGCAGTATTGCAGCATTCATTCAAGAACGCCGCTACCTCAAAAATGTATCACCTTCCACGGTTTCTTGGTACACGCACGCCTCAAGTGGCTGCCTTCAGAATCGCCAACGCAAGAGCAGTTGAAAGACACCGTGATGCGTATGCGAGAGAAGGGGTTGAAAGAAACAGGGTGTAACGCCGCAATTCGGGCAATCAATGCATACCTTCATTGGAATAGCGGATCTGGACGCAAGTGTGGAGCGGGCTGTACTCATTTACGCATTCAACAGTTGAAAGAACCACAGAACATCCTGCCCACGTTGACAGCGGATCAAGTCACGCGCCTTGTGAATTGGAAGCCCAAGCCAAGACATTTCTACCAACGGCGGCTGCATCTGCTCACGCTGTTGCTGCTCGATACCGGCTGCCGCATCACGGAGGCCCTTACTTTGCGTGTCCGTGACCTGGACATGGACAACATGCTCATCACGCTGGACGCAAGGGGCGAAAACAGAGAAGAAGCAATCCAGTCGTATTACGTGGCGTCCAGCTAACCGGCTGCGCCCTAACTTTGCGGGAAAGAGACCAGCCGCGCCGGACGGTCTACACAAGATCCCGCAAGCCCTGCCTTGGGTTCAGACATCTTGGGTGGTATCCAGTTCCTGCTAAGCCCGGCTCCGCGTGGAGGGGAGCCACAAAGAGCCGGGTGTTTTTTGAACTGAAAACTTGGGATAGCTCTTAGGATAGTTTTGTGGGCGGAACTGAATGAACCGCACTTGGATTTGACGCACCAGAGTTATTTCCAGATGTCGACACGCCAACTGCAGCAGCGCGCGTCGAAGTGTTCGCCTCAGCGCTAACTCCATTGCCTTTCTCGGGTGCGACGGGCACCGGTGGCGGCTTCACTCCATCGACGACGTGATGGCTCAAGCAATAGAGCGCAAGCTCGAGACGATCGGCCACGCCCAGCTTGTCATAAACTTTTCGCAGGTAATTCTTTACGACCTGCTCTGTAGTTCCAACACGAACCGCGATTTCTTTGTTCTTCATGCCCTGCGTGACGCATGAAACAATCACGGTTTCTTTCGGAGTGAGTTGAACTTTCGGGCGCGCTCCAGAAGGACGCAGGTTGTGTCCACGGTAGGCTTCCATCACCCAATGAATGGCTTGGTTCTCGAGCCAAGGTTCGCCGGAAGCCACTTTGCGGAGACAATCGACCAACAACTCCGGTTCGACCTCGCGCGACAGAATGCCGTGCGCCCCTCGCCGGAATAACTCAAGCGTAAGTTGCTCGTCGGATGAAGGCGTTACTACAACAATCTTCAACTGTGGCGCCTGGCGCAGCAGTTCGGTTACCGCTTCCACCGGATTTGGCGTCAGCGCCGATTCGAAAATCAGCACATCGGCGGAAAACTTGGTGACCGCGGATTGGGTTTGCGGCAGCGTCTCAGCCTGCCCCACCACGCGGATATCGTCTTCGAGCGCGAAAATCTTTCTGAGCCCGGCACGGAAAATAGCCTGGGTGTCGGCCAGGATCACGCGGATCAGCCGGCCAGTGCCGACATCCTGGTGAACGCCGTGATTTTCTCCCACCCTGACCGAAGTGCTGGCCATTCTTTTCCTTACGCCTTACGCTCGTTCGAAATGGTATTCGTCAATCACTACGCCAACTCCGCGACGGCCTTTGTCTTCAAAGCTGCGGACCACACGGCCGTGGCAGTCAATCTGGATATCGCAACGCGAGCCCACAACATCGCCCGGAAGGAGAATCGTGAAGTCGACGACGGAACCGACCGGAACATCTCTGTCCATCGCGAAGAGCACGCCGTTGGCGGAAATATTTTGCGTTTCCGCCGCGCAGGCTTGGCCTTGCGACTTCAACTCCACCGGCAGATGCAACGGAAATCGCGGAGCACTCTGCATTTCGGCATAGTGCTTGATCGCAGATTCCGCCTGGGAATCCACCGTCAGCTGTTCCTGTGTTCCTTCGCCTGACACCGTCGCTTGCGAACCTTCCCTCCAGAGCGCTTGCGGTTGCTCGCGCATCTGGATTTCTTACAACTCTTCTCGAACGCCTTTTATCGGAACTATTGGGCAGCGTACACCCAAGAATCAGGAGTGCAAAGTTACCGAAGTCATGGAACGGAAGGGTGCTAACTGCTTGCGCATGAGTGGATTAGAAGGAATTTACAACAGGTAGTTTATAGATGAGAAGCGCTTAAGCTTGGGCAGCAATCATGCGACGATAGCACTGGTACCTCGATTGCGTTGGCCCTCGCGCCGGCTAAAATTTGGTCACTTCGGTAAAGCCAAAGTCGCGCACCTTCATCGCTGGAGCCACCATGTCAAACGATTCTTCGCCGCTGCAACGCACCGGTACGCTCATGGCTTCGACATTCGACAGCATATGGATCAGGCTCTGGTTAAAGCGAAAGTTCCGCACGCCCTGGCGTACTCGTCCGTTTTCTACAAGGAACGTTCCGTCGCGAGTCATTCCCGTCAGGATTTTTTCGTAGGGATCGACTTCGCGGATATACCACAGCCGCGTAACCAGCACGCCCCGCTCTGTTGAGGCAATCATTTCCGCGACAGTCTGTGGATTTTGCGGCGCGGCAAAAACAATGTTGCATGGCATCTCGCCCATTTCGTTGGGCAACGCAAATCCATGGCCGGTAGCCTCGATCAGTCCTACCTTATCTTTATATTCCGAATGCTTCATTCGCTCGGCAGTGGCCCGCGCATAAACCACGCGTTTGACTACTCCATTCTCGACCAGCGGCAAACGTTGCCGCCGCACCCCTTCACCGTCGAATAGAGATCCCGTCTGCAGCGGATGCGTTACATCGTCCCAGATGGTGATGTTCTTGCCGAAGAGTTGACTCCCGATGCGACCCGTCAGAAATGAGCGCTGATCGAGAATCGCCATGCCCGAGTAATCCCAGAACATAAATCCAACAATGTCGAGCACGGCGGCAGGTTCAAGAATCACAGTATACTTCCCTGCCGGAATCTCCGCCGGATGCGCGGAATCGATCGCGTTCTTCGCCGCAATCTCAGCGAGGCCCAGCGGATCGATGTTCGCCACGTTAGGCGAATTGGCTTTCTGCCATCCCGAAGAATCCGCGGCGAGCATGGTGATTGATATCTCCGCCAGCGTCTGCGCATGCCAGGCGTTGAGTCCGCGCGAATTGAAGGTGCCCTCGACAGATTCCGAACTGGAAAAAATTCCAGCGGTTGTGAGCTTGTGCTTTTGCGCGACTTCGACAATCTTCTTCACGCCATCGGCCCGCAGCTGCGGAGTAATGGCTGCAGTCTCGGCAAAATAGCGCGACGGAACTTGTGTGGCTCGGACACTCCCTTCGCCAACCGAAGCATCCGAGTCTCCGTCAGCTTCCCGCGAATTCGGCATGGGCAAAAGGTCCGGATCAGGATGCTGCAACCTCGCCAGGCTCTCCGACGATTCGACGACGCGCCGCAAGCTGTCATCGTCAAACTTGTTCGTGGAAGCGCGAGCCGTGCGTCCTGCAAAAACTGTGCGCACCGAGACGGTGTGATTTTCTTCGGCGATGTTCTGATGAATGATGTTGTTAGCAAAACGAGTAAGCGCAAATTTCCCGCCCGAAAAAAGCACTTCAACCTCATCGGCAGAGGAGATTTTCTTGATGCGGTCAAAGATTTCGGCGGCTTGGTCTTGAGTCAGCATCAAGGCTTGCTTATTGTCTAGCGCTTCTGACCGTCTCTGTGCCTCTGTGACTCCGTGGTGAACTAGCTGCCCTTGTAAGCGCTCCCCACTTTCACCCCGCGAAACCGCGACGGCGCTGCTCCGTGGCCTGTGCCCATCACCTGTTGCGGCTGCCCCTTGCCGCAATTCGGCGTGCCCCAGAGCGTCCATTCATCGCGCGAGCAGATGGCATCGAGAGAATTCCAAAACTCAGTCGTAATTCCGGAATACGATGGGTTCTTCAGCATGCGCACGCGCTTGCCACTCTTGATCTCCCATCCGATTTCGCATCCGAACTGAAAGTTATAGCGCTTATCGTCAATCGACCATGAGCGATTCGTCTGCATCAGGACACCGTGATCGGTCGAAGCGACCAGCTGCTCGAGGCTGAGTGGCTTCTCTCCCGGCAGCAAGCTGATGTTCGTCATGCGAATCATTGGCAGGCGGTTCCATCCCTCAGCGCGCAACGTCCCACCAGATCGGTTCTCGCCAATCGTGTGCGCGGTCTCGCGCGAACTGAGATATCCCGTAAACAATCCGTGAGTGATGATCGGCGTGCACTGCGCGGGGACTCCTTCGTCATCGAAGCCGAAAGTCCCAAGCCCGGGTCCGTGCTCCTGGCGCGCATCGGCGACCACGTTGACCATCTCGCTGCCATAGCGCAGCGTGCGCAACTTGTCGAGGGTCAGGAAGGATGTCCCCGCGAAATTCGCCTCCATGCCCAGCACGCGATCCAGTTCGATCGGGTGTCCAATCGATTCGTGAATCTGCAAACCCAACTGAGAGCTGTCCAGAATAATGTCGAACGTGCCCTCCGGACACTGGTCGGCATCATGCAGCGCAACTGCCTCCTCTGCAATCCGGCGTGCGTTCTCGACCAGCTTTAATTGTTCGATCAGCTCATATCCCTTGTTCTGCCACTGCCCGCCATAAGAATTAGGATATGACCGCTTTTGAATCTCGTTCCCGGCAAACGCGTAAGCCGCATATCCCGCGCCGGCGGAATATTTGGTCTGATGAATGTCCGACCCCTCCGACGACACAAACCACTGCTCCTCGCGATTGAAGTTGAGGTTGGTCTCAGCCAGAGTGACGCCTTCCACCGAGCGCAGTTCGGGGTCGATGCTCAACAACAGCGCGATGTTTTGCTCGACCGGAATTGAGAACGGGTCGATTACATGAGGAGTGACCCACTCGGCAGTGACGGATTTTTCAGGCGCAAGCCTCACATCCTGCTGCTTCACTTGTGCCGAAGCTCGTGCGATTTCTACCGCGCGGGCCGCGGTCGCCTCAACTCCCGCGCGAGACAAATTTTCAGAAGCGGCGAATCCCCACGCACCATCGGCAAGCACGCGCACACTCATTCCTTCAGACTCGGCGTCAGATGCGCTACCTACTTTGCCGTTCTTCGTAGTAAGCGCGCGGCTTCTCTGGCTGACGATGCGCGCATCGGCGTAGCTCGCCCCACGCATTGTGGCTAGGTTCAAAGCCCAGTTAGCAATTTGCTTCATCGTTTCCGCTCACAATCTATCATGCCGAGGTCATGGACAGATGTCTCGGAAGTCTTCTCGTCAAGAGTTGCAAATGGGTGTAAAATCGGTTCTACTCTTGGGCCGGAAACGACGCTGTCGTTGCATCCAATCTGGAAGCGCCCATATGCTCATCCCGCCGCAAGCCCCGGAACACGTATCACGACTCGATATGGCCCTCGATGTCATCGATAAGGCCACGAAGATACTTGCAGTGGTGATCGGGGGAGCCTGGGCCTACGTTAACTATGTCCGCGGACGGACTTATAAGAAGCGGCTAGAGGCCGGAATCTGTGCCGAATGGTTCGAGAGTAACGGCACATCCCTCCTCTCGGGTTCCGCGCACCTCAAGAACGTTGGCCTTTCCAAGTTCCCGATAGAGCAGAAGGGGACGGCGATACTATTGTACGAACTCCGGCCGTCCGCTTCTAAAGATAGAATGACGGGCGTGATCGCCGACCTAGTCGGCGTCCGATCAGTCTTCGAGGATCATGGGTGGATCGAGCCGGGCGAGACCATAGAGGAGTCCTTTTTGCTGCAGTTAGGTGAGAGCAGGGGATGCATTGGAATAAAACTTGCGCTCCGAGTGGTGGCAGCCCATATTGAGTGGAACGCCAACTGCATACTTAAACCGGTTTCATCTCAGCCTAGCGAACCAGACAGGGTCAAGAAGCCCAGCCACCGCCAAGTAGCGGGGAAAGGAGAAGCTATGATTGAACGAGAAAAACCTGCCGAGAATCTTCCAGGAACACCGGAATCGTCTGTGCCGGTTAACACGCAGATAACAGAGAGACGTGACATAACGGACGATATAGAACGGCGAAAGACCCCTACCCTAGGCGATCCTGGGGACAAGCCTCTACAGAGATTCGATTAACAATAGCCGTCTGAAGGAGAGAAGCCGCGCGTGCTTGGGCAATCGCCCAAACCGACGAAGCAGCAATCAGGGAAACAAGGAGCGGACTGGTACGCACCCTGAATTTTGCGAGGACAGCGCAGCTAACAGGAGGTGAAGATGCCGAGTCCGAACGATGGCCTGGGCAAGCAGTCAAGGGAAGATCGCGAGCGAACACGATTAATCGAACGAGAAAAAAACAGAACAGTCGACCAAGACCGCGAAAACACCGATCAGACGAGGAGAATTGAAGAGCTTAAGCGCAAGCAGGGCGGCGGCTCTTAGAATCCCTGCCTTTGACCCCAACTAAATCGCCCTGGCCCGAGGCCACGACACTTTAGGACTAGGGGGTTCTATGCGCCCCGTCGAGGGCGCTCTTCACCGCCAGCAACTCCTTCAACACCTCGCGAAGCTTCGTCGACTCCAGCGCATTCGCTCCGTCGGACTTCGCCTCTTTCGGTTTGTCGTGTACTTCGAGAAAAACTCCATCCACGCCGGCCGCCACGGCAGCCCGCGCCAACACCGGGATAAATTCGGGCTGTCCGCCGCTCACGGCAGGCCCACCGTCGCCGGATTGCGCAGAAGGTAATTGCACGGAATGCGTCGCGTCGAAAACTACAGGCGCAAACTTGCGCATGATGGCGAGCGAGCGCATGTCGACGACCAGATTGTTATAGCCAAAACTTGTGCCGCGTTCCGTGAGGAAAATTTGCGAGTTGCCAGCCTCGCGGCACTTCTCCACTGCGTGCCGCATATCCCACGGCGAGACGAATTGTCCTTTCTTGATGTTAATAGCGCGTCCGCTTAACGCCGCAGCCACCACAAGATCGGTTTGCCGGCACAGAAACGCGGGGATCTGCAACACATCCGCGACCTCGGCAACCCGCCCAACATCAGCGACCTCGTGAACGTCGGTAAGTACGAGAACGCCAACCTCATCCTTGATCTTTCGCAGAATGCGCAGACCTTCCTTCACTCCCGGCCCGCGAAAACTTCGAATCGAAGTACGGTTCGCTTTGTCGTAGCTGGCCTTGAAAATAAATGGAACCCCAAGCGCCCGCGTGACGCCTTTGATGATCTCCGCCATACGAACGGCGTGCTCTTCGCTTTCAATCACGCAAGGCCCGGCAATCAGGAAAAGATTGCCCGAGCCAATGTGAACCTCGCCGATTTGAAATGAGGTGGGCATCAATCTAAGCAGGGATCTTCCCCACAGAGACACAGAGGCTCAGAGAAACCCAGACCGCCAGTTTTTTCTTCCTCTGTGTCTCTGTGACTCTGTGGTGAACAGGCCTGTGTTTACCGGTGCGCAACCTTTTCCGGACGATGAAACATTTCAACCGAAGCGATCTCTTTTTCTTCCCGCCGCTTCGAGCCATGCTTGTACGCCGCGCCTACAAATGTGCTGAATAGGGGATGCGGCTCTAATGGCTTCGATTTGAACTCAGGATGGAACTGGCAGCCGATGAAGTGAGGATGGTTCGGCAATTCGACCATCTCCACGTAAGTTCCATCCGGCGTGGAACCAGAGATTCGCAGCCCCGCCGCCACCATGGGCTCCTCATACTCCCGATTAAATTCGTAGCGATGGCGATGCCGCTCGCTGATCTCAAGCTTGTTATAAATTTTATGCGCCAAAGTACCGGGCTCAATCTTGCAAGTCCACGCACCCAACCGCATCGTTCCGCCCAGTTCTTCCACGCCGCGCAACTCGCGCAGCTTGTAGATCACGCGGTGCGGCGTCGCCTGGTCGAACTCGCTCGAATTCGCCTCTTCCAGTCCCACTACGTTGCGGGCAAACTCTACACAAGCCGTCTGCATGCCCAGGCAAATTCCAAAGTAAGGAACGTTATTCTCGCGCGCATATCGAATCGCGATCAGCATTCCCTCAATGCCGCGCTTGCCAAACCCGCCCGGAACCAGAATTCCGTCATAGCCCTCAAGCTGCGCTTCCACGCTGCTCTGGTCGGCGGCCTCCAGGCCCTCAGCCTCAATCCAGTTCAATTGGAGTTTCAAATTGTGCGCCAGAGCGCCATGGATCAACGCTTCCTTCAACGACTTGTAAGAATCCTCGTACTCTACATACTTGCCTACAATTCCAATCGTCACCGTGTCCTTCGGGTTGTAAACCCGATGCACAATGTCCTCCCACTTCGAGAGGTCGCGATCTTTGGCTGCCATGTGCAAATATTTCAGCACCAGTGTGTCCACGCCTTCATTCGCGAACACGAGCGGCACTTCATACACCGAAGCCACGTCTTTCGCCGTGATCACGGCCTCTTCTTGAACATTGCAGAAGAGCGCAATCTTCGATTTCAACTCCTTCGCCAGAAAGCGATCGGTGCGGCAAAGCAGGATATCAGGCTGAATTCCAATGCTCAACAGCTCTTTCACCGAATGCTGCGTCGGCTTGGTCTTGAGTTCCTGCGCCGCAGCAATGAACGGCACCAGCGTTACATGCACGAACAAAGTATCTTCCCGGCCCAGCTCCTGCCGCATCTGCCGGATCGCTTCCATAAACGGCAACGACTCGATATCACCCACCGTGCCGCCGATCTCGACAATGGCAACGTCAACGTCCTGTGCCACCTTCTTCATCGCCGCTTTTATTTCATTGGTCACGTGTGGAATCACCTGCACCGTCTTGCCCAAATAATCGCCGCGCCGCTCTTTCGCAATGATCTGCTCGTACAGACGGCCGGTAGTCCAATTGTTGTCGCGCGAAAGTTTGGCGTGCGTGAAGCGCTCGTAGTGGCCGAGATCTAGATCGGTTTCCGCGCCGTCGTCGGTCACAAAAACCTCGCCGTGCTGAAACGGCGACATCGTCCCCGGATCGACGTTCAGATAAGGATCAAACTTCATCAGGTTCACTTTGAGCCCACGGCTCTCCAGCAGACATCCAATGGAAGCCGCCGCCAATCCCTTGCCTAGAGAAGACACAACTCCGCCTGTTACAAAGATGTACTTCGCTGGCATCTGTTCCTCGCTCTAAATTTTGTTTGAAAAATGGTGCAGGTGGGGTGCACGAACAATTATGGCAGAAGATGCCTGTGGAAACAAACAGAGAAATCGCGCGCGTTGACTATCCCGGCAATGTGGGCGAAAATGATGCTGCACTTCCCTCGACTCCCGATTCGTCGGGTTGCGGCGTTTTTCGCTTCAATCGTGGGCCTGTGGCGCAGCTGGGAGCGCGCTTCCATGGCATGGAAGAGGTCGTCGGTTCGATCCCGACCAGGTCCACCAAATCTATCAACAACTTGGTCGCTCCAGTCGCTGCGTCCACCGGTCAGCATTGCGTAAATCTGCTAAGCCTGTCTCCGCAGATAGAGGGTCGAGCGCCCTTGTCTTTGTCCTGACTCTTGACCTGAACCATGTTTGGTCGTGAATGCGAATACACGCGCCTGCCACTCGTTCGCCGCAATCCTGTCCTCTCCGCGTCGGGATTCGTTCACGATCTGCCGTTGGCGTGTGGCCCGGAATCCTGAAATTCTCTCAAGAAGTTCCGGATCAAGAGCTTCCCCAAAGGCGCGCTTCTTCGGCTCTACCGTCTCCACCCAGGCCGCTAACCGATCCAGTGTCCAATCCTTTTTCTGCATCACGTGGTAGTCGAAAATGTGCGCGATGATGTCTTTGATTCGCATCTCGCGCGGTACCCGGAAACGCCAACAGGCACAAGGACGCATCACGACCTGCAGCACCCAATGTCCCCAAACGCCTTCCGTGCCGAGGGTGCGCCGCTCCGCCGAGGGAACTGGCCTGGAAACACGGCCAAAGCTGCATCCCCTGGCGATGGCCGCCATTCCCAGAGCACAGCCTGCCTGATTCTCGGAAAAATGTTGCCCGCCTGCCTTAGGAGTGAGTACCGTGCTGCCCAATAGAATCGCCTCGCTGAGTCTCATGCGATCCTCTCTTCTTGTGCATCTTTGTCTTGCAGCATCCGGGGTCATCTGGGTCAATGCCAACTCGGGGCGCCAGATATTGCTGGATATTATACTTCCGACTCTCCTTTTAGAGAGCCTAGTTTTTTGCAACCGATCACCTTGCGCATCGGCGACTTTAACTGAAACAACTTACATAGCCTCCTCGGCGCAAGTCCTGCGAAATCTCTAGCCTGTCTGAGGAATTAAGTTCGCAGGCTGTCGGTTCGATCCCGACCAAGTCCGCCATTCAAGCCTTCCTAGAATCAATCACTTTCAGACCATTTGTGGCAATCGTACAAGCACCAGCCTTGTGTGTGCTACAATAGTATTAATTTTGTACTACAAACAACAGATTACGGAGTCAGCCATGAAACGTGCCACACGAGTGAGTTCCTCGCAAGAAAAGACGCGACTAGGCGATCGTGGATCTAGCAGGCTGCGTGAAATCCTGGTTATCGCCGAACAAGAGGGCTTGTTGCGCGGCGAACGGACCCAAGTGGTTCGAGGAAGGATGCCAGAGGCGCTGGTCGCGAGGGCGAAGAAGCGCACCGGGATCAGCTCGGACACGGATCTCATTGAAGTGGCACTCGCGAACATTGCAGTTGAAGATGATTATGCAGACTGGCTGCTCTCTCGCCGCGGCGCCGTGAGTCGTGAGGCCGACCTTGAATTCTGATTTTCGCGCGACCGTGCGACGCCTCAAACCCGAGAAACGTCATGCGCAGCTAAAGCCGCGGGACGAATCCGATCTCGACTTCATCGAGACTACCAGTAAAAAGCCAGGGAAGCTGCTCTATGACACAACGGTTTACATAGACGTCCTGCAGAACCGTTTCCCGCAGGGCGGCGAATTCATGCTGCGGGCAGCCGAAGCCTGGCATTCGCCCGTCACCGAAGCAGAGTTGTCCGCGGCGATTGGATTACTTGATCCTGGGCATCCAGGAACAAGCGAGATTATCGAACAGATTATGGCGGTGATCGAACGCCGCCCGAGCTATAGAACGATTGTGCCCGATCCCGAGATATGGCGGGAGGCCGGCATCTTGTCGGGTATTCTCGGCCGTTTGCAGGGATATGGCAAAGACAAATACCAGCGCCGCCGGGCCTTGAATGACGCTTTGCTCTTTGCAAGCGCGCGAAAGCACGGATGCGTGGCGCTGACTCGTAACGTTGTTGATTTCGATCTTCTCCAACAGCTCGATCCGTCCGGCAGCGTTCTGTTTTACAAATAGCAAAATTCTGGATATCGGCACACAGGGTTTCGAGTCCGTGCAGAAGTGTACTATCCGGGCCAACACAAGCTAATGATGCTGTGAGCGACGCGCCTGCGGTCTGGTGATGATGGCAGTGTTCAGCTACCGATATGGGGGCGAGGCAGTCGGATGAACCGTTGCACACGCGCGTTAGCTAAATGGCAACCACCACGAGTCCCGCAGGCCCGGCTGACCTAACCAATGGGTGGTTTCGGATCATCCCAAGACCGCGCGTACCGATTCCCGAGCCCAATCGATGCCTCGTACTTCTCTGCGTCATTCTTCTTCGTCCATAGCAGTTTGTAGATCGTGTCTACCGCATTCTCCATAATGTTTTTCATTTCGGCTTCCGTTATGCGCGAGTATTCCGGTTTACCGGTACACGTGGGACACTCTTTGCCCGCATGAACATCTTCGATAGGACCATTGCGGAATGCCAATGCGACAAGGCCCTTGGCCTCATGGGCTAACACGGTATCTACTCTCAATCGTCCTTTGGGCATGGGCGTCTCCAAGACACGAAAATCATACGCTATGCCTTCGGCAAGCAATTCGCTCCGCGTTACGATCGGGGCGACGAGTTCTCAGAATCGCCCCGTCCCGCCATGGTTTGTCTAGCGAGTGAGCTCAGCCAGAGCATGAGTTGTGGGGTTCTCCTCGGCCATAAAATAGATGTTCGATGCCCCGGCGAGCGATGGTTGGCCCGGTCTGCTACATTCGGCCACCTCAGGAAAAGGAATGCTAGGCTAAGGGGATGAACGGTCGATTAACAATCCCCGCCGGATTCCTATATCTCGTATGGTCGTTGTGCTTTTTCGTCACTCCAGCTTTCTCTGCGAATTGGACCGTGCACGCCCAACCCGCGCGGCTAGTCAACGGCGCACCCGTGCTGTTTCAGATCAAACCTCCGACGAGGCTTGAGTCGCTCAATGGAACCTGGCTGGGTCACGCACTCACCTTCAGCTTCGATGCAAAAACTAGAACGTGGTACGCATTAGGAGGCGTGAGCCTGGAAACGGCTCCCGGGACTTACCCTCTGGAACTCGCTGGCGAAACGGTTGCCGGAAAACTCGCAAGCCAGAAAGTATCGTTCAGCCGCAAGTTTATCGTCGCCAAGGGCAAGTATCCGAAAATCGAAGTCAAGCTCAGCGTCGAAAGCAAATTCACTGAGCCCAGCCCCGAGCAGCAAAAACAAATTCAAGAAGGACAAGAAATAAAAAAGGATTACCTCAGCCGCGTAACTCCCGAGCGCGAGTGGTCAGGCAAATTCGCCGAACCGGCTACCGCCGCAATCTCCGATGTCTTCGGCTCCCAGCGCATCTTCAATGGCAAAACCTCGAGCCCTCACCTGGGCCTCGATTTCCGCGTCCCCAGCGGTACCCCAGTCGAAGCCATGAATGAAGGCACAGTCTTGCTGGCGCGCCCGCTTTATTTCGAGGGCAATTTCGTCGTGCTCGATCACGGCCAGGGTCTGCTAACACTCTACTTGCATCTTTCCGAATTCAAAGTGAAAGAAGGCGACCACGTAAGACGTGGCCAGGTAATCGGCTTGAGCGGAGGCACTGGCCGCGCCACGGGACCGCATCTTCATGTGGCAGTGCGATGGCAGGGCACTTATCTCGATCCCGCTCGCCTGATGCAGCTGCGCCTGCCGTAGCTGTTCTTAATTCTCTCGATGCGAAAAGCTAGTCGTCCTCGCCCGGTGGCCCGCTCGGGCCGCGCGGGTAGCGCTCCTTCAGAATTTTTTTCAACTCGAGTTGGCGGATCAGACGGTGCAGATAGTTGGGATGCACGCCGAGAACATGGGCCGCCTCGGTATAGTTGCCACGTGCCTGCTCCATGGCGTTGAGAATCAGTTGTTTCTTAAATTCTTTGACCGCAAGGGAATACTTCGCCTCGGTACTCTCTGGTGCTGAAGGGCGTTCCAACAGCGATTCCGGCAGATCCTCGCGCAGAATCATATCCGAGTCCCCGAGTAACAGCGCATGCTCGATTGCGTTTTCCAGTTCGCGCACGTTGCCCGGCCAATCGTAGTTCATCAAGCAGTCCATGGCCTCGCGGGAAATCGGCCTAGGATCCATATTGCACTTCCTGGCACATTTCTGCACGAAATGGCGCGCCAGCATTTGAATATCTTCCCCGCGATCTTGCAGCGCAGGCATCTTCACCCTCAACACATTCAAACGGTAATACAGGTCCTCGCGAAACCTGCCGTCGCGCACCGCCTGGTCCAAATCGCAGTTGGTGGCGGCAATGAGGCGGATATCCACCTTGATGGAACGGGTCCCGCCGACACGTTCGAACTCGCGTTCCTGCAGCACGCGCAGCAGTCTGACCTGCAGCGCGAGAGCCATCTCTCCGATTTCGTCGAGAAAAACCACGCCTCCGTCGGCGATTTCTAACTTGCCCTTCTTCAGGCCGATGGCTCCGGTAAATGCTCCGGGCTCGTGGCCAAATAATTCACTTTCCAAGAGATCGTCCGGAATCGCAGCACAATTGATGGCCATAAACCGCTTGCTCGCTCGCGGACTGCAACGGTATAAGGCCTTCGCCGCCAGCTCTTTGCCGGTTCCGCTCTCGCCTTCGATCAACACTGTCGAATTCGTGGGCCCCACCTGTTTGATGAACTGGTAGACCTCCTGCATGCGCGTGCTGTCGCCGACCAGACCCAGTTCCTGGCTGATCTCAATCGTCAGGCGCTTATTCTCCTCCTCCAACCAGCGCAGCCGGCGGGCGTTCTCCAGTGCGACTGCGGAGAAACCTGCGATCGCCGTCACCAATTGCAGGTGCTCTTCGGAGAGGCGGTTGCTCAGACTATCGCTGTCCAGATAAATGCAACCAATCACCCGTCGTTGAAACACGGTTAAGGGCACACACAACAGCGAGCGCACGTCCGATGCCGCCAGGCTCTCGACCTCCCGCAAATCCTTGCTGCCGGGCACATCGATGGCCAGAATCGCAATCCCTTGCTCCAAGACCTTGTGGATGATCGTTCGGCTCACCTTGACCAACGGCACCTGCCCGGCCTGCCGCGTGCGGGCAAACGTCGAACTGACTTGGCCTTCCTTGTCTGCTAACAGAATGGCGCCTCGACCTGCGGGAACCACCTCAAAAATCAGGTCCAGGAGCTGTCCTTGGAGTTCATCGAGATCGCGAATCGCAGGCACAATGCGGCTGATCTTGAACAATGCGTTCAGATTGCGGGCCACTCGTGAGGTCGCGGGCAGCTCGCGCGAAAGCCGGTCCGGCTGCAAGTAGATCACATCCCGGGGATGGATAACGGTCGTCTCCGCCGTACCCTGTGCGTCTTCGAACTCCACGCGGCTGGCAATCGGCGCAAGTTCTTCCTCCTCGAGAAAGAGAAAAGACGAGTCCCCAGCTGCGATCACGTCCCCATGCCTCAGCCACTGCTCTTCGACGGCGGAGCCATTCACCAAGGTACCGTTGCGGCTATCGAGGTCCTGCATTCGGTATCTGCCGTCCTGGCAACTCAGACGGCAATGTTTTCGCGAGACAGAGGGATCGGTAACCGCGATGCCGTTGGAAGCTTCCCGGCCAATGGTGATCTCGCCCTCAGGTAAAGGAATGGTTGAATCTTTTAGGGGCCCGGAGAGAACTACAAGTCTGGGGCGCAAGCGCACTTTTACCTCGCGCACTTTTTATCACACTTCCATCCTGAATTCTCCGGCGAAATCTGTTTTTTCCGTTATCCGAACGGATAGAGCACGCTATCCAATCAGATAGGGAACTGCGCCGGAGCGGTTCACGGTGACGACGGCAGCCTCGGCATCACCACTCACACCTAACTACCAACAGAACAATTGTTTAGAGAGATATTCACAACCAACGCAGGATCGCCAAAATGGCTGGCCCTCGGCATGCACTGTGTCGAATGCGCCACTGCTCGGCAGAAAGCGATGGGGGAAGCGCTTTTTGGATACGTCTTGCTGAGCTTGGTCGAATCAGGGATCCGAGGGGCCCCCTCATCGGATCCTTGATTTTATCTCCTACCGAATCCTAGGCCGAAACAGTTGAATCACGAGATCCGTTTGGGGCCGTCAGCTCCTGCGAACGCTGTAATTGCCTTTGTTCGGCGTTCGTAACAAGACGAAGATTTAGTTGCAGTCCGAGATTTTTCAGTCACAGTCCTAGGCCGAACCCACTGGGCCCAAGAGTTTCCGGGATAAGAGCTCAAGAAACCCTAAAGGAGAAGACTCTATGCGATACCTAGCTGCAATTTTCACACTGCTCAGTTGTCTTTCCGCAGCCACGGCCACCGATATGACACACGAGGAGACCGTTGTCCGAACCGCTTATGCCAAGTATGCCTACCTTTCAGAACAGCGAGTCGTTGGCGATCTGGCGATAGAAAGCGGCAGCGCGAAAGTGCCCGTGGCCAGAGATGGCATCGGCCTAACCCCCGACCAACGCCTGGCTGCGGCCCAAATCAGTTTTACATTGAGCGACTTTGTGGTCGGAGACGTGCGCGAGATTTTGGACCGCAAGGCTCTCGATCTCATCTCGCCCCCTGTCGGGGAGATGCTGACGACCAATGGCGAAGAAGGCTTTCGTTATTCCGAGGGAGCGCTGGACGCTCCTTGGATCAGCCTCGAAGTCCAATGGAGTCCCGCCCACCCGTTAGCGCCCGAAGTTCAAGATATAAAACTCACGAATCTCTATCAGCTTGAGTGGCGCCAGCAGCGGCCAGAAACTCTCTGGCAACGATACGCCTCGTATTCGGTCACGGTGACCTATCAAGGGAAAAGCCGCGGCCCATACAAGGCCTTGTTCATCTTTGGGCACGACGCGAAAGGGAATGAGGTCATCGAGCCAGAAGATGCAACTACGAACGGACTTGTTCTGGCCCTGCGCGACCATGTCTTCCCTGACGCGTTTGTGCTCACTCACCTGCGGACCAACCCTGTAGTAGCCAACTGGGTGAACGCCAGGCAGATGTCCGGGCCAGCCTGCTCAGTTGGCCAACACGATGTCTGCTGTGACCTGGTCCAATTGAAGTGCGGTCCGGGACGGATCGATGTCGCCAACGGGCTTTCAAAGCCCCTGCCACAGTGAAGCAGTGCTGGAAAGGAGAAGTCCGGAACCGAAAGAGTCCAAGAAAAATCAGGAGAAGACTTTATGCTGCGAAATATAGCAACGCTGATCCTAGTCGTTGGTCTAAGCGCGACTGTGGCCGCGGGCCAAACCTATACCCAATGTTCCGACTACAACACCGTCACCACATCCTATTTCGATCCCGCGCCGGGCACGGTAAACCATTCTTCCGGGGCACACATCGCGACCGGTGGCTCACAATTCAGTTGCACATATACCAGCGTGGGTCTTTCCAGTTGCGCTACCCAGTGCACAGGAACTCCTTCCGTTACAGAAGTCGACACAGGAACGCTGGACAACTTGCTCTACTCGCACAACCTCGGCATCAACTATGTCGGGGGTCAAGCTACGGCTCCCAACGGAGGGGCGAACGAGACCTGTGGAGCCACGACCGCGGCCACGGTAACGGCCTGCCTCTTGACCTGCGCGGCGTCGATCAGCATTTCGGTCGGCGCCACCGGAGTCGGCGCATCCGTCAGCTTTCCGACAGATCAGATCTATGCGATGTCCGCAAATCCCCAAGTGACCTGCGCCAACGAGCCCGACCCCACATACAACCACTGCGGGGTTTCGTGTCACTGCTGCACTTGTGCGGGCGGCCCTCCCTGCGAGAGTCCGATCATCGTGGACACAACGGGCGAGGGCTTTCGCCTAACCTCGGCCCAGAATGGTGTCGTTTTCGATATTAAAGGAGACGGACATCCGATGCGGATCGCGTGGCCGGCGCGCGGCTCGGGCAACGCCTTTCTTGCCTTGGATCGAAACGGCAACGGAAAAATCGACAGCGGCAAAGAACTATTCGGCAACGTCACAGCGCAACCCAAGTGCGCGCATCCCAACGGATTTCTCGCGCTCGACCAGTTCGACAAACCGGAAAACGGCGGCAACGGTGATGGCGTGATTGACAGCCGCGACGCCGTCTTTTCCAAGCTGCGGTTGTGGATCGATGAGAACCACAATGGCATCTCCGAACCCAACGAGTTGCACACCCTAGGAGAGCTAGGCGTCTACTCACTGGCGCTCAATTACACTGAGTCCAAACAGACCGACCGCTACGGCAACTCCTTCCGCTACAAAGCCAAAGTCAACCCGGAAGGTGAACCCAAGGCAGACCAGGTGGATCGCTGGACCTATGACGTATGGCTCGTAACCATGGACGACTTAAACTACGGTCACGTCGATCTTGGCGCGGGTGAGGTTATAATCGCTGGGCCTTAGAAGAAAATAGGGCGAGGTAGAGTTTTTGCGACCGGAGCGAATATCGGCATCCTCTAGACTGCCATTGCGTAGCTCGAAGAAAGAGCTTCCGCTGTCGGGCTAGGGGATGCCGCACCATCCCGATAGGTAACGCTGTTCCCGGAAATCGCCGGCACGCGCTCCCCCGGCACCAAGATTCCCACCAAATTCAGCGGGTCGGCCGCCGAGAGCGTGATTGTCTCTTGCGCGATCCTGTCCTGCGCGATCCTGCTCTGCGGGTTTGTATCTTGAGCGGCACCGAGCCTGCGCAAGGCCCGCACCGAATCCACTGCAACCGGCAGAGCGAACTGCTCGCCCAGAAATCCATCAACAAAGCGTCCGCCACGAATCTCGCCGCGATCTTCCAGCCGGCGGAAGCCGCCCAGCAACTCGCGCCACGGTGGCAGGTTCGCCTCCCGCGCCAACACGTCTCGGACGACAATGCCGTAACGGCGCAGCAGCATCCAGCAAGCCGCTTCCACCGCGCGCGGCCGCTCCACCACTTCCTCGGCGTGCAGTAAAGCCCAGCGCCCGGCATTGTGCCGCGGACGCATTGCCCGCCCGCTGCCCTGTCCCGCCCGCCGCTTGGGGTCGATCAGCGACCGCAGATTGTCGAATCCGTCCGCAGTTACCAGGCCCGCAGCCACCAACTCCCAAAGCGCCGTCTCGATTTCCGCCTTCAACTTTTCCGTGCCGCGCACAATGTCGGCAAAAAACGACGCGCCGCGCTGCCGCAGAAAATCCAGCACCTTCTGCGCTCCGTGACTCAGTCCGTTATTTTCCGAAACCTCCGCCCCCGGATGCCGCGGCGTCATCCAGTCCGCATCTTCCCGCACAAAAAACGTAATCGGCGCAACGCTGGTCGGAATCACCCTTCGCTGCCTCGGAGCCGGCTCGCCCTCACTTCCCCGCCCACTCGCGTAATCCAGCGTCGCCGGATGCGGCGACAATCTTCCCCAACCCACGGCCCCCGTCAGGCAAAGCTGGTCAAGCCATTTCGGATCGTAGTCCACAATGCGCCGAGCCAGCACCTGCCGCTCCCAGGCATTCGCCGGAATTTCAAACCCTTGCAACTGCCGCAGCACTTCGAGCGTGCCTCGCTCGCCCGCCACCTGCGTACCCGCAGCCACATGCTGCCAGCGCAACAGCCACTGCATAAATTGCGCCGCCGTCACCGGCTCAATCTGCTTGCGCAGCGTGGCGACCGTCAGCCGATGAATCCGAGCCAACAGCCTCCGCTCGCACCACTCCTGTGCGTGTGGCGCGGGCGACCCCGCCCACGAGGCAGCGCCACTAAAGTTTCCCCGCAGCACAGTCCCGCTAGCTTCCATGCGAAGCAGAGCATTCGTAATCTCCGCCGGGGAAACTCCCAAAGCCTCACCGAGATCCGCCGCCGTCACCGGCCCCAAATGCGACATCCATCCCGTAACCAACGTCAGCAAACCTTCGTCGCGAGTCAGCGCGGTCGTTTCCACATCAGCCAACGCCTGCGCAAACTGCACCTCAGGAAACAAAACTGAAAAAGTCTTGGCACGCTCAGCCGCCACCCAATAAGTACGCCCACCCGACATCGCCGCCGCCGCACGCCCCTCGCTCACCAATCTCTCGAAGTGACCCAGCCATTCGTTCCCAGCACAGCCTATGTAGGGACGGCCGCCCTCGGCCGTCCAGTCGAGCAAAGCTCGACCCGCCGGCAGCGCCACTAACGTATGCAGCACATCATGCAGCTCATCCGCATCCCGCACATCCGGCCAAGCCTCTTCCCGCACCTGCGCAATCGCCGCCGGATCGAGCCCGCCGACTTCTTCCAGCACCGATTCCGGCAGCATCCGCCGCATCTGCACCGCACGCGCCCGCCGCTCTTCCAGCGGCGCGTCGTCCAAATAAGCGTACGGATTCGCGTTCAAAATCTCGTGCGAAAACTGCGACGGCACCGGCGTGTCGACCGCAATACAACGGATCCTTCCATCCGCCAGCCCGCTCAACACGGCCTTCAGGCCTTCAATATCCACCGCCTCGGTGAGCACGTCCTTCATCACCTCGCCCACCAGCGGATGATTAGGAATTTGCCGCTCGCCTTGAATATTTTCGAAGCACGCGGCCGCGTCGGGAAAAACCGAAGCCAGCAGATCGTCCGACCGCATGCGCTGAATTTGCGGCGGAACTTTCTTGCCATTCTGAAATCGCAATAGCGCCAGCGCCCGGTTTGCGTCCCACCGCCAGCGCGTCGCGAAAATCGGGGAATCGAGCGCCGCCTGCTCCAGAATCGGCTGCACCGTCGCCGCCTGCAAAAAGTTAAAAACATCTCCCAGGGGAAAACTATGCTGCTCAGCCAAAGCGATGTTCAAACCGTTATCGGTCGCCGCCGCTTGCAATTCAAAATTAAACCCCACGCAAAACCGCTTGCGCAGCGCCAGCCCCCAGGCCTTATTGATCCGTCCCCCAAACGGCGCGTGGATCACCAACTGCATCCCGCCGCCTTCATCGAAAAACCGCTCGGCGATCACCGTGGTCTGCGTCGGCACCGCGCCCAAAACCGCGCGTCCCTGCAGAACGTATTCGATCGCCTGCTCCGCGCTGGAATCATCCAGCCCGCATTCGTCCTTCAACCACAAAACCGCCGTCGCTACATCCGGCTGCGTCGCTGAAAATCCGACCGGCGAAGTGTGCGGCAGCATCGCGCTGATTATTTCCCGCAACGTTCCAACGTGCTCCGATAGTTCCTGCGTTCGCGCCGGAGCTTCGCCCCGCCAGAACGGCACGCTGGGCGGCGCACCGTGCGCATCCTGCACCAGCACGCGGCCGGCGTTGGTTTCAATGCGCCGGATCATCCACGAAGTATTTCCCAGCAGCATGATGTCGCCGCGGTTGCTCTCCACCGCGAAATCTTCATCGACAGTCCCCACCACGAGGCCATCGGGCTCCGCCACCACCGCATACAGCGAGTTATCCGGAATCGCGCCACCGCTGGTGATCGCCGCCAGCCGTGCTCCGCGCCGCGCTCGCAGCTTGCCATTCACTCGATCTCGATGCAAGTAGGCGCCATAACGCCCGCGCTTCGCTGCGATGCCCTCTGCCAGCATTTCCAAAATCGAGTCGAAAACCGGCCGCGTCAAATTGCGATACGGATACGCGCGCCGTACCAGCGCAAACATCTCCTCTTCATCCCACTCTTCGGCGGAGCACGCCGCCACAATTTGCTGCGCCAGCACATCCAGCGGAGATTCCGGAATCATCAACCGGTCCAGATCGCCCTGCCGAATCGCCCGCACCAGCGCCGCACATTCCAATAAATCGTCGCGCGTCGTAGCAAACAATCGTCCCTTGGGAACCGCGCCGCGCCAGTGCCCTGATCGTCCTACGCGCTGCAGCGTAACCGCAATCGCCCGGGGAGAATTGATCTGCACCACCAAATCAACCGTGCCCACATCGATTCCCAATTCGAGCGATGCCGTCGCCACCAACACCCGCACCTGGCCTTCTTTCAGCTTCTTTTCCGCCGCCAGCCGCAACTTGCGCGACAGGCTCCCATGGTGCGCGGCAACATTCTCTTCCCCTAACCGCTCTCCCAATTGATGCGCCACGCGCTCGGCCATGCGCCTCGTGTTCACAAACACCAGCGTCGACCGATGCTGTCCCACCAAAGCCACCAGCCGGTCGTAAACCTCGTCCCACATTTCGTTCGAAGCCACCGGTCCCAGCGGCATCGACGGAACTTCGACCGCCATATCCAGCTTGCGCTTGTGTCCGATATTGACGATGACTGGATTAACGTTTTGAAAGGGCGAGGTCCCCGTCAAAAAGTGCGCCACTTCCTCGATCGGCTTCTGCGTCGCCGACAACCCAATCCTCACCGGCCGCTTATACGTTAGCGCCTCCAGCCGTTCCAGCGACAACGTTAAATGCGCCCCCCGCTTATCGTCGGCGACCGCGTGGATTTCATCCACGATCACGGTTTCGACATCGCGCAAAATCGCGCGGCTCTTATCCGCAGTCAGCAATATGTAGAGCGATTCCGGCGTGGTCACCAAAATGTGCGGCGGCCGCTTCAGCATCGCGCGGCGCTCGTGCATCAATGTGTCGCCGGTGCGAACCGCCGTGCGAATCTCCGGCATGAGCATCCCGCGCTCCCCCGCCAGCGCGAGAATCTCCCCGAGAGGGATTTCCAAATTTTTCTGAATGTCGTTGCCCAGCGCCTTCAGCGGCGATACGTAGAGGACTTCCGTCCGATCAACAAGCTCACCGGCCAGCGCCTTGCGCACCAACCGGTCGATGCAGGCAAGAAACGCAGCCAGAGTTTTGCCCGACCCAGTAGGCGCCGAAATCAGCGTCGTCCGCCCGGCAAGAATGTGCGGCCAACCTAGCTCCTGCGGTTCTGTCGGAGTGCCAAACCGCTGCACAAACCACTCCGACACCAGAGGATGAGCCCAAGCGAGCGAGGCAGGAAGGGACGGCATCCAGCTATTGTATCCGGAACTCCGATTTTCGTAAATTGTTCGCTTTTATTGAAAGAAGCAGCTAGCAATTGCAATTGGCGGATAACAATTCGCACTCATCGACTTCTGAAGCTAATTGCTAATGGCCAATTGCTAGTTGCCGCCCAAAAAATACCCACCGGATGCTTGCTTGGGGCGTGCTCGGGTCAGCATCCGATGGGCTACCGTTTCTCCTTACTCACCCTGTTGTTTTCAGGAGTATGTGCAATGATTAAACCCTAGAACTCAACTAAGTTCCGTCTAATTTTGTAAAACTTTGTAATTCTTGCGCGCCGCAAACTTACACTAATTTGCAATCACCGGCGTCTTCAACGCCATCAATTCTGTAAAGCGCGGATTCTTGCGTAACTCCGCAAATTCCACATCCTTATATACGTTTTTAAGATCCCGGTAACCGTCTTCCTTGGCCTTCCTCAAATATTCCAGCGACTGCTCCGGCAACCCCATCTTCGCGTAAAGCTTGGCGACCGTGTAGTCGTAGCGCGCCCGATCCTCAGGACTCGGCAATTGCGCCTGCACGCCGTTTCGAGATGTTCGCCCAAACACATCCGGATCCATCTCCAGCGCCTTCTGGTAAGCGGCCACGGCCCGTTCGAACTCCCGCTTGGAAAAAAGAGCCGCTCCCAGATTGCTATAAAACGACGCCGAACTGCTGTCCTTGGCGATCGCCTTCTCATACTGCTTAATCGCCGCGTTCCAGCGCTTGCTCTCGTAGAGAATCACGCCCAGATTGTTGTACGCATCGGCGAAATCATGATCGGCCCGGACAGCGCGCTCAAACGACTTCTGCGCCTCATGATAGCGCTGCATCATCAGCTCTGTAATGCCGATTTTATTTAGCAGGCGCGCATCATTCTGCTTCTTGCTCAGTGCAGCCCGATAATAATCGAGCGCATCCAGATACAGCTTGTCGGCGCGCAACGAATCCGCTTGCTGCTCCAGGTCGGCCGCCGTCGCATCGTGTGCCGGAGGCTCGATGGCGCGTATCACCGGTGGCGCGATCTGCACTTGTTCGGAACGAGAAACTTGCGCGAATGCGCAGGCAGAGAACGTTATAGCAACAAGAATCAGGTAGGCTTTCCGGCAGGACATACACACCCCCAGGCGACCCAAATCTAATGCCGCCATTCTGCCACAGTTTTCGCCCGTTTCAGCAGGTAAATTTTGGCCCGTCGAGCGCCAGAGGCCGGAAACGGGAGTCTTATTCTCCGGAAGGCCCCAGGCCGTTCGGAATCATCATCCTCGCCACCGCTGCACTTGCCAGCGACAGCCCGGCACAGATCAACATAACGATTCGGAATCCAAAGATGAACGCCTCCCAAACAGCCTTTTGAACGGCTGAACTCCGGCCAGGATCGAGGCCGCCCGGAACCTGCAAACCACCCAGTTTGATCTCATCGTTTCGAATCGCTTGCAACACCTCCGTCGGCAGCTGGATATGCAGTAATTTGCGCTCCAGACAAGAGCGAAAAGCATAGACCATCACAATCCCGAGGACCGCAATTGCCAGCACGCCCGCAATACGCGCAACAGCATTGTTGATTCCCGAGGCCGTACCAGCCCGATCCTCGCCAACTGAATTCATCACCACCGTGGTGAGCGGAGCCACTGTAACAGCCATCCCCAGCCCGAGCACGATGATCGTAGGGAAGAAAGTTCTCCAGTAATCGCCCGCAATTGAGGGCAGAGCAAACAACATGAACCCCAGCGCCGCCACCAGAGGGCCGACGATCAACGGACCTCTCGCCCCGTAGCGCGCAACCAGTCCTCCCGACCACCGCGAAAGCAGAAACATGAGCAGAATGAACGGAAGGATCGCCGCTCCCGTGGCGGTTGAAGAATACCTTTGAACTTGAATCAAGTTCAGGGGGAACAGGAAAAAGAAAATCCCAACTGCTGAATATAGAAACAATGTCAGCAAATTTGCCCCGCTAAAGCTTGCGTTCTTGAATAATGCCAGCGGCACCACTGGCGAAGTCTCGTATCGCTCGATCACGACGAACGCGACAACGCAGCCTAAGCCAACAATCGCACTCCCGAAGACGATGGGATTTCTCCAGCCCAGATTGGTGGACTCGATGAACCCGTTCACAATGCCGCCCAGTCCCAGCGTCACCAGGATCGCTCCCACCCAATCCAGCCGGCGCGTCGCGGCACTGCGGCTCTCCGGAATTCGCCACATCGAGATCGCGATCACAGCCGCCGCGAGAGGAAGGTTGATAAAAAATATCCAGCGCCACGACGCATGTTGCACCAGCCAACCGCCAAGAAGTGGACCAATCGCCGTAGTAATCGCCGTAAAACCCGACCATGTACCGATCGCTTGTCCGCGGCTCTGCTCGTCAAACGACGCGCTGATAATCGAGAGACTGCCCGGCACCAGCAGCGCCGCGCCCACCCCTTGAATGCTTCGCGCCAAAATCAGACCGTTGATACTCGACGAAACACCGCAAGCAACCGAGGCCGCCCCAAATATTGTCACACCTGCCAGAAAAATCAGGCGACGGCCATACAGGTCGCCGAGCAACCCGCCAACAAGAATCAATGCACCCAGAAAAAGTCCGTAAGCCTCCACCACCCACTGCACATCGACAACGGTGGCGTGGAAGCTAGCTTGCAACGCCGGCAAAGCGACATTGACAACCGTGCTGTCGATGAACGCCATGCTCGAGCCGAGAATCGTTGCCGCCAGAATCCAGGGCCTGGCTCTCGCGCTGCACATCACTCCATCCTCTGCCGATGGGTTAACCGCGTCGCAGGGCATCCTCATGGCAACTATGGATGCCACCGGCAGCGCGTGGGGTTCTAAGGATCACACGAACAAAAACGTCTGGTATATTCGTGGCGCCTAGATTCCCAGGTTCTTATTGCCTGCAGTGGCTTTTGAGGTTTAATTCAGGAGGAAACATGATTCGACGTTTTCTCGCGGTCGCCATTGTTGCCGCTGCAACGGCCTTTGCCCAAGCTCAGCCCTCCCTGCCCGCGAGTTTCCAGGTAAAAACCATTCATAGCCCGGAGGGCGCCGACATCTTCGTGCGCTGGGGAGGAACCGGACCTGTAGCTCTTCTTCTTCATGGATACGCGGAAAACAGCGACTCGTGGGCGCCGCTCGCCGCCGACCTCATGAAAGATCACACGGTCGTCGTGCCCGACCTTCGCGGAATCGGCAAGTCCTCCAAGCCTGAGACCGGCTATGACAAGAAAACCGAAGCCAAAGACATTCGCGCCGTCGTCACCGCGCTTGGATATGACAAAACTTTCGTGGTCGCTCACGACATCGGCAACATGGTCGCCTACGCTTATGCTGCCATGTACCCGGACAAGGTCGAGCGCCTGGTCGTAATGGACGCGCCAATTCCCGGCATCGAGCCCTGGTCTGAGATTCTGCTGACTCCCGGCGTCTGGCACTTCAACTTTCATGGCCCAGATGCCGAACGCCTCGTCGCCGGTCGCGAGCGCATTTACCTCGATCGCATCTGGAATGACTTCACCGCCGATCCCTCGAAGCCCGACGACTCCACCAGAAATTTCTTCGCCGCTACCTACGCGCAGCCCGGAGGGATGCGCGCCGGGTTCGCGCAATTCACTGCGTTTTCTCAAGATGCTGCGGATAACAAGATTTTCGAGCAGACAAAGCTGACCATGCCCGTTCTCGCTGTCGGCGGAGAAAAGTCATTCGGCCCGTTACAAGCGGTCATCATGCGCCACGTAGCCATCAACGTTCGAGAGGCAGTCGTCGTCGGCTCCGGCCATTGGTTGATGGAAGAGAAGCCCGAATACACGGTCGCGCTCATTCGCAACTTCCTCGATTCTCAACTCGGCGAAGAGCGCCTCACTCCCGCGGAATATAAGTTCCCGCAACAAGGCAATCCCGGCACGGGAAGTTCTGGCATGGCTGGAATTCAAACCGTCGTACTCAAAGGAGATCCAGATCAGGCGGGCGTCTACACAATCATGCTGCGCGTTCCCGCACACACAAAAATCGCAGCCCACTCCCATCGCGATGACCGCGTGGCAACTGTAATCTCCGGCACATGGCACTTCGGCTACGGAAACAAGTTCGACGAAGCCCGGCTCAAATCTCTTCCTCCCGGCAGCTTCTACACGGAACCTCCCGGCCAGCCCCACTTTGCTGAAACAGACGACGAAGCTGTCACGGTCCAAATCACCGGCTTCGGTCCATCATCCACCGACTATGTCGATCCGGCACAAGACCCTCGCAAACATAAAACTGAATAGACGCATGCAGCGTGTCGGCAACAGAGGAATCTCGATATGTTCACCTCGCGCCCCATCGGTTTCGTGAGCAGCCAATACAAAGAAACCAGCCAGATTCCTAAAGGTCTCGGTGCGAAACACGAGGTCGATGGCGTTCTCAAGATCCTTTCCGAGTTTGAGGCAGGCCTCACCGACATCGAAGGCTTCTCGCACCTCATCGTTCTCTGGGAGTTTGATCGCGCCGACGGCTTCGCCCTACTCGGCACGCCGCCCTCCGACAATCGTCCTCATGGCGTGTTTGCGACACGATCTCCGCGCCGCCCGAATCCGATTGGCCTTACCATCGTCGAACTGCTTCGTCGCGAAGCCCTCGATCTGCACGTTCGCGGCGTCGATATGCTCGACGGAACGCCGATCGTCGATATCAAGCCGTATTTATCCAGCATCCCACCCGAAAAGCTGCGCCGCGGCTGGCTCGCCGAAGCCGAAGCGCGACAGAAGAAGTAGGCAGAGCTTCTAGGCTCTATCTGAATCTGCAACTTGAAATAGCAGAAAGCATTCGTAATAAGCGGGGTGTCATCCTGAGCGAAGCCGCTCTTCAGGCGTAGCGAAGGATCTCGTGCTTAACCGGCGCAGCGCGTCAGCAAACCACACCACCGAGCCGCCCTCAGTGCGGCTGGCCATTATCCGGCGGCTTCGCCGGCGGAGCCGCCGACTTGTCATCCTTAAAAATCCCGGCGATCTTGCCGAAGAACCCCTTCTTCTTTTGCCCGGAGTTCTGCGGATCTCCATTCTGCGCATCTTGCCCATTAGCAGAGTCCGGCGGCGGCAGCGGTTTCGCGCCTCCTCCACCAAAGACTCGCGAGAACAATCCCGCGACCCCGCTCTGCTGGTCGCAGGTTTCGCGCGGCTCGGTGCCGGCGATGAATGCCGCTGTGTAATCGTTCGGACACGTCGGCGTCGCCAGTCGGTTCGTCGCTTTATCCAACTGCACATCGACCACGCCCGTCGGCTGCGCAAACTCCTTCATGTCCGAATACTGCGGAATCAACGCGGCCTTCTTCATGAACTCGGTCCAGATCGGCGCAGCCGTCATCGCGCCACTCAGCCGCAAGTCGCTGTAATCGTCGTAACCCACCCACACAATGCACAACAAATTCGAGGTATAGCCCGCGAACCACCCGTCGTGCGAACTGCCGGTCTTGCCTGCCGCCGGCAGCGTAAACCCGCGCAACCGCACCGCCGTATAACCCAGCCCATTGTTGATTACGCCTTCCATCATGTTCGTCATGACGTAAGCGATGCGCGGGTCGAGCACCTGCCGCTGATCCGTCTTGTAGTTGGCGATCACGTCGCCCTTCGCGTTGCGCACCGAGTTCACCAGGATCGGAGACAGCCGTTCGCCATTATTTGAAAACGATGTGTAAGCCCCCGCCATATCCAGAGGCGTGGCGTCGTAGGACCCCAGAGCCATCGCCGGTGTCGCCTTCACCGAAGTGATGCCCGCCGATTTCGCCAGATCCGCCACCTTGTCGTAACCGACTTCTTCGGCCAGCTTTACGGTCGCGTTATTCAGCGACATCGCCAGCGCATAACGCAGCGTCACATCGCCGTGATACTCCTCTTTATAGTTGCGCGGCTCGTAAATCTGGTCTCCATACGCAAAGCTCGAGGGCGCATCCGTCACCAGCGACGCCGGAGTAATCACGGTCTGTGACCCATCGAGCGCCGTATTCATCGCCGCCGCATAAACGAACGGCTTAAAGATCGACCCCGTCGGCCGCTTCGACAGCGCGTGATTCAACTGGCTCCATCCGTAGTCGCGCCCACCCACCAGAGCCAGGATCGCGCCGGTATGCGGGTCGAGAACCACCAACGCTGCCTGCGCCTGCGGCCCCGGCAACACCTGCGTCTCGAACTTTTTGCCCACCTTCACCTTCTTGGTGCGCAACTTCGTGACTTGCTCATCCACCAGCTTGATGCCCGTCTCCACCGCCTGCGCCGCCGCCTTCTGCAGGTCCGGATCGAGCGTCGTGTAAATGCGGTAAGACTGGTCATTCAGATCGTGTTCGCTGAACTTGTTGATCAGCGTGTCGCGCACCATGTCGACAAAATAAGGAGCGTCGCTCGCTTCCACATTCGGCGGTGCCAGCTTCAGCGGCATCGCCTTGGCTTTATCGGCCTGCTCGCGCGTGATCGCGTGCGTGTCGACCATTGAATCCAGCACCAGGTTTCGCCGCTCCAGCGCGCGCTCAGGATGCCGGTAGGGCGACAGCCGGCTCGGCCCCTGAATAATTCCTGCCAACAGCGCCGCCTCAGGCAATGTAATGTCTTTGAAATCCTTGTTGAAATAGGCGCGTGAAGCCTCGGCAAATCCGCTGATTGCAAACGATCCCCGCTGCCCCAGGTTCACCCAGTTTCCGTAAAACTCAAAAATTTGCTGCTTGCTGAACTTCTGCTCCAGCTCTTCGGCAATCAGCATCTCCGTCAGCTTGCGCCTCACGGTTTTTTCCGGCGTCAGAAAAAAGCCGCGAGAGAGCTGCATCGTGATCGTCGAGCCGCCCTGCTCATGCCGCTGCCGCAGCACGTCAATCCACAACGCCTCGACCATGCGCGTAAAGTTCACGCCGCTATGCTCGAAGAATCTCCGGTCTTCGATCGCCAGCACCGCATCGACCATCACCTTCGGAATGTCGGAATACTTCACCACCTGGCGCTTGGATCGCTGTTCGTAGTCAAACAGCGCAGTCACCAGTTGCGGCTCCAACTCATAGGCGGAAAGCTCGTTGCCCCTGCTGGTGATTCGCTCGACCTTTCCATCTTCAATCTGGATTCGCGCGGGCTCCGGACTGTGGTAGCTCTCCGCCCCCGGCGTGATCTCGATTCCGCCGCTCACCAGCCGGAAGCTGCCGAGTTCCGATTGCCCATCTTTGTCGGAATATCCCGCCCGCCGCAGGAGAGCGGCGATTTCTTTTGCATCGGCCTTGTCGCCGTCCCGCAGCGTTCGAGGCAAGGCATAAATTTTCGCAGAATTGCTGAAGACCGGCGAACGAAAACGCTGCTGAATGATGCGGTCGTACTTAATGTAGAAATAGCAAAAAGATCCGCCCAGGGTAACCGATACCACGAGGAAAACCACCAGCGCAGCGCGAACCACCGGATCGCGCCACAGCCCGCGTCCGCCCTTGCCGCCGCTTTTTGGGATCTTGATCTTAATCGCCACGTCTATACTCGATCATCCGTCGCACGAACCATCCCCTGGTCAGACGGTGCAAAACCCCAAAAGGTTTGTCCGGCGGCCTGTTCCCCGTGCGGAGCGCCGCAATATCAGTCGCCGCAGTTTCGAGAGCGCAGTTGATAATTTTAAGATGCTTCTTTTCATTGTACCGCTGTGCCGCCAAACAAAAAGAGACCCGCAGTTCATGCGGGCCTCTGAACGGTAAACAACCATGAGACACATTGAAAGTTAGCTTACTGCGGGTCTGTCACCGCGAAGAATCCCGGGCTCGTCAACGTCAAAGTAGTCGTCGGTTCCGTAAGGGCGCCGCTAGACACAACTGAGAATGCTCCCATCTGAGGCACAATCGTATTTGTGCTAAGGTTGTCAATCACGCCATAAACGAACAGGAAGCCGCCACTCTGGTCGAGTGCTCCCTGGTCGCCGACAGCCGCATTCGCGAAAGGCGAGCCAGTCAAAGCAGTCAGAGCCCCGCTCGAGTTGATCGAGTAACCTTCCACCGAATTAAACGCGGAACGGTCATCGGTCAAGCCAAACGTGTAGATGAGACTTCCATTGGCGTCCGACTGCACCGCGATGCTCAAAGGCGAGGACTGCGTGACAAATGGCGAACCGCTTACCTCGGTGAGTGCCCCAGTCGTGCCAATGCTGAACACGTAAAGCTTGTCGTTATCGACGGTGTTTATGGCTACGCTCTCTCCGGTCGTTCCGATCAAGAATTTTCCTGTGGGTTCACCTTGCACCTGCCACATGTTGAAGTCATTCCCGGCAAATGGGCTGCCCGATACCATGGTCAGTGCGCCCGTGGTTCCGATGCTGTAGGCGGCGATTTCAGAACCGGTGTGGGCCGGCGAAGCGTCGGTGATGTAGAGATATTTCCCCAGTCCGTCGGTCGCCAGGTTCCCCGTGAAAGGAACGGAGAACGGAGATCCGCCAGCCGCAGTCAAAGTTCCATCGCTGCCGATCTGATACACGAAGACTTGCGGTCCGTTCGTTCCCGTGCCCGTGGCAGAAGCCGAGAAAAATAGCAGACTTCCCGCGGGGTTGGTGATAATGCTCTGGGTACCGAATCCAACCGGCACGAACGGCATAAACGGCGCCGCATACGGACTAGCGCTCAGCGCCGTCAAAGTGCCTGCGGATCCAATCGACCAGCCATAAAGTGTGCTGGTTGTGCCGAATCCCGTGTAGAGGTATTTCGCCTGCGCCACCACCATGCCCACTCCGCCGTCATTCAGCGGAGTTGCAGGAGCCGTATAAGTGGGAGTAGGCCCGAACGTCGAGGCGCTCGTGTTCAGTGTGTAGCCATCGATGGTGCCGTTTGAGGTCGCTCCGGTCGCATCCGCCACAAAAACGAACGCCGCCGTCGCGCTGCCGGTAGTGGTGGTGCCTAACCCCGGAGTCCCCGCCGTGCACGACCCGCCCAGAATGGGGCCAGTACTGCAATTGTAATGATCGCAACCGGCCAGCCCCATCATCGCCAAAGCCACAATCATCATCAAACCTGCTCGAACTTGCATCGTCATGAACTGCCTCCACCTGAGCTTCGCTTGTCTTCGCGCTTCCGGAAACGCCGCAAAATCTGTTCGTGAACTCTTGGTGCCAGACTCTTCGATCCGGACCTTAGAAATCGAGAAAGCCACGCAAAATTTCCGCGCGACCTATGAGAAGACTCTCACCTCTCGGCGATCTTAGGAGGAAGGTAATACGTTGGCAACGTTACGAATGTCACTAGCAGAATCGTCCGGGGAAACATTGGCTATTGGCCGGTGGTTGGTCAGTGGATAGGAGCGTCGGAAGTAGTGTAGTGGTGCGCGTTCGACCTTTGTGCGTTGTCATCCTGAGCGTAGCCGCTCTTCAGGCGTAGCGAAGGATCTCAACCTTAACCAGCACAGAGCGTCAGCCCAATTGTTGAGCTTCAGTCCCCTGCCCTACTTATTCCCGCTGGTCGGATTGAAATGCATGTCGAAGGTATAACCGGGCAGCTTAACCGGGACCGTATAATCCGCCTCAACATACACCGCCGATATTCCCGGCGTGCTGATGCGTTGCACCGTCACCTGCTTGGCCTCGATTGGCAGCTCGTGCTCTCTGGCCTTGCGCAGTATGTCGTTGCGTACATCATCGTCCGTTCTGGAAGGATTCGCTCCCGCCACCATGGCCTCTGTCTTCAAGTCGTCCTGAAAACTATAATTCGCCATCAACGGAGGAGCCACCTGGAAAAGGCACACAAACACCGCAATAATCGCGAGAAATCCCACCAGAGCTTTTATTGTTCCCATAGTCTGAATTGCGCCGCCGAGCCGGCGCAAACTTCAGGCCTTGGCTCGCAGCGCCCCTTGAAAATATTCCACTACCGCCGCGATCCTAACATCGCCTACTTCCCGAGTCGAGCGTAGAACCACTTCCACAGTATCTTCGGTAACTTTCTTCCCGACCGTGATTCTAAAGGGGATACCGACCAAATCCGCATCCTTGAACTTCACCCCCGGCCGTTCGTCGCGGTCATCGAGAATCACATCGAACCCAGCCGCCTCCAGCTTCGTTGCAATATCGACCGCGGCCTTCAACAAAGTCTCGTCCTTCACGTTCGTCGGCGTGATCACAATCTCAAACGGAGCAATCGTCGAGGGCAGCCAGAACCCATTCTCATCGTTACTCTGCTCTACAGCCGCCGTCAGAATGCGATCGATCCCAATGCCGTAGCTGCCCATGATCGGCGTAACCTCTTTGCCGTTTTTGTCGAGCACCCGCGCCCCCATCGAATCCGTGTACCGGTAACCGAGCTTGAAGATGTGCCCGATCTCCACCGCCGTATCGATTCGCAGAGCCTTCCCACAACTCGGACACGCCTCACCCGCCGTCACCGCACGCAAATCCGCATACGCCGTGGGATGAAACTCTTTTCCCGGCGTCAGATTCTTCACGTGATAGTCTTCTTTGTTCGCTCCCGCGATCAGGTTGCTTCGGCCTTCGAGTGCTTTATCGACTAGCACGAAAGGCAGATTCGTGTCTCGAGGATCCTTTAATGATTTGGGATCGCCTCCCTCGTAAACAATATTTCCATCAGCTTTGCTAGGAAACACGTTGGGTAGAGGTTCGCACCAGTCAGCAAATTCACGCGTTGACGCAGACTTAATTCCCAGAGGCCCGAGGTATCCTGCTGGCGATTTGAATAACGCCTGTATCTCTGCATCAAGCATGGGACGAATGTCAAAAGCTTTGACGATAGCTTTCAGTTTAGCTTCGTTCAGCATGTGGTCTCCACGAAGGAGAATAACTACTGGCCTTTCAGCGCGAACCTTGCCAGTGCTATCGACATGCTGAGTCTTAGCCATCAGCGCTAGGGTCTTGATCTTGTTCTTCGGCGAGACTCCCAGAAACTTGGCAACATCTTCAATCGTCTTCTGTCCCGGAGTGTGCACCTCCAGCGGCTTTCCATCGCCCTCAGCCTTCAGATCCTCCACAGCCTCCAATTTCGAAGTAGCCTTCTCCATGTTCGCCGCATAATCGCACCCGTCGCAGCTCACAATCTGATCTTCTCCCGCCGGGGTCCGCACCATGAACTCGTGCGATTCCTTCCCGCCCATGGCCCCCGAATCCGCCTCCACCACCATGTATTTCAAACCGCACCGGTCAAAGATTCGGCAATAAGTCTCGTAATGCTTCTTGTAAGAAACATCCAGCCCCGCCGCATCGATGTCGAACGAGTATGCGTCTTTCATCATGAACTGCCGCACCCGCAGCAGCCCCGACTTCGGCCGTGGCTCATCGCGAAACTTCGGAGCAATCTGGTACCAGATCTGCGGCAACTGCTTGTAGCTGCGCAACTCCTTCAGCGCAATCGAAGTCATCACTTCTTCTTCGGTCATGCCGAGCGCCAAGTCCGCGCCCTTGCGATCCTTCAGCCGAAACAGATTCTCACCCATCAGGCTCCAGCGCCCACTCGCCTCCCAAACCTCCCGCGGATGCAGCGCCGGCAGCAAAAACTCCTGCCCGATCTTGTCCATTTCCTCGCGCACGATCCCTATGATCTTGTTGAACGACCGGTTGCCAAGAAAAAGGTACGAGTAAAGTCCCGCCGCCAGCTGCCGAATGTACCCAGCCCGCACCAGAAACTTGTGCGAAGCCACCTCGGCATCCGCCGGAGCCTCGCGAAGCGTAGGAATAAACAGTTCTGACCATCGATGCATGAGTGATCTTCCCGATGAAAGTGGAATTGATGATTGTAAATGATTGCTTGAAGAGACCGATTGGAAGCGCGACTTGCTCATGTAGGGACAGCCGCCCCCGGCTGTCCGCCGAGCACAGCTCGGCATCGGATCTCCACTGCTGTGCTTCTCCCAAACTATACGTAGGTTTAGAGGACTTGACCTATTTCCTCGGTCCAATTCGGTGCAAGGACCATCAGGAGCCGCATCCCAATTTCTTTCGGCAGTCGAACCGCAACTTCCTGGCCCGCATTTCCCGCGTCGGCAGCAATGTAGATCGGAGTTCGCATCGTTCCCCGTCCCCTATTTCGCGCTCGGCGAGCTCCCAGTAAATGTGAACGCTCTTGCCTTGGTTTTCGCCTAGCCAGATCGAATGTCTCGTGCTCATGGATTCCCTCAATGACAATATCGGCAATAAATCAGCGGGCTTCGCCCGCCGGACAGCCGAGGGCGGTCGTCCCCACATGGACCTCGCAGACTACGCAGTCAACTGCTTCAGAATCTCTTTCCCCAGCTTCTGCGTCTCGCCAAAAAGCTTCTGATACTCCACAAACAGCCGGTTTAGTTCCAGAGCCTGTCCGTCGAAGGATGCGTGCGCAAGATCATGTCACGCACATTGCACCGGGTTCGGCAGCCAGCTTCTCGAAAGTCAGCACAGCGGTCACCATATGACGCAGTACGTTCAACGATTAGGTCGCGCCGTTTCCTAAGGATACGCTAGGTTTCTTGAACTCAACCTGCGTCGCCCGAAGCGCTACAACCCCCGGCCGCCACTCTCTTCGCCGCCTGCAAGAAGACCTGATTCTGCTCCACCGTCCCAATCGTCACCCGAATGCAATTGGGCGCGCCCCACGCTCCCATCGGACGCACCGCCACGCCTTCCTCTTGCAACCGGCTGGAGAAAGCCCCAGCATCTTCTCCTAAATCGCAAAACACAAAATTCGCCGAGGTCGGCGCGACGCCATATCCCAGCGCCATCAATCCCTCGGTGAGCACTCGCGATTGCGCAGTATTATTTTCCACCACACGCTGAACATAGTTGGCATCGTCGAGCGCCGCCAGCGCCCCCGCTTCCGCCACCGACGAAACGGCGTAGGTGTTCCGCATGCGCGCGCAGTATCCCAGCAACTCCGCCGGCCCCAGGCCGTAACCCACGCGCAACCCGGCAAGTCCATAAGCCTTCGAAAACGTCCGCAGCACCACCACTCTCGTCCCTCGCCGAACATAATCCAGCGAGTTCGAATAGCTAACTCGCCGCAGTTCCGCGAAATGCCGCGCGTATTCGTAGTAAGCCTCATCCAGAACCACAATCGCGTCCGCTGGCACCTGCGCCACAAAGCGCTCAACCACATCCGATTCCAGCATCGTCCCCGTTGGATTGTTGGGGTTGGCTAGAAACACGATGCGCGTATTCGCATCGATCACCGCCAGCATCGCGTCCAGATCGAAGATGTTTCCCTCGCGATGCATGCGCGCTTCAATCAGCCGTCCTCCCGCGGCCTGCACCACCATCGAATACACAATGAACGAAAGCTCGCTGGTCACCGCATTCAGCCCTGGCCCCAGCAGCGTTTGACACAGCAGGCTCAGCACTCCGGTCGAGCCCGCCGCGATGAACACTTGCTCCGCCGGCAATTCGTGATGCGCCGCAAGCTTCCGCCGCAGCAGCGTGCAATCGTCGTCCGGGTAGACGTTTCCCGCGCTCAGAACTTCCTTCATCGCTTCGATCGCGCCCGGCGAAGGCCCGAATGGACTCTCATTGGAATCGAGCTTGATTAATCGCTTCAGGCTTGACTGCTTCTCTGCGGTGGCGTGGGAGAAATCGCCTGCGCCCATGTCGCGCGCCGGCTGGGTAACCATGTCGAAAAAACGGCTCATGCCCGCGGCTCGTCCTGATTCGGCGGTTCGTCCTGATTCGATCGATGACTGGAAAGTTTTGTTCCCGCCGTTGGTTTGTTGCAGGCGGTGCGCAGGCGATCGACTTCGCACAAGGTCAGCGCGCGGAATTGTCCCGGTGGAACGTCGAGCGTAAGCGGCCCGTACCGCACTCGCTTGATCTTCTCCACATGATGCCCTACCTTTTCAAACATGCGCCGGATCTCGCGATTGCGCCCTTCGATCAGCGTGACTTCGTACCACGGGTTATTCGCTTCCTTCACCAGACGGATTGTCGCGGGCGCAGTGCGCACCCGCCGTCCATCTTCCGTGGCAATCGAGACCCCGCCGCGCAACTTCTCCAACGCGTCGTTGCTCGGAACGCCCGCAACTTTCACCACGTAAGTCTTCGGCACATGCGACGACGCTTTCATCAACTTGTTCGCCAGCGCGCCGTCGTTCGTCAAAAGCAGCAGCCCTTCGCTCGCGTAGTCGAGCCGTCCTACGGGGTAAACGCGCTTCTTTACACTGCGAATCAGCTGCATCACCGTTGGCCGGTTTTCCGGATCGCTGACCGTGGTGACGTATCCCTTGGGCTTGTTCAGCAGCAGGTAGACATGCAGTTGCGCGCCTTGCAACAATTTTCCGTCCACGCGAATGTGATCGGTATCCGGGTCGGCCTTGCTGCCCAGTTCCGTCACGACCGTCCCATTCACCTTCACGTGCCCCGCACTGATCAGCTCTTCGGCTTTGCGTCGCGAAGCGATCCCGGCAGCGGCGATAATTTTTTGCAGGCGTTCAGCAGGCATGTGTGTGATTTCCCAACCCAATACGAGAGAAGACTCCCGTTGGTTTTTGATTCGTATCAGGGCGCGCGTTTAGGCGCGCCATTGTCATTGGCCGCTACCGTGGAAGAGCGGCCCTTCAGGACCGTTACTCTTTCTGCGCCGCCGGCTCCGCAATCTCTTCCGCCGCCGCGGACGAATCGCTCGGCGCCGGCGCAGCCTCGTCCGCCGGAATCAACTCACTCCCAAACGATTCCGCCACCAGCTTCTCGAACTCTTCCATGCTGGGCAGCTCGTTGACATCCTTCAAGCCAAACCTCATCAGAAATTCTTTCGTCGTCTTATAAAGGATCGGCCTTCCAATCACTTGCTTGCGGCCCGCCGTCGTGATCAGCTTGCGATCCAGCAACGTCGCAATCACGCCGCCCGAATCCACCCCGCGAATCTCGCTGATTTCCGGCACCGTAACCGGCTGCTTATAAGCGATAACCGCCAGGGTCTCCAGCGCCGGTAGCGATAGCCGAATCGGCGGCTTCAAACTCTTCGCGAAATTTCGCACCACCTCATGCTGCTCCGGCTTGGTCGACATGCGGTAGCCGCCCGCCACCTGTCGAATTTCAATGCCGTGGTCCGGCCCACCAAATTCCGCAACCAGTTCCTCCAGCGACGAACGCACCCTCGACTTCACATCCGCGTCGTCGGCCGCCCCCGCCGCAACCACGCTTTCTCTTACCAGAGAGACAATCTGCTCCAGCGTGATCGGTGTCTCCGCCGCATAAATAATCGCTTCGAGTTGAGCTTTTAAACTCATAGATCAGTTGCCAGTACCCAGTGGCCAGTAAATTCAAAAGCAATTTGGGAGACGCATACTCCCAACCATTTACGAACTTGCACTTGCCTCCATCGACAATCGCCAAACCAGAGCCGATTTTACTGGTAACTGGGTACTAGGTACTGCTTTACCTCCAATCATCCCGTACCGCAGCCTGCTCCGTCATGATGGCTTCGAATCCAACATGCTTTCGCACCGCTATCTCGCCGAACATCCGATCCTGCCGCACCTGAATTGCCTGCAGCCGCACCATTTCGAGCAGCGCCAGAAACATACAAACCAGCGCCTGCCGCGACTGAACCCGCATCAACAGCTGCTTCAATCGGATCGGCCGCGACTCCAGTTCCAGCCGCCGCCGCAGATAATCAATCATCTGTCCCACTGTCACCGTCTCTTCGTCCACGTTCAGCATGGGCCGCGTGCGCACTCGTTCCAGAATTTGCTGAAACGTCTTCACCAGGTCGATTACGTCCGCTGCCATCTCCGGCTCGGTGCCTTCCGCGTCCATGAATTCTTTCAGCGCCGGATTCGTCAGCACCGCATCTTCAATCTGCTGCTTCTGCAAAAGCATCTGCGCCGCTGACTTGAACTTCTCGTGCTCTAGCAGCCGGTTGACCAGTTCTGTGCGCGGATCCTCCAACTCCTCCGCCTTCGTCGACGGATCCCGCGGCAGCAACATCTTCGACTTGATGTGGATCAACACCGCGGCCATATAAATAAAGTCGGCCGCAACATTCACATCCAGCTCGCGAATCTTTTCCACGTAAGCCAGATATTGCGCCGTGATGCGTGCAATCGGAATGTCATAGATGTCGATATCCTGCTTGCGAATCAAGTCGAGCAACAAATCCAGCGGCCCTTCGTAAACGTCGGTTACCGAAACCGCAAACGGCGAATCGCTCTCTTCTTTTTCTTCCCGCTTCGCCGCGGTTCCTTCCGAATCTTTTCTCGCTTTAACGGCCGCTCGATCCGCGACCAGGAATGGCAGTGGCTCCCGCGCCGTGTCGGTGGCGTCAACGACTTTGTTTTCCATGCTACTTCCCATCATTCGCCTCCGGAGCTTCATACGTCAGCGACATTCCCATCGCGTTGCGCACGTCATCCATCGTTTCGGCCGCCGCCTTGCGCGCGCGTTGCGTGCCTGCCTCAAGAATATCCCAAGCCAGCTGCGGATTCTCCTCGAATTTCTTGCGCCGCTCCTGCATCGGATTCAGCAGTTGTACCAGCGCGTCGGCAGCCCAGCTTTTGCACTCGATGCATCCAATGCCCGCCGAGCGGCAACCCGTGTTCACTTTTTCCATGGTAGCGCGGTCGCTGAAAATCTTGTGCAGATCGCCCACCGGGCACACATCCGGATTTCCCGGATCGCTGCGCCGCACCCGCGCCGGATCGGTCACCATCGTCTTCAATTTCTGCCGCACCACCGGCTCCGGATCGGTCAGTAAAATCGCGTTGCCATATGACTTCGACATTTTGCGGCCATCGGTGCCCGGCAGCTTGGGCGCGCGTGTGAGCAATACCTGTGGCTCGGGAAATACATCGCCACGCTTCCCATAAAATCCATTAAAGCGCCGCGCAATTTCCCTCGTCAGTTCAATGTGCGCCACCTGGTCTTCGCCCACCGGAACCACATCCGCTTTGTACATCAAAATATCCGCCGCCTGCAGCACCGGATAGCCTAGAAATCCGTACGTCCCCAGGTCTTTATCTTTAATGTTCTCTCGTTGCTCCTTGTAAGTCGGAACCCGCTCCAGCCAGCCCAGCGGCGTGATCATCGAAAGCAGCAAGTGCAACTCAGCATGCGCCGGAACGTGCGACTGAATAAAAATCACCGACTTCTCCGGATCGAGCCCCGCCGCCAGCCAGTCGAGTGCCACCTCCACCGAATTCCGTTTCACTTGCGAAGTATCAGCGTAGTCGGTGGTAAGCGCGTGCCAATCGACCACGCAGAAGAAGCATTCATACTCATCCTGCATGCGCACCCAGTTGTCGAGCGCGCCCACGTAATTTCCAAGATGTAATTTTCCGGTCGAGCGCATGCCGCTGAGCACGCGCTTACGCAAATTGGTCGAAGATTTCATCGGTTGTCTAACGAGTCGTAGCAAGGCTCAACGGAACCACGATGTCCAATTCTCAAAGCCAGCAGCACACAGCGAGGGTACTGTCGATACTACCACGCCCCTGTAGGGACAGCCCCCGGCTGTCCTGTCGAGCCAGGCTCGACAGGTTTTTGCGCACTTCACCTGTAAAGCCCGCGGCTCGGGACGTTCGCGCTTTGAAAGTGCGCGACTTTCAGACGCGCCGTAAAATGCCAAAATCAACTGCGGCTTTAGCCGCTGAGCAAAACCTCGATGCTGTCCCACCTCGCGAACTCCGGCGTGCTGTACGCAATTGCAAGGCGTGTGATCTCTGGGAAACAGTAACTCAGACGGTTTTCGGGGAAGGCTCTTCGAGTGCCGCGATTATGTTCGTCGGCGAACAACCGGGGAGATATGAAAGATCGAAGCGACCATCCGTTCGTGGGTCCGGCCGGCAGGCTCTTCGATCAAGCATTGGCGGATGCAGGAGTCGAGCGTTCCGAAGTTTACGGTACAAACGTAGTTAAGCATTTCAAGTGTTCGTCGGCAAAACACGGTAAGCGGCGAATTCGAAAAGCCTCGCGCTCCTGAAATTCGGGCCTGCCGGCCTTAGCTCGAGCGGAGCTGCAGGCAATCAAACCGAAACTAAGGCAAGTCGAGCCTCTCACCATTCATCCCAAAACTTCTGTGCTACTCCGTTGTCCTAGCAGCCCGGCTGTTTCGTGCTCCCCAAATTCTTCACAGTCACAGTCACGTTCGCTCCGTTGACGGTCACAACCAGATAGTTGTTGAACCCGCCGCTGTCCGGCTTGGCGCTTCCCGCAAGGCAAGCACCCGCTCCGCCGGCGATCAGGAAGATTGGAGCGGCTGAGGCGGGATCGGTTCGTGTGAACGACGTGCCGTAAGACGAGGCTGGCGGAGCCGCATAAAAAAGATGCTGGTGTCCGGCGATGACGAAAGAAAGGCCGGGATACTTCGTGTAGTTCGTCAGCAAGGCCTGCACCGCCGGACCACTCGGCGGTCCAAGCGCGTCGGCTGACTTGCCCGGCGTCGAAAAAACGGGCCGGTGCATGAAGACGAAAATGTGCGCGATCGAAGAGTCGGCGGCCAGCGTGTCGAGGGTAGAGGTGAGTCCGGCGAGCTGATCGGCGCTAACATTCCCTGCGTAGCTGTCGGCCGACGGTTTCGCGTCAATACTCGCGACCGCGTCGTCGGTGTTCAGGCCGATGAATGCAGAATTTCCGTAGGTGAAGTAACCATACTGCAGGCCCACATATTTTTCGAAATACTTCACCAGCGATCCCGTAGGATCGGGCACATTGCCCTTCATTAGCATCTCGTGATTCCCCGGCACATTGAAGACCGGCAAATTCGCCTGGCCGATGATGGATTCGAAGGTCTCATATTCCTTCTTTATTTTTTCTTCATCCTTATTCTTCTGAGGATCTTTCAACTTTCCGTACACCGAGTCGCCGGACCAGATGACAAACGAGGCGCCAGTGCCGCTCAACTGCTTGGCGATCGTCTGGAAGACGGGCGGCTGATCGTCTTTGTCGCTTGGCGGACGGTTATCGCCACCGGCCACGAACGTGAAGCTGCTCGGGTTCTTGGGCGTGCCCAGCGCCGGTGTTCCGTGAATTGGGGTCAGAGTCGGGAACTGCCCCGTCACGATTGGCGAGGCCGCGCTCGAACGGTAGACGCTGTACGGCAACATTAGAACGAAGAGGAGGGCTCCCACAACGCGAAGCTTCATGACAAACTCCTTCGGCCCGCAAGTTCTTGCGGCCATAGGATCAATCACAATCGAAAGCAGTTGGTTAACGCTGCCCGGTAACTTATTCCCTCGACGAAGTCGTGTCAAGCGTGAATCCGTAAACCAAAATCGCTCCGCACCTGCCCCATCTACCACGTTCGGGCCATTCTTTCCCGGATCGTGCCATTGTCATCGGGAACCATCGGCCTCAGTATGTTTGTGCCTGACGATTAGCGTTTTAAATGAAAGCTATTTCGACAGGGTGAGCGGAGCGATCATGTTGGAAGTCCAAAAAAGCGAAAAGCTGGAGTCGAAGTCGCGGAAGTCGCGGAATTTGCCAACATCGGGCCAGTCAGCCCCGCAACCGACTACCCCGCAGGCTCCCCGCCGCGAGAAGCAACCACGCCAATTGCTGGTCGCGCTCGTGCTTTTGCTGATTGCCCTCGTCGTTGTTCTTGGCAAGGAACGCGATTTCTGGTTTGGATCGGATGACACGATCGAATCCGATGCCACGATTCCGAACAACACTCCGAAAACATCTTCTGCGGCGCCTGTGTCCGCCAAAGTCAATCCAGCGCCTGCGCCAGCCAAAGTCAACCCGGCGCCCGTAGCGCCCGTTGCTTCTGCGAAGAACATCACGCCCGCAAAAAATAATGTTGCCGCTAAAGTTGCCGCTCCGGCTGTCGTCGCGCAATCGCACAAAGCTGAGCCGGCCCATAAGCACGTAGCTCAACCCGAGACGCCCAAGGTTGCCGCCAAGCGCGCCGTCCTGCCTCCGTTGGATGTCAACGTGGTTGCAGCGAACTCGCACGATGCCGCTCATTCCGCAAACGACGTCGCAAAAGTCGACATCTCCAGCGGTTCCAAACGAACTGCAGCCGTGGCCTCCAATCTGCCTTCGAAGGCCGCCGAGCGCGAGAATATTGCTCCTTCAAGCGCGCCGGAGTTACACCAGGCGCTCAATGCTCCCTATCCGCTGCTCGGCCAGAATGTGGCTGTCCAAGGTTCGGTAGTGTTGCAGGCGGTGGTTGGAGCCGATGGCATGATCGAAAATCTGCGCGTGATCAATGGTCCGTCAATCCTCGCCGCCGCGGCGAAACAGGCCGTGCGCCAGTGGCACTTCAAACCCTATCTGCAGAATGGTCAGCCGGTCGAGACCAAAGCCATCATCACCGTCAACTTCTCGATTCACGTAGGCGACAATCCCGCGCAGTCGAGCTAGGCGAAGGGCAAACAGAAGTCCCCACCCAGTCGGATCATCTTTATCGAGCGGATGAACCTCGGCCAAGATTCGGAAGAACCCTCTGCGCCGAACTCAACCCATATCGCCCTCTCCTCACCAGCAGTTGAGAAGCCAGCTGCTGCCGGCCTGGAGATGCTTTCCAATCGCGATCGCTGGCCACTCGAAGATGAGTGGCTTCGTCAGAAATTTCAACACGAGCACGTTGAAAGCCGTGCCTATGGCGTATTCAGGCAGGTCGGAGCGGTAGAGTTCGCCGCGGCTGGGGTGCCGGTTGAGATCGATGTTCCCCTCTTCACATCTGTGATGCGCGATCCCTTCATGCGTGAGTTCGACGTCGTAGGCAATTCCGCCCAGCCAAACCACCTGCGTGGCGATCCAGGCTTTATCGTGGAAGACCTCATAATTGGTACGCAGCGGGTGCGCTCTGTCCCAACTGCCAAAGGTCCAGAAGCCAGGACGCTCCTGCAGCACCATTACCGGTGCGACTGGCATGGTGACACTTTCGCCCTCGTGGAGCACGAAGTCCTCGCCGGGCAGGAGCGGGGCGATGGGCTTTGGCTCGGTAAGCACGAGCGGCTTTTGCTTAATATCGAATTGCTGAGCGTGTGCAGCCGATGCGAGCGCAACTGCGAGAACAACGACAGCCGAGGTTTTCATGGCGTGGGGCTGGAGTTTGCCTTAAGGTATTGATCGGCAGCAGGCCAGAAAACTTTAGCCGCGGAGAATCGGTTTTGCCCATCCGTGCCGAACGAAAGGTGAAAATGGGTGGCCAGGAGGGCCCGCCTGCATAAGTCGTACCTTCTGTAGGGTCCGCTTGATTGGTCCACTACCTCCTCGCGTAGAGCTTTTCGGCTTCCGGTTTTTCTGCTAGTGTTTTCAGTCCGCCAAAACTCGCTGATTGCCATTTAATTCGACGAATGCTTCGCTGAGTATGCTGGGCGTCCGCAGCTTTGTGACGGATATCACAGTGGCCCCTGCATCCGTTTGTGTAGGTTTAATATTCGCCAACGACCAAGGTGTGAATCAGGGCTGAAACAGCCGACCAAGCAGGTATGATTCTTAGGGAAAGGTCAACCGCGTGATTGTAGGAGTTCCCAAAGAAAGCTATCCGGGCGAGCGGCGCGTTGCAATCGTCCCCGCCGTGGTGCCGATTCTAGCCAAAGCGGGATTCGAAGTGGTCGTCGAAGTTAGCGCGGGCGAGCAAGCCGGGTATCCCGACGCGGCTTACGTCGATAAAGGAGCCAAGATTCTTTCCGATCGGGCCTCCGTCTTCACCGCCGCCGACGTCATTGTGCAAGTCCTCTGCTACGGATCGAACGATGTCACTGGCAAAGCCGACCTTCCCCTGCTGCGCCGCGGTCAAGTTCTCATCGGGTTCCTGCGCCCCTTTGGCTCCGCCGATGTAATTCAGGAGATTGCCGCAGCCGGCGTCACTTCTTTCTCCGTCGAACTCGTACCGCGCACCACCCGCGCCCAAAGTATGGACGCACTTTCTTCCATGGGAACGATCTGCGGATACAAAGCGGTGCTTCTCGCCGCTGAAACCTCCATCCGAATTTTTCCCATGATGACGACCGCTGCAGGCACCATCACGCCCGCGCGTGTCTTCGTAATCGGCGCAGGCGTGGCCGGGCTGCAGGCTATTTCCACCGCGCGACGCCTGGGTGCCGTGGCCTCCGCCTACGACATGCGTATCGCCTCCAAAGAGCAGGTGCAAAGCCTTGGCGGCCGCTTCGTCGAGCTACCCATCGAAGCCAAGGACGCTCAGGATGCTCGCGGCTACGGAACTGCGCAGGACGAAACTTTCTACGCCCGCCAGCGCGAACTGCTCACTCGCGTGGTCGCGGAAAGCGATGTGGTTATCACGGCAGCGGTGATTCCCGGCAAGAAGTCACCGGTTCTGATCACCGCTGACATGGTGAAAGGCATGGCGCCCGGTTCGGTAATCGTCGATCTCGCTTCCGAGCGCGGCGGCAACTGCGAGCTCACTCGCACCGGAGAAACCGTGAGGCAGCATGGCGTGACCGTTATCGGCGCCATCAACCTCGCCAGCAGCGTCCCGTACCATTCCAGCCAAATGTACGCCCGCAACATCAGCACGTTTCTCGCGTACATGATGAAAGACGGCAAGCTGCAACTGAACCAGCAGGATGAAATCATTCGCGAGACCATGGTCACGCACGGCGGCGAAATCGTGAACACAAGAGTTCGTGATTTTTTCAAACTGCCAGCATTAGCGACAGTGGGCAGCTAGCAATCTGGTGAAGTACTTGTGCGGGAATATTGGCCGGCCAGCAGGTTTCTGAAAACGCTCTTTCAAAAATTGCCATCTTGACCTCAAATTGTCATCCTGATCAGAGCAAGAATTCGCGAAGCGAACTCTTGCGCAGTCGAAGGACCCTACCCTCTTTCCGTATTCGCGCCGAGGCAGGGAGTTCTCACGAAGTTACATTGCGTCCCAACTCGGCGCGGGACGACAAGCCAAGAACCAAGGAGGCTGAATGCATGCCAACTTAATCGACGCGCTGTTCATCTTCATGCTGGCCTGCTTCATCGGCTTTGAAGTGATTCGCCACGTCTCCCCGTTACTGCACACTCCGCTGATGTCTCTCACCAATGCCCTCGACGCCATTGCCGTCGTGGGTGCGATTGTGCTGGTAGGTGAGCGCAAGAGCACGTTCGCGACAGTCCTTGGCGTAATCGCTATCGTCGCCGCCACCAGCAACGTCGTTGGAGGATTCTTCATCACCGACCGTATGCTCAAAATGTTCAAGCGCAGCCGCCCGAGCAAATAGGAACGAGAGCAAATCATGACTGAGTTTGCCGGAGGCCAACACCTCATCGAAGTCATCTATCTCGTCGCCAGCGCCCTCTTTATTTTTTCGCTGAAGTGGATGAGTTCGCCGGCTACCGCCCGCCACGGCATCTGGGCAGGCGAGATCGGCATGGTGCTGGCCATCGCCGGCACACTGCTGCATCATAGCATCGTCGATTACAAATGGATCGCCGTCGGCCTCGTCCTCGGCAGCGGCATTGGCATTCCGCTCGGCATGGTGCAGATGACCGCCGTTCCGCAGCGAACCGCGCTCAGTCATGCCTTCGGCGCGCTATGCGTCACCCTAGTCGGCACCGCCGAATTTTATCTCGGAACGCAGAACAACTCGAAATTCGGATTATCGGTGCTTTCCATGGAGGTAATTCTCGGAGGCCTCACCTTCACCGGCAGCCTGATGGCGGCGGGCAAGCTGCAAGAAATTCTCCCGCAACGCCCCATCACTTATAAAGGACAAAACTTCGTCAACTTCCTGCTATTCGTTGTCGCCGTCGGTAGCGCGATCTGGCTAGTTCTGCACCCCGAAGCCAAACAATTATTTCCAGTGGTCGTTGGCGTTTCCCTGCTCTTCGGAATTCTGCTGGTCATCCCCATCGGCGGCGCTGACATGCCGACCGTCATCTCGCTGCTAAACGGCTACGCCGGCTTATCCGCGGCCGCCATGGGGTTCGTTCTGCAAAACAAACTTCTGATCATCGCCGGCGCGCTCGACGGATCTTCCGGACTCATTCTCTCTGTCATCATGTCGAAAGCTATGAACCGGTCGTTCTCGAACGTCCTCTTCGGTGCATTCGGTCAGGTGCAAGCCGCTGCTGCCGGCGCGCAGGAGGCGAAGCCCGTTCGCAGCGCCACGCCCGAAGAAGCTGCCGCAATCCTCTCTGCCGCAAACAAAGTGGTCATCGTGCCCGGCTACGGCATGGCGGTGGCGCAGGCGCAACACAAAGTTCGCGAGCTTTACGACATCCTCACAAAAAAGGGAATCGACGTTCGCTTCGCCATTCATCCCGTCGCCGGACGCATGCCCGGCCACATGAACGTCCTGCTCGCCGAAGCCGACATCCCCTACGACCGTCTCATCGAAATGGACGAGATCAATGGCGACTTCCCCCAAACCGACGTGGCCCTCGTCATCGGCGCCAACGACGTCACCAATCCCGCCGCCCGCAACGACCAGTCGAGCCCCATCTTCGGCATGCCCATCCTCGACGTCGACAAAGCCCACACTGTCATGGTCATCAAACGCGGCATGAGCCCCGGCTTTGCCGGCATCGACAACCCCCTCTACTATCTCCCCAACAACCTGATGCTCTTCGGCGACGCCAAGCAGTTTGTGGGAGCTATTGTTAGAGAGTTGAGCGGTGGGCACTGAGTTTTGGTTCAAAGCCAATCAATGCTTTCTGCTCGCCATCAGAGTAAACTTTACTGATCGGAGGATTGGGTTCCCGATGGCTTCTCTCAATGGTGTCATAATTCGAGATCCCGAAATACTAGGAGGCACGCCTGTTTTTCGAGGGACACGTGTCCCGTTTCAAGCGCTCTTGGATTACATCGAAGGCGGAGAAACTCTGGACGAGTTTCTTGACGACTTTCCTACGGTAACGCGGGAGGCGGCCATTCACGCCCTCGAGCATGCCAAGACACTCGTTCTCAGCGAATTGTGATGAAAGTGCTGCTCGACGAGTGCGTCCCTAGAAAATTGAAAAATTACCTTCCCGGCATCGACTGTAAAACTGTGCCCGAGGCCGGGTTGGCTGGCAAGAAGAACGGGGAACTATTGAGACTGGCTGAACTGGCTGGCTTTCAGGTATTTCTGACTGTAGACCAGGGAATCGAGTACCAACAAAACCTGCAGCACCGCAGCATCGCAATCACTCTCGTTCAAGCCCTATCAAGCCGTCTCGATGATTTGCTGCCCCACGCACCGAAGATTCTTAAAGTACTCAACTCGATCCAACGCGGCCAGCTTATTAAAATCGGATAGTGCCTGCACGATTAGGACCTCGCCGGGCAAGATCAATCGCGCGCGTGATATTCTGTTAACTCCAGCTGCGTACCGTTTTTGGCGGAAATTCCCGCAGTTTCAGATGAACGCTTCCTGAAACAGTTCCCAGTCGAAGCGCAGAAGAAGAGAAATCAGCAATCATGCTTTCAGTCAGCAATGTTTCCATGCGCTTCGGCGCCAAAATACTATTCGATGAAGTCTCCACAGCTTTTACGCCGGGCAAGCGTTATGGCCTCACCGGCCCAAACGGCGCGGGCAAGTCCACATTCATGAAGCTGCTCAGCGGCGAGATCGAGCCGCAAAAAGGCACCGTGGTTCGTCCGCGGAAGATCGGCGTTTTGTCGCAGGACCAGTTTGCTTTCGACGCCTTCACCGCCATCGACACCGTCATCATGGGCAACAAGCGCCTGTGGGCGGCCATGCAGGAGCGCGACACGATTTATGCCAAGCCTGAGATGACCGACGAAGATGGCATGAAGCTCGGCGAACTCGAAGGCATCGTTGGTGAAGAAGACGGCTACACCGCCGAAAGCGACGCTGCGATTTTGCTCGACGGCTTGGATATTCCGGAAGACATCCATTCCAGAAAAATGTCCGAACTGCAAGGTGGACAGAAAGTCCGCGTGCTGCTGGCCCAGGCTCTGTTCGGCCATCCCCAGGCGTTGTTACTCGACGAACCCACCAACAACCTGGACTTGGATTCGATCCACTGGCTGCAGGGATTTCTCAACGCCTACGATGGGGTGGTCATCGCCATCTCGCACGACCGGCATTTTCTCAACAGCATTTGCACCCACATCGCCGACATCGATTACGAAACCATCATCACTTACACCGGCTCCTACGACGAGATGGTGCTCGCAAAAACCCAGGTCCGTTCGCAGATCGAATCGCAGAACGCGCAGCGCGAGAAAAAGATTTCTCAGTTGAACGAGTTCATCGCGCGCTTCGCCGCCGGCACCCGTTCCAGCCAGGTTCAGTCCCGCCGTAAAGAAGTCGAGCGCCTGCAAGTCACGGAATTGGCCAAGTCGAACATCGCCCGGCCCTACATCAAGTTCGAGCAGAAACGGCCGTCGGGTAAACATGTCCTCGAAGTCGAGCATCTCGGCAAAGCCTACGGCGACAAGAAAGTAATTCGCGATTTCACTTCCAGCATCACGCGCGGCGAACGCGTCGCGCTCATGGGACGCAACGGAGCAGGGAAAACCACTCTCGTAAATGCGCTGCTTGCGAATTCGCCCACCACGCCGGAAGTCGAGCTGCGCAAAACCAGCGGCTACGACGGCCCATTCGTCGATTCCGGCAAACTGATCTGGGGTCACGAAGCATCCATTGGATATTTCGCGCAGGATCATCGCAGCCTCATCGAAGGCGGTACGACGGTGCTCGAGTGGTTGCATCAATGGAATCCTGCCGCAGTGAGCGAAGAAATTCGCGGCTTGCTGGGCCAGATGCTTTTTGCCCGCGAAGAAGCCACCAAGTCCACCAGCGTCCTATCCGGCGGCGAGGCAGCGCGCCTGCTTTTCTGCAAGCTGATGTTGCAAAAGCCCAATGTGCTGGTGCTCGACGAGCCCACCAACCATCTCGATCTTGAAGCCATCAATGCCTTGAACATTTCTCTGCAGCGTTATCAAGGCACGGTGTTTCTCGTAACTCACGATCACGACTTGATCGACGAAGTCGCAACCCGCATCTGGCATTTCGAAAGCGATCACAAGATCACCGACTTCAAAGGAACCTATGAGGAATATCAGGCCGCCGTGGCCGTTTAGGCGAATTGACCGCCGGTCATGTAAGTGTGCACCACTTCCGTTGCATGTAAATTAACCAGGTTCTCCACAGTGATCCACAAGAGTTTCTTGTTGCGTTTGTAGTCTCAAGTTGCGGATAATGACCATCAGATCGTTCTTGCGTTGTGGAGCACGCACGCGAGAGGTTGAGCCGTAGTGTACAGCCGAACAGATTTACTTAGGATCCTTCGCCTTGCCCCGCGCCAACTGGCGAACTGGGAGCGTGCTGGCCTCATTGCCGCTTCCACTTCCTATTCTTTCGCGGACCTGTTGAAAATCAAGAAAGTGCGCGACCTATGCGCCATGCGTGTTCGGCCCGCGGTGATCCGCCAATCGCTTGAGGCAATGCAGAAGCAGGCCGCGGGCATGCAGAATCCTCTTCTCGAAGCCGGAGCTTCGTCGACGAATAAGCATCGCGTCGCCTTCCGCCACGAAGGCAAACTGTTCGAGCCGATCGCCGGACAATTCGTGATGGACTTCGCGACTCGAGAAAAAGTTGTCACCAGCACTCCGATTCCCGATACTGAGGGCACTCCCCGCGAGGATGATGCCGCAGTCTGGTTTGCCCGGGGCATCGCGCTCGAAGAAGATCCAGCCGCGCAGTCCGAGGCTCTTGCGGCCTACCAGAAAGTGCTTGAGTTTCAGCCCGACCACGCCGCCGCCCACATCAACCTGGGAACGCTCTATTACAATCGCCAGGATTTCTCTTCGGCGGAAAAACACTACCGCGCCGCCTTGCAATCCGATCCTCGCTACGCTCTCGCCTATTTCGATCTAGGCAATGTGCTCGACGAAACCGGACGTGTGCAGGAAGGCATTCAGACCTACAAAATGGCGATTCAACTCGCCCCCACCTACGCTGACGCGCACTACAACCTCGCCCTCGCTTACGAAAAAACCCGCGAGCCGCGCAAGGCTTTGAAGCACTGGCAGGCCTACATCAAGCTCGATACCACCGGCCCCTGGTCCGTCCACGCCCGCAATCAAATTCGCCGCATCTTGCAGGCCGACACGCTGAAGCTAGTGCACTCGCGGCGAAAGTAGCAAAGTTGTAGCTTACCCAAATGCTCATGTGTTGATGTGGGGCAGCCGCCCTCGGCTGTCCGTCGAGCGAAGCTCGACACGCTTCTACTTCGCGCGGCTGTTGGGCGCGCACTCGCACTCGTCGGTCCCGGACACTCCCGGTAAGCAGTCCAGTCACTGAAGTAGCACAAGCCAATCAGGATCGCGACCGATAAAACAAAACCCTGAAGCAATCCCCACCGCCACACCGTCGATTCTCCCAGCGAAATATATGCGTTCGGCTCCGCTACTGCGGAGGTCACCCGGCCTCCCTCCAACCAGCAACGCGCGATTCCCACGCTCGTGTCGCCGAAAATCAGCGGCCACTCCCCAAGCTCAGCTGCTTCGGCCCAAACCCAGAATCAACCCCCGCGCTCCGTCCAGTCGCGCACCGACGAAATGCTGGATCGGTGGAACGACATCGGCAACAAGCTCATCGCCATGGCCAAAGATTTTCCTGAAGACAAGTACGACTTCAAGCTGCAAAAAGATGGCGCACCTTCGCCGAAAATCTTCTTCATCAAGCTGCCTTCCAATATGTCGTGACGCGCCGGGCCTCCGGCACCAACATCGATCCCGATTTTGGCGAAGGCGACAATCCCTCGCGCGAGGCCTTCAAGACAAAAGCCGACGTAGTCAAGTTCGTTCAGCAGGCCGTCGCCGACGGAGCCAGCGTGATTCAACAGCAGGGCGATGCAGGATTGGACAAGACTGCGAAATGGGGAAAACAGCTCGTGCGCAATTCTTATCTGTGGATGTTCGCAATCGAGCACAGCGGCGAGCACTACGGCCAACTCGTGGTCTATTACCGCGCCAACAACATGGTCCCACCGGATTCGCGCCGGTAAGAAAGTGCGCGCCTTCATGAGAGGCTGTGCCGGATTTTCACAACATTGAAGAAAGTTACTCGCACCAGCAAATAGATTTCCAAAGGACTGAGCCGTATGTCCAAGCTCTCCCCGCTCTTGTTCACATTTGTCATGAAGAATGGAGAGGTTGTCCGGAACGATTTCGCTGCGCACTGAATCGAAAAACCTACGCATCGTAGTCCCAAGAGAAAGGAACGACATCGGAAATGAAACGACTCCTATTGAGTACTCTTCTGTTAAGCGTGACGATGCTGGCCGTCGCTCAGATGAAAAAGGAAGACCTAGTCACTAAGAACACCAAGAGTCCGGGCGACGAAACCAGCGTGACCATCAAAGGCAAGAACCTCTGGATCTACTACCACTCTCCCTCCGTCAGGAGTCGTCAAATTTTCGGCGTGCCGGCGCGCTCGAGCCGTACGGCAAGGTATGGCGTCTGGGCGCCGATTACGCCACTGTTCTGCACACCGACGGCGACCTCGACCTGAATGGCCTCGCCATTCCCAAGGGCGACTACACCCTCTACGCCGACCTCGACAACAGCCAGTGGAAGTTGATCGTCAACAAAACCCTGATGGCCGGTGGCCGCCACATCTGGGGCGTGGGGGTCTCACCGGACGGTGTTCGCGAGGGCGCCACCACCGATGATCCGGCCACCGAACTGGGCCGCGCTTCGCTCACCATGGGTACGCCGTCGTCTCCGGTCGAAACCCTCAAGATCACTCTGTCGGGCGCCGGCGGCACCAAGGGAAAACTGCTCATCGAATGGGAGAATGTGACGGCGTCGGCACCCTTCACCGTGAAGTAGCGGTTTCCCGCGGGGCACTATCAGTGATGATCCCAGCGCATGCCGCCGTGGGCGCCCGCCAGCTCAACTGGCGTGGGAATGTTAAAATCACTAGTTTGCATTTCCCCTTTGAAGGTGTCCTCATGCCTGAGACCGCGCTACAATCCGCTCCTCCCACTCCTCTGACCACTCTCACCGACGACGAACTCCTTTTCCGCGACAACATTCGCCAGTTCGCCGCCGATAAAATTCGCCCCCTGGTCAAAGAAATGGACGAGAAAGGTGTCTTCGACAAAGATCTCATTCGCGAATTCTTCCAGCTCGGTCTGATGGGCATCGAAATCCCCGAACAGTTCGGCGGCGGCGGGGCCAAGTTTTTCGAAGCGATTCTCGCGGTGGAAGAATTATCCCGCGTCGATGCCTCGGCGGGCGTGGTCGTCGACGTGCAGAATACGCTGGTCAACAATGCGCTCTTGCGCTGGGGCACCTCCGATCAGAAGAAGCGCTATCTCCCGAAGATGGCTGCCGACACCGTGGGCGCCTATGCCCTCAGCGAGGCCGGCTCCGGCTCCGACGCCTTCGGCCTGCAGACACGCGCCGAGCTCAAAGGCAGCGACTACGTGCTCAACGGCCGCAAGCTCTGGATCACCAACGGCAAAGAAGCAGGCCTGTTCGTTTTGTTCGCCACCATCGATCCCGCGGCCGGATACAAAGGCATCACCGCATTTCTAATCGAAAAAGATTCCCCCGGATTCAGCGTCGGCAAGAAAGAAGACAAGCTCGGCATTCGCGCCTCCTCCACTTGCGAACTGATCATTGAAGATTGCCGCGTGCCCCGGGAAAACGTGCTGGGTGAGCCCGGCAAAGGCTACAAGATCGCGATTGAAACTTTGAACGAGGGCCGCATCGGCATCGGAGCGCAGATGATCGGCGTGGCCGCCGGCGCCTGGGAGTTTGCCGCGAAGTACGCGCAGGAGCGCAAACAATTCGGCAAGTCGATCTCTGAGTTTCAAGGCATCCAGTTTCAGATTGCGCAGATGGCCACCGAGATCGAAGCAGCGCGCCTCATGGTCTACAACGCCGCCCGCATGAAAGATGCAGGCGTAAATTTCGTCAAGGAAGCTGCCATGACCAAGCTCTTCGCCTCGCAGGTTGCCGAGCGCGTGACCTCGCTGGCCGTCGAAATCTACGGTGGCTACGGCTTCACCAAAGATTATCCTGTCGAGAAATATTGGCGCGACGCCAAGATCGGAAAAATCTACGAAGGTACTTCGAATATGCAGCTGGCGACCATCGCGAAACTTCTGCTGGGCACGAAGTAAGTTGTCATCCTGAGCGAAGTAAGAGCTTCACAAGTGAAGCTCTCACGCAGTCGAAGGATCCCTAACCCAGCTTCATCGAAAGCCATGTCCAGCGCCAGTTTCAGGCCCTCAGTAACCAAAACTGGTAACGGTACCTCTGCTCTTTATGTGCATTCGGTTGCACTTGGCACTCCGCGGCAAACCCTGCCGAATCGTCCTAACTCCAGCCATTTCAGCGCGTTTCGGCCCTTCTGATCATTGGCGCGCTAGCTGCAATCTCATGGCTACCTGCAGTATGGGGACTGGAGTGCCACATGACGACGTCGTTCGAAAATGCCGGGGTGAATGCGATTCCAGCTCCCAAGCGAAAGATCACTTTGCTTCCGCTTCTGACCGTCCTGTTCGTGCTTTCCTACGGCCTCATGACCCTGCTCATCGTCGAGCAGGGACGGACCATTCAGTCGCAAAGCAACATGATCAAGATCTTGCTCCCGGAAAGCCGGGAGTTGTGGGGACTCAGAGGCAAGGCCATCGCAGAAAAGAATTCCATGCAAGCTCCGTCGACCCAGGATCAGCCTTGCGTTCGCACTCCGTCTACCCAGAACCCGTCGTCCCAGGTTTCACCAATGCAGGTTCCATCGCCCCAGGCAGCGCCGCGGCACCATTCGTCCGGAGCAGGCAAAAGCGCGAAGCCCGAAACCCAGCTTCCCGCGCCCGCTTCAGACTTAATCGACCAGCGTCGCTCGTTAGTCACGATTTAGTGAGCGTTCTCAAGTTTAGCTTTGAACTCCCGGTTCCAGTGGAAAGCAGTAAATCGGTAAGCAAGAAGTTGTATCGCAAGCGCAGTGAAACGTCCCCCAGACATGTATCGGAGTGACGTCAAAAAATCATGAAGGCCCTGACCCTAGCCTTGTTGTGCAGCATGTCGGCCACCAAGCCTGCGCAGCCGGTGCGTCAGCCTTCCGGCCATCTAAGCCAGCCCACCTCTAAAGGCCGCTGGTACTTCGCCGCCAACGGCCACGCCGTCTACTGCTACGGACCTGTAATGACCTTGCCCCAGGCCAACGGCGATCCGCAGAAAGTCGCTACCTTCTGCCGCGACGGCCAAACCGTCGTCCCTCTCAAAGACTAGTCTCCTCCCTCCATGCGTCTCGCCCTTCGATAGCTCGAACACTTCCCAGCAAATAACCGAACTCACCGCGGATGAAACCGAACCGCAGCTGAAAGGGTGGAGCAGGCCTTCAAGCCTGCTCAACACGCACATAGACCGACCGCAGGTGAAGGGGGGCGCAGATGGAAGGCTGGAGCAGGCTTCCAGGCCTGCGTCAAACCTCACCTCAAAATTTACGGACTTTAGCCCCGGAGGCCAATCCTTCTTTTACACTTGAGGACATGCCCGAACTCCCCGAAGTTGAAACCATCGCCCGCGGACTGCACACGCGAGTTTCCGGCGATGGCATCGAGTCGATCTGGCTTGGCGGCAAACCCGAGCCGCTGAAATCTCCCGCGCACGAAATCGCCGCCACTCTCGAGCACACCCGAATTCTCACAGTCCGGCGCGTCGGCAAGCACATCGTCTTCGATCTGGCTCCTAATAATGCCCGCTCTAGGCAGGCACAGCCTGCGCAGGCCCAGTGGATCGTCCACCTCGGCATGACCGGCCGCCTGCAGGTCTGCGACCCGCAATCAGAAGTCCTGAAGCACACTCACGCGATTCTAAAGTTGAAGTCGGGCAGAGAACTGCGCTTCGTCGATCCCCGTCGCTTTGGCCGTCTCAGCGTCGCTCACGCTGGCGGCTTCGACGCGGGCGGCATCGAGCCGCTGGAAGTCGATCTCGATCGTTTCATCGATTTATTTCGTGGCCGCAAAACTCCCATCAAGAGCGCCCTGCTCAATCAGAAATTGCTGCGAGGCGTGGGAAACATTTACGCCGACGAATCCCTGTTTCGCGCCGGAATTCGCCCGCGCCGGCGCGCATCGACCATCACACGCGATCAACTGACGAAGTTGATGACGTCGGTGAAAGAAGTCTTGAAGGAAGCGATTGCGCTTGGCGGCTCATCGATCTCGGACTATGTCGATGCCGACGGCGAAGAAGGCTTCTTCCAGTTGCAACACCGCGTCTATGGCCGCGAGGGCGAACCGTGCCTGGTATGCAAGACTCCCATCAAGCGCATCGTAATCGCCGGCCGCAGCAGCCACTACTGCCCGAAATGCCAGAAGTAACGAAGCAAGGTGTTAGGTCTTAGGTGCTAGGTCTCAGGTTTCGCCAAGATATAATCCCGGCCGGCGTCATCCTGAGCGCAGCCGTTTTTCAGGCGGAGCGAAGGATCTCCGCTTCACCCGGCCTCGCGCGCAAGCCCAACACCCGAGATCCGAAACCCAATGCCCTATAATCGTGTGCGAGGTCCCAGGTCATAGCTTTTGCCCAAGACCTAAGCCGAAGACCTGCGACCCAACACCAAACACCCGAACCCCAACCCCATGCCTGATTTCTCCATCGGAGTCGATCTCGGCGGCACCAACCTGCGCATCGCCGCCGTCACTGTTGACGGACAAATTCTCGAGAAAGTAAATCTCAACACAAAAGTCGCGCTCGGTCCCGACCGCACCATCGACGAGATGTGCAGCGCGATTCAGCGCGTCGCCACAACCCACAAAGCCTCAGGAAGCTTTCGCGGCGCGGGCATCGGCGTTCTCGGCATCATCGACATGCAGGCTGGCACCGTGCGCAAGTCGGCCAACTTTCCCGGCTGGGAAGACTATCCCGTGCGCGCCGAAATCGAGCGCCGCCTGCGCGCCTGCGCTCTGCTCGAAAACGACGCATCGGTCATCATCGATAACGACGGCAACGTCGCCGCTCTCGGCGAGCAGTGGCTGGGCGCCGCGCGCGGCGTCGACAACGTGGCAATCCTCACGCTGGGCACAGGTATCGGCGGCGGCATCGTGCTCGGAGGAAAAATCTGGCACGGCATGAATGGCATGGCCGGCGAATTTGGCCACGTCACCGTCGAGCCCGAGGGCGTTCCTTGCGGCTGCGGCAACCGCGGGTGCGCCGAGCGCTACGCCTCCGCCAGCGCCATCATGCGTATGGCTCGTGAAGCGATCGCCAGTGGCGAAGCGCCAGCGTTGGCCAAGGCCGCATCGTCCGGCGCCGAGTTCGGCGCTCTAGCAATCTACAATCTCGCGATGCAGGGCGACGCACCTTCGCGCCGCATCTTCCACACCTTCGGCCGCTACCTTGGCATGATGCTCGCCGGCGCGGTCAACGTATTGAATCTCGATGCGTACGTCCTAGGCGGCGGCGTTTCCAGCGCCTGGGACGCCTTCGCCCCTGCCATGTTCGAAGAACTGCGCCAGCGCTCCTTGGTCTACGCCGTAACCGCTCCCGCCGATGCGACGCTGAAGATGAACATGTGGGGACAGCCGCCCCCGGCTGTCCAAGCCGAGCAAAGCTCGGCAGGCGCTGCCGCCATGAGCACCGAACGAAAAACCATCATCACCCGCGCCCTGCTGGGCAGCGATGCAGGCCTATTCGGAGCTGCGCGAGCGGCGGTCCTGGCCGCGTAGCGCGAAATCCTGCTAAATTGGCGGCAGCAAAATAAAGACTAGGGCGTGTTAACACCATCGCAAGGCCTCGACGATTAGGGTGAAAGTGAGGAAGCCCAGGAATAACTTTGTCGCTCTGAAAACCCTTCATGGAGCTCCTTCCAAAATCATGACTTCTAAGGAGCCGACCCGAGAACAATTTTGTGAGTGTGGCACTCCATCCTGGCTAGCAACGCGCAAAGGCGCGAACCGGCAAAGAATGGAAGATTTGCGGGTTCTAGCCGTGCCGGGTTCCGTGATCAATGAATGGAAATCAGGAAATCTTCATCACAGGGCCTTTTCCCAATATGGAACTACGCTATCAAGATTTCGGACTGGGAAAGATAGAACAACGATTCGCAAAACAATGTCCCTCAGCGTTCATCGATTGATCTATTCGCGGCGGATGCCGATAGAAACAGCCAGAGCCTATCGCTCGTCACATCACCAACCGAGGTCAAGAACTGTCATGACGTTTAAACCCACAATAAAGACGGTAATCCTGCTCCTCATTTGTTCCGCCGTAAGTTTCGGACAAGCTCCTCCCGAGCTGCAGGAGAAGTTGAACGCTCAGATCAAGCAACTGAAGCAGTACAGCACCGACGCGCAGATCGTTGCAGCGGTAAAGTCTTATAACTCGAGTCCTCCCGCGGAGGGGAAAGACATGACCAACGACAAATGGCACAGTCTTTCCATTCTCGATCCTTTTGTGAGAGGAATTGGCAAGAACGCGATTTCCCAGTATCTGAAGGGCCTATGCAATGACCAGGTCGTCAAAATCTTCGTCTCTGGAGCGGATGGCGGCAAGGTGGGATTTAATTCGAAAACCGAACATTGGACCCACAAGGGAATGCCCAAACATGAAGTGCCGATGAGTGGAAAAACGTGGATCGGTACTGTGAAACTGGATGACTCCACCGGGCTGCAAATGATCCAGGTGGGACTGCCTGTTCTCGACGGAGCCAAGCCGATCGGATCGATCGTCTTTGGATTACGCGTAGATAAACTCCGCTAGCCACCGTCCTGAAGGAGAACGCAGAAATGAACATCAGTATCGCGCGCCGCATGACTCTCGCGCTGACCGCATCGCTTGCGATCACCGGCGTCGCGGTCGTGGGATTGTCCTACATTCTGCGGGTATCGTCGGCGGTATCCCACAATCTAACGGTGAGGGCACGCTCTCAAAGCCAGGCTTCGTTCCAACTCATGGACCTGGCGGTGAAACTTCAGAGCGTGACGCAGAAAATGGTGCAGGAAAAAGATCCGGATGCCGTCGAAGCTCTCATGAAAGAGAGTGAGGCTCTTTCGGAGCAGGCGCAAGCGCTGATTCAGAAAACCGAGGAGAGCACCACCATTTCCGCAGCCTTCGAAAAACTAACCCAGGCCAATGCCGAGGTTACCCAGCTTCTTCTGCAGGCTCGCAACGCCGAATCCCATCAGGCAATTATAGAGAAGGCGAACCCGGCCTTTGAGGGCTTTCTGCGCGCAGTTTCCGAACATCAGGACAAGCTCGGCCAAGCCCTCGACAATCGGTCAACCGAGGCCTACGCCCGCAGCCGCCATCTCGCGTTCGCGGTGTATTTAGTGGTAATTATAGGGGCGGGGTTGATGTTCGCGGGCAGCCTCGCGATGGTGCGCACCATTACACAGTCGCTCAGCCGATTAACCCGCATGATTCAGGACATCGCCGAGGGCGAAGGAGACGTCACCAAGCGCCTGGAGATCGCGGGAGCTTTCAGCAACGACGAACTGGGCCAAGTAAGCCGACTCTTCAATCTGTTCATGGATAAGCTTCAGGAACTGCTTCGAGGCGTAGTGGCGCACACTCACAAGTTGGCGACGGCCAGCCAGCAGTTGCTCGATGCCAGCCAGCAGATCACGACCAATTCCGGGCAAACGGCGGATCAGGCGAATTCCGTTTCCCGCGTCACCCAGCAGGTTACGCAGAATCTCCAAAGCCTTTCCACCGGGGCTGGAGAAATGAAATCCACGATTCAGAGCATTGCGGGCAACGCAAACGAAGCAGCGAAAGTCGCCACCACTGCCGTCGGCGCCGTGCAGGCGGCTACCGCCACCGTGGCCAAGCTGGGACAATCCGGCGCCGAGATCGGGATGGTGATTAAGGTCATTACGTCGATCGCAAGGCAGACCAACTTGCTGGCGCTTAACGCAACGATCGAAGCTGCGCGCGCGGGAGAAGCCGGCAAGGGCTTTGCCGTTGTCGCCAAAGAAGTGAAAGAGCTCGCCAAACAGACAACCCGGGCCACCGACGACATCAGCCACAAAATCGCCGCCATTCAGATTGACACCAAAGGCGCGGTTCAAGCGATTGGAACGGTCAGCGGAGTCATCAACCAGATCAATGACATTTCTGCCACCATTGCAGCCGCAGTCGAAGAGCAGAGTGCAACCACCGACGAGATGACGCGTAATGCCAGCGAAGCCTCCGGCGGGGCCGTGAACATTTCGACTAACATCAACGGACTCGCGCAGGCGGCCGATGGGACATCGGCGCGCGCCCAAGATTCCCTCAAGGCTGCCCAGGATCTCGCGGCCATCGCATCTCAACTCGGCGGGCTCATGGCGCAGTTCAAAATCGAGGACGTCGAAACAAGGATCGATGCCGTATTGCCGGGATACGATTCCCGGCTGGCCCGGCCCAAGGCGATGGCTCAAGGAGCGTAGGGATGCATACGCAAGTGATGCCGCGTAAGAATCGATGAGAAACCTGGCGGGAAAAATCTGGGGTGGGAAACGGGAATCGAACCCGCAACCGTCGGAGCCACAGTCCGGTGCTCTGCCAGTTGAGCTATTCCCACCGCCACGCTGATTATAGCAACCGATCTTCAGGATTGTCTTTTAATGTACGCGGCGCAACTTCTTATTGGATGCGGTGCGGGCCGTCCCGAAACCGATTTTTCCACCATAAGATATCGCTCTCATGTGACCAATAACCATGACCTTAGCGCGTCCAGAATCTACTGTGGAAGGTCCAGGAGATTCGGATGATCGAGAAGACTGTCGCACTCCTCCTGCTGTTGGCGCCGTGGACGATGGCCCACGCCTCGCTCACCGAAATTCGCAAGGATTTCCTCAACGAAACGTCGCTCTTGCCTGCTACTCCTGTCATCACCGCACCAACGGTCAACGCTAGCTACTTGATCTGTGTCGCGGTCGGCGACGTGCAAACCAGCGTCCCCAACGCCATCCTGCGCTGGACCGACGAGAATAGCCAACTCCGCAGCTTCACCTACCCGGCGGTTAATGGACTGCCCAATGGCTGCAGCCTGATCCGCAACCAAGCCAACACCGCAGCCACCATTGAAACGGAGGGAACATATTCCGGTTTCTACAATCTCTTTACTTTCGGATTCGGCTTCTGGCCAGCAGGAACCCAGTCCCAGGGCGGAGTCAAGGAGCCACTAAGCTACTCCATCATCGGCGCCAATGGCGGCTACAACTTCTCCTTCCCCGGCTACCCATGGCTGTTCTCTGTCGTAGCTTCGAGCAATTGCAAATGGCAGTTGTCTGGCGGTTCGGCAGGCGTGATCGTTGGTGCAGGTTCACAGATTTCCACTGGATATGGTGGCGGCAACGGCTCGTTCACCACTCTGACCGCCGGCTGCAGCTACAGTCTTCGCGCGATCCAGTTTGGAAGTCCGGCGCAGGGGTCAGGCCCTTTGACCGACTATGAATACAACCTTCTTAACTGGAGTAATGCCACCTGTCCCAAGCTCAGGACCGTCTTCGTCGCGGGCGGTGTTGGAGCGAATATCCTGCTGGCTACGAATATTGCGGAACGCCCCACGAACGACCTCGTGAGCGAAGGCTTGTTGGTCTATTGGAATAACGAGACCTCGGCGCCTTGCGCGGCATCGATTGTGGGAGAACCCTCGGGCGTGCCCGGCAGCTGTGTTTCGCCCGTTTATATTGAACCCGGAGGTTCGTTACAGTTCCTGACTTATAACCAGCCCGGGCAGAAATGGGGAACTTCGCCTACCTATAGCAGTGAGGTGGACATCGTCCAGTTCTGAAAAGCAGCTCGGCTGAAGGTACGAGATTCTTCACTTGTAATGCAGGAGCGTCGTAAGAAGAATCACTCCTCGCTTGAAAAGCGGTACCAAACGGTGCCCAGCGCGTGAATCAGGCTGGAGAAGGGTACGCAGAAAAAACTGTAGGAAATACTATCGAGAGCCCCAGAGATCAACCCAGAAAAACGGGACGACAGAGCAAGAGGCTCAGGGCGAGTCGCGGAAGTAAGAGGCTCTTCGTTCACAGTTCCTGGGTTTACAGATGCTTGCACGCACATTCCTGGGTGATCGGTTTCGGGGAGGATTTCGCATGCTTAACACTTTTGCGGACACACCGACTTTCACCCGCGTCCCACGCCGACATACTCAAACCCCATGGCACGCAGCCGCACGGAGTCGAGCAGATTCTTGGTGTCCACGATGATTGGGTTCTTGAGGAGATGCTTGATGCGGTCGAAATCGAGCGCACGAAACTCCGGCCAGCCCGTTCCTACAACCAGCGCATCCATGCCCTCCGCCGCCGCATACGCTGACTCGCAATAACGAACCGAGCCATTCAGGCGCGTCTTGGCCTCGCCAAGCGCCACCGGATCATAAGCTCGCACCCGCGCTCCTTTCGCCACGAGGTGCTCGGCCAACCGCACCGCAGACGACCCGGCCACCGAGTTGGTATTCGGCTTGAAGGCGAGACCGAGAATTCCCACATCTTTGTTCTCCACCGAATTCAAGGCCAGGGCAATCTTCTCGACTAAGCGATCAGCCAGCGTGAGGTTGACTTCCCGCGCCGCGCTCAGCACTCTCAATGAAACTCCATTCGCTTGCGCCAGTTCAGAGAGCGAGTCCATGTCAGATTCGGCAAAGACACCGCCCATGCCCGCTCCAGGTTGCAAGCAGCGTGGAGCGATTTTCTTATCGAGGCCGAGAGCCAGCGCCAGGTTCACGGCGTCCGCGCCGACCCGCTCGCACAGCGTTGACACCTCGTTGATGAAAGAGATCTTGGTCGCGACAAAAGCCGTCGCAGCTTCCCGCACGAGCTCGGCTGTAGCCTGGTTGGTCACAATCACCGGCACGCCGCGCATCACAAGCGGATGAAAAATCTGCTTCAGCATCTGTATCGCTTCCGTCGAAGTTGCTCCCAGAATCAGACGGTCGGGCCAATTGAAATCTTCCACGGCGCAACCGTCCGTGAAGAACATGGGCTGAGAGACGATAGTCCCTTGCAGGCCCGCATCCTTTAGACTCTTTTCCAGCGCCGCAGCTGTGCCCACTGATACGGGAGTGACGACGGTCAAAATCGGAGGCTTAGGCGCCAGCCGCGCGATGCGTAGCACAACGTCGGAGAGATTTTCCGCATTATCTTCGGCCAGAAAAATCACTTGGGTCTTGCGCGCAAACGATTCGATGTCGGTGGAATACGTGAGGCGGCCTGCCCGCACGTTCCGCCGGATGACTTCTTTTAAATTTTTCTCGTGGAATGGAATGTTCCCCTGAGCCATCTCGACCATGCGAGTGCGATCAGGATGACAACATGAAACTGGAGTTCCAAAATCCGCCAGACAGGCCGAAATCACTGTGCCCAGATAACCTGAACCGTAAACTCCGATCTGCATTCTTGCCCTCCGGCTGGCTGAAACTCCACGCGCCCGAAGTGGCTACCGGCGCGGGTTTCAAGCCTTTCCCTGTCATCTGTTTACAGCCCGGCGTAAGCCTTCGCAACGCACGGGAGGGAAATGTACCTAGGGCCATGCACTCTCGGCACGGGTAACGTAACCGCAGGTAATCACAGGGTTATTACGCAAAAGGCTGACCTTTGCGTCTCATTGCTTCTCAGATTCTAATTCTAATCAGGCGCGCACCTTTTTGATCTTCTCCGCAAACAAAGGTCGGGAAGAGTACAGCGCTAAGCTGGTTACCCGCAGGTGACCATTCGAAGACGCTCCCACTTTATCAACCCACAGCCGAATATCGGCGGCGGAAGAAGGTTATAATTTCTCAGGGATATGCAGAGCTTGCGGTATGCGTTGGTTGCGTACGTAAAAAGTCCAGTGGGAGAGTTCGTTGAGAATCTCCGGCGGGAGCTGCATCCCGACCTGCCTTATCTTGCGGCTCACCTCACTCTGCTGCCGCCGCGCACACTGCGGGGAACCGAAAATGCCGCTCTCCAAGCGCTGGCTTCAATTTGCGGACGCGTCGATCCCTTCGAAGTAATTCTCGGCGAGATGGAATCGTTTGCTCCAACCACGCCTACGGTTTACATCGGCGTGGACCATGGGGGGCCTCAGCTCGAGGAATTGCACGACCGGTTAAACACTGAAGCGCTGGCTGGCCGAGAAGACTGGCCCTACATTCCGCATGTCACGATCGGGAAAATGGCGAGTGAACAAGCGGCAGAGCAGGCACTGGAAATTGCCCGCACCCGCTGGCGGCAATATTCCGGCACTCGCCGCATCCGGCTTGACCGGCTCACCTTTGTGCGCGAAGACGCGCTCAATTGTTGGATTGATCTGGCACCCGTCCCACTCGGTGGCACCCTGGTTTCGCCATAGACTCGTGCAGAATTAATCTGCCACAAATCTCACTCGGGATTGGGAAGAATTGGGAAACTAATTTCTTCCAGCTCTTTCCGAAGCTGCCCTGTAGATTGAAATCTCACAGCGTGCATGCCAACCTTGCAGGCTGCCCGTATATTGATCTCCCGGTCATCGACAAATAAGGTCGCGCTTGGCGTGACTCCAAGACCGCGCAAGGTGTGTTCATAGATGGCGGCATCCGGCTTGATCAGACGGACCTCCGCAGAGAAGGTTATAAAATCGAACTGATCGATCCAATCGAAGTTCTCGTGCAAGTAAGCAATCATGTCGTGGTGCATGTTGGAAAGCAGCGCCGTCTTGAGCCCGGCTTCGCGCAGCCGCCTAAGCCACGCTACCATCCGCGTATTCGCTGAACCCCACATGCTCACATCCCACCTGCAGACGTGATCGATCTGTTCAGGATCGAGATCAGCACCCGCATCTTCCGCCACCGCGGACCAATACGCTTGCGCTGTCAGATCTCCGCGGTCGAAAGCACCGCGATTCTTATCCCACAATTTCTGAAATGATTTTCCATCGGCACCAAATACCTTCGCCAGGCGATGGAATTCCTCGTCCGGTGGCCGGTGACAAAGAACTTCGCCGTAGTCGAAGATGACGGCGGTTATTTTTGTCGCACCGTTCCCGTTAATTGCCATTGCTAAAACCTTCGCCTCGATTTTTTCTTGCTTCTTACAGATTTTATTTTGCCTCGCAGATCAAAGTGAGCAGATCAGAGTCCGACCGCCACGGTCGGCCTCTCATTCTTTGCTATAACGATCGTCGTGGCCACGCCGGCCACCCGCTCATACGACCACAGCCGGTCTTCGTGGTGATAGGCATCCGTCACAACGATCACCTCGTCGGCCTCAGTATCGTCGACTAATTTCTGCAGTCCGGCCCGTACCGTTGCTTCGGAGCCCACAATCGCCTCGCTCAGCCTCGCCTCCACCGCAGCGCGCTCCCAGTCGTTCCACAGCGGCTCCATCGAATCGACTGGCGGCAACAATTCGACTGGCTGGTTTCGAATCAATCGCAGAAAGCGCTGCTGCGGAGTGGTAAACAACCGTCGCGCTTCCACATCCGTTTCGGCCGCAATCACCTGCACGCCGACCATCAGGTACGGGTTGCGTAGTACCTCGCTCGGGCGAAAGCTCTCGCGGTAGAGCTGCGCCGCAGCATACAAATACTGGGGAGCAAAATGTGCGGCAAACGCAAACGGTAATCCTAAGCTGCCTGCCAACTGCGCACTGAACCCGCTCGAACCGAGCAACGTGATCGGCACATTGCCGCCTTGACCTGGAATTGCTTTCACCGTTTGTCCGGGCTTTTCCGGCCCCAAATAGGCACGCAGTTCATCAAGCAGCGCGGGAAAATCATCTCCGGTCTGTCCCTGGTCCCTTCGGAGCGCGCGCATGGTTTGAAAGTCGCCGCCGGGAGCGCGTCCCAACCCCAAATCAATTCGCCCCGGGTAAATTGCAGCCAGCGTGCCAAATTGTTCCGCCACCACGAGCGGCGCATGATTCGGTAACATGACTCCACCGCTGCCCACGCGAATCGTCTTAGTTGCTGCGGCGACGTGGCCGATGAGCACCGGCGTGGCTGAGCAAGCTAATCCAGCGATGGAATGGTGTTCCGCCAGCCAATAACGCTTGTATCCCCGAAGCTCCGCATGTTGCGCGAGATCGACCGACCGGGAAATCGCACTTCCCGCCGGTTCCCCGGGTCGCATGCTCACCAGATCCAATACCGAGATCGCTAAACCATTACCCATGGAAAGTTAGATGAGATGTCCGGAAAAGCGATGCGAAGACGTCAAACAAAAGGACACGCACTGCAAAAATGTGCGATGTAGTTTCTGCTCTCACCATGACGAGAAGAGCTACAATTTCATCGCATATGGAAAGTCGAATAGCAAAAGGCTTCGCCCCCGCGGTCCCGGTCGTTCTACCGAAGTGGTTCTCACATGGTCGGCCGCTGCGGTTCAAGGTAAGGGTGAACGTAGAAATTCTTCCTTTCGTACGTCTACGTGAGCGTAACTTTGCGTGAAGTGTGCACTACCTTTAGGGGTGGAGGTAGAGGAAACTTTGTATAAGCCCTTTAACGTCGTAGCGCAGCGCCAGCGCCTGCCGGACATTCGGTCCCGTTAGCTCTTCCGTTACTTCAAGATTGGGTCGTATCGAGAGCATCTAGAGTAAAAACGTAGCGGTGAATTGTCGTGTCATTTGGAGTATCGCCTTCAGCTTCACACGCCGGACCAAATCCGCAAAAGGCCACGGACCAAAGCGTCGCGGGGCACTTTCAAACGATGTGGCTCTACTCTCAACGACAAACAAATAACAATCTCTTGACAGCCCTGTGACAGCTGGCCCCTGCCGGTTCTGCATACTTGTCGGTGGTCAACTGGTTTTGTCTTGCGGAGAAAAAATCTAAATGTTCACCATAAGGGAGCCCCGAATTTTTATGATGTTAGCTGCACTCTGGCTTTATGCATCAGGGTCGCAGAGCGCGGCACAAGCAGATACCTTCACCGACCATGGGACAACTCTTACCACGCTGCACAGTTTCGACGGCACCGATGGCCGCCTGTCCTTTGCGGGGTTGGTCCAGGCCACGAACGGCAACCTGTACAGCACAACGTATTATGGCGGCGCAAAGAACTCTGGAGAGGTGTTTGAAATCACCCCGGGCGGAACTTTGACTACACTTTACAACCTTTGCTCCAAGAGCGATTGCGCGGATGGCGAGTACACGTATGCGGTTCCAATCCAGGGCACCGATGGCAACTTTTACGGGACAACTTACCTGGGCGGGTCCAAAGAATTAGGGATAGTCTTCAAGATCACCCCAAGCGGCACGCAGACCACACTGCACTCGTTTGGCGGCGCGGACGGCTCCCAGCCGTTAGTCGGGCTGGTCCAAGGCGCCAATGGGGATTTTTACGGTACAACGTACGCGGGCGGGTCCGGGGGCGACGGGACGATTTTCAAAATTACTCCAAGCGGCACATTCACAACGCTGCACAGCTTTTGTGCGCAGAGCGGCTGCCCGGACGGCGAGAACCCCTTCGCGGCGTTGGTGCAGGGGATTGATGACAACCTCTACGGCACAACGCTCGGAGGCGGCACTAAGGGCTTTGGGACAGTTTTTAAAATTACCCCAGGCGGCACACTGACCACTCTGCACAGCTTTTGCACGCAAAGCGGCTGCCCGGACGGCCAGTTCCCCCAAACGGGGCTGGTCCAGGCTAGCAATGGAAATTTCTACGGAACAACCATAGGCGGCGGGACTTACGGCGACGGCACGATCTTCGAAATCACCCCAGGCGGAAAGCTCACTACGCTTTACAACGTTTGTTCCCAAAGCGGCTGCCCTGACGGTAATTACCTCTACGCGAGTTTGATCCAAGCCACGGATGGAAACTTGTACGGGATCATGGACGTGGGTGGAGCTAACGGCTCTGGAACAATCTTCAAAATCACCCTAAGTGGCACCCTGACCACCGTTTACAATTTTTGCTCTCAACGTGGTTGCCCTGACGGCCAATACCCGTCCGGGGCGCTGGTTCAGGACACCGATGGGAATTTATACGGGACAACGGCCGATGGCGGGACTAACGGTGACGGCACGGTCTTCAGCCTGTCTGTGGGTCTGGGGCCATTTGTGGAGACCGAGCCGACCGCCGCGAAGGTAGGAGCGACCGTTAGGATTCTAGGTACCAATCTGACGGGGACAACCAGCGTCAACTTTAACGGCAAGGCGGCAACTTTCACGGTGGTGTCGAGCTCCGAAATCACGACGACCGTCCCCGCAGGCGCCACCACCGGCGAAGTCCAGATCGCAACTCCCAGCGGCACGCTCCTGAGCAATGTGTCGTTCCGGGTGCGCTAGGCCATCGGAGATGAAATGGAGACGCGGAAACGGAAGGGTTCAATGAGAGTTACGAGGCTGGCGTTGGGAATGCTGGCAATCGTTCTCTGCCTCGGACCAAATAACCTCTACGCCCAACTCCAAGTAATCGATGCGAACAAATCCAGTTTGAAGATTCGAGTCTTCAAATCCGGCGCATTCTCCGCGTTTGCACACGATCACGAAATACAAGCTCCAATTGACGAGGGTAAGATCGATTCTTCCGCCAGCCCCAGCGTTCAGCTGCGCGTAGACTCGCGCAAGATGCGTGTGCTAGACCCGGAGATTTCGGCCGACAAGCGTGCCGAAATCCAGCAGACAATGGAAGGAACAGCGGTTCTCGACGTCGCGCATTTCCCAGAGATTTCGTACCGTTCCACCGCAATAACGAAAACCGGGGACGATCATTGGGAGGTGCGCGGGAATCTGAACCTGCATGGAAAGGATCAACTGGTTGTGGTGGCGGTTTCTTCAGATGGGGGACACTATCGCGGTTCTGCATCTTTCAAGCAGAGCAACTTCGGCATAAGTCCCATACGCATCGCAGGCGGCACGGTTAAGGTCAAAGACGAAGTCAAAATAGAATTCGATATCGTTACGCTTCAATGAGAAATACACGGTAGATATCGGCGGGGGCGTCTAGATACCGAGAAACAGACGGGCATTTGGCGCGAGGCCCGACCGCGGATGCGCTTTACTCGGGTGCGTGAGCACGATATTGGCACGGTTTTGGCAGAGTCGAGGCCAGAAATCATGGTTCGGAGTGGCCATAAAGATGGAAAGTACTTTAGAATCAATCCTGCTAGTCATGTCGGGGCGTAGCGCAGCCTGGTAGCGCACCTGCCTTGGGCGCAGGGGGTCCGCGGTTCAAATCCGCGCGCCCCGACCACTAGATCTCTCCCAATCTGCTAAGTTCCGGCTTGAAAAAAGCGTCCCAGACTTAAATTCAGTCGTGGGACGCAAGTTTGAAGCACTCAGTTGAGGAGCACTCTGAACAGCCCTCTCTCGTTCATGTGCCGCTCAACGACAGCCTAGAATCAGCGGGACACTAGGTAAATGGCACGTGGGTGGCGCACGAGCCACACTCGTGCCATCTCTGCTGCGACTGTTGTCCCGAAATTTTTCGCGGCTGAGAATACTCAACTACCAAGCCCTCAGAGCACGATGACAGCCGCACCATTGATGGCGTCATTCCTCACGGCGGCGAGCGCTTCATTGGCTTGGTCAAGAGTGAACACCGTGACCTTGGGCTGGAGCCGGATATCGGCGGCGATTTTGAGAAAGTCGCGAGCATCGGTGCGGGTCATATTGGCCACGCTGCGGATTTGCCGTTCGCCCCATAACAGGCGGTCGTAATCGAACTCGGGTATGCGATCAAGATGGACGGCGTTGATGGCGACAATGCCGCCTTTACGCAAGCTCGAAAGCGCGGCAATGACCACATCTCCGCTGGGCGCAAACGTTACCGCGCGGTCAAGCGCGACTGGCAGCTTGTCGTTTTCGTTACCTACCCACGTCGCGCCCAGTGATTCTGCCAACTGGCGATGCGAAGCTCCTCGGGTTGAGACATAGACTTCGCACTTCCATGAACGCAGTACCGCAATCGCCAGATGCGCCGAAGCCCCAAAACCGAAGAGTCCGACGCGGTCGCCGGGCTCCACGCCCGCGACGCGCAAGCTGCGGAAGCCGATGATGCCCGCGCACAGCAACGGTGCGGCATGCAGGTCATCGAGTTCGGTAGGCAGCGGATAAACAAAATCGCTCCACGCGGCGGCGTACTCAGCGTATCCGCCGTCGACTGTGTATCCGGTGAAGACCGGCGAGTCGCAAAGGTTCTCAAGGCCACTGCGGCAGTATGGGCAGCTGCCATCGACGCTACCCATCCACGAAACGCCGACTCGCGTGCCGAGTAGCAACTCGTCCGTCGCGCCATCAACGATTTCCCCTACGATTTGGTGGCCGGGAATAAGTGCATTTTTTATGGGCGGCAACTCTCCCTCGACAATATGCAGATCCGTACGGCAGACTCCGCATACGCGCACGCGCAGGAGCATCTGACCCTCGGAAGGCTGAGGTTTGGCAGCTTCTTCGATGTGAAGAGGCTGCTTCGCGCTTCTGAAGATGGCGGCTTTCAAGGTTCAGCCCACAGGCTGAACACTACCGTAACATGGACATCACCCAGAGTGAATGTACTCTTGCAAGATGCCAGCCTTGCGCGAAGCCGCGCTGTGCCCCGCGTGCAAGACCCCTTACATCGACGAAGAGTTGAATTGTCGGGTCTGCAGCAATCGCCGCAAAACGAGTCTTCCGGGAGTTTTTGCGAACACTCTTTCAGTGCAAGGGAGATTCGCCATCGTTCTGCTGAATCTCTGCGCGATAGTTGCGGCCTGTATCTATTTCAATGTCAGGATGGTAATGCAGTCCGATGCTTATCAAGAAGCGCTGAGGGATGCAACCTCTTCTCCGAGTGTGCAGAAAGTGCTCGGGGATGGAATTCACGCGAAATATCCGGTCGGGCACTGGCTGCCTTTTCTAGGTCTCGAGTCAGTGGATCGGCCTGCGATACCCAGAATCATGTCGGAGTTTGCCGAGTGGTCAGTCGCATTGCAGGGATCACGCGGACGCGGCCATCTTTATGGAGTTGCAAATCACATCAACGGAATTTGGGAGTTTTCACGGTTGACGTTCCAATCTGAAGACCGAGCGACAAAAGTAGATCTCACTCCCATTCGCAGGATTAACTTCCCGCCGATGCCAACCCAAAAAGTCTATCTTGTCCCCGTCGGCCTTGATTCATACCAATCGCTCGACTGGGCGCCGGCTTATTACAAAGAGAAACTCGGGATTGAGGTTTCCGTTCTCCCATCCATTTCGTTAGATCGTACGCTCATCGATTCTCAGCGCGATCAATTGAATGCAGGAAAATGCATTGAGTTTATAAAAGATAGATATCCAGAACTCGCTCGCGATGCCTCGGTGATGATGATTGGTGTGACTTCCAGCGATATGTATATGAGTTCCAATAATTGGAGGTACACAGAAAACATGAGGAGTGAAGGCCGCTTCGCCGTCATCTCTTCCGCGCGGGTGCATCCTCCAGCGCTGTGGGAAAAATTGAACCCCGAATGGCTGACTTCGCGAGTGCAGAAACTCATCACTAAGAATCTGGTAATGCTTTATTTCGGATTGCCGCTCAGCAGCGACTATACGAGCCTGATGAGCGGGGGAGTTCTGCCGGGCTGGGAAATCGATCAAATGGGTGGACAGATTATTGGGGCAGAGGGAAAGTGGGATCCTTTTTTCAACTACGGCGGAGCCGCCGTGACCGTCTATGACGTTCGTGGAAAGACTCCGATCTGGAGATGGGACTACGCGGAGTCCGCACTGCCGGATATCAACACTCAGATTTTCTCTTCTTCGCTGACTGTGGGTTTAATAATCCAGCGCAAGATGGACTTTGTCTTCCCGGATGAGCCGTCTCTTCAATTCTCCCGGGTTTATCGAAATCAGGACGACCGTTCTCGTGCCTTCGGCATCGGAGGGTCGAACACATTCGACATGTTTCTTGGCGGGCAGATGGGAGTTGGGGTCGACCTGATAATGGCCGACGGACACAGAGTTCAGTTTGTTCACGACCCAGGACCGCATGGCGATTCATATCGAGTCGTGGCCGGCGGTTATGGTCGTTTTACTGAAGCTATTTATATGGGGGCTTTTTGGCAGGTTAAGACGACCGACGATTGGACTTACTACTTCCCTTATAAGCCAAGCGCTCTACCACAGTATGTGACCGTATTAACTGGTTTCGTCGATCCAGTTGGGCACAAATACGAGATGGAGCGCGACTCGTTCGGGTCGTTGCTTTCGGTGAGTAGCCCGTCGGGAAAGTGGCTTCACTTCGAGAACGACGCCGAGCACAGAATCAGCAAGATCACGTCTTCTCTGGGCCGCAGCGTTCGGTATAACTACGACGATGGCGGACACTTAATTCGTGCCACCGACTCCGACGGACTGGTTGACGCATACACTTATGATGACAAGGGGCAGATGTTGACCGCCGCGCACGAGGATAAAGATCCAATCCTAATCAATGAATACTTCGTCGATGGATACATCAAGAGCCAAACCTTCGGCGATCACCAAAAGTTCATATACCACTATTTTCGGAATTCGAGCGGGATTTCCGAAAATCAGATCACGGACCCAAACGGACTCGAAACCTACGTCCGATATGCACCTGGCGGGTTCGGGTTCGAACAGTGGCTACCGACGCAACCACCACACTGATCGTGTGCAAGCGCGCCAACACTGATTCCGGCTTAGCAAACTCTAGAAAGAATCACGGAATTATCGCGGCAGCAAATTAGAAGGATTGAGAATTGCTTCGACGACTTCGTTCAAGAAGAGCGCGGCACGCGCGCCATCGGCGGCGCGATGATCGCACGAAAGAGTAAGCGCCATCATGGGCCGGACAGCTGGCTTGCCTTCGACGGCGATCACGCGGTCAGCGATACTGCCCACGGCCAAAATTGCTGCTTGCGGGGGCGTGATGATCGCGCTGAATTGATCGACGTGATACATGCCGAGGTTGCTGATCGTGAACGTGGCATCGGCAATATCAGTGGGGCGCAACTTCCCTGCCCGCGCTCGTTCGGCTATGTCGCGCCGCTGCTGCGCAATTTCCGGCAGAGTCGCGGTGTGCGCGTTGGGAATTACGGCGGCGACCACCCCGTCGTTCACAGCGATGGCGACTCCCATGTTCACGTGATCGTAAAGACGGATGCCATCGGCCGTCCAGCTCGAATTCAGGCGCGGATGTTTGAGCAGCACTCGCGATGTGAGCGCGACGAGCAGATCGGTGTGTGTGATGCGAATCTGGTGCGTGCGTTCGATCTCAGCGATTACTTTCTCGCGATATTGGTTGAGTGCGCTCGCGTCAATGTTTCGAGTGATAAAAAAGTGAGGAACACTGGTCCAGCTTTGCGTTGTTCGTTCGGCCATGAGGCGGCCAAGCGTGCTGGGGACTTCGAGGCGGCCAGATATTGTTTCGGGAGTGGCTGCGCTTGAAGCGACCGGCGACGTAGCCGCTGCAGCCTGCACATCCGATGCAAGAACCTCACCGCCCGGGCCAGAACCGCGGACGGCGGCAATATCTACGCCCAATTCTTTTGCAAGCCGCCGCGCCTTCGGAGAAATCCTAGCGCTGGAAGCGGCAGAAGATTCGGATAAGTTGGCTGCACCCGCTGCGTGCGATTCTGTTTTTTGCGAAACGGCCCGCGCAGCGGGCGCTGCGGTTGCAGATTCCTCTTCGGGCGGAGGTTTTTCGCCGGGAGCCACGATCCACGCAATGGTTTGCCCAACGGGAATGTCGGCTCCGGCAGCAGCAGAAATTCCCGCGAGAATGCCATCGGCAGGCGCTTCCACTTCCATTACCGCTTTGTCGGTTTCGATATCGAGAAGCGGCTCACCTTTGGTGACGCGGTCGCCCTCCTGTTTGCGCCAGGCAATAAGCTTGCCGGTTTCCTGCGCCATCTCGAGGGCGGGCATAACAACGCTGAAGGCCATAGTCGTTTTTAGTGGGGGAAGGCTACGCTATGGCCTTCAGTCCGAAACTCCTACCCGCTCAGTCTTCGCGCTGGCCTCAATCATATCCAGCACGCGCGCGCTGGGCGGAGTTTCAGTCTCTCTCGTCGTGGGCAGCGGTCCGTTCACCGTATGATAGTGCGCGCCGGCTACCAGCAGTTCTTCCGCCGGGAAGCGTGTGATCACCTCGTGCCCCGTTGGAGTGACGACGATCTCTTCTTCAATTCGCGCAGCACTCCAGCCGTCTGTCGACGGCCAGAAAGTTTCCAGCGCGAAAACCATGCCCGGCTCCAGCGTCTGCGGATGATCGAGCGAAACCAGACGCGAGATGACAGGCTTCTCCCAAATCGCGAGCCCGATGCCGTGGCCGTATTGCAGGGCGAAGGCGGCTTCTTCATTCGGAAATCCAAAATCCTGCGCCTTGGGCCACACGGCTGCGATTTCTGCGGTGTTGCGTCCGGGACGAATCAGCTCGATGGCGGCGTCGAGATAATCGCGGCAGCGTTTATAGGCATCCACCATGGCGTGCGAACCGTAGCCGATGGTGAAGCAGCGGTAGTAGCAGGTGCGATATCCCATGTAGGAGTGCAGGATGTCGTAGTAAACCGGATCGCCGGGCCGCAGCACGCGATCGGAAAAGACATGAGGATGCGGATTGCAGCGCTCGCCGGAAATCGCATTCACCGCCTCGACGTATTCGGAGCCTAGATCATAGAGAACCTTACTCACCAACCCAACCGCCTCGTTCTCGCGCATACCAGGTTTCATGGCGCGATAGAGTTCGTCGTAGGCGGCATCGACCATCATCGCGGAAGTATTCAGGAGCGAAATTTCATCCTGTGTTTTGATGACTCGGGCGTTCGACATGAGTTCCTGGCCATCGACAACCGTGATGCCTTCGCGTTGCAGCGCGAAAAGTACGGGAAGTTCAATGATGTCGATGCCAACCGGCTCTTTGTGCAGACCGCGCATTTCGAGCTCGATGCGAATTTTCTTGGCGACGTCTTCAGCGCGTCCATGCTCCGGCGACATGGTGCCACGCAACATGGAAATACCGGGCCGCGAGCGATCGCCAAGCCACGGACAATTCAACTGATGATGCTTGGCGGCGGACCCGAAATCCCAGAGAATCGGTTCGTCATTCTGCGGCAGCAGCGTGAAGCGGTTGGCCTTGTCCTGCGCCCACGTGCCGATGTGCGTCGAAGTCAGATAGCGTACGTTATTCATGTCGAAGCAAAGCAGGGCGCCCATCTCGGATTTTTTCAGCAAATCTTTCGCGCGCTGTAGGCGTTCGCGGCGAAGGCGATCGAAATCGATGCGCTGTTCCCAATCGACCGCCATGGTTCCATGAGTTTTGAGTGCCATATGAACCTCCAGCTCTCAGACCACAATTCTCAATGCGTCATCCCGAGAACCCGGCGCACTTCAGCCGGGTGAGGGATCTCCCGCTCCCGGACGCCGCCGCTCTACACCGTAAAATTCCCTCACACGAGATCCTTCGCTCCGCCTGAAAAACGGCTCCGCTCAGGATGACACAGCTTTACGAAGGCTTGCACATCGACCGTGCCGCATCGAACACAGTTTGTTCCGTCGGTACGGTTGCATCCTCGAGCGGCGGCGAAAACGGAATGGGAACGTGCATCGCTCCCATACGTTTCACCGGAGCGTCCAGATCGTAAAAGGCGCCCTCTGCGATCACAGCGGCAAGTTCCGCAGTCACCCCGTAACGCCCATAGCCCTCGTCGAGCACGATCACTCGCGACGTTTTCTTCGCCGAGTCGATCAAAGTTTTTTCGTCCAGCGGCCACGTGGTTCGCGGATCGACCACCTCGGCGCTGATGCCTTCCTTCTCCAGTAAGATCGCCGCGCCCAGCGCAACTTGCACCATGCTGCTAGTGGCGACCAGTGTTATATCGTCGCCGGCGCGCTTCACGTCGGCAACGCCGAGCGGAATCGTATAGTCGTCGTCCGGGACCGGGCCTTTCAGCTTGTACATCATTTTGTCTTCAAAGAAGACCACGGGGTTCTCGTCGCGGATCGCCGCCTTCAGCAATCCCTTCGCGTCATAGGGCGTAGAAGGCAGCACGACTTTCAATCCCGGCACGTGGCTGAACCAGGCGTGCAGCGATTGCGAGTGCTGCGCGGCCGAGCGCCGTGTCGCACCCAGAGTGGTGCGCATCACCATCGGGACCTTCCAGTGCCCGCCAGACATGTAATGAACTTTGGCCGCCTGGTTCACCATCTGATCCATCGTCAAAGTGATGAAATCGCCAAACATAATATCGACGACTGGACGCAGGCCTGTCATCGCCGCGCCTACAGCCACCCCAGTAAATCCGGCCTCGGAGATGGGAGTATCGACCACGCGCTTGGCGCCAAACTCTTCCACCAATCCCGAGAGAACTTTGAAGGGGGTTCCAGCTTCAGCAACGTCTTCACCAAGGATGCAGACCCGCGAGTCGCGGCGCATTTCTTCGGCCAAGGCCTCACGCACTGCCTGCGCAAATGTAAGTTCGCGTTCAGGCATAGACGTGTTTCTCCACCTCGTCCACGCTGGGATACGGCGCCGCAATGGCTGACTTGACCGCTGCTTCCATGATCGTGCGAATTTCAGGAGTGATTGCGTCGAGCGTTGGCGCATCGGCATAACCCTGGGCGATCAGCCACTTCGCCAGCACGCTAATCGGATCGCGGTCTGTCTTCCAAAGATGTTCTTCCTGCTTGGAGCGGTAGTATTCGCGATTGATGTCGCCAACGTGGTGCCCGCTGTAACGATAGGTATCGCATTGCAGAAAAGCAGGTCCGCCGCCCGCGCGTGCGCGTTTTACCAACCGCGTCGCGACTTCGTGCACGGCACGCACGTCTTGTCCGTCGACCCTGGCAGCTTCGATGCCAAAGGCAGTCGCACGGCCGAGGATGGTGCCCGCTGTAGTCTCTTGATAGTGGGTGTATTCGTTGTATTGATTGTTTTCACAGACGTAAATCACCGGCAGCTTCCACAATTGCGCCAGGTTCATCACTTCATAGAGCGATCCCTGGCCAAGCGCGCCTTCTCCAAAAAAGCAGACGGCCACGCGATCAGTGCCCAGAGTCTTCGCTGTGAAAGCCGCGCCGGTTGCGATGCCCACACTACCGCCCACGATAGCGTTCGCGCCGAGGTTGCCGGTCGCGGGATCGGCGATGTGCATCGATCCACCTTTGCCACGGCAATACCCTGACTCTTTACCAAGCAACTCGGCAAACATACGGTCCGGCGATGCGCCCTTGGCCAGGCAGTGCCCGTGACCGCGGTGGGTGCTGGTAATGTAGTCATCGATGCGCAGCGCCTCGCAGATTCCCACAGCAACAGCCTCTTCGCCGCTGTATAAGTGGGCCAGCCCCGGCATCAACGCCCGGGTGTAAACCTCATTCACCTGCTCTTCGAACATGCGGATGCTCACCATTTGCCGATAAGCATGAAGCCACTTTTCTTTTTCCGCGGCGGCTCCGTCGCCAACTTCTGTTTTGGAGGTTGCTGTCGTCACTTCTTGGGGCCACCCTTCGTGACTGGCGTCGTCACTCCGGACATCGCGGCCAGCACGTCGAACATGCAGGCGAAGTCGTATTTCGTCCAGCCCATGCCGCGCGCCGCCGTCAAAATCTCGTTGCTCACTGCAGTCGTAGGAAGAGGAACATCGAGTTGACGCCCTAAATCCATGGCGAGAACCATATCTTTCTGCATCATGTTCACGTCGAACCAGGCCTCTTCCGGCTGCTTGAGCACAAAAGGTCCGCGATACTGAATCATCGGGGATGCAACCGCGCTGTGGGTGAGTACTTCCACGGCAGTTTCGCGCGCAATCCCGCTCTTCTCGGCCAGCAATACGCCTTCGGAAAACGCGAGCATCTGCACCGCTAAACTCAGATTCACTGCGATTTTCATCGCCAGCGCGAGACCGTTATCTCCCACATGCGTAACCTTTGGTCCAATATCCAACAGCAGAGGCTTGATCTTTTCAAAGGTCTCGCGACGTCCACCCACCATCACCGACAATTTACCCTCTTGCAAAGTGATCACGCTGCCGGAGACGGGCGAGTCAACCATGTCCGCGCCTTTTTCTCTTACCTTCGCGGCCAGCGCGCGGCTCACCGTAGGACTCACGGTGCTCATGTCGATAAAAATCTTGCCTGCGCTCAGGCCCGCCAGTATTCCATCCGGACCCTCGGTGATGGCTGCGATGGCAGCAGCATTCGTTACCATCGCAAAAGTGAATTCGGAGGCGCTCGCAACCGCGCGCGGTGAATCGGCCCACTGCATTCCCTTTTCAACCAACCACTCCGCCTTGGCGCGCGTGCGATTGAAGCCGGTGACGTTGTGCCCTTTGCTGAGCAGACGGTTGACCATCTGGCTGCCCATGACTCCCAGACCAATAAAGCCGAGTTTCGCCATCTGCCTGCAACCCTCCAGGAATTTCTTGTTCCGAAATCTGTTTTTGAAAAACCCGCCGTAATGTTCTTCTTCTACGGCACCCCTCTCTACTCAATATCTTTCGGCCTTGCTGGCGCGAGCTTCCCCTGTGCCAAAGATCTGCCGGTGGAAGGAGCCTGCGAATCCTGGCGCACCTGCTCGAGGTGGGCGCGCATCGCGCTTCTGGCCATCTCCGCATCGTGGCGCTCGACGGCCTCAAGAATTCGTTTGTGGTGGAACTGTCCACGTTGCGGACCGCCTTCAACATTGAATATCTTGATGCGTTGTTCGCGAAGCAGTCCGACAATGGAATCGATCAAGGAAAGAATCAGTGGATTAGCTGCGGCCTCGGCGAGTGCGAGATGGAAATCGAGATCGGCCTCGATGTAGGCGCCCGGATCTTTCTGTGACCGGTCCATCACGGAGACGGCATCATGCATCCCAGCCACGTCCTCTTCCTTGGCGCGAACCGCGGCCAACGCGGCGATTCCAGGTTCCAGAATCAAACGCAGCTCTGCGAGATGTGGAGATCCCTCCTGCTGGCCAACCTTCACCATCAGATCGAACGATTGCCGCGCCGCCTGAGATGTTCCGTTTGTGATAAAAGTGCCGCGCCCGGAATACGCCTCGACTAAACCTTTTTCGCGAAGGGTCTTGACAGCTTCGCGCACCGCCGTGCGGCTCACGCCGAGGCGCTGCGCCAACTCTCGCTCGGCAGGCAGTTGATCGCCGGGTTTTAGAGAGCCGTTAAGGACGGACTCTTCAATCTGTTGGACGATCTGCTCATAGAGCCGCGAGGTCCGGACAACTTTGTACACAAAGTTCTCTCCCGCACGAGGGCATGCGTCGATGGTCTGGCTACTATACCGCAGGTCCAGCACTTGCGGCGCAGTTTCTGCGGATTTGGATAAGGACGCGAACATTGGCGGTCTTTAGGTATGGTGGTACGACAACAAGACGATACCACTCGCAGATTAGGAATGCAAGCGGGTTGAGAAACGCAGTTTCGCCGGAAACTTTCAAAATCTGCCTTGGAGGACTTTACTAACCAGGCTCAACTTTAGATCCTCAGCCCCAAAATCGGAGAATTTTCTTGACTTCATTCGATCAACAGTGGTATGGCTGTCGGACCAGAAAAATGGAGGAAAGTTCCCGATGACATTCCGAAGCACCGCTCTGTCCGCGGGTCACGTCACGACTGTCCCCATCCGGATTGCTCTTCTTATTATTATTGTGGTACTTACCGGGTGCCTGCTCAGTCTGCCAGCCATCGCCCAGTCCACGGCAGGGCGGGTCTTGGGCAGCATCACCGACTCCACCGGCGCCTCCGTTGCCGGCGCAACTGTGGTCATCACCGACGTGCAGCGCGGAACTTCGCGAACCCTCGCCACGGATGACGCTGGCGCTTATGCGGCTCCCGACCTGACTCCCGGAACTTATAAAATTCATGTCGAAGCCAAAGGCTTCAAGTCGGTGGAGCGACCGAACGTGGTCATCGAGGTCGCCACGGACGTTCGCGCCGACTTCGCCCTGCAAACCGGTCAAGTGAGTGAGACAGTCGTGGTGAACGAAGATGTCCCTCTACTCAACACCACTTCCTCCACGCTGGGTGGGACCCTTAGCAATCAAGAAATCAACGATCTGCCGCTGAACGGACGCAACTACGAGAATTTATTGCAGCTTCGTCCGGGCGTGATGCGCTACCCCGGTGGCGGATTCTCCACCACGAGTGCCAACGGTCTTCGGGCGGAGGATAACGCCTATTTTGTCGAAGGTCTCTTCAACAGCGAGCCGTATTCCGGACAGGCAATCATTAACGGATCAGGAATCGCCGGCGATTCAGCGACGATTCTGCCCATCGATGCGATTCAGGAATTTAATTTGCAACAAAATCCGCCGGCTGAGTACGGCTGGAAGCCGGGAGCGGTGGTAAACGTCGGTTTGAAGTCCGGAACCAATAGGATTCACGGCACCGCATTTGGGTTCGGTCGCGACGGAGTGATGGACGCGCGGAATTATTTCAACGACGATCCAAATCCAAAATTGACGCGAACCCTTGAGCAGTTTGGCGGCAGCCTCGGCGGTCCAATCATTAAGGATAAGGCGTTCTTCTTTGGGGCCTATGAAGGCCAGCGCTATAATGTGGGCAATTCATTCGGCGGGATAACCAGTCCTTCAATGGTGCACATGGCGCCGAATGGAACCTGTTCCTTCGGCTTTGCCGGCGACTGCGCCGACAGCATTCCGGATGCGATCGCCGATATCACGCAACCCGCGGCAGTAGCGGCTGGGGTCATTGTTAGTCCAGCCAGCCTGCTCATCTCAGGATGCACCTTCTCAGGCGCCGCGGTCACGTGCAATGGCTCGGGATTTCCCACTAACACCGCGCAGAGCATCAATATCACGAACGGATTTAACAACGTCGTGCACGTCAACAACGTGGTCGCCAAGGTGGATTACAGGCTAAACGAACGAAACAGCATTGCCGGGACCTACTTTTTTGGAAACAACACCGGCACGGTCGAAGACTTTCCCGAACTGCAGCAGAAATGGCTCTCGGATATTCACACCCGCGCGCAGGTGGTCGGCGGCAATTGGATTTGGACTCCAACCGCGCGCCTCGTGAACGAGGCGCGTGTTGGCTATAACCGCCTCTACCAGCCAACTCTGCCGGGCGACCTCAACACGCCCGCCTCCGCGTACGGTCTGGATACAGGCGTGAGTGGACCCGAAACGGGTGGTCTGCCGCGCATCGGTTTCGGCGGCTACTTTTTCCCTGGGCTCGGTGGGTTCAAGTGGCCCAAATTCCAGGGACCCGATTCGATCACTCAGTTCGTGGATCACATCTCCTACACCGCGGGCAAGCACGCCATAAAATTCGGCGGCGAGCTCCACTATGACGACGTAAGAAACGCGGCCTATGGCAATGCCCGAGGCAGTGTCAATTTCCTGGGCGGCGTTGTGAGCCCGAATCCTGGTCCCAACGGTTCGGCCCCGCTCGAAGATTTTCTCGCGGGAGCGCCCTTCAAGTCGACCGTAGAAGCGGGTAATCCGACGTTGCAACTGCACAACTGGGCGTATGCTGGATTTTTCCAGGATGACTTTCGGGCCACCAAGAATCTGACTATTAATTTCGGCGTTCGCTACGAATTCAGCAGCGTGCCGCAGGAAGCTCACAATTTGCTCGGCAACTTTGATCCGAACGTGGGTCTGGTGCAAGTCGGCCATCAGATCAGCAATCTTTGGAACCCCGATCATAAGAACTTCGGTCCCCGCGCCGGTTTTGCATGGGATATCAGCGGTAACGGGCGAACTGTAGTGCGCGGCGGCGGCGGATTGATCTACGAAACCGTGAACTGGCAATCGTTCGTTGCCTTCAACAACGCCTTCGGACCGGGCAGCGTTCCGACCGGAGCGCCGATCGATGCCGCGGGCGATACCTCCGGCGGCACGATTACGACCGGAAACGTAACAGTGAAAAACTTCTTGAGTTACCCCGCGACTTGGGACGCGGCAAATGGGCCGCTTTACGGTGGCAGCACGGTCAACTGCTTCAAAAGTGCCTGCCCCATCATGACGGTGGATCGCGGCCTTACCACCCCCTACGTCTGGAACTGGACCTTGAACCTACAGCATGCCTTCACGACGAACCTTTCGCTGGAGGCTGCTTACGTGGGCAATCACGGATCGAACCTGACAGGAATTCGGGACATTAATCAGCCGCCCGTCGGCAGTGATTACAATCCGGCCTGTGCCGATGCGGCCACCAACTCTCCGGATCAGCTTTGCCTTCCATATAACGGCAAGTTCCCTTATCTAAGCAACATCTTCCAGATGGGAAATGTCTACAAGTCCAATTACAACGGATTGCAAGTCACATTGAATGCGCGCAACTACCACGGCCTGAGCATGGTTGCGGGCTATACCTACTCGCACGCACTCGATGACGTGGGCGCGAACTGGGACTTCGGCTATGGCTCGGGTTTGCCGCAGAACGCTCACAACGTCGCAGCCGAGTATGCCAATAGCGACTTCGACATCCGGCATCGGCTCACGGTTTCGCTCACCTATGCCATTCCCAGTCGCAAGGGCTTCGGCCAGCTTCGAGAAGGCTGGGAGCTGAACTCGATCATCACTTTGGAAAGCCCGCAGTACTGGGGACCGATGGACGAGGGAACGGATGCAGCCGGGGTGGGCCCGTTGCCGGTAAGCCCGCCAGCCAATAGCCCAATTCGCTGGAGTTTCTACCGCGCGGGAACCAACAGTCTCGGCAATCCTTCGGACTTTAAGTCCAGGCGCGGAGTTGGAATTCCCTACTTCTCACCGACAAATCTGCCGGCGGGCTGCGTGGCCTCTGCCCTGGCGGAAGACGGCGGCACTGCCGGTCCAGAAACGACCTCATTAAATTCCTTTGGCTGCTATGCATCCGGAAACTCCGTAATGATGGCGCCGCCGCTGGGCCAGTTCGGCAACATGGGCCGGAACATGTTCGAGGACACCGGCTTCAGAAATTTCGATTTCTCTTTGGCCAAGAACTTTCACTTTGGAGAAACCATGCGGCTCCAGGGCCGCGTCGAGTTCTTCAACATTTTCAATCACCCCAATTTCGCGAACCCTTACGGCGGGCAAAATGGATTCGGCTTGAATGATCCGTCAGTTCGTCCTTTCGGCTGCGGTTGCGCGACTCCCGACATTGCGGCCGCCAACCCTGCAGTAGGCTCAGGCGGGCCTCGTTCGGTTCAGTTGGGCATGAAGTTCACGTTCTAGCTATGCGGTCAGCCCTGCGGATGTGAAAGAAGGCCGGACGCAATTCGATCCGGTCTTTCTTTTGCGATTAACTAAACGCTGCCCTAGGAAGATCGGGAAACGGCACGACTTCAGTCATGCTGCTCAGAGCCGGGAACGACGCGGGCTTTAGCCCTAGGGGACCCGGCACACTGATTTTATTAATTCATCTTGTAAGAAAGTTCCACGTCATTGAGATCAGAAGAAACGGACCAATTATGAAAACAACTCATTTTCGTTTCGCAATTTTTCCCGCTGCGCTATTCGCATTTCTCTCTGCAATCGCATCCGCGCAAAACGAGCCCCGCCGCGAGCGCACTATCGACGAGATACGCGTCGAAGCCATTCATCGCGCTGAGGTCGGCCAGTATCCGCTGATCGGCCTCGATCCCGGCGACGTGAAAGAGGCGTTCGAAAGCATTCACACCGCCGACAAAGACGAGTGGGCAGCGGGCTTTATGCACGTGGCCGATCGTTATTTCAACGAAGCGAAGTCGCTGGAAAAATCCGATCCGACCAAGGCAAACGCCGATTACATCCGCGCCTGGCGGCTTTACTCGTTTGGACGCTGGCCCATTCCTGCATCGCCGGGCAAGCAGCGCTCTTACGAAAAAGCGCTCGAAGCATTTCTCGATCATGCGAGATTCTTCGATCCGCCGCTCGAGGTGGTTCGCATTCCCTTCGAAGGCAAGGAGATTATCGGATACCTGCGCTTGCCGAAGGATGCAAAGGGTCCGGTGCCGCTGGTGATCGCAGTGAATGGTCTCGACAGCCGCAAAGAAGACTTGACGGAAAGTTTCAGCGCGATTCTTCCCTTCGGTATCGGTTATCTCGCAGTCGATGGCCCCGGCACTGGACAGAATCCAATCAAAGTCAGCGAAACTGCCGACCGCATGCTCTCGCGCGTGCTCGACTATGTGCAGTCCCGGCCGGAGATCGACAAGAACCGCCTCGCCATGCACGGCGTAAGTTGGGGGGCGTATTGGGCGACGAAAATGGCCATCGTCGAGCATGACCGGCTGCGCGGTTGCAGCGCGCAATCTCCGCCGGTGAATAAATTTTTTCAGAAAGATTTTCTGATGAACTCGCTGATGGGCAATCGCGAATATTTATTCGATCAGGTACCGGCGCTGATGAGCATCCTGCAGGACGTTCACACACTCGACGAAATGGGCGACTACCTGCCCAAGCTTTCCCTGGTGCGCGAGGGCTTGCTGGGTAAGCCTATGTCTCCCATGCTGATTCTCGCCGGAGTTCTCGACACGCAGGTTCCCATCGACGACGAGTATCTGTTGCTGAGCAACGGCGACGTGCCGAAAGACGCGTGGATCAATCCTCACGGCGGGCATCTCGGCCGTCAGGTTGGGGTGTGGCCTGATCCTCGCATTTTCAAGCAGGTAATTATTCCGTGGCTGGTTAAGACTCTGCAAGCTCCGGCGAATTAGAACATGTCAGGTTGATTTCGGAAACCGCTGCCACGACAACCAGTCCATGTGGAGACAGCCGCCTTCGGCTGTCCCGCCCGGGCGAAGCCCGGCGGCTGCAAATTAAGACTCGACTCGCTCTCGCTAACTCAATCATGCCGACTCCTACCGCCGCTTCCGAGTTCGACGCCGGATCAGCCTCACCGCCCGCTCCTCACCGCAAACCTTTCTACGCTTCTCTGTGGGTGCAAGTCGCCATCGCCATGGTTCTTGCAGTGGCCTTGGGATATCTTTCTCCCGCCCGTGCCGTCGCCATGAAGCCGCTGGGCGACGCCTTCATCCGGATGATCACCATGATCATCACGATTCTCATCTTCTGCACGGTGGTCACCGGCATTGCCGGTATGCAGGACTTGAAAAAAGTAGGTCGAGTCGGCGGTAAGGCGCTGCTTTACTTTGAGATCGTTTCAACGATTGCTCTCGCGGTTGGGCTCATCGTTGGCAACGTGGTTCACCCCGGCAGCGGATTCAACGTGAACGCGTCTACGCTCGATGCCCACGCAGTCGCCGATTATGCCGGCCAGGCCAAAGCACAATCGGTCACCGAATTTCTGATGCACATCATCCCTACGACAGTCACCGACGCCTTCGCCAAGGGCGACATTCTGCAAGTTGTATTTGTCTCGATTCTGTTTGGCGTTGCGTTATCGTCGGCGGGGACGCGCGCCAAACCGATTGTGAACCTGCTCGAATCGCTGACCCACATTGTCTTTCGCGTGGTGAATATCTTAATGATCTTCGCGCCTATCGGCGCATTCGGCGCGATGGCTTTCACCATCGGCAAATATGGACTGGCCTCGCTCGGCCCGCTGGTTAAGCTGATCGCCACGTTTTATGTGACTTGCATTCTTTTCGTCCTCATCGTACTCGGCGCAATTTGCTGGGCCGCGGGCTTCAACATCGTAAAATTCCTGCTGCACATCAAAGAAGAAATTTTGCTGGTGCTGGCGACGAGTTCGTCGGAAACTGCGATCCCTACATTAATGGAGAAGCTCGAAAAGCTGGGCTGCTCGCGCTCTCTGGTCGGTCTCGTGGTTCCCACCGGCTACACCTTCAACACCGACGGCAGCAGCCTCTACATGACGCTCGCCGCGTTGTTTGTCGCCCAGGCTACCAACACGCACCTGACGTTGCTGGAACAGATGACAATTTTCTCGGTCGCCACGCTAACCTCGAAAGGCGCAAGCGGCGTGCAGGGAGCATCCTTCATCGCGCTGGTCGCCACTTTGTCAGTAATTCCGACAATTCCGGTGGCGGGGATGGCGCTCATCCTCGGCATCGACCGCTTCATGAGCATGTTCCGCGGCATGGTAAACATGATCGGCAACGGCGTGGCCACCGTGGTGGTGGCGCGGTGGGAAAATGAGTTGGGTCGGGAAGCGCTGAGGAATAGGCTGGCGTGACAGTCCGCCATAGCGTCCTCCGGAGTTGAGAGATAGTCGTGACCGAGCTAGGCCCCTGTCGAAGGAACTTTGAACAATCGCTGTGTATTCTTGATCGCCGCAACTTTTTTCCCAAGGCGGCTCAAGTCGCGATGGCGAAAGATGAGCCGCACTTGCACCCACACGAAGGTGGCTCCCTTCGGAATATAGGTAACGTAACTGTGCCTGAACGTCAGGTGAGGATCAATGTACGCGGCGTTTGCGTAATGACGAGTTTGGCCGTCAATGCGCTCATCAATTGAGCGCGTGCAAAGAAGCTGATGGTTTACTTTGCTGGGGCCGTCCACTATTGTGTCGGAAGGCAGAAAGTACCTAACGACAACGCGAAAATGATCATACCAATTTCGAACTGAGCTCCTATTTGTTAATTTTGCGACTACTTCGATAAGCCATTTGTCGTCTTGCTGGCCGACGAAATCAACATCGAGCTCCAGTTCTGAACCAGGCGTCGCCTCGCGTTTAATGATGAAGAGCCAGAGAAACCAACCTGCCGTTACCAAACTCGTCAAACCCAACCAGTGGTCAGTCACGATCGAAATGAATCGAGTCCACATGCTCGCCCATCCTACCATTTCCTCAATTGGCGAAACATCGCCATCTCACCAGCAACCGCTGGTCAAGTCGTTTATCATGACTGTCTGTAGGGAGTAAATCTCTATGACTGAAAAGATTGCCCTCGTAACCGGTGCCAACGGCGGCCTCGGAACTCACGTCACGAAAGCGCTGCTGGATGCGAACTTTACAGTCGTCGGTCTGGCGCCGAAAATACAGCAGTCTGACTTCGACCATCCGAATTTCGTTGCGCTTCCCGCCACGCTCGATAGCCTAGACGCGGCGAAGCAGGCAGTCGCCACCGTGATCGCGCGCTGCGGAAAGATTGACGTGCTGGCGCATCTGGTCGGCGGCTTCACCGGCGGCCAGACTGTCGCCGCCCTGGACGACGCCACCTGGCAGCGCATGTTCGACGCGAATCTGAACAGCGCCTTTCACTTGCTGCGCGCTGTGATCCCTGAAATGCGCAAGGCTGGAAGCGGGCGCATCATTGCCATCGGCAGCCGGCAGGCCGAAGAACCCGCGCCCACAATTGGTGCCTATAGCGCGTCGAAGGCGGCGCTGGTATCGCTGATGAAGACGGTCGCACTTGAGAATAAAGACAAAGGCATCACCGCCAACGTGATTCTGCCCGGCACCATGGACACGCCCACGAACCGCAAAGACATGCCCGGCGCCGATCTCTCGCAGTGGGTGCAACCCGCGTCGGTGGCCAGCCTGATCGTGTCGCTCGCGGGAGATGCCGGCAAAGACGTCACGGGAGCCGGAATTCCGGTCTATGGCCGCGGACTCTAAGCCGTGTGCCCAATTTGGTAACTGGTTACCTCGGGTGCACAATTTTTGTTGCACATTAACATTCGTGAAATATCTCCCGAGTAACCTATTTCTAGGAGATTGCTGCCATGGCTTCCGCGCGCGTTTCGAAATCTCTGCCGCTGCAGGTGGCTGCGGTCGGCTTCCGACGCCGGGGCGACGCTGTCGAATTCCTGCTGGTCAACACCAACGGCGGCAACAAGTGGACCTTCCCCAAGGGATCGCCTGACGCGCGGCTCTCGCACAGCCAGGCCGCGGAGCGCGAAGCCGCTGAAGAAGCCGGAGCCATCGGCACTATCGAACCGCGCCATTTTCATCTCTACATTCACTCGAAAGGCGTGTTCTGGCAGCCCGGCGGAGTGCAGGAGTTCGTGGTCAAAGCTTTTCTGATGGAAGTCCACCAGCAGCGCCGCGCCGATGAACCGATGCGCCATCCCACATGGTTCAGCCCCGAAGAGGCGCGCCGCCGCCTCGCCAAAGGCCGCGAGGTAAAGTACGCTCACGAACTGGAAGCTGCCATTGATCGCGCGTTAGAGCGCATACACTTCCATAGTGCGTTATGGGGCAGCGAAGAGAACCGCCAAGTCTCAGCCGCCTCGCGCTCCTGAAACCTATCGTCGCTAACGCTGAGTACAACCGTCAGCCGATCCCAATCCATCGCTTGCACAAAAATCCTAGTGTGGGCCGTCTTCCGTTTTCCACAGATTTTATCCGACTGCCCGTTGACAACACTTTGAAACCTGATTACTGTCAGTGCCTCTAGAACGCCGGGCTAAGGAGAAAAAAGGTGCGAAAGCTGACCAAGCGTCAATGCACATATGCCTGTATGTTCGCAGTAGCGCTTTTGCTATCTCGCCCAGCCATAGCGCAGAACGGCAGCAGCGGCTCTGGGAATCCGACTTGGGGAAACTACAGCTGGCAGGTAACCCAAGCCTCGGCCACAACGGTCGTGTTCAACGCAACCTTCAACACCCCATCGGGATACGTTTCCATACCGCTAACAATCCCTTCTACCCCGATCACGGTACACGAAGTACATGGCAACATTACACTCACGGTACCCGGATCCGGAACGAACGGCTCAATCATTGCACAACTAATAGACGGGAATAACAACGCTATTGCCTGTGTCAAAATGCAGCAATCTGGTCCAGGAATAGCGACGCTGCCGATCTCCGGCAATTTCTTTACTCCGCTCTCTGTCTCGTCTTTGCACGTGGCATTCTATGTCGACCTACCAGGCGTGCAAATCGTGTCTATATCTCTTACCTTGGACTAGCGCGACTCCTTTGTAACGCGACTCCTTTGTGATGAGGAAGTGTCCATGACAAGAAAACGCAGAACAGCCCACTTCCGTGTAAGACTTAAAACTTTCTTGATTATTGCCGCCGTAGGAGTTCTTTTGTGCGGCAATGCCCTCGGGACTTGTAGCATCAAAACCGGGACTACGAAGACCTGCGGCAATGTCACTCCATCGTGGGGTGGCCCAGGGACATATTACTCGTGGCAGGTGTCCCCTGGCATCGTAACGAACCTGCTTACCAGCGAAATGGGGATCACCCCCCCTTCGCCCGGTACAACGCAAATACCAGTCCAAATCCCACAAACGGGCGGGACGACAGTGCACGAGGTGCACGGAAATGTAGCATTCATGGTGTGGCCCCCCGCCTCCTGCGGCAGTGGCTCAGTCATAGCCCAGGTAAGGGATCAGAGCGGCAACACCATTGCGGGCGTCTACTTAGTCGGCCTTTCCTCAGTTGGCAGCTACAATTTTCCGATTAAGGCCAATTTGTCGAAACCTCTACCCATTACTTCGCTGCTGTTGCAGACCTACACTAGCCAATGCGGCGCAGTGACTATTTCATGGTCACTCGTTATGGAGTGAAAGCCATACAACCCATGCTAAGGAGATAATTTCATGTCAGTCACAGAAAGACGGCAAACCCGCCTCGACAAAGTGAGATTTGGACATCTTCTAATGGTTGCCGCCGCGGCAGTTCTTTTGTGCGGCAACGCCCTTGGCCAACAGGGTACGAGTGGCAGCGGCAGCGCATCGTGGGGCAGTTACTCTTGGCAAGTGACCTCGGGCACCGTCGGGACCGCCGTAGGCACAACAACATTTGTGGGCATACTTACGATCACCGACACCGGATATTCAGGTGACACGATACTGTCGCCTATCGCCATTCCGTATCCAACTACCACGACAGTGCACGAGGTGCACGGAAATGTAGCATTCCAGATTTCGTCCAGCTCGTGCACTGGCACAGTCATTGCCCAAGTAAGAGACCCGGCCGGCAACACTATTGCGGGCGTCTACTTATCTGGTCTTCCTCAAAGTTCCACCAATGTTCCGATCACAGCCGCCTTGGGGACGGCCTTGCCGCTTAGTTCTCTGCAAACGCAGACGGTTTCGCAATGCGGCCCCGTTAATGTCCTTTGGTCACTCACCATGAGCTGAAGGCCAGATTCTCGGCCACGATCGCGGGGCTACGTTCGCCCTCGCCTGCTTCTCCGCAGCGGCCTCGCAAAGGAACTGTTCTTTTCATTCTAGGCGGGGAAAAGGGTCGCTCCGTCCCGAGGTGGAATCCAACCAAGCGTCTCGCGTTGCTTTTATGAGACGATAAACCCAGCATGATTCAGCTTTCCTCCGCCGGAAAACGCTTCGGCCATAAACTTCTTTTCGAAAACGTCGACTGGCTGATCACCCCCCGCGACCGCGTCGGACTCGTCGGCGGCAACGGCACCGGCAAATCCACGCTGATGAAGATTCTCGCTGGCCTCGACAGCTTCGATTACGGCTCGATCAGCGTGGCCAAAGGCACGACTGCTGGATATTTGCCGCAAGATGGCCTCGCGCTCTCCGGCCGCACCGTTTTCGCCGAATGCATGGAAGTTTTCAGCGGCCTTCACGCCATGGAGCGCGAACTCGAAACGCTCACGCACCGCATCTCAGAACTCGACCACACCAGCGCCGAATATGGCGACGTCGCCGACCGTTATCACAGCCTGGAGCACGAATTCCAAACTCGCGGGGGCTACTCGATCGAATCCGAGGTCGGCAGAGTTCTGATGGGGTTGGGTTTTTCGAAAGAAGATTGGGAGCGCCAGACCGACGAGTTTTCCGGCGGCTGGCAGATGCGGCTAGCCTTAGCCAAGCTGCTGCTGCAAAAACCCAACCTGCTGTTGCTCGACGAGCCTACGAACCATCTCGATCTCGAAGCCCGCAACTGGCTGGAAGAGTACCTGCACAATTATCCGCATGCCTTTGTGCTTATTTCGCACGACCGTTATTTTCTGGATGTGACGGTCAACAAGATCGCGGAAATCTGGAACAAACGGTTCTGGTTTTACACCGGTAACTACGACAAATTTCTTGCGCAGAAGACGCAGCGCAATGAGCAACTGCAAGCCGCCTACCGCAATCAGCGCGACCGGATCGAGCAACTGGAGGTATTCATCAACCGTTTTCGGTACCAGGCGACGAAGGCGAAGCAGGTGCAGAGCCGAATTAAAGAGCTGGAAAAGATCGAGCGCATCGAAGTCCCGCCGGAAGAAAAGACGATTCACTTCTCGTTTCCGCAGCCCAAGCCAAGCGGCCGCATCGTGGCCGAGTTCGAAGGAGTCGCCAAGAGTTATCCCCGTAGGGTTGAAGCAAACAAGAGTGACGCGAAAGCAACCATCGCGAAGACCAACGGCAACTCGAACGCCGCTCGAGAAAAAGAAGTCTTTCGCAACGTCAATTTTCTCATCGAGAAAGGCGACCGCATCGCGCTGGTCGGAGTCAACGGCGCGGGCAAGTCAACTCTGATCAAGCTGCTCGCAGGTACCGAGCGGCCCACTCAAGGCGATTTCCGCCTCGGCTACAACGTACAGGCCGATTATTTCGCACAGGATCAATATAAAGAACTGAATCCCGAGGCGAACCTTCTCGACGATCTAGGCGCAGCCTCGCCGCGCTCCACGCAAACCGAATTACGCAGCCTGCTGGGATGTTTTCTTTTCTCCGAGGACGACGTATTCAAGAAGATCGGCGTGCTCTCGGGCGGCGAGCGCGGACGCTACGCCCTGCTGCGGCTGCTATTGCATCCGGCGAATTTTTTGCTGCTGGACGAACCCACGAACCACCTCGATCTGCGTGCCAAAGATGTCCTGCTCGAGGCGCTTATGGCGTACACCGGGACCGTCGTTTTCGTCTCGCATGACCGTTACTTTATCGACAAGCTGGCGACGCGGGTTTTTGAAATTGGAGATGGAAAGGTCGAGGTCTATCCCGGCAACTACGAAGATTATCTCTGGCGAAAGCAAGGCGGCAGCGCAAAACAGAACGAGACGATTCGCCAACAGTTGGGCACAGTCGAGCCCGCGGTCGAGGCTCCTTCCAACGGCAATCATTCTGCTCCCGCCGATTCAGCGCCTGCCGCTAAGGCGAAGCGTTTGAATCCCATCAAGCGCAAAAAGATAGAGGACCGCATCCGCGAATTGGAGGCCGGAATCAGCCGCGCCGAAAGCGCAATCGCACGGTGCGAAACCGCCATGCAGGATTTCGTCAGCGCCGACGAGAGCCTGCGCCAGTCGCAGGAGCTCGATCAGCAGAAAACCGCTCATGCCGCCCTGCTGCGCGAATGGGAGGATCTCAGCCATTCGCTTCAAGAAACCGACTGACGAAGAGGCCGACTGACGGCCAGACCTACCCGACCGTACACTCTCTTCCGTAATCTCGGAGGATTACTTACTTCTGTGCGATAGTCGGATTGGCCAAAGGGGATGAAAGTATCCCGAGGCCGAAAATCCCAGACCAACCGCAGGGCCGGCGCCCAAGTGACCTGCCGCGCGGAATAAGGAAGGTCGCATGCTTCAGCCCTCAGAGTACTCGTACGGCAAACCCAATTCTCCAATTCCGACCCCCAACTCCCAACCAATTCCAGTTAAAACCGTCAGTGCGCCCGTCGAGCAGGCCACCATCGGACGTTCGCTCGTGATCAAAGGCGAAATCAGCGGTGCGGAAGCCCTTTACGTGGATGGCCGCATCGAAGGCAAGATCAGCCTGCCCAACAACCGCGTCACCATTGGCCGCAACGGCATTGTCCAGGCCAACATTGTTGCCGCCGAGGTTGTGGTTATGGGCAAAGTTAACGGAAACATTGAATGCAGCGACCGCATCGATATCCGCAGCGAAGGCTCGGTCACCGGAGATGTGTCCACGATTCGCATCAGCGTGGAAGACGGTGCCATCCTGAAGGGCGGGGTCGAAGTTCGTAGCGGCGGGCAAAAGCAACAGAACCAAGCGCCTCAGGCTAAACCTTCGGCTGCCGAACCACCTAAAGCGATGGCCGCAACTGCCAGCGCGTAGTCACTCTGTCATCCTTGGGTCTGTCATCCCGAGCGAAGCGAGGGACCCTGGTTTTTGCCTGCACCAACAGTTAGGTTGCGCAGGCCGAAACCAAGGTCCCTCGTTTTGCTCGGGATGACTATTCGCGTACGGATGACGCCTTTACATTAGCGTCCCTACTGCTTCTACTTACTCTTTAGGCTTCAAGTCGAGGGCTGCGGAATTCATGCAATATCGCAACCCGGTCGGCGCTGGACCATCCTCAAACACATGCCCCAGGTGCGCCCCACATTTTGCACAGCGTGCTTCGGTGCGGACCATTCCGTAGCTCGAATCCTTATGTTCCTCGACCTTGCTCTTATCGGCCGGGGTATAGAAACTCGGCCAGCCGGTTCCGGAATCGAACTTTGTCGACGAATGGAATAGCGGCTCGCCGCAGCAAACACAGTGGTAAGTTCCGGAGTCCTTTGTTTTCCAGTACTTACCGGTAAAGGCCGGTTCGGTTCCCGCCTCGCGCGTCACATGATACTGCTCCGGAGTTAGTTTCTGCTTCCACTCGGATTCACTCTTGGCCAGTTTTTCCGCCATGGATATATGCCTCCATTTCCGTAAATAAATGTCTTTGTTGGATGTTCACTAAGATGTTCTGCGCCCTGAAAAGTAGCAAATTTCGATGGCCATCCTGCCCTGACTGTGACATCCGTCACAAGGAGATTGTGACATCCAACCTTGTGCTCCACAGGACATACAAGCAAGTATGGTTGAAACGTCTGCGAGTCCCTACGGCCCGGCGCCCCCCCTCATAAGGCGTCGGGCCTTCTCAGTTCAGCCCGCCACCTCTTGACCAATCTTGCGGTATTTGCCGCGAAAAAACAGCAGCGGCTCACCGGAGCGCACCACCACGTCCTCGACTTCCGCAATAAAAATGGTGTGGTCGCCGGTCTCCCGCGCCGACTGCAGCTTGCATTCTAAATACGCCAGCGCCCCGTGCAATACGGGGGTTCCATGCGCGGTCCGGTCAAAGCGCGCCCCTGCCTCTGCCTCGGCACGAACTTGCTCCCGGCCCTGCTCGGCGTGACCCCGCACTTCCACCGGTCGCGCATAGTATTCGGAAATCGGTCGCTGACTTTCCGCCAGAATATTGATTCCAAAACGCTTCTTGGCATGGATATAACCGTGCGTCTGGGCGATGTGCCCCACGCAGACCAACACCAATAGAGGATCGAGTGACACCGAGGCGACCGCATTTGCCGTCATGCCGTGGACTTCACCATCCAAGTCGAGGGTAATAATAGTCACTCCCGTGGCGAAGCAACCCATCGCCTTCCGGAATTCGGTTGAAGTCAGACTCATGCAGCCCGTGTGGTTTCCTCTCGCGCGCCTGCCACATTATCACGCCAACGCCCGCGCATCCCCCGCCGAAGAGAACAGATTACATGAACGTGCCGAGTGAGGGATGCCGGACCCTGGATGGCTCAGGTATGATTCGATGGCATCCGCCCGCTTACGGAATCATGCAGTGACGCCTACCGCTCTCAAAGCCGCTGCCCAAAAGCAAAGCTCGTTAAGGGCTGCTGGGTTGCCCGCTCTGCAACCCGGCTCGCCAATCTCTCGCGAGTTGGCGCTGAGTCTGATCCGCTGTAGCGACCAGGATCTTCCAGCGCTTCTTTCCGCTGCCCGTGCCGCGAAGGAAGGCTTCAAGCCCAGCATCATCACGTATTCGCGCAAGGTTTTCCTGCCTTTAACCAATCTCTGCCGCGATTATTGCGGCTACTGCATCTTTCGCCGCGATCCCGGCACTGCCGGCGCCCACACTATGGCTCCCGAGGAAGTTCTGGCCGTGGCTCGTGCCGGCGAAAAACTAGGGTGCACCGAGGCACTTTTCAGCCTCGGCGACAAGCCGGAGCTCTTCCCCGAGATGCGCGACGCCCTGCGGCATCTCGGCTATAAATCCACACTTCACTACCTTGAAGCGATGTGCGAACTCGTACTTCGCGAGACCACTTTGCTTCCACACCCCAATCCCGGCCTGCTCAGCGCCGAGTGGATCGGTCGTCTTGCCGCCGTCTCGCCCAGCGTGGGCCTCATGCTCGAAAGCACGAACCGCGCCCTGCTCGCCCCTGGTGCGGCCCACGACAACGCTCCCGACAAGCTTCCCGCAAAGCGTCTTCGCACCATTGAAGAGGCCGGAAAGCAGCGAGTTCCCTTCACCACCGGCCTGTTGATCGGCATCGGAGAAACTCTCGAAGACCGCGTCGATACAATCATTGCTATTCGCGATTTGCACGACCGCTACGGCCATATTCAGGAAGTGATCGTCCAGAATTTCCGCGCCAAGCCCGGCATACCTATGGCCCAGGTGCCGGAACCGAGTCAGGGAGAGATGCTTCGCGCCGTGGCGGTAGCTCGTTTGTTAATGCCCAACGTCAATATTCAGGCGCCTCCCAACCTCAATGCGCCGTATTATGAGGAGTTGATCAATGCTGGCATCAACGACTGGGGAGGAATTTCGCCGCTGACTCCTGACTTCATCAATCCCGAAAAGCCGTGGCCGCATCTCGAGCAACTACGCCTGCGCACCGAGAGTAAAGGACAGCAATTGCGCCAGCGTTTGCCCGTCTATCCCGAATTTTTGCCCGCACTCGTCTCTCGATCTAGTTCGCAAAAATCGCAACTGCTGGCGGAAAAACTCGATATTGCCCGCAATGCCGATGGCCTCGCGCGGATCAGGAGCGCCGCATGATCTGCGTGCTCAGCGGCGGCACCGGCGGCGCGAAATTCGTGGATGGACTGCGGCAAGTCATCCCGCCCGAAGAAATCACAATCATCGTTAATACCGGCGACGACCTGCTCTGGTGGGGCCTTTACGTCTCTCCGGATATCGACTCCATCACCTACGTCCTCTCCGGGCTGCTGAGCCGCGAGCGCGGCTGGGGCGTGAAAGGCGATACTTTTCTCTGCTTGCAGGCGATGGGGCAACTCGGCGAGCCTACCTGGTTCCACACCGGCGACCGCGATCTCGCCGTGCACTTGCTGAGATCGCGCCTGCTGGCCGAGGGCAAAACTCTTTCCGAAGCGACGGCTGCGATCAACGAGAAACTCGGCGTGAAAGCTCGCATCCTTCCCATGAGCGATTCTCGCGTCGAAACCCGTGTGGATACACCCTCCGGCGAGCTCAGCTTCGAAGAGTATTTCGTCCAGCGCTGGTATCAGGATCCGGTGAATTCCGTGCGCTTTGCCGGCGCCTCCGATGCCGAACCCACGCCAGGCGTAATCGATGCCATTGTCTCAGCCGATGCCGTGCTGATCGCTCCGAGCAATCCAATCACGAGCATTGGACCAATTCTCGCCGTCCCCGGTATTCGCGATGCTCTGATGCGCGCCCGCGGTAAAGTTGCCGCGGTGAGTCCGATTGTTGGAAGCGCTCCGGTAGCCGGCCCAGCGGGCATTTTGATGGCGGCGCAGGGACTGCCATGTTCAATCGCGGGCGTAGCCAAGGCGTATGAAGATTTTCTCGATCTCCTGGTTTGCGATACCCGCGATTCCCGCGCCGCTGATGCGCTTCGCGGAAACGGTTTGCGGGTGCAGTGCACGCAGACCATCATGCGCTCCGCAGAAGATAAGACGTCTCTCGCGCGAACTGTGCTTTCGTTCGCGGTAACCGGACTGCTCACGGGCGAATCTGCTGCCCGCGAGGCTGCGGCACGCGCCGCCTCTGACTAGCCGTGATCCTCATCCCAGTCAAGAATCTGTCGGACGCCAAGCAGCGGCTGGCTTCGGTGCTGGATCAATCCGCGCGCACGGAATTGGCACAAGCCATGCTGCATGACGTTGTGGCCGCGCTGGCCGCCTGGCCGCAACGGCCTGCCTGTACGCTGGTGACGAGCGATCCATTCGCTTTCGAACTTGCCGAAAAATACGACTTGGAAGTCATCCCCGACCGCACGAACCCCGGCGAAACCGGAGCCATCGAAATGGCAACGCGTCTCTGCGAAGCTCGCGGCATCGATTACACGCTCGTCATCCCCGCCGATATTCCGCTCATCCAAGCCGCCGAGCTCGAACAAATTTTGGCGGCAGCCCCGAAAGAAGGTTCGGTCCTGGTCCCCGCCGCCGACGGACGCGGCACCAACGCGGCCTTTCGGCGCCCCCCGAATCTTTTTCCCTTACGTTTCGGCAACGATAGTTTCAGGCCGCACCTCGCCGCCGCTCAAGCTACTGGAAAACCTTGCCAGGTACTGCAACTTCCCAGCATCGCGCTCGACGTAGACAACCCTGGAGATTTGCAGCAACTTCTCGACCGTCCCGGCGAAACTCGCACTCAGCAACTGGCTCGCCGTTGGACCATCGTCGATCGCTTAGCCGCAGGTAAGGATGGTCTGTGAGCAGGGTGGCAACTCGCAAGACAGTCGCGAGGAGTAAGCAGCGAGCGTCGAATGATTTCCCCAAGAATCATTTCCCAAAGGAAGTTCGTCTCATTCCGATCTCTTTCGCGGACGAAATAAAGCCCGGGGATGCGCTGGCTGAAAAGCTGCTGCAATCGATGCAGCAACACGCTGTCGCATTCGAGCGCGGCGATATTCTCGTCGTGAAACACAAAATCGTTTCGAAGTCCGAAGGCCGCATCGTCGATCTCGAAACAATCAAACCCTCCGCAGATTCGCTCGCTTGGGCGAAGAAATATAAGCTGGACGCTCGCGTCGTCGAACTATCTCTACGCGAGAGCGTCGCCGTGATCCGCCGGAAGAACGGCGTGCTCATCACCGAAACGAAACAGGGTTTCATCTGCGCTAACAGCGGAGTCGATGTCTCGAACGTCGATGGCGGACGCCATGCTCTGCTGCTCCCCGCCGATACCGACCGATCTGCCCGCGAAATTCATCGCGAGCTACAGAAGCTCACGAAGCTCACCATCCCCGTTCTTATCACCGACACATTCGGCCGGCCCTGGCGCGAAGGCCTGGTCGATTTCTGCATCGGTATCGCCGGTATGAGGCCGCTACGCGACGATCGCGGTCGCCGCGATCCTCACGGATACACTTTGCACGCCAGCATCGAGGCGGTCGCCGATGAACTAGCCTGTGCCGCTGGACTCATCTGCGGCAAACTCAATCGCACTCCCGCGTGCATCATTCGTGGATTTCGCTACGAGCCCGCTCGCGGCCGCACTCGTGACTTGCTACGCCCGGCGGCCAGCGATTTGTTCCGCTAGCCGGGCCGTCTGCCACTACCACCTAGTTTGTCATTCCGACCGGAGCTTCTCCTTCCTGAAAGGAAGGGGAAGCGGAGTGGAGGAACCTGCTGCTCGCTCTTTGCAGCACGTCTATAGCCTCGCATCTATCGCCAAACAGCACTTGTTAGGAGTATTTTGGAATGGAAAATGTTTGGAGAACTCATGCCCCGCCAACTTTCATACTCGGAACTCGAAAACTTTCCTTTACTCGATTGGTACGACGTCGCACCGCAGACCGCGCCTGCCATCCGCTCTTCGCTCGAACGAATTCTCGAAACGCAAAACGGCAATGCGATCTCGCAAGAAGAGGCCTACGCACTCGCCCACTGTGATGCCGACGACCTGCTCGGCATGCTTACGGCTGCCAATCTGTTGCGTGCCGAGCTCTCCGGCAATCTCATCACTTACGTCGTAAATCGCAACATCAACTTTACGAATATTTGTTTTGTGGGATGCAAATTCTGCGCCTTCAGCCGCGGCCCGCGCGAGTCCGACACTTATTTCTTAGAGCCCGATCAAGTTGCGCAGAAGGCCGTTGAAGCCGCGCATATTGGCGCTACCGAAGTTTGCATTCAAGGCGGACTACCGCACGGGCTGCCTCCGTTTTATTATCGCGACATTCTACGCGCAGTGAAAAATGCCGTACCCGCAATGCATATTCACGCGTTCTCTCCCATGGAAATTGTCTATGGCGTCGAACTTACCGGCATGCCGCTCGCCGATTACCTCGCGATGCTGCGCGACAACGGCCTCGGCACTCTGCCCGGCACCGCCGCAGAAATTCTCGACGACGAGATCCGGCACATTCTTTCGGCGAACAAGCTCTCTACCGCGCAATGGATCGAAGTCATTCGCACCGCGCACCGCCTCGGCATCCGCTCCACTTCGACCATGATGTACGGCCATTGCGAAACGCCTGAACATTGGGTTCGCCAGATGCTTTTGCTGCGCGAAATTCAGAGTGAAACCGGAGGCTTTACCGAATTCGTTCCCCTCGGCTTCGTTCATCAAAATACGCTGCTGTTTCAGCAAGGCCTGTCCCGCTCCGGCCCGGTTCTCGCCGAGCACCTCAAGGTTCACGCGCTCGCGCGCCTGCTGCTGGCCGGCACCATCAATAACATTCAGGTTTCATGGGTAAAGTTGAACCGCCAACTTTCGCAACTCTGCCTGCACGCTGGCGCCAATGATTACGGCGGCACTTTAATTGAAGAAAACATTTCTCGCGAAGCCGGAGCAACCGCAGGCCAGTACACTAGCCCGGAAGATTTTCAGACGATGATTCTCGAAACTGGCCGCATTCCAGCCGAGCGCAATACTCTCTACACGCGCATCAAGCTCAAACTACCGCTCGAAGAATTCACCGCAGAAGAAACACTGGAGCCGCAATTTGCCTGAGCTCGGAATTTCTGAAAGAGGATCATGAGCGACGCTGATTCTCGTCCCATCGCTATTCTCGGCGGCACTGGCCCCGCAGGCATGGGTCTCGCGCTGCGCTGGGCGCGCGCCGGAGAAAACGTCATCATCGGTTCGCGCGATTCACAGCGCGCGCAGAAAGCTGCGGAAGAAATTAAAGAGAAAGCCGGAGATCACGCCGCCGTAACCGGAATGGAAAATTCTGCCGCCTGTGCCGCCGCGAATCTTCTCGTGCTCACCGTTCCCTTCGAAGGACAGGCCACGCTGCTCAAGCAACTCAAGCCTGCGATCCGTCCCGGCAGCATTCTGATCGACGCCACCGTCGCACTTGCTTCCAGCGTGGGCGGACGCGCCTCCCGCACGATTGGCGTCTGGCAAGGCTCAGCCGCGCAGCAAGCCGCCGAACTCGTTCCCAAGGGCGTGAGCGTCGCGGCGGCATTTCACAATCTCTCCGCCGAACTTCTCAACGGAGACGCAGATATCGACTGCGACGTCTTCGTTTGCAGCGACGATCCGAGTGCCAGTCAACTCGCGCGAGCCCTTGCCGCGAAAATTCCCGGCGTCCGTGCCATCAACGGCGGCAAACTGGAGAACGCCCGCATTCTCGAACAGATTACCGCGCTGCTCATCGGATTGAACATCCGCCACAAAGGCCACGGTGGAATCCGCATCACGGGATTACCAGCGGAAGCATACGAGTAACTACCAACGCAATCTCGGAGTCTGATAACCACTTGCGACAATCCCATCAATCTTCTATCGCCTGCGCCGTCATCTCCGAGGGTTCCCCTCCCGCCACAGCCTGGGCCACAATTAAACGCCGGGCTTCCACGCGAATCTTTGGAAGCTGAAATCGGAACCAGATCGATCCGGCCACCGATGCCAACCCGCCAATCGCAACCGTAACCGGCGCACCCAGCCTGTCGGCCAGCGCGCCGCCGAGCAGCGCTCCAATCGGAGCCATGCCCATAAACATCATCGAGTAGACGGCCATCACCCGCCCACGCAGCGCATCCGGGACCATCACCTGGATCAGAGTGTTCGAGCACGCCATTTGCAGCATCATGGTGTAACCGACGGGCAACAACAAGATCACGGAAATCCAAAATTTGTGCGACAGCGAAAATACGATCAGACTCGAACCAAAACCGGCGCAGCACCACGCGACCCAGCGGCCAAGACCCTTTACGCCCTGGCGAAAAGCCAATGTCAGCGCCCCTAACAGCGCTCCTACTCCGGTCGCGCCCATCAGGATTCCCAACCCCCGCGCGCCACCGTGCAGAATCTGATCTGCGAAAATAGGCATAAGCACGACGTAGGGCATGCCCACGAGACTCACGATGCCCAACAACAGCAGCAGTGCCCGTATCGGCGCGGTGCGTTCGACGAAGCGGAAACCTTCGAGCATGTGCTCCAGCGGCGAACCCATCGATACTCGCGCTGGGTTTTGCACTCGCATCATCAACAAACCGATAATCACCGCGATGTAGCTCACCGCATTGGCAAAAAAGCACCAACCCTCGCCAATTTTCGCGACCAGAATTCCAGCGACCGCGGGACCAATCACACGCGCTCCATTGAACATGGAAGAATTCAACGCGATCGCGTTCATCAAATCGTCCTTGCCCACCATGTCCACCAGGAACGATTGCCGCCCCGGGATATCGAACGCATTCACAATGCCCAACAAACTTGCGAGCACAAACACATGCCAGACCTGCACGCGACCCGACAGGGTCAACGCCGCCAGCGCGAAGGCCAGCACCATCGATGCGATTTGGGTTCCGATCACAATCTGCCGGCGGTTGTAGCGATCGGCAGCGATTCCTCCCAGCGGCGCAAACAGAAACACCGGAATTTGGCTGGCGAAACCGACTGATCCAAGCAGCAAGGCCGATCCAGTCAACCGATAAACCAGCCACGACTGCGCCACACTCTGCATCCACGTGCCGGTCAGCGAAATAAGTTGCCCGCTAAAAAAAAGCTGGAAGTTGCGATGCCGCAACGCGCGTCCCGCCACTTGCCAGCGCGATCCGCCGCCACTAGCGACCTCCGTGCCGTTCATCGAGGGAATTTCCTGGATTGGGGTTTTCGCTTCAGACACGATGGCCTAGGTTTCTAATTTCCTTTTATTAGTTCTTTAGATGACGCTGCCGAGATCTTCAGATCAAAATAACTCGAATGTTCTTCGTAACTTGTGTAGCAACTCTTGCTTTGGCACAGTTTTCCACAGGCGATGCGATGAGCTTGCGAATTCGATGGTGATTCACTTGCAAACCGTCAACCAACGCGCTGCTCCATGAATCTCACGAGTAACTATTTTATTAGCTTCACAGAGCTCCCGGGCTGCGCTACAGTTGATGTTGTTGTTCCGGCGGTTTCCTGGAAGAAGGAAGTGACACGGCCATGAATGCTCCTCCGGTTGGTGTTGAACGCCGCATTGGACAACGCTTCCCATTCAACGTTCCGGTTTCGCTGCGTGACGCGTCCACCGCCGCTGAGGGGCTCGGCTTCACCCAGGATCTCAGCTCGCGCGGAGCTTTCCTGTTCACCGATATGGCTCTCACCGAAGGCGCTGATATCGAACTTACGTTGAAGATGCCTTCTGAAATTACTCTTGGCGAAAGCATGCGAGTCCGTTGCCAGGCTCGCGTTCTGCGAATCGTCAAGCCCATCGATAACTCTAACTCTGCCGACATCCGCTCAGCCGAGACCAAGATCGGTGTGGCTGTCTGCCTAAGCGGCTACGAATACCTGCCTGATACTGATGAAGGGTCCACCGACTATCGCCGCATTTCAGCTCTGCACAGTTCCGCCGAGAGTGAGCCTCCTGCTATTCCCGTAGCAACCGGTTCGCGCGCAGCTCATTAAAAGAAATCCCGGACCGGGCCGACTTCTACATACTTTAGTTTTCTCCGTACCTTCTCTCCGTACTTCCAGCTCCTTTTCAATCGCCGCGCCTTGGCTTAAAATGCTTCTTAATTGCTGTGGATTCGCCCCGGGAGTTTTCCTGTTGTGCGCCTCTCCGTAGCGTTTTCTATTTGGCAGGTCGCTGCTCGTCCGCTCAAGCACGAATTGCGCGTGTTTAGGCTTTCGGGCGGTTACTTAGGTCACTTGGCGAAGGGTACTTACTCTTTCTAACATGCAGACACCTAGAGAAATCAGCGAGAACCGCGCCATGCATGGCATTGCCGTAGCCCTCCTCACCGAGAATCGCGAGCGTCTGTCCGAGCTGCAGAATCGCCTCGAGGCCACGCGCCTAGGTCGAGTGGTATGCAGCGCGACTAGTTTTCCATCTGGCCCCACCGATCCCATCCTTCGTGAGATTCAGGACTTGCGGGCTGAAGTCGTTTTGGTCGATATTTCTCCGGACAGTCCGCAGCGCGCCATCAAGGCCATCGAACTGATTCAGTCGAATACTTTGCAACTCGCCATCTTCGCGAACGGCACCATGTCGCAGCCGACGACCATTGTGGCCAGTATGCGCGCCGGAGCGGGTGAATACCTCGATGACCATGCTGGCGCCGAGGCGCTTCTCGAAGCCTTGACTCGTTTCAGCTCCAACCGCACTCGCACTCGCGGGGGCGCAGGCAAAGCTCGCATCTTCACGTTCCTCAGCGCCAAGGGAGGCGCTGGCGCCACCACCGCCGCCGTGAATACCGCGGTCGCCTTGCAGCAGGCCTACGGCAGCGTTGTGCTGGTCGATTTTGCGCCGATCGGTAATGCTCAACTTCACCTGAACCTGCGTCCCAGCTTCGGAGTGCCTGACGCTCTTGAGAACCTGCACCGCCTTGACGTTTCTTTGCTTGATGGCTTGATGACCACCTGCAAAGATGGATTGCACCTTCTCGCTGGCCCGCAGCAGCCGTATCAGTCGATCCCCACGCCGGCTGAACTGGCACGCCTCTTCGATCTGCTGGTCAATCACTATCGCTATGTCGTAGTCGATGCCTCCAGCCGCCTCGATCCCACCACGCGTCTGCTGTCTGATCTTTCCAACGCCGTGCTCATGGTCGCTCAGACGGACGTAGTTTCCCTGTGGAGCGCGAGCCGCATTCACGGCTTTCTCGAAGAAGGTACCGGCCGCAATCGCCTGCGCATTGTTCTGAACCGTTACAAGAAGATTCCTGGATTCACCGATGAAGACGTCGAACAGTCCACTCACTGCAAAGTGTTGTGGAAGATTCCCAACGCGTTTCAAGCCATCTCACCCGCGATCGATCATGGCGCGCCGGTCGTGCTGCAGGAAAGTCAGGAAGTGAGCCGCTCATTCCGCGCTCTGGCTGCGGCGCTGGCCGACGCGGCTTCAACTCCCGAAGGCGGACTTGATCTCATCTACGCACAGGAAAAGCCCAGCGTCCAGAAGAAATCTCCCGGCCGTCTTCTAATTACGCCCGCCCGCGCTGAACAATAAGCAAGTACCAAGTTGCGAGTTCCGAGGGAAATGTGCGTTGAAAAAATACTTATGTGGGGACAGCCGCCCTCGCTGTCCAGTCGAGCGAAGCTCGAAGGATTTTCTTCCTCGACAGCGGAGAAATTTTCTCGGTACTGGTTACCCGGTACAGGAACCAAGAACTCATTTAAGATAGGGCAATGCCCGAAACAGCAACCCTGGAGCCAGAAAAGGCCGGGCCGTCGATTCCGGATCTCCGCCTGCTGGTTCCCGTCGAACCCCGCTCCCGCGTTTTTTTTCGTAACCTCCGCGACATTTTTCGCCCGTGCGAACTACCTCCGCTAGTCATCGAATCCGCCCCAGCGGCTTTCTGGCCAGACGTTTTCGTTCACCGCGGACTTCCCTGGAGCCGCTTCTTCCAGTCTTCCGCAGGCCACGTTCTCGCGGTCGCTCTAATCCTGGCAGGATCACGCTTCCTTGCGCTGCAGCCCCATGTCATTGCGCGAACGCCGCTCACGCACGCCGATGTCGTCTACTACACGCCTTCGGAATATCTACCGCCGCTCGACACTCGCCATTCTGACCCCGCGCCCGCCCGCCTTGCCGATCCGGAGTACTCGGCCCAGCCGGTCATTTCCGTGCCTCCCGAGGCCAGCAATCGTTCGCAGACCATCGTCGCCGCACCCAGGCTTCAGTTGCCGCACGATGTCGCATTGCCCAATATCGTCGCGTTGGCGGGCGACCCAAAGCTACCCATCGCGCCTGCGCCGGCAGTTCCCGTGTCGCAGATTTCGCGCCTGACGCCGCAGATGGAACGCTCCGTCATCGCGCCCCCTCCAACCGCGGAAAGGGACATCCAGCAGAGCGGGCAGAAAACCTTGCAAGCGCCACAGCCTTCTGTGATTGCTCCTCCACCCGCTCTCGATGCCGCTTCCAATCGACGCGTTGGCGAAATCAACATCGGCCACAGCACGGTAATCGCGCCCGCGCCGCAACTTTCGGTGGACGCTCAGCGCACAATTCCCGGAGGACGTTCCGCGCTGCACGCTCGCTCGCCTGAAGTGATCGCTCCTCCGCCCGCGCTGGGGGCATCGGGACGCTCCCGCTCCGGTGGAGGCATGGTTGCACTCAACCTGCATCCCGCCGTCGGAGCGCCGCCAGCCCCACCCGCCGGCAACCGCCGCGGAGCTTTCGCCTCTACGCCTGAAGGGCATCGCGGAGCCTCTGGTACGCCCGGCAGCGACGGAAAATCGAATGGAAGTGGTGCAGTTAAGAAGAATGGTGACGATCTGCCCTCGGGACTCTACGTCGGTAAAACTTCAACGAGCGGTGCGCCAGTCGCGGGAGATCCTGCGCCTAAAAATCCAAACTACGTCAATCCCAAACTGATTGCCAATGCGCGTCCGCCGCGGATTCGGAACACCCAAGCGGAGGGGGACACAAAACTTTCGGAACCCGAGCGCGCCGTCTTCGGCAACCGGAAGGTCTATTCGCTCAGCCTCAACATGCCGAACCTGAACTCCGCCGGCGGAAGTTGGATCATCCGCTTCGCCGCGCTCAAGCCGGATGCAAATCGCGCGAGTGCTCACTCTGGCGAAGCGCCGGCCGATGATCTGTCGCCGCCAACGGCCACGCGGAAAGTGGATCCCGCTTATCCTCTAGAATTGATGCGGCAGAACCTGGCCGGGACCGTCATTCTCTATGGCATCATCCGCGCCGATGGCACGGTGCATGACGTCCGCGTGCTGCGCAGCGTAGACGAGCGCCTCGATCAATTCGCCAGCGAAGCCATAGCCAAGTGGCAATTCCAGCCCGCCACGAAAAATGGATCCGCCGTCGACGTCGAAGCCACGTTCTGGATTCCCTTCCGTCCGACGCGGGTAGGCTCGGCCTACTAGCCCTACGGAATAAATTCAAATGCAGCTTACGCCTTGGCGGTTTTTTTCTTCTCGACTGTGGCGTAGATTGCGGGATCGGTGCAGACTTCGTAGTAGCTGCGATCGCTCCAGCCCTGAACGGAAAAATCTTCCACGTTGATTTGCGGCATGCGGCTTTCGCGGACCACGATTTTGCGGAAGATGTCGCGGTCCACCGGAACGGTTCCGATCGAAAGGCGGCACTCACCCTTATCCGACAAGGTTGATGCCGGCAACTTCACTGTCAGCGGCTCGAGCGAAATCTCCTGCTCCAGCTTTCGGAATGCCGCTTCATTCATGCGAATGCCCCCCAGGTTGTAGCTGAGAACGGAATCTTCGGGATTAGGCGATTGCGCCGGAGAATTCGCATCAGACGCAGGTTCTGCCGCTTGGAAGACATACACATGGAAGGGCCCAGCCTGCGATTCCAGCACCTTGCGCGCGCGCTTGTTGCAGGAAGAAAGCCGGTCGCTCTCGTTCAGCGCTTCCGAAATCATGATCTGCCGCTCGCCGTCCATCAAATACAAAGGCGCGGACTCCTGCAGCGTAATACCGATGCCTAACTCGAGCTCAGGCATACCCGAGCGCTGCATCAATTCGTTGTAGCCACGCACAATTTCGATGATCTCGCGAGCTAGCACGCATGCACGGCTCACCGCAAGACCCGGCTCACCCTCGCGCTCCAAAATGGCGAGGATGATGGCGTCGCCCTCGAGAAAAACCTTCTGGGCTCCGTACTTGCCGAGCAACTTGTTCACCGGATCGTAAAAATTTAAACTGAAGTACGACGCTGGATTGAGGCCTTTCTCCATTAGCGTCCGGGTCAGCCGCGTTGAGTCTCGCACGTCCGCTTTAAGCACAACGTGGCGCAATACGCGATCTTCTTCCGGCTGCTGTTGCTCCTCAGGCAAAAGAAATTCGTAGAGGGTACCATTCATCCGTGAAAGCTCGCGCAGCTTTTCGGTATTTACCACATTGACCGAATCGAGCGCCGCGTTGAGCGTTTCCAGCCGCCGCAGATCGCGGTGATACTGCGAGAAATCCTGCAGAAAACGAGCCGCAACTTTGGCCCGCTCCGCGCCGCGGCAACCCGCCACCTTGGCCACGGCTGCATACAGACTGGCAGGAGAAAGCTTGCCATGCTCCTGAATCATGCGCTCGACACGGTCGCATTCCGGACGCGAGATCAGCGCATTCTTCAATTGTTGCGGATTGATGCGTGGCGCGTACTCTCCGAGCAGCGGCACGGCATGATATGAAGCGATCACACACTCCATCACCTGCTGATCCTCAAGCAGGCGCACCCATTTGGCCAGTCGATCCTGCTGGGCCGCGCCTTCCGGCGTCGAATCGTCGGGAGTCCCTGTACCCACCAACGCGCGTGCATTCTCCGGGGCGCATATCCACGCATCGATCGTCTCGCTTGCGGTCTCCTCGCCATAGAGCGAACGTACGAATCCCCAGACCACATCCTGCAGGCGCGGATAGCGATCCGGATCGCGATCCCAGTTTCCCAGCATGACGTAGTGCTCAGCACACAAGTAGTCGTCGCGGCCATCTTCGGAAAACGTAAGCCGGTTCACGAACAGCCCATAACTGCTAAGGGCGTCGCCTGATTTTGCTTCTCCAGATTTGGCTTCCCGAGATTTCGTATCTCCAGACTTCGCTTCTCCAAAAAACGACCGTCGCGTGCGCGCCAGAGTCTCTTTCTCGACCTCGCGCATGGTCTCAAACAATTCCTGCCCGGTCTTCCGCAGAATAATTTTCTTTCGTACCTGGAATCCGGCGACGCGCTCGCGATACTCGACCGCCTTACCCTGACGCACGCCGTCGTAACTCTTGAGCAGCACGCGGCAGCGCTCGAGCACCTGCGCAAACTGTTGGTTCATTTCATTGCGGAGAAACTTGGTCACAGCCAGCCGCGCCAGCAGATCGACGGAAATATTTTCTTCTTTCTTGGCGCGATTCAGCGCCGCCAGGTGCAACTCGGTCAGGATCGGTTTCCAGTGCGTGGGGTCGGATGCGCCGCGAACCGCTTGACCGCGGGAGGTAGCTGCGGCATTCGTCATCCACGAAGGCCCCTGTGTCTGGCGGGGCGCCTCGGCTGCCAGAAGTCCTTCTAACTCGCCGTAGCGCACGATCAGCCGCATGATCTGCGCCCGCGCGGCCTCCACAAAACGACCGCTAAGAGCCACATCGTGGCGCAGGTTGTCGACTCCAACGGCGAGCCCTTCGAGCACGACCGACGGTGGTGCAGCCACAAGCTCTGGCAGAGTAAGCTGCGCAGGCTCCTTGCCCAGACGGAAGATGGGAAATCGCGGCATTCTTAAATCGCCTAAGATTATTGGAAGTTACTGATTACATGGACATATCGAGGCTAGCAGGAAAAAAGCGGGCGCTAAAGTTACCGAGGTTATCGGGAGGAGGCATCTTCAAACGACAAATCGCGCATTACGATGCTGGATCAAGCTGAGTCCGCCGCCAATCCTCGCACAATTTCCTTAAACACCTGCCCGCGATGCTCATAATTCTTAAACTGATCGAAGCTCGCGCAGGCCGGCGCCAAGAGCACAACATCGCCTGGCGCAGCCACGGCGTGCGCTTTGCGGATAGCGTTCTCCAGCGTCTCCGCGTGCACCACTTCAAGGTTCGCGCTCCTAGAAGAAGCAATTTGTGACTCAATCTTCTCCGCCGCCGCGCCAATCGTGTAGACACTCTTAACCCGCTTTTGCAGCAACTCGCTCAACACCGTATAGTCGCTCCCCTTGTCCTTGCCACCGAGAATCAGGTGGATATTTGCCGGAAAAGACTCCAGCGCCTTGATGGTCGCATCCACGTTCGTGGCCTTTGAGTCGTTGTAATAGTCCACGCCGCCAATCGTCGCGACAAACTCCAGCCGATGCTCCACAGCTTTGAAATCATGCACTGCCTGCCGAATTTTCTTCGCCTCACATCCCATGAGCACGCCTGCACAGGCGGCGGCCAGTACATTTTCCAGATTATGCGCACCCTTCAGCAGAATCTCAGAAAGCGGCATGATTTCACACTGTCCAGATTTTCCTTGTCCGTCGCCGTCACGAAACAGAATGTTCCCGTCGCGCACCCACGTACCCTGCCTCACTTCTTTCTGCCGGCTGAACCAGAAAACCTGCGCAAGAGTTTGCTGTGCCATCGCAACGCAGGTCGGATCGTCGGCATTTAGCACGGCAAAATCGTCGCTCCGCTGATTCTCAAACATCCGCGCCTTGGCATCCGCGTAAGCTTCAAAGGTCTTGTGGCGGTCAAGATGGTCGGGCGTGACATTCAACACCACTGCAACTTTCGGACGAAATGCCTGGATGGTCTCCAGTTGAAAGCTCGAAACTTCCAGAACGATTACGGTCTCCGGCTTGGCTTGCTCCACCAGCGAAATCGCCGGGGTACCAATGTTGCCGCCGACCAACGTGGGAAATCCGCCAGCACTTAAAATCTCGCCCGCGAGCGTTGTAGTCGTAGTCTTCCCGTTGGAACCTGTGATCGCAACCATCGGTCCCGGCAAAAATTGCGATGCCAATTCAATCTCGCCGATCACCTCTTCGCCGAGCGCCCGCGCCTGCGCCAGAGTTGGAGCGTCTACGGGAACGCCCGGACTCACCACGATCAAGTCCTGCCCACGGAACGTGCGCTCTCCGTGTCCCCCGGTCTCAACCGTGATGCCATGATCAAGCAGAGTGGGTATCTCATTGCGCAGTTCGTCTCCACTCTTGGTGTCGGACACGGTAACGCGCGCTCCGCGCGCCTTCAAGAACAGCGCCGACGCCACCCCGGACCTTCCGAGGCCAACCACCAGCACTCGCTTATCTTTGAGGTTCATTCAGGCCCGTTTCACCACAGAGACACAGAGTCACAGGGAAATCAATCTACCTCCTGAATCAAATCTTCTTCCCTTGGTTTCTCTGTGTCTCTGTGGTGAATGATTTCCTATCTCAACTTCAAAGTCGTCAGCGCGAACAGTGCAAACACCAGCGATGCGATCCAGAAGCGCACAATAATCTTCGATTCCGACCACCCTATTAACTCGAAGTGATGGTGAATTGGCGCCATCTTGAAAATCCGCTTTTTGCGTAGCTTATACGATCCCACTTGCAGAATCACCGAAAGGGCCTCGATCACGAAGATCCCGCCGATAAACGGCAACAGCAGTTCCTGTTTGATTATTACTGCGACCGTCCCAATCGCGCCGCCAAGAGCAAGCGATCCCACATCGCCCATGAATACTTCAGCAGGATGCGCGTTGTACCACAAAAATCCAATCGACGACCCGACCATCGCCCCACAAAAAATCGTCAACTCGCCGACCTGCGGCATACGCTGCAGTTCCAGATACGTAGCAAACGCCGCGTGTCCGCTTACATAGGTCAGCACCGCCAGCGCACCCGCGGCAATCACGGTGCAGCCAATCGCCAACCCATCCAACCCGTCGGTAAGATTCACCGCGTTGCTCGAACCCACGATCACGAACGCTACGAACGCCATGAACGGCAGAAACGCCAGCGGCCAAAGATGCGGAAATCGCTCCAGAGTCCCTACGACCAGATCGGGATGGAACTGCTTCGCAAACGGCACAATCAGGCGGGTGGAATACATTCCGTAGGTCTGCATCGCGATCAGCATCACCGCAATGATGATGCTGGTGGCAATCTGCAGCCCGAGCTTTGCTCTTCCAGTCAGGCCGAGATTACGACGATGCACCACTTTGGTGTAATCGTCCGTGAATCCGATTGCAGCGAAGGCGCACGTGGAAAAAACAGCGATCCATACGAAGCGATTGCTGAGGTCCGCCCAAAGCAGCGTCGGCACGACAATGGCAATCGCGATCAGTAGTCCGCCCATTGTCGGCGTTCCAGCTTTTTTCTGATGAGCCTTCGGTCCCTCTTCGCGAATAAACTGCCCAATCTGAAATTCTCGCAGGCGGTTGATCACCAGCGGACCGACAATGAGCGCGGTAAACAACGCGGTAAGACTGGCGAACGCAGTGCGGAACGTGAGATAGCGGAAGATGCGGAACGGCGGAAAATAATGTTGCAGCTTCACAAACAACAGCCAATAGAGCAATCAGCCTCCGTACCCCGATCCGATTAATTCCTGCTTCGTCTCAATTCCCGTTTTCGCGTCGCGTCTTCCAGATATCGAGTGCTTTCTCAAGCTTGACCCCTCGCGAAGCCTTCAATAAGACCAGGTCTCCATCGTGCGCTTCGCGCGCCAGCCACTCGCCAGCCTCTTCAGACGATGCCACAAATTCCGCGCAGATTCCTGCATCCCTGGCTGACTCGACCATAGCCTGAGCCAGTCCTCGCACTCCGAGCAAGACATCAATTTTCTTCCCAGCAATGTGCCGTCCGGCCTTGCGATGAAGTTCTTCCCCGGCGGAACCCAACTCGAGCATCTCGCCCGCCACCACAATGCGCCGCTTCGCCGTCATCGCTGCCAAAGCATCCACCATCGCTTCCAGTGCCTTTGGATTGGAATTGTAACAATCGTTGATCGCCGTGATGTTACCCAGTTGGAGAACCTCTCCGCGTTTCTCGGCCGGAGCAAGAGTCGCCAGCGCCGCGACCGCTGCCGAAGGCTTCATTCCGTGTTCCAAACCCACTGCCACGGCTGCCAGCGCGTTGAGGACATTGTGTTCCCCCACCAGGGGAAGCCTGGCAAGTTCCCGCACTGCGCCAATTACAACCTCGAACTCCGCGCCCTCGCGTCCCTTCGAGCAAATATTCTCGGCCCGCACGTCCGCGGTTAGTCGCGTGCCGTACATCACGACCTTGCCCTTGAAGTCGCGGCCAAATTGCGAGACGTACTCATCGTCGGCATTCAGCACTGCCGTGCCGTTTGCAGGCAACGACTCGACCAGTTCATACTTCGCCCGCGCGATTCCGGCAATTGAATCGAAAAACTCCAGGTGCACGGGCGCGACGTTGGTGACTACGCCAATCTCCGGCTGCGCAATTTTCGCCAGCGCTCGAATCTCTCCGGCGTGCGACATTCCCATCTCGATGACCGCCACGTCATATTCCGACTCCAGCTTGAGCAGCATCAGCGGCAATCCGAAATGGTTGTTAAAGTTTCCCTCCGACTTCAGCACTCGAAACTGTGCGCTCAAGACGTGCGCAATGGCTTCCTTCGTGGTCGTCTTCCCTGCTGACCCAGTTACCGCAACCAGCGGTTTGCCCCACAGTTTGCGCACCGCTGTAGCAAGAGTCTGGAGCGCAACCAGCGTATCTTCGACCACCAGTAGTTTTGCATTTTCCGAATAGCGACCTAACTGATCCTTTCGCACAACCGCCGTAACTGCACCATTCTTGAGCGCCTGCTCTACGAAGTCGTGCCCGTCCAATCGCTCGCCTTTTACCGCAAAAAAAAGCTGGCCTGTGCCCATGGTTCGCGAGTCGATCGAGTAACCTACTGCCACTTCTTCGGGAGAGAACTTCCCGCTCCCAGAAACAAATTCGGCGATCTTTCTCAAGGACAGTTTCACCGCGTCGCTCCTGCCGAAGCGGCGATGCAGTCGAACCCCGTCGTACGTAATGCCTCGCGCGCCACTTCTACGTCGTCAAACGGAGCCGTTCCCTGACGCGTTACCTGCACTTTCTCGTGACCTTTGCCCGCCAGCAATACGATATCCCCCGGGCGCGCTTCGCCAATGGCCAAAGCGATCGCTTTGCGCCGGTCGGCCTCCACGGTGTATTTCACGCCGGTTTTCTGCAGACCTACGACCGAATCGTTAATAATTGCGAGTGGATCTTCGCTGCGTGGATTGTCCGACGTGAGCACAACGAAATCGCTTCCTCGCCCCGCGGCTTCGCCCATCAGCGGACGCTTCTTCCGGTCCCGATCTCCTCCGCATCCAAACACCGTCAACACTCTTCCCTTCGCTCCAGTACCAGCGGCCAATTCCCGAGCCAGGGCCGTCAGATTCCGCAAAGCGTCATCGGTATGTGCGTAGTCCACGACAACCGTAAAAGGCTGGCCACAATCCACCCGCTCAAACCTTCCCGGAACGCACGCCAGTTTGTCGACACCCGCGGCAATCGACTGCGGCGCACACCCGCGAGCATAGGCTGCTCCCGCGGCCGCCAGAATGTTGTACACATTCACCCGCCCAATCAACGCCGAAAACACCGCGATCTTCGTTCCCAATAGAACCAGATCAAAGCGCGTCCCGCGGGTTGTGATCTCAACGTTCTCCGCGTGCAGGTCGCCGCTCTGCCATCCATATTTCAGAATTACTGAGCTGCGCTTACGGCTGAACTCAGCCAGCTTCGCGCCGTATTCATCATCGATATTCGTAACCACGGCTCGTGGTGGATCGGTGCCGCAGCCTTCAAACAGCACTCGCTTGGCCGCGAAATACTCTTCCATTGTCTTGTGATAATCGAGGTGGTCGCGTGTCAGATTGGTGAACACGGCAACATCAAACGGAACGCCAAACACGCGCTCCTGCGCCAGCGCGTGGGAAGAGACCTCCATCACGGCGTCAGTGGCGCCGTGACCCAGTGCCTCATTAAAAATGCGATTCAGTTCCAGTGCTTCGGGCGTGGTATGCGGCGCGGGCAGAACCTTTCCCGCCACATGATATTCAATGGTACCGATCAACGCGCTCTTGCGTCCCGCAGCAGTCAAAATCGATTCCAGCAAAAACGCGGTTGTGCTCTTCCCGTTCGTCCCAGTAATTCCCGCAATCGCAATCCGCTCCGCTGGCTTCTTATAAAAGTTCGCGCTAATCCGCGCCAGCGCTCGCCTCCCGTGCGGAACCAAGGCCCATGCCACCCCTGCACGCGGCTGCTCCGCCACAGAATCCGTGACCACAGCCACGGCGCCCGATTGAATCGCCTGATCGATGAAACGGTTGCCGTCGCTTGTTTCGCCGCGCATCGCAACGAACACACAGCCGGGCTGCACCCGCCGCGAGTCATATTCCACACTACTCACGTCCGGATTCCCGCTCTGCGCGAGAACTTCCGCTCCATCCAGCACCTGTTGGAAAGTCATTGCTCAGAATTATATGGCCGAGGAGCGCGGACCTGGCGTCGAAACGGCCAGATGATAAACACGAAGGGAGAGGCCAATACAGGACTTCTGGGGATTGCTGGTTACTAACGATATGTTCCGCATGACTCCATTACGCGCTAAATTGCAGGTATGTCCACCGGAACCGGTCGCTCCAAATACCGCTGCACCCAATGCGAAATGTCGGAGAGCCAGTGCGAGTGCGACAAATTCTGCTGCCTCTGTCAGTCGCAGCTCGACATCCGCATCTGCGAAGACGGCCTCATGTACTGCGAACCCTGCCGCACCGCCGCCGATTATAGAACCTCCGATTAAGAAAACTTCGTGCCCGGCTCGTTTGAACGAATTGCAGTGCCTTTTTCGGCAAATTGCGCTATAAAGCCCTCGTCCAACTTTGGCGTGATTCGTTGAAGGAGGTAAGGGGGTACCGAATGGCAGTTCTAGAGCCAAAGGATTTTCTCACGCTGTCCATAAGCTCCTTCTCTTTGCTAGTGTCGTTAATCTCGTTTGCGCTGATATACCGGCAGCGGGCAATAGAAAACCGGCGGGCCATCCGGCAGTCCCTTACAGATGCCGTCAATTCACTGACCGAGGTCAGTCTCGCGATGGCCAAGCTCAAGATCGAGAACCCCCATGCGCCTCCAGACGTAGTGTCCCTGCGTCGAACCTACAACTCAAGTCGGCGATACCTGGCGAATCACTCCGAACTCCTCATGGAGCAAATCCCAAAGCTTACGACGGACATAGATCACAACGTGCTAGCAGTTGCTTTCGACGCAATAGGGGACTACGAAAGAGCTGGTGCGCACTGGAATAGTTGTGTCGAGGCTTCGCCCGCCGGACCTCTACGCGCTATGAATCTTCGGGGCCTTGCACGTTTCTTATTCGGTCAGGGAAAGTTCGATCAAGGTAGGGGGAAGTTCGAAGAGTCTCTGCGGATCAACCTTCCCGACGACGACAGCAGCCGCGGACTTCGTGCAGACACCTGCGCGATGTGGTCGGCCGCGGAGCGCGAATCTGGTTTCACTGACGAGGCGGAGCGCCGACGGTCGCAGGCGATCCAAGAGGCCACTCGCATTAGTCACAAACGAAAGCAGACGGACATGCTTAAGTACATCAATGACCTGTCGCAATGACTCTTGGAGAACCAACCGACAGTCGGCGCCCCTCAGATCACTACCGCTTCCCGGTATTCTCCGAATACCCTCCGCATCGCATCCGAAATCTCGCCCACAGTTGCGTAAGCCTCCACGGCAGCTAGAATCCTGGGCATTACATTCTCACCTGATCGCGCCGCGTCTTCTACCTGTTGCACCGCGGCCTTCCACGGACCCGCATCCCGCCGCACCCGCAGTGCTCGCACGCGCTCAATCTGCCTCGGCTCCTGCGCAGGATCGATCTTCTGGATCGGAATCGGCTTCTCTTCCTCCACTTCAAACCGGTTTACGCCGACCACTACGGCTTCCTCACCATCAACTGCCTGCTGATATTCATACGCCGCATTCTGAATTTCCTGCTGCACGAATCCGCGCTCGATCGCTTTCAGCATGCCGCCCATCACTTCGATTTTTCCCAGATACTCCGCCGCGCGCTTCTCGATCTCATTGGTCAGCGACTCGATGTAGTACGATCCCGCCAGCGGATCGACTGTCTGCGGAGCCCCGGACTCATACGCAACAATTTGTTGCGTCCGCAGCGCAATCCGTGCTGCCTGCTCTGTCGGCAACGCCAGAGCCTCATCATAGGAATTCGTATGCAGCGACTGCGTCCCGCCCAGCACCGCGGCCAGCCCCTGGATCGCCGTCCGCACAATATTATTTTCCGGTTGCTGCGCGGTCAGCGTCGATCCTGCGGTTTGGGTATGAAAGCGCAGCATCCACGACCTTGGATTCTTCGCCTTAAAGTGCTCGCGCATGATGCGCGCCCACATTCTGCGCGCGGCGCGAAACTTCGCCACCTCTTCCAGAAAATTGCTGTGGGCGTTGAAGAAAAACGAAAGCCGCGGCGCGAACTTGTCCACATCCAGCCCCACTTTGATCGCCGCTTCCACATAGGCCATGCCATTGCCCAGCGTGAACGCGACCTCCTGCACCGCGGTCGATCCGGCCTCGCGCATGTGATAGCCGGAAATCGAAATCGTGTTCCACTCGGGAACATTCTCGTTCGCCCATGCGAAAATATCTGTAATCACCCGCATCGCCTGCTGCGGCGGATAAATATAGGTCCCGCGCGCAATGTATTCCTTGAGCACATCGTTCTGCACCGTACCGGACAACTTGCGAATATCCGCGCCGTGCCGCTTCGCAACCGCAACATACAATGCCAGCAGAATGGATCCTGTTGCATTGATGGTCATCGATGTAGAAATCCTGGTGAGGTCGATCCCGGCAAACAACCGTTCCATATCCTCGATCGAGTCGATCGCCACGCCCACCTTGCCCACTTCGCCTGCCGCCAGCGCGTGGTCTGAGTCCATGCCGATCTGCGTTGGCAAATCGAATGCCACCGAGAGGCCGGTGGTTCCATTGGCTAACAAATACTTGTAGCGTTTGTTCGATTCCTCGGCGTCGCCCATGCCCGCGTACTGCCGCATGGTCCACAACCGCCCGCGATACATCGTGGCCTGCACTCCACGCGTAAACGGATACTCCCCGGGATAACCGACCTCGCTCTCATAATCGGAGCCCTTCAGATCAGCAGGCGTGTAGAGCGGGTTCACGGGAATATGAGACGAGGTCTCCACCTCCGCCGTGAGTTTCTGCGCTGCGACCCTGATCTTGTCAGCCATACTTGAATTATTTCGAGAACTCTGAAGATCCCGTGTTTTACCGTCGAGACTATGGAAGAAAAAGACGTAATGAGTTTAATAAACGTCTATGAGTTCTTGCTTTTTTTTCTCACTCTCCAGAACGAACTTACACCAAACCAGGCGAATGTCAGGGTGAAGCAAATTGCAACCGCCACGCGTCCCAATCCCGTCCGCCCGGCCTGATATTTCGAAAATTCGTGGGCGAGGGCAATCCCGCCACTCGCCGCCATCACCAGGAAAACAAGGCCCGTAACCTCCAGCCACAACTGATGCAGCACTCGTCCTAAGGCCCGCGCCGTGGTGGACACAGCTTGCCCTGCCGCCCGCAGAGTCCGGCTGCGCTTCGCCTGCTGCCCTGCGACGCGAGCTACGACGCCTAACTTTCGTGCGGTAGAAACCTTGTTCACGGCCTCGATTTTATCAGTCTTCGGCGCTACAATAACGCAAAGCTGCGTCCGCGACAGAAACCGTTCAAGGGCGACAGGCATCCAAGTGCTGGTGGCATTTTCTTAGCCAGAGCAGGGTGGCGACTTCCGGGGGAATACGTGGACCAGCAACTCAAGCAACTCATGAAGGAACTCGGCGAAGCCATCAACGAATCTCTATCGGACTCCGAACAGATCGCAGAAGTCGTATCCCGCATCAAAGAGGGCGGCTACGATATTTTCCTGGTCCTCGAAGCCACTATCGGCGTGAGTAAGCAGGGCGAAAAATCCTCCGACAAGACTTCCCTCGTCACTACGCTCTCGACCAATCCGGAGTTTAAGGTCAACGACCAGGATCTAAAATTTCTTAAGTCTCTGCGCATCAAGATCGAGGAAGAAAAAGAAAAATAGTAAGCCGAACTGAAGGCTTCGGATCTCAGACTCTTTAATCTCCATCTATCGCCGTAGTTCGGACCCCAGAAATCCAGCGTCCATCTCGCCCGAAACTTCTCCTCGGGATGAGGGTTTTCAATCCGTATGCCGCGTATCACTCTCGCGTCGAATGCAATTTTGCTAGCCCTCGGCATATTCCTCGCTTCTTCTGCGGTTGCCGCTTCCTCTTCACCTCCCGGCCCATTAATTGTCGACAACAACAGCCACATCGTGGTCATGGAATATGAAGCCTGGTTCGGTCCGAATGCCGTCACGTTTCAAAGCGCCGCCGCCATGCCGGTACTGCAATCGGCGGACATGCAAAGCGTCGGCGGAGGCTATGACAGCGCCGATCCCGCCGTAATCAAACAGCATGTGGCCTGGATGGAATCGCTTGGCGTCGATGCCGCCATCGCCGACCTTACCAACAACGTTAGCTGCATCTTCAACAGCGAGCAGTTCATTATGAAATATGTCCCGAACTGCACAGCTTCCTTCCGAATCTACAACCAGAACATTCGCGATAATACCGGCAACTTGTTTCCCGCATGGACCATGCTGGGTAGCTCACTCAGAATAATTCCGCAGTTGGGAGGCATCGACCAGAACGTTATGTTTCCGGACGTCGATGGGAAGACCGCGCTGGAAAAGGAAATCGACTATTTCGGAGTGCTCATGCAGCATTATCCGGGTCGGAAGGTTATTTACAAGGGCAAGCCTCTCATGTTGATTTTCCTTGGCGCGGCTCAGGACCCCAACCCGCAGGATCATCCTCTCTGGTTTCAGATCAGGCGATTTTTGAAAGAGCATCCGGAGATCGAAAACAAGTACACCTTCAAGATGATCGCGGGATACCTTGATAGTCAGTCCTACCTCTGGCTCAACCAGAGCACTCCCAACGGACCCGTCGAGGTGAACCCAGAATATGGTTTTTGGAGTTGGGTTGATCGGCTGAGTACTTCGTGCACGCAATCGCTGTGTCCTTACTATCCTTCTTACAACCTGGCCGGTTCGCGAGTGGAGAACTTCACCGCCTCGATCGCCACGGCGGGACAGAATGGATGGGGATGCCCTAACTCGGATGCTCCTCCTTATTGTTCGGACGACGCGCTGCGTTTCGGCAACGACGATTCTTACGTGACTCTCGACGCTTTCATGACCTACGCGCGTCAGCTCGATCCTATCTTTTTGATCATCCATCAGTTCAATGAATTCGTGCCACCCGATGAGGGCTTTGACGCAAACACCGACGATGATTCCGAGCCCTCGAACCTCTGGGGCTTGGGAGCGCTCGATGCAGTGAGGCAACAGATCCGCCTGTACCACCAAGGCTCAGGAGCCTCAGAGGCAGCGCCAGCTACGCAGCCCAACGACTAGCGGCCGGTAGACCGGGTACTTTTTGGTGCAATGCAAAACATCCTGTAACTGCGAATCTCCGCCAACCTCTTCCGCTGTGCTACCATCTACTGTTTTTCTAGGTTATTCCAATGAAAGACACTCTCGGAGTCCTTCTCGCAGGCGGCGCCGGAGAGCGCCTTTATCCACTCACCCGCGACCGCGCCAAACCCGCCGTCATCTTTGGCGGAATGTATCGCATCATCGACATCACCCTGTCGAACTGCCTCAACTCCGATCTGCGGCGCGTCTACATTCTCACGCAGTACAAAGCCCTCTCGCTGAACCGCCACATCCGCGAAGGCTGGAACGTCCTTGGCCGCGAAGTGGGAGAGTTCGTCGAAGTCCTTCCACCCATGAAGCGGGTGAGCGATCAGTGGTATCAGGGCACCGCCGACGCGGTTTACCAGAACATTTATTCCATCGGATCCGAGCAGCCCAAGCACGTGCTGATTCTTTCCGGCGATCACATCTACAAAATGGATTACGGCAAGATGATGAAGCAGCACTGCGATTCCGCTGCGGACATCACGCTGGCAACGATTCAGATCGCTCCGGAAGAGACTTTCCGCTTCGGCGTGGTCGAGGTCGACAAGGACGGACGCATCAATGGCTTCGAAGAGAAGCCCAAAGAAACCAAGCTGCGTTCACCGTGGAATCCCGCAAAGGTGGACGGTTCCATGGGCGTGTATCTATTCAACGCCGACGTGCTCATCCCTGTTCTGCTGAAAGATGCTGAAGACACAAGCTCGAGCCACGATTTTGGCAAAGACATTCTGCCCAAGATGGTCGACGACTATCGCGTCTTCGCCTACGACTTCATCGACGAAAACAAGAAAGAGGCGCTCTACTGGCGCGACGTGGGCACGCTCGAGGCCTACTACGAAGCCAACATGGACATCGTGTCGGTCTCTCCGATTTTCAATCTCTACGACCAGGAGTGGCCGATCCGCACGCATCAGCGGCAATATCCGCCGGCAAAATTTGTCTTCGCCGAGAAAGATCGCATGGGCACCGCGCTCGACTCCATCGTCTCAAACGGCTGCATTATTTCTGGCGGCGTGGTCAGGAATTCCGTGATCTCGCCGGACGTGCGCGTGAACTCCTATTCGGAAGTCGACTCCTCGATCTTGTTCTCGCACGTCGCCGTAGGACGCCATTGCCGCATCCGCCGCTGCATCATCGATCGCAACGTTCATCTCCCCGAAGGCACAACAATCGGCTACGACACCGAAGCCGACCGCTCCCGCTACTTCGTCACCGACAGCGGCATCACCGTCGTGACGCGCGACTATTCGCTCTTCGAGAATCCCGTGACGGTGGATTACTTCACCAGCGAGTAGACCGGGGTAGGCTTGGCGGTTGAATCTGTATAACTAGAAGCTATCTCATAAAATGGTTTCGGGAAGGGCACGACGTTCAGTCGTGCCGCCCAAGTCCAAAAAGGACGCGTGCTTTAGCCCCTGAGGGAGCCGGCTATGTACTTCCTCGGTTCATTATGAGATGGCTAGGAACCCGGAGAAGGCGGGGCGAAAACACCCGGCTGATCTCGGTCAGACGGTCGCGAGACGAAGAGGTGAGGATTTATGAAAGCGAAGACATTGGACCGCATGTTTGACGCGGGTGAGAACGTCGTAGACCAGCTCGATCTCAGCAAGGCGCGGCGAGTTGGCACTGATCCCAAGCGAGTAAACGTCGACTTCCCTGCTTGGATGGTGGACTCTCTGGACCGGGAAGCCCGCCGGCTGGGCGTAACCCGACAGTCGCTCATCAAGCTCTGGCTTGCCGACAAGTTGGATCGCGCAGTTGAAAAGTAAAGCTTGATCGTCCTGAAATTCGCAATACATTATTGCCGCGGAAAATCCCGTGACGGTGATTACTTCACCAGCGAGTAGGGACTGTCATTCCGAAGCGCGCCGACAGGCCCAAGAACCTGCCCTGTGAGCGAACCCGGAGGGAATGTGCTGTTCGCGTGCAGCGCCCCAACTCATGTGGAGACGGCCGCCCCGGCCGTCAGCGGAGCAAAGCGACGCCGTGTGGAACGGACACTCCTGTCCGTTGCCTTTGCCGTTGCTGTTGATCTTGACCATCGAAGCTGATTTTGACCTCCTCGCCCCCGACGCCCCCACGGCTCCGCATTGCGCTGTCATCCTAGGTCGGACGCCCTTTGCAGCGAAGAGCCTGTCGTGAGCCCGTCGAAGGGACCGATGCAACCTGCCGCGGCGCAACAACCTCATATGACTCACCTATAGCCGCTTCGTGCCACTCCGACCCACACGAAAGTAGCTTTGCATTCCGTTCCCTGCGAGTGTAAAAAGAAGCCGACAGCAAGGCGGGTTGGACATCTCTAACCGTGCCGTGGGGTGTTTTTCAAATGAGAAAATTGCTCACACTTAATAAAGAGGGCAAATTGTCCCTGCGGTCAGCCGATGGCATCGAGACCGTCGCGCAACCCCGACGCCGGAATGTCCTGCTCTTAGTCGACGTATCCGGGAGCATGGCGGGACCAAAGATTGAGCAAGCCAAGAGTGGCGCCATCGACTTCTCGCATTCCGCAACCTCAAGGTCATATGCAACGGCACTCGCTGTTTTTGCGGACCGTGCCGCAATGGTGTGTGACCCGACGGCTGACGCTGCTCATTTCGCTAGCAAGATTGCTCGCGTCAACATCGGCCTGGTCGGCGGCACGACTGACCTCGCCGCGGGCCTCGCGTTAGCTGGTAAATTCCGCGACCTGGCGGCGGTAGTGATTGTGACGGACGGACAAACCAACAACAATCATGCCGCCCTTCAGGCCGCTGATACATTGAAGAATCGGGCAATCGACATCATTTGCATCGGTACGGACGACGCCGATAGAGATTTCCTCGGGCAATTAGCCACTCGCTCGGATCTAGCAACACACGTCCCTTCCAAGAGCTTGCGCTCCGCAATCACGGATGCGAGTCGATTTCTGCCGCAGGGCTGACGCAATGAGCGACGAAACGTATTACACAGTCCTGAACATTAACGAGACTGCCTCGCCGTCCGAAATCAAAACTGCCTATCGCGACCTCATCAAACAAGTCCATCCCGACACAATCGCCAACTTAGCACCCTATCTGAGGCGCCTAGCTGAGGAGAAAGCGAAGGAGATTACTGAAGCATACTCGGTACTCTCAAATTCTAGTAAGCGCCGAGACTACGACCGACAATTAACTGAATACAGACGGCAGAACGCGCCGCAAGCACCACCTCAGCAAGCCCCGCCACAATCTCAGCCGCATTACACGCACACATCTTCGGCCACTCCGAGGCAGGGGAAAGGCTACAATTGGGCTCCATTGCGCGGATGGGCAGAGAAACACCCTCTCATGTTGATTATGTTCGTACTTTTCATAGTCGTCCTTATCGGTATTTTCTCAGACGGCACAAAACCCAAAGGAGGAGCGGAGACCGTCGATGCAAATGCACAGAAGAAGAGCGACGCCCAGATCGCCTCTGACTACGCCGCCCGCGTCCATACTCAGGATCCCAAGCCGGTTCCCGCGCCTCCATCTGGATTTGAGGTCGTGGAACCTGCAGCTATAGCAGCCCAGAGCACACCAAAACAACAAGGGAATGTTCCCGTAACCGTGACCTGGGCGAAGATGCACGGTCTGAAGGCAGAAGTAAAAACAAAAGAAGACTTCTGCGCTGCTGGTGCGACACGAGAAAGCGACGGAACAACAGAGGAAGAAGAGGGATACTGCGCTTCACCACTGCTCTATTGGGACGATTTTGTTAAGAAGCAGAGAGTGGGCGGTTCCGTGCGGATGATGAGCCTCCCGAGGACGACTGCTACCTCTTTTGGGGTAGTCGAGGGACCCTGCTGCAAGCTAGTCGTAACCAAGGATTACAGTCGATTGGAGAAGCACTGTGCGTTCGCCGCCGGATCCTTCCCGTGTGGCGTCGGTGCAGATGAAGACATCGCTGTTTTACATCAGGGCGATCTGCTGACCCTGCTGGAGCCCATCTGCAAGCGTACGACAGATGGGAGACATGCCTGTCATGTAAGGGTCAATGAAGGGGGATGGGTAGGCTTTGTGGGTGAAAAGTTCGTGGAAATTGCGGGAAACGAATGAACCTCGGCGGATTCTCATGGAGGAAATTCTTGGGACTCTCCGCTTTCAAAACCCGAGTCTCGCGTTCGATTCGCGTGCCTCTGACTCGCTCGGGACGACAGCGAAAGATCGGGGCATTTGTTCTGAAACTGCTTCGTATAGACAAATGGATTTGAGCCGAGAGGCACGAGGGGCAGCCTCAGCCGTGATCAAACCGCGACCAAAAAAATCAAAGGTGGACCAGATCCAATCGGGAAGTCATCAATTCCGCGACGGCCTGATTCCTTGTGTCCATTGCGACGGATGGTCATTCTGAACGCGAACGGACTGAGGAACAAAGAACACAGCAGTGACATCTAACCTTGCCCTCCACAACCCCAACCACCGATCATGGTGGCGGAGGCAATGCGGCATCATGATCTCTCGCTTTCAGCCATCAGCAAGCGCAGTCCTTTCAATATTTTGCGCACAAGCTCTTTCGATCCAATATTTTAGCCGGGCTCGCACAGGTCAAGAGTCAGCAAGTTGCTGATTGTAGATATTTTAGAAGATCGATCTGTGTTTTTTTTGATCTGGATCTGGCTGGAGAACAGAGCTCGCGAACGAGCTGGAGCAGTGGAGATGGAAAGACGCGGACAAAACCTGCCCTGAGCGTGTCGAAGGAGTGTCCGCGCCACACGGGCCACTCGCTCAGCAAACTGGGTATTAGGTACTAGGTACTGGGTATTGGTACTGGGTACTCACGGCTATCTCCCGGCAGCGAGAAATTGGGCAATCTTTTCATTCACGAATTTCTCGTCGGCGGGACTGCCACCGGCGCCGGCGGTGTGTCCCCATAACGACGGGATCGGAACCAGCGACACGTTAGGAATGAATGCCGCCTCATAGCGCGCATCTCCAATAGGAAAGTAGAGATCGGTTTCCGATGGCATGTATAGAAATGGAACCTTGATGGAGCGCAACGCGCGCTCCGTGTCTCCGCCGAATCCCGGAGTCGTTCCCACGTCGTGATGTTCCCAGGTGCGGCATTGCAGGATCAAGTCATTCGCATCCGCTCCAGGAATGAAGTTGGTGCGGAAGTCATTCAGCACACTTTCAAATGTTGTGCCCGGCTTCGAGCCTTCCTTCCACAACTCCTTGCGCCACCACTCCTGCGAGAATAGCCATGCCGTCCAGACAACGCCGAAGGCTTGCAATCCCTTGGTGGGCGGAGCAGTGTAGTCGCCATCTTTGAAGGCGGCGTCGGCGGTGAGCGCGGCGATCTGCCCTTCGAGGCGCACGACGCCGTGTCCATAGGTCTTTGCGGTTCCCGCGGTGGCTGCAATGCGATCGGCAAACGTTGGATAGCTGACTGCCCACTGAAACGCCTGCTGCGCTCCCATCGAAAATCCGATGATGGCGCGAAGATGCGTAATCTTGAGTTCTTCGGTGAGCAGACGGTGCACGGCCTCCACGTTGTCGCGAATCGTCATCAGCGGAAAGCGCGGTCCATGAAAAGGCTCGGGCGTGTTGCTGGGAGAGGAAGAATGTCCGTTGCCAAACATCTCAGTGGTCACGAGAAAGAGCTGCGACGTATCGAGCGCGTGGCCGGGACCGCTCAGCCACTCGTAACCGTGATAGTCGGCCATGTAGTGCGAAGGCAGAAGCACGGCGTTGTCTTTTGCGGCGTTCAAGTGTCCGTAGGTTCCGTACTCGATTCTCGCCACGGGAAGTGTTGCGCCGCTCTCGGTGTGAAAGTTCGAGATGATGAACTCATGGCGTTCGCCGGGTTCGGGCTTCTTCGGCGCGTCTTGCGCGAAGACGGCTTGGCAGATCACGAGCAGGAAAAAGAGCTTCTTCATGTGTGCATTCCCTCTCTGTGCGAAGCAGCAGTATATGCTGCAAGTTTGTTCATGCATACGCACGACATAGTTGTGCCTCCTCGCTGCTACAATGCCGGGTTCACACCTGTACATATCTCGAACTTGCGGGAGCACATTCACGTACTGTCTTGTGAGGGCTGTGCGGTGGTGTTGTCCCAAAGCGACTAAAGTCGCTGTTCAGTTTTAATTGTGGGTACGGCGCGGCTTGAAGCCGCGCCCTTTCAAAGCAACATCAATATCGAAACGCGTAGTTATCGAAGCGCTGTCGTTATCAAAGCAGTGTCGTTGCTTTCAGGGGGCTTAGGGCGTGGAAGATGTCCAGGTAGTTGCGATGCTGGTGCGCCGGTGCGTTGCCGGCGATGCGGCTGCCTGGGAGGAAATCGTCCAGACTTACAACCGGCGTATCTATAACATTTGCTACCGCTTTGCCGGGTCGGCCGACGACGCCGAGGATCTCGCCCAGGAAGTTTTCATCAAGATGTACCGCACGCTGGCGAGCTACGACCCCGCGAAAGGGGCGTTCGTCACCTGGGTGACTACCATCACCCGCAACCTGCTGGTCGATCACTTCCGCAAGACCAAGCAGGACCGCATCACCGATTCGCTCGATGCAACATCGTCGGCCAACGAAGACTCACAGCCGCTCAGTGAGCAAATTCAGGACCAATCTGCCCCTCCCGACCAGCGCGTACGCAGCCGGGAGGTTGGAGAAACCGTTCACGCAGCCCTGGCGAAGCTCTCACCGGAGCTTCGTGAAGCTTTGATTCTAAGGGACTTACAGGATTTTGATTATCGCGAAATCGCAACCGTTTTGAAGGTTCCGGAGGGGACTGTGAAATCTCGAATAAATCGTGGGCGCGCGGAACTTGCACGCCTGTTACAACGTACCTATAGGCAGGTGATGTGATGCCAGACCAAACCAGTAACGGAATGCAGGGTCACGAGCTGCTTTGCTCTGAGTTTGACAGCCTGCTCAGCGACGCGCTCGATGGCGTTCTGAGTGGCGTCGGACTCGACCGCTTCCAGGCTCACGCGCGGACTTGTCCGGCGTGCGGGCCGCTGTTCGCCGAAGTCGAGGCGGGCCGCAACTGGCTGAAGGAACTCACGGAGGTGGAGCCTCCAGTCAGTCTGGTCAACAGTATTCTGGCATCCACGACGGGCGTTGACACCCAACGCCTGCGGGTGAATGCGTCCGCGCCGCAACCACGTGTTTCGTGGATTGCCGCTCGCTGGGAAAGCGCGCAGGCCTGGGTTTCGGAAGCTGTCCAACCTATTTGGGGGACGGTCCGGCAGCCGCGATTCGCCATGTCGTTTGGCATGGCATTCTTCGCGCTGTCGGTTGCTCTGAGCGTAATCGGCGTAAAACCCGCCGACCTCCGTTCAGTGAGTTTGCGCCCGGCGGCGATACGGCACACGTATTACAACACGCAAGCCCGCGTGGTGCGGTACTACGAAAACATCCGGTTCGTTTACGAACTGGAATCACGGGTTCGCGAACTCAAGCGAAGCGTCCAACCCGCCGAACCTCGTGAGTCCGCGCCAGCCAAGCCGAAAGATCCCAAGAACGACACAACCGAACAGCCCGAGCAGAAGCAGGAGCGCAACTATAGCCAGACCGATAGCCGTATTATTCTGGCCAGCGCTCCACTGGGTCCATCTGTAGACGAGTCGTATTCAGTCGAACGGCCTGTAGTGTCGGTGACCACATACAGGAGGTTCGTATGAACTGCGCCACGCACAACGATACTGCCGCAGTCGCATTCTGCCGCACGTGTGGCAAGCCACTTTGCAATAACTGCACCCGCGACGTTCGCGGAGTCGTGTACTGTGAGCCTTGCCTCGCGGCGAGACTGGAAGGCACTGCTCCGCCGGCGGCGGCATTCGTACCTCCAGCGGTGGCTTATACCGCACCGGTCGCATCTGGCGTAGCCCCGAGGGCATCGTCCGGATCGGGTCCCAATCCTGCGGTCGCGGGCATTCTTGCCGGATTCTTTCCCTTCGGCGTAGGCGCTGTTTACTGTTCGCAATACGCGAAGGGACTCGCCCACCTGCTGATCTTCGCGATGCTTATTTTCGCCTGCGATCATGCCGGGCGCTGGGACTTTATCTTTGGGCTAGGAATCGCATTTTTTTACGTGTACCAGATCATCGACGCAGTCCGCACGGCTCATGCTCTTCAGGCCGGACTACCCGCTCCCGATCCCTATGGTTTGGCGCAGACGTTCAGCATGGGCGGGCCCAGTGAAAGGGGCGAATCTAAAACCATCCCGGCTGTTGCGATCATTCTCATCGGCCTTGGTGTGCTCTTCCTGCTGCACACCATGAACGTCTTCGAGTTTGGCCTTGATCGCTTCTGGCCGCTCATCCTGATCTTCTTTGGCGGATGGATGCTTGCCAGGCAATGGGGTTTGATCCCGGGCCGCCGCTTCGGCTGCACCTGCGATCGCTGCCGCATGCGCAGGGCGATTGGGCCTGCCGTGGTCCTGACCATCGGTACGCTCTTCCTGCTGCAGAGCCTTGACGTGGTCAGCTTCGATCGTACCTGGCCCGCAATTCTGCTGGTGATCGGCATCATAAAGCTTTTGCAGAGCAGCGCATCTTCTGCGGGACACGTCGGCCCGCTCCCGCCGGCTCCGCCAGCGGTAGTGTCAGCGCCTCCGCCGCCGGTCTCCGATTCTGGAACACCATCTGCTGGAACACCATCCGCCTCCGGGGAGGCTCGCAATGTCTAGTCCAGTTCAACCGCCTGTTCAGCCTTATGTTCCACCGCGGCACCGCCGCCGCTCTTTCGCCGGGCCGCTCGTACTGATTGTCCTCGGCATCATTTTCCTGCTGGGCAACCTGCGCATGATTTCCTGGGGTCGACTGGGAATTTTGTTTGCTCACTACTGGCCCGCGCTTCTGATCCTGTGGGGCATCGTCAAGCTGATCGAGTACCAGCAAGCGCAGCGCGATGGAGTCCCCGTTCGCGGCATCGGCGCCGGCGGCGTTTTTCTGGTTATCTTCATCGTCTTTTTCGGGCTCATCGCCACTCATGTCGAGCGCTTCCATTGGAACGATATTCGCGACAACTTGAACATCGACGACAGCGATTTCAACGGCGTCTTCGGCGAAACTTTCAACTTCGATGACCACCTCGAACAGGTAGTCCCACCAACTGTCACCAGCTTGCGCGTGAATAACGATCACGGCGCGGTGCGCATCAACGTTGCCGACGACAATAAAATCACCGTCGTGGTGCGCAAGCGCATCGGCGCGGACAACCAGGGTGACGCCGACAAGTACAACGGTGAGACCAAGCCGGTGATTACTCCCGCCGGTTCCTCATGGACCCTCGATGCCAAAACACAGGGTGCCGGTGATCACGCTGTCCAGACCGATCTGGATATTTCCATCCCACGCAAAATGGAGTTGCATATTGTTTCGCGTCGCGGCGACGTTTCCGTCAGCGGTCGTGATGGCGACATAGACATCTCCAACCAGCACGGCGACGTTTCCGTGGAAGACGTAGCTGGCAATGTGAAATTGAATCTCGAGAAAAGTTCCCTCAAGGTTGAGCACATCACCGGCGACGTCCACATTGGCGGCCGGCTCAACGAGGTTTCGGTCACCGACATCAAGGGCGCGGCTCAACTCGAGGGCGAGTTTATGGAGAGCGTTAAGCTCGCCCACATCAGCAAGACCGTAGCCTTCAAGTCTTCGCGGACCGACATGGAGTTTTCCCGCATCGACGGCGATCTCGATCTCGACTCCGACGACCTGCACGCCGAACAGGTCACCGGGCCGGTTCACCTGACAACGCGCTCAAAGCAGATTCGACTGGAAGAAGTTTCCGGCGACGTTCGCCTGCAGGATGAAAACGGCGGAGTGACAGTGTCGATGCGCTCGCTCGGCAATGTGCAGATCGACAACCGCAACGGCGATGTGCAACTGGACATTCCGGAAAAAGCCGGCTTTCACGTCGATGCGCGGACGCGCGACGGTGAAATTAAATCGGACTTCACGGAGTTAAGCGTGGTGAACGGAGACCGTGAAGCAAAAGCTACTGGGAGCGTGGGCAACGCGAGTTCCCATATCGTGATCAATAACGAGCACGATGGTATCGAAATTCGAAAGGCCTCGGCCAGCGCGCCAACCCTGCCTGTCCCGCCTGCGCCCGGAAAACCGCCCAAAGCTCTGCCCGCTCCCAAAGCCAAAGTGGAACCAACGGAAAACTAAAACACTTTGTCATTCCGACCGAAGCTTCGCGTTCCTGAAGGGAACGGGATGCGAAGTGGAGGAACCTGCTGTTTTTTGGCCTGCTGTTTTTGGGCCTGACTAGGGCTAACCTACCCGCAGTCGCTCCGCCACCAATTTCTCCGCTAGCGCCAGCACTTCTTCCTCGCCCATCTTCGTCGAGTCGATCACTACCGCATCCTCCGCAGCCTTAAGCGGAGACGCAGTCCGGGTACGGTCGCGGCGGTCACGTTCGCGTAAGTCGGCGGCCACGCTGGCTGCGACATCGCCCTTGATCTTCTGCTGCTGCATGCGGCGCTGCTCGCGCACCACCGGGTCGGCATCGAGAAAAATCTTAACGTCCGCGTCGGGAAAAACCTTGGTGCCAATGTCGCGGCCTTCCATCACCACGCCGCCGCCCGCGCCCATTTCCCGCTGCCGCACTACCATCCACGCCCGCACCTCAGGATGCACCGAAACACGCGACGCCGCCTCGGTGACGTCGCGCTCGCGAATGCGCACCGACACATCCTGCCCATCGAGCAGAGTGCGGGTTCCACCCCGCGTCGGTTCGAGCTGAATGCGCGACTCCTGCGCGAGCTTTACCAGCGCGGCTTCGTCGTCGAACGACACGTCCTTATCAATCGCCTTCAACGCCAGCGCCCGGTACATCGCGCCGCTCTCCAGATTCACGTAGCCAAGTTTGCGCGCCAGCCGTGAAGCGATAGTGCTTTTGCCCGCGCCCGCCGGGCCGTCGATGGCAATAATCAGTTTGCGTTGGGAGTGATCGTGATCAGGGTGTTCAGTCATTGAGCAAGTAGACGATTGTACATGGAGAGAGTGAAGAATCGTGTGGGGACAGCCGCCCTCGGCTGTCTAGTCGAGCGAAGCTCGATCCGATTTTTCTTTCGCGCAGCACATACTAAAGAGCACAAGACTCCTCATTTTGCTGCGCGCTGCGGCCTCACGGAAACCGTTACCGCTTCCTTCACCGGCGTGATCTGCAGCATCGATCTCCCGCTCACATGTACAAAACTCAGTTCACGCGCCGCCAGCAGAGCATTCACGGCTTCCTTCACGCGCGACCTCGCCACGAAATTTCCGAAAAAGGTTTCGAGTTCGCTCTGCTCGGCTGCGACTACGCACTCCAGATATTTCGAGAGCAGCGCCGAGAGCGCCTCCTGTACCGACAGACCTACGCCTTCGCGAACCGCATCCGGCGCCCAGCGGTAGAGGACATCCCAGAACGATCCTTCCGAGGCCTTGTAGTCGACGCGGGTGATGCGCAGCTTCGCCAGCAACTCGCCTAGAGCCTTATCGAGAGCGGCCAGCGAGACGCTGCCGCCCAGAGCTTCCTGAAGTTTCGTTTTTGAAATAGGGCCGTCGCGCCGGATCAACTCGAAGGCGTCGCAAGCCAGCGGCGAGTAAGCAGAGCGCGGCCCCTGCTTGGGCGCCAGTTTGGGATTGCGCTCACCCACCAGCGCATAGAAATATGGAAACGCCGAAGCCGCCACCAGGAACGCATTGTTCTCATCGAACAGATTCGCCTCATACACCGCACGCTCGCGCAGCAAGCGCACCATGAGTTCAGTCGCTTCCAGCGCTCGCGGATCGGAATAAGCATGCTGCCAAGTTGGAAGGCGATCGTCGGATCCGACAAACGCACCGATGAACGTCGGCACCGGCATCGTCGGGCGCATGGGGTACATCAGGCAGAATCCCACGCTCTCGACAAACTTGCGCGCCTCTTCAATCGTCCGGATGGGCTTGCCATCCAGCCGCCATTTCTCGCTCCGCAGTTGCTGTAGGTCCTGCTCGGTCATAGGATCGCGGTCAGCAGCTAGGAATTGGCGGTTGGCAATTAGCAAGAACGTCCTTCGCCAGAGCTAATTGCCAATTGCTAACTGCTGGTTTTTCTCAGATTCTCTTGAACGCCTTCTGAATATCCTTTACAGAATACCTCAGGACAACCGGCCGGCCGTGCGGACACGACATGGGATGGTCGGTTTTCGCGAGTTCGGCGAGCAGCCAGTCCATTTTGTTTTGCTCAAGTGGCATATTGACCTTGATCGCGGCATGGCACGCGATGGACGCCGCAATGCGCCCTCGAATCTTTTCCAGGTTCAACGACTGCTCCTCCCGCGAAATCTGGTCGAGCAACTCGTGCAGCATGCGCTCAACCTGCGCCGCGTCCACTCCGGCCGGCGCAACTTTCACCGCAACGCTGCGCGCGCCAAACGGCTCAGCTTCGAAGCCGTTGTGTTGTAATTCCTCGGCAATGTCCGCGAAAACCGCCTGCTGCGCCGGAGACAGCTCCAGCACGATCGGCATCAGCAACCGCTGGCTCTCCACTTTCTGCACTGCACGCTGCTTTAAAATGCGTTCAAACAGCACGCGCTCGTGAGCCACGTGCTGATCGATGATCCACAATCCATCTTCATTCACTGCGAGAATAAACGAATTTCGGATTTGTCCCAGCGGCCGCAGCGTGGCTAGCGAATCGAGTGTCGAATTTTCCTGATCGAGTTCCTGTGCGTCGAGCTGGGCCGTGTCCAGAGGAGCGGCGCAACCATTGTCTGGAACGGTTTCGGCAAAGCGAGCTTCCATTCCGCGCGCCACAGGAATTGCCGCGTTGGCTTCGACTGCAATCCCGTCCTCGAACTGCAACCGCGCGGAAATTGGTGGTGGCACCGGCGCCTGCAGCGCAAATCCATTGCCGCCTGTGATTTCATAAGGCGCGCGGCCCGGCGCCTCTGACGCCGGAGGCAGGTCAGACGGCGGCTCCCACTCTCTCGCTCCCGGCGTGAGCCCCGCGCTTGCGGTCGCATGAGCGCGAATTTCCGTCGTGAACTGCGGCGCTGGACGCGCCTTCATCAGCGCCGCCCGCACCGCATCGCGCACAAAATCGTGCACCGCCGTCGGCTGTCGAAAACGAACTTCTGTCTTCGAGGGATGGACGTTCACGTCCACTTCGCCGGGCGGCAGTTCCATGAACAGCAGCACCACCGGATACACCGACGGTGGAATGATATTGTGGTAAGCCTCCGTTAACCCGTGCTGCACCAGCCGGTCGCGAATCAGGCGGCCATTTACAAACACAAAAATCGAATTGCGATTCAGCTTCTGAATCTCCGGCTTCGAAACAAAGCCGTGCAGGCACATTTCGCCCGGTGTGGGGCGGGCGCCTCGCCCGCCGTCCTCGTCCAATTCTTCCTGCCTTCGCCACGGGGGAGGCTGCGGCAAACCATTGTGCTCGAGCGGCTGCACCGCGGCCACTGCGATCAACTGATCGAGCGTCTCTTTGCCGAGCACCTGATAGACGCGCTCGCTGTATCCCGCAACCGGCGGCGCTACCAGCATGGCATTCGTCATCGAGTGCAGTTCGAAGTGCTTCTCGGGATGCGCCAGCGCGTAGTGAGTGACCAGCGACGCAATATGCGAGAGTTCGGTCGACTCCGCCTTTAAGAATTTTTTCCGCGCCGGAATGTTAAAGAAGAGATCGCGTACTGTAATCGATGTCCCCTTCGGCAACCCAGCCTCTTCCACCCGCGCCATCCGCCCGCCATTGATCTCAATAATGGTTCCGGACGTTTGCATCTCAGAAGAATCGGGTGCCCCATTTCTCCCATCTTTTGGGAGAAGTGGGATTTTCTCCGTAGACATCGGCTCATTAGAAGCAGCGCAAGTCTCCAACCGCAACCGCGACACCGACGCAATCGAAGGCAGCGCCTCGCCGCGAAATCCCAGCGTGGCCACGCTCAGCAAGTCCTCGGCGTCTTTAATCTTCGACGTCGCATGCCGCTCAAACGCCAGCATCGCATCGTCGCGCACCATGCCGCATCCGTTGTCCGTAACCTGAATCAGCTTCTTCCCGCCCGCTTCAATGTTGATCTTGATCCGCGTCGCGCCGGCGTCGAGAGCATTCTCCAGCAATTCCTTCACTACCGAGGCAGGCCTCTCCACCACCTCGCCGGCGGCGATCTTGTTGGCAACGTGTTCGGGAAGTACGTGGATTTTGCCCATGGGGTAACTTCAAGCTCAGAAATTGCTAGGACAAATACGTGCGTCGCATCAGCCGTGCCATTGCCGCCCGCTGAAACCAATTCTTGACTGCATGGCGAGACTTCGAAATACGAACGTCCCGACGACCGCAATCTGACAATATCAATCGAGTATGATCGAACATTTCTACGCTTAGTTTAGGACCAACTACAACCTCGCGAATTGGCAGTTTTACGTTTGATACGTCCAGGCCAAAGATCGGTTCTCCAGGCCGAATCAACACTTCGGGTTCGATTCCTGACATCTCGATATATTTTCTCTCCCCGTCCTTCTTCACGTAACATTCGCAGTTTTTATCAGCTTCGCGGGCATCGGACGAGAAATGAGTACGGTTAGGGCGCGCAATTACGCGCCACTCGTACTCGTCCGAAAACTCCTTTGATTTAAACCGAACTACAAGCGATAGCAGAAACTCCGCTAAAGTGTCTGCTGTGAATCTCACCATGTCCGACGTCCACGGGCCAAAGGAAATACCCTGGATGATTGAGGTATCTTCTAGGATTGCGATCAAGGCTTTCAGAGCCTTGACGAGCAGTCGCGTTTGTTTTTTTCGGTCATAAATGACGGGTGCCAGTTCGGTCCAAAAACCTTGGCCCGATGCGAGCCCGCGTGGCGCCGTGACGCATTTATATCTCAAGGGATCAGTTTCAAAAACCAGGCAATAACTGCTTCGGAATTTTTCCCATAGCCTTTCGTTGTCATTCTTGCTCGAAAAACATGCGAGAAAAACCCACGAACGCCTTTGACCGGGCAAAAACTTGAGGTGCTCCAATAGGCTTCGCGTAAAGTTTGAAAGCCCGACAGATTTCAACTCACTCTCGAGCAATTCACCAAGAAGCTCACAACCATGGATGATCTCGGTCTCGTCTTTCCGTTGCGAGTCCGCCGAGTAGGCCCGCAACCTGTTGTCGGAAATAATCTTCGGAAACTTCTCGTCAGTTGTGTAATGGTACAAGTGCTCCGGGCACGGAACGCCGGGCAAACTAATCTCCCGGAATACCTTTAGAAGCTGATCGAGCAACCTGTCATAGTAGATAGTGGCCACAGTACTTCACTGTTTCCCGATCTTTATCCCCAACTCTTTCAGCTGCGCCTCACCCACCGGCGTCGGCGCATCCACCATCAAATCCACGGCACGCGCGGTCTTGGGGAACGGAATCACCTCTCGCAGACTCTCGGCGCCAGCCAGAATCATAACGATGCGGTCGAGGCCCAGCGCAATACCGCCATGCGGAGGCGTGCCATACTCCAGCGCTTCGAGAAAAAATCCAAAGCGCGCCCGCGCCTCTTCCTCGGTCATACCCAAGGCACGGAAGATTCTGCTCTGCACATCCTGGCGGTGAATACGAATTGACCCCGAACCCAACTCCGTGCCATTCAGCACTACGTCGTAAGCCAGCGCGCGCACCGCGCTCAACGGCGACAGCGGATCGTTCAGCGCTTCGACGCCCGTCTCCAACTTCGACATGTCTTCCTCGTGCGGCGAGGTAAAGGGATGGTGCGCTGCGTTCCAGCGTTTGTCGCCCTCGTCCCATTCAAACATCGGAAAGTTCGTGACCCACAGGAAGCGGAAATCCTTTCCAGCGTCGCCAGTCTTCTTGAAAATGCCATGCCGCTCCGCATACTTCTGCGCCAGCGCCAGACGCAACAATCCCGCCGAAGCGTAGATTGCGAGTTCCTGAGGAGTGACCTTGCGATGCTCAGACACGGGCGACTGGGGCCCCGCCTGCGCTGATCCGGCCACGATTACGATCAAGTCGCCATCCTCGCCGCCGCACTTTTTTGCAATCGCCGCCGCCGAGTCCTGATATTTGTTGCTGATGCGCTTGAAGTCTTCAAAAACCTTCGCCCCGCCTTTGGAATTGAACATCGGCTTGATGTCGTCGCGCTCCTTCCGCGACAACTCGCCAACCTTCGGCGTGCGAATGGCAATCACCGGAAGATTCGGATTGATGGCAAGTTCCTGCAAATTCTCCGCCGCAAAACATTCGCGCACATCAGTAAAGGCAGGCAGGCGCAAGTCTGGCTTGTCGATGCCATACAACCGGATGGCTTCGTCATAATCCATGCGGGGGAACGGCGCCTTAATCTCGCATCCCGCAGCGGCAAACGCCGCGCTCAGAAATCCTTCGACTACTTCCCAGACGCGCTCGGGCTGCGGATACGACATTTCCAAATCGATCTGCGTGAACTCCGCCTGTCGGTCCGCCCGAAAATCCTCATCGCGGAAGCAGCGTACGATCTGAAAATATTTGTCGAAGCCGGAGATCATCAGGATTTGTTTGAACATCTGCGGAGATTGCGGCAGCGCGTAAAACGACCCGGGCTGCACCCGGCTCGGCACCAGATAATCGCGAGCGCCTTCGGGCGTCGAACGCGTCATGAACGGCGTCTCAATCTCAAAAAATCCCGCGCCCGACAAATAATCGCGGATCGCCTTCGCCACCTTGTGCCGCAACTCGATGTTGAACTGCATCACGTCACGCCTCAGATCGATGTAGCGATACTTCAACCGCGTCTCCTCGTTTGTGAGGGCCGTATCCGACGGCAAGAACGGCGGCAGCTTCGACTCATTCAGAATGCGCAGCTCTTCTGCCACCAGTTCCACTTCGCCGGTTGGCATGTTCGGGTTGATCGTGTTGGCGTCGCGCAGCTTCACCGTGCCAGTTACGGCGATCACGTACTCGTTACGGAGCGCCTCCGCCTTTTCGTGGACCGCGGCATCGCGCTCGGCGTTAAGCACGACCTGGGTCACGCCTGTACGGTCGCGCAGATCGACGAACAGCAGGTTGCCATGGTCACGCCGCCGGTTGACCCAGCCCATGAGCGTGGCTTTCTTGCCCGCATCGGAAGCACGCAACGCCCCGCACATATGAGTTCGTCGTAGACTGCCTAGAAAATCGAGCAAAGTGTGTCCTTACAGTGAGATTTCCGGCAGAGTGCTGAACCAGAGATTATAAACGGTTGGAGAACGCAGGTACTCATGTAGGGACAGCTGCCCTCGGCGTCCCGCCGAGCGAAGCGAGGCGCTCAAGCCAGTCAGGTGATCCAATTATTTTTTCATGGCCTTGCCGTCCATCACCGTCGTCCACTTCGTGCCGTCCTCAGACATTTCATACATGAAGCTATACGAGGTAGCCGAAGTCACCTTGATTGTGTAGCGGCCTTTCATGGACATCCCGCCCATCTTCTCCTCATTCGTCCAAGTCCAGGTGTCGCCATCGACCTTGCCGCGGGAATCGTCGAACTCGCCAAAGCTATTGAACTCGCGGTAGGTATAAGCCTTATCCTCGGTGGAATATCCCAGCACCGACAATCCCACACCGTTCCCCATACCTTCCATCTTGAAGGTCGAGTGGCATACCACGTAAAATCCGCCATCCATCCACTCGCACTTGTCGTTCTCCACCGTCGTGCCGCCCGGACCCATCATCCCCGGTTTCATGCTGCCATCCAGAGTCCACGTCCCCGTGAACATATCCAGTTTTTTGACTTCAAGACCCGGTTTCGGCGACGGCGCCTGCGCGACTGCTACCGCCATGACTGATAGCCATAGCACACAAATCATTCCAGTTCGTCTCATAATCTTCTCCTCGCAGCTATCTTCCTGGATTTTACCTATACTTATCCCCGAATCGCCCGCACTAATCTCCGTTGCAAGCAAACTGTCATCCTGAGCGAAGCATTTGCTTTCGCAGAGCGGAAGCAAATGCGTAGTCGAAGGACCCCTTACCCGTCTACAGCATCATGAGCCCCGCGAGGAATTTCACCCTATCTTCTATTCTCGTAGCTTTCCCGGCAATTCCGCGCGCGGCACCGAAATCTGTTCGCCGGTTGCCAAATCCTTCATCGCGAACGCACCCGCTTTCACTTCATTCTCGCCCACGATCACAATGTATTTTGCACCCGCCTTCGTCGCCGCTTCAAACGATTTTTTCAACCTGAAGGTCTCATCCCCCAAATCGATTACCAGGTCGTGCCGGCGCAACTCCCGCGCCAACCGTGCCGCCTCACCGTTCATTCCCGGCCCCAGCGGAGCGACATACGCATTCGGCTTCTTCAGAACTCCCTCGGCTGAAGCAGATTCCTGCAATGACATCACCAGCCGGTCTTCACCAATCGCGAACCCGATGCCCGGAGCCGCCGGGCCGCCCAGCGCCTCGGAGAGCCCGTCATAGCGCCCGCCGCCCAGAATCGCATTCTGCGCGCCCAGCGCACCGTGTGTGAACTCAAACGCGGTACGTGTGTAGTAGTCGAGCCCGCGCACCAGTCGGTCGTTTAAAACAAACGGAACGCCAACAGCTTTCAGGATTTCCTGCACCGCTTCGAAATGCTTCCGGCATCCCTCGTCGAGAAACTGGCTGATGCGCGGCAGCGTCTCGATAATCGGCTGATCCTCCGGCACTTTGCAGTCAAGCACACGCAGCGGATTGGTCACCGCCCGCCGCTGGCAATCCACGCACATCTTCCCAACGACCGGCTCCAAAGCCTTGCGCAGCGCCTCGTTGAAGGCGGCGCGATCGTTGGGACAACCGACAGAATTCAGTTCGAGAGTCCAGTTGGCAATGCCCAGCCGATCCAGCAAAGTCGCCAGCATTTCGAGCACTTCGGCATCCCGTGCCGGAGATTCACTCCCCGCCGATGCTGGACCAATGATTTCAGCATCGATTTGGTAGAACTGCCGGTAACGGCCCTTCTGCGGGCGTTCGCGGCGAAACATCGGACCGATGCAATAGAGCTTGTTCAGCCCGCGGTCGCCTAGTTTGTGCTCGATGTAGGCCCGGACAATGCCAGCCGTCGCCTCGGGGCGGAGGGTTAGGGATTGTCCCTTATCGCTCTCGGCCCGCCCGCGATCTTCCCACGTATACATCTCTTTCGCGACGATGTCAGTCTCTTCACCCACGCCGCGCGCGAACAACTCCGTCGACTCGAAAATCGGCGTACGAATTTCCTGGAAGTTGTAGGCGCGGAAGACATCCCGCACCGCCGACTCCACAAAATTCCACAGCGCCGTCTCCGGCGGCAGAAGGTCTCGCGTTCCTCGAACGGCTTTAATCATTCAGTTTTCACTTGTCATCGGGATGGTCATCATTTATGCGCTTGTCATCCTGAGCGAAGACTTGCCTTCCGCGAAGCGGGAGAGCAAGTCGCAGTCGAAGGACCCCTTGCATCTCAACCGTGCCCTCGGCTCGCCTAGGAGTTTTCTCGATACTCTTGTAGCGTCTTTAAGTGCATCAAGAATGCCCCGCATCCCCATCGGCAGCGCAGGCAGGGTAGGGGTCCTTCGACTCCGCGAGCCGATGCGCTTCGCGCACCGGCCCTCTCCGCTCAGGATGACAACTAGGTACTAGGTACTAGGTACTAGGTACTGGCTACTATCGCTCCCGCAAATACTCCTCCTTATATCCCAAATAATTATTCGCATACCGCATGATGCTTTCCTGATCCTTCGCGCCCAGCTTGCGGAACAACTTTCCTGGCGAACCCATCCACAACGACCCCGGTTCCACTACAGTCCGCTCTGGAATCAGCGTGCCGGCGGCGATAATCGAGCCCGCGCCAATCTTCGCGCCGTTCAGAATGATCGAGCCCATCCCGATCAAACAGCGGTCCTCGATCACGCAACCGTGCAGCGTCACCGAATGGCCCACGGTGACGTACTCACCCAGAAACACGCCATACTGCCCTTTCATCCCGTGCAGCACACTGCAATCCTGGACGTTCGAATGCGCCCCGATGCGGACCGAGTGAACGTCTCCGCGGACAACCGCATTCATCCACACCGAAGCATGTTCGCCCAGCACCACATCACCGATAATCTGCGCCGAGTCGTCCACGTAACATGTTGCCGGAATCACCGGCGTGACACCTTTAAACGTCCGAATCATCTGTCACTCCCAAACCCGCCCCGGCTCCTGATGAAGAAGGAAACTGAACATAACACGATGAAGAATGAATATCACAGGATGCAAGTTCCTTCACATTGACAGCTCCCGGAAAACACATTAGAGTTCGATCCCATCTTCGCTCGCGTCCTTCGTCCCCCTGGGCAAATCGGTTTCAACGGAGAATCCAGCATGAAAGCCAAGAATCAAACTCCAGCTCAAAGTCGCCCCGCCTCTAACCTCGCCTCCAACGTAGATAAAGGACTCATACAGTATGCGGCGGCTGCCGGTGCAGCCGGTGTGGGATTGCTCGCCCTGGCACCAACCGCCGAGGCTAAGGTTATTTACACGCCCACGAACATTCCCATCACTGTTAACGGACCTTCCGTTCCAATCGATCTTAACAACGATGGTGTCCCCGATTTCTACATCTATAATGTCGTCAATTCGGGGGGCGCCAGGACTCCCAGTCCCAAAGGTCGCTCTCCGCTTGGCTTTTACGCGCATGCGCTCATCGTGACTCCCACTCAGGAGGCGAACGAAGTCGGCGCCATCACCAGTTTCACCAAAGCTGTATGCGCGGCTGAAGTGCCCCAGGGACACAAAATTACTGCAAACAAGAATTTTGTGCCCGGTGGACTCGACTTGTTCGGGGTCGCGGGCGATTACACGAGTCCCGGAACAGTGAGTTGCCCTTGGCAGGGAAAAGGCAACAAGGGCGGATTCCTGGCTCTAAAATTTGTGATCAACGGCAACACTCACTTTGGTTGGGCTCGTGTCACTCTCGGCGGCACCGTCCCTACCTTGACCGGCTACGCCTATGAAGACGTTCCCAATGCGTCGATTAAGGCTGGCGTTATAAAAGGTCCCGACGAGAATGCCGATGCTTCCAAACCATCGACACCCGCTCCTCAACCCGCCAGCCTGGGCGCTTTAGCGAACGGTGCCTCAGGCCTTCCGATTTGGCGGACCGCGATCAACTAACTGAATTGCCATTACGGGGCAGCGCGTCCGAAGAAACGAAATGCGCTGCCCCGCAACTTCACAACTTATTTTTCACTGCTTATCTTTCACTCTCCCAGTCCCACTCCGGCACTCTTTCCAAAAAGAACTGCGCTTCGTCACAACGTTCTTCGCCCCGCACATGCTATACAAAATTTGGTTTCCCACTGTTCCGCGGAAGAGTTTTCCGGCCGCGCTCGTCTAGGATGCGCATCCCGGCACTGTTCCGCAGAACTGCCCCGCCCAACTTCCGGTAAAGTTGCGCGACCGCCCTCCGAGCCTCATCCCGATTGCAGGTGGGACTCCTATGCCGCGCACCTCCCTCATTGTTGTCTTGATCGTCGCTTACCTGGTCTTCTTCTTATTCCTGGCCCGGCTGTCCTTCAGCCAGGATGCCGCCACCGGTGCGATTCACGGCACGGTGCTTGATCCCGCTGGCAGCCGCATCGCTAAGGCTTCCATCGTCGCCATTAACTCAGCAAATGGCGTACGCTATTCCACCACTTCCGACTCCGAGGGCCGCTTCGCCCTCGATCTCCTGCCGCCGGGCGATTACTCCGCCCGCGCCGTCGCACAAGGCATGTCGCCGCAAGTCTCGCCGCCGCTTCATGTTGATATCGGCGCCGCCGCCGAACTCGAATTTCGTCTTAGCGTCGCCGGCGCCCAGGAAAACGTTACCGTCTCCGGCGCGCCTAAGCTGGTTGACACCCAACCGAGCGCCGTCTCCACCCTGATCGACGAGCGTGCGATTGCCGATCTTCCGCTCAACGGACGCCGCTTCTCCGATCTCATGCTGCTCTCGCCCGGCGTCACGCAGGACCCGCGCAGCTTGACTTCCTCCACCACCGGCGACCTTTCTTTCGGCGGGCTTCGCGGATTCCAGAACAGTTTTTTGGTCGATGGCGGCGACTTCAACAATGCGTTTTTCGCCCAGGCGCGCGGCCTGTATCGCGCTCCTTACCAGTTTTCGAACGAAGTCGTCCAGGAGTTCCGCGTCTCCTCGAACTCCTCAGGTGCTGAGCTCGGACGTGCCGGCGGCGCGGTCGTGAACGTCGTCACCAAGTCGGGCTCCAATCACTGGCATGGCACCGGACTCTATTACATCCGCGATAGCGGATTCGGTGCGGCCGACGCCTTCATGACCTTCAAGCCGCACAGCCGACAGCAGCAAGGCGGCGGCACCATCGGCGGGCCGATCCAGAAAAATAAGATCTTCTTCTTCGCTGGATTCGACCAGCACTATTTCCACGTCCCTGATGTTGTCGAATTCCTCAACGGGACCATGCAGGTCGTCCCTCAGGCTGGTACCGGGCCATTCACCCCCGGCGACTACGAAGCCACCGATCAGGCCTTGGTGTTCGCGGCAGCCGCTCAGCTTAATTCGCTCGCAGGATCGTATCCTGCAGCGCAAATCGGCAACGCCACCTTTGCCAAGCTCGATATCAATCTAACCTCGCGCAACCAACTCGCCCTGCGCTTCAATTCCTCTCGTTACTGGGGATCAAACAACGTCTTCCTCGATCCCGCGAGCCCTGTGACCTACGATTCCATCTCCGACAATGGAGAAGAAACCGTCTCCACGGAAACCGGGGTAGCATCTCTCACTTCAGGCCTCACCACGCGCCTCATCAGCCATCTTCGCGCGCAGTTCTCGCGCGATCTTCGCCAGTCTTTCACGAACACGAACGACACCCTCATCAAGATTCCCGACATCATCGATGGCATCGGACGCTCCGACCTGCTCCCACGCGCCACTCGCGAACATCGCGCCCAGCTTGCCGAAACCCTCAGCTTCGACGGTAGTCGGCACTCTTTCAAATTTGGTGGCGATTCCCTGATCACGTGGATTTACGATTACTTCCCCAGCCAGCAAAATGGCGAATACCTTTTTTATCCGCTTAAGGTCGATCCCTTTACCTTCGAACCGCAAGAAGCCGGACTCCCACTCACGCCCCTACGCGCCTACGCTCACGAAGTCCCGCACTACTATCTGCAAAATTTTGGACCAGCGTCTTCCAATCCCAACAGCAACGACTATGCCGCCTTCGCGCAGGACACCATCCGCGTGACCGATCACCTGGCCCTTAACCTCGGTGTTCGCTGGGATCTCCAAACCTTTACGACCGCGGGATTACTTTCCAATCCGCTCTTTCCGCCTTCGGGCAAAGTTCCGTTCAAACCGTACAACTTTGGCCCTCGCGCCGGACTTGCCTATTCCCTCGGAAAGAATCACCCGCTTGTCATTCGCGCAGGTTACGGAATGTTCTACGTCCGCATTCCACAAATCTACAACTCCGCTATCACCACCGAAAATGGCATCACCGATGCCCAGGTCTTTCTCAACAACAGCAACTACTTCGACCATCAGGTCTTCCCTACTTACCCCAATCCCTTAGTAAGCTGTCCGCTCGCTGCCCCGGTCTGCAATCTTCCTTCAGGATTCGCCCAAGGAGTCACGAACGACGTTTCGGCCTTCGCTCCCAACTTTGTTACACCACGCGTACAGCAGACCAGCGTTACCCTTGAGCGCGAAGTCGCCGGCCACACTACGGTTGCAGTCTCCTATCTCTATGTTCACGGCGAACATCTCATCCGCGCGCTCGACGTCAATCTTCCGCCGCCGGTTGCCCTTACCTATCCCATTTTCGATTCCACCGGCTCCATCTTCCAGGGCGGATACTATACGGTCGATTCCTTCGCCACCTGGCAGTTCACGCGTTCCCTCACGTGCCCGTTCCCGCCCTGCATCAATCCTCTCGGAAGGCCAATCGCGCAACTCGGCGCTATCGACGAATTTCAGAGCGCCGCCTCCAGCGTCTACAATGGCGCAACTCTTTCCATTAACCGCAGGATGGCCCGCGGCACTTATCTGCGCCTCTCTTACACTTACGCTCACGCCATCGACGATGGCCAGGACGCGCTCGTCGCAGGGGCTCCCGCCACCGTTCAGAATTCCTACCAACCCAACGCTGAGCGCGGTCCCAGTGTCACCGACCAGCGCCAGCGCTTTGTCGCTGCCTTTTCCGCCGAGCCGCGCCCCTTCCATCGCGAACACCAGCTTCTCGGCCACGTCTTCAACGACTGGAAAATTTCCAGCATCGTCACCGCTGGCAGTGGCCGTCCCGTCAACGCAACCGTTTCCGGAGACCCCAACCAGGACGGCAACGACCTCAACGATCGCCTCCCCGGCTACAGCCGCAACGGTTTCACCGGGCCAGACTATGCCTCGACCGATCTTCGCCTTGTCCGCAAAATCCACGTCGGCCACGGATACCGTATCGAGTTCACCGCCGATTCCTTCAACCTGCTCAACCACGACAACCAGCGCGTCACCATCACCACCGACGGCCTCACCGCCGAGGCGACCACCTTCACCCAATACACCACTTTCGTGAATAGCGTCCCGTACCCCGCCTACTACCAGCAACCCCAGAGCTTCCTGAAACCCAACGCTGCCTTCGCCCCCCGCCAAGTCCAACTTGGATTGAAATTCGTCTTCTAGCTGCGGCCCCAAATTAAGTTGTGGCGTCGCAGCAGGCGTAATTTTCCGCTTGACATATTCCTATATAGGAATATAAATAAGACATGGCAAGGGCGGCGACAACATCAGACGCGTTCAATGCGGTGGCGGAACCTCGTCGGCGGGACATTCTGAACTATCTCGCGATGCAGGAGAGATCGGTCAACGAGATTGTGGACGCAATGGAGATGGAGCAGCCCTCCATTTCGAAGCACCTGAAGGTCTTGAAGGATGTTGGCCTCGTCGAGGCCCGAAGGGAGGGCCGGCAGATGCTTTACAAGGTGAATGCCATGGCAATCCGGCCGTTGAACGAATGGACGAACAGGTTCGAGCACCTGTGGAAAAATCAGTTGCTGCGAATCAAGGAACGGGCCGAGGCAAAGAACCAAGAGAAGAAATAAGTTTGTAAAAACAGAACGAGGAGGGGACCGTGAGTTCATCCGCACTATCACTGGAAGCAACAACGATCCACATCGAGCAGGAGATTGAAGTGCGCGCATCGATCGAGGTAACGTTTCTCGCGCTGCTGGATCAGCTTGGGCCGTACAACGAAACCGAAGTGAACAAGCCAATGCCGATGAAGCTGGAAGCATGGCCGGGCGGCCGATGGTATCGCGACCTGGAAGATAACAACGGCCATTATTGGGGAGCAGTACAGGCGATCAAGAAGCCGACGCTGCTGGAAATCTGTGGCCCGCTGTTCATGTCGAATCCGGTGATGACGAATCTTCAGTATCGGCTGAAGGAATCGGGCGGCGTGACGCTGATCAGCTTTCGGCACCAGTCGTTCGGATTGATTCTCGAGGAATACCGAAAGGCGAAGGATGGCTGGAGTTACATCCACGAGAAGGTAAGGCAACGCGCAGAAGCGCCGCGGCCGCATTAAGGCGCGGGCGATTAGGGAGCACGCAGGAGGAAAATATGTGCCCAGTATGCATCGCAAACGCAGCAGCAATGGCCGCCGGAGCCGCCTCGACCGGGGGAATACTGGCGATGTGCATCGCGAAGTTCAGGAAATGTTTCAAGGCGAGTGGATTACTTCAAAAAACGAAAGAGAAATAGAAGGAGAAAAAGGAGAAAATAAGATGGCAATAAATAAAGAGAGAGAGATGGAGAGGCAGAAAGAGCATCTCGCAATGAAAACACCAACAATCGTGTCAGCACAGCAGTGGGAGGCTGCACGCCAGCAACTGCTCGTGAAGGAAAAGGCCTTAACCCGCTCCCGTGACGCGCTGGCCGCTGAACGGCGGCGGATGCCGTGGCTGGCTATTGAGAAGAAGTACGAGTTCGAGGGGCCGAAGAGCAGAGTAACCCTGCTCGACTTGTTCGAAGGCCGCCGTCAGTTAATCGTCTACCGCGCTTTCTTCGAACCCGGGGTATTCGGCTGGCCCGATCATGCTTGCCGCGGCTGCTCTTTCTGTGCCGACCAAGTCGCGCACCTCGCTCATCTGAATGCCCGCGACACCACGCTCGCTTTCGCCTCGCGTGCGCCGCAGGTGGACATTAACCGTCTGAAGGCACGAATGGACTGGGAAATGCCGTGGTACACCATCACGGACAGCTTCGACGCCGACTTCGGCGTGCACGAGTGGCACGGCACGAACGCTTTCATCCACGACGGCGACAAGGTGTTCCGCACTTACTTCGTCAACAACCGCGGCGACGAGGCGATGGGAAGCACGTGGAACTATCTTGACATGACAGCGCTCGGGCGCCAGGAAACGTGGGAGGATTCGCCGGACGGCTATCCCCAGACTCCGCCGTATAAGTGGTGGAACTGGCACGACGAATACGGAGCCTCGGTCGACCCAGGTCGGGTCAAAGTGGTGGAAAGCGCATAGGAGACGTTGAACCTCAACAACTACCACGGTGGAATGCGCGATTGATCGCGCATTCCACCCCAGACCAGGAAGGCAACGACCGATGCCGGGCTTATGGTGGTTTCCCCACAAGAAATCACAAGTAAGTAAGCCACCAATCATGCCGGCGCTGTTTGAGCCGTGCAAACCAGAGGCATGCCGGATAGAGGAGCAGCAATACGACAACCCAGACCGCATACACCGTCCACAGCGGGAACCCGTAGTCCACCGGAAAAAGTTCGCTCGGGCCTCCCATCGACGGCGGCGGAATTAGCAGAAATGGCTTTGCACCATAGCGCGCGAAGTTCACCCCAATCGCAATCAGATGAGCCAAAAGTAAGTGCGCCCCGTAGTAGAAGAACGGCACACGCCCGAAAACAATCAGCGGATTGGTGAAATGAAACTGAAATTTTTCCAGCCACGCCATGACGGCCATTGCCGGGCCGAGGGTCATCAACAAAAAGTCGAGTGAAGGCGGATATTTTGTGACATTGAGAAAAGAGAGCACCGTGAAAACCGCCGACGCTTGACGACTCCAAGGTAGAGGATCGCCGTAGATATTAACGGCGCGCACCGCAACGAATGCCGCAGAAAGCGCCAGTCCCAGACGCATCAGAAAACGGCGCCGCCGATCAGCATCCCAATCAAACACCGTACCGAGGCAATACCCACCCGCCATCACGCCAATCCAGGGCAGCACCGGATATGCGGGCCTGAACTTGATGCCTTCGAATGCGATAACACCTCGCTGGTACAGAATGTTCCAAATCCACGCCGCACGCCCGAAGCGCTCGGCCGAAACATCGCCCAGCAAATTGTGCAGGGCAATAATCGCGATGCTCACCGCTGCAATAACGCGTATCGGGAGATAAATCAGCCCGGCAAGCGCGATCATCGAAATCCCAATTGCCCAAAGGATGATCAGGAGCACCGGACTCGCCGTGAAGCTCATCTGCGAAAGCAGGATCAGCCGCAGTATCGTGATCTCAAGGACAATCAGCCAAATACCACGACTAATCAGCAGCCGCGACAGCTCGCCTTTCGAGTGATGCCCGCGGGTCATCCATAAATATGCGCCCAGGCCGGCTGTGAGCATGAAAACTGGCGCGCAAAAATGCGTGATCCAGCGGGTAAGAAAAATAGCGGGAGTCGTGCGCGTCAGGTCAGTCGGCAAGAATTGCTGCGCACTTCGGGCCACGTAGTCGCGAATGTGATCGATCGCCATCAACATCATGATGGCCCCACGCAGAGCATCCACCGATTGAATGCGAGGCGCCGGTACAGACTTGGCGGGAGTCGGCGGGGCAGCCATGATTTTGCAATTTTATTCGTCAGGCCAGCAAAAGCCGCCAATTTTATTTGCACACAACGCCCATGTGGGGGCAGCCCCCCAGCCTGCCCTGAGCGGAGCCGAAGGAGCTGTCCAGCGGCGCCTAGGTTCATCAGGCCGCTTCTCTCGCCCAAGCGCCTACTGTCATCCGAGCGCAGCGGTCCGATGGAAGTCCAGTGATCTGTCACGAGGGCAAACACATTCGGCCAACCGCCAGCAGACACCTATACCCACGTGGAAGAGCGGAGCTTCAGCTATCCAGTTCCATGACATCCTTTACAAAACGTTCCGGGACATCCTTTACACTTGGCCCGGAGCCCAAAGCTCACGATCCATCGCGCGGATGCCCAATTTCCCGCGCATCTCCTGCGCCAAAAGCGGAAGCCGATGTCCCGTCCCTCGCCCCACATCACCCTTCCCCGAATACTCCCCGCCTCTCCACCGCCGCAGCAAATGCCACGCCTCCAGGTAGCGTTCGTACTTGCTTCTCCTCCGTAACGGCGCCAGCCAGATGTGCCCCTTCCGCTTCTGCACCACTGCCGCCGGAATGATGTACCAAAGATCCAGCATGATCACATACGCCGCCACAAAATCGATCTCCTTCAATATATTGGTCAGCCTCTTCCCCGACGGCATCGTGCACGGAAACGAACATCCTTTCATCCGCCGCATCGTCGATTTCACCTGCACCCGGTAAATCAGCCCATCCCGCTCCACCATCAAGTCATACGGAGCCGAGTCTCCCCACGGCTTCGCCACCCGAAACATCAACTCTGCCGCCCGCGCCACAAACCGCGCCTCCGCCCATTCTCCCCGCTCCTTGGCCGTCCTGAACTGTGCTCCCCGCATCGCCATCGCTCGCCCAACCTTCCCAGAAACACAAAAGGCGCGACCCACGTTCGATAAGAAACGGGTCGCGCCTTCCGAGATTCTTCTAGAATCTTTACTCTATAATTTAATTATATCATAAAGCATATCTAAAAGTGACATAGTTTGCACAAATATTTCCCCTTCATTTGCCACCACATAACCCCGCCATCCCCGGTTTTGCCTCTTGACAACAATTTCGCGAGAAACCAAAAAGGCCGGAAAATGAGGCCACACAATGTGGGGACAGTTGCCGCAGGCTGTCCGGCGACCCATCTTCATCGGGCGCCAGTAATTGAACCTAGGATCAAACGCCCTATTGAATTGGGTGACGCTGTTCGGATTTCGTAACAGAGTTTATTTTTGACTTGACTCCGGAGAGTCTCAAGAGCAAAATTTGCCCGTTCCATTCACACCTTTCCGATCAAACGGGCCCCTCAGTAGTTTAGAAAAAAAACCAGGAACTCTAAAACGAGTTCTCAGAGGTGGAACCATGCCACTAACGCGCGAGTTCTCGATCTATCCGAACGTCAAGAAAATTAGTCGATTTTCGAAGTTTCTTCTTTGCCTATCGCTATCTCTTGGCGTACTACGTGGGCTCGCGCACAGCCAGTGCACTGCTCTTGTTGCCGGAGCGGGAGTGGCAGCCGCACCTACCCTGGTTACTCCGATCAACGCCGGAGCCAGCTACGTCACTGGTACGGCCACAACGGGCAATTTGGTTGTCATTTGCGTCAATGGCAGCCCGACCGTCCCGCCTACAACGGCAACGGTGCTGTCCGACCATACCTTTAAAGCCAAGATCGACACACCATTGGTAGCAGGTCAGGTAGTCACCGCCCAGCAATACTCAGCTGCAGGGGCACCGGTCTATAGCGCTCTGAGCGCCCCCGCCCCGGTCGTCGACACCTGCCTGGAGACTCTCCAGTCAGGAGAGTGCCAGTTTAGGGTGGAAGTCGATACGAGCGCAGCTATCGGTAACGGAAGTCAGACGAACACCGGTACAACCCCAAACATCATGGTCACTCTCGACTATCAATGGCACCCTCCGTTGTCAGCTTCGGCGAAACGTGCAAACGGGGGGAAGCTCGCGGATTTTGCTGTCCACCTGAAAGGCAGAACCGGCTACACGCAGAGCTTCGCTGCCAGTAGCGTGCAGCCGGCGTCTACCAACGGAGGCACAGCCCCGCCCTGTCCCAGCAATTCAAAATCTCCGTCATCAAGCAATTGCATGCTAGCCATTCCTAAACCGGCCTTCATCGCCGAAATTGGAGGGAGTTTCGGAGGGACCACGGGTATAGATAGTTCGGGGTTTTATGGCGAGTTCGGAGTCAGCGGCCGCGGCTCCTTCCAGTACCTGATTCCTACCAATCAAATCGTCCAGAACAACGGAGTGTCGTACATCGATCTTAACTCGACCAATCCGCATAATGCGGTGGGCTTTTATGAGGTTACGGGATACGCCGACGTAGCCCAGCACGACCACGCACTCTCGAGCGGGAAGGCAGAGAATAGTTCCCCTCTTCTGGTCATTGAAGGAGGCTACCAGAACAATCGCGGTCTCCAGCAACTCTTGCCGGCCAGCCCCCAGAGCAGCACACGAAACCGCTACGTCGGACGATTTTCTTTTAACTACGAAGTGAATAAAACGAACCACAGCAAAGTCAGCGTCGGGATGGAATATAGCGGCGGCATCGACGGCGGTCCCCATGTCGTGCAGATATTCATCGGCGGCAACTTGAACCCGGCAAAGCTATTCGGAAAGAACGGGCAGTGAGATAGATACTTATCGCTGAATCGAAGTTTTTGAGGAGGGTCCATTGCGTTGGCCGCAATGCTTCGTCGTTTTTCTGCTGCTCCTTGGTTCCCGCAGTTCTGCCCAGTGCACCGCCGATCACCCTGCGCATTTTGAGCGCCCTATCGGCGAAACACATCTTGAGTGCGATTATTTGCCCGATAAGAACGGCGATACGATTCGCTGGCAAATCACCAAACCGGATGTGACCCAACAGTTGACCGAGTACCGCGACATCACCTTCAACGTGGGCGATCAAGTCCTGGTTTCTGCGGAAGGATGCGTGGATGTCTCGCCCGACCTGAACCGGCACGACTGGAGAAGGTATGTGGACCCCCAAGGCAGTAACACGGACCGTTTCTTCCATGGACTGATCTGGATCCCCGGAGCGAGCGTCCGTGACACTTCTACTTCACAACCGCTGTTCACGACGGCCGGGACAGGGCCAGTTCGAATATCCAGTATTTCGGGAGTCCAAGGCGATCCCTCTAACGCGGAACTACTTACCATTCAAGCGCCACCGCTAGGAACGTTGCCCACCCTGCGACTGGGTTATGAAGTCGACTATGACCGTACTCGTACAAATGAACCTACCCAGCGGCCGTTAGCCGCATATGCAAAAAGTGCCGCGCCCGACGGGTTGCGCGCAGAAATACACAGTGGCCAAGTGCATCGTCCGCACGTAAGCGAGAACGGGCAGTGCAAGGGCGAGCCGGCCGCGTCGGTGACAATTCTGATCAAGCGAGCACCGCAAAACTCTCCTGCCGGATCTCAGGTGACCGCATCCGAGAGCCGGCGCCCCACGCGCTCGCTCCTACCCTTCGATCCGGTCTCTCCAAGGACAGACGAAAACGGCTTTATGCTTTCCCCTTTGTGGTATGGAAATCTGGGCAAAGCCGAAACATCCGGGTTATCGGTGGTCGACGATTGTAAGAACTTCGAGTACAAGCACTGGCTATTTGTTCGATACGGGGTCCGATCCCCTTGTGCGCAGGCAGCTTCATTCGACGTTCCCCCTGGCCTTATCACCGAGTGTACCCTTGCGCCCGGATTTGGACAGCTCCACGGCCACGTGAATTGGACACCAGTAACCTTCATGGGAAAGCTTCGATGGAGGGAACGCTCAGCCGATCGGGACCAGGATCTGCAACTCAAGACTCTGAGCGACTACGACCGCGCCGAGCGATTTGCAGGGAACTACGACTTCGGCCGAGTAGGTGGCATCCTTACACTCGATTCACAGACTATTTCCGATTACAAGGATGCTTTGTGGCTGGAATTCGCAAGCTACGAAACGGTCGACGTTTTTCCTAGCATTGACGGCCAGAAGAGCTGGCAGACGCTGCTGGCGGAAAATGAGGACCACACAGCGATTGTGACAGGACTCCTCACCCTCGACTGTGTCCATGAATGTCACACCGAATTACACCCAGTGCTAGCTCTGGCAGTTCGAACGAGCGACGAAACTAACACAGCCGACAAGAGCGACGATTCGTGGGCCATTTTCCTGCGTAACTCCGGTAACGAGGGCGATTGTTCTGCCGATGCGCACTATCTAAGCCGCGACTCATATACTTTCTTCCTACCGGCCCCAAAGGGTGCGACTCGCGCGGTTCCAGAGGTTATGAATCCTGATGCCACCTTCACGGCCGACACGGATGGTATTTCATGGAGTATCTCGGAAGCGCCAAATTCGGATGGCCCGGGTGCGTTGGTCCAGTTTTCATTCGCGCCCGGGGCGTGTGTCCAGATCCATTCCGGTCGCGATCCGGTTCAGCTTGCAGGGACATTGAAATTGAACTGGAACGCCAAGCACGAGTATCCGGCGCAAACTTCGACCGCTTCCGACTGGGGTTCGAATCACCCGGTAATCTTTAAGCAGACCGAGGAGCACCTTAAGTGCCCTGCCAACTCGGAAAATGTCCTCTACGACGACCTCACCCAGTCTGAGAAACGATCGGTGGAGATTCATCGTTTGCATCCGCCCTGCAAGTCGCCGAGTTGCCTCATGTCGGCCCTGGGATCGTTCTTCGAGCCTCGAGAGTTCGGAGTTTACCCCGACATACTGCTCTACAACAAAACCAGTCAGGTCGAGATTAATCCTGGATTTCGTTATTCCCTCGTTCAAACAGCATTGGGGAGCTTCGAGATCGAGGGCTCACCGGGTTTGTCGCGCAGCGTCCGGTCCACCAACGGCGCGAACCTGACCGTGCGGATCTCGGATTTGCTTTATGGCATCAAGCTTCGTTTCCCAAGCCCGCTGAACATTTTCGGAGAAGCCAAGGGGGGCATGGTATTTCGTTCAGCGGGTGCTGGCTACAGTGCGACTCCCGATTTTTATCGCTTCAGCGGACACGATTCGCTCTTTCTCATTGGTGGTGGCATTGAACCGGGCAAACCTGCCCGCACCTTTGGTCTGGATATTTCCATCCGCATTTCGGCGGACTATCTTTATCTTCCCGGTACCGGAGAACATCTGGTACGGCTGACTATTGGGCCGCAGTTTCAGATACCCAGACGAAATGCGCAATAAGACGGACCACCCCGTCGACTCCGAACTGGGTTCTTCAACAGGCCGCCCGTCAGCCGTTCCCTCTCAATACCCCGTGCTATAATCTTGTATTCTCAAACGCTTAGGGCGCGGAGGATTGTATCGATAAACGTTTTATCCGGACGAATGACCGTATTCGAGCGCGTGAAATTCGCGTGATTGGCGATGAAGGTGAACAGATTGGCATTATGCCTCCCTTCGAAGCCCTTAAGATGGCGCGTAGCAAGAACCTGGACCTGGTCGAGATTTCACCCACCGCGCAGCCTCCCGTATGCCGCATCATGGATTACGGGAAGTATCTCTACCAGCAGGAAAAGAAAGAGCGGGAAGCCAAGAAGCATCAGAAGACGATCACAGTCAAAGAGGTCAAGTTCCGCATTAATGTGGACGACCACGATTACGAGACCAAGAAAAACCACGTCCTCCGCTTTCTGGATGAGGGAGACAAGGTAAAAGCAACCATCTTCTTCCGCGGTCGCGAAATGACCCGCACTGGCCTTGGCCGGCAGATTCTGGAGCGGCTGATTAAAGACGTCGAACCGCACAGCATTGTAGAGTTCCGGCCGCGCCAGGAAGGCAACACGCTGCACGCGATTCTGGCGCCGAAAAAGTCGGCCCAGGAACGCGAAAAGGAAAAAGAGAAAGAAGCCAAGCAAAAAGCCAAGCAGGAAAAACACGAGAAGCAGCTGCTGGAAAAACAGCAGCAAGAGAAGAAAGGGCCGGAAACAGAAAAACCACCGGCGCCGGCAGCCGCCGCAGCAGCAGGCGCTCCGAACCCCACGCCGCAGGCGTAAGGGTTTTGATAGCGAGCTAAACTCAGGAGCTAAAATTCACGGGACTAAAATTTTCACGGTAATTTACTAAGCAAAAATACGGGTGGAGCAGGGCCTTTGGCCCTGCACTAAGGCTCTGCAGTGATTCGGGCTTTAGCCCCTGAGGTACCTCAGTCAAGCCCTTAGCTATGAATGGATTCTAGCCGCCGATGCAATCGCATCGCGCCAAAAGATTCCAATTGAATTCAAGAACCTGACGGCTAACAAAAGACGGCCGGCAGTGAATCAGAGGACTTATGCCGAAATTAAAAACGCACAAAGGCGCCGCCAAGCGGTTCAAGAAAACGGCCAACGGCAAAGTGAAGCGCGGGCATTCCGGCATGCGTCACATGCTGTCGTCCAAAGCCAAGAAACGCAAACGCAAGTTGGGCACGGCCACGCTGGTCAGCGATGGCGATCTCCGCAAAGTAAAGCGGATGATTCCCTATCAGTAAGAGCATTGCCGATTGTGTGATTTGACGATTTCGCGATTGAAAATCGCGAGAAGTGGCTTCGGAGTTTTCAATCGCCCAATAGCTCAATCGTCCAATCGACAATGATTCCCCGGCGCGTGAAGAGGTCATGGCTTATCCCTTACCTCCAGCCGCCAGTACATAGAAAGCAAAAAGGAGAAAACCATGCCACGTGTAAAACGCGGAACCAAACGCCGCGCCAAGCGCAAGAAAATATTAGACCGCGCGAGCGGATACTTTCTCACCAAATCGAAACTCTACCGCTCCGCCAAAGAAGCCGTCGAACGCGGCCTCAAGTTCAGTTTTTCAGGGCGGAAGCAGAGGAAGCGGCAGTATCGCTCGCTGTGGATTGTGCGGATTGGGGCGGCCTCAAAGCTGAACGGGCTGAGCTACAACCAGTTCATTCACGGGCTGAAGAAAGCTGGAGTGGAACTCGACCGCAAGATTCTGGCGGACTTGGCGGTGAAGGATGCTCCGGCGTTTAAGAGCCTGGTTGAGCAGGCCAAGGGCGCGCTGGCGTAACGGTCGAGCGTTGGTCTTCGTGAAACCGGGAAGGGCCGGCCTTCAGCCGTGCCGAATTGCCGATCTTAACTTTACAACTTGTTATCCGAGCGAAGCGAGGAACCTGCTTTCCGGGGCAGTGGCAGAGATTCCCTGCCGCGCCGAGGGTGTGATTTAGCCGATAGGGATCCTTCGACTTCGTAAACCGACTCGCGAAGCGAATCGGTTTACTACGCTCAGGATGACAATTCTTCTATAAGGGTGCGGCCGAGACGTGGTTTATAGCGTTCCCAAATTGACGGATTATTCGACGGCGGGACTGGAGAAGGCTTTTGCAGCCTTGATTTCTGCTTGCCAGGAAGAAGCTGTGCAGGTTGGCGAACTGGCTCGTTTCAAGTCGTACCGTGACCGTTGGCTGGCGCGAAAGAACGGACTTCTGACACAGGTACGGGAGGTCTGGCTCAAGGAAGCTCCCCGTGAGGCCAAAGCAAACGTCGGCCAAAGATTCAATAAGGTCAAGGACGACATCGAGTTCGAGATCCAGATTCTTGAGCAAGAGCTCGAAGCAAGAAAGTTGGAGAAATCTTCTGGAGCTCGAATCGAAACATCGGAACAGTGGAAGAAGTTAGAGCAAGGCCCCGCACTCGACATCTCTCTTCCCGGCGTGCGCCGCCCGATCGGTGCCGAGCATCCGGTCATCAAAACTACGAACGAGATGGTCCGAGTCTTCCAAAAGCTCGGCTACTCGGTTGCGGACGGCCCTGTGGTTGAGACCGATTACTACAACTTCGAAGCTTTGAATTTTCCTCCGAATCATCCGGCGCGGGATACGCAGGATACTTTGTTCATCGCGGGTCAGCAGTCGAAGACGCAGCGGGAGCGGTTGCTGCTGCGCACGCATACTTCTCCGGTGCAGATTCGCACGATGGAGACGATGCGGCCGCCGATCCGGATTGTGATTCCCGGGACCGTGCATCGCAACGATCCTCCGGATGCGAGCCACTCGCCGATGTTTCATCAGATCGAGGGGCTGGCGGTCGATACCAACATTACGTTTGGCGATCTGAAGGGGACGCTCGATCACGCAATGAAGGAATTCTTCGGATCGAATGTGAAGACGAGCTTTCGTCCGTCGTTTTTTCCCTTCACTGAGCCTAGCGCGGAGATGTACGTTTCGTGCTTTATCTGTGGCGGGAGCGGGAGACGCGGTGCTGACCCGTGCCGTCCGTGCAAGCAGACGGGATGGATCGAGATTCTCGGCTGCGGCATGGTCGACCCCAACGTGTTCGAGTTCGTGAAGGACAACGGGTATGACCCGAAAAAAGTTTCAGGTTTTGCCTTTGGCATGGGCGCGGATCGGATCGCGTTGTTGAAGTATGGGGTGGATGATTTGCAGTTGTTCTTTCAGGGGGACGTGAGGTTCTTGGAGCAGTGGGCGTAGCTACCGGTAATGAGCCGTCTGCATCGTGCGAACTCCTCGACACGCCGTTTTCGGTGCCCAGTTACAGGGGTCCTTCGCTTCGCTCAGGATGACAGAGCTTTTTTGAAGACAACATGAAACTTTCTCCAAAATGGATCCGCGATTTCGTCGATCTCGCCGTCGATGACCGGCAACTTGCTGAGGATTTGACTGGCGTAGGGATCGCTGTGGAAGGAATCAGCGGCTCCGGCCCTGACACTGTATTTGAGATGGAGATTGGGACCAATCGACCCGATGCCATGAATCATTACGGCGTGGCGCGGGAAGCGGCGGCGATTTATGATTTGCCGCTCAAACAACTTGAACCAAAGCTACCTTCGTCTGAAGGTGAGTCAGAATTTCCCATCATTGTAGAAGAGCCGCAGCTTTGCCCACGCTTCTCGGCTCGGGTTATTCGTGGGACCAAGATCAAGGCATCTCTCGAGAAAATCGCGCATCGCCTGCAGTTGCTGGATCAGCGGCCGATCAGCAATGCGGTTGACGCGACTAACTATGTCCTGTGGGAGATGGGCAAGCCGACGCACGTGTTCGACATGGATTTGCTCGAGGGCGGAAGGATCATCGTTCGGAAAGCGAAAAATGGCGAGAAGTTGAAGACGCTGGATGGCGTGGAGCGGACACTTACCTCGGAAGATCTTGTAGTATGCGACGCGAAACGGCCTGTGGGGCTTGCCGGAGTGATGGGCGGGTACGACACCATGATTACCGACAAGACGCAAAACATTTTGATCGAGTCGGCATGGTGGGATCCGGGGACGGTGCGCAAGAGTTCGCGGCGGCATGGGATTCACACCGATGCTTCGCATCGATTTGAACGTGGAGCGGATTTTGAATCGACGGTTCTTTCGTGCGATCTGGTGGCGGCGTTGATTCTGGAATCGGGCGGCGGTGAATTGGTCGGCGATGTGATCGATGTAATTTCAAAAAAGATAGATCTGGCTCCGGTGGTGCTGCGAATTTCCGAAGTGCATCGCATCCTAGGCGGAAATCTGACTGCGGGAGAGATTTTCCGAATACTCAAGAAACTAGGGTTCGGAATCATTCCTGAGGGGCAGGCTGACACTCAATTTCGAGTTCACATCCCAAGCTGGCGGCTGGATGTGGAGCGCGAGATCGATGTAATCGAAGAGATTGCGCGACTGCATGGCTACGACAAGTTTGAGAATACTTTGCCGGCGTACAGTGGCGCGGTTGTGGAACTGCCGCACGCAGCTATGGATGCGACGTTGCGCAGCCGGGCGTTGGCGCTGGGATACAACGAAGCGATTTCTCTGACATTTATTTCTCATGCCGATGCTGAGAAGTTTTCCTCGGCTTCGGTGCTGGAGTTGGAGAATCCGCTGAGCGAGGAAGCGTCGGTGATGCGGACGTCGATGGCTCCTGGCATGCTGGACATGCTGGCCTGGAACTTGAACCGCGATTCAGAAATGGTGCGCTTGTTCGAAATGGGGCACGTCTACGAAATGTCGGGCGGGATGCGGAACGAGCCCGTACGCGCATGCCTGGGCGCGACGCTTGCGGCGGTGAAGGAATCGTTGCCGGTTGGTGGAGTGTTGGACGTGAGCAAGGGGGAACACGCTGCGGCCGCGGAAGCTTTTCGGTCGTTCAAAGGCGATGTGGAAAATTTGCTGTCGCCGTTTGCCTGCGGTGAGATGAGCTTCGACCGCCAGACGGCGGAATATTTTCATCCCGGACGATCGGCCCGGATGTTGATGGATGGTACGGTTGTGGCGCAGTTTGGGCAGGTCGCGGAGAGCGTGAAGGTGGAGCGGAAACTGCGGCAGGATGTTTTTCTGGCGGAGATCGATCTGGAAAGGCTGCACGCGATCGGACTGCGGGAGGTTCGGTTTGCGCCGCTGACGAAATATCCGGCGGTGGAACGGGATTTTTCCTTTGTGTTTGGAGATGAAGTTGAGTTTGAGGCGATGCGGCAGACTGTAGCGGGGCTGCGGTTGAGCGCGCTACGCGCGTTCTCTCCGGTGGAGATTTTTCACGGCGGCGCGATTGAGAAGGGGAAGTATTCGATTCTCTTGCGCGCTCGATTGCAGTCGGAGGAAGCGACGCTTCGCGACGATCAGATTGCACAGTGGTCGGGAGAGATTGTTAGGGCGTTGAAGAAGCTTGGTGGAGTGCAGCGGGCTTAGCGGGCAGAGGCCAAGTCTTCAAATATCAGGGCCGTTTATTTGAGCTGAAGAGTCTGTGTGGGAACTGCTCTTTCGCCCCGTTGGGGCTCGGCTGACTACAGCCTTGAACCCCAGGGCTTGCGCCCTGGGCTGCATTCTGCTGCCGCTTCGCGGCTCAAAAAAATACTACCTCGCTGCGCTCGGTGGACAGCCGAGGCGGCTGTCCCTACGCAATTTCAAGTTACTTCCTCAGTTTTCTCGAACCGACCTACTGCGTTACGACCCCGCAGGCGATGCGGTCGCCGGAGCTTCCGGAGGGATCGGTCTTCATGTCGTCAGCTTTGGCGTGGATGACGATGGCCGTGCCTCCGTTGGTGAACAGCGAATGAGGTCCATCACTGAGGGTCACGTCTTTGTCCTCTATACTCGCGCTCGCTTTTCCCTTCGCATCGACGGTAAAGTTCAGCATGTCGCCGGCGTGGTGGCCTTCAGGATTCTCGAGTCCGTGCTTTTTGCTGTCGGGATTGAAGTGCGGGCCCGCCGACTTGAAATCGGGAGCATCGCACTTTGGGTTCTGATGGAAATGGATGGCGTGCTCGCCGAAAGGAAGATCGTGCAGTTGCAGCTTGAGGGCGACACCGGAAGCTTTTGGCGAAAGGGTGATGGTGCCGACGTCTTTTCCTTGAGAATCCTTGACCGCGACTTTGGTTTTGGCGGCGCAGGGAAGCGCGGTTATGGCTAAAACAACGTTGAGCGCAATGAGGGAGAGTCCGAGATGTTTCATGCGGGGAATTATAGAACCTGCCGTGGCGTCTCGCCACTGCGAGGCATCTTTCAAACGTGGACAAGCCGGCGCGTCGCTTATTTGAAGTACGTTAGTTATTTTTAAATCTAGGGCTTTGCCGAAGCCGGCGGCATTGCGGGTTGTTGAGCTAACGAGTCATCCACGCGCTTCTTGAAATCACCCGCGTCGTCGTTGAAAGGCCCGCTGAATGCGGTCTGAACTTGCATTTCGCAAGAGCCTCCTTTAGCAGTTAACACGGTGGAGTTGATGCGCATGTTGTTGCCCACCCCGATGGCGTAGGAGGCGATCATCTCGCTGCTATCGAGCCAAATGATCTGGTAGCTCCCTGAATTGCGGACCGTATCCTTCACCGCGAGCCACACTTTGCTGCACGGGACCGAATACATATCTTTATGGGTCTTGGCGAACGCCGGCCCGGCCACCATCAACAATGTCAGAAGCGCAATTGCCCGTCGTCTCATGCGATTCTCCTGTCTCAGAATGCCGGATATTACCATCGACGTTTTAGTGATGCAATGCGATCAATACAAAGATCGGAAATTCCGGCAAGGCCGCCCCACTGCCCCAATGGGCTATGCTTGATCCACAGAAAGGTGGAGTATACTTCGATAAAGTTCGAAATCCTAACGGGGAAAAGTGCAATCATGGCTTTGAATGCGGTAGAGCAGGTGGCAGATCGGGTTCCGGTAGACGATTTTCAGATGCTGGAAGAGAAAATTTACCGCACCATTGAGTTGTACAAGGCGGCACGCGAGGCGCAGACCGCGGCGGAACACGATGCCCAGCGCGTGCGACAGCAACTGGAGGAACGGGACGAGCAATTAGTCGTGTTGCGCCGGGAGGCGGTGCAATTGCGCAAAGAGCGGGAAGAGATTCGCGGACGGGTAGAGAAAATGCTGCAGCAGATTGAGTCGATCGCGGAGGAGCGGGCGAGTTAGAGGAGTGGGCGTAAGGCTTCGCCAGATGTCAGCGTTTTAGATGGACGATGAGGGTGGAGTAGATGGACACGAAAGCAGGTTCCTCGGCTTCGCTCGGAATGACATGTGTCGGGGTGAATTCAAAGGACGATTATGGCTACGGCGGCTAAGGATTCCACGTTGAAGAACGCGCAGAACACAAGCGTGCGCGTGGAGATTTTCGATCAGGCGTACAACCTGCGTGGGTCTGATCCGGAATATATCTTGAAGCTGGCCGAGTACGTGGATGCAAAGATGCGGGCCGTGGCCGAAGCGACAAACACGATTGATACGGTGCGTCTGGCGGTGCTGGCGGCATTGAATATTGCCGACGAATACCATCTTCTGAAGAGAAAACAGGAGAGCGGGGCAACCGATTACCAGAAGCGGGCGCATCTATTAGCAGATGCGCTGGATGAAGTGTTGGAAGAGAAACGCAAGGCGGGATAGCCTTTCGGCTTCGCTCGGGCCTCCGGAAAAACAGGCATGCTGGGAGGGCCGTGGTATATCTTTTTGCTTTCGGCGCTGCAGTCGCCGCTCTTAAAAAGCCCCGTAAAACCAAGTGGTGGCTGAATTTGGTTTTGCGAAATCCAACCACCACGAGATGCCAGGGCGCGAGACGTGGACACACCGTATTTCGTTGCTCTGGCGTACTTCCTCTTGGGCTAGGTGCATGTTAATGGGTTGAGGGTGCAGTCGAAAGTTGGCCCCCCACAACCAGTACAGTCAGTGATCGGGTGGCAGACGGTGTGAATGTCGGTGTTGGTTGCACCTCCTGCAAAACCCAGTTGATCGAGATTGAGTAAGGTTACCTTCTTGATTGAGAGTTTCCTGTCCTTCTTCATGACAACGCCTCTTTGCCGAATTCCAGTTTGTGGCTTTTGATGTAGCGTTTCCGATGGGATAATAACAGGTATGAACTCTCGTGTCTCAGCAAAATAGCTCACAAGCGCGCATGAGAGCACACTGAAAAACTGTATGGCTGCTGTTACAGATCCTGCGCCTTCAATAGCCAATCGAATGTGGTGGTAATTCCTGCGCTGGTAAAAGGCGCGAAGGCGAGATTGTGTATGGGCTAGCGGCGAAGGACTTCATCGTCGAGGATGATTCCGCTCAGTCGCTAGCACAGGCTGGCGGACAAGATTACAGGGAATGTTGCGGCTTGATTACTTTGGATGCAAGTGACCTGCCAACTATTTGAGAGTCCCCTCTTGCTAATTCACGGGGGATTCTCCTAGCATCACAGGTGAAAGCCGGCCTGCGGGGTTGGTGATGGCGGTAACCGATTTTTGAACCAATGCTGAATGAACGGGAGCTCGACTCGAACTAGGATCCGGTGTGCGACGCTCCGCCATGCGGAGATGCCTAAAGGGTCTCGGCGGGTTCCCAACGTCTACCTGACGGTTCATTCTCGGCCCGTCACACGGCACAGTGGGTCGGCTTGATTTTTGCCGCGAACTCGATTTCTCCGCGAAGTGGTGCGCGCGTTCGCTGCGGTCTCCTCGAATGGAACTTCTGTAAATAAATTTCACGTAAATAAACGCCTTCACTCCGAGTGGATTCAGACAACCCAGGGTTCAAGCAAGCGAGTAAGCCCAAGCGGGTGACCTCAAAATTAAATCGGAAGGATGGACTCTTCCATGCGATGCCTGATTCCCATTCTGTGCGGCTTCGCTTTGATGGCGGTTTCAGTGGCGCAGGACGCGCCGGGCGCTGGTGATCAAGAGGCCGGGAACATCCCCAGGGTCGGTGGCGTTCTGGACGGCTCTCGCGCCGCAGTTTTCGAAACGCCTCGCGATTCCTGCACGTTTAACGACATTCCGGATGCGATGGCACGAGCCTTCCGCGATTACACAGGGACGGTCCACTTCGTCACGGCGAGTTCTGACATGTTCCAGAGCCTTGGCCCGGATCTTGACGATCTTAAACACAGTTGCGCCGTAGCTCATCGTTCAGCGAACGATCCGAATCCGGCCCACTACAACGATCAAACTTGGCTCGATTCTTTTTATACAATCGACGGCCTCACCATCGCTGCCCTGACCCACACGGAATATCACGGCTGGGCACACTCGGGCGAGTGCGACTCTCAGAATATCAACGAGTGCGAGTACGACTCAGATACTTATCATCTTTCGACGGATGGCGGCTATACATTCGAGGCTTTCAAGGCACCGGCAAATTTTCTGGCCGGGATTCCTTTTGAATATGTGATCGACGACGGGCCAGCGGGTTACAGTGTGGATACCAATGTGATCGACTGGGACGGCTGGTATTACGCCGTGGCTACTTCATGGACATGGCCCCCGAACTGTACTGGGCAATCGGGCGCGAACCCGTGTCTGACCAGCGGCGGCGCACCGATTCGCACAAAAAACGTTTTCGATCCTGCATCATGGCGCGGCTGGAGCGGAAGCGATTTTTCTGTATCGTTCGACGATCCTTATCTGGGTCCGGTGCAAAATCCGCTGGAGCATGTGTATACGTCGGTTCCGGATATGTCGTTTGTAAACGGCATTTATATTTATCAGCCCGCGAATGTAGTGGTCGCTGTCTTGTGGGATTACTGGGACACTGAACTCGGGCCCCCGGGCTTATATTTTGCTACCTCGACGGATCTGGTTCACTGGACTCGGCCGTTACTTGTAGCGACTTTAGCCCAGATCGAGGCCAACGATCCACCGGGAAACTGGCTCTACGCTTATTTTTCCTTGATCGACCCGAGTGCGCCGGATCTGAACTTCTCGATGATCGGCGATCATCCTTACTTGTACTATGTGCGCCTGGATCTCAACGGGCAGGATCGCGTTGTGTTTCGCCAGAAGGTGAGCTTGTCGGTGAATCCGTAAGGGCGGTGGCCATCTTATAAAGATCAAAGATACGGAGCAGCAGATCGAGGTCCCGCAGGGGCTAAAGCCCTCGTCTTTGGCCCCGGGCGGCACGACTGAACGTCGTGCCCTTCCCGATTTTCTAGTTTTTCCGCGGTCTGTGAACGTCGTGCCTTTCCGAATCAATCTATGGTTTGAGCGCTTCCTGCTACACTGGCTCAAGTAGCGAAATCCTGATTTTCTGCATCCAACATAACTGTGTATCCGCAATTAGTGCATTTCGGGCGATTTTTCCTGCCGACTTATGGCTTCCTGGTTTCCCTGGGGGTGCTGATCGGGTTGTACATCAGTGTGCGCAATTCCGAACGGATGGGAATTGACGGCGAGAAGGCGTGGAACCTGGGGATTCTGGTAGTGCTCTGCGGGATTGTGGGTGCGAAGGTGCTCTATGTCGTCAATGAGTGGAGTTATTATTCGGCGCATCCGTCAGAGATTTTCAGTATTACTACGCTGCAGGCGGGCGGAGTTTTTTCCGGCGGATTGTTGGCCGCGTTTGTAGCTGCGGCGTGGTATGTGCGCCGGCATCATATGCCCGCGCTTGGGACGTGCGACGCGTTTGCTCCGGGGCTGGCGCTGGGACATGCGATTGGACGCGTGGGGTGCTTTGCCGCGGGATGCTGCTACGGAAAAGAGACGCACCATTTCTGGGGCGTGGTGTTTCGCAATCCGCTGGCGAATCAGATCACGGGAACTCCGCTGAATGTGCCGCTAGAGCCGACGCAATTATTCGAAGCGGCGGTGGAACTAGCGAATTTCTTTTTCTTGATGTGGCTGCTGAAGCGCAGAAAGTTCGAGGGTCAGGTTTTCGGCGCGTTCCTGTTCATCTATGGAGTGGCTCGGTTCTTTCTGGAATTCCTGCGCGACGATCCGGGGCGAGGATCGGTGTTTGGCGGAACAATGTCAGGGACGCAGTTGATCGCGCTTGGATTAGTTGCTGCTGGTGGAGTCATCTGGTGGCTGCGGCCGGGGGCGAAGGCAGTTTCGACGCCCGCGGTTGGTGCGGCACGGTAGATTTCGACACCCGTTCCACGTTGTCTCCTCTCTAGTGGTAACCTTGTTGGGCCATGAAAAAACTCACGCGTCGCCGATTCGGCAAGACTCTGGCGGGCACCGCCGCAGCTGCCTTCGCCAGCACGTCGTTCCCCAAGATCGCATTAGCAACAATGCCAACGCCGTTGTCCTTGCGGTTCCCAGCTAATTTTCTTTGGGGTTGTGCCACCGCTGCGTATCAGATTGAAGGCGCAGCAAATGAAGATGGGCGGAAGCCTTCAGTGTGGGACACTTTTTCACACACGCCGGGAAAAACTTTTGAGGGACAGACTGGCGATGTCGCGGACGACTCCTACCATCGCTACAAAGAGGACGTGAAGCTGCTGAAGAGCCTGGGAGTGAAGTGTTACCGATTTTCGATTTCGTGGTCACGCGTTTTTCCGGATGGGACGGGGCAGGTGAACGAGAAGGGCCTTGCGTATTACGATCGCGTGCTGGATGAGTTGCTTAAGAACGATATCGCTCCCTATGTCACGCTCTTCCACTGGGATTTGCCGCAGGCTTTGCCCGGTGGCTGGCAATCGCGCGACACTGCGAAAGCGTTCGCGGATTATGCCGGCTATATGTCGAAGCGGCTTTCGGACCGCGTGAGCCACTTTTTTACCATCAACGAATTTACATGCTTCACAGACTTGAGCTACAAAACCGGGAAATTCGCGCCGGGGATGAAGCTGCCGGATGCCCAGGTGAATCAGATTCGGCACCATGCGGTGTTGGCGCACGGCCTGGGAGTGCAGGCGATTCGGGCGAATGCAAAGAGCGGAACGCAGATTGGCTTGGCGGAGAACACCAACGTTTACGTTCCCGTGATTGAAGACGCCGTGCAGATCGAGGCGGCGCATAAGGCGACTCGCGAGGAAAATGCGCCATTTCTAACGGCGGTGATGGAAGGCAAGTACACTGACGGCTATTTGCAGCGGGAGGGCGCGAACGCTCCCAAGGTGGAGGCCGGCGACATGAAGATCGTGGGCAGCCCGCTTGATTTCGTTGGCTTGAACGTGTATACGCCGGAATATGTGCGCGCCGATGCTTCGCCAGCGGGCTACGTGGTGGAGAAGCGCCCAACTTCTTTTCCACGGATGGCTTCGGACTGGCTCTACATCGGGCCGGAAGTGATTTACTGGACAGTGCGGAACGTCAGCGACATTTGGAACCCGAAAGCGGTCTATATCACGGAGAACGGCTGCTCTTCTGATGACGTCATCGACGGGAATGGACGGATTGAAGACATCGACCGCGTGATGTATTTGCGCAACCATCTTACCCATTTGCATCGAGCGGTAGTGGAAGGGTATCCGGTCCAGGGCTATTTTCTGTGGAGCTTGCTGGACAATTTCGAGTGGGCAGACGGCTACAGCAAGCGATTCGGTTTGCACTATGTCGATTACAAGACGCAGGCGCGAACTCCTAAGTTGAGCGCTGAGTGGTACCGGCAAGTAATTTCGCGGAACGTGGTGGAGTAAGGGCAGCGTCTAAATCCGCGATAATCTTGTGAACTTAGTGACGATTGAGGGCCGCCTTTTCATCGCTGCATCAATTCCCTTCCGTCGCCCCGATTCTCCAGTGCCTGGTTGCTGGTTCAAGCTGACGGCTTCGGTTCAGTCGATGGCCCTTGGAAAGGTCCGCAGCGACCGCGCATGCCTTGGCGAAATTTCTCGCGCTCCTCGGGTGTCATCTGTTCCCAGCGTTCGGACATGCGGCGGCGGAAGTTGGAGCGGCCGGGACCGCGCCATCCATGCGAGCCGAAGAGGATGCGGCACAGAGCCAAAAGCCCGACTGCTTGCCAGAAAACAATCTGATGCCAGCCGAAAAGCGGCGGCAGCAGCCAATTCCACAAGCGCATCACCACTTCTCCTCCGATAAAGATAAATAACGCAATGCCCAGGATCGCCGCTGGAGCGATGAAAATCATTTTCCATTTTCTTCTCATGTTCAACACCTCATGCTTTCGTAAATTCGTCGTAGATGTTCTGCAGCCGCTCGCGGAGGTGCAGCACCGCGTAGCGCTTGCGCGAGAGCAGCGTGTTGAGGTTCACTCCCGTTTCAGCGGCGAGTTCCTTGAAGCTGCGTCCCTCGATTTCGTGCGCGATAAATACTTCGCGCTGATCTTCGGGTAATTCGTCGAGTGCCGATTCCAACTCGTCGAGCAGCACGCTGCGGGTGTAGAGCGAGTCGGGACCGGCGTCCGGCGAAGGTAGCAGGTCTTCGATATGCAGCATCGTTCCGTCTTCATCAGCCACGTCGGCGTCAGAGAATCGATCCGGCTTCTTCTTGCGGAAGAGATCGGTGATGCGATTGCGCGCCACGCGAAACAGCCAACCTGTGACGTGTTCGATCGGCATCAGCAGGCGATTCGCCTCGACCAGTTCGTAGAAAACGTCCTGCAGAATGTCATCGGCGTCGAGCGGGTCGGGCACGCGCCTGCGGATGAAATTGCGCAGGCGGGACTGTTCTCGCTTGACCACATCGGAGATCCGCTGGTCCTGTTCGAGAGTCATTCGATCCAAGCTCGGTCGACTCAGGCTTGTTCGACCCAGACTCGCAGCCTCGTTCATCTACAGAGGTAGACGAATGAGGGGTAAGGATATTGTAGGAGTCTAGGAATTTTGTGTCGGCGGAAGTCGAAGGACTTTGCAATGAACGCAGCTAGAGGCGGTCCCTTGGGGCGTTGGACGGGGGGCCGGTACGGCGGCCCGAATTGAGGTACGGCCGTCCGTCCCCTCCAACCTTCTACGGTGAAACAGGGATGATGTGAGCTATTGTCTAGTGGTGAGCATTCGCGGCCTCAGCAGCCGCTTTCAGTTCCCGGTTGACCTGCGCCAAGAGCTCCCGCGCCTTTTCCGCATGGCCTTTCATGTCATAACGATTGTCCTGCTGGGCCAGGGAGACATAGCGGTTGGCCTCGACGACCAGGCGCTGCGCCTCGGCCAGGTTGGGATGGATCCTTTTGTCAATGTCTAGCACCGGCTCTTGAGCCAGAGTCGCGGCGCAGAACAACATGGCACTCAGAATCGCGGCACACGCCTTCACGGATTTCGTCATGGAATCTCCTCGAAGATTTGAAAAGCGGAAATCGCGCCAGATTGTATCCTATCCGCCGGGCATCTCAAACTAATCAAACTGCAGATGCAGGGCTGATTGGCTGCCACGGTACGGCGTTACGTCTAGTATCCTTCTTTGCGATGGCAGAGACATTTCCCATTGATATCTTGGTTGCGACTGAGGATGCCGGCAAGCGTCTTGATCAATTCCTTTCTGTGCGTATCGATAACGTCAGCCGGGCGCGGGTGCAGCAGCTTATCAAAGAAGAAAAAGTCCTGGTGAATGATGCGGTGGCGAAAGCTTCGTTGAAGCTGCGTGGTGGAGAGACTGTGAAAGTTTTGGGTGAGGCGGATCGGGCTCCGCTGAAGGCTGTGGCAGAAGATATTCCGCTCGACCTTATTTATGAGGACGACGATCTCGCGGTAATCAACAAGGCTGCAGGGATGATGGTGCACGCGGGAGCGGGGGCCAGCGACGATGCGCGCAATCGCGGGACGCTGGTGAATGCGCTGCTGCATCATCTTGGGAAACTGTCGGGAGTGGGCGGGGAGTTACGTCCGGGGATTGTGCACCGTCTGGATAAGGAAACGAGTGGCCTGATTATTGTCGCAAAAAACGATGAGACGCATCGCAGGCTGGGCGCGGCGTTTGCGGCGCGTGAGGTGAAGAAGAAATATGTCGCGCTGGTGCATGCTTGGGTGAAAAAAGATTCGGGGACTATCACGCAGAGCATCAGCCGCGATCCGGTTCGGCGCACGCGAATGACGACGCGACTGGAAGGCGGACGGGCGGCGGTAACGCATTACCGTGTAGTGCGACGGTTGGAAACCAAGTTTGGAAAATTTACCTTGCTCGATGTGAAGATCGATACCGGGCGGACGCACCAGATTCGGGTGCATATGGCCGCGATGGGGCATCCGGTGGTGGGCGATACGCTGTATGGTGCACCACGAGGAATGCTTGGGAAGTCAAATGTCTCGCCCCTCCGGCAGGCTCAGGGCGGGCTATTTCTAAAACAGCGCGAGAAGGATGGGGCAGCCGGGAATGCGGCGGTGATTACTTTGCCGCGGAATTTTCTGCACGCGGCAGAGTTGGAGTTTCGACATCCGCGGACCGGCGAGGCAGTTGCGCTGAAGAGTGAGTTGCCCGAGGAGTTGCAGGAGTTCTTGAAGAGATTGGAGGAATAGTATCGTACGCACTGAAAGCTGAGAATGCGTTCAGGGGTTACGGATATAATGCAACTGTAATGAGGGGCGTTCGTACGAAAGACATTTTTGTTGGATGCTTGGCAGTTTGGGCAGCGGTTGCGCTGCTATGGGCGGGATTGGGCGGGGTCGCGGGAGCGCAGGCCAGTCCTGCGTCAACTGTTCAGTCAACGACTCAGTCGTCAGCGTCGACTTCAGCGGCCCAAGGTTCCGGCGATCAGAAAGCCGACCAGAAACCCGACGATTCGAAATCCAGCGATCCGAAATCTGCTGACTCGAAATCCGACGACCCAGCCGGGAACGCGGGAGATATCCCGCGAATTCGTGTGGGCATCAACGAAGTGAATGTGGTGTTCACGGTAACCGATAAGCGGGGCAAGCGGGTTACGGGTCTGAAGCAGGAAGACTTTCACATAGTGGACGACAGTAAGCCGGCAGTCGAGATCAGAAGTTTTCACGCAGAGACCAACTTGCCTCTGCAGGTGGCGTTGCTGATTGATGCCAGCAACTCGGTGCGCGACCGCTTCAAGTTCGAGCAGGAGTCGGCAATCGAATTTCTGAATCAGACGGTGCGCAAGAGCTATGACAACGCGATGGTCGTGGGATTCGACGCGACCCCGGAAGTCACCCAGGACTTTACCGACAACACGGAAGCGTTGGCGCACGGGGTGCGCGAGTTGCGGCCGGGAGGGGGAACGGCGCTGTACGATGCCCTCTATTATGCGTGCCGGGATAAGTTGCTGAAGCAGGGGCATGCCGGGGCAATGCGCCGAGCCATTATCCTGCTGAGCGATGGGGAAGATAATCTGAGCCACGTGACTCGCGAGGAAGCGATTGAGATGGCGCAGCGCGCGGAGGCGATCGTGTTTACGATCAGCACGAATGTGAGCGGAACCAAAGGGGCAGGCGACAAGGTGATGGAACGGATCGCAGATGCGACCGGCGGGCGCGCATTTTTTCCGTTTCAGATTCGCGACGTGGCGAATGCATTTGCCGAGATTCAGGAGGAGTTGCGCAGCCAGTATGCGGTTTCCTACAAGCCGGCGGACTTCAAGGCGGACGGACACTTTCGCACGATTGAGATCGTGGCGAGCGACCGTAAAAATTTTCGGGTGAGAGCGCGGCGTGGATATTATGCGCCGGTGCAGTAAGTCGGATTCCCGCCTCTGGCTTCGGTTTGAAATCGGGTAAGTCTTCCTTCGCGCGAGCGACAAGAATGCCGGGATATTCGGGGACGCCGCTTCCGAAAAAATTAGGGATCAAGAGTGGGTTTCGCGTGCAACTAACGAACGCCCCGGCAGAAGTGCGCGCGGAGTTGGAGCAAGCTCTGGCCGATTGCACAGCCGTGAAGCACGGAGATTCTCTGGATTTCGCGATGTTGTTCACCAAGTCTCGCGCGGAGTTGAGGAAGGAGTTTTTGCGAATCGCGAAGTCGTTGGCACCGGCGGGAATGTTGTGGGTGAGCTGGCCGAAGAAGAGTTCGGGCGTGACGACCGACGTGGATGAGAACGTCGTACGGGGCATCGGGCTTGATACGGGACTGGTGGACGTTAAAGTGTGCGCGGTGACTGAGATTTGGTCGGGGTTGAAGTTTGTGCGGCGGGTGAAGGATCGCAAAGGATGACGGCGGGTGAGTTACGGGAACCAGTGTTAACGGCGTCGCAATAGGAGCTTGCATGGTGCGAGTGGGACTGATTGGGTTTGGAATGGCGGGACAGGCGTTTCATGCGCCGGTGATTCGAGGTGTACTGGGCATGGAAGTTGCTTGCATCCTGGAGCGCCGGGGGACGCGGGCACAGGAAAAATATCCTGAAGTACCTGTGGCGCGCACGCTCGAGGAGTTGCTGGCGGATAAGAGCATCCAGCTATGTGTAGTTGCGACGCCGAATGATTCGCATTTCGAACTGGCGAAGACTTGCCTGCTGGCAGGGCGGGATGTGGTGGTGGATAAGCCGTTTGCTCCCACGCTAGCCGAGGCCGAGGAACTGGTGAAGCTGGCTGCGGACCGTGGCCGATTGCTCACGGTGTATCAGGAGCGGCGCTGGGATGGGGATTTTCAGACTATAAAGAAAATCGTGGAGTCGGGGGAACTGGGAACGGTCGTGGAGTATGAGTGCCGCTACGACCGCTTTCGCCCGGAGCCGAAGGCAAATGCGTGGCGGGAACGAGCGGATCAGCCCGGAGCCGGGGTCCTGTTTGATTTGGGTCCGCATGTGATCGATCAAGCGTTGATACTGTTTGGCGAGCCGAAGGCGATTACGGCGTCGGCGTTCTGCGAGCGGCAAACCTCGATAGTGGACGATTCATTCGATGTTTGTTTGGAGTATCCGATGTCGCAAGGAGGTCTGCGGGCGATGGGGCGGGCGAGGATCATCGCGTTTGCGCCGGGGGCGCACTTTCTGATTCACGGTACGAAGGGATCGTTCGTGAAGTATGGAATGGATCCGCAAGAGGCGAGATTACGGGGAGAAAACTGTCCCGACGGATTGGACTGGGGCGCGGATTGGGGAGAAGAATCGGAACAGCTGTGGGGTACGCTGAGCCGCGTGGGCGAGCCGCGTGTGAAGGTGAAGACGGAGCGTGGAGACTATCGGGGATTTTACGCGAACGTGCGGGACGCGATTGAGAAGAAACTTCCGCTGCAGGTTACGCCGCAGCAGGCGTTGCAAACCATGCGGGCGGTGATGCTGGCGCACAAGAGTAGCCGGGAGCGGCGGACAGTAGGGTGGGAGGAAGCGGTGGAGTAGGTCAGGTTGAAGCCGACAACAAGCGACGTCAAAGGCAACGGGCAGGAGGTCTTTCTGGTGTTCTTTTGTATGCTTCATGGTCCGATGTTTTCGTCTAGAAGCCATCTATGTTGGGTTTCCTAAGGTTTTGAATTTCCTAAGGTTTTGAATTTCCTAAGGTTTTGAATTTCCTAAGGTTTTGAATTTCCTAAGGTTTTGAATTTCCTAAGGTTTTGAATTTCGGGTCAAGCGGGAGATCCCTTCGACTTCCTCAGGGCAGGCTCTTCGCTCCGCCTGAAAAGCGGCCGCGCTCAGGATGACGCCGGTGGGAGAAGGTGCACGCTGCTTTTTCAAACTGACCCACTACCGAGTGCCCGTTCTACACGAGCCTCGACACAAGCGTGTCAGCCTCTACTCCCGTGATGGGCGCAGCGATCCAGCGGTTTGGTTCGTGCGTGCCACGGATGTATAGCTTCAGGTAATTATCGGTTAGGGCTTCGGTGAATTCTTCTGCGTCCCTGTTGTGGGCAACGTTGAGCGTGATTGCTTCCAGTGGCTTGCCAATAAAAGAATTCATGAAAGCGAGTTTTTTCTCGGTGGCTAGATCACGCAAGGTCTTGTTGCGGGCGCGAGCGATGTGAACCGGGACTTGATGAGGCATAGCTGCGGCGGGCGTTCCCGGACGCGCGGAGTATGTAAAGACGTGCAGATAGGTAAATGGAAGATCCTCGATGAGGCGTCTGGTCTCTTCGAATTCGGCGTCGCTCTCGCCGGGGAATCCGACCATCACGTCTGCGCCAATGGCGGCAGCGGGCATCGCGGCGCGGATTTGTTCGATCTTCTCGCGATAGTGCCAGGGACGATATTTCCGATGCATACGGCGCAGCACAGCGTCACTGCCGGACTGCAGAGGCACGTGGGCATGCTTGGCGATGCGCGGCGACGAGGCCACGAGCGCGATGAGATCGCGCGTCCAATCCATGGGCTCTACCGAGGAGATGCGGAGTTTTTCGAGTTTCGTCTCTTGCAGGATGGAGCAGATAAGAGAAACAAAGTCCGGGGCCTCAACCCCAATGTTTAGATCGCGACCCCAGCGGCCGAGGTTGATGCCACTGATCACGACTTCGCGATAGCCTGATTCCACGAGGGCGTTTACTTCGCAAATTACCTGCGATAAGGGTAGCGAGCGGCTGTGACCGCGGACACTAGGGATGACGCAGAAAGAGCAGCGGTTGTCGCAGCCGTCCTGAACCTTCAGATTGGGCCGAGTCCTGGAATTTTCCGTGGAGTCGGAGTTTGACTCGAAGGCAGGCGCAGCGAGAAGTTCGGTGTGGGCGAAGATGTCAGAAACAAAAACCCGGTTCTCGGTTCTCAGTTCTCGGTTCTTGGTAAGAGCGTTCAAAGGCACAAAGGTTGGTGAAGCGGTCTCACCATCGACCTCAGCGGCTAAAGCCGCGAGTGAGTTGGAGGCGTCTATCGCAGCGCTGAAAGCGCTGCGCCACCCAAAATCAGGCCCGCCCTCGGAACGCATTGGTTCGGAAAGCATTGGTAACGATAATTCGGCAAGTTGATGCTTGTGGGAATTGCCTATCACGGCGGTCACGCCCGGCAGGGCGGCGATCTCTTCGGGGGCGCGCTGGGCGTAGCATCCGGTGACGATAATTTTGGCCAGCGGGTTTTGGCGCTGCACGCGGCGAATGGCGGCCCGCGCGTCCTGATCGGCGGAGGCGGTAACCGTACACGAATTCAAGATAACGAGATCGGCGTGTGCTGCGGTCGCGCGATTGAGGCCGCGAGCCTCGAACTGACGTTCGAGAGCGGCACCATCGGCCTGCGTGGCGCGGCATCCGAAGTTTTCTACGTGGTAGGTGGCCACCGAATCATAGTAACGCAGGCGTCAGATTCTTTGCGCGCTACGATGCCTGTGAACACACTCCACCTCAAGCGCGGGAGTCTCTCGCCAAGGCGGAGAAGCCCGGAGCCGTCACGCAGTGGCGGCGGTCCTCCTCTGCGTGAAACATTCGCGGCAGAAGATAGGACGGCCTTGAGTGGGCCGGAAGGGGACGGTGGTCTCCTTGCCGCACTGAGAGCAGACTGCACGGGTTTCTACGCGAGCGTGGTGTTGTCCATTGCCGCGCGAAGGTGGTGTGGCGAGCACGGCCACGCGCCTCGACTTGCAGGCCTTGCAACGCTTGGGTTCGTTCTTGAATTGCTTGTCGTTAAAAAACAGTTGTTCCCCGGCGGTGAACACAAAGTCGGCACCGCAGTCGATGCACTTCAACATCTTGTCCTGAAATTCCATTGAGGATGGCTCCCTTATGCCCATGCCTGCACCCGCTACCGCGGGGAAAGCGGCAGTGTGGAGCAAACACAGTTCTGTAATCCCCCCTCAAACTACCCCTGGACTCGGCCCGCCACGCACCTAGGACGGCGCGTGGATACAGATTTAGCAACTCATGCCGGATGAAACGGTGGTTGCGAATAAATCCCTGCTGCAGCTCAACCTGGTGGGGGCCAGATGGAGCAGGGCCACCCCGGGACGGGGCGACCCTTTACTGCGTCAGACTTCTCCTTAAACGCCTACTTTTAAAAACTCTTCAATCCTGCTCTTTGCGAACCTTTTTGCGAGCACGCTTACGCGCCAGTGCGGCCTTTACGCGCTTTTTCTCGCCGGGCTTCAGATAGAAGGAGTGGCGCTTAACCTCCTTGATGATGTCTTCCTGTTGCACCTTGCGTTTGAAACGCCGTAATGCGTTCTCGAGGGATTCACCCTCTTGCAGTCGAATTTCCGCCAGACAAACACACCCCCAGACCCGTCCTGTAGGACCGAATAGTTATTACAAGGATTTGATCGAAAGTCAAGTAGGGGGTGAAAAATGTTGCATGAGTTGGGGACAGCCGGGACCGTCCTTCTGCCTCTTTCCTAAAGACTGCTGCTGATTCGTATCAGGGCGCGCATTCATGCGTGCCGCAAGCGACGCATGATCAACTCGCCTTCAGGCGCTGGCGTTGGGATGCCGTTCACTTGCTAGTCCATTTTCCGGTATTCTTTGATTTTCCTACGGTTTTGAACTTCCTACGGTTTTGAATTTCGATAGTCGTGCAATTGGGCTTACGCGCCACGCCAGTCAAGCGCGAGATCCTTCGCTTCGCCTGAAAAACGGCTACGCTCAGGATGACGCCAAAGTATAAGAAGCCAAGCTGCACCACTCCATAAGGATGTGAGAAGTTGATTTTCTAGAACGTGCTTTTTCCGGGCAATGCCTTGCTAAAACTAATGATTTTCTAAGGCGATGCTTTTTCGTGGGGCGGCGGGGCATCCATTTTCGTGGTAACGGATGGGCCAGCTCCCAGCGCCCCCTTAGCGCAAAGAACGCGAAACATGGGGCACCCGCCTAGGGTTCGGGACCTAAGCGGCTTTGTCTTTTCTTCGGTCTTGGACACTCTGAGTGCTACCTATGCAGAACTTCGGACAGCTTTAACTCTGACCGAAGTTGGTCAAGCTCCGCTCTGATTTTCCCCAGTCTCTCGTTCCTGAAGTGGTATTCAGCCTTTGCTGTAGGGGTCTGGGCTGCCCCTAGCCTCCAGTACAAATCGTTGGCACGATGGATCGCGTCCATCTCCTCGTACAGGAATCCAAGCCTAGCCTTCTCTTCCGGTCCCATAGCCCACGCCCCCTTTAGCGCATCGGCCATTTCCGCACAGAACCCTAGCTGCGCCGGATTATACGCCGCGAACCCCTGCGTCGCTGACAAAACTTTGCAGAACTTTGCAGAACTTTGCAAATATTACCCTAAAGTCCGCCTCCCGTCCGTCCGATGGCACTAATGGACGTAGTTTTCTGCGTCTCTCACATGAGCCTCACTAGCAAGAGCATAGCTGCGTCCGCACTCGTCATTCGACATTCAAATCGCGGAAGATGGAGCGGAAGCTTTGGACTTTCTCTTTTGTCGCGGTCCGCACAAGGAGCGGACATTTTCCCATCCCCAAGACTGGTGCTCCTCGATCTCAAGCTTCCCAAAGTCGACGGTCTGGAGGTGCTAAGGACGATCAGAGCGGACGAGCGGGTGATTCTCACTTCTTCCAAGGAACAAAAAGACCGACGGTTATAACCTGGGGGTGAGCGCTTACATCCAGAAGCCGGTTGATTTCGACCAATTTGCCGACACCATTCGGCAGATTGGAATGTTCTGGTTGCTGATCAATCAGCCGCCTCCAGCGGGAGCGTTTGCGGCGCGCAAAGCAAAAGGAGTCTAAGGAGTCTAAAAGGAGAATATGACGATGGGTTCCAGTCCGCCTACCCCGGAGCTTCCGCCGGGTGTTGCCGAACGCAGGAGGTTTCCCCGGTATCGGCTTAGCGCACCGATTACTGTCCGATCCACGGGTCTGCCGGAGATGAGAGGGATGAGCATAGAAATCAGCGAGGGTGGGATGTCGGCCGCAGTTGGCGTCGGCTTGAAGGTGGGCGACGCGGTTGAGCTGGAGCCCGTTGGAGGTGCGGCTGCCGTGGCCGTGGTGCGACGCATTCTCGGAAGACTCTGCGGCTTCGAGTTTCTCAACCTTAGTCCAGAGCAAGCTGGGAAAGTCAGGGAAATGTCGGGAATGTTTCCGTTGTATCGTCCCAGAACGCTGGACCTTTGGAAGCGGTGAGTTCCTCGACTGTCCGCTAACCCCCATTTCCCACGCAAAAAAAATGCGTGAGAAATGGGGCACCCTTCTTTGTTAACTCCTGCGCAACAAAACGCCGTTAGGCTCCCATGTACATCACGTGGACGTAGGTGCCGAGGCGTACGTTGTAGGCGAGGTACCAGCCGTCATGGTCGGGGTCTTCATAGATGACGATATCGTCACTGTCCCAGAGCCAGTCGCCGCAGAAGCCGATGTCGTAGGGAGCGACGCTAAAGTAGAAGCCACCGAACCAGAAACGATTGGGGCCGCCGCCGCCAAGGTGCCAGACGTGGCCGCGGCCGAAGCCGCCGGTGAAGTGGCCGTGCTCCCAGGGATGGTCGAGGTGGTAGTGAACATCGTCATGGCCGGTGTCGTGGCCGATCCATTTGCCGTTGGAGTGAACGTGAGGCGCGTCGGGATGGCCTGCCTTGTCGTTGAAGTGAGGAGTCTCGGGCGCTGGATGCGGTGCGCGCGCCGGTTCGGGACCGTGGGCGGGAATGTGGGTGGGTCCTCCGCCGACCTCGCCGCGATGTTGGGCCAAGGCTAAGAAGCTAAACAAAAAGCAAACTGCGAGCAGTGCAAGCAATCTCTTCATAGGGTTTCTTTGATCTTTCTCCGAGCGCCCCTGAGAGGAATTTTACTTTTGGGTGGGGCGAAGGCGCAATTGGGGTGGAGGATCGAAAAGCAGGTTCCTCACCGGGCTAACGCCCGGTTCGGAATGACAATAAACATTATGACAATAACCATGGGCCGCCCGACAGCCCTGGCGTCTGTGTTCCACTTTTGCCGGGGTGGCTTCCATTCGACACGTTCCGGCATCAGAGAGATATGCCGAATTCGTCATCGATCTTATTGCAGTCTGAACCGCCCCTTGCGATTCCCTACGAACTTCGGAAGCCCTCCGAGCCGATGCCGCCGCCGATTAAGGAACCACCGAATCCTCCGGAGAATCCGGACGCACCGGTACGAGAACCTGACCCGGAAGAGCCTGAGCAGATCTGACGCTTCTAAACAAAACGGCAGGCGAGACGGCGCTAACCGGATTGAAGCATTTCCGCCTTGCGCAGAATTTTTCTCGCTAGCCCGGTGAGTGCAACCTCGCGCAGGCGCTGCACAGGAATCCATTTCCCTCGGGTGGGAGATGGTAGAGTGTTCCGCCAAACTCGAACGGTATAGTCTGTCACCGTGATCGAATGCCGGAGCGAGAACAACGGATTGCCTCCGTTCGAGGTTTCGAGTTCTGGCAGCTCCCACATACCTGGCATGAGTGATAGGTCCGGTGACCTTTGCACCAGAAAAACCTCGCGACCTCGGCGATCTCCGTTGCGGAAATCGAGGGCGTAATGAATTTCGCGTTTCGTTTGCGGCACAGGCTTTGCAGTCGGCGCTAATTCTCCGCGGGTGGCACACAATTCGATGATTGGACACATCAAACAAGACGGTGCCCGCGGAGTGCAAATCGTCGCGCCCAATTCCATCATGGCTTGATTGAAGTCGCCGGGACGCTTCGCATCCAGCAGATGAGTTGCAGCCCGCCACAATCCTTCACCAGCCAATCGCGTCCCTGAGACACGTTGCAGTACCCGTTCGACGTTGCCATCCACGACTGCAATTGGTTCATCAAACGCGATGCTGGCGATCGCGGCCGCGGTATAGCGTCCGATTCCCGGCAACGATCGCAATTCTTCCGCGGTGTTGGGAAACTTGCCAGCGTGTTCGCGAACCACGACCTTCGCCGCAGCGTGCAACATACGGGCGCGCCGGTAGTATCCCAAACCGCTCCACGCGGCGAGCACGCTGGCCTCGCGTGCTGCGGCCAATTTCTTCACCGTGGGGAAACGACGAAGGAATTCGTGGTAGTGCTCGAGCACAGCCGCTACGCGCGTTTGCTGCAACATGATTTCGGAGAGCCATACACGGTAGGGATCGCGGCTTGCGCGCCAGGGCAGATCACGCGCGTGCACTTCGTACCAGGCGAGCAGTCGCTTCCGAAAGACTAGGCTTTCGGAAGACGAGAATCGATTGGGTTTCCGGAGCACGTTTGCCATCAGAATTCCATTAATGCATCTCAGCGCTGAAGCTGACTCTTTCCATTGCCGGTTACGCCGTTGCTCTAAGGTATGCCTTGCCATTGACCTTGCTCGGGCTTCCACGAAATAATACTTGAGCCTGGCATCCGCAATATCCGCGTGAGTTCATTCACGCTTAGTTGCATCGAGGAGTGTTATGAACGACTTCAACCGCAAGGTGGAAGACGCGTCGGCGCGCGTCAGCAAAACCGTCGCCGAGGCCGCCGAACGGATCGAGAAAGAGATTCCCGAGTTCATCAAGTATCTGAACGACGAGGTTGTGCCAGCCGTGCGGCAACACTCAACCAAGGCCTTGCGCACGGCCAGCGAAAAGCTCACCGAGCTGGCCGACTATATGGAGCAGCACCGCCCGGCTCCGAAGTAAGCGGGAGTGGCATAATCTTCTGCAGCTTTGCGTGGGTTGTTTTTTCGCGCGTCAGTTCTCCGCAGATTGGCTCTGAATACATCAGTCTTACGCAGACTAGTTTACGCAGATCGGTCTTAACAAGATCAGTTTTATCAAAATCGGGCGTTTCGCAGGTCGGTTTGGCGCAGATCGCTTCTCGCATGACGATTCTGATCCTCTTAATTGCGCTCCTGTTCTCCTCGGCTTGCGGCCATCCCAAACAGGCGCGCGTCGATGTACCGCCCCCACCGCAGCAACCGCCGGCGGTGGAAACGCCGGCTCCAGGGGTAGGAACTGCTTCTGGCCAGTCTGCCAAGCACTCCACAACAACGGAAAAAACCGACGCTGATGTGATCGAACCTACTCTTCCCGCTGGTACAACTCCGTTGGTTACGGAAACCGGGCGGGCAAGCTGATACGGTCCGCCATATCACAATCGGGTGGGATCGAATGGCGAAGTCTACAACATGCATGCCATGACGGCGGCGCATCGCACCCTGCCGTTGGGCACGATCGTCCGCGTCACCAATTTGAAGACGGGGCATAGCGCGTTGGTGCGCATCACGGACCGTGGACCATTCATCCCGGGACGGATGCTGGATTTGTCGCTAGCCGCGGCGCGCAAGCTGGACGTTTACCTTCCTGGGGTTGCGGAAGTGAAAATGGAAGTGATGCAGACTCCATCGCCGCTCGAAACCGGTGGAAAGTGGGCGGTACAGATTGGCGGCTTTCCTGATAAAGACGAAGCCGTGAAACTCGCCGACTATCTGACCCGCCGTTATCGGACGGCGAATGTGAAACGGTTCAGCAGTCCAGCAGGCGATTGGTGGGTGCGGGTGCGAGTAGCCGACGACAATCGCGAGCGAGCCAAGCAATTGGCAGCGGAAACCGAAACCACCGAGGGCGCGGTATTTCTGGTAAGGCTGGATTAAGGAAGTGCTGCCAACCAGCGTCAGTCAGCGCTTTGGCTGGAACGCAAAACACCGAGCGCTGACAATCCTGCCCGCCAAATGGTATCGTTGGGCCGAGGTGCCGAGTGACTACCGAAGCCAGTAAGAATTGCCTTTTCTGCCGCATTCTTGGCGGCGAGATTCCCTCTAAGAAAGTTTATGAAGACGATCACGTCTACGCCTTTGACGACATCGACCCGAAAGCCCCTACGCATGTGCTGATTATTCCCAAGAAACATTTTGCGGATTTGAAAGAGGCGCAGGCTGAAGATGCCGAAGTGATTGGCCGCTGCCACCTGGCTGCTGCCGAAATCGCCCGCCAGCGCAACATCGAGAATGGATACCGAACTGTCTCGAACGTGGGCCCGGACGCTGGGCAGTCGGTGTTTCATCTGCACGTGCATCTGTTGGGAGGACGGTCACTGAGCTGGCCACCGGGATAGCAGTCCTGAGTTGTCGCGCTTGGCTTCCGGCTCTGGCAGGGCGGCGATCATTGAGCTGACCGAAATCGTCTCTAGGGCCTGTTAACACTATTCCATAGGCAAAGTATGGCTTTCGCAAACCAATGTCGAACGCATGATTCGTATCAGGGCCGTATTCATGCGTGCCGTAACTGCCGCCTCATCCATTCGCCTTCAGGCGCTGGGTTGGGGTGCCGTTCACTTGCTAGTCCATTTTCCGGCATCTTGATTTTCCTAAGGTTTTGAATTTCTCAGTTTTGGATTCCCTACGGTTTTGAATTTCGGTAGTCGTGCAATTGGGCTTACGCGCCGCGCCGGTCAAGCGGGAGATCCTTCGCTCCGCCTGAAGAACGGCTACGCTCAGGATGACGCCGTCGTGTAGGGGTTTTGAATTTCCTATGGTTTTGAACTTCCTAAGGGTTTTTATTTCCTACGGTTTTTTGATTTTCCTACTTTGCGACTGCGGCACGGCTGAAGCCGCGCCCTGATGTGAATCACGAGTTTGACGTTGGCCTGATACTTTGCCTACGGAATAGTGTTAACACGCCCTAGTTACGTGGACGAACTTCGTCTGGCCGCAGGAAATTCCACTTCCATTCCTTGTGGTCGAATGCGTTCTGAACGAGCGAATTGAGCAGCATCTTGGCGTTCAATCCATTAGCTACGGCAAAGGCTTGCTTCCAACCTTGGCGGGGTGAGCGCGAGGGAATTGCTATTGGAGTGATCTTATGGCGCGGCTGAAGCCGCACCCTTTCAAAGCTCATTTGCAACCGGTCCTCTACAACGAGCCACGCTCCCTGGGTCTATTGCACCGTTGGATTCTCGTCCTCGGGCGCGCCGTGGCGGCGCAGAAGTTGCGGCAGGTTCTGCGAGAAGGCTGACCTCGGCAGGACCATGTCGCAGCCTACTTCGTGGGCCTTCTGCTTCAGATCGCCCTGCACGTGCGAGAGAAATCCGATAATCGAAGTTCCCTTCTTCAGTTTCGCTTTCAGCTTGGGAATCAGGGTGAGGGGCTTGGCATTGGCATTGTTGAGGTCGAAGATAATCAGCGACGGCTTCTCTTCGCCGTTTTGCAGCATACGCTCGGCCAAGTCTTTGTCGCTCTTGGCGAATTCGACTTTCACGTTGAGCTTGCGCGCGGTCTCCTGAATCTTGGCGGCAAAAAACAGGTCGTCGACGAAGGCAAATATGCGCGAGTTGGAATCTTCTCGCAAAGCGGGCAGAGGCTCGGGATCGGCGGGCGCAAAGGCCGCTCCGAAACCGGGGCGAGCGCCCCGCCGCGATCCCTGGCCGTTGTTGCCGTTACCGGACATGGTGGCGCGGTAACTGTGGTCCATGGGAGCGGTGTAAATGCCGTCCTGATTGTGCCGCGACTGGCTGGGACCGGCGGCGCGAGGGCCGCGTTGATTACTGGGGCGGCGTCCGCGCCGCCTGCGATTCCTGCCTCCACCACCGGAGGGTCTTCCTGGTCCTGCGTTCATAGTCCTCTCAGAGCTGCTTGCCGGGTTTCAACCCGGAGCAGAATTACAGAAAAATCAGACGATTTCCGATTGCCTATGGATGCTGCCGCCTCGCCAAAGGCTGCGCACTTATGCATTCTCGCCAAGGGACCGGGCCAAAACACACGGACCACCCCCGCCTAAAGCACCCATTGGCTCAGAAATACTTCTACTCACCCAAGTCTTACAACGCGTTCGAGGAGCATGGCCCACTCTCCATGCTGAATTCCGGGTTGGGCTGGAACACAATCGCGACTGTAATAGCGATCAACTGCCATCTGGTGAAGCAAACTTCGCACTGGCGAAACAATCTAATGTTTGCGTATCGGTTATCCGTTTTCGGATCCGTCGCGCCGCCGGGAACGGCCTGGGACGCGGAGGGCCTACGCGGGAACGTGGCCAATGAGAACAAGATAATCGTACTCGTCCCGACGATAACTGGCAAGTGGCAAAGTAAACCAGTTTTGCACAGGAGGCCAGCGCCGGAAGTTTTAGAGACTGGCTTCGGGGAAGCTGACGGTTACGCTCCGCTAGAGACTTCTCGAGCCCATTGCTGTGCCTGCCAGTAGGAAGCGGCGCCGATGTCAGGATCGAGATGCAAGCTTTCGCTGATGGACTGAACGGCCGACCACTCTCCACTCTCGTGGGCCAGCAAAAGTTGGTAAATAGAACGCAAGGGGCTGGGCTTTCCTAGCAGAACGGCTTTCGTTTCGGAGTCCAGGGGAATCTTTTCGAGGATGTCAGACATTGGCATGGCAAGCATAACGTCTAGCATGGAAAGCAATCCGAGAAGGAACAGGTCCGCCTCGCCGTGCGGCACGTGCGGTGCCAACAACTCGCCAAAACGGGCACGAACCAGGGCGCAAAGTACGAGATCGCTGGTTTTGTCCTGACCTGCGCCGACGATGGCAACCAGACGCACCCAGCGGCGCACTTCCTGCTCTCCCAAAATCGAGAGCGCATGGCGAACGGAATGAATTTCGCTTTTGAATCCGAAGCGAGCCGAATTCATGTAGCGCAGCAGCCGATAGCAGATGGACGCTTCAGTCTTGATCAATTTTTCGAGTCCAGGGACGTCAAGATCTCCCCGGGAAACGGCCTGCAACATGCGCACGTAATTGATGCGATTGGCCGGTACGTCGCGCGTGGTCATCATCTCGGGCCGGCGCAGGAAATAGCCCTGAAAATAGACGAAGCCCTGATCGCGGGCGGCGATGAATTCTTCGTTGGTCTCGACCTTTTCGGCGAGCATGCGGCAGCGCCAAGGGCCATGCTGCTTCACCAGGGCGGCGCGCTGCGCCAGCGTGGTAAGCCTGACATCCACCTTGAGGATGTCTGCGATCTCAGCGAGAGGTTCGCGAGGATCGCCGGTGACGTAGTCATCGAGCGCGATCACGTATCCGGCTTCTTTCAATTGCTGGCAGGCGGCGATCACTTCGGGATCGGGAGGAACGCTTTCAAGAATCTCGACCACGGTGGAGTTCGAGGGCAGCAAGGTAATCAGGCCACGAATCAAGGTATCGCGCGTGCAATTTAAAAAAGCGCGGCGCCCGTCGCACAGCACGTCGAGACCAACCAGCAGCGAACTATCCAGGGTGGAGCGAGAAGCGATGTCGGGATCGATCGCATGAAAAACGTTCTCCATATCGTCCCGGAATAAGAGCTCATAGCCGAATACCTTTTTCTCCCGGTCGAAAATCGGCTGGCGGGCAACGTAACGCAGATTCGGATTTTGAGGGCTCTCGCGGGCAGGATCAGCCCCGGCGGAAGATGAGTTCGGCACATTGAAATCATCGGCATTGAAGAGAAAAAACTCCAGCCTATGCCTAGTCCTGACCGGAGTTTTCATGAACCAGACGCTTTTGCAGAATAAGCAAGATTTAATCGCCGCGTGTGCCGTGACCGAGCAACCTCACTTAGCGTCGGTCACTTCCTCCCGTTTCTCGTTGTAGACACCAAACTTCTTCGCAATCAGTTTCAGTGTGGGATAGAACTGCACGAAGCTGTGCTCGACTGCGGCGTGTTCGTCATGGCAGGACCAGCAGCCGTTTCCCTTGGGCATGGCTTCGGCGGTCTTGCCGTCGGCATTGAAGCCGTAATACGCCCATTTGTCGGCGTAGCGAGTCGAGTCTTTGACCTCGACTGCCAAGCCCATCAGATCGGTCTGAAAGTGACCGGTCTTGTTGATGGAGCCTTTGCTCTGCGCGTCTCTCTCGTCGATCACGAACATGGTCTGCTCGGGCCACTTGCCGGAATTCACAAATTCCTGATAGGCCCAGCGTTGCACAAAGACGTTGGTGAACATTTCATGACTGCCCGGGCTAGGACTGTAATTCATACCATAGCCCGCCGAGAGAAACATCCATTCTCGGTAGTCGTCGGGACGAAGGAGTTGGCCCTTGGCATCGTATTGCGGCTTGGAAGATTTTTCCTCGGGAGCGGCTGCGAGCAGCAGGCCACAAACGGCAAGCAAAAGGACGACCGGAAAAATTCGTTTCATAAGGTCTCCAGTGAATCTCGGTTCAATGCTACATGGCAACCAGACGGCGGTCTTGTACAAATTAAACATTGTTGCGATAACGGTTCCAGTCCAGAGGCGTCTGAATTGACATGCCGGAAAGCCGAGATAACACGTTGTTACGCGGAGGCGAGTTTTATTCGCCGGTAGAGGCACGGCTGCGCACGGAAGATGTGCTGCTCTCCGCGTTGCGGCAACCTTGCTCACGCACAGTGCCGCGGCACCAGCATGAACTGGCCTACGTGACGGTGGTGCTTCAGGGCGATTATCTGGAAGGGGATCGGGGAAAGTTGGAGGAGTTATCACCGTTTACAGCCGTCTTCAATCCCTCGGGAGTGCAGCATGCGACGCTGATCGGACCAGCAGGGGCCTCGTTCTTCACTATTGAGTTGCGCGATGAAAATATCCAACGGTTAGGCTTGCGCTTGCCGCGGCAAACGGAATTCGACCGAGGTGCTGGGAAGATGCTGTGGCCTGGGCTTCGGCTGTACTCGGCGTTTAAGAGTCAAACGGCGGTTGCGTTGCTGATCGATAGCTATGTGATGGAATTGCTGGGAGCGATTGCGGGAGCCGCTTCCGGGGAAAAGTCTGAGCCGCGGTGGTTGCTCCGTGTCAGAGAACGGCTGCACGAAGAGTTTCGAGACAATCTCCGCATGACTGACTTGGCCGCCGAAGCGGGAGTGCATCCGGTGCATCTTGCGCGAGTGTTTCGCGCTTATGAAAAACACACGCCGGGAGATTACTTGCAGCGTTTGCGCGTGCGTGCGGCATGCTCCTTGTTGCGGGACCGTGATTATCCTCTGGCTTTAATCGCGGTTGAATGCGGCTTTGCCGACCAGAGCCACTTTACCCGCGTTTTCCGGAAGTATACGGCGAGTACTCCGGCGCAGTTCCGGCGGACGCTTACCTGACATAGAGGTCGATTCCTTCTCAGATCGAACCCTGCTTCCCCGCGACACTTCGAGCCATCCGGCGATCAGTTCACCGTAAGCGTAATGGTCAGCGCTGTGCCGGTATTGAGAATAGGAATCGCACCGGCGGTCGTGGCGTTGACGGTGATTTGGTAGCTTCCCGCTGGCGTCCCTGGATTCTTCTGGCTGCTGTTGCTGCCGCCGCCGCATGCACCCAGCCACAGCGTGGAGAAGCCGAGAACCACAATCAGACTAAGCAGGCGCACGCTTCGGGTTCGCGATCCCCCAAGAAGGACAATGCCAAACAAACCAGGGAGCAGCAGAGCGTAAAAGACATGGCTTGCGCGTCCGAGCGGTGGACGTGATTGCGACGTGGCGGCGGTGGTCACCAAATTGAGCGTCACCGCGGTCTGCGAGATGGATTGGCCATTGCCGGGACTGAAATTGCAGGCAATTTCCGCCGTCGTCGGGATGCCGGAGCAAGTGTAGGTGACCGGCACAGCGGTAGTGTTATTGCTGGTGTTAATGAAGCCAGTGCTGCTGCTAACGGCAATCGAGACTGACGCTGTTCCTCCTGGAGAGCGTGAGAACGTGACGCCGTTCGTCGAGGCGATGGAGAACGTCTCGGTCGTCTTGGTGACTGTGAGGCTGATGCTTGTGGAAACGTTCGTTGGGCTTATTGGGGTGATGGTAACGTTCTGCGCACTCGATGGCTCCATGTAAGGCAGAGTGGAAATGGTTAGCGTCGTGGTTGGGGAATTTGCGCCGGTGAAATTCACGCTTGTTGGATTAAAGCTGCAACTCGCACTCGTTGGCAGACCAGCACAACTGCTCGGGCTGAAGTTAATCACCGCCGGAGTGGAGCCGCTGATGGGAGTGATCGTTAAAACAACCGAGGCAGACGCTCCCGCGGCGACAGTAACAGATTGATTAGGCGGCGAAAATTGGAAGTCTGGAGTTAGGAAGGCCCTCCAGGCAGTAGCCAAAGCGTTGGCATCCACCGAGCCAAGACCAGTGACCAAGTTGTATCCAGTTGTGGTATCGGCACTGGAAGCCTCGAAGCCGAAAACCTCGGTGCTGCCGGTGCTGCCGGGACAGATTACGTCAGTGGGCTGTCCGGATGGAGTAGCCCCCTGGCAGTAGACGTTGCTGTCACCACTATCTACCTTGTGGAAAACGCCGTTCGCTGGAGTCGCGGCCAAAGCATAAAGCGTTGGATTGATGTTGCCCAGTCCGGAGTTGTGGGGTCCGTCGAGACCGAAGCTAGCGAGATACTGATTCATGAGAGCGATAATTCCGGCGAACACTGGGGTGGAGGCCGAAGTTCCGCCGACGATGGACGGGTTGATTACAAATTTTCCGCTGACGATTGTGCCATCCGCGGCTGTCGCGATGTTGTTAGCGCAACTACTGGTGGTTTCCGTTTTATAAGGCGCGGTAGTCGATAGCTCCTCCACCGGCGTGCAAAAAATGTAGCCGGGATAGTTTGGCGATGCCAGGAGTGAAACGTCCGGTACCAGCCGATAGGTGCTCTGCGGACTGGCCAAGCCGGGGATGGTGATCGCCTGCTGCCAGGTGGGCCGCGGGAATCCGGCGGTGCAGGTCGCAGCCAGCGTCGGATTGTAGCAATTGCTTACGCCACCGCCACCGATTGAAATCCAGTAATCTTCCTGGAAGGTCTGCGCCGATGTGACCTTCACGCCTGGGCTGGGATTGCAAAATGAATTCGTAGGATTTGCTACGCAGAAATCAGCGAGCGCCTCGTCGTCGTTCCAGGCCACTTCTTGGCCAATCAGGTTTGTAAGCGCCGACCCGCCATCAGTTCCGTTGCTCGGGCCCCAGAATGCGCTGGTGTAATCGTTGGGGCTGAAGGCGGGGATTGAGGTGCCGCCAACGCCTGTGACCTCAGGGCTGCTGGACGGATAGCCCACTGCCAGGCCTCCAACGGCAGCGGCGTAAGGTGCAGTCGGACCCGGAGGATTGAAGTCACACTCCGCCGAGCCGGTGTCGCCAGATGAGTTCAAGATCGTGATGCCTTGCGAGACGGCCTGTTGAAGCTCGGCTTCCAATGTGCCTGCCTCGCGCTCGCAGGCGCCGTAGCTCATGCTGATGACCGGCGCAATGTTGTCACTGATAGCGTGCGCGAGAGCGTCGTTCACTCCGTTGGCGGTTTCGGCATTGATAAAGATAATCTGAGCATTGCGAGCCACAGCCCCGGCCCATTCCACATCTAGGTCGGACTCGAAAAGATCTCCCAAAGACGGCGAACCCGGGTCGGTACCGAGGAGCACGTAGGCAAAATTCGGGGTGCTACAGTTTGTAATGAGTCCGCTGCCGCTGGTAGTGCAGGTGAATGTAGGAAGGTTAAAGCCGTTGCGGAAGTCGACGAGATCGGCCAGATAAATATCTGTTTGACCCACGATCGCCAGCTTTTGGCCGGTGCCGTCGATGGGCGTCGTAGCGTTATAAAGAGGAGAAAGATTGTACAGGGTGGCGATGTCGCCGGGCGCGATGAAATACGTAGTGTTGCCGTTAACCGTGGTTGTGTAATGGGGATGTGGACCATCCGCATTGCCGGTAACGGGGCGGACATACATTGGCTTCAGGCGGAAATCGTGAAGGCCGCGAACGCCGGTGACAACGCCGCTCAACGCCGCCGGCAATGAAAGCGGACTTGAATTGGCAATGTGCTTTTCGCCATTGACCTCGTAACGGTGAATCTCGGTATTGAAGGCGGCTTGAATTTGCGCCGCTGTGCCGCTGAAGATCACGGAATTTCGGCCTCGAGGCACCTGCAGCACGGTAAATCCCTGCGATTCCAGCCATCCGGCAATCTTGGCGACGTCGCTCTGGCTCATGCCGAAGCGGTCGGCATACTGTTCGGGAGTGAGCCACTTGTGAAAGTTGGCGGAAGAGCGCTCCTGTTGTTGCGCGAGAAGCTGATCCAGCGCCGCTTGCTGGCTAGGCGAAGGCGCGACGATCAGAGTGACGTAGCCGAGCTGGTAGGACGGATCGACCGGCCCCTGGTCGAACTGCGGTTGAGCTTTGGGATGCAGGCTTCCCGGCAAAGTAACCATCTGCCTGGACTCTATGGAGCCCGCAATGCGATTGGGCTGGGCTGCTAAACACAGGGTTGGGGCTAGGACTAATAGAAGAAGCTTCCAGGATCGCATTATTAAGGACTCCATCCGCGGTTGGGGGCTGATTATTGTGTTTCTTAGCTTATACGGCTTTATCCAATGTCAGATCAAGTTTGACGGATCGAAGGTTGTATTGAGGAGAATAAAGTTACGAACCCTGATTACGAAAGATTCAAGCCAAGGTTCGGATCCCGGGCTGGTTGCGGACGGTCTTCTCAACCGCTCTCTGACAGGCTCGATGTACATGGTTTGACCAAGGCTGGAGTACGAAGAGAGCCTTCGAGCCGTTTCTTGCATAATCCCAGTGCGATCCAACTGCATCCAAGGTCTCGTGTAATATCCATCTGATCAAAATTTTCTTGAGAGGATCCATGCGCTCGCTCCTTCGCCCGCACACCGTTATCGGGGCGTTTCTGTTGCCCTCACTGCTTTTCGCAGCCCCTGTCGACACGAAGTTCCACAACGCTCCGGATTCGACTAAGCAGATGAAGAATCCTTATGAAGGGCAGGACGCAGCCGCGCAAGCCGGAAAGCTGCTCTACGCAAAGAATTGCCTGTCATGCCATGGGAAGCAGGGAAAAGGCACGGGCAATGTGCCGTCGCTGGTGGGCGGGAAGCTCGATTCCGTCGCGCCGGGTGAAATTTTCTGGTTCATCACGCAAGGCGACAAAGATAATGGGATGCCTTCGTGGGCGCAATTGCCGACAAAGGAACGCTGGCAGCTCGTGACATTTATCACCTCTGCCTTGCCGGCGCTAAGCGCGCAGCCGGCGGCGACTGCAGCACCGGCCGATACGAGCGTATCAAAGTTGAAGGCTCCGCCGCCTACGCCACCTTTTACGGACTTCCGCTATGAGAAACCGGGGACGGTTCGCAAGATCACGGCGAAAGATCTTCCAGAACCTTATACGACGCGTTCATCGGACAACGGTCCGGAACTGGTGGCGCGGCCGCAGAATGTATGGCCGGTGGCGCCAGCCGGATTTAAGGTGGAGTTGTTTGCCAGTGCGCTGGAGAATCCCCGCACACTGCGCACCGCCCCCAACGGCGATATTTTTCTCGCGGAGAGCGACCCTGGACGCGTCCGCGTATTTCGCGGGCTGACCAGCGACGGCAAGCCCGAGCAGGCAGCCCTTTTCGCGAGCGGCCTGAAGCGTCCTTATGGCCTGGCCTTCTATCCTCCCGGACCTGATCCGCAATGGCTTTATGTGGGAAGCGAAAGCGAAGTCGTTCGTTACGCCTATCACAATGGCGATTTGAAGGCGAGCGGCGCTCCCCAGCACATCGCCGATCTGCCGGCCCCAGGCGGCCACTGGACGCGGGCATTGACATTTTCTGAAGATGGCAAGAAGTTGTTCGTAGCCGTCGGGTCGGGTTCAAACGTCGATGACCCCGACACCACACCGCGTGAGAAGAATCGCGCGGATATTCTGGTTTGCGATCCAGAGAATTGCGTGCTCAAAGTTTATGCCTATGGCATTCGCAACGCAGGCGGGGGAATTGCAGTGAGTCCAAAGACTGGCGAACTCTGGTGCTCGGTCAATGAACGCGATGCCCTGGGAGACAACCTCGTTCCGGATTACATTACGCACGTACAGGAAGGCGGCTTTTACGGCTGGCCCTGGTGGTATATTGGAGGGCATCAGGATCCGCGGCACAAGGGCAAGCACCCCGAGTTGAAAGACAAAGCCATAGTACCGGACGTGCTGTTGCAGCCACACAATGCGTCGCTGGAGTTTACTTTCTATCAGGACAAACAATTCCCTGCCGAATATGCTGGAGATATTTTCGCTTCGGAGCACGGATCGTGGAATAAGGCGGTGCGCGTGGGCTATGAAGTGATTCGCGTGCCGTTGCACCAGAGCGGCGACGCCAGCGGAGAGTATGAAGACTTCCTTACCGGCTTCGTGCTGCCGGATGGTAACGTCTGGGGAAGGCCCGTGGGCATCACGGTAGCTGCCGACGGATCGCTGTTAGTGAGCGACGACGGATCGAACTCAATCTGGAGAGTGAGCTACACGGAAAAGTGACCGGAGAAGCCCCTGGAAGATTCGGCGGACGAAAACCTGCAACGAGGCTGGCGCAGACTGCCACTTGAGCCTATGCTGCAAATAGACGATTTCAGACAGCAACCGAAACGCATGTGGCTGCCTCCAACATCTCCATGTCTACCTCTACAACTGCGCCGCCTTCTAAGCCTCATACGCGGCCCCGCGTGTGGAGGCCTTCCCGTATTGTCATCCTGATCGGCTTTGCGGCTGGCGTTTTGGTCTGCGCGATTGCTTTCGGAATGATCCGATGGTGGCCGTTCGGGCGGGCTTCGGTTCTGCAGAATTTGCGCGAGGCCAGCGACAGCCAAGTGCAGGTGCACTCGTTTCGCGAGACGTATTTTCCCTCACCCGGTTGCGTTCTTGAGGGAGTGGTTTTCATCCATGGCCCGGTCAATTCCAAGCCGCTGATAACCGTGGAAAAGCTAACCATCCGGGGAAGCTACAGTGGCCTTCTCTCGCAGCACATCAGCCAAATTAGAGCTGAAGGTCTGCGCGTGTTGATCCCGCCTTTTGGCACTGGCGCAGCCATTCACACAAGCCAGTCGAAAATCACAATCGATGAAATTATTGCGGATGGATCTGCGATCGAGTTTGCCTTGCACGATCCCGGCAAAGAGCCTTTGCGCTTCGACGTGCATCATGCGCTTTTGAAAGATGTCGGATGGTCCGGAGCTCTCAGCTACCAGGTTAGCGTTCACAATCCCGAACCGCCGGGCGAAGTCACTGCCGAAGGGAAGTTCGGAGTGTGGAATGAAAGTAACCCAGGGGAAACGCCGATCTCCGGCAATTACAAATTCGCGCAGGCGGACCTGAGCGTGTACGGAGGAATCGCGGGCACCTTGTCTTCGACTGGCAAGTTTGAGGGCAAACTCGCGCACATCGATATCGCGGGCAAAACCGACACGCCTGATTTTGAAGTGAAGTCTGGCGGACACACGATGCGTTTGACCTCAGAGTTCAGCGCATATATCGATGCAACGCGGGGCGATACATTCCTGCAGCGTGTGACCGCGGATTTTTGGAAAACGCACGTCGTCGCGAAAGGCAGCATTGCCGGGTCGCCGGGCAGTAAAGGCAAGACTGCTATCATCGACCTTAATTCGAGCAACGCGCGCATTGAAGATCTTCTTAAGTTGTTTGTTCAAGCGAATCGCGCGCCCATGTCCGGCAGCGTCACGCTGCAGGCTAAAGCTGAGCTTCCACCGGGGGAAGAACCGTTCCTGAAGAAATTGAAGATGAGCGGCGGGTTCGGAGTTGCCGAAGGAACGTTTTCCAGTTCATCCACCCAGCAGGATGTGGACAAACTGAGCGCAGGCGCGCGCGGAGAAAAAAATCGTGAAGATCCTGAAACCGTGCTGACTGCTTTGAAGGGGCAAGTCAACCTTGTGGGTGGTAAGGCGAGCTTCTCTGACTTATCTTTCGGTGTTCCCGGTGCGGCGGCCCGCATGCACGGCACGTACGGCCTGATCACTCACAAAGTCGATCTCCACGGTCACTTACGCGTGGATACCAAGATCTCGAACACTACGGATGGCACCAAAGCATTCCTGCTGAAAGCGATCAATCCATTTTTCAAGAGGAAGCCTAAAGGCGAAATTGTTCCGGTAAAAATCTCCGGAACGTACGAGCATCCAAGTTTTGGCCTCGATCTGCTCGAGGATAAGAATTCGGCGGGTAAGAATTCGCAGAAAGCGCCGCCGCACTAACCGTGCGGCGGCACTCTTTCCGTTATTTCCCCAGAGACCTCAGCCCAGCGAATTCAGAAGGCCACGCTCTTAGCCACGTGACGGATAGGCTCCCGACAGCGCGATGACGAACGTCACAGTAAGAAACGGCTGTAGGTTGTTGTGCGGCAGGTTTCCGCCGGTAAGCTTTAGAGCTTGCGTGTTCATGTTCGTTGGACCAGAAGTGTTGGTATACAGTGGCGGAGCACCGCGCCCACCCTCAGCCGCCCAGACGTTGTTCGACGCCGAATTGGAGTCACCCGCCCCGGCAATGCAATTCACCGGATGGCTGTGAGCGGGAATCTGAGTTTGCAGCAGCGTCACGCTATACGAGCCTCCAGTCTCCCCCAAAACTCGTGGCGACAACCCGGCGCCGTTACCCTGGCTGATCGCACCGACTCCCTGAAAGTTCGGCAAGGCAAAATTGCTCTTGCCATCGCCTCCGTAGTAGGTTCCTATGAGCGAGAACAACGCCGTGTTCTGTGAAATTGACATGAGCTGCCCGTTGCATTGTGCCCAACCGGTCGGCGCAAAGTTGAATCCGACCATCCGAATCTCACCTAGATACTGATCCGACATTTTGAACCCTCCTTCGGATTCGCATTAGTTGCGCGAGGGGAAAATTCCCGTCGTGGCGATGATGAAATTGAGAACCAGATACGGCGCGCGATTGTCGTGCCCTACTCCACCCGTGTTGTTGCCAATCGCATTGGCCGCCATATTCGTATTCAGGGGCGTTGTGGCGTACTGGCTTGGACCCGTCGGCCAAAGGTTGCCCGAAGGACTAGCCTGGTTTGCTCCCTGAGTGCTGGCTACTGGAGTGTGAGTGTGCGCGGGTATCTCATTCGTGACCAGCGTGTGCATTTCCTCGCCGCCGGGTTGTCCGTAGTTGAAGGTCGGAGCCCCCGGCCGCGTTCCCCAACTTATCCCCGTCCGTCCGCGAAAATCGGGGAGGGCGAAAGTGGTTTGCCCATTGCCGCCGTACGTCGTCCCCAGCACCGCGAACAGCGCCTGGTTCTGGTTGATAGGCAGGAGCTGGCCGTTACACAACGCCCATCCCTTCGGCGCAAAATTAAACGACACGATTCGAATCTCACCTAGATATGGCTGACCCATAATTTCTCTCCCCAATCGAAAGTCGCACTTCAAACGCTATGTCTGCGAGGGATAAATTCCTTCCAGCGCAATGATGAAAGTAATCGCCAGGTAGGGCGTCATATTATCGTGCGGCTGGTTGCCGCCCGTTAGGCCTATGCACGCCGGGTTCATCACTGCGTTCGCCGAGGTGCCCGGCCCGAAGGAATTCTGCGCTGCGCCGCTGCTTCCCCACGTGGCGTTGGCAGGAGGCGTCGAATTCCCGCTGCTTCCTACCGCTTGGTGCGAGTGCGGCGGCAGTTGACTACCCTGCAACGTTATGGTCTCGGAACCGGCGATCTGCCCGAGAACATAGTTCTGCAAGCCGTTTCCTTGCCCCTGGTGAATTGGGAAGCGTCCCTGTAAGTTGGGCAGGCCGAAGGTATTCACTCCATCACCGCCGTAGGTAGTACCTATCAGCTGATACAACGCCGCGTTTTCCGAAATTGACATGAGTGCCCCATTGCAGAAAGCCCATCCATAGGGCGCGAAGTTGCCGCCAAACACCCGAAGCTCGCCAATATACGGTGAAGCCATCGTTTTCCTCCTTCGACCAAACCTTTACCGCGCTTGTTCCTGACGCTGAGGCTCAGCATCTGCCTCTTGTTGCTTGACCTGCACAAAGCGATTGAAGACTGCTTCGTAGAAAGTTCCGCTCTCATCCTGGGCAATGGGAACCAGAAATAACTCAAAATCGCCAATCGAATCATGCTGCAGCGAATAAATCCGCTGCGGAAAAATCTTCTGCCGGTCTCCGCGGAAGCGCAGCGAGAACTGCTCCTGAGTCGCCGTGGAGTGCGCGTTCACACAGTCCACCAGATCCATGGCATAAGGCTCCACGCCTTCCGCCACGAGCCAGAATCTGGTATTCAGATTTTCTTCGAACATCCCCCGCGTTAGGTACATCTCGAGTCCCGTTTCAATCTACGCAACTTGCCACTCTGAACTTATTGAGCCTGCCAAGTGACAAGGTCATCTCCAGATAAATCGGGCCGGTACTGGTAACCTCGAATCCCAGCCGCTCATACCAATGCAACGCCGGATTGAATTTCTCCACAAACAATCGTACCGATTTTCTCGTCTGCTCCGCCTCGGCTAGGATCCTCCTCATCAGGATCGAACCGATTCCCTGCTTGCGATACTGTGTTAGCAGCGCAATATCCACAATGTGGATTTCCGACGGCGTCCGTTCCACAATCAATCGGCCCACCGCCATCGATCCGCAGCGAATCACCGAATACTCCGCCTCAGGAATATCCCGCAGATACGACTGCCGCTGCGCCTCAAACTGCATGCGCAAAAACTGCTCTTTCTGTTCCTCGCTCCACCCCGTAACCGCTAACTCTTCCAGTCGCGTGCTGGCAAAAGTCGCGTACAGGAAAGGCTTATCCGCCGGCGTAGCTGTTTCTAAGTCAATGTTGCGCTCACTTACACGGGATGAATCTACAGAGTCCGACGCGTCCTTAGCTGCACCTACACCGTTCGCGCGAAAGTCCAAACTACTTTCACGCGGAGAAGACACTGCCGACCTATCCTCAAACATGGTGAGTCTTCACCTGGGTAGATAGAAAACGAAGGGCCCGACAGAAGGAACGAATGCGCGGCACATCTTCCCAACTAAATCACGTATTTGTCAAGCACTAATTTGTAAAGAAATCCAGCCGAGTCCCAAAATCGAGCGATGGTATCGCAAAATCTTTCATCTTGACTTGAGCACCTAAGAAGGAGACGATGCCAAGCGCGTGCTAATGGCCTCCGTGGCCTGTATCCCCCAGGTGCGCAGGCCGAACCCAGGGAAAACTGAAACTTACCGGATAGCCGGACAAGGCATCTCTGCGTCTCATGCGCAGCGGACCTGCTTGCGGATTTGGAGAAACTTTAATGATGATGCGCTCTCGTCTGAATCAGACCATCTATTTTTGTCTGGCCGCTCTTCTTGCCCTCGTCGCCATCACTTACTTCCCTCTGGCCGGAACCCACGCTGCCAACGTTTCAGCTACGATCCTTCCCAGCGCCGGCAAACCCCTGGTTAACCTCAAAAACCCACAGAGCCTGAAGTTTACCTACACCGGCGATTCTGGCGCGGTGGCCGCTCTGCAGAACGGGACCGCCATCCCTACGGCACTCGCTTCGGCTGACTTTGACGCCGATGGTGCTGTCGACGTCGTGGCGGGTTATTCGACCGGAAACGGCGGCGCGGTGGTTCTATTCCGCGGCAACCAGGATGCCTATGCCCCCAAAGACGCGACCTTATATCAAAAGGCCTTGAAGGGCAGCGTTCCCGCAACATTCCAGTCCAAAGCTGCCGCGTTCGCAGTTCCCGAATCGCCCGACTTACTAGCGACTGGAGACTTCAACCGCGACGGTTACAAAGACGTCCTGGCCGCGGCACACGGCGGCACGACGCTTTATCTGTTGGCCGGCGATGGGACGGGTCACTTTCATCCGCCGCAAGCCATCGCGCTTACCGGGCAGGTGTCGGCTCTGGCAGAAAGCGAAGACGGACACGTCGCCATCAGCATGAACAGCTCCAACGGTTCGGAACTGGCCATCTTCGATCCGAGCACGGAAGGTTTCTCCGCAGGCGCGACTTTTAAGTTGCCCGCATCCGCCAGTTCCATCGCCTGGGGTAGTCTGGGAGCGGGATCGGATATCGCGGTCGCCGCAGGATCAAACATTTTTGTCGTTTATGGCGCCCTCAGCGCAAAACCTCAGACAGAAACGATCAACCTGCCATTTGAGGCGCGGGCGTTGGCGCTTGGCGATTTCATCTGGGATCAAGATGCTCGCACGGAAATCTCCGTCCTTGCCGACGACGGATCGATCCAGATTCTTCAGCACGGAACTTTGAATACGGCCCCGCTCAGCGCGGCGCAAATTCCGGCGCGGCGCAAAGCATACTCGTCCAGAACGCATCAGGCTCCAAATCCCACAGCTTTGGGCGCGTGGACGGTAGCGAAGCAACTGCCTTACACGGGATCAGCGCCTTCCGGCTCCGTCTCCCGCTCCGCTTTCAGTTCGCCCCATGTGGCCGCCTCTTCCACGCATGACGTCATGGTGCTCGATGCGGGAAGCAGCCAACTAAACATTCTCGATACATCCGGTAAAACCGCGAGCCCCAGCGCGGCAGTTTCGTTCAGCAGCGTTCCGGTTGCGGCTCTGGTTCTGCCGCAGAAGATTAATGCGGCGCGGGATGCCGTTGTTCTGACTTCATCCCAGTCCGCTCCTACGCTGATCACCGTTCCCGCCAACTTAACATTCAACGTCACGACTACCGCCGACGAAGATGACGCGGGTTCCTGCTCGACGACCAGCACGGTCAAAAGCGGCACGGGCGGCGACGGCGTTCTCAGTTTGCGCGAAGCAGTCTGCGAGGCCAACAACAACGGTTCCAGCACCAGCACCATCAATGTGCCCGGCGGCACCTACAGCCTTACCATCAGCACCTTCGGCGGCAACGGTTCAGCTTCTTCCTCGGCAGAGCTTCAGGTCGGCATCCAGTCGGGCAACAACATCACGATTTCCGGGGCCGGAGCCGGCAGCACCATCATCCAGCAGCCCAACGGCCACGACCGCGTCATCGAGGCCGACGAACTGCTGAATGGCAACCAACCTCTCGCCATCCAGAATGTGACCATTCAAAATGGCACCTGCACCGACTCTGGCCTGGATTGCGACCTGGGCGGCGGCGGCGGCGCGATTCTCGCTGGCGGTCCCGGCGACCCCCTCACGCTAACCAACGTTACATTGAGCCACAACAGCGCTAACAGCACCACCGAAGGCTTCAGCGGCGGCGCCCTTTATTACTCGGGCACCACGTTAACAATTACGGGTTCCACAATTTCCCTCAACAGCGTCGGCGGAAGCGGTATTGCCGGCGGTGTCTTTGCAGAAGATGCTGACATCGGCGGCTATCTGCCCGGCTCTCTGACCATTACAAATTCGACCTTCAGCGGCAATACCGCCACCGACAACACCGGAACCGCAAAAGGTGGGGGCCTCTACTTCCAAACCCACGGAGGCTATGCCGGCACAATCACGGGTTCGACCTTCACCGGAAACACGGCGACGAGCACCGGGTCGCTCGGCGGCGCAATCTACGCCGAAACGGCGGACACATCCAACGGCCTTTCCTCCATCACCATCAGCAACTCCCGCATTGTGGGCAACATCGCTAGTCAAAGTACGGGCTTTGAAGACGACGAGATGAATTCCACGATCACCAATAACTGGTGGGGGTGCAACGGCGGCCCCGGCGCATCGGGCTGCGACACGGTCATATTCGGCGCGGGCACCAGTAGTTTCACTCCTTACCTGGTGTTGAGCCTCACTCCGACTGCGACTGAAATTCCTACCGGCGGCAACACAACGCTGACCGCTGCCATCGGTGACAGCGGTACGTGCACCGGCTATGTCGGAAACGCATGTTACGTCCCTGACGGCACCCCGGTCGCCAACTTCACCGCCGGCTCACTGGGCACTCTCAGTGGCTCCAGCACCACCTTCACCAGCGGAAAGGCGACCTCGACGTTCACCGCAGGAGGAACCGCCGGCGCCGACACAGCCTCGGTCACGGTCGACAACCAGACCGTCGACGCCACTATCAACATCGGGGCACCGCCAAAGATTACCAGCGCCAACAATGCGACGTTCACATTGGGCGCGGCGGGCACATTCAGCGTGACCACGACCGGATCGCCCACGCCGAGTATCACCCAGTCGGGCACATTGCCCAATGGTGTCAGCTTCCACGATAACGGCAACGGGACGGGCACGCTCAGCGGCGCGCCCACCCAGACGGGTACGTTCAACACGATTACTTTTACCGCGAGTAACGGCTTCACGCCGGACGCCGTGCAGCCCTTTACTCTGACCGTGAATCAGGCCTCGACCTCAATTGCGGTGATCAGCGTTAGTCCGTCGTCGGAAGTCTACGGGCAGGATGCACAGGTCACGATTACCGCTGTGCTCTCGTGGACAGGCAGTGGCCCTGCGCCTACAGCCAGCGACATAACCATCGTCGGCAATGGGCCGAGCGTCTATAGCGGGACCAGTTGCGGCTCGCCTAGCGGCGACACCCTCACCTGCACGGCTACCTATACACCCACGGCCGCGGATACGGTCAACTCCTACACAGAGTCGGCGTCATTCTCCGGCGACAGCAACTACACCGGCTCCAGCAGCACGCAAAGCAACAACTTCAGCATCACGCAGGCGACCTCCAGCACGTCGGTTGCTTCCAGCCAGAATCCATCGGTCGTCGGCCAATCGGTAACATTTACGGCGACCATCGACGGGCAATTCGGGCTGATCGTGCGACGCAGTCCAGCGGTGATTAGCGGCGGCGTGA